>Ga0209785_1000011_pt1 | contig 134909 bp, 133 predicted proteins | sample WorMetG1BERMUDA2_FD_187403 | JGI IMG/M metagenome (GOLD analysis project Ga0209785, IMG submission 187403) | Marine gutless worms symbiont microbial communities from Max Planck institute for Marine Microbiology, Germany - Inanidrilus... ...
GCCGGTGTGCGCTTCACCCTTTGCGTTCACCGCCAAATCACAGATCCATCATGGTTAAGCTATTGATTTGCCCATACTATCATGTGTGGCTATTGGTCTGAAGCGCCGTTCATCTGGGGAATGCGGGTTTAATAAGCCTTCCGCGCCTTTTTGTGGAGGCGCTGGCGATCGGCGGTGCCATTCTGGCGGCGGTCATTCTGGTCTCGGTGAATGACGGGTTTTCCACCAACGCATTTGGCAGGGCCCTACCAACCCTCGGTCTGCTGGCATTTGCCGTGCTGAGGATGTTGCCTGCGTTGCAAGCGGTGTTTCAATCCGTGTGGCAGATCCAACTTGGCGCCTCAAGCGTCGCGGCCGTTGCCGCGGAGCTATCTGACGATACGGAGCTGACAGAAGATCGCGCCGCGCCGCTTGAGATGAAGGCGGGACTTGCCGCTGACGGCCTCAGCTTCACCTATCCGAAATCCGGGCATCCGATAATCAACAATCTTTCGTTTCAACTTAAGGCGGGCCAGAGTTTGGCAATTCTCGGCCCGACCGGCGCCGGTAAATCCACTCTTCTTGATTTGATTCTTGGCCTGCTGGAACCGACCGAGGGATCGATTTTGATCGATGGAGAGCCGTTAACGGCCGCGCGTCGTATACCGGCGTGGCATGCCGCGGTTGCCTATGTGCCGCAAGACGGTCTTCTGCACGACAAGACAATTGCGTCAAACATCGCCTATGGTGAAAGTGCGGATAAGATTGATTGGATGAGACTGACGTCAGCTTTCGAGTTGGCACAACTCGGCGGTGTCTTCTCGGCACGACAGACAGGACTTGAAACGCGTGTGGGCGAAGGTGGCGTGCTTTTGTCCGGCGGTGAGCGTCAGCGGGTTCTCATTGCGCGAGCGTTCTATCAGCACGCCTCGGTATTGATCTTGGACGAACCAACCAGTGCCGTCGATTACGATATGGAGCTGAAGCTGATTGACGTCATTCATGGTCTGAAAGGCGCAAAAACACTAATTGTCGTCACACATCGTGAAAGCTTGGCGAAAAGCTGCGATATGGTTTTGAATTTAAAGAATAACAATATTTGATTGTATATTTGAAATTTATTTTATAAATAATTGTATAGAGGAGCTTTGTTGTTCTATCATTAACAAGAAAATTAAGCCGTTCTTGATCGTTGCCCCTACATGCCCTGACGGGTCATTGTCGGCGATCGGTCTATCCTGCCGGTCGGGCGGGGCTGGCCGGCGGGCAGGAACAGCGCGGCCGCCGCGACGATGGCGGCCGATATTGCCAGAAGCAGAAATTGTGTGTCGAAGCCCAGGCCGTTCCCATGCATCACGGCGATCAGCGGCACCACGGCGGCCGCCATACCGAGCGACAGCACGTATTCCACCGACAGAAGGCGTGATCGCAGACCAGAGCGCACATAGCGTCCCAGCAGCCAGCTGGTGATCGGTATGGCGGCAAAGAGCATGGTGAGCAGGAACAGCGCGACGATCAGCGCCGTCCAGCCGGTCGCCCGGGACAGAACGACCAGGAGAACGCTTTGCGCCGACAGCAACGTGCACAGGATCGGTCTGGCGCCGAGCCGGTCGAGCAACTCGCCGACAGGCAATTGGGCGAAGGCGGCGACCGCGAAAACCAGTCCCGCTGAGGCGCCCACCCAGCTCAGATCGCCGTCGGTGGCCGCGAGGCGCTCGGCGAAGAATTTCGGCAACGAAATCGTCACGGCATTGAAAATAAGGCCGCCGAACAGCGCGGCGACGCATATCACCCCGAAAACCAGATATTGGATACGCATATCGACCGCCACAGGATCGACGCGGGGGGTGGCGGACACTGCCGTCGTCTCGTGATGGGTCCGGCGGTCTTCCGTCATCATGGCAACGCCGAAAAACAGCGACAATAGACCCGGAATCGCGAAGGCGCTGCGCCAACCGAAATGGTCGGCGAGGATGCCGGTCACAAGGGCGGCGCCGGCCAGGCCAAGATTGCCGAACACCCCGTTGACGGCCAGTGCGCGGCCGGTGCGTTTGCCGATATCGGTGATCAGGGCGAGCCCGACCGGGTGATAGAGCGCCGCGAACAGGCCGAGAAAACCAAGCCCCACAGACAGGAGCGGCGCACCGGGCGAGGCGGCGATCAGCAAGCTTGAGGCGCCGCAGCCAAGAAAGAACAGCTGCATCAGCTTCATCCGGTCCATCCTGTCACCCAGCCATCCGGCGGGCAGCGTGCCGAGTGCGAACATGACGTATAGCGGGGTGCCGAGAACCAGCACGTCCGCATAGGTCTTGCCCCAGGCGGGGGCGATGGCGAGGGCCGCTGTCGGGAAGATCAGCAGAAAGAAATGATCGAAAAAATGTGCGGCGTTGACGAATTGCAGCGCCCGGTTGCGTGACACGATCTTGCCCCTGCGTTCGATGTGGCCGGAAGACTTGAAGCTTAGCCGCATCCGAGTTTACTGTCTGTCGACAACAAGCCAGATTCTATCGCTGAAGTGACACATCATGTTGAATCGAATCGAGGGTCGCGCGCTGTGTTATGAGGCGGGCACCCGTATCGCGCCCCATGCTCATACCGGGCATCAGATCGTGCATGCTGTCAGCGGCGTTATGCGGGTGTCTGCTCAGGAGGCGAGCTGGGTTCTGCCGCCGGGGCGGGGTCTTTGGGTGCCGGCGCGGATGCCGCATGGGATTCGCTGTCTGAGCCGCGTTGAAATGCGCACGGTCTATATTGACGGCGGCGACCGGCTCGACCGGCCGCATGTGCGGGTCATCGGCGTTTCGCCGCTCATGCGCGAGGTGCTTGTGCGGTTGTCGGAAGGCTGCACCGAGCGGCAAAGGCCGCATCTGGCCGCACTGCTGGTGGATGCAATGACAGCGATGGCGACGGAGCCTTTCCGGCTGCCGATGCCGCGCGACGCACGCATCGCCCGGCTGGTGAAGCGATTGCGCGATCATCCGGCGGAGCAGACATTGCTTTCCACATGGGCGGACCGGCTCGGCCTGTCGCAGCGCAGCCTGATCCGGCGTATTCGCGCCGAAACAGGCATGTCGTTTCGCGAATTGCGGCGTCAGGCGCGCATTATGGCTGCGCTGGAGCGGCTTGCTCTCGGTGAGCCGGTCACACGGGTAGCGCTGGATGTCGGGTTCGAAAGCCCCAGCGCTTTCTCCCAGGCCTTCCGGATAGTGACAGGTGCCAGCCCGCGCCGTTACGGTGGCTAGGCTGTGGTGACCCTTTAACCTATGTGCCGCGTCCCGAAGGGATTTGCCCATGATCGGCCCACGCGTCATCGAACATGCAACAGCATGTCATTCCTTCTCGTAAACCGGTCCTGAGCGAATCCGGACAATCCGGCGCATAGGTTAAAGGGTCACCACAGCCTAGTCATTGAGACAGTTCGGTCGTGCCGACCTTCGATCGTGCGCGAGAACCTTATGCTGATAGGTCCATACGACTGCCGGCGGCACGTTGCCCCAGATGCGGCGCGACCGCATCGCCCGCAGCGGGCCCGTGGGGCGGACCGGCGCGGCGAGGCTATAGGTAAACTGCACGAAGCGGCCAAACGGGCCGGCGAGGTTCAACGCCTCCCGAACCAGGTCGATCCGTCGGTGATGAGGGTGAACGAGCAAGGGCAGGCTGGAAATGACGGCCGACACGGGCTCCGGGGATTTTCGCATCGCTTGTACGGCGTTGAAAGCGTCGTCGGTCAGCACCGTCGCCGAATGGTAACGTGCTTTCAGGGCAACAGCGAATTCAGGGTTGAGTTCGACCAGGACGAGATCCTGCTCGCGCACGCCGTACTCCAGCAGCGCCTCGGTGACAATGCCGGTTCCGGGACCCAGCTCGACCACCCGGGTGCCGGCTGACGGCGCGCCCGCGAAGGCCATCTCACGCGCCAGGGCCCGCGAGCTGGGGGCGATGGCGCCGGTGCGCAGCGGCGCGCTAGCCCAAGCCTTGGCGAAACCCGCATAGTCGGCCAGCGACGTCCGCCCGACGCGCTTTCTGGTGGAATCGCTCATGTCAAATCTCCCCCGCCCGGTCGGACGATAATCCGTGACCTAACCGCAAATGCGTATCATTACCAGCCCGGATTCAATTCGGACCGCTTGCGATACCAGCGGCCCGCCCATGTCCTCCCGCCTCATCCGTTTGGATTGTCTGCACCGGTCATCCGGCGATTGACGAGATCGGCGATCTCTCGCTGCTAGACAAATCGTTCAGTGTTTTCAAGGCGCTTCCACGGCACGCGGAACACATCGACCGACCGCCGGAGACCGTCATAGCCAGCGCTTGGTGCCATCGGGTGCCGATATGATAAACGCCGGAACGTGCATTTCGGAAGGGCGGCGATCCGTGCCGCCAGATCGGATGAGTACGGTTCGACTGTCACAAAGCACGTTCCGTCAGCCGTCGCCGTCGCCGGGAAGCAGTTTTTGTTTCAGTGTGCGAACAAAGGCGCCAACTGACGCTGCAAACGCGCCATTCAGGATGTCCTCGTGCTTGAGGGCAAGGCTGGCAACCGGTGGATGCGGCAGCAGGGCCGCCAGTTCCTCGATCGCGGTTTCGGGCGGTGAGTGTCCGCCGTAAGTCAAGAACAATGCGGTCCGCATCGGCAGCATAGGCCGGCTGGCGAGGAAGGCGCGGGCGGGCAGGGAGGGATGGCTTGTCCAGATCGGCGTACCGATCAAAACCACATCGCAGGCCGCGAGGTCCAGCACCGGCGATTGGATCTCGGGCAATCGGCCTTTGACGCTGTCGTAGCCGGCCAACAGATAGCGCAAGGCGCCGGCGCGATAGCGTGGGCAATGAATGGCACCGGCTTCGGCATGCAGCCGTTTCGCCAGAGCGTCTGCCAGCATCGCGGTGGCGCCGGTTCGCGAGTAGTAAACGATGGCCGTCTTCATTCCGGTCGATCCGGTTTGCCCGCCAGGAGCTTGACCGTGCTCAAACGATTACGTCCCGGATGGGCCGCCGCAGAGATTTCGGCAGCGGAGGCGCATAACCGTAACGCACGATCAGGTCCGGACGTTGGCCGGCGACACCCATCAACGCGGCAAATTGTGGTCGGTAGGCGGCCACCTCGAGCGGTTGGTTGACAAAGGCGTGCCGGATGCCGAGGGCTGTCGCCTGCAGTGCGAAGCGCTGGTAGCTGCGGCCCGCCTGGACCCAGTGGCTTTTGTCGTCACGGTCCGAGACGAAAACCGCAAGCCCCGCTGACGAGCGGATCTGTCTGGCATATTTATCGTTTTCGGCCTGAGCGGTGAAAACGAAGCCGAACATCATCTTGCCGATCCATGTTGGAAGGGTCGGGTTGCCGGCGCAGCCGCTATAAAGGCCGTCCCTCGTTCGCACCGCGGATGCTGCGCTGAAACGCAGCCAGGACAGGAGTTCGGCTGCGAAGTCCGGATCCGCCACCTGAGCGCCGTTGGCGGCCAGGATGAGCTCTAGCGCCTGCTCGACCCGCGGCGTGTCCGGCACCAGGACGACGCGGCATCCGTCCACGGCCGCGGCGGCCTCGAGCGCCGCGAGATCCTTCATGTCCACCGGACGGCCATCATAGACCGATCGCGTGCATTGCCGCTCGATGATGGCGTCAAACAGCGGGTTGCGTCCGGCGCCACCGCCGCTGAAATCGATCGCGATATGCCCGTCGCCGGAATCGACAAACCGGGCATGGCCGCTTCTGCCAGCCGCCTCTGCGGACAAAATCATGTTCTCGCACGCACAGCCGAGGCTGGCGAAGAGGTGATGATTGTCGACGTCGGCCACCGGCGTTGCCCGGGTGAAATCCGGACGAATCGTCACCTGATCCCCGGACCTGGAAAACAGCCAGGGCTGGGTGTTGTGGCTGTTAGCCGCCAGTGTCGCGTGATGCACAAGATAATGGAGATCGGGATCGCCATTGGCCTCCGGCGAAACCCAGATCGATTGCGCCATGTCGTCGTAGGACGGTCCGCGGGCAAGGACATACGCCCCCGCTCCCGCTACTGCGGCGGCCCCTGCGCCGGCCAGAACGGTTCTGCGTGTCAACATCATATGCCCCGGAACGATGAACGGAGTCTTGCCCCTAATCTCGCCGATCCGTGAACGGGTGTGTTGACCTGCGTCAAATCGTGTTCGCTGTCGGCAGATCCTCCCGGCCGCCGCAATCACCGTTGAAGAGCGCGCTGTGGTCGGCGTTGAGCCGCACCAGCCGGTCGATGACGGTGCGCACTTCGGGGCGGTTGCGTTCGTCGTCGTGCATGACAATCCACATCGTGTGGGAAAGCGCCTCGATCACCGGTCCGGCGCGCACCAGGTCAGGGTCGGCGTCGCCGATAAAACAGGGCAGGACGCCGCGTCCGGCGCCGCCGCGCACCAGGCTGTAGAGCATGCCGGGCGTGTTGGCCCAGGTGGTGATCCACAGATTGGGTTGGCTCAGCGTCCACCGCGCGGAGGGCGTGGTCGCGACATCGCTGCCAAGCGCCACCCAGTTGCAATCGCGATCCTGATCGAAGGACAAGGCGCAATAAGGCGCAAAGGCGACATGGTTGGTGCGGCGCACGGCGAGATTGCCGCTTGCCGGCCGTTGATTGCGCAGGCCGATATCGGCTTCGCGGTGGCCAATATCGACGTGGGTTTCGGCCGTCTTGAAACACAGTCGGAACGGGTCTGCGGGCGACCACAACCGGCCCAGATTGTCGGCGATGAAGCGCGACATCCAGGTACCGGCCGAAATCGCCACCATGGGCAGCCGCATGACGTCTTCGCGCCAGTCCTCGATCGCCTTGGCGGCGAGCCGCATCGCCATGACACGTTCCAGCAGCACCTGCCCGTCAGGCGCCAGTTCGTAGCCGGTCTGTTTGCGCACGAACAATGTTCGACCCGTTGCCCGTTCGAGGTCCAGCATGCGCCGGCCGATCGTCGGCGAACTGAGGCCTGTTCTTTCTGCCGCGCCGGCGAGGCTGCCGCTTTGTGCCACGTGGTAGAACAGGCGCAGATCGTCCCAGGTCATATCGTTCATCGGTGAAATATCCGTTTCGCTGCCGCCGCTACCGGACGCGGCGTTTGCGGCTTACCTCTGCGACCAAGGCTAACGAATTGTTGGAGGTTGGAAAAGTGGATTTGCTTTCCGCAGCGATGATCAGCGAAATGCTCAAGCGCAACCGGACCGATCGGTCGGACCCCATGGCGGATCCGCTCGACGGTCCAGAATGGAAGGAATTGTCGCGACTTCTGTCCCCGTTCCGCTGGTTGGGTTGGCAGTGGCGGCGTCTGCGGAACCCCGATGAGACCAGACGCGGCGCCTCCTCTGCGAAGAACGAGGCGATCTGCCGTCGGATAGCGGGCGGGCTGCATGGTCGTACGTCTTAGCTATGCCAGACCGCACCTTTGGCATATATGAGTCTTTCATGCATGAAAGATATCTTTCGTGAAAATCGGAGGCTTCAACCCGATCGATCCCGTTGAGCGGAGACGAATGGCGATGCCGTCGCCTTGCGGCCTTGCGGTGGGGGCGCTAAGCACGGGACCTGTTTCGGAATTGACATGATGAATGCGGTGACCGCCCGGATATGTCCTACTGACAGGCTCCGTGCCGATGTGTCGGTGCCGGTGCTCGTCATCGGCGCCGGCGCCTGCGGGCTGACGGCGGCGCTCAGCGCCGCCGATGCCGGTGCCGAGGTCTTGGTGGTTGAAAAGACCGGACGCCCCTACGGCTCGACATCGATGTCATCGGGCCTCGTGCCGGCGGCGGCGACACGTTTTCAGCGCGAGCAAGGCATCGACGATAGCGTCGCCCTGTTTGCCGGTGACATTCAGGCCAAAGCGCAAGGCGAGGCCGTGCCGCATCTGGTCGATCTTGCGGCGGGCGCGATCGGTCCGACGCTCGAATGGCTGCACGACGGCCACGGGCTGGAATGGATTGTGCTAGATGACTTTCTCTATCCCGGCCATGGCCGGCACCGCATGCATGCGGTGCCCGAAAAAACCGGCGAGGCGCTGCTCGAACGCCTTGCCGCCGCTGCCGGGACGGCGGGCATTCCACTCGTTTGCGACGCGGCGGTCGATACGCTCTATCTCGACGGCAACCGGATCTCCGGCATCGGCTTGAGGCGTCCCGACGGCGCGCGGGAAAGCATTGCCTGCGCGGCACTGGTGCTCGGCTGCAACGGGTTCGGCGGCAACCGACCGCTGGTCGAACGGCATTTGCCGGCGATGCGAGAGGCACCCTATCACGGCCATGATGGCAATACCGGCGAGGCGCTTCTCTGGGGCGAGCAACTCGGGGCGCAGATCGCCTGCCTGTCCGCCTGTCAAGGGCACGGATCGCTGGCCGACCCCGGCGCCGTTCTGATCACCTGGGCCGTGATGATGGAAGGCGGGTTCCAGATCAACGCCGACGGCCGGCGTTTCTCCAACGAGCATGCCGGCTATTCCGAACAGGCCGTTGCCGTCCTTGAGCAAAGGAATGCCCATGCCTGGTGTGTCTTCGACCGGCGCCTGTTCGACATGGCGGCGGCGTTCCCCGATTTCCGGCAGGCCGATGCGCTCGGTCTTGTCAGGACGGCCCCGTCGGCCCCTGCACTGGCCGAACGAATCGGCGTCCCGGCGGCGGCTTTTGTTGAGGAATGCGACCGCGTGGCGGCGATGGCCGCGGGGGCTGTGACGGATGTTTTCGGTCGCGATTTCACCGGCAAACCGGCGCTGGATTCGCCGCTTTTTGCCGTCCGCGTGACCGGTGCCCTGTTCCATACGCAGGGTGGTCTGATGATCGATCGCCAGGCCCGTGTCGTGCATCGCGACGGCCGCCCATTCGCCAATCTCTTTGCCGGTGGCGGCGCGGCCTGCGGTGTTTCCGGTAACACTCTTTCGGGCTATTTGTCCGGCAACGGGCTTCTGACCGCGATCGCATTCGGCGCGGTGGCCGGCCGTGCAGCGGCCGTCGTGTCGAGCACCCGGGACACTACGGGCGATTGCCTGGAATGAAGGCCTTGATCGCGGCCATCACCTGATTGCGATAGATATCGGCCTCCTGCAGCAGCTCGTGTTCGGCATAGTCGATCGTGATGAGGCCGCTTGCCGGAAACTGCGAATCCAACTCTTCCAACAGATGATGTGGCACGATGCGGTCGGCGCTGGCGCCGAGAAGCAGGGTCGGGATGCGGATAGATGCCAGATGGTCCGGCCGGTGCACACGGGCGATCGTTCCCAGTCCTTCCGCCAGCCAGCGCAAGGTGGGTCCGCCCAGGATGAATTGCGGGCAGACGTCGTAGATGGCGAGGTTGCGCTGAAAGCGCACGGGGTCGGAGGTCAGCACATTGTCGGCGAAGGTCAGATTGGCGCGGCGGGATCCGGACGGGTCGAGACGGCCAAGCCCGATCAGGCAAGCAATCGTCGACGCGATACGGATGGCCGGCTGGCCGAAACGGTCATGCATGAGGCCGATGAAAGGCGATGTCAAAGCCATCCGCTCGATCCGGTTTGTCAACCTCGGTGCGGCGGAGAGGGCGATCAGCCCTCCCGTCGAGTGCCCGATCAGGTAAAAGGGCGGGCGCGCGTCCGGGAGCACGAGGGCGTCGAGAAACCGTTCGAGGTCCCGTTCATAGTCGGAGAAGCGCCGGACATAGCCGCGCCTGGGGTCGTTCAGGAGCCGGTCCGACCCTCCCTGTCCGCGCCAGTCAAATGTTGCCACCCAAAGACCGGTTTCTGTCAGGTCGCGAATGGTCTCGTAATATTTTTCGATCGTCTCGTTGCGGCCCTGCAAAAGCACAACCGTGCCATCGGCGGTCTCGGCGGCAGGCCTGAAAATCGCATAGCGTATCCGCTTGCCGTCATAGGTTTCGAAAAACCCGGTCTCGGCATTCTCGGGCGCGGGGTTTCCCGGCGTTTTGTTCAAGATCGCGGCGCGCATGGCTGGCTTTCCGGTTGTTCTCTATAGACCGGGTCAAACAGCGCCGATCAAGTGCCCGAACAGACAAAATCGGCCTGTTCCGTCATGGTCTTGACATCCCCAAAACCGCTCCCCACCTAACTCCTGCAGGTGCCATGAAGGACTTGCTGGCCCAAGAACCCGCCCGTTGTCGGGGGTTCGCAGCGGTCATAACGCAAATACGTCGCTCAATGGAGGACAAGACCATGCGTCATGTCGATTTTTCACCCCTTTACCGGTCCACCGTCGGTTTCGACCGCCTGTTCACGATGCTGGACACGCTTGCCCAGCCCGATCAGGGACAGACCTATCCACCTTACAACATCGAAAGAACGGGCGATAACGCCTACCGGATCACCATGGCGGTTGCCGGTTTTGGCGAGGGCGACCTTTCGATCGAAGCCCGCCAGCACGTGCTGACGGTCAAAGGCGAGAAGGCCGACGAAGGCAACGGCAATGGGTCCGGTGAATTCCTCTACCGCGGCATTGCCAAGCGCGCCTTCGAGCGCCGCTTTCAGCTTGCCGAACATGTCGAGGTCACCGGTGCGAAGCTCGAAAACGGGCTGCTGCATGTCGATCTCGTGCGCGAGATCCCGGAAGCCATGAAGCCGCGCCGGATCGAGATCGCTGTCGACGACTCTGCCGACGGGACCAAGCAGATCGAAGCCGAAACCGTGGCCTAAGATCTGTCCGGGAAGATATCGCGAACGGCGCCCTTGCGGCGCCGTTTTGCCTTGTGACTGCTATGCCCGATGCGTTTCCCAGCGCTCCAACCGCCGGTCCCACCAGCGTGACAGTAGTGTGTCGAGAGAGATCGTGCCGCCGCCCTTGAGCATCACGTAAACCAGTGGAACGATCCAGTACAGGCGCTGATCCAGGATTTCGCTGGGCTGGCCGTTGATAAGCGCTCCCAGCACGACTTGATGGGCGGTGGCGTCCACATAGGTCTGAACCAAGATGAAGACGATCATGCCGGCGGCGCCGATTCTGGAAAACAAGCCGAGAATCACCAGCACCGGCATGATGAACTCGCCATAGGTTCCCATGACAACCATGATATGCGCTGGCAGCGGCAGAGCGCTGCTATCGTAACCGGCCGCCTCGAAGGCCGGGCCGACGATCTGGATGTAGGCGCCGTCGGTGATGTGCAGAAAGCCGAACAGTCCGTCGCCGATCTTCGTCTTGGCGGAGTTCAGATAATATATGTAAAGCGTGCTCGCGAAAACGAACCGGGCGAGCAGGCTGAAGAACCAGCGATCGGTCGCGCGGTCCAATGCGTTAAAAAAACCGTCATGCACGCGGCGTAGCGCGTCGATAAAAGCGATCATGGTCGATGTCCCCCTAAACTGCCTCATTCGTCGGTTTGACCGAGACCGGCAAAGACGCCGGCCTCCAGCATCGCGGCAATGGCCGCCGCAAGATCGAAATCCTCGGCTTCGGCGACGGCCGTCTCGGCTGCATCCCCGAGGGTGTGTCCGTTCAGGAGCGCGCCAAGGAAAGCTGCACCTCCAGGCGGCAGATGACGGATTTCGACGTCCTGCACCGCCCGGGTGATCAGGCCGTCTTCCGGCACGTTCGGGTCGATGCCGGACACAGGTGCGCCGGACCGGTTGGCCGAGAATATCGAAACGGCAGCGAAGCGCGAACGCAGGACGGCAGCTGCCGGATGCCGCGCGAAGCGCTGCCGGGCAAGGTCCTCTGGTGCGACGGCGCCGAGTTCGGCGGCGTCCAGGACGGCACTGTCAGCGGCGTGATAGGCGTCGAGCCAGGCGCGCTCCAGCCGAGCCACGTCCGCCAGATAGGGCAGTGTCCGCGCCGGTTCGAACCGCTCCACGAAGTCCGCAAAGCCGGTGCCGTAGCGAAACAGCAGCGGTGAGCTCGGTGGCTCCGTCCGCACACAGACGCGCGCCATGGCATTGAAGAAGGTTTCGCCCACGAGACGTTGAACGGCGGGAAACGTGTCGGCCAGCGCATTCACCAGCCCGACCGTGACATTGTTGCGATAGACGTTGAACCGCTTCGCCGCAGCTTTGCCGCCAGGCCCCACGATACCGGCCGGCACAGGCGCATCCGGATCGCACAGCGCTCGGGAAAAGGTCGACAGCGTGACGGTATCGCTCTCCGCGATCGGTCGGGAAGGTCTAGCCGGCGACGGCATGACGCGATCCCAGCATATAGGTGTTTGCGCGACGCTCGAGTATGTCATCGGCCAACATCGCTTCGCGCCGCAAAATCGGCCAGTCGGGCACGTCATTGTCCCACTCGACCAATGTCGGCGTCGGTCCGATCTGTCCGATGACGATATCGTAGAGCCTCCAGACGGCATCGTCCACCGGTCGGTCATGGGCGTCGATCAGCAGGGCTTCGCCCTCGTCGTCGCTATCGGTGGCGTGGCCTGCAAGGTGGATCTCCTCGACCTTCTCCAGGGGGAATTCCGACAGATAGGTCAGCGGCTTGAACTTCTGGTTGGTGGCTGAAACGAAGACATTGTTGACATCGAGCAACAGGCCGCAGCCCGTGCGCTGGGTGATCTCGCGGATGAAATCCGTCTCGCTCATGGTCGATTGCTCGAACTGGACGTAGGTCGACGGGTTTTCCAGCAGAATCTTACGTTGCAACCGGTCCTGCACGGTGTCGATATGGTCGCAGACGCGCGTCAGCGTCGGACCGTCATACGGGACTGGCAAGAGATCGTTGTAATAGCTGTTGTCGTGGGTCGACCACGCCAGATGTTCGGAAACGAGGCCCGGCTGGTAGCGCTCGACCACGGCTTTCAGCCGGTCGATGTGGGCGTCGTCCAGCCCGTTCTCGCTGCCGATCGACAGGCCGACGCCATGCACGGAGATCGGGAACTCAGCGCGGATCGCGGTGAGCGCGCGATGGGGCGCGCCGCCGTCGCCCATGTAGTTCTCGGCATGGACCTCAAGGAAGCCGATCCGGTAGTCGTCGCCGAGGATGGCGTCGATATGGGCGGCTTTGAGTCCCGCCCCGGCGCGCGGCGGGATCGTCTGTGGCGCGAAGCGGGGCGCGTCATTCCCGTTTTGACGATGTGCTTTGGTCATGGCGTCACAATCGCTCCGGCCGGTGTGCGGTCGTCCTCGGGCGGACGACCGCATCCTTCTGTCTTAGCTCGGCAGGTCGCGCGTCAGCGGCTCGAGCGAGCCGACACGGTCGCCCGGCAGCGTCATTGTGGTGCAGGTGCCGTCCGCGACGAGCGTCCAGGCATTGCCCTGATAGTCGACCGTGGAGGTGCCGGCGCAGGTCGTGCCGGGTCCGGCGGCGCAGTCGTTCTGGCCGGCCAGCGAAACGCCGTAGCACTTTTCTTTCGCCGAGGCGGGGGTCGTGTTGCCAAGCAAAGCGGCACCCGAAACAGCCATGGCGACTGCGCCGGCCAATGCGGAAGCGCCTACGATCGATTTCTTGGACATGATGTTCTCTCCTTTGGAAGGGTTGGGATGCAATACGCGATTTCAGCTCGCCCGGGACCGCCGGGGTGAACGCAGATGTATGCAGTCAGCCGATAAATTGGAAATCAACACGGTGTTATTTTCCAGACGCTTATCGTGACAATTATTTTAAGTTGTCGGGCTGTAACCTGTCCACCGCACACCCGCGTTTTTCGCCTTTGCGGGCGTTGGGCTCATTCGAGCAGACGCACGAAATCGTCCACATCTTCCGGCGTTGTCGCGAAGCTCGTAACCAGGCGGATGAGCACTTCGTCCTCGCCCGGCAACTCCGGCCAGCCATGTGGCGGTTTCCATTCGTGAAAATGGGCGCCTGCCTGTTGAAGCGCATCGGCACGAGCGCGGGCGAGGATCGCGAAAACCTCGTTGCCCTCCGTGCGCCAGGCCAGCCTGGCGCCGGCGGAAGCCTGTATGCCGTCCTGCAACATTGCGGCGAGCCGGTTCGAATGGCGGGCGATATCGAGCCAAAGATCGTCCTCGAAATAGGCCTCGAACTGCGCCGACACGAAACGCATCTTCGAGAACAAATGGGCGGCCTGTTTGCGGATGAAGGGCAGGTCGCGCGCCTTGTCCGGATCGAAGACGACCAGCGCCTCGGCACACCAGCAGCCGTTTTTGGTGGCGCCGAAGGACAACAGGTCCACGCCGCTACGCCAGGTCATATCGGCCGGGCTCACATCGAGATGCGCCAGCGCATTGGCGAAACGGGCGCCGTCCATATGCAGGGGCAGACCGTGCGCAGCGCTCATTTCGGCGATCGCGCAGATCTCGTCGAGCGTATAGACCGTTCCGATCTCAGTCGCCTGTGTCAGGCTCACGGCCATCGGCTGCCCGGCATGCACGAACTCCGGCGGAAAACGGCTGATTTCCCGTTTCAGACAGTCCGGGTCGATCTTGCCGCCGGTGCCGTCGACGGGCACCACCCGGGCACCGCCGGTCAGCAATTCCGTCGCACCTCCCTCATCCTCGATCAGATGGGCCTCGCGATGGCAGAAGGCGACACCGCCCGGGCGCCGTATCGAGGCCATGGACAATGCATTGGCGGCGGTGCCGTTTGCGACCGGGAAGACGGCCACCTCGCGTTCGAAGACGGCGTTGAATTGGTGTTCGATGCGTTTGTCGAGCCCGCTGGTGCCGTAGGCGGGGGCATAGCCGGATGCATTGCGATGAAGCGCATCCGCGATGCGCGGATGCGCGCCGCTCCAATTGTCGGAGGAAGAATACATGGACGTCCTGTTGCCCGTGGTTGCGAGAAGGCCCGTAGTCATGCCACGGAATGGTGGGACGATCCAGTATCGCCGGCAAGTCCATGGCACCGTGGAACCGGGCGTTGGCGAAACCGCACGGGTCCGTTGACATTTTTTCCATGCGTTGCGCCTATCCGTGCCATAATATGTCGCGAAAGCCCGTGTTGCGGCAATTTGCTGATTGCGGGCGCGATTTAATTGCCCTTGCCGTCTTGCTCCGGCCGGCGGTTTCTGGCATAGAAGGGCGAATTAGGACAGTATAGCTGTCCTAATTTGGTGTTTGCGGCCGATTGGCCGAAAGCATGGGCCGCCGAGGCGGCACCGCATCGGGCGCACGGTTGCTGGTATGCCCGGTGCTTTGTTGATACCGGGCCGGCGCATCGGTTATAGCGCGTCCGAGCCAGGTTGATGCGAAACGGCTTCTCCCTCGTTTCGTGGGGCACGGAACGGGAGGCGAGCCGAAAACGGCTGATTGCCCGAATTCGCCGCGTAAAAGATCTGTACCGGAACTGAAAAGCCGGCATGGACAATCGGGTCGCCCCAGGAAAGCAATTGCTTTCAAGGCGACGACAGGAGGAAGACAGATGACGCTCAGCTCGCCATCACCGGAAGCCGCGATGCAACCGTCGCCGCGTTTGCCGGTTGCAAAGCGGACTTCGATCTCTGCCTTTCCGGCCAGGCAGGGCCTTTATGACCCGCGTCATGAGCATGATGCCTGCGGCGTCGGTTTCGTCGCCCATATGCACGGCGAAAAATCCCATCAGATCGTCAAGGACGGGCTCTTCATGCTGGAGAACCTGACCCATCGCGGTGCGGTCGGCGCCGATCCGCTGATGGGCGATGGCGCCGGCATGCTGGTGCAGATCCCCGACGGCCTCTATCGCGATGACATGGCCGGCCAGAACATCGTTCTGCCAGAAGTCGGCCACTATGCGGTCGGCTATCTGTTCATGCCGCAGGATGCGGCGTTGCGCGCCCATATTGAGAACATCGTCGCCGAAGTCGTCGCGGCTGAGGGGCAGTTCCTCATCGGCTATCGCGACGTGCCCGTGGACAATTCGTCCCTGTCGAAGGCGCCGGCGATCGTCGCGACCGAGCCCCATCACAGGCAGGTCTTTATCGGCCGCAACCCCGATATTGAGGACGAGACGGAGTTCGAGCGGCGGCTGTTCATCTTGCGCAAGGTGATTTCCAATCGGATTTTCCAGGAGACGGACGGTCGCGACAACGGCTTCTACATCGTCTCCCTGTCCTGCCGGACCATTGTCTATAAGGGCATGTTCCTGGCCTATCAGCTCGGCGCCTACTACCCCGACCTCAGGGATGAGCGTTTCGTCTCAGCGCTTGCCCTGGTGCATCAGCGCTTTTCGACCAACACATTTCCGTCCTGGAAGCTTGCCCATCCCTATCGGATGGTGGCGCATAACGGGGAAATCAACACGCTGCGCGGCAATGTGAACTGGATGGCGGCGCGGCAGGCTTCGGTTTCCTCTCCGCTGTTTGGCGACGACATTCACAAGCTCTGGCCGATTTCCTATGAGGGGCAATCGGATACGGCCTGTTTTGACAATGCGCTCGAATTCCTGGTGCAGGGCGGCTATTCGCTTGCCCATGCGGTGATGATGCTGATCCCCGAAGCCTGGGCCGGCAACACACTGATGCACGAGGACCGCAAAGCTTTTTACGAGTATCACGCAGCGCTGATGGAGCCGTGGGACGGGCCGGCCGCGGTGGCCTTCACCGATGGCCGACAGGTTGGTGCGACGCTCGACCGCAACGGCCTGCGGCCGGCCCGCTACATTGTCACCGATGACGATCGCGTCATCATGGCCTCCGAGGCCGGCGTGCTTCCGGTGGCGGACGAGTCGATTGTCCGCAAGTGGCGCCTGCAGCCCGGCAAGATGCTGCTGATCGACATGGAAAAGGGCGCCATCATCTCCGACGCCGAGATCAAGCGCGAACTCGCCAACGCCAATCCTTATCGCGAATGGCTGGACCGCACGCAGCTCGTGCTCGAGGACGTGGCGGTCGACCCGCAACTGCCGCCTGCGGCATCGCCGACGGCGCTGCTCGACCGGCAACAGGCCTTCGGCTATTCGCAGGAAGACCTGAAACTGCTGATGGCGCCGATGGCGACGACCGGCCAGGAGGCGATCGGCTCCATGGGCACCGACACGCCGATTTCGGCGCTGTCGGACAAGACCAAGCTGCTCTACACCTATTTCAAGCAGAATTTCGCCCAGGTCACCAACCCGCCGATCGACCCGATCCGCGAGGAATCGGTGATGAGCCTCGTCTCATTCATCGGCCCGCGGCCCAATCTGTTCGACCTGGAAGGCCTGGCCGACCGCCGCCGTCTGGAAGTGCGGCAACCCATCCTGGCCAATACGGACCTGCAGAAAATCCGGGTGATCGGCGAGATCTCGGACAATCAGTTCCAGACCAAGACGCTGGACATCACCTATCGTGTCAGCCGCGGCGACGTTTTCCTCGCCGAGGCGGTCGCGCGACTGTGTGCGCGCGCGGAGCGCGCCGTGGAGAACGGCTACAACATCATCATCCTGTCGGATCGAATGATGTCGGTCGAACGCATCGCGATTCCGCCGCTGCTGGCGACGGCGGCGGTGCATCATCATCTCATCCGTAAAGGGCTGCGCACCTCCGTTGGCCTCGTGGTCGAATCGGGTGAACCGCGCGAGGTGCATCATTTTGCGGTGCTTGCCGGTTATGGCGCAGAGGCGATCAATCCCTACCTGGCTTTCGACACGCTGGCCGACATGCACCAGAACGGTGAGTTTCCGGCGGCGGTCGACGAGTATGAGGTGGTGGAGCGCTATATCAAGGCGATCGACAAAGGTCTTTTGAAGGTGATGTCCAAGATGGGCATCTCCACCTATCAGTCCTATTGCGGCGCCCAGATCTTTGATGCGGTAGGCCTGTCCTCGGCCTTTGTCGGGGACTATTTCACCGGCACCGCAACGACGATCGAGGGCATCGGGCTGGAGGAGATCGCGGCCGAGTCCCACATGCGCCATGCCACCGCCTTCGGCAACGATCCGGTGCTGAAAACCGCACTCGATGTCGGCGGCGAATATCTTTACCGAGTCCGCGGCGAGAACCATGTCTGGTCGCCGGACTCGGTGGCGCTGCTGCAGCATGCCGTGCGCGGCAATGCGCGCGACAAATACCGTGAATTCGCCCGCCTGGTGAACGGGCACGCCGAGGGCCTCAACACGATCCGTGGCCTGTTCAAGATCATCGACGCAAACGAGGCCGGGCAGGAAGCCGTGCCGCTTGAAGAGGTCGAGCCGGCGGCCGACATCGTCCGGCGTTTTTCCACCGGCGCCATGTCCTTCGGCTCGATCAGCCGCGAAGCCCATACGACGCTCGCCCGCGCGATGAACCGGATTGGCGGCAAGTCGAACACCGGCGAGGGTGGCGAGGAGCCGGATCGCTACGCGCCCCTGCCGGACGGGTCGATGAACCCGGAGCGCTCGGCGATCAAACAGGTGGCGTCCGGCCGTTTCGGCGTGACGACCGAATATCTCGTTAATGCCGACATGATTCAGATCAAGGTGGCGCAGGGCGCGAAACCCGGCGAGGGCGGACAATTGCCCGGCCATAAGGTCGATGCGACGATCGCCAAGACACGCCATTCGACACCTGGCGTCGGCCTGATCTCGCCGCCGCCGCATCACGACATCTATTCGATCGAAGATCTCGCGCAGCTCATTTTCGATCTCAAAAACGTCAATCAGCGGGCCGACATATCGGTCAAGCTCGTCTCCGAGGTCGGGGTTGGTACGGTGGCGGCCGGCGTTGCGAAGGCGCGCGCCGACCATATCACCATCGCCGGTTATGACGGTGGCACCGGCGCTTCGCCGCTGACCTCGCTCAAACACGCCGGCTCGCCCTGGGAGATGGGTCTTGCCGAGACCCATCAGACTCTGGTGCTCAACGGCTTGCGTTCGCGCGTGCCGCTACAGGTCGATGGCGGCCTGCGCACCGGCCGCGACGTCGTCGTCGGCGCGCTGCTTGGGGCCGACGAATTCGGCTTCTCGACCGCGCCTCTGATCGCCGCAGGCTGCCTGATGATGCGCAAGTGCCATCTCAACACCTGCCCGGTCGGCATCGCCACCCAGGATCCGGTTCTACGCAAGCGTTTCAAGGGGACGCCCGAGCATGTGATCAATTATTTCTTCTTCGTTGCAGAGGAAGTGCGGGAATCGCTGGCGGCAATGGGGTATCGCAAGCTCGACGACGTCATCGGCCGCTCCGACCTGTTGCGCAAGGACGCGTTCATCAGCCATTGGAAAGCGCGTGGGCTCGATTTCAGCAACATGTTCCACAAGCCGGAAGCGCCCAGGGAGGCGAACTACTGGACCGAACGGCAGAACCATCCGATCGACGACGTGCTCGACCGGCAGTTGATCGCCGAAGCCGCCCCGGCGCTGGACGACCGGATGCCGGTGTCGCTCAATGTCGATATCCGCAATGTCGACCGCTCCGCCGGCGCGATGCTGTCGGGCGCCGTCGCCGAGCGGTTCGGCATGAAGGGCCTGCCCGACGATACGATCTCCGTCCGGCTGACGGGGACGGCCGGGCAATCTTTCGGTGCCTTTCTGGCGCGCGGCATAACCTTCACCCTGATCGGCGACGGCAATGACTATGTCGGCAAGGGCCTGTGCGGCGGGCGCATCGTCATCCGTCCGCCGGAAGAAAGCCGCATCCTGGCGGAGGAATCGATCATCGTCGGCAACACGGTGCTCTATGGCGCGGTCGAGGGTGAGTGCTATTTCCGGGGTGTCGCCGGCGAACGGTTCGCCGTCCGCAATTCCGGCGCGATCGCCGTGATCGAGGGTGTCGGCGATCACGGCTGCGAATACATGACCGGCGGCATCGTCGTCGTGCTCGGCAAGACTGGGCGCAATTTCGCCGCCGGCATGTCGGGCGGCGTGGCCTATGTGCTGGACGAGGCCGGCGATTTCGCCCGTCGCTGCAACATGGCGATGGTCGAGTTGGAGCCGGTGCCCGAAGAGGATGACATTCTGGAGGAACTGCATCATCATGGCGGCGACCTGGCCCACAAGGGCCGTGTCGACGTGTCGGACGATATGACACGGCATGACGAAGAGCGGCTTTATCAGTTGATCTCCAACCATCTGCATTATACCGGCTCTGAGCGGGCGCGCGTGATCCTGGAGGACTGGACAGCTTTCCGACCGAAATTCCGCAAGGTCATGCCGGTCGAATACCGGCGCGCGCTGGAGGAGATGGAGCGGATGCGCCTGGGTGTCGCCGCCGAATAGCCCCACTGGCATTTCATCAGACGGATTGGGAGTGACAGACCGGCCGAGGCAATAGGTGTTGTGACAACAGGTTTTAGGTTGCCCTGACGGTTTATCGCAGGGATTGAGGTTAGGAGAGACGATGGGAAAGGTGACCGGATTTCTGGAAATCGATCGCCAGGTGGCGCGATACCAGCCCGCATCGGATCGCATTCGCCATTACAGGGAGTTCACCCTGCCGATGTCGGATTCGGAGGTCAAGAAACAGGCCGCCCGTTGCATGGATTGCGGCATCCCGTTCTGCCATGGCCCGACCGGCTGCCCGATCCACAACCAGATCCCGGATTGGAACGACCTCGTCTATAACGGCAACTGGGACGAGGCGATCCAGAACCTGCACTCAACCAACAATTTCCCGGAGTTCACCGGCCGCATCTGTCCGGCGCCTTGCGAGGAGGCCTGCACGCTTAATCTCGAGGACGTGCCCGTGGCCATCAAGACCGTCGAACAGGCGCTCGCCGACAAGGCCTACGAGATGGGACATGTGGTACCGCGCCCAGCGACGTCGAGGACCGGCAAGAAGGTGGCGATCATCGGCTCCGGCCCGGCCGGCATGGCGGCGGCGCAGCAATTGGGCCGTGTCGGGCACGAGGTCCATGTCTATGAGCGCGAGAGCCGCGCCGGCGGCCTGCTGCGCTTCGGCATTCCCGATTTCAAGATGGAGAAACACTTCATCGACCGTCGCGTCGCGCAGATGGAAGGCGAGGGCGTCATCTTCCACTATGACTGCAACATCGGCGTCGACATGTCGGTCGAGGCACTGCTGCTTGATCATGACGCGGTGCTCTATTGCGGTGGTTCGGAGAAACCCCGAGACCCCGGGATCCCGGGCGGCGCGCTTGTCGGCGTGCATGATGCCATGCCCTACCTGGTACAGCAGAACAAGCGCCTGGCGCGAGAGTCGATTGAATCCGCCGGTTGGCCGTCGCCGCTGATTCTGGCTGGCGGAAAGCATGTGGTCGTCGTCGGCGGCGGCGACACGGCGTCCGACTGCATCGGAACAGCGTTCCGGCAGGGCGCGGTCAAAGTAACCCAGCTCGATATCCGACCGCAGCCGCCGGTCAAGGAAGACAAGCTGGCTGTCTGGCCCTATTGGGCGACGAAGATGCGTACTTCGTCCTCCCAGGCGGAGGGCGCGGTGCGCGAATTCCGGGTCGGGACGCTCGAATTCATCGGCGAGGACGGCCGCCTGACCGGGGTGAAATGTTGTGAGGTCGATGAGCGCAGGAAGCCGATCGCCGGAACCGAATTTGTCATCAAGGCCGATCTCGCTTTCATCGCCATCGGCTTTCGCGGTCCTTTCGACCACGGTGTGCTGGCGGAACTGGGCGACGAGCTTGAGATTGGCCTGGACGGCCGTGGTTCGACCTATGTCAAGGCCAATGACACTGATTATCGCACGTCGGTCGACGGGCTATGGACGGCCGGCGACGTGCGCCGCGGCCAATCGCTGGTCGTCTGGGCGATCCGCGAGGGCCGTCAGGCCGCCCGATCCATCGACGAGGCCTTGATGGGCGCAACCACTTTGCCGCGTTAGAACTCCGTTTCGCTCACGGCCGGGCCGTGCCCGTGCTATGCCGCGGCCAGACGAAATGGTCGGCACGGCCGGGCGGCGCTTCCGTTGTTCTGCCGTCGAAGACGAGGTCGTCGCGCGGGGTGCGGATGAGGGAGAGCGGTGGCACGTCGTCGCCGAGCAGAACGGTTGTGCCGTCCAGGGCCGGATCGCTCATATCGATCGGCACGGTGCGGGTCAGCCGCTCGCCCGGATCGGGATGCAGCACGATGAGTTCCGGCAGACTGTCTTCGCCAAGCAGCGGTATGCGTCTGTCCGCACTGTCGCCGATGATGCGCCGCACCGGCTTTTCGACATAGAAGGCGAGTTTGCGGCGGCCGGCCTGTGTCATGCCGATCCCGTCGGATGCGCGCAGGCGCACGGTCTGTCCCTTAATGTCGGATCCGGAGAAGACGAACTTTCCGTTCTCGTCGACAAAGCCATCCCAGATATCGATGAACTCGCCATCCGCATCGGCGGCCACGCTTCTGAAAATGCCATTGAACGCAAGGATATCGGCTGACATGGAAGGCGACCTGAAAGGCGGTGCGCCGACCCACAGCAGCGGAATGTCACGTGAGCGGACCGCGTTCGCCACCGCTCTGACGCGGGTCTCATAGGCATTGACCCAACCGTCGGAGCCGACCCGCATTTGCCCGCTGTCGACGCGCATCTGTTGCCGGTCGTTGGATCCGATCATGACGACGGCGATCGCGGGCCGGACCTCGTCGAGAATGGCCGGCAGGCTTTCCGGCCAATCGTAGTAATCGTTCCGCACCAGGCCGGACGAGCCGTTGGTCCGTTTGACGATGGCGACGCCTGGCGATTGTGCGAACGCGGCGTCCAGACCGTCCGACAGGCCGGCGGCCATGAAATCCCCGAGGACAAGCACGGTGCTCGCGTCATCGCGCTTTTCGATAATCGGTGTGCGCTGTTTCGCTGCGGACCGTTTCGGTTTTGAAGGCGCCGGACGGCGGTTTGTCCGTTCCGGCGCCGGCTCGGCCGGCGGAGGCCGGATGCGGCGCGGCCCAAACAGCATGTCGAAAAGCGAGCGGCGCTTGACTTCGACCTGCGCCGCGGCCGGATCCACGGGCAGTGCGACAGTCAACACCATGCTTGCCGCGGCGAGCAGCGCCGGCATGGCGAACCAAATCAGCAGCCGTCGCAGTGTTGCCGACACAGGCTTACCCTCTATCGCCTCAGGGTGTCGAGCAGATCGTGCGACGGGACGCCGTTCGGCGTCAATCCACGGCGCGACTGAAAGGTTCTGATCGCCAGTTGCGATCCGCTGCCGATGTTGCCGTCGATCTTTCCGGAATAATAGCCGAGCGCCCGAAGATGCACCTGGATTTCACGCCGCTCGTCCATCGACAATACGCCATCCGGCTTTCGCCACGTCTGTCGCAGCCCTGGATAACCGGCGATGCGGTCGGCCAGCAGACCAACGGTCAGCGCGTAGGTGTCGGCGTTGTTGTAGCTTTTGAGAACCGAGAAGTTACGCACCATCAAAAAGGCTGGACCATTGGCACCGGCCGGCATTTTCAACACCGCCCTCTCGCCCGGGCGCGGAAAGCCGCGGCCGTTGGGACGGGTGAAGCCGAGCGCCGCCCATTGCGCCAGGCTCTTTGAACTGCCGACATGGCGCCGCGCTTTGCCGGGCGCACGTACCTCATAGCCTCAGGTCTGGCCGGTCTTCCAGCCGTTTTGACGCAGCAGATTGGCCGCCGTCGCCAGCGCATCGGGCACCGATCGCCAGATATCGCGGCTGCCGTCGCCGTCGAAATCCACCGCGAAGGCCAGATAGCTGGTTGGAATGAATTGTGTGTGACCCATGGCGCCGGCCCAGGAACCGCTCAGGTCACGCCTGGTGATATCGCCGGACTGCAGGATTTTCAGCGTAGCGATCAGCTGGCTACGGGCGAATTTGGCGCGTCGGGCATCGGCATAGGCGAGCGTCGCCAGCGCCCGTGGCACATAGTGTAGCCGGTCGGGATAGTTAAAGACGTCGCCGTAATTGGATTCGACCGACCATATCGCCAGCAGCACCGAACGCTCGACACCGTATCGGCGCTCAATGGCGGCGAGCGTGCGCGCATGGCGGCGCGCCAGCCTGCGGCCCTGCGCCACCGCCTCGTCGTGAACCCGCGTATCGACATAGCTCCAAGGATCCTGCCGAAACTCCGGCTGGAACCGAGCCTTGCGCAAGACCTCCGGATCCGGTGTTCGCACGCGGGCAAAAGCGCGGTCATAGGTGGCTTTGCGGATGCCATGGCGCGCCGCGACTGGATAAAAATCGACTATCCACTGGCGAAAGCCGGCATCGGAGCGCGCGTCGGAGACACTCACCATCAGAATTGGCGCCAAGGCGACGAACAGAATCAGTAGCAATTTGGATATGCTTCTGCGGCTTGGCATCGAATTCTCCGCGATGTCAGCGTGCTGAGACGAGATTATCCCGAATTCAGTCGACGTTAAAGACGATAACCGAATTCGAATGTTCATGATTTGCGTCAAATTATACAGTGGAGCGATCACTAATATATTAACCATCGGGCTTCGGACCCGCGACCGGTCGGCGCAGGCGGCTGTGAGGGCGTTTGCATGTCCGTCCGCGGGACGATATAGGCCCAGTACAGGCAGAGATTTGAGAGGTTTAGCCAATGTCGCAGCAGATGAGAGTCCGCAAAGCAGTGTTTCCGGTGGCCGGGCTCGGCACGCGTTTCCTTCCCGCGACGAAGGCCATTCCCAAGGAGATGCTGACCGTCGTCGATCAGCCGGTGATCCAATATGTCGTCGATGAAGCGCGGGCTGCCGGTATCGAGCACTTCATCTTCGTCACTGGCTGCAACAAGGCCGTGATCGAGGATCATTTCGATATCCAGGTGGAGCTTTACGATACGTTACGGCGGCGCGGAAAGCTCGATGAACTCGATGGTCTCCAGGCCAGCCAGCCGAAGCCGGGACAGACCAGCTTCACCCGTCAGCAAGAGCCTCTTGGGCTGGGCCATGCGGTTTGGTGCGCCCGCGAACTGGTTGCCGGCGAGCCATTTGCGCTGCTTTTGCCCGATATGGTGATGCAGGACGACAAGGGCTGTCTGGCCGGCATGGTCGAGCTCTACAACGAGGTCGGCGGTAATGTGATCTCGGTGGAAGAGGTTCCGGAGGAAGAAACCCATCGTTATGGCATTGTCGGTGTCGGCGAGGATATCGGCGCCGATGGATTCCGGATCACCGCCATGGTGGAGAAGCCGACGCCAGGCACGGCGCCCTCCAACTATTTTATCAATGGCCGCTATATCCTGCAGCCGGAGATATTTTCGCTCCTGGAGACCCAGGAACGCGGCGCCGGCAATGAAATCCAGATCACCGACGCCATGTTGCGGCTGGCTGACCGCCAACCGTTCTCGGCCTATCGTTTCCGTGGCAAGACTTTCGATTGCGGTTCGAAAGACGGTTTTATCAAAGCCAATGTGTCTTTCGCCCTGCAGCGCGACGACATCCGCGCCAAGGTCGAGCATGATTTGCGCGAAATGCTGAATGGCGCTTAGCCACGCCTCGTGGCAGTCTATTTCACCGGCTCGACGTGCAATTCGCGGCCGGTGCTTTCCGTGACGCGCACCGTTGTGCCGACCGGCAAATCCGGCCCGTCGACCACCCAGAACGTATCGTCGATGCGGATGCGGCCGCGGCCGTTTGCAATTGGCTCCGTCAACGTTGCCGTGCGGCCGACCAGGCTCGCGCCCCGCTGATTGAGCAACGGTTCATCGGTATCGCCGGCCCGCCGTGCCATGAGGCGGCGGCCGGCAAGGGCCGACACAACGGAAAGCACCGCAAACACCAGAAGTTGTATCTGCCACACCCAGATCGGATCGCCCCACAAAAGCAGTGACACGGCACCGACAACAATGGCTGCCAAGCCGATCCAAATCAGAAACACCCCGGGCATAATGATCTCGGCCGTCAGCAGAACCAGTCCGAGCACCCACCAACTCCAGGGTCCGAGTTCGGTGACGATGCGTTCGATCATGCCTGGTCGTCCGGTTGGCCGGTTGCGGGGACCGTCCGGCTGCGTCGCGGCGCAGCGAAACGGTCGGACTGATTGCCGAAAACCTCACTGGCGATTGCGCCGATCCCACCGAGCGAGCCGATCAGCGACGACGCTTCCATCGGCATGAGCACGACCTTCTGGTTCGGCGCCGTGCCGATGGAGGTGATCGCTTCGGTGTATTTCTGGGCAACGAAATAGTTGATGGCCTGGACATCGCCATCGGCGATCGCTTCGGAGACCATCTGGGTTGCCTTGGCCTCGGCCTGGGCAAGCCGCTCGCGCGCTTCGGCCTCCCGGAAAGCCGCTTCCCGGGTGCCCTCGGCCTCCAGGATGGCGGCCTGCTTGGCGCCTTCGGCTCTCAGGATCTGGGCGTTACGCGAGCCCTCGGCCTCGAGCACCTCGGCGCGCTTGTCGCGCTCCGCCTTCATCTGGCGAGCCATGGCCTCGACCAGATCCGAAGGCGGGTTAATGTCCTTGATTTCGACCCGGGTGATCTTGATGCCCCAGGGGCTCGCCGCCTCGTCGACTACACGCAGCAGCCGTTCGTTGATAGCATCGCGGTTGGATAGCAACTCGTCGAGATCCATCGAGCCCATCACCGAACGAATATTGGTCATGGTGAGGTTGAGCAGCGCGGTCTCCAGATTGTTGACCTGATAGGCGGCCTGCGGGGCGTTGAGGACTTGATAGAAAGCGACGGCATCGGCGGCGACGCTGGCATTGTCCCGTGTGATCACCTCCTGGGTTGGCACATCGAGCACCTGTTCCATCATGTTCATGCGCGCGCCGATGCGGTCGATAAACGGTATGATCAGGTTGAGGCCGGGATTCAGGGTTCGGGTGTAGCGACCGAACCGCTCGACGGTATAGTTGAAACCCTGCGGCACTGTCTTGATCCCGGCAAACAGGACAAGAACGATGAAAACGACAAAGACGATGACCGCGATGTCAAAACCGGTCAATGGCATGAAGAGTCCTCCTGCTGGAGCGTGACGGGTTCAACAACGAAGCACGCCCGCGGCGACAGCACGCCGCCGAATCACGTGGTTTGCGGGGCAGTTCCCACAGCCAAGATGGGGGTTTTGATTGAAAGTTGCAATTCGCCGGTCCGTTAGAGACCGTTCGGGCTCTTAGATGGAACGGGCGTTCAGGGTTACACCCAGCCCTGCAGTTCGCGACGGACAATCGATTCGATCACGGACATGCCCGCGTCGCCGTCATTGAGACAGGGAATATGGGCGAAGTTCTCGCCGCCGTTCTCATGAAAGATCTCGCCCGCCTCGCCGGCGATCTCTTCGAGCGTTTCCAGGCAGTCGGAAACGAAACCCGGATTGATGATGGCCAGGTTCTTGACGCCGTCGCGAGCCAGTTTCTCCACTGTCTCGTCCGTATAGGGCTGCAACCATTCCTCCGGTCCGAAACGCGATTGGAACGTGGTCATGAGCCGCTTTTCATCCCAGCCGAGCTGCTCGCGCACCAGCCGGCTCGTCTTCATGCAATGACAATGATAAGGATCGCCCTTCTTGAAATAGGATTGCGGGATGCCGTGAAACGAAGCGAGCACCAGTTCGGGCTCCCAGTCCAATTCTGCCAGATGCGTCTCAATCGAGCGGGCAATGGCTTTGATATAGGCCGGATCGTCGTGATAGGCCGGCACGGTGCGCAGGGCGGGCTGCCAGCGCATCGCCGACAGCGCCTGAAACGCCTTGTCATTGACGGTCGCCGTCGTGCTGGCGGCATATTGCGGATAGAGCGGAAACAGCACGATACGCTCGCAGCCGGCCCGCTGCAGTGTCGACAGCCGGTCCGGTATCGACGGTTGGCCGTAGCGCATCGCCCAGTCGACCAAGATGTTGGGGTGATCGTTCAGCGCGGCGGAAAGCCGGTCGGATTGGTTCCTGGTATAGGTCCGCAGATAGCTTTCGTCGGCTTCCTTGTTCCAGATCGATTCATAGGCCTTGCCCACCTTGCCCGGCCGTGTGTTCAAAACGATGCCGAAAAGGATCGGATACCATAGCGCCCGAGGCCATTCGATCACCCGTTTGTCAGTCAGGAACTCCTTGAGATAACGGCGCATCGACGTGAAGTCGGTGCCGTCCGGCGTGCCCAGATTGACAAGCAGAACGCCGACCTTGCCGAAAGCGACGTCAGGATGATCGGCGGGCAGCCGCGGCGGCGCCGCGGCCGGCTTGATGAGTTCGGGCGGGCTGATATTCATAATCGTTCCAATCCGGTTGCGATCGGGAACATATGCGACGTCGCATCGATTTCAAGCATGGTCGATGGGCCGCGCACCCGCCTCACGCCTCGTAATCGCGCTCGTCGGCGATGACCTTGCCATCATTGGGCAGGCTGCCAGCCGGCCGCACGACGACCTCGCCGCGCAATTTTGTCACATCGGACAGGCTGGCCGCAATCGCGGTGGCATCGGCCTCGTTTTCGCCGATTGGCTCCACTTCCATGATCATCGCATCCTCGTCGTCCTTGCGGATAACGACGAGCCGGGCCTTCGCCAGTTCCGGATGGCGTTTCAAGACCATGTCGATCTGCTTGGGATCGACGAACATACCCTTAACTTTGGTGCGCTGGTCGGCCCGTCCCATCCAGCCTTTGATCCGTGCACCGGTGCGGCCGCAGGGCGACGAACCCTCGAGAATGGCCGACATATCGCCGGTACCGAAGCGGATCAGCGGATAGGCCGGGTTGAGCGTGGTCACGACAATCTCGCCGACCTCGCCATCGGGCAACGGCTCGCCGGTGCCGGGCCGGACGATCTCGACGATGATGTTTTCATTCACAATCATGCCGGGGAGCGGATTGCCGCCGGCGTCGGCGCTCTCATAGGCGATAACGCCGATGTTGGCCGTGGCGTAAGCCTGCAGCACGTGGACGCCGCGTTGTTGGTATTCCTCGCGCATCGACGGAAACAGCGCGCCGCCGGACACCAGAGCCCGCTTGATCGACGACAGGTCGCGTCCGGTCTCCATGGCCCGGTCGAGCATGACCTTCAGATAGTCCGGAGTGCCGGCGAAGGCGGTCGGTTTGAGCATCGCGGCGGCGTCGACCTGGGCGTCCGTATTGCCGACACCGGCCGGAAACACCAGGCAACCCAGCGCCCGCGCGCCGTCGTCGACAATGAAGGCGCCAGGCGTCATGTGATACGAAAAGGCATTGTGAAGCGTGTCGCCGGCGCGGATGCCGACGGCGAACAGGGCGCGCGCGGACTGCCACGCGTCAACGCCCGGCGCCTGCGGCTCCCAAACGGGGCCGGGCGACATGAAAACGCGGTTGCCCCTCAGGGCATGGGTGCTTGCGAGGCCGCCGAAGGGCGGGTTGTCGGCCTGCATGCGCATCAATTCCGGCTTACGCAACACCGGCAGCGCGGCCAGCGCCGCGCGACAGTCGATCTCGTGCGAATCGATATCGCCCAACCAGCCTTTCAGCCTCTCTGTATTGGCGAAGGCCTCGGCCAGGAAAGCGGGCAATCGGGAAAACAGGCTCGTCTCCCTTTCCCGCGGATCGCGGGTTTCCAATTCGTCAAAATACGCGGTCAATGTCGGACCCTCCCCGTTTGATTTCGAGCCCGTCGCACGGGGCCCGTTTTTGGCCGTAAGTCGCGTCAGCCGGCGCGGCGCCTCAGCACGAATTGTTCGCCGGTGTTCGAGGTACAGTTCAACTGCATCGGCGAAACCAGCGCGCAATTGACGCGTGAATTGCTGTTGCGGACCAGCGAGCGGACGTCAATCTGCACCAATTGCGGATTGAGCTGGACATAGGTTCCGGTCGCCAGAAGTGTGTTGGTGTCGGTGCTGCGCGTTTCGAACGTCCCGGCCGAAAAACGTGATTGGATGCCGTTGGGGTCGAACCAGAAACCGTCGATTGACGTGGACGTCGGGACTACCCGGGGCTGATAGCTCGCTTGGCAGGCGACTAGGCCGGTCGCCAGGACCGCCATGGCCAGGAGCTTCAGTCGATGCGGCATGGTCGCCTCCCTGCCGTTGCCGGCCACCAATCCGCAGAGCGCTGGCGGCCCGGTCGATGTTTCACTGATATCACCGGCGACGCTATGTCCACAACATGACCAAACGACGTCACGCGCGGAGCGATCGCCGCGCGGATCGAATGTCAGTGCACCAGGACGTTTCTGAACTGCCAGGGGTCGCCTTCGTCTATGTCCTCGGGAAACAGGCCAGGCCTGCCCGTTAGCGGCGTCCAGTCGGTATAGTGGCCCTGGACCGGTCCGAGATAGGGCATCTGCACCTCGAGACAGCGGCGATAGTCCATCTCGTCGGTCTCGACGATCCCGGCTTCGGGGTTTTCCAGCGCCCAGACCATGCCGGCAAGCACGGCCGAGGTGACCTGCAGCCCCGTCGCGTTCTGGTAGGGCGCCAGAGTGCGTGTTTCCTCGACCGACAGTCTGGAGCCATACCAATAGGCATTCCTGTCGTGGCCGTAGAGCAGCACGCCGAGTTCGTCGATGCCGTCGACCAACTCGTGCTCGTCCAGCACGTGCAGAACCGGCTGTTGCACGCCGCCATTTCCGAACATTTCGTGCAGCGACAGCACCGCGTCATTGGCCGGATGATAGGCATAGCGGCAGGTCGGCCGGTAGAGCACCTCGCCATGGGCGTCGCGCAGGGTGAAGAAATCCGCAATCGATACGGATTCATTGTGGGTGACCAGGAAACCGTATTGCGGTCCGGGCGTCGGACACCAGGTCCGCACCCGCGTGTTGGCGCCGGGCTGTTCCAGGAAGATCGCCGCCTTGGAGCCCTCGCTTTGTTCGCGGGCGTTGGCAGGCTTCCACGTTTCGTGCGTGCCCCAGCCCAGTTCGGCCGGCTGCAAGCCCTCAGAAATGAAGCCCTCAGCCGACCAGGTGTTCCAGAACACGTCAAGCGGTTTCGGCTGTTTGGCACGCTGCGTGTCGCGCTCGGCGATATGGACGCCCTTGACGCCGACCTGGCGCATGAGCGCAGCCCAGCCGTCACGGTCGTTCGGGCCCGGCTCGTCGAAGGCGAGGCCGAGATCGGTGGCGAGATCCACAAGCGCTTTCTTGACGAACCACGACACCATGCCCGGATTGGCTCCGCAGCAGGATACCGCCGTCGTGCCGCCCGGATTGGCGGCCTTTTCGCGGCGCACGGTCTCGCGTAGCGCGTAATTGGTGCGGGCTGCGTTGTCGAGCGAGTCGTCGAAATAAAAGCCGAGCCAGGGTTCGACGACGGTGTCGATGTAAAGCACACCGAGTTCGCGGCAGAATTTCATCAGGTCCAGCGAAGACGTGTCGACCGACAGGTTGACGCAGAAACCCTGTCCTTCTCCGGCGGTCAGCAGCGGCTCGAGCACGGCCCGATAATTGTCGGGAGTGAGCGCCTCCTGGACGAAGGCGATGCCGCGTTCCTCGAGCAGTTCGGCATCGTCGTTGCGCGGGTCGATGACCACCATGCGCGCCTTGTCGTAGGTGAAATGGCGCTCGATCAGAGGCAGCGTGCCGCGTCCGATGGAGCCGAAGCCGATCATGACGATCGGACCGGTGATCTCGCCATAGATGGGGTAGTCGGCCTCGGCCATGAACGATCCTTTCAGCAGTGCGGGAACGCCGCGCGGCATCCCCGGTTTCTTGGTTGGGGCACCGTTAAGCATAATCGCGGCGGCGATGGAAGTGTCTTCTCAGCGCCCTTCTTGGAGACCGAACCGGCTAGTCTCAGGCATGGCCGGAGGATGCCAATTGGGCCGGCAGCAGGCCGCGTAGCGAGTTGCCGACATAGAGTCTGTCGGCGGTCTCGAGATCGGCCGGCAGCAGGATGGCTTCGCGCGCCCGGCCGCTGTCGATCAATTGCTGCCGCAGCACGCCGGCGAGCAGGCCGCAGGAGAGGGCCGGCGTCAGCAGGGCCCGGCCGGCGCCGTCATGAAGGAAGATGGAAGTGATGGTTCCTTCGCAGACCTCGCCGCGCTCGTTGCGCAGAAGCACCTCGTCAACCGTCTTCGCGCTGTACTCGCCGCGGGCGCGCTCGTAGAGATGTCGCCGGTCGGTTTTGTGCCTGAGCAACGGATCGCCCGAAGACAGCCGCGTCGCGGCGAATTTCAGGCGCCAGATCCGCCGCGGCCGGACCGGCGGCAATGGAAAGGTCTCCAGCGTCCAGCGGCCATCGGCGCAAAGCTCGAGGCGCAGACGGCTGTCTTCACCGGTCGCGGGCAGCGTTGCGATGGCTTCCGCGATAGCATCGATGTCGCAGCGCAAGCCAAGCGTTGCGGCCGAGCCGGACAGGCGACCGAGGTGCCTGCGCAGGCGATCCACCGAACCGCCCGCCCTGAGCCGCATGGTCTCGATCAGGTGGGGAATGGTCATGGCACCGTAACAGCCTGCGGAACTTCGTCCTCGAACGGAGCGGCGAAGCGGGCTTTGACGAGGCACTCCTCATATTCGGCGCGCGCTTCGGAATCGAACACGATGCCGCCGCCGACATTGAAGACGGCTTCGCCGTCAGGGTAGAGGCTGATGGTTCGGATGGCGACACTGAACTCCATGGTGCCGCCCGGGGCGATCCAGCCGATGGCACCGCAATAGGCGTTGCGGTCGCTGTCCTCCAGCGCGTGCAGGATTTCCATCGCCCGGATTTTCGGCGCTCCGGTAATAGAGCCGCAGGGGAAGAGCGCGCGCATGATGTCGATCAGCGTCCGGTCGGGCGTGAGCTTTCCACGCACCCGGCTGATCATCTGGTGCACGGTCGCAAAGCTTTCGATGCTGTAAAGCTCCGGCACGTGAACGCTGCCGCTTTCGCAGATGCGGGACAGATCGTTGCGCAGCAGGTCGACGATCATCAGGTTCTCGCTGCGGCATTTCGGATCGGTTTTCAACCACTCACGGAAATGGTGGTCCTCTTGCGCCGTGGCACCGCGCGGTGCCGTGCCCTTCATCGGTTTGCTCTCGATCCAGCGGTCACGTCCAACGCGGAAGAACAGTTCTGGCGAACGCGACACGATCTCCGGCCCGTCGAGCCGAACAAGCGCGCCATGCGCGACGGCCTGACGCTGGCATAGGCGGCCGAAGAGGGCCGCCGCGTCGCCGTCATGCCGCGCCGTCATGTCGAAGGTCAGATTGGCCTGGAAGCAGTCGCCCGCATGCAGATGCCGATGCAGCCGCTTGAACCGCGTTTCGTAGTGATCGAGGTCCCACCGGGGGTGGGCCGGGGAAAGAGCGGCGGACTGTTCGGCCCTCTCAAACAACGTCTGCGCCGTCCCGGGTGCTTCGGGCCCGTCGAAAACACCGAAACTCATGAGTGGGCATCGGCGTTGTCCTTTTTGCCGCGGAGCAAGGCGTCCGGCAAATGCGGTTTCCAGCGCATATCCCGCTTCGTAGGCGACGAAGCCGGCAGCCCATCGGCCCGCCGACCGCGCTTTCTCCAGCGCATCGAAGGCCGGTTCGACCGCGTCGGCCGACCAGGCGGTGACGATCGTTCTCGGGCGCGCAAAGAGCATTGTGTCGCCGGTGAAGTCGTTGCGAAAGAGGATGTGAGGGGCCTGCATGTCCGGCCACGCGTCAAGACTTCGCCGCAGCGGGCGCTTCGCTGTCACCGCGCCGGACGTCGGCATCATGGAAGGTTCGTCGGGTGGACACTATACGGCTGTCCCTTATCGGATAATCCCGGTCTGGTTGACCAGGCACCCCGCTGGCAACGTGATCGCCTGTCACTTCAAACAGTTGAATCCGGAGCAACAAGTGTCTCCATAATTCGACAGTCGTCAACCCACAACGGAAGGGGGTCGCGAATGCGCTCAGAAGGTTTTCCGGCCCCGGCCAGGGGGCCGATTTGCCCATGAATCGCGAATCAGCGCATCTGCGGGCAATCGGCTGGGCGTTGAGCGGCGCGTGCCTGTACACGCTGGTCTTCGCTTCGGCAAGGTTTATCGGTCCGCAATCCAGTCCGATACAGATCGTCTTCATGAGCTATCTGATCTCCGCCGTCATGGTCGCGGCGGTTGCCGTCTTCCGCTTGCGCGGCACAGGGCCCTTGAGAACGCAAGTGCCGGGCGTGCATCTCGCCCGGGCTGTCGCCAGCGTGCTGGCCCAGCTATGCCTCATTTCCGCTCCTTTGTTTATTGCCTATGAAGACGCCACGGCCATCGGCCTGACCGACAGCGTCGTAACGATGCTCTTGGCGGTTGTTCTGCTTAAGGAACGTGCCGGACTATTGCAGTGGGTTGCCGCCGCGACGTGCCTGCTGGGCGCTGTTGTGGTGGCGCGAGCTGACGCCGCAGCGTCTGGTTTCGGTGCGCCCGAAATCGGGCTCGCTCTGGCGGCGGGTGGCGCCGTCTTTGCCGGCGTTGAGTTGTTTTTTATCAAGATCCTCTCTGAAAGGGACGATCCCATCACGATCATACTGATCGTGAACCTCCTCGGGGCACTTCTGATGCTCGGCCCGGCGATGTGGGTATGGGAACCGATCACCGGCCGCGATTTTCTGTGGCTGATGCTGATCGGACCGCTGTTGCTGGCGGAGGAGTATTGCTGGATCAAGGCCCTTCGAGGCGCCCGGGCGATGGTCGTCGTACCGTTCGGATATGCCAGCATCCCGTTCGCGGCGGCTGTGGGCGCCGTCGTCTTTCACGAGCATCTGGGCGGTCAGGAGATTGCCGGGGCCGCCCTGGTCGTCATCGGCGGCATCGCGTTGGCGCGTCTGTCTACTCAGAAAGCGGCGTGAACAGCGTTGTCGTATAAGCGGTTTTGCCGACCCGACAGTTCACCGCGCCGCTGCAGAAACACCCTGTGACGCCGTCAACCGATTGTTCGACTTGCGTCCGCGCGTTGGAGGCATCGTCATCGAATGCGTCCGGTCGCAGGCATCGGTCAAACGGGCGGCGGATCAGCAATCGCCCGTTTCCCGGCCATCCGCATCCATGACGCAGATCCCATCCATGGACCGTCCCGCCATGCTTTCAAGCATCATGCGGTGAAAGCTCTGGTCGTAGCCGGGCATGTGGTGTCTGTGATGGCCCACGCCCAGGACAACCACGGCCAGGGCGGCCGCAGCGCCGGCGAACAACAGGACAGGGCGGAGCGCGGCGAGCCGGCGCGGCCGTTTTCCGGCTGACGCCTCCGTCACCACGGACGACCAAAAGTCATTCTCGTTCATAGCGATTGTTTTGATTGCCGGGCACGAAACCCGGCACTGCGGCCGCTGGCGATGACCCGGACATACCGCGACGCGGTCCGGTTCCTGATGATGCTGGCAGACACGTGCAAGGCAATCGCGGCCGATAAGAACGCCGCCGACGCAATGATCAGAACTGCTGTTCCGGCATATTCAACTGCTATCATGGTGGCTCTTCCTTCCGACAGGCGTGAAGCGGGAAGCCATCCGGCTCAGCCGGCGGGCGGGACCAGGCTCCGGTCGCGTCTCTGTGGTCCGAAGGCGATTGTTCACCGGACAATCCGGTAAGCAAACGGGGAACACTGACAGTTTTTTTGGCAAAAAATGACCGGCCAACAGGTGTCACGGCCAGAGTTCAGAACTGTTCATCGCATTTGAGAGGGCTGGTGGTAGCAATTCCGTGCTTGCGAATGACGCCTCTCGGCAACGGTCTGGCGGTGCGCTACGACCGATCCAGCGTTTCCAGTTCGTCGATCAGACGGCTGATCATCGACAGTCCGCGATCCCAGAAGGCCGGGTCGGAGGCGTCGAGGCCGAACGGTGCCAGCAGTTCGGCGTAATGTTTCGTGCCACCGGCGCGCAGCATGTCGAAATAACGTGCCTGGAAACCATCATCCGCCTTTTCATAGACAGCATAGAGGGAATTCACCAGGCAATCGCCAAACGCGTAGGCGTAGACGTAGAAGGGCGAGTGGATGAAATGCGGGATATACGTCCAGAAGGTCTCGTAACCCGGTGAGATACGGATGGCCGGGCCGAGGCTTTCGCTTTGCACCGAGAGCCACAATTCGCCGATCCGTTCGGCGGTCAGTTCGCCCTCGCGCCGCTCCGTATGGACCTTGCGCTCAAACTGGTAGAAGGCGATCTGCCGCACCACGGTGTTGATCATGTCTTCGACCTTCTGCGCCAGCATCGCCTTGCGCTCCCTGGCATCGGCTGTGCGCTCCAGAAGCACGCGGAAGGTCAGCATTTCGCCGAAGACGGAAGCCGTTTCGGCAAGGGTCAGCGGCGTTTGCGCCATCAGCGCGCCTTGCTCACCGGCGAGCACCTGATGCACGCCGTGCCCGAGTTCGTGGGCGAGCGTCATCACGTCGCGCGGCTTGCCCATATAGTTGAGCAGCACATAGGGATGGACGGACGGTACCGTCGGATGGCAAAAGGCGCCCGGCGCTTTGCCCGGACGCACCGGGGCATCGATCCAGTCGCGGTCGAAAAACCGGCGGGCGATGTCGGCCATGCGGGGGTCGAAAGTGCCATAGGCGTTGAGCACCGTGTCACGCGCCGTGTCCCAGGGGATCAGCGCCTGCGGCGTTTCCGGCAGTGGTGCGTTGCGGTCCCAATAATCCATGACCTCCATGCCGAGCCATTTGGCCTTCATGGTATAATAGCGATGCGACAGGCGCGGATAGGCCGCGGTGACCGCATTCGTCAGCGCCTCGACGACCTCGGGCTCGACCCGGTTGGCGAGATGCCGGCTGTCGGCTATGTCCTTGAAACCGCGCCAGCGGTCCGATATCTCCTTGTCCTTGGCCAGCGTGTTGGTGATCAGCGTGAAGGTGCGCAGATTCTCGCCGAAGGTCGCGGCCAGCGCCGCCGCCGCTTCCTTACGCTCCGCGCCGTCGGCCGATAGCAGCCTGTTGAGCGTCGGCTCAAGGGTCAGCACCTCGTCGTCGACCGAAAAGCGTAGCGCCGACATGGTTTCGTCGAACAGCCGGTTCCATGCGCCATGGCCGGTGACCGACTTTTCATGAAAGAGCTGTTCGATACGGTCTTCCAACTGATAGGGCCTGTCCATTCTGAGGTCGGTCAGCCACGGCCGGTAGTAGCCGGCATCGACGTCCCGTTCCATCGCCGCGTCGAGAATGGCATCGTCGATCCGGTTGAGCTCCAGCGGAAAGAACAGAAGGCGGCTGCTGATGTCGGTCAGCCGCGCCTGGATGTCGCCATAGAATTTGGCGTTCTGCGGATCGCTGGTGTCAGAAAAATAAGTCAGGCCCGCAAACGACATGATGCGGCCGAGCAGTTGCTCCAGCGCTTCATAGTCTCTGAGCGCCGCACCGAGCCCGGCTTCGCCGGTGGTTTCCGCGGCGGCGGTCAGACGTCCCTTCCAGCGCTCCTCAAAGGCCGCGCTGTCGGCAGCGGCCTGATTGAGATCGGCCGTCAGAGCGGGGGCATCCGTCCCGGCATAGAGATCGCCAAGCTGCCATTCGGGTAGATCGCCGATGGCGTTGTCGGCCGCCGGGCCGGTCGCGGATCGGCAGGCGGGGATCGTGGAAAGCGTCGCATGCGACAAGACGGTCATCGGATGTCCCTGACGGAGTTGGCGGTTTCAGCTGTTGCGGCGAAACGGAGCGTTCGGCCGCGGCCGCGCGGTCATGCCTTGTTGTGCGCGAGAACGGATTGCGCGATCCACCCCTGGTTCGGCACCGGCCACATTGACATGATTCGCGCGACGGTAAATCCGGATAATTCACCCATTGTTAGGTCTTTGTTCACTATAAATGTCAAATGAAATGGAGTGTGAGTGGACTGCCACGCTGCGACCGTAATTCTGGGACAGCAGTTTTGACAAGGTGACCGGAACATAGGATTTGCCTATTACTTCTGCTATAGGCCGAAAATCCGGGGCCGGGTATGTTGGTTTGTGTGTGACGGGGACAGGGGACCCACTGCATTGGTGAGGGGTTTGCACGGATCGGAGGGGAGAGCGCTTTTGCGGCGCAGCCGTGCGGCGTTGCTGATGGCCGCCCTCCTTTGTGTGTTTGCTGCCGGTCCGGTGCTTGCAGAAACTCGATCGCTCAAGCTCTATTTCATGCACACCAAGGAACGCGCGGTCATCACCTATAAGAAGAACGGCCGCTATCTGCCCGACGGCCTCAAGCAACTCAATCGCTTCCTGCGTGACTGGCGGCGCAACGAGCCGACCCGGATGGACCCGAGGCTGTTCGACCTTCTGTGGGAAGTCTATCGCGAAAGCGGATCCAAAGAGCACATTCATGTCGTGTCGGCTTATCGCTCGCCGCAGACCAACGCCATGTTGCGCAAACGCTCGACGGGCGTCGCCTCGAAGAGCCAGCACACGGTTGGCAAGGCCATCGATTTTTATCTTCCCGACGTGCCGCTGAAGAAATTGCGCCGAATTGCCATGACGGCGCAGGTCGGCGGCGTCGGCTATTATCCGCGATCCGGATCGCCCTTCATTCATCTCGATGTGGGCAGCGTTCGATCTTGGCCGCGTATGGGCCGCCAGGAGCTTGTCGAGTTGTTTCCGGACGGCAACACGCTGCATCTGCCCAAGGACGGAAAGCCGCTGCCCGGCTACCAGCAGGCGATGGCTGACTACAAGGCGCGCGTGACGTCCAAGGAAATCCAGATCGCCGGCGAGCAATCGTCCGGCGGCGGTTTGTTCGCTGGTCTGTTCCGGCGCCGTGATGACAGCCAGGAAGAGACGCCGGCCCGGCAGAACAGAACTGCGGTGGCGCAAGCGCCCAGAACAGCTTCCGCGCCGACATTGGAACTGGCTTTCATACCGACACCGCAGACCCGACCGGCACCGCCCGCGGAGAGCACGGCGTTCGCCTCCTTTGCCGCGCAGGATACGCCGCAACCATCACGTGAAGTGGCGCTCGCGCCGGCGACCGCAACGCTCGCGGCCGCGCTCCCCGACACGGGGCCCGTACCGGCGGCTCAGGGCCTACCGGTCGAACTGGCTGTTGCGGCCTACGCGCCCGCCGGCGAAGTGACAGGGCAAGAAGAGAAGCCGGGCGTCGATGCGGAGACGCGGGTTATCATGGCATCGGTTCCGGCCGAGGCGTTCACGCTCGGTGCCGGGAACGAAACGGGCGGAGAGGCCGTGACCGCGCTTGCCTTCGTGCCACGGCCTTTGGATCGGCCACAAGCGGCACAGAAGACCGGTCGGGCTATCGCTCAGGCAGCGCCGGATCCGGCGCGTTTCGGCATCGGCCTGGACAAAAATGGGATCGCACCGGTTCAGGTCGCGCTGGCACCGCCCACCGCGGCGCTGTCGCGCCCGGTCGAAACGATGCGCAAGCCGGAGGGCGGCAAGAGCGCGCGGCCTGACGCGGGGGATGCGGCCAGGATGCGTCCCGGCGCTATCCGCACCGAGCCGGTGCTGACGCCGAACCTGGTGACGCGCCGCACCTTCGCGACCGATCGCATGGCCGTCATGCGGGGGCCCGCAGCGGCACCGCATTTCGTTTCGAGCTATATGCGCACGGCGCCCGAAATCGTGCATGTCGAGGGTTTCTCAACCGAAAACGCAGTCGCAAGCGTCGACCGTTTCACCGGGCGTGCGGTCAATTTCATGACGGTCGCCCGGTTCGAGCGGAACTGAACCGAGTCCTTACTGCGTTTCGATCATCCCGAGCGCGTGCAGATAGGTATCGAGCACAGCTTCCTGCTCCATCCGCTCGTTCTGATCGAGTTTGCGGATCGCAATCACCCTGCGCAGCACCTTGGTGTCGAAGCCCATGGCCTTTGCCTCGCCATAGACCTCTTTGACATCATCGGCGATGGTTTTCTTTTCTTCTTCCAGCCGTTCTATCCGCTCGACAAAGGCCCGCAATTGATCATGGGCAACTCCCTGGGCGTCTGACATCGGCGATTCCTGTCCTCGTTGATCGATGCCGTCAGGTGCCTTGCGCCGCCCGTTTCGTCAAGAGGGCGGCGGGCGCGAGCCGCCGTTTTCCCGCAAGTAAGCGACGGCCTCAGTGGCCCGTCTGCGCGGCGGCGAAAGCCGCCTTCTGCTCCTCGGTCGCCTCTGTCTGATAGCGCGCCTTCCATTCCTGGTAGGGCATGCCGTAGATGATCTCGCGGGCTTCCTGTTTGCCGAGCGCGATACCCGCCTCCTCGGCTGCGTCCTGGTACCAGTTGGACAGGCAGTTGCGGCAGAAGCCGGCGAGGTTCATCAGGTCGATATTCTGCACGTCGGTGCGCTTGCGCAAGTGCATGACCAGCGTGCGAAATGCCGCGGCTTCCAGTTCGATTTTCTGTTGTTCGGTCAGATCGGTCATCAAGCTCTCCAGGCGGTGTCCATGGCGTCCAAGCGATATCGGTTCCCAGCATCATATAGGCAAGGCGTGTGCGGCTGAAAACGGCAACATGTAGAGCCGTAATTCGTTCCGCATAGTCGAATTGGGCGCGGGGCGATGATTTCCATGCGCTTTCATGATGTTATGCCGGCCGCCGTCGGGCATGAACAGGGCTCCTTCGTTGACATTCGGCATGGCGTTGCGGCACATAGCAATCCAGTCGCGCAGCGTACCCGGGACCCTTCCGGCGGCGCGTTCCGGCAATCAATGGGATAACGGTCGAGCCGTGACTGTTCATAGATTTTCGCACTGTCATATAGTTTTTGCTTTCTTGGCGTTTTTGGCTGTCGGGTTTGTACCGGACGAGGCGCGTGCCGATTTCAGGGTCTGCAACGGAACGCAGAATCTTGTGGGCGTCGCCATCGGTTATCGCGGCGAAGAGGGATGGATTACGGAAGGCTGGTGGCAGATCGCGCCGAACGGTTGTTCGACCTTGCTCGAAGGGCCGCTGTCGTCACGCTATTACTACATCTATGCCGAGGACGCGGTGCGCGGCGGCCGTTGGGGCGGCGACATCAACATGTGCGTGGCCGAGGACGAGTTTAAGATTGTCGGTGTGCAGAACTGCTTCACCCGCGGTTATCTGCGCATGGGTTTCAAGGAATACGATACCGGGCAGCAGGCGAGTTGGATGGTCCAGCTTTCCGATTCGACGGAGATCGAGGAAGGTCAGAATTGATGAAGCGCCTGCGCAAAGTAAAGATACTCGCGACTCTGGGACCCGCTTCCTCCGACGAGGAGACGATCATGAAGCTCCACGAAGCGGGCGCCGATATCTTCCGGATCAATATGAGCCATGCCAGCCACGATCTGATGCGCGAACTGGTACGGCGCATTCGCAATGTAGAGGAACGCTGCGGTCGACCGATCGGCATTCTCGCCGATCTGCAGGGGCCGAAGCTACGGGTCGGCAAGTTCGCCGACACCGCGGTCGAGTTGATACCAGGGCAGACCTTCACGCTGGACAGCGACGACACGCCTGGCGATGTGCGACGCGTCTTTCTGCCGCATCCCGAGATATTCGAGGCGGTCAAACCCGGCGATCGCCTGCTGATCGACGATGGGCGACTGCAGCTCAAGGCGGAGGCCTGTGATGATCATTCGATTCAGTGCGTTGTGGTGTCCGGCACCAAGATCTCGGATCGGAAGGGTGTCAGCCTGCCCGATTCGACGCTTGCCGTCGGAGCGCTGACGCCGAAGGACCACAAGGATCTGGACGCGGTGCTCGCCACCGACAATATCGATTGGGTGGCGCTGTCCTTCATCCAGCGGCCGGAGGATCTGGCCGAGGTCCGCAAGGTGGCGCGCGGCCGTGTCGCGCTGATGGCCAAGATCGAGAAGCCGCAGGCGATCGAGCGGATCGACGAAATCATCGAACTGTCCGATGCGTTGATGGTGGCGCGCGGTGATCTGGGTGTGGAACTGCCGCTTGAAGCTGTCCCGGGATTGCAAAAGCAGATGATCCGGCTTTGCCGTAAAGCGGGCAAGCCGGTGATCGTGGCGACCCAGATGCTCGAATCGATGATATCGGCACCGGTGCCCACCAGGGCCGAGGTTTCCGATGTCGCGACGGCCGTCTTCGAGGGTGCGGACGCGGTGATGCTGTCGGCTGAGTCGGCAGCCGGCGAATATCCGGTCGAGGCCGTCGCCACCATGGAGTCGATTGCACGCGAGGTCGAGCAGGACCCCAATTACTCGGGCATTATCCATGCGCAGCGTCCTGAACCGGAAGCCACTGGTGCCGACGCCATTTCGCTGGCCGCGCGACAGATCGCCGAAACGCTGCATCTGTGTGCGATCGTGTGCTTCACATCTTCAGGGACGACCGGCTTGAGAGCGTCCCGGGAACGGCCCGAAATGCCGATCATTGCGCTGTCGCCGGTTGTGCAGACCGCCCGGCGGCTTTCCGTCGTCTGGGGACTGCACTGCGTCGTCAGCCAGGATGCGGAGGACCTCGACGACGTGGTCGACATCGCTTGCCGCGTGACATTCGTCGAGGGATTCGGCAATCCGGGCGACCGCGTCATCATCTCCGCCGGCGTTCCCTTCGGCACGCCGGGCGCGACGAATATGCTGCGGATCGCCTACATCGGGTCGGACGGCATGACCGGTATCTGATCGGCCGAATCCGCTTTCCCGCGTGCCGGTTTCTCATCACCGGTCGCTTGGTCCGCCGCGGTCAGTCGTTGCTCCAGTTGTGCGGCCATCGCCGCCAAGTCGACCGGCTGGCCGGAGAGCTTTTCGAGCGCGGCGACGCACAACTCGGTGGCGCCGAAATCCGGTTTATGACCGACGCCTTTTATGCGCAGCAATTGCGCTTCGGGAATGTCACGCGCCAGCGCGACGGAGTGGATGTCGGGCGACACCACATCGTCGCGGTTGCCGGTAATGACCACCGTCGGCGCTGTGATGACGACATAGCGCGGCGCCGTGCGCACCACGTGGTCGAAGAGATTGGACACGTCTATCGCATTGTCGCGAAACGCTTTCGGCCGTAGCACCAGGGCCGTCGCCGCCCGCCGGAGATAGCCGTGCGGCATGGCGTTGGGCAGGAACACGCGCCGCGCCGTGCGCACCACGTGGTCGAAGAGATTGGACACGTCTATCGCATTGTCGCGAAACGCTTTCGGCCGTAGCACCAGGGCCGTCGCCGCCCGCCGGAGATAGCCGTGCGGCATGGCGTTGGGCAGGAACACGCGCCGCGCCGTGCGCACCACGTGGTCGAAGAGATTGGACACGTCTATCGCATTGTCGCGAAACGCTTTCGGCCGTAGCACCAGGGCCGTCGCCGCCCGCCGGAGATAGCCGTGCGGCATGGCGTTGGGCAGGAACACGCGCCGCGCCGCGCCGCCCATGCGCTGGAGGCCGGCGGGCATAGCGATCAGTGCGGCGAAGAGATGGCCGACGACCGGTGTCGCGGTCACCGTATAGTGCCAGTCGATGCCACCCGGCCACGGATGCGAGGCGGCCGACAGAAGCAGGAGCCCGGCGACCTTGTCAGGCGCCTCGAGCGCCATGCTTAAGGCGACCGCGCCGCCGAAGGAGTGGCCAACGACAATTGCCCGGTCGATCTTTTTACGATCGAGCAATGCCGCGATGGCGCGCGCCTGTCCGTCCGGGTGATGATGCGCCCCGCCGCCGCGGTCGGACCAGCCGTGTCCCGGGCGGTCGACAAACAGCAGTTCGGCGCGGCCGTCGAGCGTGTCCAGAAACGCGGTCATCGGATCGCACAGATTGCCGCTTGCGCCATGAATGAACAGGATCGGCGGCAGGTCAGGATCGTCCGGGCCCGGATGGTGGACGACGTGTAGACGGCTGCCGTCAATATCGACCCATTCGCCGCGCGGCGGGTAAAGCCGTTCGATCCGCCACACCTGATGGCGGGTGAAGACGAAAAGGGCCAGCACAACGAATGCTATGGGCAGAACGGTTGGAAGCAAGGGGACACCGGCTGTTGAAACGGCTCGGATCAGGGATCGAGGGTCACGTGGTTTCCAAGCCGAACATGCGTGCGGCTAAATCTCGTCGCCGGCCAGCTCATCGGCGAGCTCGCCGACCCTGCTTTGAGCCTCGCGCATGGCCGGGTAGATTTCAAGCACTTTCAGATAGACGTCGAGGGCCGCCTCGTCGCGGCCGGCCTGCGACAGGATCGCGCCCATACCCATCAGAGCGCCGAAATGGCGTGGCTCCAGTTCCAACACCCGGTTGATATCGGCCATCGACTTGGAGTGATTGTTCATCACGTAGTGAAGTGTCGCGCGGCGGTTCCACCCCTCTGCATAGTCCGGCACCAGCACCGTGACCTGGTCGAGCAGGTCGAGCGCGGTGAAGTGCCGCTCGTCGCGCATGGCGTCATTGGCCCAGGCCATCAGTTGGTCCGCTGTGGCACTGCCTGACTGACGCCATTCGGACCAGATGTTGTCGGCGATCCGCTTGGCAGGTACCGGATCGGCTTCCCGCTTGAGTTCGAAGAAATAGTCGTCGAGCTTCTCGGTGCGGGACTTGGGCACAGCTTCGTCGGCCGGCGCCTGGGCCGCGCCGATCGCGGTGCCTAAAAGTGTTGCGACGACCAACGCAAGCGAGCGGGTGGCGGAAAAGGAAAACAACAGGCGCATGTGCGAAAAGATAGTTCGCGCGCGCCGGCGATCAAAGGAAAATTTTAGTGAAAGCCCGTGCCGGCACTGTCGATGCCGGAAACGGTCATCCCTGCCTTGCCTTGAAACGCGGGTTCTGCTTGTTGATGATGTAGACGCGGCCCTTTCGGCGTACCAGTCGGTTTTCGCGATGGCGTGTCTTGAGCGCTTTCAGCGAGTTCTTGATCTTCATTGTTCCGGACCCTTGGTCGGCGCTCGCCGGGTCTCAAGACCACCGAGCCTCCAAAATAGCCAAAGCGCGCCGTTTGACGCGCTTGTTTCAGTGGAGTGGCGTTTAAACGCAAGCGGCCGTTCTGTCAACCGCCGGCGCTTTGTTTTGCGCCGTTTCGGACCGCTTCGCCGAGGCGAGTGACGTGGCCCATTTTGCGTCCCGGCCGGGCCGTCTTCTTGCCGTAGAGCTCCAGCATCGCGTTCGGCTCGCTCAAAATGGCGGCCGCGGTCTCGATCTCGTCGCCGATCAGATTGTCCATGCGGCAGTCGAAATGGCGGTCGGTGCTGCCGAGCGGCAGCCCGCAAATGGCACGGATGTGTTGTTCGAACTGGGACGTCGTGCAGACCGCCTCCGTCCAGTGCCCGGAATTATGCACCCGCGGCGCCAATTCGTTGGCGAGCAGGCTGCCGTCTTCCAGAACGAAAAATTCGACGCCGATGACACCGACATAGTTGAGGCGTTCAAGCACCGCCCGTGCGGCCTTGCGCGCGGCCTCCACGGCCGCGTTCGACACGTCCGACGGGACGATGGAACACTGCAGGATACCGTTGCGATGTTCGTTGCGTGACGGATCGTAGCTGACAACCGCATCATCGGCGGCGCGTGCCGCGATGATCGAGATCTCGCTTGCGAAGGCGATCCGCTGTTCCAGGATCAGCGGGACTCGGCCCAGTCCGGCGAAAGCGCCGGCCGGATCGTCCTGCGGGCCGCCGAAGACGCGTTGTCCCTTGCCGTCATAGCCAAGGCGGCGTGTCTTGAGTACGCCGCTGCCACCGAATCCAGTGAGCGCCTGCTGCAGTTGTTCCTGGTTGTCGATAGCGACGAACTCCGCCGTGGCGATGCCGCAGTCATTGAGGAATGTCTTCTCCCTCAGCCGGTCCTGTGCCACCTCAAGGGCCTGGGGCGGGGGGAAAACCGGCTTCTTTTGCGCCAGCGCCCGTGCGGCTTCGATCGGCACGTTCTCGAATTCATAGGTGATCACGTCGCACAGGGCGGCGAGCGTCTCCAGCGCCTCGGCATCGTCATAAGCGGCGATGATGTGACTGCTGGCGACCTGCTCGGCCGGGCAGTCTTCCTGCGGCTCGAGGATGATGGTGCGAAAGCCGAGTCGGGCCGCCGCCATGGCGAGCATCCGGCCAAGCTGCCCGCCGCCGACGATGCCGATGGCGTCGCCTCGCTTCAGCGGACCCTGCGGCAGTGCCGTCAACGCCTAGTCTCCATCGACCGGCGAGAGTGATACGGCCTGGCTGCGCGCGGCGCGCCAGGCGTCGAGCCGTTCGGCGATCGCGGCGTCGCCGATCGCCAGCACGGCGGCGGCAAGCAGCGCGGCATTGGTGGCGCCCGCTGCGCCGATCGCCAGTGTTCCGACCGGGACGCCCGCCGGCATCTGGACGATGGAGAGCAGGCTGTCCTGGCCGGAAAGCGCCTTCGACTGGACCGGCACGCCGAAGACCGGCAGCGATGTCAGGGAAGCGGTCATGCCCGGAAGATGCGCGGCACCGCCGGCGCCGGCGATGATCGTCTTGAAGCCCGCGTCGCGCGCCGTGCAGGCAAAATCATACATCCGATCCGGCGTGCGGTGGGCCGAGATGATCTTCGCCTCATAGCCTATTTCCAAAGTATCCAGAACGTCGGCGGCATGTTTCATTGTCGGCCAATCGGACTGGCTTCCCATGATAATGGCGACGGGTGGCTTTTCGGTCATCTGCGGTTCAATCGGTTGTCGGGCGAGGTCGGGTCCATCGTCAGGCGATGATGTCCGGAATGATCTGATCCTCGACCTCGCTGATCTGGTCCTTGATCATCAGTTTCTTCTTTTTCATGCGCTGAATGCGTAGCGCGTCGCATCCAGTGGCGATCATCGCACCGATCGCGGCATCGAGATCCTCATGTTCCTGGCGCAGGCGTGCCGCTTTCAAGCGCAACTCGGCTTGTTCCTGATCCGACATGCGTGTTTCCCCATATCAGCACGATTCACCCCGCCGGCCGAAGCGATGTCGTCACCGCGAGGCAATCGGGCTTCGTCTATCATTTTGTCACATTTCGCAAAACCGCAAAGGCAAGAAAGTTATCCACCGGCGTGAAATTATTCTTCGACAAAAGCCATATTTTGGTGGCACACTCTCCAATTGCAGCCCGTTTGGGCAAGTGCAACAGATACAAAGGAGTTGTTCTATGGCAGTCCATGCTCGTCTTGAAACGCTGGAAAAAAAACACGGCGCTCTTGAAGAGGAACTCCATTCGGCACTCAACCAACCCTCCTGTGACGATATGATCATCTCCGAGATCAAACGCAAAAAACTGCGTGTGAAGGACGAGATCGAGCGATTGCGCGGGGAAATGTCTGTCCAGTAGTCACCCGACAATCGAAACCGGCGCCTCGATGCAGAGGTGGTGGAGGCGCCGGGACGTCACATCCCGTCAAAGTTCTAAACCACCGATTTCGCCTGTTCCCGCAGAACATATTTTTGAATTTTGCCCGTCGATGTCTTCGGCAGTTCGCGGAAAATGACGTAACGCGGGCATTTGAACTTCGCCAAAAGGTTGCGGCAGTGCTCGATCAATTCGTCGCTGCTGGCCGACATGCCGGGCTTCAATTCGACGAAGGCGCAGGGTGTTTCACCCCATTTGTCGTGCGGGCGGGCCACGACGGCGGCAGCCTGCACGGCCGGATGTTTGTAAAGGGCATCTTCCACCTCGATCGATGAGATGTTTTCGCCGCCGGAGATGATGATGTCCTTGGAGCGGTCCTTGAGCTGTATGTAGCCGTCCGGATGCATGACGCCGAGATCGCCGGAATGGAACCAGCCGCCCTCGAAAGCCTTGTGGCTGGCTTCAGGGTTCTTCAGATAGCCTTTCATGACGATGTTGCCGCGAAACATCACCTCGCCAATGGTCTCGCCGTCGGCGGGAACCGGCTCCATGGTGGCCGGATCGCGCACAGACAGCGCCTCCAGCGCGTTGTAGCGCACGCCCTGGCGCGCCTTCATGGAGGTGCGGCGCGCCGGGTCGAGCGCGTCCCAGGCCGTGTGCCATTCATTGACCACCGCCGGTCCGTATGTTTCCGTGAGTCCACAAAGATGGACCACCTCGAAACCGGCCTCGGCCATCTGCGACAGCACCCTTTCCGGCGGTGGCGCAGCCGCCGTGTTGAAGGATACGGTCTGTTCGAAACGGCGCTTTTCGGCATCGGGCGCGTTGATCAGGGTCGCCATGACGATCGGGGCGCCGCACAGATGCGTCACACCATGGTCGGCAATGGCATCATACATCGCCTTGGCGCGCACCCAGCGCAGGCAGACATGGGTCCCGGCGACGACACCGACGGTCCAGGGGAAACACCATCCGTTGCAGTGAAACATCGGCAGCGTCCACAGATAGACCGGATGTTTGCGCATGCCGGACGCTACCACATTCGAATAGCCCATCAGTGCCGCGCCACGATGGTGGTAGACGACGCCTTTGGGATTGCCCGTGGTGCCGGACGTGTAGTTGAGCGATATCGAGTCCCACTCGTCGGCCGGGCCCGTCCATTGGAAGTCCGGGTCGCCGGCGGCGACGAAGGATTCGTAGTCGCAACTGCCGATGCGCTCGCCCTTGGGAAACGGCGTGTCGGTGCCGAAATGCGGATCGTCGTAATCGATCACCACCGGCGACACATCTGTCTTGGCCAGCGCCTCCGCGACCACGGCTGAAAACTCCCGGTCGACGATCACGACCTTGCTTTCCGCGTGGTCGAGCTGGAAGGTGATGATCGATGCGTCGAGCCGCGTGTTGAGCGAATGCAACGCCGCACCCGTCATCGGCACACCGTGATGCGCTTCCAGCATGGCCGGCGTGTTGGACAGCATGACCGACACCGTGTCGCCCTTGCCAATGCCGAGCTGCGCCAAGCTGGAGGCGAGTTGCCGCGAGCGGGCGTAAAAAGTGCGGTAATCCGTTCGGCTCGGGCCGTGAATGATGGCCGTGTGGTCCGGATGCACCTGGGCTGCACGCGCCAAATGGCTCAGTGGCGTCAACGGTTGGTAATTGGCCGGATTGCGGTCGAGATCGGTCTCGAAAGGATTGGCGGTCATGGCTTCTCCCCGGGGAGCTCTAAGTCTTTGTCCCGGCGCTCGATTTATCCGGTCGCCGACATCTCCTCTCCTAGCTCCATAACCCATGAACGCCGTCGGCAACAAGCTTGATCGCGGTCGCCGCGATCATCGCATACATCAGCGGATAGAAAATCTCCGGCCGCATGCGCCTGACCAGCCAGGCGCCGGCGAAAGTGGCTGCCAGCGCCAGGGGAAGCAGCATCGCGGAGGCGGTGAGGTTGCGGCTGTCGAATTGGCCGAGCATGAAATAGGGCAGGACCTTGAGCGCATTGACGACTGCGAAATAACGGGTGCTGGTGCCGGTATAGACCCGGGGGGAGAGGCCGAGCGGCATGGTGTAGATCTGATAGGGCGGCCCGCCTGCATGGGAGACGAAGCTGGTGAAGCCGGATACGGTGCCCCAAAATGTGCCTTTGACGGCGTTCGGGGGTTTCGGCTGCCGCGGGATCAGATCGCCCAGATGATAGCGGTCATACGCATAGCGCATGACGAAGAGCAGGGCGACCACGCCGACGATCAGCCGGATGACCGCGTCGCTGACGAAGGAGGCCATCAGCCAGCCGATGCCGATGCCGACAATGCCGCCCGGCAGGATCGACCGCAGCGTCGGCGTGTGATGGTATTTGCGCCACACCCACAGCCCGGCGGCATCCATGACGATGAGGATCGGCAACATGATCGCCGCCGCCTCGACCGGCGACACCACCAGCGCCAGAAGTGGCACACCCATCAGCGCCAGAGCGCCGCCGAGGCCGCCTTTCGACAGGCCGACAAGGATGACCGCCGGAATGGCGGCGGCGAAAAACGTCAGATCGCCAGGCACGTATCAACAGACCTTAGCTTGATCCGCACCCGCCGCTGGTCTATCGGGAGCGGGTTTGGATTCGAGACATGTGTTGGACCGGGCTCTTATAGGCCACGGCGTCCCGGCGGGGAAAGACCAATATGCCCGATGTGGAAGACCGATGCCGGTTGGTGCTGGTCGCACCCGACATCCCGGATGCGGATCTGCTGGCACAAACACTCGGCGACGCTCTGCGTGGCGGTGATGTCGCTTCGGTCATCGTGCCGCAATACGATCTGAACGACGACGCCTTTCAGCGTAGCGCCGAGTTGCTCGTACCGATCGTCCAGCAGGCGGGCGCGGCCGCGTTGATCGCCGGCGAGTCGCGGATTGCCGCCAGAACCGGGGCCGACGGGCTGCACATCGCCGGCGGCGTCGCGGAACTGCAGGATGCGATGGAGCGGTTCGCACCGAAATGGATTGTCGGCGGCGGCCGGCCGAAAGACCGTCACGCGGCCCTGGAGGTCGGTGAATTGCGACCCGATTACGTGTTTTTCGGCCGGCTCGACGGCGACATCAAGGACGAAGCGCATCCGAAGAACCTGGCGCTTGCCGAATGGTGGGCATCGATGGTCGAAATCCCTTGCGTGGTCATGGGCGGCCTGGTGCCGGACTCGGCTGTCGCGGTGGCGGAGACGGGCGCCGAATTCGTCGCGCTGCGCAAGGCGGTCTTCGCCGAGCCCGGGCAGGCGGCCATGATCGTGGCGCGGATCAATGCCCTGCTTGACGAAAAAGCGCCACGGTTTGACGATTGATTGGCTCCATGATCAGAATCCTTTGTCTGTTTCTTGCGTTGAGCGTCGGTGTGCCGTCCTTGGCCGCCGAATCCGATCGTCAACCGCGCCTCCCGCAGGTGCCCCAGGAAACGGAAACCGAAGCGACGGAGGAAAAACCCGCTGCGGCCGCCGATGCGGCCTATGGCGCGTTTCAGCGCGGCTATTATCTGACGGCGCTGGAACTGGCCATGCCGCGCGCCAAGCTCGGCGACCCGGCGTCGCAGACGCTGATCGCAGAAATCTATGCCGGCGGCCTCGGTGTCCCGCGCGACATGGAGGAAGCGACCTTCTGGTATAAGGCGGCGGCTGAAGGCGGCGATAGGTCGGCGCAGCTCAGATATGCCCTGCTCCTGTTGCAGGGCCGTTATGTCGAGCGGGATCTGGACACGGCGCGCGAATTGATGCGGCTTGCGGCGGAAGCCGGCAACTCCTCGGCGCAGTTCAATTACGGTCAGATGCTGATCACCGATCATCCTGGCCATGACGGGATCCGGCGCGGAATGCCCTATATGCTCCAGGCGGCGGAGAACGGTATTGCCGATGCGCAATTCGCGGTGGCGCAGATCTATGCCTATGGCCTTGGTCCCCATGAAGCCGATCCGGTCAAGGCCCGCCACTGGATGTTCCGCGCCGCCCGTTCCGGTTATGATACGGCGCAACTGGATCTCGCTGTCTGGCTGATCGACGGCGTCGGCGGCAAGGTCGATTACGAAACCGGCTTCTCCTGGATGCAGCGTGCCGCCAATTCCGGCAATGTGATGGCGCAGAACCGGCTGTCGCATCTTTACGTCAATGCGATAGGCACACGGCCGGACCCGATCGAGGCCGCCAAATGGTACATCGTGTCCCGCCGCGCGGGGCTGGAGGACTATGCGCTCGAGGATTTCTTCCACGGCCTGACCGCGGAGCAACAGAAAGCGGGAATCGAAGCGGCCAACACGTTCCGCTCGCGTTAGCGCAATATGCCCTTTGCCGGCGTGCCCGGGCTTGCAACCCGTGCGCAATTGTGGTCTTGAGGCGCCGGTTTCAGACTCTACCGGAACAGCTCTCATGAAGATCAACGGAAACGAAATTCGCCCAGGCAATGTGATCGAGCACAATGGCGGCCTTTGGGTCGCGGTCAAGACCAACGCGGTCAAGCCGGGCAAGGGCGGCGCCTTCAATCAAGTCGAACTGAAAAACGTTATTGACGGGACCAAGCTCAACGAGCGCTTCCGCGCTTCCGAGACGATTGAGCGCGTGCGGCTTGAACAAAAGGAATTTCAGTATCTCTATGAACAGGGCGACATGCTGGTCTTCATGGACAATGAATCCTATGAACAGCTCGAACTGCCACAGGATTTCGTCGGCGACCGCGCCACGTTCCTGCAAGACGGCATGATGGTCAGTGTCGAACTCTATGAGGAAAAGCCGATCGGCATCTCGCTACCGGACCAGGTTGTGTTGGAGATTGCGGAAGCGGATCCGGTGGTTAAGGGACAGACGGCGGCTTCCTCCTACAAGCCGGCGGTGATGGAGAACGGCGTGCGGGTGATGGTGCCGCCCTTTATCGAAGCCGGCGAGCGCATCCTGGTCGACACCAACGACATCACCTATATCCGCCGGGCTGATTAGGACCCCGCCACCGATCGCCCGATACCGGGCAGGAGACCTGTTTCATGGCCCGTTCGGCGCTTCTCAATGTCATGGTGCAGGCCGCCTTCAAGGCCGGGCGATCGCTGGCACGCGACTTCGGCGAAGTGGAAAACCTGCAGGTCTCCTTGAAGGGCCCCAGCGACTATGTCAGCCAGGCCGACCACAAAGCCGAGGAGATCGTGCGCTCGGAGCTGTCGCGTGCGCGCCCGACCTACGGCTTCCTGGGCGAGGAGGGCGGTGAGACCAGGGGCTCGGACGGTCAGCACCGCTGGATCGTCGATCCGCTCGATGGAACGACGAATTTCCTGCACGGCATTCCGCATTTCGCCGTTTCCATCGCTCTGGAACGCAATGATGAGGTCGTTGCCGGTGTCGTCTACAATCCGGCGACGGATGAGCTCTATACGGCCGATCGCGGCAAGGGTGCCTTTCTCAACGACCGCCGGATGCGCGTTGCCGGACGCCGTAAACTGTCGGATTGCGTGATTGGCACCGGCGTGCCGCATCTGGGACGCGGCGACCACGGTCTTTATCTCGGCGAATTGGGCAGGGTCATGGGCGAGGTTGCCGGCATCAGGCGCATGGGCGCGGCGGCACTGGACATGGCCTATGTGGCCGCCGGCCGCATGGACGCCTATTGGGAGGAAGGCATCAGCGCCTGGGATATGGCCGCCGGCGTGATTCTGCTGCGCGAGGCCGGCGGTTTCGTATCGGACAAGGACGGCGGGCAGCGCATGTTCGACAGAAAGAGCGTTGTGGCCGGCAATGAACGCATTCAAAGGGAATTGCTCGGCGTCCTGAAGCGGTCGTGACCGCAAAACCGCCCGGATTGGGTGGGAAGGACGCATTCTTGCGGCCTCAACTCTTTTCATATGTGCCCGTTTTTGTTTAGTTGCGGCTGGAGCGGCGGCTCCGACAATAGGCGGCCACGGCCAGTTCGGCATGGAGGGGCAACCGATGGCGGACCGGTATGGGGAAAGAATATTCGGCCGCCTGGACGGGAAGATGGAGCTTGAGGCGCAGCAAAGAATGGGTCGCACGATGCGGCGATGCGAACAGCGACGGTCAAAGCGCGCCATCGAAGATCGTCTTGCCGCGAGGTATGTAGTTCATGGCCAGACTTAGACTCTCGGGATGGGGGATTTCGGAACAGGATATCGGCCTGCAACCGCACCGGCTTTCCAGCCCGCTGGTTTTCTTCTGGAGCATGCTGATCTTTCTGATCATCACCGGTTTCCTCGTCGCTTTCCTGTTCCGGCAGATTTCCGACGCGTTTTTTGCCAATCCGGGCCTGAACGGCCTCATCCTGTTCGTGCTTGGCATCGGTGTGCTGCTCGCCTTCAATCAGGTGCTGCGGCTGCGGCCTGAGGTCAACTGGGTCAATTCTTTCCGCCAGGGCGGCGACCGCATGCGCAGCGGCCGCACGCCGACACTGCTGGCACCGATGCGGGTACTGCTGAGCCGCAAACAATCCATGTCGCTGTCGACCACATCGTTGCGCTCGATCCTCGATTCGATCGCCACCCGGCTGGACGAATCGCGCGATACGTCGCGTTACATGATCGGGCTCCTGGTGTTTCTCGGACTGCTCGGCACTTTCTGGGGGCTGTTGCTGACCATCGGCTCGATCAACATCGTCATCCAGTCGCTGGATGTCGGCTCCGGCGACACGAATGATGTTCTCCAGGCGCTGAAAGACGGGCTGGCCTCGCCGCTGGACGGCATGGGCACGGCATTTTCCTCCTCGCTTTTCGGCCTTGCCGGTTCGTTGGTTCTGGGGTTTCTCGACCTGCAGGCCAGCCGGGCGCAGAACCGCTTCTACACGGAACTCGAAAACTGGCTTTCGACTGTGACCGATCCGGATTTCGACATCGTCGCCCTGGAGGTCACGTCCGGCAGCGACAGCGCCGAAGACATCAGACGCCTGTCGGAGACCGTGCAGTCTATCGCGCAGTCCGGCGGCGGTATCAATCAGCGCTCCACGGCGGCCATGGCCAATCTGGCCGAGGGCATCCAGGGGCTTGTCAAGAACATGCGCAACGAACAGCAGATGCTGCGCGACTGGATCGAAGCGCAGCAGACCGAAGCCCGCGCCATGCGTCAGACCCTTGACCGGTTGAGCGGCACGATCGAGGGCATGGACAAGAGCAAAGAAACCGAGGAGCGTTAGAGCGGGATGGCGCTGGCGCGAAATCGCCGCCGCGATCGCGGTGTCGACTATTGGCCGGGATTTGTCGATGCGTTCGCCACCCTGCTTCTGGCCATCATGTTTCTGCTGTCCGTGTTCGTCGTGGCGCAGTTCCTGCTTAGCCGTGAGATCAGCGGACGCGACGAGGTTTTGAACCGCCTCAACAGCCAGATCAACGAATTGACACAGTTGCTGGCGCTGGAGGAATCGAGCCGTCAGGATATCGAGGACGCGCTGGCCAATGTGCGCGCCACCCTGGCCGATTCCGAAAGTGAGCGCTCGCGGTTGCAGGCGCTGCTTGCCCGCGGTGCCGGAGCGAGCGAACGGGCCGATGAACAGATCGGCACGCTGAGCCGCTCGCTCGACGAGGAACGGCAGCTCAGCCAGCGCGCCCTGTCCCAGGTGGAACTTCTCAACCAGCAGATTTCCGCCCTGCGCCGTCAGATCGCGGCACTGGAGGATGCGCTCGAGGTGTCGGAGAGCAAAGACCGTGAGTCGCAGACCAAGATCGCCGATCTCGGCCGGCGGCTCAATGTCGCCTTGGCCCAGCGCGTGCAGGAGCTCAACCGCTACCGCTCCGATTTTTTCGGCCGGTTGCGCGAAATCCTGTCCGATCGCGAGAACATCCGCATCGTCGGCGATCGCTTTGTCTTCCAGTCGGAAGTGCTGTTCCCATCGGGAAGCGCCGAGCTCAACGAAGCCGGCAGGCTGGAGATGGAAAAGCTTGCCGCAGCGCTCATCGATCTGGCGCGTGAGATACCGGACGACATCAACTGGGTTCTGCGGGTCGACGGCCACACCGACAATGTGCCGGTTTCCGGCGGCCGGCGCTATGCCGACAATTGGGAACTGTCCTCCGGCCGAGCCACCTCGGTCGTCAAATTCCTGATCGACCAGGGCGTTCCCGCCAACCGGCTCGTTGCGGCGGGTTTTGGCGAGTTCCAGCCGATCGAGGAAGGTGATTCGGAAGCGGCCCGCGCCACCAACCGCCGTATTGAACTGAAGCTGACCGAGCGGTAGTTTCAGGGCGGGAGGACATGATGGACTGTGACGCGATTGTCGTCGGCGCGGGCCTTGCCGGCCTTGCCGCCGCGGCGGAACTCGCCGACGCCGGCAAATCGGTGATCCTGCTCGACCAGGAAAATGAAGGGAACATCGGCGGCCAGGCCTTCTGGTCCTTCGGCGGTCTTTTCTTCGTCGATTCGCCGGAACAGCGCCGCCTCGGCATCCGCGACAGCCGCGCGCTCGCGTGGCAGGACTGGACGGGGTCTGCCGCCTTCGATCGTGCCGAGGATCACTGGCCGAAAAAATGGGCCGAGGCCTATGTCGACTTCGCCGCCGGCGAAAAACGTGCCTGGCTGCATCAGCAGGGTGTTCGCTGGTTTCCCGTCGTCGGCTGGGCCGAGCGCGGCGGCGCGCTCGCCGGCGGTCACGGCAATTCCGTGCCCCGTTTCCATGTCACCTGGGGCACTGGGCCCGGTCTGGTCGCGCCGTTCGAGCGCCGGGTGCGGGAGGGGGCCGAGCGCGGCAGGGTCCGTTTGCTGTTTCGTCATCGGGTCGACGCGATCGTCGTGGTCGACGGGCGCGTCGGCGGCGTCAGCGGCAGCAAGTTGGCCGACAGTCCGACCGCCCGCGGCGAGGCGTCCAACCGGACGGTGACCGGCGACTTCTCTCTGTCCGCCGGCGCCGTGATCGTCGCCTCGGGCGGCATCGGCGGCAATCACGCGCTTGTGCGCAAGAATTGGCCGCGCGACCGGCTGGGCGAACCGCCCGCCCATATGATCTCCGGCGTGCCGGCCCATGTCGACGGCCGGATGCTCGCCATCAGCGAAACCGCCGGCGCGGCGGTCATCAATACCGACCGGATGTGGCATTATACCGAAGGCGTCCAGAACTGGGATCCGATCTGGCCGAATCATGGCATCCGGATTCTGCCCGGTCCGTCCTCTTTCTGGTGCGATGCCGAGGGCAACCGCCTGCCGGTGCCCTGCCTGCCGGGTTTCGACACGCTGTCGACGCTCAAACACATCATCACGACCGGACATGACCACACCTGGTTCGTGCTCAGCCAGTCGATCATCGAAAAGGAATTCACGCTGTCGGGTTCGGAGCAGAATCCGGATTTGACCGGCAAGAGCATTGCCAAGGTGCTTCAGAGGGTCAAAAAAGGCGCGCCGCCCCCTGTGGACGCGTTTAAGCACAAGGGCGCCGATTTCGTGGTTCGCGACACGCTGGAGGCGCTTGTCGAGGGCATGAATGCGCTGGCCGGCGAGAGCCTGGTCGGGCTCGATCACCTGCGCGCGCAGTTGGAGGCCCGTGACCGCGAAATCGCCAATGCCTATTCGAAGGATTTGCAGATCGTAGCGATGCGTGGCGCCCGCAACTATATCGGCGACCGGCTGATTCGCTGCGCCAAGCCGCATCGGATCCTCGACCCCAAACACGGGCCGTTGATCGCCGTGCGGCTGCATGTTCTGACCCGCAAGACCCTGGGTGGGATCCACACGGATCTCTTCGCCCGCGCCCTGGATGCGCAGGGCGCGCCGATACCCGGGTTCTATGCGGTCGGCGAGGCCGCTGGCTTCGGCGGCGGTGGTGTGCATGGCTATAACGCGCTGGAGGGCACGTTTTTGGGCGGCTGCCTGTTTTCCGGGCGCGCAGCCGGAAGAGCGGCGGCAGCCGATACTTGAGTCGTGTGGTGACAAACGGCAATGTCCGCTTGTGACGGCGGACCTCACATCGGCCCTCAGCGCGTGTCCGGGCGGTGCAGCCGGTGGTTTGTGTCTTGAGTTTGCCAAGGGGATGGAGCCTTATGATCCCGGCACGATTAGCCGATGAGGTTCATTTGGTTCTGGCAGGCAGCCTTTCCCGTACGATCAAGGTTATCGCCGGGATCGTCATTTCAGCAGCGATCATTGGTGCGCTCATCGGAGTGCTGAGGGCCTCGGACGGCCATGTCTTTTCAGAGGCCTTCATCGGCGCTTTGATCGGTTCCGTTATTGCGCTTGGATGTTCGGCCACGGAATTTCAAATCTTCTCCAATCCCAGGATGCGGATTATCCGGCGTCTGCCTCCGGCAATGCTGGTGGTTTCCCGCGCTGCGGCACATAGTTTTTTTATTGTGCTGGGCTTGGCCGTGCCGGCGTTCGTTTTCGGCGCTCCCTTGCCCTGGCGGTCCCCCGACTTCGGAGTGGTGTTTGCGATCTCAGCACTTGTCGCTTTTGCGTTTTCAACAGGGGCCGAGATCACGCGGTTGCTCGGGAAAGAGGCAACAATAGCCTTGGTTTCCGGTCGCTATGGCCGCCCGCGCCTTGAGGACCGGGTCGTTCTTTTTGCTGACATCGTCGGATCGACATCCTTGGCCGAGCGGATTGGGGAACTCAGATTCCACGATTTTATGCGTGAGGTTTTCCTGGATGTGGCTGAGGCCATCGAAGTTTCGCAGGGCGATGTACACAAATATGTCGGTGATGCCGTTATTGTGACCTGGCCTTTGAAACGGGGTGTCCAAGAAGGAGCATGCCTGGTTGCGGCGCTTGCGATGCACAAAGCGCTTGCCGACCGCGCGCTGTTTTACCGAAAGGAATTTGACGCGGAGGCGAGATTGCGCATTTCACTTCACTGCGGAACGGTGGCGGCTGGTGAGATTGGAGACTGGAAAAAAGAAATCGCTTTGCTCGGTGATGTGATGAACACGACGGCGAGAATTGAGAATGCCGCCCGGGAGTATGGGGTCGCAACCGTGCTGTCTGATGATCTCGTGCAACAGTTGCCCTCCGAAACGCGTCATGGCTTGGAAAGGCTGCAAAACTACACCGCAGCAGGCAAAAAAATCGAGTTGGTGCTTTGGGCGCCGAACGGGCCAGGACGAATTTAACGCAATAATAAAAGATATTTATCGGCATTGCCATTCACTGAAAGGTCGCCTTCGGGAGCGCCTTGGTGCGACCCGGCAGAGCAATGGCCCCACACGACCTGCTGCAACCGGCTCGTGCGGCAGTCGTGTGGCAGAGCTCAGCAAGGCGTGGCGGAAGGTGAAATCGTCTTTACCGACGAAGCTTAAGGCTCTGACGCGACACGAAATCCGTTTCCTTAGATGGAGACGGGGCGAAGCGGCCGACGTGATTTGACAGCACCGGGCAAATAATGTGCTTTGTCACGGCAGCGGAAAAGCCACGCTCGGTGGGAGAAGGGTGTGAAACGGATAGTCGAACTGGGGCGGCTCGCCATGATGGCGGTGCTGTTGTCGACCGCGTCGGCAGCGCAGACCGAGACGATCGAATCCATTATCGAACAGACCCTGACGGTCGATCAGGCCGAACATCAGGAGGACTTCGAGCGTGCCTTCTGGCGTGAGGCGATGCGGGACCGCTTGAGTGGCCTCGACGGGAAAAAACGAAGCGCAGCGGATTCGCGCCAACGAGATCGCGAGCTGGTATGAGCAGCGGGACTATGCGCCACTGTGGCTGCTTAACGGCGAACCCGCCAAAACGGCGGAAGAAGCCGTTTTCGTCCTGCTTCGGGCCGACAAGGACGGTCTGTTGCCGGCCGAATATGGCGCCGATGTGATGTTCCCGAAACTCGACGGCAACGATCCGACCGGACTGGCCGATTTCGAGGTGTCGCTGTCGGAGGCGGTGGTCCGCTATGGCCAGCATCTGCGCAGCGGACGGGTCGAGCCCAATGCCATCAATCGTGAACTTGTTCTCTATCCGGAGGATATATCGGCGCATTCCCTGCTGAAACAAGTGGATGAAACCGGCGACCTCGGCCGAACCTTGCGCGATTTCTCGCCCAACACGGCGCGCTACGACCGCATGCGCGACCTGCTGCAACATCTCTTCGTCGCCCGGGCGCGGGGCGGCTGGACGCAGATTCCGGAAGGGCCGGTGCTGAAGCCCGGCATGAGCGATCCGCGTGTACCGCTCCTTCGGCAGCGTCTGATCGAGTCGGAGGATATGGAACCGGTCGGTCACGAGGGCGACGTCTATGACGGCAGTCTGGTGCTCGCGCTGCAATATTTCCAGTTCCGCATGGGACTCGAGACCGATGGTGTCGTCGGGCCGGCGACGCTGGAACAACTCAACATCACGGTCGATGAACGCATCCGCCAAGTCGAGCTCAACCTGGAACGACGTCGGTGGATGCAGGCCGATTTCGGCGATCCCTACATCTTCGTCAATCTGGCCGATCAGGTCATCAAGGTGGTGGACGACGAGAAAACCGTTCACGCGGCGGTCGTCCAGGTGGGCAAGCCCTATCATCGCACCCCGGTGTTCTCCGACGAGATGGAATATCTCGATTTCCACCCCTATTGGAACGTGCCCTTCTCGATCGCGACCAATGAGTATCTGCCGAAACTGCGGCGCAATCCCTATGCGCTGCAGTCGCAGAGCATCCGCGTGCTGGTGGATGGCAACGTTGTCGATCCGGGCGGGCTGCCCTGGCACAGCTATTCGCGCAGCCACTTCCCGGTCCGGCTGCGCCAGGACCCAGGACCGAAAAACGCCCTCGGCCGGGTCAAGTTCATGTTTCCCAACCGGTTCAACATCTACATCCACGACACTCCGGCGCAATCGAATTTCGAGCGCGCGTCGCGTTACTTCAGTCATGGCTGCATCCGCGTCGAGGATCCGTTTGCGCTGGCCGAGGTGATTCTTGGGCTACAGGGCATCTCCCGCGCCGAGATCGACGGCATCGTTGCGGGCGGCCAGCGCAAGATCGTGCGGCTGGAAACGCCGATCCCGGTCCACGTCGTGTATCTGACCGCCTGGGTCAACAAGGACGGCTCGGTCCATTATCGCCGCGACGTCTACGGCCGGGACGAGATCCTGGCACACGCGCTGGCGACCGGAAGTTAGAGCGCCCGTTTTGATCAGGCCACGCACAATGTCGAAATCACCGACCTCTCCCGGAGGTCTGGTAGACAACATACGGCGATTGAGGGGCTTGTACGCAGGTTAGACCTGAACGCGGCGCCCAAATTCAAAGACATCCCGAAGATTTGTTGGAGTCTCGTTGCCGCAGCGATAGCACTTCACGTTGAATTCAGAGCGCAGAACGCGTATATTACGCAAAGTGCGAAAGGATTACGTCATGGCCCAGGCCGCTCAAAAACCGACACCTGCTTCGGAATTCTGCAGAAATTTCGGACGGTACAAGGACAAAGCCATTGAAGCGGGTTCTGTGCCGGTCTCAAGCAATGGGCGTCCCGTCGGTGCCTATCTTTCGCAAACCGAGTACGAACGCTACCTGGACCTCAAGGCACGCGAAACGCAGATCCACAGCATCGATGCAATGCCTGAAGATCTCCTGGCGGATATCGCGAATGCCGAACATGGCGTGATTTCTGAATGAGCTTACCAGAGCCCCGTCCGGGCCTCGTCATACGATACGGATTTCTCTGGAGAGATGAAGCTGACAAAGGTGCCGAGGAAAGTCGCAAAGACCGGCCCTCGGCCATTATTGTTGCGTCCCGGCAGCGTCCCGAGGGACCGATACGAACCGTCCTTGCTCCGATCACCCACAGCCCGCCGACCGATCCGACGACATCGTTGGAGATTCCGCCGGCTGTCTGCCGTCAACTCGGTCTCGATGATAGGCGCCACTGAATACGCTTCGACCAACTGAACAGTTTCAACTGGCCGGGTTTTGATTTGCGGCCGCTTCCGGGAGCGGGTTATCAATACAGCTATGGCATGCTACCAAAGGGTCTGTTTGATCGACTTAAACAAGATATCCTGAAGCGGGCAAAAACGCGGGGAGCGACACGGATCACGGAGCGGGACTGACGCTACAGAAAAACAAGATGCCGCGAAGGAACTTTGAACCCTTCCGGGCCAAAACAAAGGCACCGTGAAGCATCCAGATGAGACCATCAATCGGGCTGCAATCCGCAGCCGCGCAGAAACAGAGCGGTGGCGCTGGCAATCGGCCGCTCTTCGTCGATCGGATCGCCATCGTCGAGATCGAGCATGAAACGCACCTGCGTCTCATAGTCGGCGAAATGCTGCGTGACGGCCCACATCTCCATTTGGAACAGATAGGGGTCAACCGGCTTGATCTTTCCAGCCGCGATCCACGAACGAATCACATCGGCGGCTTCTTCCACCGCCTCGCGCGACCCGCTCCAGTGGCGTTTCAACACTGGCGCGCCGCGCGCCACCTCATTGGCGAAGAGCCGGCAGACCTTCGGCTCCGCCAGAGCATGCCGGATTTTGATGGCAATGTAGTCCGAAATCACGGTTTTCGGATCGTCCGACCGGGAGGAGAGGAAGAACTGATCGCTCCATTGCTCGACGATGGACAGCAGGGTCTCCTCGTAGAGCTCTTCCTTGGACGAGATGTAATAATGCAGTTGCGGTTTGGAGAGGCCGGCGCGGCGGGCGATGGACTGCGTCGACGCGCCGACCAGGCCGTTGGCGGAGAACTCCTCGATTGCCGCCTCGCGGATGGCGCCGCGGATCCTGCGGCGCCGGTCAAGAACCTTGGTGCTCGCGCTCATCGGCGCTCCGGCAGAAAGGCGGTGGCTTCCACCTCAATCAGAACGTCCTCGCTTGGCATCATCGCGCTGACCTCGACGACGGTGGAAACCGGCGCTTCCTCGGGAAAAAACAGCGCGCGCACCCGGTTGTAGTTTGGAAAGTCACGCAGATCCTTGAAATACTGCACAAGCTTGAACACATCGCTCATCTGCCCGCCATTCGTCTCCACCATGGCGCGGATGCGGTCGAGCACATACCAGCTCTGCGCCTTGATCGGCCCCTCCTTGAGGTCGACCGAGAATTCGCCGGTCTCGCCGAGCGCCTTGCGGGCATGATCCGGCAGATCGTCATAGCCCATGATGACGGTTTTGGTTTCCGGATCGACAGCAATGACACCGGACATGAAGATGAAATCGCCGCGTCTTTTGAAGGCGGCGTATTTTGCCAGCGGCTTGGCGATATCAGTGGACATGGCCTCCTCCTCATACCTTCATCAGCGTGTTTTCAACCTTCTTCAAAAAAAGGGTGCGGTCCTGCTGCGTGCTGTGGTTCATATCATGCAGTTGCAGCCAGCGCATGCGGCAGCGGCCGTGAAACAGGACACGCTGACCGCGCATGAACAGCCGGCGCCCGGGGTCTCCGATCAGACGCAGCCACCACCAGGGCGCACCCGATGTGGTGATGCCGACGAAAAGCCTTATGTTCTTCAGCCGGCCGACCGCGCGCTGTCTCTTTCCGGGCGCGACCGCAAAGGCGACGTCGGGCAACCAGACCCGCTCCAGCCACCCCTTGAGCATCGCCGGCGGCCCGTACATCCAGGTCGGATAGATGAGCACCAATCCCTCCGCCCATTGCAGCGCTTGGACATGTTCCTGAAGCCGGGTGATGTTGCGGTCGGTCTCGCTCAGATAGCTCAGCCATTCGTCGCGTGTGAGCACGGGATCGAAACCGTCGGCATAAAGATCGAACGCGCGGATGTCATGCCCACGCGCCGTCAGCGCCTTCTTGGCGCATGCGAAAAGGGCCGCGCCATAGCTTTCCTCATAGGGATGGCAGAACACCATCAGGATGCGCACGGCCCTTGACCCTTAGTTGCCCTTGAGCCGCTTGGCGATGTCGAGGCCGTGGCCCTTGTTGACGAACTGGTCCGTTGCGACCTTAGAGACATCCACCGATCCTTCCTCCAGGATGCCTGATTCGACCGCGAGGTCGTAAAAGGCCTGAATACGCTCGGGTTTGATGGCGCCGATGCCGAGGGTCTGCGCGTCGCCGACATCGATAATGCCGAGTTTTTCGAACTGCGCCATCTCCTTGTCCAGCTTCTCGACGGTCATTTCCGGATTGTCCTTCATGATCAGTTCGTAAGCGGCGGTGTGGTCGCCATAGAGGAAATTGTACCAGCCCTCGATCGAGGCTTTGGCGAAGCGCTTGTGCACGCCGTCCATGCGGATCATTGCCGTATCGCTGCCGACCCGTTGCTCCACGCCTACCACTCCGGCCGGTTGTCGAGCCAGTCGAGCGGCCCGCGGTCGACCTCGACCAGTCCCTCCACGATCATCGCGTCGACGCCGAGCGGCAGATGCGGATCGTGCTGCTCCGTCGCGCCGACCGGCAGCACGGCGATCAGGCGGTCGCGGTCCAGCCTGGAGAAGACTTCGCTCGTATAGTCCGACCAGCGGCGCTTCATCCGGACAGCCCTGTCGTCAAAGGGCTGTCGGCGGCGCATGGCCACGGCCCGTGCCATGTCAGAAAGAGCGTTACGTCGCAATAAACACTCCCGCCTCCGAACTGGCCGGACGCGGGGCGGCGGTCGCCCTCTGGCATAGGTGTACCCCGATCTTGTTTTGAGTGATGGTAGTACGATATGACCGATCGGTCAAACCGACTGTTTAGGTCTCTATCGGTTCTTCGTTATGCGGCCCTCTCGGAGGGGTGTTTTCACAATGTTTTCAGCCGTTTTTCGACCTTGCGCAGGAAACGGGTGCGGGCTTCCGTCGGCTGATGGTCCATATCGTAGAGTTGCAGCCACTCCATCCGGCAATTGCGGTGAAACAGCGGTTTATGACCACGCAGCAAGGCGTTGAAACCGGGGTTGAAGAGGAACCAGGTCCACCAGCGTGGCGATCCGCCGGTGGTGATCGCCACGAAAAAGCGGATGTTCCGCAGCCGGCCGACGAGGCGCTGGTTCGGGCCCTCCGGTGCGTCGAAGGCAACGCCGGGCAGCCAGACCCGTTCGATCCAGCCCTTCAGCATGGATGGCGGCCCATAGATCCAGGTGGGATAGACCAGCACCAGCCCCTCGGCCCAGCGCACCGCGTCGACGTGATCCCGCACGGCGTCGATGTTCTTTTCGGCGTCGCCGAAATAGTTCAGCCATTCGGATCGCTGCATCACCGGGTCGAAGCCCTCGCGATAGAGATCGATCGTGCGCAGTTCGTGACTGGCCTCGGAGAGCGATTTACGAGCGCATTCGAACAGCGCGGCATTGAAGCTCTGTTCGTAAGGATGACAGAAGACAATCAGGATGCGCATGTTCAGACCCCTCAAACGCCGCCACCATAGAGAAAGCCTCCTGGGCCCTCAATTGCGAAACCACGACCACGCGCATCGTGAAGGCGCTGTGCGTACTCGCGCTGAAACGGGTCTGGCGCGTGACGGATCCCGGTGTTAAGCCGAATCCATGCCCAAGACAGCCCTTCCTCGACTCGACAATCGCGATGCGCGCCGGCTGTTCCTGCATCGCCATGCGCTGGCCGAACAGCCAACCGGATCATCGCGTGGCGACGACCTGCTTGCGTTGATCGACCGTCTCGGCTTCGTGCAGGTCGACAGCATCAACACGGTCGAACGGGCGCATCACATGATCCTGTTCGCACGCCGGCAGAGCTATCGGCCGAAGCACCTGAAGCCGCTGCTGAAGCGTGATCGCAGCCTGTTCGAGCACTGGACCCATGACGCCTCGATCATCCCGACCGCGTTTTTTCCACATTGGCGCCTGCGCTTCGAACGCAGCGCGAAACGGCTGAACGAAAGCTGGCACAAATGGCGCGATCCGGGCTTTGTCGACAAGTTCGACGTGGTTCTGGAACGGGTGCGTGCCGGCGGGCCGGTGACGTCCAGCGATGTCGGCGAAGACGAGGCGCGTTCCAATGGCGGCTGGTGTGACGAGGCGTTGCGGCGGGGGGAATTGATTGAGATCGAGATTGCCCTGGCTGACGGTTCGCGCCCACGCCGCACGCTGGCGCGGCCCGATGTCTTCGAACAGGCGGTATCCGCGCCCGAACCGCCCGGCCGCATCCGCATTCTCAGCCCCTTCGATCCGGCGTTGCGCGACCGGAACCGCGCCCAGCGCCTGTTCGGCTTCCATTACCGGATCGAGGTCTTCGTGCCGGCTGCCAAACGCCGCTACGGCTATTATGTGTTCCCGGTCCTGGAGGGAGACCGGCTGATCGGCCGCATCGACATGAAGCGCGAGGCGGGCGTGTTGCGGGTTGCCGCCTTCTGGCCGGAGGCCAAGGTGGCGCTCAGCAAGGGGCGGCTGGCGCGCCTTGAGACGGCGCTCGACCGCATCGCCCGCTTTGCCGGATGCGACGATGTCGCCTACGCGAAGAACTGGCAACGCGCCGCGCCGTAAAGAGTGGTCACCGCCGGTCGGTCATCCCCGTTGTGGGTTCTTTTCAGATCGCGATTCCACCGGCGGGCCTATTTGGCCGCCTCCAGGGCAGTTGGCTCATGATCGTGGAATTGCAGCCGCGCCAGGCGCGCGTAAAGGCCGCCCGTTCTAACGAGCGCGGAGTGATTGCCTTCCTCGACGATCCGGCCGCCGTCCATCACCAGGAGGCGGTCGGCTTTCTTGACAGTTGCCAACCGGTGCGCGATCACCAGCGTCGTGCGGCCCTGCATCAGCCTGTTCAGTGCCTGTTGCACCAGCGTTTCGCTTTCGGCGTCGAGAGACGATGTCGCCTCATCCAAAAGCAGGATCGGGGTGTCCCTCAGAATCGCGCGGGCGATGGCGATACGCTGGCGCTGACCGCCGGAAAGCGTGATGCCGCGCTCGCCGACCAGCGTGTCATAGCCGTCCTTCATCTGCCGGATGAACGGGTCGGCCAGCGCCGCCTCGGCCGCCGTCACCACATCCGCTTCGCTTGCGTCGGGCCGGCCGAAGGCGATGTTGTCGCGGATGGAACTGGCGAAGATCGCCACATCCTGCGGCACGATGGCGAGCCGCCGCCTGAGCGCGGCCGGGTCGACATCGCGGATGTCGATGCCGTCAACGCGAACGATGCCGGAAACGGGGTCGTAGAAGCGGTCGATAAGGGCAAAGAGCGTGCTCTTTCCGGCTCCTGAAGGACCGACGATCGCCACCGTCTCGCCCGGTTTGACCTCGAAGGAGAGGCCCTGGAAAATCTGCTGTTCGGGCCGGGTGGGATAGGCGAAGGTGACCTTCTCGAAGGCGATGGAGCCAACGGGCGGTTCCGGCAGTGGTGTCGGGTTGGCCGGCGCCACGATCGCGGGCGCCTCGTCGAGCAGTTCGGACAGCCGTTCGGCGGCGCCGGCGGCTTGGGACACTTCGCCCCAGACGTCCGACAGGGCGCCGAGGCTGGATGCCGCGATCACCGAATACAACAAAAACTGGCCCAGCGTGCCCTGCGACATCGAACCGTTGAGCACGTTCTGCGCGCCATACCAGAGGATGCCGACAACGCTGCCGAAAACCAACAGAATGGCGAAGCCGGTCAGGATGGCGCGCGCCCGCACGGCACTGCGGGCGGCGTCGAAGGCGAATTCGACCGCGCCGGCATAGTGCCGATTGGCCGTCGCCTCGCCGTCAAAGGCCTGAACGGTGCGCGCCGCGCCGATCGCCTCGCTGGCATAGGCGGTGGCGTCCGCCAGCGTGTCCTGCGCTGCACGGGCGCGGCGGCGCACATCGCGGCCGAATCTGACCAATGGAAAGACGATAATCGGGATGGCGATCAGGACCAGGCCGGAGAGTTTCGGACTGGTGACGATCATCATGATGACCGCACCAATGCACAGGATCGCATTGCGCAGCGCCACCGACGCGGTGGCGCCGACGGCCGATTTGATCTGCGTCGTGTCGGCGCTCAGTCGCGACACGATCTCGCCCGACTTGTTGCTGTCGAAAAACGCGGCCGACAATGCGGTCACATGGCCAAAAACATTGCGCCGCAGATCGGCCACCACCCTTTCTCCGATCGTAATGACGAAGTAGTAGCGCAGGGCGCTGGCCGCCGCGAGCAGGGCGGCGATGACCATCAACATGCCGAAATAGCTGTTGATGAAGGTGGCGTCTGAGTCGGAGAACCCGTGATCGATCATACGACGCACGGCGAGCGGTAAGGCCAGCGTCGCTGCAGCCGCGACAAACAGCGCGATCAACGCGCCGGTCACGAGATTTCTGTAACGCAGCACATAGGGCATAAGCCGTCCGAGCGGACGCAGCGTATTTACCCGGCCTGGGCGCTCTTGCCTGTCATCGGCCAATGGTCGGATCCTGTCTGTCTTCGCCGTCGAATTGGAAACGTTCCACTTGTCACGCAACCGCCCTTCATGTATAGGCTCGCCATCGAATTGGGAAGCCGTGGCCTCTGTGGCGTGCGGCTTTGTCTATGAAGTGGGCTGGTTTGCCGCAGATGCGACGCCGTGCCGGCCCCGCACGCAATCTGGAACAGAACGATGAAGGCTGATATTCACCCCGACTACCACATGATCAAAGTGGTGATGACCGACGGCACGGAATATATGACCCGCTCCACATGGGGTTCCGAGGGCGATACGATGACCCTCGAAATCGATCCCAAGGCCCATCCGGCCTGGACCGGCGGACAGCAGCATCTGGTCGATCGCGGCGGCCGCCTGTCAAAATTCAAGAAGCGTTTCGAAGGTCTCGGACTTTAGGGCGCACCCAACCGGCCATGGCTGTTTGATCGGAACCCCGCGTTAGCGGGGTTTTTGCTGCTCTAGTCGCGGCCGAAGGCCGTTTCGAGCAGCGACAACTGCGCCCGCACCGAATTGTCGGTTGGCGGGCCGGGCCGCAACAGGGTGTTGTCCTTGCGGCGATACAGGGCCTTGTCGAGCAGCGCGATACGACTTTGCAGCCGCAGGGAGCGCTCGATCAGGTCCCGGAACGGCTCGGGCAGATCGGACCAGCCCGGGGCGCTGCGGTCGCAGGTCAAGCCGTCGAGCCGCACCTTCGCCTGTTCCGCGATCACCTGCTCGCGGCTCATTTCTCCGGTGTTGACGGCACGCTGCAGCAGCAGCCATGACGCCATTTGCATCAGTCGAGTCGTCAACCGCATCGACTCCGCCGCATAGAGCACGGAGGCCATGCGCGGCAGGTCTTTGGATGCGCTACGGCCATCACTGTCAAGATAGTCGGCGGCTTCCTCGACCAGGGTCATGCCGTCGGCGTAGAGCGCGCGAAAGGCACCGGAGCCGGTGATGCGATCCGCAAACCGAATGGTGTTTGAATGTGTGTCCGCCATACGCAATACCCTGTCGTGCCCCGATCGCCGTTCCGCTTGTGTGGTGGTTGTTGCAAAGCCGGGGCTGTGATGCCCGGTCGTCGGAGCTTGGCCGCACAGTGCGGCGTCGGCGGGTTTTGCGCAAGGCGTTTCTTAAGGAAGGGTTAACGGGTGCCGCATCTGAAACGGCTTGGCGTTTGAAGGCCAATGCCGCCGGATCGGCAAAAAAAGAGCCGCATGGCGGCTCTCAGAAGTTTAACAGGGAGGCATCAAACGGAATGACGGATGCCATTCGGTCCGAATCCAGCAGAACTGGATGGCAACAGTAAACACCTGTAAAGCTTAATGTCGCGTTAACGGCGATGCATAAACCGCTCAGACGGTTCTTTAGGCGGCGGATAGGCCGATACCGTGCCGACGCTATGGATGAGTTGCCCTATCGGAAAAGCGACTCGGCGGCGTTCTTGCTTTTCTCCTTGGCCATCATTTCCGCTTCCACCCGGTTGATTTCCTGCCGCAGCATGTCGATCCGTTCCTGCAACTCGTCGACCGAGAGCAGCGACAGATCGGCGCCCAACTCATGCTTCACGGGTTTCTTCTCCGGTTCGTCCTGCAGAATGGACATCCGTTCCTCCACGTGCATATGTGCATTCATGTCGTTGAATGATATGGGCATTGCCGGCCAATATCCAGAACGAAACCGGTGAGCCGCCGAGCGGCGGCCGCGAACAGGGAAGCAGAATGAGAGCGATTGAGATCCGCGAGCCGGGTGGTCCCGACGTGCTGGAACTGACCGAGCGTCCGGATCCCGAGCCCGGACCGGGCGAGTTGCTGATCGCGGTCAAGGCCGCCGGAATCAATCGCCCGGACTGCCTTCAGCGGCAAGGCGGCTACCCGCCGCCGCCCGGAGCTTCCGACATTCCCGGCCTGGAGGTCGCCGGGGAGGTCAGGGCGGTCGGCGAGGCTGTCGGCGACTTCGCGGTGGGCGATGCGGTGTGTGCTCTGGTGCCCGGAGGCGGCTATGCGGAACTGTGCACCGTGCATGAGACCAATGCGCTGCCGGCGCCCGGCGGTTTCAGCTTCAGCGAGGCGGCAGCCTTGCCGGAGACCTATTTCACCGTATGGCACAATGTGTTCCAGCGCGGCGGTCTGAAACCGGGCGAGGTGCTGCTCGTGCATGGCGGTTCATCCGGCATCGGCACGACGGCGATCCAGCTTGCCAAGGTGTTCGGAGCGGTGGTGATCGCGACAGCCGGATCGGCGGAGAAATGCCAGGCCTGTCTGGATCTCGGCGCCGACCGGGCCATCAACTACCGCGAAGAGGATTTCGTGGCCGCCGTCGAGGACGCGACCGAGGGCGCCGGCGCCGATGTCATCCTGGACATGGTTGGCGGCGACTACATCACCCGCAACTACGCGGCCGCCGCAGTTGAAGGTCGTATCGTTCAGATCGCGTTTTTGCAGGGTCGGATCGCCGAGGCCGATTTCTCCAAACTGATGCTCAAGCGGCTGGTGCATACCGGTTCGACATTGCGCGCCCGTTCGATCGCCTTCAAGGCATCGATCGCGACAGAACTCAGGCATCAGGTCTGGCCGCTGCTGCAAAAGCGCACCGTCGCGCCAGTGATGGACACGCTGTTTCCACTGGAGCGGGCCGCCGCGGCCCATCGGCGGATGGAAGAGGGACGGCATATCGGCAAGATCGTGCTGGATCTGGGTTAGCGGATAGCGGATCGGTTCATGGCCAAAGTCCTTGCCATCGTGCTGCTGCTTGCCATGGCGGCGCATATCATCAAGCCGCTCGGCCTGCCCGGCCTGAAGAAGCGCAGCGATTTCTGGAAGATCGCCGTCTTCGCCCTTATCGTGATGGCGCTGGCGGTGGTGTTTCAGATGTAACGCCGCCGGCAAGGGTCGGTTCCGCGACGGCGTCCGGCGCCGCTGTGAGCGTGGCGTTCCTGGCGTCGAGGATCGTATCGGCCAGGACGCCGGCCCAGTAGCCGTAGCCGGCGGGGCTGGCGTGAAAGCCGTCGACCGAAAACCCTTTCGGATTGCGTGAATCGAGGCGTTGCGAGACGATAGCGTTGCGTTCCCGGCACAGTTGGGTGCCAAGACGGTTGAGGATCGACGCCCGCATTTCCAGGATGTGGCCCAGCAGCGGCGGCAGGCTCGGCACCGTCGTCATGTCGAGCAGCGGCGTCCAGACGATCGAGGCGTCTGGCCAGCGCGTATGGAGCGCGTAAAGAAGCCCGCCAAATCCGTTTCTGAAGCGCCGCGCGGTCAGGAAGTTCTTCATGTCGTTGGTGCCGACGCAAAGCACGATATGCGTATAGGCATGCGGTTCCAGATTGGGGACGACGTGATCGCGGATCTGTTCGGCGATCGCCGAATTGGCGCCGGCCACCCGCCAACGGACCGTCTCGCCGGTGCGCGCGCTCAGGATCGCGGCGAGCTGGGGCCCGAGCGAATCGCGCATATGATCGGTGCCGACGCCGGCGGCTGAGGAATCGCCGATGACCAGAAGCCGGTATCGCGCTTCGCGTCCCGTTCCCGCCTTTCCGGACCGTTTGCCGGGCGGTGGCGGCAGGCGCGGCGTGCGCGCCCGCACGCGCAGGCCGAGAAAGAGCGCGACGGGCGATAGCAACCAGCTCAACGGGCTGTTCAGTCGATGCTTCATGGGGACGGTCAACCACGCGGCAAAATGCTTTTGTGGTCTTTGCCCCTTCGCCCTGTCAAGGGCGGCGCGTCGGCGAGGCGGTCAGGCCGCCTCTTCCAACGCCGCGTTCCAGTCGCCGCGCGAGGCGAGCGCGTTCATCCTGGCGCGATGAGTGAAGGCGCGCTGGCCGGCGGCGACGTTTTCAGGCTTGCCGCCCCAGGCCTGCAGGGCAGCCGCCTGCAGGGCACGGCCATAGGAGAACGTCACGTCCCACGGCAGGTCATAGCCGGCATTCATCGCCGACAGATGCGCCGTTGCCTCCTCGTCGCTCTGGCCGCCGGAAAGGAAGGCAATGCCCGGTATCGCGGCCGGAACCGCCGATTTCAGGCACCGGACCGTCTTCTCCGCCACCTCCTCGACCGAGGCCTGGCGGGCGTTTTTGCCGTCGATCACCATATTCGGCTTCAGCACCATGCCTTCCAGAACGACCCGGGCATCGTAGAGTTCGTCGAACACCGCGCGCAGCACCGCTTCGGTCACCTCATAGCAGCGGTTGATGGAATGATCGCCCGGCGCACCGTCCATCAGCACCTCCGGTTCGACGATCGGGACGATGCCTGCCTCCTGGCACAACGCCGCGTAGCGGGCGAGCGCATGGGCGTTGGCGCTGACCGCACCCGTGCTCGGCAGCGTATCGGAAATGGCGATCACGCCGCGCCATTTGGCGAAACGCGCCCCGAGCCCGTAATACTCCGCCAAGCGCTCGCGCAGCCCGTCGAGGCCCTCGGTCACCTTTTCGCCGGGATGCCCAGCGAAATCCTTGGCCCCGCCGTCGACCTTGATGCCGGGCACGGTTCCCGCTGACTTGATGATGTCGACAAGCGGCGTGCCGTCTGCCGCATTCTGCCGCAGGGTTTCGTCGAAAAGGATGACGCCGGAGATGTAGTTCTCCATCGCTTCGGTAGAGCGGAACAACATCTCGCGGTAGTCGCGGCGGTTCTCCTCGGTCGATTCGATGCCGATCGCATCGAAGCGTTTTTTGATTGTCCCGCTGGATTCATCGGCCGCCAGAATGCCCTTTCCCTTTGGTGCGATGGCTGCGGCAATGTCTTCCAGGCGTTCACTCATGATCGGGCTCCTTCTTCGGCAATCGGTGTTTGTGCATGCTATCCTAGGAACGCGAACCGGCCAAAACACGGCGCAGTTCCTCCCGCCGGCATCGCAAATGCGGACTCTACTCTGCCGATAACAGAACTCTCGTCGCGGGAAAATGGCGCGGCTCGTAATTGAAACGATTCAATCTCTTTCAATCGTTTGAAACTGAACGCGGTTCCTGCATGCTTTGCGCTGACGTCAAGCCCGGCGGTCGGATCGCTTCCCGACGATATGCGGTGCGCCGCGTCGGCCGATAGATTTGCTTGTCCTGGCTGATTGAAAGTGCCTATCGTCGTTGTGCTCCGGCACAGGTCGTGTCGTATTGAACCGCCAAAACAAGGACTGCCAGACATGCCGATGCCGATGGAGTATTGGAACGCGTCGCGTGACTTTGAGGCCTTTCTGACCGATGTGCGCGACCGGTGTATGCTGCAGACCCATCATCAGGCCTACCACACGCTGCGGGCTGTTCTGCATGTCTTTCGCGCGCATCTCAGCACCCAGGATGCGCTATCATTTGCGGCGGTCCTGCCGCCGGTCACGCGCGCGATTTTCGTTGAAAATTGGACGGTTAGGGATGATCCGAGGCCATTTGCCGACCGGTCCGCATTGCAGAATGAAGTGAAGTCGATCCGGCCGGACCACAACCTTGCGCCAGAGAGCGCCATCGGCGACGTGGCGCACGCGCTGCGCAGCCATGTCGATAACCGCGCCCTCGATGGCGTGTTGCGATCTTTGCCGCCTGGAGCGGCCGATTATTGGCGGGCGTGAAAACGCGGAGGTCAAAAGGGTCCTTCGCCAACGGATCGCTTTCCAGTTTACAACGGCTCTAATGTAATATCGCTGCAACATTGTACCGCTAGCGTTCGAACGCGTCGCGAACCCGGCCCCGAGGCCGATGGTTCGCCAACCCATCTTCGATCAGGGAAGACACTCATGAAACGAGAAAAAATCATCAAAAATCCCGAACACGGCAACAAGGCCGAAGCGTTTGAAGCTTTCGACGATATTCCGACCAATCCGCATCTGGGCAACACCATCGGTGACGTCATCAACCGCCGCTATGGCCGCCGTGAGATGCTGCGCGGTGCGCTTGGCGTCAGCGCGGTGACGGCGCTGTTCGGCACATCGGCGCTCATCGCTCCGCAGCAGGCCGCCGCGATGGCGGACAAGAGCCGTTACAAGTTCGACGAACTGGCCTGGGGCAATGACGAAAAGCACCACATCGCCGATGGCTACAATGCCGACGTCCTGTTGCGCTGGGGCGATCCGATCACCGCGGATGCGCCGGACTTCGACGTGATGAACCAGACGCCGGAAGCACAGCTCAAGCAGTTCGGCTACAACAACGACTATGTCGGTTTCGTCGAACTGGAGCCCGGTCGCGGCCTGCTGTGCGTCAACCACGAATACACCAACGAGGAAGTCATGTTCCCCGGCCTCGGCCGTCAGGACAATGCCGGTTTCGAGGGCATGACAAAGAATCTCGTCGACATCGAAATGGCGGCGCATGGCGGCTCCATTGTCGAGATCGTCAAGGGCGCCGATGGCAAGTGGTCGGTCGTCAAGGACGGGCCGTACAACCGGCGCATCTCGGCGCTCGACACGGAAATGACCTTCGACGGGCCGGCTGCCGGCAGCGACCGCATGAAGACCGCTTCGGATCCGGAAGGCAGGACCGTCATCGGCACCATCAACAACTGCGCTGGCGGCATGACGCCCTGGGGCACCTATCTGATGGCCGAGGAGAACTTCCATGGCTATTTCTGGTCGGACGTCCTTGACGGCGAGGGCAAAGTGGATGTGTCCGCCCAGCCGGAAGCCGCGCAGATGAAGCGCTACGGCGTGCCGGGCCGCTGGTATGCCTGGGGCCAGCATCACGACCGCTTCAACATCGATAAGGAGCCGAACAGTTCGAACCGTTACGGCTGGATCGTCGAGGTCGACCCGATGGACCCCAATGCCACGCCGGTCAAGCATACGGCGCTGGGTCGCTTCCGCCACGAGGGTTGTGAGACGACCCTGTCGGGAGACGGACGTCTGGTCATCTATTCGGGCGACGACAACCGGTTCGACTATGTCTATAAATTCGTCTCCGCCGGTCAGGTCACGGACGACAAGGCCGCGAATATGCAGCTGATGTCGGATGGCACCCTGTATGTCGCGAAGTTCAACGACGACGGATCGATCGAGTGGATGCCGCTTGTTCATGGCACTGGCCCGCTGACGGCCGAAAACGGCTTCAACAGCCAGGCCGATGTGGTCATCGACGCACGGTTGGCGGCAGACCTTCTGGGCGCCACGCCGATGGATCGTCCGGAAGATGTCGAGCCGCGCGGCGACGGCACGGTCTTCGTCATGCTGACCAACAACACGCGGCGCAAGGCGGATCAGGTCGATGCGGCCAATCCGCGCCCGGAGAGTTCCTTCGGCCATATCATCGAGATCAAGGAAGCCGGCGGCGACCATGCGGCCACCTCCGGCACCTGGGACATCGTCGTCAAATGCGGTGATCCGAATGTCGCCGAGGTCGGTGCGCAGTGGAACCCGGAAACCTCCGAAAACGGTTGGTTCGGTTCGCCCGACAACTGTGCCATCGATTCCGACGGCCGGCTGTGGATCTCGACCGACCAGGGCTCGAGCTGGGGCAAGACCGGCAAGTCGGACGGCCTCTATGCGCTGGAGACCGAGGGCGAGCTTCGTGGTCACTCGAAACTGTTCTTCCGCTGCCCCGTCGGCGGTGAATTGTGCGGCCCTTATTTCGCCGACAATTCCGAGACGTTGTTCCTGGCCGTTCAACATCCGGGTACGGATGGCACGAAGGACTTCAAAGGCTTCGAGCGCAATTCGACCTTCGAGGATCCGGCAACCCGATGGCCGGATTTCGCACCCGGCATGCCGCCACGTCCGTCGGTGGTCGTGGTCACCAAGAAGGGCGGTGGCAAGATCGCCAGCTAGCCCTGCCCGACCGGGTTGAAAACAAGAGACCCCCGACGACAATCGGGGGTCTTTTTATGGCATGTGCCGGTTGAATTGCGATCGGACTTGCCGTCTCTATGCGGGCATCGAAGCGCATTATCAGGAGAGCATGTGCCATGGCCGCCTATGTCGTCGTTGACACCAAGATCAGTGATCCGCAAGCCTATGAGGAGTACAAGGCGTTGGCCCGGCCTCTGGCCGAAAAACATGGCGGCGTCTATCTGGCCCGCGGCGGCGCGATGGATGTGGTCGAAGATGAGTTGTGGCGCCCGTCGCGTATCGTGCTATTGCGCTTTCTCGACATGCGGAGCGCCCGCGCCTTCGTGGACAGCGACGCCTACGCGCCGGTCAAGGCCATTCGCCACGCCAATGCCGAATGCACGATGGTGATCGTCGAGGGCCTTTGACCGCGTCGCCGGTCAGCGCTTCAGCGCGTCCACGCCCGGAAGCGGTTTGCCTTCCATCCATTCGAGAAACGCGCCGCCGGCCGCCGAGACATAGGTGAAGTCCTTGGCGACGCCGGCCTGGTTGAGAGCCGACACCGTGTCGCCGCCACCCGCGACGGAAATCAGCAGCCCTTCTTTTGTGCGCTTGCCGGCGAATTTGGCGATGGCGAGGGTGCCGGCGTCGAACGGCGCGATTTCGAAGGCGCCGACCGGACCGTTCCACACCAGCGTGTTCGCACGGTCGATCCGGTCATTGACCGCGGCGACGGATTTGGGGCCGATGTCAAGGATCATGCCGTCGGCGGGCACCTTGTCGATATCGACCGTCTCGCTATCGGCGCCGGCCCTGAATTCCTTGGCGACGACCGCGTCGACGGGCAGCACGATCGCGCAATTCGCCCTGTCGGCCTCAGCCATGATCTGCCGGGCCTTTTCAGCAAGATCGTGCTCGCACAGCGATTTGCCGACATCGATTCCTTGCGCCGCTAGGAAGGTGTTGGCCATGCCACCGCCGATGACCAGGGCGTCGACCTTGGTGACCAGATGGGTCAGGACATCGAGCTTGGTCGATATCTTGGCGCCGCCGACGATCGCCACCACCGGATGTTTGGGATTGCCGAGCCCTCTTTCCAGGGCCTCCAACTCGGCCTGCATGGCACGCCCGGCATAGGCCGGCAGCAGCCTGGCCAGGCCTTCCGTCGAAGCATGGGCGCGGTGTGCCGCCGAAAAAGCGTCGTTGACGTAAAGATCGCCATTGACCGCAAGCGCCCGGGCGAAGTCCGGATCGTTTTTTTCCTCGCCCGGATGAAAGCGCACATTTTCAAGCAGAAGAATATCGCCATCGACCATGGCTCCGACCGCGGCCGCCGCTTCGTCACCGATGCAGTCCGCGCCGAAATCCACCTCGTGGTCAAGCACGTCTTCGGCCGTGCGCGCGACCGGTTCAAGCGACATCGCTTTGTTGACCTTGCCCTTCGGCCGGCCGAAATGCGCGAGCAGTATGACTTTGGCGCAACGCGATGACAATTCACGCAAGGTTGGAGCGACCCGCTCGATGCGGGTCGTGTCCGTCACTTTGCCGTCCTGTACCGGCACGTTGAGGTCGACACGCACCATCACGCGCTTGCCCGTGATGTCGCCCATGTCGTCGAGAGTCTTGAAACTCGTCATTATCAGCGTTCCTCCCGCGGGATGGATCCGTTGAGGAACGGCAGGCGCGCCGTGCCGCCTGCCGCCGTTGGAGAGACATGCCTGTGGCGATGGTGGTCGCCGACCGTTTCGCCGCCGCTACGCGTTAGATGAGTTTTCCCATCGCCACGGCGGTATCGGCCATGCGACACGAAAAACCCCACTCATTGTCGTACCAGCTCAACACGCGCACGAAGGTGCCGTCGAGCACTTTGGTCTGCTCCATGTGAAAGACCGAGGAATGGGAATCGTGATTCATGTCGATCGACACCAGCTTCTCGTCGGTGAAGCCGAGGATGCCGTTGAGCGGGCCTTCAGCCGCCTCGCGAATGGCTTTGTTGATGTCTTCGACACTGGTCGAGCGCGCCGCCAGGAAGTTGAAATCCACCGCCGAGACATTCGGCGTCGGCACCCGGATGGCAACCCCGTCGAGTTTGCCGTTGAGCTCCGGCAACACGAGGCCGACCGCCTTTGCCGCGCCGGTCGATGTCGGGATCATCGACATCGCCGCCGAACGTGCCCGGTAAAGGTCCTTGTGCATCGTGTCCAAAGTCGGCTGGTCGCCGGTATAGGAATGGATCGTCGTCATGAAACCCTTGTCGATGCCGATGGCGTTGTTGAGCACATAGGCGACCGGCGCCAGGCAGTTGGTGGTGCAGGACGCGTTGGAGACAACCAGATCGTCGGCGGTCAGCGATGCGTCGTTGACACCGTAGACCACGGTCTTGTCAGCGCCGGCGGAAGGGGCGGAGACCAGCACGCGTTTCGAACCGTTTTCCAGATGCAGCGCCGCCTTGTCGCGGGCGGTGAAGATGCCAGTGCACTCCAGCGCCACATCGACGTCGCTCCACGGCAGTTCCCGGGGATCGCGAACCGCCGTCACCTCGATCGGGCCGCGGCCGACATCGATCGTGCTGCCCTCGACGGTTACGGTGCCCGGAAAGCGGCCGTGCACGCTGTCATAGCGTAGCAAATGGGCGTTGGTTTCCACCGGACCGAGATCGTTGACGGCGACGACCTCGATATCGGTGCGGTCGTTTTCGACGATGCTGCGAAGCACGTTGCGGCCGATGCGGCCAAATCCGTTGATGGCGACTTTCACGGTCATGAATGGATCTCCCAATCTGTTGCAACAGAACCCTTTGGTTCACGATATGGTGTGTGCGTTTCGGATGGCCAGAGGTGTCGGGCGCGATTATGCGGCGCGGCCCGCCTGGCCGTTCAATTTGGCCTCGACGGCTGCGAACGCCGCCTCCGCCGTGATGCCGAAATGGGCGAAAAGATCCTGATAGCGGCCGGAGGCGCCGAACGTGCTCATGCCGATGAAGAGGCCGTCATTGCCGATGAACCGGTCCCATCCCTGGCGCACCCCGGCCTCGATCGCCATTCTGACCGGCGAGGTGCCCAAAATCGCCTTCTTGTAGTCCTCGGACTGTTCGTCGAACAATTCGAAACAGGGCACTGACACCACCCGCACGCTGCGCCCCGTCGTCTCGATCTTGCGGCGTGCATCGAGCGCGATCTGCACTTCCGACCCGGAAGCGAAGATGGTCACGTCCGCGTCGCTCGCCGGTGCGATGTCGTAGGCGCCATAGGCGCACATGTTCTCGGCGATGTAATCTTCGCGCACCGTCGGCAGGTTCTGTCGGGTCAGCGCGATTCCGGAGGGCCGATGCGGCGATTCCAGCGCCAATTGCCAGCACTCGGCCGTCTCCATCGCGTCGGCCGGCCGGAACATCTGCAGGTTGGGCATGGCGCGCAGCGAGGCAAGCTGCTCGACGGGTTGGTGTGTCGGGCCGTCCTCGCCGAGGCCGATCGAATCGTGGGTCAGGACATGGATCACCCTGATGCCCATCAGCGCCGCCAGACGGATCGACGGGCGGCAATAATCCGAAAAGATAAGGAAGCCACCGGAATAGGGGATCAGGCCGCCATGAAGCGCGATGCCGTTCATCGCGGCGGCCATGCCGTGCTCGCGGATGCCGTAGTGGATATAGCGGCCGGAGAAATCGTCCGGCGTGATCGCCTGCGTCTGGTCTGTCTTGGTGTTGTTGGAGCCGGTCAGGTCAGCCGACCCACCGATCGTTTCGGGTACGACGCGATTGATGACATCGAGCACGGCCTGAGACGATTTGCGGGTCGCCACCGTCGGTTTTTCGTCGGCGAGTTTCTTCTTGTAGGAATCGATGGCGGTGTCGAAACCGCCGGGGAGTTCGCCGTCGATGCGGCGCTCGAAGGCGGTGCGGCGGTCCGCATCGCTCGCGGCCAGTCGCTCTTCCCACGCCTTGCGGTCCTTGGTCGAGCGAAGCCCGGCGATGCGCCAGCAATCGAGAATGTCGGAGGGGATGTCGAAGGGCTGGGCGGTCCAGCCGACAGCCTCGCGGGTGGCGGCGATTTCGTCGCTGCCGAGCGGCGAACCGTGTGCCTTGGCGGTGCCGGCCTTGGTCGGGGCGCCGAAGCCGATGGTGGTCTTGCAGGCGATCATCGTCGGCCGGTCGGATTGTCGCGCCGCTTCGATCGCCTCCGCGATCGCGTCCGGATCGTGGCCGTCCACGGAGATGGTGTTCCATTGCGAGGCGGCGAAGCGGGCGATCTGGTCGGTGGAATCGGAAAGCGCCACCGGCCCGTCGATGGAAATGCCGTTGTCGTCCCAGAAGACGATCAGTTTGTGGAGCTTGAGATGGCCGGCAAGGGCGATCGCTTCCTGGCTGATGCCCTCCATCAGACAGCCGTCGCCGGCCAACACATAGGTGTGGTGGTCGACGATTTCATTGCCGAATTCTTCGGACAGCTTGCGCTCGGCGATCGCCATGCCGACGGCGTTGGCAAGGCCCTGACCAAGCGGCCCGGTGGTGGTTTCGATGCCCGCCGCGTGGCCGAATTCGGGATGGCCGGCCGTCTTGTAGCCGAGTTGGCGGAAATTGCGGATCTCGTCGATGGTGATGTCTTCGTAACCGAGAAGATAGAGCAGCGAATAAAGCAACATCGAGCCATGCCCGGCCGACAGCACGAAACGGTCGCGGTCGGGCCAGGAGGGATGTTTGGGATCGAACCGCATGAAACGGCTGAACAGCACGGTCGCGATATCGGCCGCGCCCATCGGGAGGCCTGGATGCCCCGACTGTGCCGCCTCGACGGCATCCATGGACAAAAACCGGATCGCGTTGGCCATCCGATCGTGTTTTTCGCGTGGGGTCATGACGTGTCAGCTTCAGCAGGGTGTGTCTGGTCAGCCCTTGGCGGGCATCCGTCGAAAGCAGGTGACACATACCAGTTGCCGGCGCGGAGTCAACAAATGTCGGGCCCGTGACGGCACCGGCCCGCGGCGAGCCGAACGGGCGCCTTTTGGGATTTCCACAGGCTGCCTTTTTTTCGACCAAACCGGCGGTTACGGCGGTTATCCCCAATGGAAATCGACCCCACAGACAACAGGATTGACGGTCGCTTCCTGCATTGCTTAATCTTTGTTCTGTAAGTGCCCGAGAATCAATCGAATTGGGAAATCGCTGAACGCGGGAAGAGACGATGCCGGGCGACAAAACGGCAAAATCAGCACTCGAAGACCTCAAGCAGGCGCTCTCAAGATTGGAGAACGCCGTCGATGGCCGCGTCGAGAAGGAACGCGGTTTTGCCGATGCCGAGGAAGAAGTGCAGCGCCTCAATGACGACCGGTCGCGGTTGGCGCAGGAACTCGATCAGTCGGCGCAGCGCGCGACGCGGTTGGAGGAAGCCAATCGCGAGGTGTCGCGCCGGCTGGTGACGGCGATGGAGACCATTCGCGCCGTCCTTGATCGATAGACTTTTAGCGGGAAACGGCATGGCGGAAGTAACAGTCTCGATCGATGGAAAAGCCTATCGCATGGCTTGCGAGGAAGGGCAGGAGGATCACCTGATCGACCTTGCCGGCAAGTTCGATCGCTATGTCGGACATCTCAAAAACCAGTTCGGCGAGATCGGCGATCTGCGATTGACGGTCATGGCCGGGATCATGGTGATGGACGAGCTTAACGAGGCGCAGCGCCAATTGCGCGGAGCCGAAAGCGAGGTCGGCAGCCTGAAGAAAACCCGCGACACCGCGCTCGCGCGCATCGAGGAGACCGACAACGCGCTTGCCAAGTCGATCGCCCAGGTGACCGAAAAGCTCGAGCGCGTCGCCAGCAAGCTCGAACGGGCCTGACACCGGCGAGCGGTCGGCCTTGGCAACTTTGTTCTGGCGATTTGCCGGCGCGGTCACTATATTCCCGCGGCGATCTGCGCTTCTCGGTAGGACACACAATCCCCGGGGCCTTACTCGATCCTTAGGGAGCTGTCCCTGTTTAGACCCGTGGGTTTTTACACACGGCGCCCACCTACTTTGTAGGTTCCCGGGATCGTAAACCTCCGCCGGCCGCCGCGGATCGCGCAAAACCGATGCATGCCGGAAGGGCGGTTCATGTCCTCAAAATCAGCGAAGGCCGCGCTTCGCGCCAAGGCCCTCGAGGCACGCGATCGCCTGGACGCCGAAGCGCGGATCGAGGCAAGCCTTGCGATCGACCGAATCGGCGCGGCGGAAATCGATGTCACACCGGGGGTGATCGTGTCGGGCTTCTTCCCGATCCGTTCGGAAGTGGATGTCAGACCGCTGATGTTTTCGCTGCGGGAGAGGGGCGCGCGGCTCTGTCTGCCGGTCATTCTCGATCGTACGACCATCGTGTTTCGCGAATTGCTGCGCGGCGCGCCGCTGGTCGAGGCCGGCTTCGGCACCGTGGGGCCCGGGCCGGAGGCGACCGTGCTGGAGCCGGATCTGATGCTCGTGCCGCTGGCCGCCTTCGACGGGACCGGCCACCGCATCGGCTACGGTGCCGGCCACTATGATCGCGCCATCGCCGGGTTGCTCGCCGCCGGCCGCTCTCCGCATCTCATCGGCGTCGCCTTTGACGTTCAGCGTGTCGACCGCGTGCCGGCCGAGCCGCACGATGTGGCGCTTCAAGCGGTTTTGACGGAAAGCGGTCTGCATGCCGTGATAGCGTCCCGAATCTGAAGTTCGTTGGATTTGCAGCAGGCTCTGTACGAACTTCAGATTCGATAGGGACACTAGATAAATTATTGGATCTAGTGTGGTTTTTGGATTTGAAGTTCCTATGATGAGTTCGGTGAAACAATGAAGGGAACTTCAAATCCACCACACTAGCGAACGAGGGGTGACGCGATGAGGCTTCTGTTTCTCGGTGACATGGTGGGCCGCACCGGCCGCACGGCCGTCTGGGAGCAGCTTCCCGGCCTGATCGCCGATTTCGGCTTCGATTTCGTGGTGGTCAATGGCGAAAACGCCGCCGGCGGTTTCGGCATCACCGAGGACATCTTCCTGCGCACCATCGATGCCGGTGCCGATGTCGTGACCACCGGCAATCATGTCTGGGATCAGCGCGAGGCGCTGACTTTCTGCGAGCGGCAGGACCGTTTCCTGCGGCCGGCAAACTATCCCGCCGGGACGCCGGGGCGGGGATCGGGCGTTTATCTGGCGCGCGGCGGCGCCCGGGTGCTGGTGACCAACATTCTGGGCCGGGTGTTTATGCATCCCGATCTCGACGATCCGTTCATGGTCGCCGAACGGGAGCTTGGGGCGTGTCCCCTCGGCGACCGCGCCGATGTTGTGGTGATCGACTTCCATGCCGAGGCGACCAGCGAGAAACAGTGTCTCGGACATTTTGTCGATGGCCGGGCGAGTCTGGTGGCCGGCACGCACACCCATGTGCCGACCGCCGACCATCAGATCCTTGCCGGCGGCGCGGCCTTTATCTCCGATGTCGGCATGTGTGGCGACTACGACTCGTCACTCGGCATGGACAAGGAGGAACCGATCAACCGCTTTATTTCGAAGGTGGCGAAAGCCCGTTTCGAAGCGGCCACCGGTCCGGCGACGTTGTGCGGCGCGGCGGTCACAATCTCCGACCGCACGGGGCTTGCCGAAAGGATCATGCCTTTGCGTCTGGGGCCGCGGCTTGAGCAGGCGATTCCGGATTTCGGCGATTGAGACCCCGTGCGGGCTCTGCGGACGCCGGCCGCGGTCACACGCCGTTGAGAATCACAATGGTCGGTTTGCGCGGCAGCGTGCGCAGAGACACCGTCAGCTGGTCTTCCGTGCGGAACTCGCGGCCGAAATCCTCACCGAACAGGTCGAGAAACGAACCGATCGACCGGCCGCGCCGGTGCATTGGCAGAACGATGGAGGCGCGAAGGCGCTTGACCGTCTCGCTCAAGGCCTGATGGCCGTGCGTCAGGCCGCCGTCGACCGGGACCATGACGATGTCGAGCCGGCCGATCTGGGCGATGTGGCGGTCCTCCAGCGCGTGATGCAGATGCCCGAGATGACCGATGCACAGGCCGGCGACCTCGAAAATGAAGATTGAATTGCCGTCCGGTTCTGCGCCACCGAAGCCAGAGCGGATATCCGTCGTGACATTGCGGACATAGGTGTCGCCGACCTGAAGATCGTGATCGATCGCGCCGCCTTCCGGGTGCCACCCGGGCAGCACGTGGACGATGTTCGGATCGGGATAGAGCGTGTAATGGCTGGAATGCGCCTTGTTCATCGTCGCCACGGTCGGTGCCGCATGGCGGCCGAGATAGCCGCTATAATCGGTGGCGATCGAGGTGCCTTCCGGCGTTTCGATATAGTAGGTCGAGTGACCCACGAAGCTGATGCGCACCTGTTCGCGCGACAGCGGTTCTGTGGAGGCCTTGATCACATGGTTTCGATAGGGCGCCTGGGCGATGGCCTGGCAGATGAAAACGGGTGGCCGGTCTTCGTTCACGTTGCGTTGCAGGCTTTGCGCGGAGACGTCGGCCGGCGCGGTGCCGGCGACAGCGAGAAGCCCAATTCCCAGGAAACGTGAAATCCAGTCTATGTCGCCGATGCGCATGATGCCCTCATCCAATCCATTGTCGTGAAAAGACTGCCTTGTTCGCAAAACCTCTTGCCCTGTGCCGCTCTCGGCGTTCCGTTTAACGGTAGGGGGCTGGTCGCGGAAAGCAAGACCGTATTGCAATCGCTTCGTCTGGACGATGGAGGGTGAGTTTTCTATAAGGCCGCGAACGAACAAACGGGTATGCGGACGGGGTGCCATGGCAGGCCATTCGAAATTCAAGAACATCATGCACCGCAAGGGTCGCCAGGACGCGGTGCGCTCCAAGCTCTTTTCCAAACTGTCGAAAGAGATCACCGTCGCGGCCAAAATGGGGGGCGGCGATATCGACGGCAATCCGAGGCTGCGCCTGGCGGTGCAGAACGCCAGGGGGCAGTCCATGCCCAAAGACAATATCCAGCGCGCGATCAACAAGGGCGCCGGCGGCGACAGCGAGGATTACGAGGAAATCCGTTATGAGGGTTACGGTCCCGGTGGTGTTGCCATCATCGTCGAAGTGCTGACCGACAATCGGAACCGCTCGGCCTCGAATGTACGCGCCTGTTTTTCCAAGAATGGCGGCGCGCTCGGCGAGACCGGATCGGTCGGTTTCATGTTCGACCGGGTCGGCGAAATCACCTACACGCCCGGGGTCGGGGACGAGGATGCCATGATGGAGGCCGCCATCGAGGCGGGTGCGGATGATGTGCAATCGGGCGAAGATGGCCATATCATCACCTGCGCTTTCGAATCGATCGGCGAGGTGTCGCGCGCAATGGAGGCTGTGCTCGGCGAGCCGGAGTCGGTCAAAGCCGTTTGGAAACCGCAGACGAGCACTGATGTCGACGAACAGAAAGCCGGCACCCTTCTCAAGTTGATCGACGCCTTGGAAGACGAAGACGATGTCCAGAACGTCTATGCCAATTTCGAGATTTCCGACGAGGTGATGGCCAGGCTTGCCAACGCCTGATGGTCGTTGCGGTCGGTCTTTTGTTGGTATCCCGGAAATGTTTTTGTTTTGTTCGCATTTCTGTGGCATAGCTTGAAAGACCACCGGATACCAACGGGACCATGGCCGCGGCGGACATGATACGAATCCTTGGCATTGACCCGGGCCTGAGACGGACCGGCTGGGGCTTGATCGAAGCGACCGGCAACGCGTTGCGCTTCGTTGCTGCTGGCACCGTTCGCTCGGACGGCCGGGACGCGCTGGCGGTGCGGCTGTGCCAGTTGCACGATGGGCTGGCGACAATTCTGGAACGCCACGGTCCGCATGAGGCGGCCGTGGAAGCCACATTTGTCAACAAGGATGCCACCGCCACGCTGAAGCTCGGCCAGGCGCGTGGCGTGGCCATGCTGGTGCCGGCGCTGGCCGGCCTGCCGGTCTCCGAATACGCCCCCAACGCAGTCAAGAAATCGGTGATCGGCGTCGGTCACGGCGACAAGAAACAGATCCATATGATGGTCCGGGTGCTGATGCCGAAAGCGTCTTTCGACAGCGACGACGCCGCCGATGCGCTGGCGATCGCCATTTGCCATGCCCATCATCGGCAGAGCGCGGTCGGTCGGCTTGCCGCCGCGACAGGCGGTTAGGGGAGGCGCCTGTGATCGGAAAGCTCAAGGGTACGATCGAAGAAATCGGCGATGATCATGTGCTGATCGATGTGCGGGGCGTTTGCTACGTGGCTTTCTGTCCGACGCGCACGCTGGCCGGGCTTGGGCGGGTCGGCGAGCCGGCTGTTGTCTATATCGAGACCTTCGTGCGCGAGGACCAACTCAAACTCTACGGTTTCGCTTCGGCGGTCGAGCGGGAGTGGTTCCGGCTGCTGCAGAGCGTTCAGGGTGTCGGCGCCAAGGTGGCGCTGGCGGTTCTGTCGACCCTGTCGGCGGCCGATCTCGCCAATGCGATCGCGCTGCAGGACAAGGCGATGGTGGCGCGGACACCCGGGATCGGACCGAAAGTGGCGCAACGCATCGTGACGGAACTGAAGACCCGGGCACCGGCGGTCACCGGCGACCTCACCGCCGCCATGGGCTTCAAGGCAGCACTTGGTGACGGCCTTGCTCCCGGACCCGTCGGCGATGCGGTGTCGGCTTTGTCCAATCTCGGCTATTCACGCGACCAGGCGGCGCAGGCGGTGGCGGCGGCGCTGAAGACCGCGGGCGAGGCGGCCGATTCGGCGACGCTCATCCGGCAGGGATTGAAGGAACTCGCGCCGTGATGATCGGACGCATGTCAGACGGAGCGCTCGATGAGTGAGGGACAACGGATCGTGTCGCCGCAGGCTGCCGGCGACGAGGCCGAGATCTCATTGCGGCCGCAAAGCCTCGACGACTTTACCGGCCAGGCCGAGGCGCGCGCCAATCTGAAAGTGTTCATCGAGGCGGCGAAGGCGCGCGGCGAGGCGCTCGACCATGTGCTGTTTGTCGGGCCGCCCGGGCTCGGCAAAACGACGCTGGCGCAGATCATGGCCCGGGAGTTGGGCGTGAACTTTCGCTCCACCTCCGGGCCCGTGATCGCCAAGGCCGGTGATCTGGCGGCGTTACTGACCAATCTGGAGGACCGCGACGTCCTGTTCATCGACGAAATCCACCGGCTCAATCCGGCGGTCGAGGAGATCCTCTACCCGGCGATGGAGGATTACCAACTCGATCTGATCATCGGCGAGGGCCCGGCGGCACGGTCGGTGAAGATCGACCTGGCGCGGTTCACGCTGGTGGCGGCGACCACGCGGCTCGGCCTGCTGACCACGCCCTTACGGGACCGGTTCGGTATTCCGGTGCGGCTCAATTTTTACACCGTCGCCGAATTGGAGCAGATCGTCCGGCGCGGGTCCCGGTTGATGGGGCTCGGCATGACCGATGACGGCGCCGCCGAGATCGCGCGCCGGGCGCGCGGCACACCGCGCATTGCGGGCCGTTTGCTACGGCGGGTACGCGACTTCGCCGAGGTGGCGAGCGCTGCGGCCGTCGGCCGGGCCCTTGCCGACGAGGCGCTGACGCGGCTGTCGGTCGACAACAGGGGGCTCGATCAGCTCGACATGCGCTATCTGACGATGATCGCCCATAATTTCGGCGGCGGTCCGGTTGGCGTCGAAACCATCGCCGCCGGCCTGTCGGAGCCGCGCGACGCGATCGAGGACATCATCGAGCCCTATCTCATCCAGCAGGGCTTCATCCAGCGCACGCCGCGCGGGCGGCTGCTGACAGCCAATGCCTGGCAGCATCTGGGGCTTAACGTGCCCCGCGATCTGGCGCAGCAGCAGATCAATCTGTTTCAGGATGACGACTAAGCGCTGATCATATCCGCGACCGTTCGTTCGAGCAGCGCCCTGCCGCCAGGACGCCATCCGAGCGCGCGCAGCCGATTCGTTTCCATGACGTTGTAGGCCGAGGCATCAGCTTGCACGGGCAGGGCGTTATCGGCATTGCGATGCCCGCGTACCAACGCCAAAAGATCACGCCGATCGAGCGCCAGGTCGGAGACGTTGTAGACCTGGCCGTCGACCTGTTCACGCGGCGCCTCCAGCATCAGCAGCACCGCCGCCGCCACGTCGTGGCCATGAACCTCGGTGCCGAAACGCGGCGTGATGGTGCGGCCGGCGAGGTAGTCGGCGAAAAGCGGCGACCATTTGTTGTCGGCGCCGGGCGCCGCCTCCCCGTAGACGCCGGTGACCCGGAGGCTGACCCCGCAAAGGTTCGGTCGATTCTTCAGAAAATCCTCGCCGGCCAGCTTGATCAGCCCGTAATGGGTGTCCGGCCGGCATCCGGTGGTTTCCGAGAGGGGGCTGCCCGGCGGCTGGCGGCCATAGACCGCCCGGCTCGACAAAAAAACCGCGTGCTGGATGCAGGCCGCCTCGGCCGCTGCGAACAGCCGCACCGTCGCCAGGAAATTGCGGTCCCAGAAACCGCGAATGTCCGAGCCTTCGCCGCCGCGATAGCATCCCTTCACATGCGCGAAGCCGGCATGCACCAGCGCGTCGACGCCTTCGACAACGCCACCGAAATCATGGGACGGTTCGAGATCGAACGCGACGAATTGATCCCCGGAGGAAAGCAGCCCGGGTGGCGGGCGGTGCCGCCCGGCGACACGCACGCGCCAGCCGGCCTGTTGCAGCGCGTCGACGATAAAGCGTCCGACAAATCCGCTGCCACCGGTGACCAGAACGGTTTTCACCGCCCTTCGGCCGGATTTGTCAGCGTCGCCGGATCGGGAATGTCGCGTCCGCTGTGATAAGCGTGCCACAGACTGATCAGCGGCGCGAGCTCCGCGGCCTTCGGGTGATCGTTTTCCCACGGCTTTTCATATTGATAATGCAGCACGCCGATCGATGCCCAGTCCCACAATTCCGGCATGTTGAACCAGACATATTGCAGCATGTTGTAGAAGACCGGGAGGCCGTGCCAGTCGGGGAAATAGTGTTGCAGGAATGTCTGGTCGGTCCGTCGCCAGAAGACGTCCGGCTTGTCGAGCGCCTGCATCATGGCGGCGAAGGTCTCGGTCGAGGGCCGGGCGACGAAGACCCCGGAGTTCAGACGGTGAAAATCGGCAAGCGATTCATAGACATTCGGCGCTGCGGAAAATTCCGGATAGCCGAACAGTCGGTCGACATTGCGCAGGACCAGGGCATCGGCGTCGATGAACACGCAGCGCTCATACTCCTCCAACTGCCACAGGCGCAGTTTGACGAAATTGTCGAGCGGCGTGTGGAAGTCCGGTTTACGACCCTTGGTGAAGGGCGCCCGGCCATGCAGCCTGGCGCGGGCATGGCGCGCGTTGAATGCGTCGGATGTCGGCAGCAGGTCGGCTTGGATGAGACGGGCGCCCAGTGCGGCCACGGGCGTCAGCCCGTCGACCGTCACGCCGCCTGTGTGCAGCACGACCGTGTCGGCTTTGCTTCCCGTCAGTGCAATGGATCGGACAAGCGCCAGCGCACCGCCGGCATAGTCGTCATTGGTCACCAGGGTGACAAAGGCATGGTCTGACCGCGCCGGCCGGTCGGCGATCAGGTCAGGGCTGGCCGCGCCGGACATCGGGCAATTACGACACGGTCTTCAGGTTCTTGCCTTCCGGATCGGTGTTGAGCGTCAGCGCGATGTCCTTTGTCCAGGCCGAAACGGCCGGGATACGGCTGCGATCGACGCGGTAGGAGTATTTCCGGGCCACCTCGACGACCTCCGTCAGCAGCCCGTCCTGCAACGTGATTGGGTCCAGGCCGAGTTCCAGGAACTGATCGTTCTTGACCACCAGGTCGTTTTCGGCGGCTTCCTTGCGCGGATTGGGCAGATAGGCGACCTTGCAGCCGGTCAGTTTCGCGATCAGTTCGGCCAGGTCTCGCACCCGGTGGGTCTCCGTCATCTGGTTGAAGATCTTGACCTTGTCACCCCGCTGCGGCGGGCTCTGCAGCGCCAGCTCGATGCAGCGCACCGAGTCCTGAATGTGGATGAAGGCCCGCGTCTGGCCGCCGGTGCCGTGCACGGTCAGCGGATAGCCGATCGCCGCCTGGATCAGGAAGCGGTTCAGCACGGTGCCATAATCGCCATCATAATCGAACCGGTTGATAAGCTGTTCGTGCCGGCGGGTTTCCTCGGTATGGGTGCCCCAGACGATACCCTGATGCAGGTCGGTAATACGTACGCCGTCATTCTTGGCATAGAACTGGAACAGCAGCTGATCGAGGCACTTCGTCATGTGATAGATGGAACCGGGATTGGCCGGATAAAGAATGTCCTGCTTAACCGTGCTGCCGTCCATCGTCTCGATGCCCACCGGCAGATACCCTTCCGGAATGGCTGCGCCGACGGTCGAATATCCATAGACGCCCATCGTGCCGAGATGCACCAGATGCGCGTCGACTCCGGCGTCGACCATGGCGTTGAGCAGGTTGTGCGTGGCGTTGACATTGTTGTTGACGGTGTAGTTCTTGTGCCGGTCGGTCTTCATCGAGTAGGGCGCCGCCCGCTGTTCGGCGAAATGGATGATGGCGTCCGGCCGGTGCTCCGACAGCCAGGCTTTGAGCACGTCGTAGTCGCGGGCGATGTCGATGAGGTGGAAGTGGATGCGGCGTCCGGTCTCGTGATGCCACATGCGGGTGCGTTCCTGGATGGAATCCATCGGCGTCAGCGATTGAACGCCCAGTTCGGTATCGATCCAGCGACGGCTCAGATTGTCGACAATGTGGACATCGTGGCCCCGTGCCGACAAGTGCAACGATGTGGGCCAGCCGACGAAGCCATCACCACCCAGAACTGCGATTTTCATGGAATTTCCCTCCGACCGATCATCGCGGCGAGCGTTAGCCCGCAATTGTGACAGGAATGCAACGCCGCCGTTGGATTACCCGCCACGGCAACTATCCCCTTGCTTTGGCAAGAGAATTGTGTTCCGTCAACCGGACGGGAGAGGATAGTTGTTGATGGAGGCCGGCATGTCCGACACGCTCTCGGGACAGTTGCGGGATGGCGGACATCGGCTGGCGCAGCGGATCTATTATGAGGACACCGACTTTTCCGGCGTCGTCTACCATGCCCGTTATCTGCATTTTCTCGAACGCGGGCGCACCGACTATCTCAGATGCCTCGGTCTGCAGCAGGGCGGCTTGGCCTTCGGCGATGATGACGAGGGACTTGCCTTCGTCGTGCGTCATATGGATATCGATTTCAAGGCGCCGGCGCGGATGGACGACATTGTCGATGTGGTGACCGAGCCGCACCGCGTCGGCGGTGCCAAGTTGTTACTGGACCAGGAGATTCATGCGAACGACTTGCTTCTGGTGCGCGCTCGGGTGACCGTCGCAGTCGTCAACGCCAGGGGGCGGCCGCGCCGGCTGCCGCAGGCGGTCGCGGCGCTGTTCGGCGCCGTCCCGCCGTGAACGATTGCCAGTGCATTGCGTTGGCCCGCCGTCTTGCTCTGCCTGTCTTGAAAGTGTTACGCAACGGCCGATAAAGTGGTAATCCGGTCATGGGCGCCGCCGTTCCTAACCTCCCGTTAACCATAACCATGTCTTAATGAGAGGCCATGGGAAGCGCGTTTGTTGCGCCTTCCTTTGACCAAAATTTGCCGCGACAACGCCGCGGGCGGGTGAGTGGACAACGCAGTTTCGCCGGGCCTGTCTGCGCGTCGATCGCGTAAGGGACCAGGGGACCCGGAGCACCATGTGCCCGGTCGTTCGGATTCGAAGGTTGGGAACGGATGGAACAGGTAGGTTTGGCCACCGCGGGCGAGGTGACGCTCTGGGCGCTTTTCATGCAGGCCGGCTTGGTGGTCAAACTGGTGATGATCGGATTGCTGGCGGCGTCGATCTGGACTTGGGCGATCATTGTCGACAAGAGCATCGCTTATATGCGGGAGCGCCGTCAATATGACCGCTTCGAGCAGGTGTTCTGGTCGGGGCAGTCGCTGGAGGAACTCTACCAGATGCTGTCCGACCGCCAGACGTCCGGCATGGGTTCGATTTTCGTCTCCGCCATGCAGGAATGGAAGAAGTCTTTTGAGCGCGGCGCGCGTTCGCCCTTCGGCCTGCAGATGCGTATCGACAAGGCGATGGATGTGACACTGGCGCGTGAGTCCGAGCGCCTTGAGGCGCGGCTGGGATCGCTGGCCTCAATCGGCTCCTCGGCGCCCTTCATCGGCCTGTTCGGCACCGTGGTCGGCATCATGACGTCGTTTCAGGCGATCGCCGGCTCCAGGTCGACCAACCTCGCTGTCGTCGCACCGGGTATCGCCGAGGCGCTGCTGGCAACTGCGATGGGCCTGTTGGCCGCCATTCCGGCGGTTATCGCCTATAACAAATTCACTGCCGACGCCGGCAAGTTGACCGGCCGGATGGAGGGCTTCGCGGACGAATTCTCTGGTATTCTGTCCCGCCAGATCGATGAGAAGCTGCAGCCGCGTCAGGCGGCGGAATAGGGGCGCTCGTCATGGTTATGGGAACGGAGGCCCCAACCGGCGGCACCCGAAACCGCAACGGTGGCCACCGGCGCGGCCGCAAGATCAAGCCGATGAGTGAGATCAACGTCACGCCTTTCGTTGACGTGATGCTGGTGCTTTTGATCATTTTTATGGTCGCCGCACCGCTGTTGACCGTGGGTGTGCCGATCGACCTGCCCGAAACGGAGGCGAGGGCACTCAACTCCGAGACCCAGCCGATCACCGTTTCGATCAACGAGGCCGGCGCGATCTATCTGCAGGAGACCGAAATCCCGCTGGATGAGATCGTGCCCAAGCTCGAGGCGATCGCGACGACCGGCTACGAGGAGCGCATCTATGTGCGCGGCGATCGTAACGCGGATTACGGCACCGTGATGCAGGTGATGGCACGGATCTCGGCGGCCGGCTATCGCAATCTCGGTCTTGTGACGCTCCAGGAGCAGGATGGTTGATCGCGTGTGATGAAGATCGGCCTCATCATATCGACGCTGTTCCACACCATGATCCTGGGATGGGGCCTTTTCTGGCTGTCGCCGCCGAAATCCTTCGAGGTCGCTGACATCGAAGCCCTTCCGGTCGATATTATCCCGGTCTCGTCCATCACCCGTGTGCAGGAGGGTGAGCGCGATGCGCCCGCGGCCGAGATCGCCGCGCCGACACCGACGATACGTCCTGACCCGGTCGAAGATGCCCAAAACACAGGTGACAACACGGTGGATTTGACATCCACCGATGCCGAGCAACCGTCGCCGCGGGCGGTCGAAGCGGCAAGTGAGCCCGAGCAGGCCAGGCAGCCGACGCCTGCACCCGCGGTCGAGCCGCGTGCCGACCCGCAGCCGCCAGCGGAAGCCGCACCGGCAGCGGCCCCCGAAGTCGCCGCACTGCCTGAGCCGCAACGGGCCGTTGCTCCCGATCCCGAGCCCGAAGACACGGTTGCGGCCGAGGCTGCCACGCCCGAATTCGCAGCGCTGCCCGACACCGTGCCGATCCCTTCGACGCGTCCGACGACGCCACAAGCCCGGACGGCCAAGACGCCCGAACGCCGCGACAATCCGGATCCGAGCCAGCCGTCGCGGCTGGCGACGGCACGCGAGAGCCTATTCGACGCCGACGAGGTGGCGGCGTTGTTGAATCGCCAGGATCCGTCCGGCGGTGGCGCGCGGCGCAGCGCGCGGGAGGCGGCGCTTGGCGGCCGCAACACGACGGCCGGCTCCCGTCTGTCGCAGAGCGAGATGGATGCCCTGCGCGGCCAAATCCAGCGTTGCTGGCAGATCGTGCCCGGCATGGCCGACGGCGCCGATGTGCGGGTGCGGGTTACCATGCGGCTCAATCGTTCGGGCGAAATCGAAGGTCAACCAACGGTCGATGCCAGCGGTGGCTCGGAACAGACCCGACGTGTGCTCGCCGGCGGCGCGCGCCGTGCCGTGCTGCGCTGCGCGCCCTATGAGCTGCCGCAGGAGAAATACGAAACCTGGGCGGATGTCATCGTGAATTTCGATCCCAGCAAAATGTTTTGATAAAGAAGGTTTTTGACCGCTATGTTTTTGAACGGGCCCTTTCGCATGCAGACGCAAACCCTGCCGCACCATTTTGTCGTACTGGCCGTTGTGGCCGCACTGCTCGCGATGCTGACGCCGGCCCGTGCGCTGGTCGAGATCGACATCAACCAGGGGAATATCGAGCCGCTGCCAATCGCCATCACCGATTTCGTTTCCAACGACGATGTCGGCGCGCAGATATCCGGAGTGATCTCCGATGACCTGCGGCGGTCAGGACTGTTCGCACCGATCAACAAGGCGGCGTTTATCCAGAAGATACACAATCCCGACATCGCCCCGCGTTTTGAGGATTGGCGGGTGATCAATGCACAGGTGCTGGTGGTCGGCCGAGTCAACCGCGAAGCCGATGGTCGGCTGCGCACGGAGTTCCGGCTGTGGGACACGTTTGCCGCCGAGCAGATGATCGGTCAGCAATTCTTCACCCAGCCGGAAAACTGGCGGCGTGTCGCCCACATCATCGCCGATGCGATCTATGAAAGACTGACAGGCGAACGGGGCTACTTCGACACACGGGTGGTGTTCGTCGCCGAAACGGGTCCGCGCAACGACAGGCAGAAGCGGCTTGCCATCATGGATCAGGACAGTGCCAATCTGCGCTACCTGACCAATGGCGAGGATCTGGTTCTGACACCGCGTTTCTCCCCCGGTCGCCAGGAGGTCACCTATATGTCCTTTGCTGAGGGCCAGCCGCGTGTCTACCTGTTGCAGATCGAGACGGGGCAGCGCGAGATCGTCGGCAATTTCCCGGGCATGACCTTTTCTCCACGCTTCTCGCCCGACGGGCAGAAAGTGATCATGAGCCTGGAGCAGGATGGCAACGCCAATATCTACACGATGGACCTGCGCTCCCGCGCCACCACGCGGTTGACCAATACGCCGGCCATCGATACCTCGCCGTCTTATTCGCCGGACGGACGGCGCATCGTGTTCGAGTCGGACCGCGGTGGCCGTCAGCAGCTCTATGTGATGAACGCCGATGGCAGCGATCAGCGGCGGATCTCCTTCGGCGACGGATCCTATTCGACCCCGGTCTGGTCACCGCGCGGCGACCTGATCGCCTTTACCAAACAGTCGGGGGGCAAGTTCTCCATCGGTGTGATGAAACCGGACGGATCGGGCGAGCGGATCCTGACCACCGGGTTCCACAATGAGGGTCCGACCTGGGCGCCCAATGGCCGTGTCTTGATGTTCTTTCGTCAGCCGGCCGGCGCCGGCGGTCCGCAACTGCATTCCATCGACCTGACTGGCTATAATGAGCAATTGGTGGCGACGCCGGATTTCGCCTCCGATCCCGCTTGGTCGCCTTTGTTGGATTAGCGGATCATGATTCCGCGATCACGCTGGCGTGAATGGGTAATGACGGCAAGGCGGCGCTTGTCCGATTGATTGCCCCGGAGGGGGCACGTAAAACCGAATACCGAAACGAGGAGACCGACGATGAACCTGCTAATGAAGACAGCACGCCTTCCCGCGGCGATCGCGCTGGCGGCAATGGTGGCGCTGGCGGGATGCGCATCCCAGAGGACGATGCCCAACAACCCGGGCGAACTTGGGCTGGCGGCCAACGGCGCTGTGCCGGGTTCTCAGCAGGACCTGACCCTGAATGTCGGCGATCGGATCTTTTTTGACACTGACTCGGCGGCCATCCGTCCCGATGCGGCGGCGACCCTCAACCGCCAGGCCCAGTGGCTGGCGCAATATCCGAATGAGACGGTGACCATTGAAGGCCATGCCGACGAGCGTGGCACGCGGGAATACAATCTTGCACTGGGCGCACGGCGCGCCGCGGCGACGAAAGATTTCCTCGCCACGCGTGGCGTGGCGGCGAGCCGCATCAAAACGATATCCTATGGCAAAGAACGGCCGGTTGCCGTATGCGACGATATCTCGTGTTGGTCGCAGAACAGGCGGGCTGTGACTTTGGTCAGCGGCGTCGGCAGTTGATCGCCGGCGCGTCCGACGGAAAGGCAGGGTGAAGCAAGATGAGTGTTTATCCGCGACTGTTTGCGGGGCTTATCGCCCTGGTGCTGATGCCGGGTGTGGCGTTTGCCGTCCAATCCGCCATCGACGTGTCGCGCGATAGGGTGGACGTGTCGCGCGATAGGGTGGACGTGTCGCGCGATGGGGTGGACGGGTCGCTTGATAGGGGTGCTGCGCCGCCGGCGATCCCGCTTGCGCGCGCTGCGAAGCAGGCGCCGGTGCGGCTGGCCCAGGTGGACGATACGGCATTTCGCCTCGGCCAGTTGGAAGAGCGCATCCGGGTGTTGAACGGCCGTATCGAGGAATTGAACTTTCAGTTTCTGGAGATGCAGGAACGGATGCGGCAAATGCAGGAAGACAATGAGTTCCGCTTTCAGGAACTCGAGGGCAGTCGCAGCGATGCGGGCGGCGGGCCTCCGTCCGGCGATCGCGATACGGCGGCTATCGACAGTATGGAGACGGCCCCGACGGGAGACGCTGCGGTCGACACGCTCGGCATCATTGTCTTCGATCAGAACGGCGAACCCGTCACGCCGCCAAATAGCGCCGGCGACGACATGCAGACGGCTTCGCTGCCGGACACCGGCCCCGACGCGCTCTACCAAGCATCCTACGGCCACGTTCTGGCCGGCGACTACGCCCTCGCCGAGATTGGCTTTCGAGACTATATCGACACCTATCCCGACACGCCGCTCGTATCGGACGCGCATTTCTGGCTGGGCGAGGCGCTCTACGCCCAGGGCGAATATCACGAAGCCGCCAAAACCCTGCTTGCGGCGCACAAGCTCTACCCGAACGCATCGAAGTCGCCTGACATGCTGCTGAAGCTCGGCATGTCGCTGGCCGCGCTCGACAATCGCGATACGGCCTGCGCCACCTATCGCGAGGTGCTGACCCGCTATCCGCAGGCCGGCGACGGCGTCAAACGCAGGGTTGCTGTCGAGCAGAGCCGCATGCGCTGCTGATAGTGGCGGTTTGCACTCGACAAACCGCCGGTTCAAATCGGCCGGTGCTCGCCCTATAGTGAGCGCATGGAAACCGATCTTACTCCCGACGCCGCGATAGATCGTTTCCTGTCACGTCTCGAACCCGTCGATGCGCTCGCGGTCGCACTCTCGGGCGGCAGCGATTCCACCGCCCTTCTGCATCTTCTGCACCGACGCGCGGCCGTTGGCGACGCGCCGCGCCTGATCGCGATCACGGTCGATCACGGTTTGCGCGCCGGCTCGGACGAAGAAGCAAAGACTGTGGCGGCGGCATGCGCGGCGCTCGGCATCGAGCATCGCATCGCCAAATGGACCGGTCGAAAACCGGCGACCGGCCTGCAGGAGGCTGCCCGTCTGGCCCGTTACGATCTGCTTCGCGGCTCCGCGCTGGCGGCCGGCGCCGATGTCGTCGTCACCGGCCACACCCAGGACGATCAAATCGAGACGGCGATCATGCGCGGCGAACGCGGCGACGGCCGCGGGCTGTCCGGCATGGCGGAGGCAGTGCTCTACCGCGGCGATTGCTGGATCCTGCGGCCGCTGCTGTCAGTGCGTCGCGCTGCCTTGCGGGACCTGCTCGGCGTGTCCGGAATCTCCTGGATCGAGGATCCGAGCAATCTGGACGAGCGCTTCGAGCGCGCCCGCATGCGCTTGGCCGGCGGGCCGGCATCGGCGGATGTCGAGATGCTGTCGATGATCGACAGCGCGGCCGCGGCCCGGCGGGGCGACGCTGCGGTGCTGGCGCGCTTTGTTGACGCCCATGCTCTGGTTCATGCCGGCATGATCGCGGAACTTCCGCAAGTGCCGGCCGAGATTTCCGAACACCTGCAGCCGGCGATCGGCCTCTTCACCGCATTGATGGGTGGTCGAGCGCACCGGCCCGGCGCAAAGTCGCAGACGCAGATCGATCGGTTTTCAGCCGACATCGGACCACCGCGCATCACGCTTGGTGGTTCCATGCTCGACCGCCGCGCAGATCGCATCTTCATCTATCGCGAAAAGCGCGGCCAGCGACGGGTTTCCGCGGGCCCCGGCCAGACAATTCTATGGGATGCGCGCTACCGGTTTTCGAACGCCGATCCGCAACGCCGCTTCACCATCGCGCCGACGGCTGCCGGGAACAGGCCGACGTTGCTGAACCTGCCAACCGGTTCCAACCCGCCCACCGACATTCCGCCCGGCGTGGTCTCCAGGGCGCGGGCGGCGGAGCCGACGATCATCGCCGAGACGCCTGACGGCGCGGTCGCCGTGCCGGCGGAGGAGCTGCCACAGCCGCTCTCGGTGACCCGTCATTTGCCGCTCTTCGACCTGTTTTTGCCCGAATTTGATCGTATTTTGGCGGATAAATGCGCGGGGCTTTTTGGCAGGCCGACCTATCGCTCCCTGCCGCTCCGATAGGCGTTGCCATGCGGACCAGCGGTTGCGGCGCGCCGACAAAACCCTTGCAAAGAGGGGCCGTTTCGTGGTCTTGGCAAGGGGGGCCGGGAGACCTATGTTAAGAGTTCAATGGTCGGCTTGCGAAAAGGCGGCAAGGCCGACATGTCGGGGAAGCGGATGAACCCAAATTTCAGAAATTTTGCGCTGTGGGCGATTATCGCCCTTCTGCTGATCGCGCTTTTCAACATGTTCCAGAGCCCGAACGAACGGGCCTCTTCGCGTGAAATCAGCTATTCGCAGTTTTTGCAGGACGTGGACAATGGCCGAATCCGCAACGTCAAGATCGTCGGCGAGACCATTACCGGCGTCTATGCCGAGGGCGGTCAGTCCTTCCAGACCTATTCGCCGGGCGACTCCGGGCTAGTGCAGCGGCTGGAAGACCGCGGTGTCGGCATCTCCGCGGCGCCCGAAGTGGACGGCTCCAACACATTTTTCGGCTACCTGATTTCCTGGTTGCCGATCCTTCTGATTCTTGGTGTCTGGATCTTCTTCATGCGCCAGATGCAGGGTGGATCGCGCGGCGCCATGGGATTTGGCAAGTCGAAAGCGAAACTGCTGACCGAATCGCATGGGCGTGTCACCTTCGACGATGTCGCCGGAGTCGACGAGGCGAAAGAGGATCTGGAGGAGATCGTCGAGTTCCTGCGCGACCCGCAGAAATTCCAGCGTCTCGGCGGGCGCATCCCGCGCGGTGTCCTGCTGGTCGGCCCGCCCGGCACCGGTAAGACCTTGCTTGCCCGCTCCGTTGCGGGCGAGGCGGCGGTGCCTTTCTTCACCATCTCCGGCTCCGATTTCGTCGAAATGTTCGTCGGTGTTGGCGCAAGCCGCGTCCGCGACATGTTCGAGCAGGCGAAGAAAAACGCGCCGTGCATCATCTTTATCGACGAGATCGACGCGGTCGGGCGCCATCGTGGCGCCGGTCTTGGCGGCGGCAATGACGAGCGCGAGCAGACGCTGAACCAGTTGCTGGTCGAAATGGACGGCTTCGAGGCCAATGAGGGCATCATCCTGATCGCGGCGACCAACCGGCCGGACGTTCTCGATCCGGCGCTGTTGCGGCCGGGTCGGTTCGACCGCCAGGTCGTGGTGCCCAATCCTGACATTATCGGCCGCGAACGCATCCTGAAAGTGCATGTCCGCAATGTGCCGCTGGCTCCGAATGTGGACCTGAAGGTGATTGCCCGCGGCACGCCGGGCTTCTCGGGCGCCGACCTGATGAACCTTGTCAACGAAGCAGCACTGATGGCTGCCCGCCGCAACAAGCGGCTGGTTACCATGCTCGAGTTCGAAGACGCCAAGGACAAGGTCATGATGGGCGCGGAGCGCCGCTCCAGCGCCATGACGCAGGAAGAGAAGAAGCTGACCGCCTATCATGAGGCGGGTCATGCCATCGTCGCGCTCAATGTGGAGTCGGCCGATCCCGTGCACAAGGCGACGATCATTCCGCGCGGCCGGGCGCTGGGCATGGTCATGCAACTGCCCGAAGGCGACCGCTACTCCATGAGCTACAAATACATGGTGTCGCGGCTGGCGATTATGATGGGCGGCCGTGTCGCCGAGGAACTGACCTTCGGCAAAGACAATATAACCTCGGGCGCCGCCTCGGATATCGAGCAGGCCACAAAGCTCGCCCGTGCGATGGTGACCCAATGGGGCTTTTCAGATGAACTCGGCCAGGTCGCCTATGGCGAGAACCAGCAGGAAGTGTTCCTCGGCCACTCCGTCGCGCAGCAGAAGAATGTCTCGGAAGGCACGGCCCAGAAGATCGATAGCGAGATCCACCGTCTGATCGACGATGCCTATGCGGCGGCGCGCAAGATCATTTCGGAGAAGAACAACGACTTCAAGACGCTGGCCGGGGGCCTGCTGGAGTATGAGACCCTCACCGGCGAAGAGATCAAGGCGCTGTTGCGCGGCGAAAAGCCATCTCGGGACATGGGCGATGACACGCCGCCATCGCGCGGGTCGGCGGTGCCGAAAACCGGAGCGAAGAGCCAGGACGGTAAGGAAGAACCGGACGGCGAGGCCGATCCCGGAATGGAACCTCAACCTCAGTAACACATCGTCAAGAAAAGTGTGCAAAAAGGGCTGCTTCGGCAGCCATTTTTATACTATACCGAATCCAAGTATTGGGTAAGCCTTGGCCGGCCGTGGGAAGCCGTATGCTAGGGAAACAGGGGGCCTCATGTCACGTCAGTATTTCGGAACCGACGGTATTCGTGGGAAGTCTAACGCGTTTCCGATGACCCCCGAAGTGGCGATGCGGGTCGGTCTGGCGGCCGGGACGGTGTTTCGCCGCGGCAATCATCGCCATCGGGTGGTGATCGGCAAAGACACCCGGCTTTCCGGCTATATGCTGGAAAACGCCCTCGTCGCCGGGTTCACGGCCTCCGGCATGGATGTCTTCCTGCTCGGGCCGATCCCGACGCCGGCCGTCGCCATGCTGACGCGCTCGCTGCGCGCCGATATCGGCGTGATGATCTCGGCCTCCCACAATCCCTTCCAGGACAACGGCATCAAGCTGTTCGGTCCGGATGGTTTCAAACTGTCCGATGAGCTGGAACTGCAGATCGAGCGGCTGATCGACGCCGATATCGCCAAGCAGTTGGCAAGTTCGGAGAATATCGGTCGCGCCAAGCGCATCGACGGCGTCCATGACCGCTACATCGAATTCGCCAAGCGGACGATGCCGCGCGACGTCTCGCTGAACGGACTTCGCGTGGCAATCGACTGCGCCAATGGCGCCGCCTACAAGGTCGCGCCGGCAGCGCTTTGGGAACTCGGCGCCGAGGTCGTCAGCTTTGGTAACGAGCCGAACGGCAACAATATCAATCTGAATTGTGGCTCGACCCATCCGGTGGCGCTCGCCAAGAAAGTGCATGAGGTGCGCGCCGATATCGGCATCGCCCTGGACGGGGATGCGGACCGGGTGCTGATCGTCGACGAAAAGGGTGCCATCGTCGACGGCGACCAGTTGATGGCGGTGATCGCCGAATCCTGGTCCGGCGACGGCCGCCTTCATGGCGGCGGCATTGTTGCGACCGTGATGTCCAACCTCGGATTGGAGCGCTTCCTCGGCGAAAGGAAACTGACGCTTGCGCGCACCAAGGTGGGCGACCGCTACGTCGTCGAACATATGCGCAAGGAAGAATTCAACGTCGGCGGCGAACAGTCCGGCCACATCGTGCTGTCCGATTTCGCCACGACCGGCGATGGTCTGATCGCCGCGCTGCAGGTTCTGGCCTGCGTGCAGCGCATGGGCCGCCCGGTCAGCGAGGTTTGCCATCGCTTCGATCCGGTTCCGCAGCTTTTGAAGAATGTCCGCTATTCCGGCGGCATGCCGCTTGAGGACAAACACGTGCAGGGCGCCATCCGCGACGCCGAATCGATGCTCGGCAAAGTGGGCCGGCTGGTGGTGCGCGCGTCCGGCACCGAACCGTTGATTCGCGTGATGGCTGAATGCGACGACCGCGCCCTGGTCGAAAACGTGGTCAACGATCTGGTCGACGTGATCTCTGGCGTACGCAGCGCCGCCTGACATCCTCCGTCCCGACACGCAGTTCGGCTCGCGTGAATGTGAGCCGCCGCTTTTCCTGCCTGTGATAGGCTCTTGGTTGTTCCAGGAGGCCGAGATGATGCGGCTTGCGGCGACGTGCCTGTCGATGCTTGTGTTTTTGGGTGGCCCGGCGTGGGCGGAGATCTGCCACGGCTCCGAGCGCGAGGCCGATGTCTTTGTGCATGTCGAGATCTGTCCGGCCGGGTCCCGACGCGCCTGTACCGCGATCTGCCTGACGCCGGATCTTTATGAAACGCAGGCCGGGGCGGGTACTTTGGCGCGTTTCATTTTCGCTGTCGGCGACGGCGGCGTCAGCCTGGAACAGGCGCGTTCCGCGGCCCGCGGCAAATTCGGCACGGGCCGCAATCATGCCGTCGGCAATGTCGTCGTCTCCCCGCAACTGTGCCGCAACGCGCCGGGGACCGAGCGTATTGTGTGCGACTTTTGATGTCGACCGGCCTTTCGGGCCTGCTCGACGTCATGGTTCAAAACAATCAGCCGATGCTCTAACTTGCGATCATGTGTGGATTCACCAAGCCGCCACTGCCCCTCTTCGCTCTTGTCCTGTCCGCCTGGCTGGGTGTATCGGCCGCTTTGGCCGAAACGGTTCATTTTGACAGCCTGGACGGTACGACCCGCCTGAGAGGTTTGCTGCAGCTGCCGGACGGGCCGCCGCCCTTTCCCGCAGCGGTGTTTCTGCATGGATGCAGCGGCCTCGGCTTCGGCGGTGGTGTGTCGGCGCTTTACTCCAGTTGGGCCCGACGTCTGAACGATGCCGGATTGGCCGTGCTGATGGTCGACAGTGTCGGGCCACGCGGCATGACCTCGACCTGCGGCTTTCGGGAGGCTGGCAGGCGTATGTATCGCGACCGTCCGAAGGACGCCTATGGCGCTTTGCTCCATCTGCAGTCGCTGCCGGTCATTCGCCCGGATGCCATCGCGCTGATGGGCTGGTCGCAGGGCGGCGGCATCACGCTGCTCAGCATCGTGTCGGAGAGCATTGGGCGCCCGTCGCCGCCACCGGAACATGACTTCAAGGCCGCCGTGGCGTTCTATCCGAGCACCTGTGACACGACCTTTCAGCACGCGCCCTATACAAGCGTGGAGCGCGGCGACTGGGAAACCGACACGCCGCTGCTGGTGCTGCATGGCGGGCGGGACAATTGGACCAAGCCCGAACCGTGCCGCCGCTTCATTGAATCGCTGCGGGAACGGCAACAGCCCGTGGCGATCGTCATTTATCCGGATGCCGCCCATTCCTTCGACGCGCCGAACGTCCGGCTGCAGCGGCGCAGCGCGCCGGTGCTCGCCGACGGAACGCGGCCGTTGATCGGAACCGACGCCGATGGCCGCGCTGACGCCCTACGGCGCGTGCCCGCCTTTCTGAAGGCCCGTCTTAAGGTGTCATCACGGTGATCCACGTCGACGCGCAACGGTGATTCACGCCAACGGGCAACAAGATGCTCGACGTTCGATGAACAGTCACCGGAATGTCTCGATCGACCCCGATGCGGCAAGCTGGCGGGTTCAGTGGGACTCCCGGGGCACCGCCGCCCCGCGCCGTCCGACAAGGAAGTCAAGGTCGGCGCCCCGATCGGCCTGCAGCACATGGTTGACGTAGAGCCGCTGGTATCCCGACTGCATTTGATGATCCGGGGCTTTCCATTCCTGGTAGCGGACGTCGAGGTCTTCGTCCGACACATGCAGCTCAAGCCGGCGATTGGCCACGTCGAGCGAGATCAGGTCTCCATCTCTGACCAGCGCAAGCGGGCCTCCAGCGGCGGCTTCCGGGGCGGCGTGAAGCACGACCGTGCCGAACGCCGTGCCGCTCATTCTGGCGTCGGAGATCCGCACCATGTCGCGCACGCCCTGGCGCAGCAACTTCTTCGGTAGCCCCATATTGCCGACCTCGGCCATGCCGGGATATCCCTTCGGACCGCAATTCCGCAGAATGAGGACGCTTTCCGCGGAAACATCCAGGCCCGGATCATCGATCCGCGCCTTGTAGTCCTCGATATCATCGAACACCACGGCCGGACCGGAGTGCTTCATGAGCTCGGGTGTAGCGGCCGAGGGCTTGATCACGGCACCCAGCGGCGCCAGGTTGCCCCGCAGCACGGCGATCCCTCCGCTTTCGGTCAAGGGCTGCCCTCCGGTGCGGATAACGTCCGGGTTGAAATTCTCGGCGTCGGAGACCTGCTCGGCGACAGTCGCGCCCGAAACGGTGGCCGCGCCGCCGTGGAGCAGTCCCCGGTCCAGAAGGAACTTCATGACGACCGGCAGGCCACCGGCATAGTAGAAATCCTCCATAAGGTATCGGCCCGAAGGCTGAAGGTTCAGGATCGTCGGGACCCCCTTTCCGAACGCGTCCCAGTCCTCCGACGAAAGCGACACTTCCAGCCGTCCGGCAATCGCGATCAGATGCAGGATCGCATTTGTCGACCCGCCGATGGCGGCATTGACCCGGATGGCGTTTTCCAGCGAACGGCGGGTCACGATGTCCGACATACGAATGTCCTGGCGCACAAGCTCCACGACCCGGCGACCGGCGAACTGGGACAAGGTCCTGCGGCGGGCATCGACGGCCGGGGTCGCCGCGTTCTGGGGAAGCGCGAGACCCATTGCCTCCATCATGCTCGCCATGGTGCTGGCGGTTCCCATGGTCATGCAACTGCCGGCACTGCGTGACATGGATTGTTCGGCCGCAAGAAAATCCCCCAGGCTCATTTTGCCGGCCCGGACGTCCTCGGACATCTTCCAAACGGCGGTTCCCGAACCGACATCACAGCCGCGGTGCTTGCCGTTCAGCATCGGACCGCCGGAAACGACGATTGTCGGCAGGTCGCAGCTCGCGGCGCCCATAACGAGCGATGGCGTCGTCTTGTCGCATCCGCACAGCAACACGACCCCGTCCATCGGGTTTGCTCGAATGCTCTCCTCGACATCCATGCTGGCGAGGTTGCGGAACAACATGGCCGTCGGGCGAATGTTGTTTTCACCCAGCGACATCGCCGGAAACTCGAACGGAACGCCGCCGGCTTCGAGCACGCCACGTTTTACGCGCTCGGCCAGATCTCTCAGATGACCATTGCACGGGGTGAATTCCGACCATGTGTTGCAGATCCCGATGACAGGCCGGCCGTCGAAATTGTCCGGTGGGGTGCCCTGGTTCAACATCCATGCTCGATGAATGGTCGCGTCCTTGTCGGTGCCGCCATACCATGCCTGGGAGCGCCGCTTGCTCTTGTCGTCCTTGGCCATGTCGCTTCCTTACGCTTCGAAGCGAACCGGTTCGAGCCCGGTTGCATTGGTCTCAACCCGATAGAGCGACCCGCTGTCGGGATAGGCTTCGAGTTCGCACTCATCCAGGATGATGCGTGCGGTCGTTATGTACAGCGTCGACAGATCCGGACCGCCAAAGCAGCAACTGGTCACGATCGGAACGGGCAAAGCCACTGTGCCGATCTTCGTCCCGTCAGGCGCGAATCGTCCGACCCTTCCAGCGGTTGCCTGGCACAGCCAGAGATTGCCGCCGGCATCGACGGTCATACCGTCCGACAGACCGCCGAAGGGCCGAAGGTCGACGAAGACGCGTGGTTCGGTCAGTCTGCCCGATTCAGGATCATGTCCATAAACGAGAACCTTTCCGTTCATCGTATCGCCGAGATACAGATGCTTGCCGTCCGGCGAGAACGCCGGACCGTTGAGACAGGGAAAGCCGCCCGCCATGACGGAGGCGTTCCCTTGGGGTGTAAGGCGCCAGAGGTTCCCGGTCGGTGCTTCGGCATCGAAATCCATGCTGGTGATCCAGAGATTGCCGAACGGGTCGACCGTGGCGTCGTTGAAACGGTTGCTTTCGGCCTCCCTTTCCCCGGCCTCCCAGATCGGCCGGCGTGCGCCCGTCTCCAGATCCATGGCGACGACCTGCCTGCGCAACACGAGGACAATTTCGCCGACCCTGCCAGGAAGAACGGCGCCGATCTCGGTCTCCATTTGCGTCTCGCGAAGATCGCCACCATCAAGGTCTGCCCGCATAAGGCGCTTTCCGAGGATGTCGACCCAGGCGATCTCCGTCCCACCCGGAAGGCATATCATGCCTTCTCCGAGCGTATCGGCGCGCCTCAGAAACGGTTCGGGAATCATCCGATGTTCCCCGCGGCCTTGATTGCGTGAATGTCGCTCTCGTTCTTCTTGAGAAGGTCGATGGTTGCCTGCCGCGCCCGTTCGGGGGATTTTTCATGGATCGCCTCGGCGATCAGCCCGTGATCGACCAGATTGCGGATGAACGCGTTGTCGACCTGAATCGAAAGCTTGAAATTGGCCCGCAGAAGCAGCGAGATGCTCTGGTTCAGGGACCGCAGCAGCGGATTGCCGCAGGCATCGAGCACGGCCACGTGGAACATGACGTCATATTCGATCGCCTTTTCGGGGTCGTTTGCATGACGTTTCATTTCTTCGAAACAGTCGAAGATACGCAGGACCTGCCGCGATGTTGCCCGTTCCGCTGCCAGTGCCGCGGCTTCCGGTTCGAAGATCAGGCGCATCTCCGACAGTGCGCGGAGCAGTTCGTCGTGGGTCTTCTCCTCTGTCAGCATCCACTGGATCACCTGGGGATCCAGCAGATTCCACTCCGTGGGCGGCTGCACGATGGTTCCCACGCGCCGTTCCGAACGGACCAGGTTCTTTCCTGCCAGTGTCTTGACGGCCTCGCGGACCACGTTGCGGGACGCTGAGAACTCGGAAACAATATCCTGTTCGATCAGAGTGGTGCCGTCCGTCTGCAGGTCGCCGCGAATGATGCGGCGACCCAGCCTGTCAGCGATGGTCTGCGCGATGTTCATGTGAGGCCCGTCGCCCATGTCAGAACTTCCCGTATTGCAGATAAGCGTCCTTCGGGGATACACCGTCCAGGATCGCCTTCCGCACCAGGTTTTCGGTCTGCATGACCACTTCAACCTGGCCGATCACCTCCTTGGCGATGTCGCCGGGGATCACGACGGCGCCGTCGATATCGGCGACGATGTAGTCGCCGGGGCGAACCGTGACACCCAGGAAATCGAGCGGTTCCTGGAAGGCATCGGGTGTCCAGGCGGCGACGACGTCGCGCGGCGTGCGGAAGCGCGCAAAGACCGGGAAGCCGATGTCGATGATAAATGCGCAGTCGCGGCAACCGCCGTCGGTAACGTAACCCTTGACCCCGCGATACTGGAGGGTTTCCGCCGAAAGTTCGCCCATCAGGGCGCGGTCCTCGTCCTGCCCGGTCGACACCACGACATGGTCCCTCGGGGCGGCCGATAGGAACTCCGTCCAACGAAGAAGGGATTCGTGGCCGTCGATTCCGGGTTTCGGGCTTCCGGCGACCGTGAAGACCGGGCCGGCCAGCGTGCGCGAGGGATCTAAGGGGCGCAGGTCCTTGGGAAGGACACTGTCGGTGATGCCACGCTCGCGCAGAACATCGAAAACCGCGCCGCTGTAGCACTTTTCCAGTCGTTGACCGAGCGTGAGTGAGGTTTCGATTTCCATCTCAAATCCAACCGCCATCGACCGTATAGGTGCCCGACGAGCACATGCGGGCATCGTCCGAGGCAAGAAAGACCACAAGGTTGGCTACGTATTCCGGTTCAATCAGCTCTTTCAGGCACTGGCCGTTCATGATGATTTCCTCCAGTTCGGGGGTCAGCCACAGCCGCACCTGGCGTTCGGTCTTGATGAAGCCGGGGATCACGCAATTGACCCGAACGCCCGCGGGTCCGAGTTCGCGTGCAAGCCCGTTGGTCAGCCCCTCGATGGCGGCCTTGGCGGCCACATAGGCCGAGAGCTGGTCGAGCCCGAGCCGCCAACTGCACGACCCCATATTGATGATCGCACCGCCGCCGCGCTCCACCATGCCGGATGCGACCGCCTGGGCCGCAAAGAACTGGTGGTCGAGGTTGACGGCCATGCCCGTGCGCCAGAATTCCGGTGTGACCTCGGCCAGGGAATGTCGTTTATCGTTGGCGGCGTTGTTTATCAGAACGTCGAATCCGCCCAGATCCGCCTCCAGCGTGGCGATGATGGCCTGATATGCCTCTATGTCGGTCACATCCGCCTGGTGAAAAACCGGGCCGTACCTGGCGCTGGCGCCCAACTCCGCCACGAGCCGCTCCGAGCAGTCGGTTTCGATATCGACAAAAGCGACTTGAGCGCCCTGCGCTGCGAAGCCTTTGACAATGGCCGCACCAATGCCGCTGCCGCCGCCGGAGACCAGCACCCTCCGGTCCGTCAGGCTGGGATATCTGGCGTCGTTCGTTGCATGCGCGATCATGAGTTTATCACCATCTCGGTCAGGTGCTCGACGCTCGTCTCCTTCTTGCTGATATCGTGCACCTTGCTGCCATGGCTCATGACAACGAACCGGTCACAGATGGAAAAGGCGTGGTAGATGTTGTGGGTCACGAAGGCCGCTGACGTTCCCTTGTCCCGAAGCCCGTCGATGTAACTCAGCAGCTTGTTGGTCTCCCGCACCGATAGCGCGCTGGTCGGTTCGTCGAGCAGCAGGATCGACTTGCGGAAATGCACCGCACGGGCGATGGCCACCGCCTGGCGCTGCCCGCCGGATAGGGAACCGACCATCTGGTCCGGAGAATCGATGCCGGAGATGTCCACGCCGGAAGATAGCCTGTCCATCGTAATCTCTTTCATCTCCCGTTCCTTCAGGAAGCCGAATCGGCCGCGCAGCTCCCGACCGAGGAACATGTTGCGCCAGATCTCCATTTCGCCGACCACGGCCATGTCCTGATAGATCGTCTCGATCCCGATGGTCTCGGCATCATGACGGCTATTCAGATTTGCCGGCCTGCCCAGTGCGAGAACCTCGCCGCTGGTCGGTGGATTGATGCCCGACAACAGCTTGACCAACGTGCTCTTGCCCGCGCCGTTGTCGCCTAGAAGGCCAACGATCTCGTTGGGACCGATGTGGAAATCCACGCCGCGGAGGGCTTCGAGGCTGCCATAACGCTTGGTGATGTTGCGAACTTCGATGAGAGGCGTCTGGGTCATCTCCCGACCCTTCCGCCGACCAGCTGGTTGGCTATCGCGGCCATTACAATGAGCGCGCCGACAAAGATATCGAGATAGAAGCCGGGGGCGCGCAAAAGCAGCAGCACATCCTGGATGGTGTAGATCAAGGCAGCCCCGAGAAAGACTCCGATCATCGAACCTCGTCCGCCCGTGAGCGCAACGCCGCCAATGACGCAGGCCGCGATGGCCTGAAGCTCCAGCCCACCGCCTTGAGCGGGGGTTACGCTGCCGACCCGTGCGGCGCTGATGATGCCGGAGAAAGCGGCGCAGGCCCCGGCCAGTGCGAAACAGGCGAGCTTCACCTTCATCGGGTTCACGCCGTTGGCTGTCGCCGCGTCGCGGTTGCCGCCCACGGCAAAAATGTGATTGCCGAAGGCGTGGTGGCGCAGCACGAGATGGAACAGAAACGTCAGGATGAGGAACCAGACGAAGGGCATCTCCAACGGTCCCAGGCTGCCCGACAGCATGTTGCGGAAACCTTCCGATCCCTCGAAGCGGATCGACTGCGCTCCATGGACCAGAAAGATCATGCCCTTCCAGAACAGCATCGCTCCGAGCGAGACAATGAACGATGGCAGGGCAAACCGCAGGGAAATCAAGCCATTGGCGACAGAAATCATGGCTCCGGCGGCAATCATCAGCGGAGCGGCGACCCACGCGGACAGCCCGGCCGCAACCGCCATGGAGCAAACCACCGCGGTAAAGGCATAGATCGAACCGACCGACAGATCGAACTCGCCTGAGATCATAAGCAGCCCGACGCCAAGCGCCAGGATGCCGAGGGTCGGGATCGCCTTGAGCATGATTGCGATGTTGGAGGATGACAGGTAGCGAAAGCTCTCAGGATAGAGCAGCCCTGCAATGATGCAGAGCAACTGGATGATTCCGAAAGCGATCAGAATGTTGCCGGCCGGCGTTGCCAGCAGCCGGTCCAACTGCCCCTTCAGACCGGTGCGTTTCCGGATGCGCGATGGACGTGCGGTCGGGCTCGCGGGCATTGTCTTTTCGGGTGCCATTGTCTCGTTCTCGATTGTCAGTCCGTCGGCTCATCCGGCCGCAATCGGCTCTGGTCCGGCGGCGCAGCGTGTGGCGCTGGGCTTCCTGTCTCCCGATTGGTCGGGAGACAGGAGCGACAAGGCTTGATCAGCGATACTTTCCGGCAAGATGATTTGCGGTTTCGTAGTTGGACTTGTCGATCAGACCGCTGCCGCCGGTGCTGAGATCGGCTGGGTGGAGGCCGTACCGGATGTAATGCGCCAACTGGGCCACGGAGTAGAACCCCTGGCTATAGGGCTGTTGGTCAACGGTGGCGGTGATACGGCCGTTGGCGATCCCTTCGAGGATCTCAGGCGCGACGTCGAAGCCACCGATAGGCACATCCATACCGGTTTCGTCGAGCGCCTGCTGTGCCATCATCATCGGCTGTTGACCGAGGCCGATAATCGCTTTGATATCGGAATTGCCGATCAGGTACTGGGTCATCGCGGTCAATACCTCCGGGAGGCGGTCGGTCACGCCGACGAGATCGGCTTTTGCCCCAACCTCGTCCAAGGCACTCTGCACGCCCTTGTGGCGTAGCACCGCATAGGCGGCCTCGGGATACTCCACAGGCGTGAACACCTTGTCGCCCTCGCCGAGGCCGTGCTCGGCGATCATGCGTTTGCCGATGGTGTAGCCGGCATCGACAAAATTCTGACCGACAAAGGCAAGGCGGCAGTTTCCGTCAGCGCCTTCGCTATCGTCAATATTGAACCCGACAACCGGTGTGCCGTTTTCGATGGCGTCGCAGACGCCTTCATCAAAGGCGTTGTCGTCCCAGATCTCTACCAGCATCCCGTCGACGCGGTTGGCGAGAGCGGTCTCCATGATGTTGTTTTGCCGAACCACATCATTCTGAGCGTATTGGATGTCGAGATTGACGTTGAGCAATTCGGCGGCCGTGTTCGCACCGAGTTCGAGCGGCTGGAAGAACGGCACCCCGGCAGAGGCGTAGATGATCATCGTGATATCAATGGCCTCCTCTTCGGCTGTCGCCGAGAGCGGTGCTGCCGCCGACAGGGGTGCCGCAATCACCGAGCACATCGCAGCGGCCTTCAGAAAGCTTTTCATGGTCTCCTCCCACGCAAATCGTTTCATTATGGTGGGATTAATAGCATATATAAGTAGTATATAAAAGGGAAATTTAATACTATAAAAGAAATTGGATCTATCTATCTGAAATCTTTTATTATTTTTCCGGGGCGTGAGGCATGCGGCGATACGCCGTAGTGGTCTTTCTCCGTCGGGACAGTCCGTCCCTTGAAGGAGGCGCCGCGGCCGTGCCTGCCTCATACACAAAACCGTCCGGGTGGACTGACGCTGCCGTCGCTCTGTGCCGCGTGCAATCACAAAGAAATCGTAAACAGATTTGGTGAACAAACATGCTTAACGGCGGCTTAACCTGTTTGCCCGATAGTCGCGCCTTCCATTGTTCGGTTCAAACCCATCACGCGTCAAAGGTCCGGTTGCATGACAAAATCGACGAGGGTGCACGGGCTCGCAGCAATCGTGCTGCTGGCCATGCCGGGTGCGGTTTTTGCCGACGACCTCGACGATATTCTGAATGCTCCGGAATTGCCGCCGACGGTGCGCATCGAAAGCGACGAGGGCTGGTACCTGCGCGGCGATCTCTCCTATGATCTCTCCACCGACGGCGGTGCGACCGCGTTTCGCACATTCGACGGCAGCACGATGACCTATGGAAGCCGGGATTATTCCGCGTCCACGATCGACACGGATTGGGGGGCCGGTATCGGGCTCGGATATCAGATCACCGACTGGTTTCGGGCAGAAGCGGCTTTCGACTACCGGCCGGGCTCCCTTGACACAGCAAGCACTACCTCGAGCCCATGCGCCGGCGGTCTGGTCGATACGGGCTGCGGGACCGCCGGTTCGGCAGATTTCGATTCGTTCGGCGTCATGGCCAATGCCTATGCGGATCTCGGCACCTTTGTCGGCGTCACGCCTTATGTGGGCGCCGGCGCCGGTATGACGCTCGTGGATTATGGCACCTATGTTTCCGAGGATCGGTGTGTCGACGGCGTCGCGGTGTGCAGTGCGTCGTTTGTGGCGACGCGCGGGCATGCCGGCCAATCGGACTGGCGTTTCACCTATGCCCTGACCGCGGGGCTCGCCTATGCCTTCAATCGACATCTCAAGGCGGATATCGGTTATCGCTACGTCGATGTCGGCGGTGGCGATGCCTATGGCTTCGACGCCGCGTCGCTCTCCGCCGGCGCGGTCGGCGTTCAGGGCACGGACGATGGTTTCAGCGCCCACCAGATCCGCTTTTCCCTGCGCTACGCGTTCTGAGCAACGGGTGGCTTGACGGCCCGAGCGGCCGTTTTTTCGTCTTGACTCTGCCGGAGCCGGGGCGTAGGTCCGCGCGTGGGACACCCCTCCCCAACGAGGGGCAACTATCTGGAAGGATAGCCACATGCAAGAGATCGCCAAGCCGGACATCCGTCCGGCCAATCCTCATTTTTCATCAGGACCCTGTAGCAAACGCCCCGGCTGGTCGCTCGACATGCTCGGCGACGCCGCGCTCGGCCGCTCGCATCGCGCCAAGATCGGCAAGGCGAAGCTGAAAGAAGCCATCGACCGGACGCGCGCCGTGCTCGGCGTGCCTGCCGATTACCGCATCGGCATCGTGCCGGCCTCCGACACCGGCGCGGTCGAGATGGCGCTGTGGTCGATGCTCGGCGCGCGCGGCGTCCATATGCTCTCCTGGGAGTCTTTCGGCGCCGGCTGGGTGTCCGACGTCGTCAAGCAGTTGAAGCTTGCCGACACCGAAACCCTTGAAGCCGATTACGGCCGTCTGCCCGATCTCTCCATGGTCGATTTCGACCGCGATGTCGTCTTCACCTGGAACGGAACGACGTCCGGCGTGCGTGTGCCGAATGGCGATTTTATTCCGGCCGACCGGGCCGGCCTCACCATCTGCGACGCGACGTCCGCCGCCTTTGCCCAGGATCTGCCCTTCGACAAGCTCGATGTGACCACCTTCTCCTGGCAGAAAGTGCTCGGCGGCGAGGCGGCGCATGGTGTCATCATCCTCAGCCCCCGCGCCGTGGAGCGGCTGGAAACCCACACGCCGGCCTGGCCGCTGCCGAAGATCTTCCGCATGGTCAAGGGCGGCAAGCTGATCGAAGGCATTTTCGAAGGCGCCACCATCAACACGCCGTCGATGCTGTGCGTTGAGGATTATCTCGACACCTTGAAATGGGCCGAGCGGATCGGCGGTCGCGCGGCATTGTTCCAGCGCGCCGATGCCAATGCCGCGATCATCGACGACTTCGTCCGCCGCACCGACTGGATCGACCATCTGGCCGTCGATCCGGCGACGCGATCCAACACGTCCGTCTGCCTGACGATATGCGCGCCGGAGGTCAACGCCCTGCCGGCGGATGCCCGGGCCGCGTTTGCGAAGGGTTTGGTCGGCCTGCTGGAGGAAGAAGGAGTCGCCTTCGACATCGGCGCCTATCGCGACGCGCCGCCCGGCTTGCGCATTTGGGCCGGCGCAACCGTCGAGGCGGCCGATCTGCAGGCTCTGATGCCGTGGCTCGATTGGGCCTTTCACACACAGAGCGCCGCGCTCAAAACAGCCGCCTGACCGATTCACCGGGCCGCCGGTCCGGCGGCCCGTTTCCCGACCCGTTCCAATGCTCTTCACTGGGAGGCCATAATGGCACCGCGTGTTCTCGTTTCCGACAAACTTTCCGAAACCGCCGTCAAGATATTCCGCGACCGCGGCGTCGACGTCGATTTCTATCCGGATATGGGCAAGGACAAGGAAAAACTGCGGGAAATCATCGGCCGATACGACGGCCTTGCCATTCGTTCGGCAACCAAGGTCACCGCCAAGCTGATTGAGGCCGCCGACAATCTGAAGGTCGTCGGCCGTGCCGGTATCGGCGTCGATAATGTCGACATTCCGGCCGCATCCCGCCGCGGCATCATCGTCATGAACACGCCCTTCGGCAATTCCATCACCACCGCCGAACACGCCATCGCCATGATGCTGGCCGTTGCCCGTCAGATCCCGGCCGCCGACGCGTCGACCCAGGCCGGCAAATGGGAGAAGTCGAAATTCATGGGTGTCGAAATCACCGGCAAGACCCTGGGTGTCATCGGCTGCGGCAATATCGGCTCGGTCGTGGCGATGCGCGGCATCGGCCTGAAGATGCATGTCATCGCCTATGACCCGTTCCTGTCGGCCGAGCGGGCCGAGGAACTCGGCGTCGAAAAGGTCGAGCTGGACGCATTGCTGGCGCGCGCCGATTTCGTCACTCTGCACGTGCCGCTGACCGACAAGACGCGCTACATCATCGACGCCGAGGCGATCGTCAAGATGAAGGACGGCGTGCGCGTCATCAACTGCGCCCGCGGCGGCCTCGTGTGCGAAGCCGATCTCGCCGCGGCGATCCGGTCCGGCAAGGTCGCCGGCGCCGGCTTCGACGTGTTCGAGCAGGAACCCGCCGTCGACAGCCCGCTCTTTGGCCTGCCCAATGTCGTCTGCACGCCGCATCTCGGCGCCTCGACCACGGAGGCGCAGGAAAATGTGGCGCTGCAGATCGCCGAGCAGATGTCGGACTATCTGCTCAAAGGGGCGGTCAGCAACGCCATCAACATGCCGTCGATCACCGCCGAAGAGGCGCCGCGGCTGAAGCCCTTCGTCAAGCTTGCCGAGGTGCTCGGCGCCTTTGTTGGCCAGGTGACGGAGAGCGCCATCAAGGAGGTCGAGATCCTCTATGACGGCGCGACGGCGGCAATGAACACCCATGCGCTGACAAGCGCCGTGCTTGCCGGGCTGATCCGCCCGCAGGTCGCCGACGTGAATATGGTGTCGGCGCCGATCATGGTGAAGGAAAGGGGCATTATCCTGTCGGAGGCAAGGCGCGACAAATCGGGCGTTTTCGACGGCTACATCAAGCTGACCGTCAAGACCGCCAACAAGACGCGGTCCATCGCCGGGACCTGTTTTTCCGACGGCAAGCCGCGCTTCATCCAGATCAAGGGCATCAATCTCGATGCCGAGGTCGGCGCCAACATGGTCTACACCACCAATGCGGATGCGCCCGGCATTATCGGCCTGCTCGGCACGGTGTTCGGTGAGGCGGGCGTTAACATCGCCAACTTCTCGCTCGGCCGCAACCGGCCGGGGGGCGATGCGATTGCGCTCCTTTATGTCGACGAGCCGGTCAATGAGCAAGTGCTCGATCTCGTGCGCAGTCACAAGGAGATCGATTCGGCCAAGCCGCTGGTGTTTGACGTCGCCTGAGCGTCAGGAGGATTTGCTCCGACACATCGCGGCGATACATGCGGACCTTCGTTTCGCCTTTTAGGCCGCGCGGCGGCCGTTGCGCCTTTCGGCGAGCGCGATGCCGCCGAGTACCAGGGCAAGCGCAAAAAAGTGATGGAGCTGGAAATCCTCACCGAGGATTACGACGGCAAACAGCGTTCCGAAGATCGGGACGAGATTGATGAACAGGCCGGCGCGGTTGCCGCCGATCAACTCGTTGCCCAGGATATAGAGCGCCTGGCTCGCGATCGACGCGATGGTCCCCGCGTAAAGCACCACCAGCCAGCCTTGCAGGTCCGGCAGGATCAGGCTCCCGCTTGCCGCTTCGAAAGCGGTAAACGGGATGCTGCCGAAAAAGGCGACGATGGCGAGCGCCGACATCAGGCTCAGCCAGTGAAGCCTCGGTTTCCAGTGCAGCCCGACCGTATAAAGGCCATAGCTGAGGACCGCCACCATCATCACGGCGTCGCCGAGGTTGATATCGAGGGCCAACAGCCGTGACAGGTCGCCGTCGCTGGCCACCAGCGCGACGCCGACCACGGAAATGCAAAAGCCGGCGATCTGCGCAAGCGTTGTTTTCTGCCGAAACAGCAGGAAGCTCGCGACGAAGATCACGAGCGGCATGGCCGCCTGTTCGATGGCGACATTGATGGCGCTGGTATAGATCAGCGCAAAATAGAGCAGGTTGTTGAACAGCGCAAAGCCAAGCATGCCCAGCGCGATCAGCACGCCGGCATGCGCCCGGATTGCCGGCCACTCGCGCCGCAGATGCGGCAGCGCGAAGGGTAAGATCACTGCCAGTGCCACGGCCCAGCGCAAGGTTGTCAGCAGCGCCGGGCTGACATGTCCGACGGCGAGTTTTCCCGCCACCGCATTGCCGCCCCAACCGATGGTGGTGATGACGAGATAGAGATAGGCGCGCGCTGCCATGGGATGCCCGGGCGGGAGGGATCGGGATGGTCGGGCGGTGCGTAGCGGCACCGGTCACCTGACCGCAAATTGCTCTCGGCCCGACAGCCAGTATGGTGTTTGGCCGGTTTTGTAAATGGCGCGGCGCGTTCGGGCGCGGTCGAAAGAAATCAAAGGGTCAGAGGGCGGTGCTGGCGATTCCCACGCGGGCGAACTTACGCTATAGATGCGCGGGTTTGAATCGGTGGCAACCGGCAAGAGGTTTTCATGACGAATGTCGTGGTGGTCGGCTCGCAGTGGGGCGACGAGGGCAAAGGCAAGATTGTAGACTGGCTGTCGGAGCGTGCCGACGTCGTGGTTCGCTTTCAGGGTGGCCACAATGCCGGACACACGCTGGTGATCGACGGCGTCAGCTACAAACTGTCGCTGCTGCCGTCGGGCGTCGTGCGTGAGGGCAAGCTCGGCGTGATCGGCAATGGCGTGGTCATCGACCCGCATGCTTTGGTCGATGAGATCGATCGTTTGAGCGGGCAGGGTGTCGCGATTTCCCCGGACAATCTGCGCATCGCCGACAATGCCACTCTGATTCTGTCCTTGCATCGCGAGCTCGATGCGATTCGCGAGGATGCGGCCTCCAATTCCGGCACCAAGATCGGAACCACGAGGCGCGGTATCGGACCGGCCTATGAGGACAAGGTGGGCCGGCGCGCGGTGCGCGTCATGGATCTTGCCAATATGGAAACGCTGCCCGCCAAGGTCGACCGGCTGCTCACCCACCACAACGCGCTGCGGCGCGGCCTGGGCCAGCCGGAGGTTTCGCATGCGTCGATCATGGAGGAGTTGCGGTCCGTCTCCGACCGGGTGCTGCCCTATCGCGACACGGTGTGGCGGCTGCTCGACACCGAGCGCCGCGGCGGCAAGCGGATCCTGTTCGAGGGTGCGCAGGGCACGCTTCTTGACATCGATCATGGCACTTATCCATTCGTCACCTCCTCCAACACGGTGGCCGGCCAGGCGGCGGCCGGATCCGGCATGGGTCCCGGTTCCGTGGGCTATGTGCTCGGCATTACCAAAGCCTATACGACCCGCGTCGGCGAGGGACCGTTCCCGACCGAACAGGACAACGAGGTCGGCCGTTTTCTGGGCGAACGCGGCCGCGAGTTCGGCACAGTGACCGGGCGCAAGCGGCGTTGCGGATGGTTCGATGCCGTCCTGGTGCGCCAGGCCGTGGCGACGAACGGGATCACCGGCATTGCGCTGACCAAGCTCGATGTCCTGGACGGGCTGGACACGCTAAAGATCTGTGTCGGCTACCGGCTTGATGATCAGGAACTGGATTTCCTGCCGGCAAGCCAGGGCCAGCAGGCCCGGGTCGTGCCGATCTACGAGACGCTGGAGGGTTGGAAGGAATCGACCGTCGGCGCGCGTAGTTGGAACGAGCTGCCGGCCCAGGCGGTCAAATATGTCCGTCACATCGAGGAACTGATCGGCGCCCCGGTCGCGCTGTTGTCCACAAGCCCTGAACGGGACGACACAATCCTTGTGACCGACCCCTTTGAAGACTAGGCTTGGCGGACGGCGGACCGGGCAGACGGGGTGTGCTTAGAGCAATTTGATGGTGGATTTTGTTGCAGTCATAGCCAAGGCCGTTGACGGCCTCGGCGACAATCGGCCAGGGACGCGCGAAACGATCTATGACCGGGCGCGCGCCACCATCAACCGGCAATTGGACGCCATCGATCCGCCGGTCGACGATGCGGTCAGACAGCAGCAGCTCGACAAGCTTGAGGCGGCCATCGACGAGGTCGAGCGCCGCTACAGCGAAACGGCCGAAGAGGCCTTTGAGGCGATGCTGAACGAGGTCGCCGGGGACAGCGCCGCCGAGCCGGACGTGATTGCAGAGCCGGATGTGGTCGCCGAAGAGCCGGACGTGGTCGCCGAAGAGCAGGACGTGGTTGCCGAAGAGCAGAACGTTCCGCACGCCGAACCGCACATCCCGGATCCGCAAGAACAGCCGATCGCACCCGAGACGCCTCCCGTGGGGCCTGACGAAGCGCGTGCCCCGTCCACGGACGACGCCGGCGGAAACCAGGCGTGGCCGGAGACCGCCCCGAAGCCCGACGCCGGGCCCGCCGCGCCTGCGGTCCCGCCGGCATCGGCGGAGCAGACCCCTATGCCGGAGCCGTCCTTCCTGCAGGACAACACCGTTCCCGACTATGTCGCACCGCAACGTTCGCGAACCGGCGGGATTATCGGCGTCGCGGTGGTCCTGCTGTTGCTGATTGCCGGCGCTGTTTTCGCTTTCGTCTATTGGCGCGGTTCGGATGGCGATGACATTGCGTCCACGCCACCGGTCGAAGAGGAGGCGGTGGCTGTCGTCGAAACGGAACCGGCGCCGCCGGAGGAGGCGGCGACGGTCGTTGACGTCCCCGATACGCCGGCTGACGCGCTCGACGGACAGGAGGGTGCGGTAGATGGTCGGAAGTTCACCCAGCGCCTGCTGGCCGACGGCACCGAAATCGAAGCCGGTCCGGTCCTGGGTGGCGATGCCTCGGTGCTGGAAGAAGGCAAGTCGGTCGCCGCTCTCGACAGCAGCCTGACCGATGGAACATCCGCCCTCGACGGGGCGCTCGCAGGCCCGGCCACCGCCCACCGCATGCTGCTCTATGAGGAGCGGCTGGGCCAACAGGGACCAACCGTCACCGAAGGGCGGGTCCTGTGGAGCATCGTGCGCGAATCTCCGGGCGAAGATGCACCGCCGGAACCGGCGATCCAGGCCGAAGTCGAACTGCCCGAACGCGGTTTGAGCGCGGTTTTGACGATAAAGCGCAATGCCGACTTATCGCTGCCGGCAAGCCATTTAATCGAAATCGTCTTCGTGCTGACCGGCGTCTTTGAAGGCAATGGCATCGGATCGATCCAGAATTTCGCGATGAAGGAGACCGAGGAAGAGACCGGCGACTCGCTGATCGCGGTGCCGGCCAAGATCACCGACAGCTTCTTCATGATCGCCTTGAACGACTATGTCGAGGCGGTGCAGCTCAATCTGCAATTGATGCGGGAAAGAAACTGGATCGACCTGCCGATCATCTACGGCAACGGCCGCCGTGCCCTGCTGACGCTGGAGAAGGGGCAGACCGGCACAGAGGTGTTCAATCAGGTCATCCGCGCTTGGGAGGCGCGCGGCCTGGGCACTGCCGACGTCGATGAATGAAACGCGCGCCGGTCAGGATGAAACGGGCTGCAGGCTGCTGGCACGTTCCTCGGCGGCGCGGCGCACCGCATTCTGCACCTTTTCGAAAGCCCGGACCTCGATCTGCCGGACGCGTTCGCGGCTGATGTTGAATTCGCTTGAAAGTTCCTCGAGCGTCATCGGATTTTCGGACAGGCGGCGCGCTTGAAAGATCCGCTTTTCGCGGTCATTGAGCACATCCATCGCCGATGCCAGCAGGGCGCGCCGGTCATCCAACTCGTCCTGCTGGATCAGCATCGCTTCCTGGTCTTCGCCTTCGTCGACCAGCCAGTCCTGCCACTGACCCGATTCGCCTTCGGCGGCCTTGATCGGCGCGTTCAGGGATGCGTCGCCCGACAGGCGGCGGTTCATCGACACCACCTCGTCTTCGCTGACATTGAGCTTCGACGCGATTTCGGCGACCTGCTCCGGCTTCAGATCTCCGTCTTCGAGCGCCTGTATCTTACCCTTGAGCTTGCGCAGGTTGAAAAACAGCCGTTTCTGGTTCGCCGTCGTACCCATTTTGACCAGCGACCAGGATCGCAGGATATACTCCTGTATCGAAGCCTTGATCCACCACATGGCATAGGTGGCGAGGCGGAAGCCGCGTTCGGGATCGAATTTCTTCACGGCCTGCATCAGGCCGACATTGCCTTCGGAGATCACCTCTCCGATCGGCAGGCCGTAGCCGCGATACCCCATGGCGATCTTGGCCACCAGCCGGAGATGGCTGGTCACCAGCTCATGCGCGGCCTTGTTGTCGCCGTGCTCATGATAGCGCTTGGCCAGCATGTATTCCTGCTGCGGCTCCAGCATCGGAAAACGGCGGATTTCTTCAAGATAACGATTGAGGCCGCCCTCACCGGCGGCAACGGTAGGCAAGGTATTCCGGGCCATGTCAGCACCCCCAATTCTGTTTTTTGGGCTCCCTTAAAAGGCAAGCCCAGCATGCCCATTTCGACATCAGGCACATTTATTTGTCAGATAGTTACAAAAAGTGGCGATATCAAGCCAATATTTACCGGCGAGACAGGGACTGACGAATTCTATTGTCTTCAACAGCTTATTGGCCCGTCCGGTAGGGCTTCCAGCGCCGCGAGAAGGGCCGCCATATCGTCCGGCGGTGGTGCTTCGAAACGCAGGGGCCGTCCGGTGCGCGGATGCTCGAATTCCAGCAGAAAGGCATGCAGCGCCTGCCGCCGGAAACCGGTTAGCGCTGCTTTCGTCTCCACCGGCAGCGCGTTGGACTTGGTTCTGAAGCCGGCGCCATAGTCGGGGTCGCCGATCAGCGGATGGCCGATATGGGCCATATGCACCCGAATCTGGTGCGTCCGGCCGGTTTCGAGACGGCATTCGACCAGGGCGGCGACCGGATTCCGCCCGCGCGTTGTCCCATAGCGCGTGCGCACGCGATAATGGGTGACGGCACGCCGGGCGTCCGGCGCGCCGGGCCGCGTGACGCTGCGTTTCGTGCGGTCCGATGCCGCCCGGCCCAGCGGCGCGTCGATGATGCCCTTGAGGGGTTCCGGCTGTCCCCATACGCAGGCGAGATAGGCGCGCTGAAGCGCGCCGGAACGGCCATGATCGGCGAATTGCGCGGCCAGGTGCCGATGTGCCCGATCGTTCTTGGCCACCACCATCACGCCGCTGGTTTCCTTGTCGAGACGGTGCACGATGCCGGGCCGGCGCACGCCGCCAATGCCGGAGAGCGACGGTCCGCAGTGATGCAGAAGCGCGTTGACCAGCGTTCCCGACATATTGCCGGCGCCGGGATGCACCACCAGTCCGGCCGGTTTGCACAAAACGACGAGGTCGTCGTCCTCATACAGGATATCCAGGGCGATCGCTTGCGGTCGCGGTGTGGCATCGGCGGGTTCCGGGATCTGCACGTCGACCCGGTCGCCCGGGACGACTTTCCGCCTGGGCTCCCGGACCGGGGTTCCGTTCACCGCGACGGCGCCGGCGAGGATGAGGTCCTTGATCCGGTTGCGTGAGATGTCGCCCTCGAGCGCATGGGCAAGCCAGGCGTCCAGCCGTCCGGACGCATCGGTGCCGGCGATCAGCTCTTTCCTCCGCGCATCGGCTTGAGGTAAGGGATCACTCATCGCAGATTCGGCCTGCGCATGACAGGGGTACCCATGGTGAAGGTGGAGACGGACGAGGAAGAAGACAAGCCGCTCGATCCGGCAATGGAAAAGGTGCGGCGGAAGATGGTGCGGCTTTTGGTCGTCTCTATCGGCATCATGTTTGTCGGTGTTATGGCGGTGCTTGCCGGCGTTGTCTACAGGGTCCTGCAAAGCGGCGAAGACGCGACGGTCAGCACGGCCGCGCCCCTCACGGTCCCGGCGGATGCGCCGCTTCGAGCGATCGCCGACTTGCCGGCCGGTTTCCGGATCGACGACGTGTCGCTCGACGGATCGAACATCCTGTTTTTCGGCCGGGATGCCGACAACAGGCCGAACGCCTATATTTTCGATGTCGTCACCGGGCGTATGGCGGCAAGGATCGACATCCGGAACTGAGGGCATGCGAGCCGGGCGCCTGATTGCGATTGACGATCCTGAGGACGAGCGGGTCGCCGCGTTCCGCGACATCCGCGAGCGGGATCTGGTCGGGCGTCGGGGGCTGTTCATTGCCGAAGGGACCGTCGTTTTGCGCATGCTGGCGCAGTCGACGCGGTTTGAAGCCGAGCGCGTTCTGGTGTTGGACAGCCGGGTCGACGGGATTTCAGATATTCTGAACCTGTTCGACGATGCCACGCCGATTATGGTGTGCAACCGCGCCGTTATCGACCGGATCGCCGGGTTCCCGATGCACCGCGGCGTCCTCGCGGTTGGCAGGGCGGGGCAGCAGGACAGCCTGCCGGGCGTTCTTGAAAGCGTGCGCGGGCCGGCATTGGCGCTTGTGTGCGCCGGTATCGCAAATCATGACAATCTCGGCGGCCTGTTTCGCAACGCTGCCGCCTTTGCGGCCGATTTCGTCTGCCTCGATGCGCAATGTTGTGACCCACTGTACCGCAAGGCGATCCGAGTCTCCGTCGGCTCCACGCTGACGGTGCCCTATGCGCGCGCCGACGGTCTTGAGGATATTGTCGGCATCCTCGACGCGGCCGGTTTTGATATCCTGGCCTTGACGCCTGCCGGCGAGACGACCGTCAACGCCATCCGACCGGGACGCAGAACCGCGTTGGTCGTCGGTAGCGAGGGCGAGGGGCTGCCCACGGCTTTGCTGCAGCGCCTCGCCACGATACGCATCGCTCAATCGTCATCGCTCGACAGTCTGAATGTGTCCACGGCTGCGGGGATTGCCCTGCATGCTGTCGCCACGGCGATGGGAAGACTGTAAGGCCGGAAGCGTCAGACCGGTTCGCTATCGCGCCCGATCTTGCGCTTCCATTTGCGCAGCAGGCCGAGCGCCTGGAGATGAATTTCATTGGGCGCGTTATCGCGGCAATCCAGACCGCCGCGAAGCTCGGTAATCGCTTTTCGGTAATCACCGTTGCAGGCCTCCAAGACCTGATCCGCCAGCCTATAGGCGTGATCACGCTGAATCCTCTTCCGATCTGCATCCAACATCATCTCGTGGATATCAGCTATGGCCTCGACGAATCCGATCCTCTCAAAATCCTCCGCCTGAACGGACTTCATTGGATCCCGGTTACTTGTGATTTTGACATCGTAGGTTTCTTCAATCCAATCAACCAGGGCGTGATAAAAGAATGTCAGCGTGCCCGCCTCGATCACCGCTTCATGTAAAGAGCTAATGGTGTATAATTCTGACTGCGTCCCATAGGTCGACGCAAGGTCTCTTCCGCGACAGCCGTAACCGGCAACCTGCCGAGCGGCGCCAGCCGGGGACACCCGCCAGAAGATGGAGATGAACCCATGAATTCATGCGCCGCGCCAGGTCTTCTGGTGACCGCCTTAGCCTTTGGACTGTTTAGCTCACCAACGGTCGGCTCGGAGTTCTATTGCGGCCAATTCGAGCTGATTGGCGACGAGAAAACAGTGACCGTGATCGATGAGGCGCCCAAGGGTGACTCGATCGGCGATATCAGGACCGGAATCATGGATTTCATCGATCCGCGCACGGATGAGGTGATCAAGTACTATTTTCGCGCTCAGATCTTCGCGATCGGCGCCGATGGCGTTCACACGTTCCAAGGCGATCACACCTGGGCCTTCCCCAGCGGCGATTTATTGTTCACCCGCGATATCTACCGCCGGACCAACGACACCAGACCGCGTGGCATCGGAGAGCTGCTGGCGCTTGGCGTTTTGGGCGGAACCGGCGCCTTTGCCAGGGTGAGCGGAACCGTAGCCGGAGAAGCCGGCGATACGCCGGTCTGGTCGTTCGATCTCGACTGCGGATAGATATTAGCCGGGATTCCCCGTTTGGCTTCCGTCCGATGACAGTGCCGCCATTCTGGGCAGCGATCAAGCCGTTGAATGCCTCGGCAACGCTTCGGTTAACCGATGGTAGGCCCGTGCAACACAGAATGAGCGCTCCAACCCAGCCAGGAACCCCGCTTGGGCGTGCGCTGGTCACACCTCTCCTGTCGTCAGCGCCGCGCGCCGACGATTTGGCTTTAGTCCCGGTCATGCGGATACCGCCCCGGCAGGCGGCCCACGCAGTCCGTTGATCAGGCCGAGGATGCCCGCGAAGACGGCCTGAGGTAGCGCCGCCTCGGCAAACTGGAACACAGCGTAGCGGGCGTGTCGCACCAGCCGGGCGCCGGTTCTGATCAGCCGCTCGCGCAACGAGGTCAGCGACCAGCTCTCGACCTCGTCGGGCGTCGCGACCGTCCGCAGGAAGTTGGCGAGGTTGTAGGCCAGCGCGTGGAGTTGGAGCCTGACGGCGTTGGCGTCGAAGCGCATGCATGAGAGCCTCGTCCATTTGAGTGCATACTTGCCCTCCTTGATGTGCTGCTCGGCAGTGCCGCGCTGATTGTAAAAGGCCAGCACCCGTTCGTTCGGCAGGCTGCGGTTCGTGACGATGAAGCCGACGCTGGGGAACAACTCGCCCGGGTGGAACTCGACCTTGGCGACCACCCGGCGCGCCTTCGACCAGCTCTTCGCCCGGTAGTGGAAGCTGGTGTACTCGCGCACGACGTGGTTCGGCGGTCGGCCGGGGCGGCGCTTCATCAGCCAGCCGATCTGGTCGTACAGCTTGGGATTGCCCTTGATGCGGATGGCGTAGTCCCAGCCTTCTGCCTCCAGCAGCTCGAACAGCGCCGGGATAGCAAAGGCGGCATCGGCGCGGAACCGCCGTCGGATGATCGAGGGTCGCACCTTTGCCGAGTATCGGGCCAGCACAGGCTTCAGGACACGCTCCCCGCCATCGGCGCTGTGGACGTTGCCGGGCCTAAGCGCGCACCGCTCCAGATCGCCGTACTGGTTGAACACGAAGAGCGGATGCAGGCACTTCGACTGGAAGTGGCCGTTCCAGGCCGCGCCCTCCTGGTCGCCATGCACCGGGCTTTCGGAGCTGTCCATATCCAGCGTGATGCTCTTCGGCGGTTGCCGGTCATGCACGGCGTCGATCCAGCGGCCCGGCAGGTCGGTCAGGGCGTCGAGGTTCTCGGGCCGCGTCAGCATCTCCGTCTCGAACCGGCCCATCGCGCTTGCAGACGCCGCGCCATGCTTCACCGCCCGACCACCGACGACCTGCCGCATCACCGGGTCAAGCCGAAGTCGGTCGGCGTCATTGACGTCCTCATAGCCTGCGAGACGCGAGAAGACGGACTGGCGCAGGAAGCCCACCAGCCTATGCCGACCATTCTTGCCGGTACGCCGATCGGCGATCAGCTCCGCCACCATGTCGGTAAGGCCAAGGGCGTCATCCAGCTCTTGGTGCAATAGCAGGCCGCCATCAGAGCTGATGGCCGAACCATGGAAGGCGAGCTTGACGGAGCGGTCGAACTGGAGCCGCAGAGGCCCGGTTTCTGCGTCACCCGTCGCGTTCGCACTCAAACCGCCGCTCCATCATGGCTAACCTTCTGCAACTGCGAGATTATCATGCTTCGGGAGGTGGCGAAATCGGCGCTTATCTGGGATATCCGGGGTAAGAGCTGCCGCCAAGCCTCATGGAGCCCGACGTTTGATCTCTGCGCGGGCGCGGGCGGCGAGGCTGCGGCGGCCGGCCTTTGCTTTGTCCTTGCCGGCGATCAAGGCGGCAAGGGGCGATGCTTTCGGCTCCGATGCGGCCGAAAGGCTCAGCACAAGCGCAGCGATGTCTGCAAGTTCCTCTCGCAGCCGGTTGTCATTGTCGGCGTTTCCGGGCGCTTTCAGCGCGTCGATCAAAGCTTGCTGACGCGTCCGCAAATCATCCATTCGGTTTTTCAAGCTGGCATCTGATGGCATTGGTCGTCCCGCTCTCCTCCGTTCGCTCGGTGCCTCCGGGCCGTCCGCTTTCGTACCGTCGCCAGGCGCAGCGACCTTGGCACGCATCCTGTCCGTCTTGCGGCCGGAAGCCGATTTGCCGCGCCGGCGTGTCGCCTTCGCCGTTTCGGTTTGGCTCTGCGACCGCGCGTCCTGCCCGTTTGATGGCGCTGCCGCGGCGGGCTGACTGTCCGGCGCACGCGGCTTCTTGCCTGCTTGTGGCGGCACTGCGTGCAGTACCGTCTTGGCCGACCGTTTGCCGCCTGCCAGGGCGCTGCGGGTCTCCTCCATTTGGCCGGTCAGCAGTGCGATTTTCTGTTGCGCTTCTTCCAGCGCCTGCCGGTTTTGCCTTTCCGCCTCGGTCAGTTCGCGCAGCCGCTTCGTCTGCGCTGCGATCGTTTCGCCGGCTTGCCGGAGCGTCGTCTCATTGGCCGCCAGCGTCGATCGCGCCGTCTCCAGTTCGGCACGTGTCGTGTTGTGATGCGCCTGCTCACGTGCTTGCGTTTTGACCAGATTATCACGTTCCTGGCGCATGGCGGCGATCCGGTCCTCCATGCCGTCCAGTTTCATTTCCGCGTTGGACAGCGATGACTGGCTGGCGGCCAGATCGATGCGGGTGCTGTTGTGGCGCTCCTGCTCCAGGCGGCAAGCTTGCTCGAACTCTCGCGCGGTCGCGGCCATCGCTTTTAAATCGTCCTGAAGGCGCTGCTTTTCGGCGTTGTGCGCATCGATCTGCGCGCGCAGGTTGACGGCTTCCGTGCCGCTTGCCGCGAGCTCGATCTTCATGCTTTCAACCTCGGTGGATATTGACGTCAGATCGTCGTTCAGCCGGTTGATTTCCCGCATATCCGCCTGTTTCACGCGTTCGAAATCCGACAGGCCGAGCGTGAGTTTCTCGATCAAAAGCTGTTTGCGGCGCGATTCCGACCGCAGCGCGGCGGACTGGGTGGTCAGCTCTGCGATTGTGTGCTCCGCCTCGCGTTTTTGTCCGGCGAGCACGGCAAGGTCGCGTTGCAGTCGCGTGGTCTGAAGGCGCTTGCTTGCGGCGTCGTTACGTTCGTGGCGAAGCGCGCCGGAAAGTCTGGCGGTTTCGCTGGCGAACCGGGCGCGCGTGAGATCGGCCCGCCCGTCCGCCTCGGCGCTGCTGTGTGGCATGCTCACCCGGATACGCCTTTCGGTGCGTCGGGCGACTCTGCGGAGGATCACCGGCGTGATCATCATGACGATGATGGTTGCGGCAAGAAATCCAAGCGCAAAAACGAGAATGAACTCCACCAACCGGCCGGCCCGCCCTCATCGGTCCCATGACAATATCGTCCCGCGCGCCGGTTGCCGGCGCCGGACATCGCGCTCACCATGGCAGGCATTGGCGCTAAAGGTCAATCGCCGCGCTTTTGGCCGGGTGCGCGGCAAACAAAAGGGATGGCCGGTCGATCCGGCCATCCCGAAATGGTGTTGGAGCGGCGGCCCGATGCGATCAGAACGGATTCCAGGTGGGCCGCTGGGTGATCTTGAGGTAGCCGATATTCAGGCCGAGCCGGGCGCCGACACCGGTCCGGATCGGCACGACCAGCACCCTGCCGCCCTGAAGCACCGTCATGCCGACGCCGGCCACGAGATAGGCCTGGCCGCTGACACCACCGAACCGGCCATAGACGTCATCGGTGGTTTGCAGGTGGTAGACCAGCATCATGACGCGGCTGCCTTGGCCGCCATAGTCGAAGCCGATGGACGGTCCCTGCCAGAACAGCGGATGCTCGCCGGCATTCTTGGTGTAAAGCCGGCCTTCGCCATAGGTCAGGCCGCCAATGAAGGCGCCGGAGGCTTCCTCGCCGAGAATGTAGCCGTTGGGCAGTCCATAGCGCTCGAACGCCCTTTCGACGACCTGCGCCAGCCCGTCCGTGGTGGCGTCGAAGAAGCGATGCCCGGCATCGATCATCTCCTGGGCCGTGAACGTATCGGATTTGGCGTCAGGTGTTTCCTGCAGTGCCTCTTGGGCCTGCGCCGGCAAAACGGAGAGCGTTAGGACCAGCATCAGCACAAAAGGCGCCCCGATCGCTGCCGCAAGCCCGCGGTGGATGTTTTTCATCGGTGTTTCTCCGTGATCAGCTTAAGATGCTGCGCGATTCGGCAGCATGATGCCGTGAGGACATTAATAGTTGGTTTACCTAAAGTGGTGACTTTATGACGCCCGTCGCAAACGGCAGCGCACATGGCGGACAGGCAATCAACGCAGCGAGCGGAACGAGCAAGGAGCGGACCATGGCGTCGAACCCCCATCTCACCCTTTCCGGGCCCGATCTGGCCGCGCTGCTGTGCAGCCGGGTGTGTCACGACATCATATCGCCGGTCGGTGCCATCAACAACGGACTGGAACTGCTGGACGAGGGCGGTGCAGACGAGGATGCGATGGATCTCATCCGATCGAGTGCCCGCAATGCTTCCGTGCGACTGAGATTTGCGAGGCTTGCGTTCGGCGCCTCGGGTTCCGTCGGCGCGTCCATCGATACCGGTGAGGCCGAGAAGGTCGTGCTGGATTTCGCCGGTGCCGACGGCAAGACCGAAGTGTCCTGGCAGGGGCCGCGAGCGATCGTCGCCAAGAACAAGGTCAAACTGCTTCTCAACCTGTTCCTGGTTGCCAATGGCGCCATTCCGCGTGGCGGCTCGGTCACCGTCGAACTGGCCGATCTCGAAACCGCGCCGCGCTTCACGCTGGTCGCCCGTGGCGGGATGGTGCGTGTGCCCGCGAAATTCCTGGAGATCCAGAGCGGTTCGCTGGCCGAACCGATCGATGCCCACTCCATTCAGCTTTACTATACGGTGCTGCTGGGCTGCGAGGCGGGCATGGTGATCAACGTGGCCACCGGATCGGAGGAGGCGACCTTCACCGCAGTGCCGGCATAATCGCGCGTCCAGCGCATCGGTTAAATGGTCACCAAAGCCTGAACATCCGTTTGCCGCCCGACTTTTTTGCGAAACGCGTCCCCGCATTTCGCAGACCGGCCGCTTCTTGTGAGGCGCGGGCGGCCTGCCGTGTCAGGCGCTTTCGAGGGCCTCGTTTTCTTCCGGTTCGCGCAGCACATAGCCGCGGCCCCACACCGTCTCGATATAGTTGCGGCCATCGGCCGCCGTGGACAGTTTCTTGCGCAGCTTGCAGATGAAGACGTCGATGATCTTCAGTTCCGGCTCGTCCATTCCGCCATAGAGATGGTTGAGGAACATCTCCTTGGTCAAGGTCGTGCCTTTGCGCAGCGACAGCAATTCCAGCATCTGATATTCCTTGCCGGTCAGATGCACGCGCTGGCCGGCCACCTCGACCGTCTTGGCGTCGAGATTGACAAGCAGGTCGCCGGTGGTGATCACCGATTGCGCATGGCCCTTCGAACGTCGCACGATCGCGTGGATGCGGGCGATCAGTTCGTCCTTGTGGAACGGCTTGGTCATATAGTCATCGGCGCCGAAACCGAGGCCGCGCACTTTGTCTTCGATACCGGCCATGCCGGACAGGATGAGGATGGGGGTTTTGACCTTGGAAAGACGCAGTGTGCGCAGAACCTCGTAGCCCGACATGTCGGGCAGATTGAGGTCCAGGAGAATGATGTCGTAATCATAGAGCTTGCCGAGATCGACGCCCTCTTCCCCCAGATCGGTCGTGTAAACGTTGAAGCTCTCCGACTTCAGCATCAGTTCGATGCTTTGCGCCGTGGCGCTGTCATCCTCGATCAATAGAACCCGCATGAATTTCCCCTTTCCCGCCGCGGAAGGTTGCAACGGCCTCCTGACGCACCACGGAACCGGTCGCTGCTTACACTGAAACGTGCCACGAAATGGTTAACAAATTCTAATTCAGTATGGCAACCCTTAATCCTTTAGGCGGATTCGATAGCTAATTATCTGATTTATATGATGAATTCGAGGCACAGATATTAATATTTTACTTTAACAAATCGTTGCAACCGATTCATCGGACTCACGAAAGAAAACGGCCGAGCGGCCGTTTTCGTTTACCCGGCCTTAAGCGATTATCCCTATGTTTAACGATGTCCGTAAACGAAAGGTTACCAAATGGCCGGGAAAGGCGCTTGCCGGCCATTTTCCGCCGAGCCGATTCGGGCCTGGTCCACCGGACCGGGTGTTTACGGGTGGAGGAAAGATTGAGCCGGGATCTCGCATCACGGGGGTAATGCGCATGAAATCGAACGAGAGCCTCATCCGCCTGAAGGAGTTTCAGGTCAATGACAAACGCCGCCAGCGAGATCAGATTCAATTGATGATGGCGGACTTCGAGCGCATGGCCGCCGAGCTTGAGTATCAGATCGCGGCCGAGGAGAAGAAGGCCGGCATCACCGATCCGACGCATTTCGCCTATCCGACCTTCGCCAAGGCGGCGCGCCAACGGGCAAACAACCTCCAGGAATCGATCCGTGAGCTGCGGGTCCAGCGCGATGCGGCGGAGAGTGCCGTCGAGGCAGCGGAAGCGGAGCTTGAGAAGGCCACAGCGCTCGAAAATCGCGACATCATGGCGCGTGGCTCGAAGGCGGTTTAGCGACACCCATCCTGTGTTATCGATCTCCTGCGGTGTCCGGCTGGTCCCGGTCGCCGCAATATGGTTTTGTGCGCCTGCTATTGTGCCGCTGAGCGAGCTCCGGACCATGTCCGTTTCGGGGCAGGGAGGCAGGTGCTCTTGATCCGACGAACCATCTTGCCGTTGCTGTTGTTTGCCGGCCCGTTCTTTCTGGCTCTCGGCCTGACCCTGCCGCTTGTGCGCTTCGAGAGGCTCTTTTTCTTCCAAGAGACGCCGTCCCTGATTTCGATCATCGCCGCACTCTGGCGTGAAGACAGTCTGGCGCTTGCCGTTCTGGTCGGCCTGTTCTCGGTCGTGTTTCCGATTGCCAAACTGCTGGTTGTGATGATGGAGGCCGCCGATGCACGCGGCGGTGGCCGGCGGCGGGGCGGCGCTTTCGACCGGCTGCTGCCGATCTTGTCGAAATGGTCGATGATGGATGTACTGCTGGTCGCGCTGATCATTGTTGCCGCCAAGACCAGCGGCGTTGCCGATGCCTTTACGCAGCCCGGCCTGTGGTTCTATGCCGCCTCAGCGCTGTCGGTGACAGTGGCGCATTTCCTGCTGCGCGGTCGGAAAGTCGGCCGGTAGGCCGTTGACTGCCGGTCGCCGAAGGGCATCTCAGTGGCGATATTGCTGAATCCGGGTCGTGCGCAGCCCCGCCAGACCATGCGCCTCGATCGACGCCTGCCAGGACAGGAATTCCTCGACCGTGAGTGCGTAGCGTTCGCAGGCTTCTTCCAGACTGAGCAGGCCGCCGCGAACCGCCGCGACCACTTCGGCCTTGCGGCGGATGACCCAGCGCCGCGTCGAACTTGGCGGGAGGTCTGCAATCGTCAGCGGGCTGCCGTCCGGGCCGATGACGTATTTTATTCTCGGTCGCACCATCTCGGTCATTGGACTCTCTGCACACACTCAAAGACCATCTGGCGGCCAGCATGGCAGCGAGGTTTAAAGATTGTCTAAACAAGGCGAGGCCGCCACAACCGCCTTGTTTGGGATGCCGATAACGCATTGGACTGGTTGAAAAGCGGTGTCACGGAGGCGTGGCGCAAGCCTGAGCTTGCCGCGCTCAAGGCAATTGCATATATGAAGTCCAAGCCTTGATGGGCGCCTTTAACGCCTTTGAATGCGGAACAGACCTTGAACACACTTGATATTGACAAGAGCCCCGAAGACACGCGGGTGGTCGTCGCCATGTCCGGGGGGGTCGACTCTTCGGTGGTCGCCGGCCTGCTCCAGCGCGAGGGTTACGACGTCGTCGGCGTCACGCTGCAACTCTACGATCATGGCGCGGCCGCGCACCGGGCCGGCTCCTGCTGTGCCGGCCAGGATATCGACGATGCGCGCCGGGTGGCCGAAACGCTCGGCATTCCCCACTACGTTCTCGACTATGAGAAGCGCTTTCGCGAGGCGGTGATCAACCCCTTCGCCGAGAGCTATGTGGCCGGCGAGACGCCGATCCCGTGCGTTGCCTGCAACCAGACGGTGAAGTTCGCCGATCTCCTGAAGACCGCACGGGAGTTGGGGGCCGACGTGCTTGCCACCGGCCACTATATCCGCTCGCGCCCCAACGGCGCCCACCGGGCGCTCTACCGGCCGATCGATTCCGACAAGGATCAGAGCTATTTCCTGTTTGCGACGACCCAGGAGCAGGTCGATTATCTGCGCTTTCCGCTGGGTGACCTGTCGAAGGCCGAAACCCGCGCCATCGCCGCCCGGTTGGGGCTCAATGTCGCCGACAAGCCGGAAAGTCAGGACATCTGTTTCGTGCCACATGGCAAATACAGCGATGTGATCTCCAAGCTGAAGCCGGAAGCCGCGCATGGCGGCGACATCGTGCATATCGACGGCCGCCTGCTCGGCCGTCACCAGGGCATCGTCCATTACACCATCGGCCAGCGCCGCGGCATCGGCGTTGCCGTCGGCGAACCGCTCTATGTCGTGCATCTCGACGCGCCGTCCGCGCGGGTGATCGTCGGACCGAAAACGGCGCTGGAAACGCGCCGGCTGTTTCTGCGCGACATCAACTGGCTCGGGGACGGTGCGGTCCAGAACCTGCCCGGGGACGGCTTTGGCTGCTATGCCAAGGTGCGTTCGACGCGTCCGCCGCACCCGGCCACCGCCTGGTATCGGGATGGTACGCTGATGGTCGAACTGGCCGACGGCGAGGCCGGCGTGGCGCCGGGCCAGGCCTGCGTGCTCTATTCGAGTGATGAGGACCACGCGCGGGTCTTCGGCGGCGGCTTCATCGCCCGGACCGAGCGGACCGACGAGGCCGAGAGGCTGCTGCGCAATGTGCTGGCCGCCGACGCCGTGGCCGCGCCGACCGGCACCGTCTGAGCGGCGACAAATCCAACAAAGCAAACAGCCGGTTTCGGCAAACCGGCTGCGTGTCAAGTAGCGGCTTCGTTATTCTGCGGCGATGGCGTGCCGCGCACCGACGAAATCGCGGATTTCACCGATAATGCGGTCCTGGTCGTCCCGCCCCAGATACGGGTGCATCGGCAGGCACAGAATGGTATTGGGCAATTGCTCGGTCACCGTCATCTGCCCTGGGCCCGTCGGGCAGTGGGCATAGGCCGGCTGCCGGTGCAGCGGCTTGACGTAATAGATCACCGAAGGAATGCCCTTGTCGGCCAGATGCGCCTTCAGGCCGTCTCGATGGCTGGTTTCGATGGCGAATTGCGCCCAGGCGGACCGCATGCCCTCCGGCACGTGCGGCACGCGCACATGGTCCTTCAACTGCTCGCAATAATAGTCTGCAATCTTCTGACGCGCCTCGAGTTCGTCGTCGAAGATCTCCATCTTTTGCAGGAGAATCGCGGCCTGGATCGTGTCGAGCCGCGAGTTCAGGCCGACGCGGATATTATCGTACTGGCTTTCTCCCTTGCCGTGGAAGGCACAGGAGCGCAGCTTTTCCATCAACGCGTCGTCATCGGTGAACATGGCGCCGCCGTCGCCGTAACATCCGAGCGGTTTGGCCGGATAGAAGCTGGTGGCGGCGACATGGCCGTAGGCGCCGCAGCGGCCGACCCCGGTGGTGCCGCCGATGCTCTGCGCGGCGTCGGACAGAACGGTCAATCCGTGTTTGCGGGCGATCGCGTCAATCGCCGGATAATCGGCCGGTGTGCCGAACAGGTCGACCGGGATGACGGCCTTTGGCGTCAGCCTGCCCTCGGCCAGGGTCGTTTCCACTGCATCCTCAAGATGGGACGGGCTCATATTGTAGGTGTCGCGCGATATCTCGACGAAGACCGGGGTGGCGCCGACCAGTGATACCACTTCCGCCGTCGCGGCGAAGGTGAAGGACGGGACGAAAACCGCATCGCCCGGGCCAATCTCGTAGGCCAGCAGCGGGATCATCAGCGCATCGGTGCCGTTGGCACAGGCGATGGCGTGCTTGACCCCGATGAAATCGGCGATCCGGCGTTCGAACTCGGTCACTTCCGGCCCGAGAATATAGCGCCCTTCCTGCAATACCTTGGATACGGCCTGCTCCAGACGGCCGGCAATACGCGACCGCTGCGCGGCAAGATCAATAAAATGCATGTTTGTCTTAGTCCCCCTGCGGTCAATGCCCTTTGGCCGCGTGTAGGAATTTCAATCACAGACGTACCGGCGTCAATGTCCCGATTTCCGCTGTTCGGCCCCCTCCATCCGCCGAAGTCCGCGAAACCCAGGCGTCCGACCGTCGGCATGGCCGCCCGAATCTAGCTAATACGCTGTCTTTTCACCGATATCCAGCCCCAGCCCCTTCACACTCGGGGGCAAAATGTAACCGCCGGTGATCACAAATTGTTTTGCGTTACAACGTGTTGATTGTGTCAATCATGTGTCACAGTGCCGGCCGACAGAATGCGAATTACGGCAAGCCCCTCGGTCGCCGGCGTGCGCGGCGCCGTGCCGTTCAGGACGCAATCGGCGAAGTGCCGGCATTCATTGGTCAGCGGCAGGCCTTCGGGCACCGGCACATAGCGCGGTTCGGCCGTCCGGAACTGCCACCCGCTATCGTCCTTCCAGACCTGATGATCGTAGATCGCCAGCTTCTGCTGCCAGGGCGCGGTGTCGTCGAAGACCGCCATCGCCTTGCGTCCGATGACGGTCAGCCGGCGTTCGCGATAGGGGTTGAGGCGCGAGGCGAAGACGTGGCTGCGGATGCCGCTGGGAAAGGCAAGGTGCAGATGCGCGAAGTCGCTCAGATGATTGATCGCCGCCGATCCTTCGCCGCGTATCGTCGACGGTTCCTCGCCGGTCAATGCCATGATGAGTGAGAGATCGTGCGGCGCCATGTCCCACAGCGCGTCGTTTTCGGAATGGAACTTGCCAAGGCCCACCCGGTGGGCGTGAATATAGCGGATCGGTCCCAAAGCGTCGCCGGCGACCATGTCGGCCAGCGTCTCGAACGCCGGATGGAAGCGCAGCACGTGGCCTGTCATGACGACCAGGCCGGCCTCGCGGCCGGCATCGACCACGGACTGGGCGTCCTCGACGGTCAGCGCGATCGGCTTTTCCACCAGCACATGTTTGCCCGCGGCGATGGCGCGCAGGGTGTTTTGCGCATGGAATTGCGGCGGTAGGGCGAACACGACCGCGTCGATGTCGGCTGCGTCGAAAACCTGCTCTGGTGCCATGGCATCGACGCCGAACCTGTCTGCGAGGCCGGCGGCGCGGTCCGCGTCGATGTCGGCCACCGCCTTCAGTGCGCCGAGTTCGCTCCATGTCCGGATATGGTTCTGACCCCAGTAGCCGCAACCGACAACGGCGATGGCTGGCATGGTTTTCATAGTGACTTTCTGCCCTCGTCAACGCTCTCGCCTGCAATATCGGCAGCCAATCGGCCATGCAAGTGGCGCGGTTTGATTTCTCCCAGGCTTTTGCCCCTCGGCGGCCCCAGCTTTTGCTTGACACCGGTGATGCCGCGCCATTATATCGCGCCGTTCCCGATGGCTTCGGCGGGGTAGCTCAGGTGGTTAGAGCAGCGGAATCATAATCCGCGTGTCGGGGGTTCGAGTCCCTCCCCCGCTACCATCGTGCCCCGGGTCCGTTCTTGAGACATGGGTGACAGATTGTACCTAAGACATGGGTGACAATCTCGAGCCGAACGGATTGTCGATAATTACGGTGACAGTTTACTAAATCCCCAATTGATGCCATCGGCTGGCCATGGTGCGTCTCGTCCGCATCGTCGTTCCTGGCATCCCGCATCATGTGATCCAAAGGGGCAACCGGCGGCAGAACACGTTTTTCGAAGACGGCGACTTTGCGCTGTATCTGGATTTGCTTGCCGACAGCAGCGCCCGCGCCCGGACACAGATCTGGGCCTATTGCCTGATTCCCAACCACGTCCACATTCTCCTGGTTCTGTCGGACGAGTACGGCCTGCGGCGGACGTTTGCCGATCTGCACCGGCGCTATACGGGCCATGTCAACGCCCGCGCCCGGGTGACCGGCCATCTGTGGCGGGGGCGTTACGGATCGGTGGTGATGGATGAAGTGCATCTGTTGAACGCAGTGTGTTGTGTGACGCTGAATTCGGTGCGTGCGAAGCTGGTCAGGCGGGCAAGGGATTGGAAATGGTCAAGTGCCAGGGCACATCTTGCAGGCGTGGATGATAAAGTCGTCACCGTCGCCCCGGTGTTGGAGCGCACCGGCGATTTTGCCGATTTCTTGGGCGAGCCGTTCGATGAGGCGCAGGCTTACGGTGCGCTGCGGCGGGCTGAAACCATCGGCCGGCCGATTGGGGAGGCCGATTGGCTGGAGGCGCTTGAGATGCAAACCGGCCGGGTTCTTGTGCCCGGCAAGAGGGGACGAAAACCAAAAAATAGGGATTAAGTAATGGACTGACCCCCTTTTTTGAGTCACGTTAATTGGTGACAGTTCGGTTTGTGATCCGTGGTTGGTTTTTGTGCATGGGCTTCGAATTCGTCCGGTGAGCGATAGGCCAGCGCTGAGTGCAGCCGCTG
>Ga0209785_1000012_pt1 | contig 129790 bp, 127 predicted proteins | sample WorMetG1BERMUDA2_FD_187403 | JGI IMG/M metagenome (GOLD analysis project Ga0209785, IMG submission 187403) | Marine gutless worms symbiont microbial communities from Max Planck institute for Marine Microbiology, Germany - Inanidrilus... ...
GCCGGTGTGCGCTTCACCCTTTGCGTTCACCGCCAAATCACAGATCCATCATGGTTAAGCTATTGATTTGCCCATACTATCATGTGTGGCTATTGGTCTGAAGCGCCGTTCATCTGGGGAATGCGGGCTGAGACAAGAGCAGCATCGTCGGCTGCAACACGAAGTGCACCACGCGGTCGATGTCGCCTATGATTACTTTTATTAAATCCTTGCTGTTGCGGTCGAGGAAATACAGGTAAGGCCGCGCAAGGACTTTCCGAAGAACTCGCATCGCGAGTTCGTGGCGCTGCATCTGAGCAAGAATTCGGACCCGGATTTCGACGAAAGCGCGAAGAAACGAGGTGCTGATAAACATAGCGCAAGCGAAAAGGCCCAAAGCAACGAGCGCCCGGCTTGGATCGTCAATTCCTAATCTGTCAATAAGGCGCCCAATCGCCTGCGTGGGTGCGACCAGATCGGGATTGCCGAGAATGGCGAGAAACGGTAGCAGCGATGCCATTGCCGCGGCTTCAGCGACAGCCACCGCGATCAAGCCAAGGACGATCCAAACGGCTTCCCGCTGACGCGGTGGCGTCAAAAGACCATAAGCTTGCCTAATTGTTCGCGGCAGAATCACTTGCCTCGCCTCCGAACTTGGCGTTGAAAAGGATGGCTTGCGTCCTTAATCACATCAACACAACGGTGCCAAGCTTGCAGATTGCCCGCCCGCTGAATAATTGACGACTGGCACGTCCCATTAGACGTCTGTAAGGTGGATTGGCCCGCATTTGACAGATTTTTGTCGCTGAATGAGCGTTTCGGATCAGTCAAGTGGGTATCTGAAAACAGAAGATGTGTATTTGAAGTTTCGCAATTCTAATGATACTCCATCACTTGCAGAGGAGTTCACGGCAAGGGCCGAAGATTGCACTCCCATAGCATTTCAACTCTCTGGGTCCGGTTTAGGCGTTATTGGTGCGCAAACCCGCATCGAGTGCATCCGTCTCCCATCGTTCAAACACTTGCGTGTGTTAGAGCCTCATGGTCCGACTTATGCGTGGCGCTTTGCCTATATAGCTGATTCTGCGAGTGTCTATTCTGATCTACCGGACCACGCGGATTGCGGCACGCTGCATTGCAACAACTCCAAATACGCTTTGTGGAGCGGCGTGGTCCCCCCCGTAACCGTGATCGGCCGAAACAATCGTATCTCAAAACTCGCCAGCGCTCCGGGCCGGCGCGATTGGATCAATCGGCAAAACTGCTTTTGCGTTTTCTGTTTTCCATAGCCGAAGCCGAAGGCTGGTCTCTGGCCCATGCGGCGGGTCCGGCTTCGGTGGGAAGGATGTATTGATCTCGGGCGGTGGCGGTCCGGGCAAATCGACGCCTGCCGCGACAGCGTGGAGACAGGCGCAGAATGCGATGGCGATAATTTCGTTGCTATTCAAAAGGACTTGCAACGGCTACTGCGAGAGGGGCCCCAGCGGCGCGTCCGCCGTGACCCGTCAGGGCATGTAGGCGCCGCCATTGACCCACAGAACCTGACCGGTCATGAAGCCGCTTTGCGGGCCGAGCAGAAATTCGATCGGCCCGACCACATCGCGGGGCTGGGCGATCCTGCCCAGGGGCACGGTCGTCGCCAATTGCTCGACCGCCACAATGCTCGCTTGGTCCTCGTCCGACCGCCCTGTGCCTCCCGTCAGGAATGCCGTTTGAACCGGGCCGGGGGCAACCGCGTTGACCCGGATGGAAGGCGCACATTCCAGCGCGAACGTCTTGGCCAGGGCGATCACGCCCGCCTTCGACGCGGCGTAGGCACCATGCCCGGGCCGAATGAAGTGTGCGAGGCCGGAAGAGACCAGAACAATCGACGCGTCCCGGGCCATCAAGGGTAACAGCGCCTTCGTCGCCAGAAACACGCCACGCATGTTGCCGGCAACCGTGTCGTCGAAAGCCTCGATACCGGTCTCGGCGAGAGCCATGACGCCGTGGCTGTACCCGGCGAGATTGACGAGACCGTCCAACGGGCGGCCCGCGTCGGCAACCGCCGCAGCCGCGGCGTCGATCGCATCTTGCGAAAGGACGTCGATCGGGATGGCCGCAACGTCCGGGGGATGACGATCGAGCGAAGCCTGCAGGTCGAGCGCAACCACATCATGGCCGCCGCCGCGGAGCGACTTCACCAGGACACGACCGATACCGCCGGCCGCGCCGATGACGACGATCCGGCGCGGGTCCTCACCCGCGCCGAGGCCATCGACTTCCCCTTCCGGGCGTTCAACCGACATATTTCTTTTCGAACGCCCAGACGTCATCGAAGCCGACGAGCGTATTGAACGCCTCGAACGGATAAAGATCGACATCATCGCTGGTCTTGCCGTTGGTGAGCAGGTCACCATAAGCCTTTTCCAGCGCGGCGCCGGCGGCGAGGAAGCCGAGCGCCGGATGGATCGCGATCTGATAGCCCATTTCTTCCAACTGCGCGGCCGACACTAAGGGCGTGCTGCCGCCGTTGACGATATTGGCAAAGAGCGGTCCGTCGATCTCATCGCGCACCTTGCGCATTTCATCGACCGATTCAGGTGCCTCGACAAACACGACATCAGCGCCGGCCCTGCGAAACGCCTTGCCGCGGCGGATCGCCTCGTCGATGCCCAAGGCAGTACGCGCATCCGTGCGGGCGATGATCAGAAAGTCGGCGCTTTTACGGCTGTCGATCGCCACTTCGATCTTGCGCACCATGTCCTCAAGCGGAATGACCCGGCGCCCTGGCGTGTGACCGCAGCGTTTGGGGAATTCCTGGTCTTCCATATGCATCGCGGTGACGCCAGCCGCCTCATAGCCCAGCACCGTCTGGCGCACATTCAACAACCCACCATAGCCGGTATCGGCGTCGGCGATCACCGGCAGCCGCGTCATTTTGACAATCTGCGCAATGCGCTCAAGCATGTCGCGATACGTAGCAATACCGGCGTCGGGCAGGCCGAGATAGGAGGCGACGGTGCCGTAGCCGGAGACATAAAGCGCCCGGAAATCCATCCGATCGGCGATCTTGGCCGATATCAGGTCGAAGACGCCGGGCGCCAAAACGAAATCGCCGCTTGCAATTGCGGCCTTGAGTGCGGGATCAGCCATCGATCTCTCTTCTTCCACCGTGATTCATCGCCAAAACTCGAAATCCGCGCGTCATTGATCGGCAAGCCGGCCGAGTGCCGCGGGCGCATCGTCAAGGCCGGCGGCGCGCAGGCAGGCCCACAGCGTCGCCTGATTGGAGGTGACCACCGGCACGTCCAGTTCGGCCTCCAGCGCACCGATCAAAGACTGCGTCGGAAAATCGGTGCATAGCAACAACAGCGCCTCGCTCTGCGGCGCAAAGGCGATGCGCGCGTGGGCCCGCACATCCTCGATGCCGGTGCGGGCGATCAACGGGAATTCCCACGGGCCGCCCTCGCCGATGCCAAGCCCGCAGATCCGTTCAACACGGAAACCGTGCGCCTCCAGAAAGGCGACCTCGTGCGCATTAAGCGTATCGCCATAGGGCGTGGCGACCGACAGGCGAACAGCGCGGAACGACCGGAGCGCGGCGACAATGGCTGCGGACGTGGTCACCGCTTCCACGCCATGCCGCTCGGACAGACTGCAAGGCAGCGACTCCACCGGCTGCACCATCGAGCCCGCCGTGCAGGCATAGGCGATCACGTCCGGCGCCGCCGGCAGCAGCATGGCGAAAGCGCGATCCAGATCGCGGTCGAGCCTCGCCCGCCCGCCGTCGCTGCCGATGTCGTCATGCAGGACCATGCGGTGGGTGTGAAAAGACACACCATCGGGCACCGCAAGACGCCACTCGCTTTCATTGACCGTATTGGTCGGCGGCACGATCAACCCGATCTTCGCCCGCCATCCATATGTCGACTGATGCCGCACGGTCACACGTGTCACCCTGGAATCCCCGGCTAAATGTCCAATTATTATGATGCTTACGCGAATATTTGTCCATATGTTTATGATGTCGAGCATGGTAATCTCGACTATAATCCGGTCGAAATGCATCCATCGCGTTGTCAATTGATTGGACAAGTGGATGGGAAGGGATGATAGAACAGCACAAAGAGGCGGGGTTGTATTCGATGTCCATATCAAGCTTGGACCAGGACGACATGGCGGCTGAAAACGGCCCGCGCTACCAGCGCATCCAGCGGGTGCTGGAAGAGAGGCTGGCAGCCGGCCAATATCCGGTCGGGTCGCTGATGCCGACCGAGATCGAGCTGGCGAGCGAATTCGCCACCAGCCGGTTCACGGTGCGCGAAGCGCTGCGCCACCTCACCGAACGCGGCTATATCAAGCGCAAGCAGGGCCTCGGCACCCGTGTGGTCGCCACCGATCCAAAGGCGGAATATGTACAATCCTTTGAATCGCTGCAGGAATTGTTCCACGTCGCCGTCGAAACCTGGTTCGCCTTCCATGAGACGACGCGGGTCACGCTCGACGGGGAATTGGCGGAGCGTGTCGGCGGGCGCCAGGGCGAAGAATGGTTCAGGGTAACCGGTGTGCGCTGGACCCATCCGGGCGGGCGCGCCGTGTGTCATATCCAGAGCTTCATACCGCCGCGCTTCGCGGATGTGGTGGACAAGCTGGAGGACCATGACGGGCCGTTTTTCAGCCTGCTCGAACGTTATGACCAGGGACCGATCGACGAGGTGGTCCAGGAGATCCGCGCTGTGCCCATGCCGCCGGAAATCAGCCGCACCCTCGGACTGCAAAAGGGCTCGTGGGCGCTGCAATTGCTGCGTCGTTACATCACCGCCGGCGGCGTGATGATCGCTTCCTTCAACTGGCATCCGGCCGATCAACTGACCTATACGATGCGCATCGAACGCCACCGCGGCGGTTAACGCATTAACGCAACACGATCAGGCGCGCTCGCGAGCCGCTGTTGCACCATTGCCCAGTCGCTGCGCGAACACCCACAGCAGCATGCCGCCGATGAGCCCGATGCCGTTCAGCATCACCCCATAATCAATCATCGAATGCGGCACGAACAGCGCCAGCCCGGCCGCCACGCAGGCAAGCCGCGCGGGCAGGTTCAAAATGACGCGAAACCAGCCAACCACCCCGGCGGTGACAAGGCCGATTCCGCAGATCGCGGTGGCCATGGCCACTGTGCTCTCAAGCCAGCCGGAGCCCATCATCAGCAGGGCGGGCGAGCCGACAAACAGCATCGGCACCAGAAAGGCGGTCCAGCCAATGCGCACCGCTTCGAAGCTGGTTTGCATCGCCGGCGCGCGGGCCATATTGGCGGCGACGAAGGCGGCGATGGCCACCGGCGGCGTGATCATCGACAACATGCCGAAATAGAGGACGAACAGATGCGCCGCCATCGGCTCGATGCCGAGCTCGATCAAGGGCGGGGCGGCGAGCGCCGCCAGCAACAGATAGACACCAACCGTCGGCAAGCCCATGCCCAGAATGATGCACAGCACAGCGGTCAGCCCAAGCAGAAGCAGCAAGGAGCCCTGTCCGACCTGCACGAGGAAAAAGGTCAGGCCGAAACTTAGACCGGACAGATTGAACACGCCAATCACGATGCTGGCGATGGCACAGATGAGAACGATGTCGACGGCGATGTTGCCGGCGTCCACCAAGGTCTTGATAAGGTCGCGTGCCGTGATCCGGCGCCCCTCATAGGTCTTGTAGAGGGCGATGACGAACAGCACGCCCAAGGCCGTCAGGGCGGCAGTCTCAGGGCGCAAATTGAAGGCGAAAAGACCGGTGATCAAAATCGCGAACGGCAGCAGGACGAACCAGCCACGCCGAAGCACCCGGATGACCGAAGGACGCGCGCCGCCGACCGGCTTGAGATGGCGCCGCGCCGCTTCGAAATCGGCAAACAGCAACAGCGACACGTGGTACAGGATCGACGGAATCAAGGCGGCCGCCACCACCTCCGCATAGGGGACGCGCAGGTTCTCGGCCAACAGAAATGCCGAGGCGCCCATGATCGGCGGCACCAATTGCCCGCCGGTCGACGACGCGGCTTCGATGGCCGCCGCGGTCTTCGGCCGGTAGCCAGCCTTGGTCATCAGCGGGATGGTGATCGCGCCGGTGGACGCGACATTGGAGACGGCCGTGCCGGAAATGGAACCGAACAGCGCCGATCCCAAAACGGCGATCTTGCCGGCACCGCCGCGGGTCCCGCCGACCAGGCTGACGGAGAGGTCGGAAAACATCGCCGACCCGCCGCTGGCAAGCAGCAGGCGCGCCAACACAACATAGGGCACCACCACCACCACGGCGATCGTCAGCGCCGCGCCGACCATAGAGGCGCTGTCGAGGATAGCGAAGACGATCAGCCTTTCAGGCTTGATCGCGCGCGACTGCAGAGGACCGGATAATTGGTCCGAAAACAGCGCATAGAGACAGATCGCAGCCAAAATGACGATCAGCGGCCAGCCAATCGCGCGGCGCACCGTCTCAAGCAGCAGCATAAGGCCGATGGAGGCGACGATCAGCGCTTCCTGCCGGGCGTAAAACAGGTTCTCTGTCAGATAGGGAAAGCGCAGTGTCAGATAGACGCCGTAACACAGCGCAACGACCGCGGCGGCCCGGTCATACCACGGCGCGTCCTCGGCCAGGCGGCCGCTGCGGGTGACGGAACGCTTCAAGAAGCACAACGCCATGGCAAGGGTTGCCGCTGCGATCAGCAACTGCTCCGTCCAGACGCGGATGCCGAGAAACAGCGGCGCCCCGGATGCCCACAAAAGGGCGAGGATGGGAATCAGGGCCGCGCAGACCGATGCGCCATTGTGGACAAAACGCTGCATCCGCGCGGCTCTCTGCGTTCTCTACTCGTTCCAGATGCCCTGTTCCTCATAGAAACGGATGGCGCCGGGATGATAGGGAATGTCCACCTGCTGGGCCATGCCATCCGCCGTAAAACCATCAAAGAACCGGCCCGAGGCCAACAGCTTGTCCTCGGCGGAATGAAGCGCCTTGACCACTTCGTAGACTTGCTCGTCGCTGGTGTCCGCGGACGCAAACAGCGTGTAGTAATAGGCGATCACATGGGTCGGCTTGTCGATGCCGGTGATGTTCTGCGACCCATCGACCTCCAGCAGGAACATCTGCGGCAGCCATTCCTGCATGCGCTCGAGCGCTTCGGGCGTATCGTTCAGATCGATATAGCGGATGCCGCCCATCGTGGCGTCGAATTCCTGGGCGGTGGCAGCGCCGACGACAACCACCGTCATATCGGTGGTTCCTTCCGCGAAACTCGCCCACATACGCGGGAAGTTCGGCACCGGAACCTCGCTGACATCCTCCGGCGTCAATCCGCCATTGGCCAGGCCGGCGTTGAAGACATGCTCGCCGAGCGCGCCTTTCGAGAAGGACGGCACGCGCTTGCCGCTCAGATCGGTCATCGACTGGATATCGCTGTCGACGGGAACGATGAACCCGGCCCGGAACGGCATCAGGGTCGCGACCATGCGCAGATTTTCGTTGGGACGGCCGTCCGACATGCCCGTGCCGGTATAGGCGTAATACGTCTGGACAACATTGGCGATCGCAAATTCGATCTCTCCGGCATTGACCAAGGGAATGTAATCGGCGGTATTTGCCACCTCCTGCGGTCGCATCTGCAGGGGCGATACTTCCGACACCACCGCTGAAATCGCACGGCCGATCTGGTTGGTGCCGCCGGTCGCGGTTGATCCGAGGGCAACGACCTGCGCCGCCGCAAGTTGAGAGGAGGCCAGCATGAAGCCCGCCACCATAAGCGATTTATATAACATTTTCAGGTTCCTCTCCCGTGTGGTTTCCTTCTTTCGGGCCCTTCCGGTACCCGTGTCCCGCTGATTGCGGGAGCGATCGTCAGCCATCGGGGCTCCGGCTTTCGTGCCTTGAACCCGGCGAATGCCACAGCCGCTCGCCGACCGCGATCGGACAGGGCGATCCGACCGCGCTTTCGACAGCAACGGCCGGTCTTCGCCAAATGGTTGCCGTCGCTTCTCATTTGGACAAATAGGAAAAAATCTCCTTGAATTGTCCAAACCTTTTCGACACATTGAAAGCATCGCCCGAAGCTGTCAAGCGAAACATTTGCGTTTGTGACTTCCGGCGCGGCTCAAGGCCCTTTCTCTGGAGTCGCGTGGCCGCGTCAGAGGAGACTGAAAGCGACAGGCGGGCCCGGGCACGAAATGCACGCGAAGGAGAACGAAGTGGTCGACAGTCTCGGATATCGCAGGAAGTTCGGTGTGATCGCGCCATCGACCAACACTTCGGTTCAGCCGGAATTCGATGCCATGCGGCCGGTCGGAATCACCAATCATTTCTCCCGTATCGTCATTCCCGACAATCCCGTTCAAAACGACGCGGATTTCAATGCGCTGATGGACAATATCCGCGAAACCATGATGCAGTCGATCGACGCGGTGATGTCCTGCAGCCCGGACTATCTGGTGATGGGCATGTCGGCGGAAACGTTCTGGGACGGGCTGGAGGGCTCGGTTGAATTACAAAAGCGGGTCGAGGAACGCGCCGGCGTCGGCGTCGCCATGGGGTCGGATGCCTGTCAGGCGGCGCTCAAGGTTTTCGGTGATATCAAACGCATTGCGGTGATTACCCCCTACATGCCGGTCGGCGATACTCAGGTGCACCGCTTCTTCACCGATTGCGGCTTCGACGTCGCGGCGATCAAGGGATTGAGATGCAAAAGCCCGATGCTGATCGCGCATGAATCGGAGAAGATTCTGCGCGATGCCATCATCGAACTGAACGACCCGTCGGTCGAAGCGATCGTGCAGGTCGGCACCAACCTGGCCATGGCGCGTGTTGCCGGCATCGCCGAATTCTGGCTCGATAAACCGGTTATCGCCATCAATACGGCAACCTATTGGTGGGCGTTGCGCCAGAATGGCATCGAAGACAAGATCCGGGGTTTCGGTTCGCTTCTGTCACATCACTGACGGTTCGGCGGCAGACGGACACGCGCGCCGGCGGGCGGCCGGCAGGCGCCGCCACAATCAGCGGAGGGCTTTCATCCATGTCACTGCGGGAGCAGCTTCAGAAGGAACCGAAGAGCGTCACCAGTCACATCGGCGGCCGCTTTGTCGCGCCCGTGGGCGCGCCGATCGACGTCGTAGACCCGACTACGGAAGCCGTGATCGCCGTTCTGCATGAGGCCGATGCCGCCGAGGTCGACCGCGCCGTAACCACGGCCCGTGGGGCTTTCGAGACCGGGCCGTGGCCCAGAAGCACGATCACCCAGCGCCAGGCGGCACTGATGGCCATCCACGACCGCATTCTCGACAACGCCGAGGAACTCGCGGAGCTGGAAACGATCAATACCGGCATCCCGCTGAGCCAGACGCGGGGCATGCATATCCCGCGCGCCGCCTATAATTTCCGGTTCTTTGCCGAAACCATCAACCAGTTGGGGGGCGAGGTGTTCACCCAGGAGGACGGAATCCTGTCCATGGTGACGCATGAACCGATCGGCGTGTGCGGCCTGATCGGTCCCTGGAACATGCCGCTCGGGTTGACCGCGATGAAAATCGCCGGCGCGCTCGCCTTCGGCAACAGTTGCGTGGTCAAGCCGTCAGAACTGACGCCGCTCACGGTGGCGCGGCTGGTCGAATGCGTCGCCGATCTGCTTCCTGAAGGCGTGATCAACCTGGTCAACGGCCGCGGCCAAGTCACCGGCGCCGCGCTTGTCTCGCATCCCGGCATCGACATGGTCTCCTTCACCGGCGGCACCGACACCGGCCGCGCGATCCTGACGGCGCTGACCGCCGGTATCAAGCTGCCGGCGATGGAGCTCGGCGGCAAATCGGCCAGCATCGTCTTTGCCGATGCCGATATCGATTATGCGCTCAACGGCGCACTGCTCGGCAGCTTCATGAACAACGGCCAGATGTGCCTCGCCGGCAGCCGCATCTTTGTGCAGCGCCCCGTCGCAGATCAATTCATCGAACGCTTCACCCGGCGCACGCGGCAGATGACGGTGGGCAATCCCCTGGCCGACACCACGGAAGTCGGCCCGATGATCAATCGCGCGCAATGTGAGCGGATGCTGCGCTACGCCGAAAACGGTGCGCGCGAAGGCGCCACCCTGCTGACCGGCGGCCGGCTGCATCAGGCATGCAATCGCGGCTATTTCGCCGAGCCGACAGCGATGCTCGCCCCAGACAACGATCTCGCCATCTGCCGCGAGGAGATTTTCGGCCCCTTCGCCACGCTGCAGATCTTCGATGAGGAGGACGAGGTCGTCGCGAAAGCCAATGATTCCGATTTTGGTCTGGTGGGTTACGTCTGGACCGAGGGGCTGGAACGGGGTCTCCGGGTGTCGTCGGCGCTGCGGACCGGCACGGTCATGGTCAACACGCCGATCGTGCGCGATCTGCGCACCGGTTTCGGTGGTTACAAGATGTCGGGGCTGGGTCGAGAGGGCGCCAAGGGATCGCGTGCCATGTTCACGGAAGAGAAGGCAATCATTGTTGCGCGCGGCAAACGGCGGTTTCCACATATGGGCCTGGGCGAATGAGCGCGCGCCAGGCACCGCACCAGGCGCAGGAGCCGATTTCGCTGACCGGCCGCACCGCCATCGTCACCGGCGGCTCACGCGGTCTGGGGCGGGAAATGGCTTTGGCCCTGGCTGCTGCGGGGGCAAGCCTGGTCATCACCGGCGCACATCGCAGCCAAGCGCTTGACGAAAGCCTGGCGCTCATCCGCACCACCCTGCGGAACGGCGCCGACGCCGTCGCGATCGTCGCAGACGTCACCGATCCCCACGCATGCGATCGCATGGTCGCCGAGGCAATCGATCGTTTCGGCCAGGTCGATACGCTCGTCAACAATGCCGGGCTCGGCATGCGCGCCGTCAGCGAAACCTTCACGACGGTGCCGACGCGGTTCTGGGAGACCGATCCGCGGACCTGGCAGAAAATCGTCGACACCAATGTCAATGGCGCATTCTACGCGGCCCGTGCCGCTGCCCGTCACATGGTCCGGCGCGGCTACGGCAAGATTATCAACATTTCGACCAGCGCGCAGACCATGGTGCGTCGCGGCTACGCGCCCTATGGTCCCAGCAAGGCGGCGCTCGAGGCCGCTTCGCGCATCTGGGCCCAGGACCTCGCCGGGACGGGCGTCGACGTCAATGTCTATCTGCCGGGCGGCGCTTCGGACACCGATCTCATTCCCGGCGGGACGGGCCGAACCGGCGCCGACGGGAATCTGTTGCCAGCGTCGATTATGCGGCGTGCCATCGTCTGGCTGTGCTCCGCCCGGTCCGACGGCGTCAGCGGCGCCCGCTTCACCGCGCGGCTGTGGGATGAAATGCTGCCGGCGTCCGAAGCCGCGCTGGCCGCACAGTCACCGGCTGCCGGCGAACCGGCGATCCTTTGACGCGGCAAAAGCGAAAACGCCATAGGATGTCGTTCTATAGGGAGTGTTGAAAGGGATGGCGGAAGGCTTGGATCGTGTGCTCATTGTCGGTGGCGGCCCGGTCGGGCTGGTTTTGGCCACCTTTCTTGCCGCCCGCGGCATCGCCTCCACGGTTCTGGAGGAGTCGTCCGACATCCCCAAGGATCTGCGCGCCTCGACCTTTCATCCGCCGACCCTGGACATGCTCGACACGATCGGCATCACCGGTGAATTGATCGAACGCGGGCTGATCTGCCCCAGCTGGCAGTTTCGCGACCGCCACGAAGGCGAGGTCGCCACCTTCGATCTGGGATTGCTGAAGGACGACACCGCTCACCCGTACCGGCTGCAATGCGAGCAGTGGAAGCTGTCGGAAGCGCTGCGCCGGCGCGCCGGCGACACGGATGCGATCGAGCTGGTGTTCGGTGCCAAAGCGGTTGCCGTTGCTCAGAATGACGATGGCGCCACCGCCACCGTCGAACGCCCCGACAGCACGAAGGACCGTTTTTCCGGGCGTTATGTCATCGGCGCCGACGGGGCTCGCAGCATCGTGCGCAAATCCTTCGGTCTGACGCTCGAGGGCACGACCATCCCGGAACTGTTCCTGTCCATGTCGACGCCCTTCCCGTTCGACCGGGCGATCCCGGATCTTGCCAATATTGCCTATATCACGGACCCTGACGAGTGGGTGGTGCTGCTGCGCACGCCGACGCTGTGGCGGGTGCTACTGCCAAACGATCCCGATCAGCCGGAGGCGGAGATGTACGATCCAGCCAATATGGACGCCCGGATCCAGGCGCTGTGTCCGCAGGACGGAACCTATGAGATCGCCCACGCCACTGCCTACCGGGTGCAGCAGCGCGTGGCCAACCGCTATGTCGCGGGCCGCGCCGTCCTCGCCGGCGACGCCGCCCATCTCAACAATCCGCTGGGCGGGATGGGGTTGAACGGCGGCATTCACGACGCCGTCAACCTGGTCGACAAGCTGGCACGGATCTGGGCCGGCGAACCGGCAGACACACTGCTCGGCATCTATGAGCGTCAGCGCCGGCAGGTCTGCCTCGACACCGTGCAGCAGCAGTCGATCCGCAACCGCCAGATGATGGCTGAAAAGGATCCTGAACAGCGCCGCGCCTTCCATGACACGTTGCGCCGCACCGTTGCCGACCCTGCGGCCCATCACGCCTATGTGCTGCGATCCTCGATGATCGCGTCGCTGCGCGACGCCGCGCGTATCGCCTGAACAAAATCCGGCCCCGGGGCCGGCCGATACCGACTGGAGCCGACATGAGCCTACCCCACTCCATCCGCCTCGCCGCCGGTTCCGGCCCGACATTCGGGGTCGACGATCTCGCCTGCGCCGCAGCAACCCATCTCGGCTGCTGGGAAGACGAGGGGCTGGCGGTGACATGGACACCGGCGCTGGGCGGTATCGCAGCCATGAAGAAGGTGCTCGCCGGCGAGGTCGATGCCGCCTATGGCGGTCTCGGGCCGGTATTGCAATTGCGTGCCGCGGGCGAGAAGCTGCGCATCGTCGCGTCGATGGCCAGGGCCCTGGCGCAAAACTTGGTGGTCCAGCCGCATATTGCGGATACCGGGCAGCTGCGCGACTCGTCCTGGGCGGTGGACGGCATCGGCGCGCTCAGCCATCACATGGCGCGCTGCATCGTGTCTTCGCTCGGCCTCGACGAAGAGCGGATCGACTGGCGAGTGGTCGGACCGCCGCCGGAGCGCATTGCGCGACTGCTCGCCGGTGAGGTCGACGCATCGCTCATTCGGGTCGAGGAAGCGCTGGCACTGACCAACGACCCGGCGAATGATTTGAAGATGCTCTTGGGTTTTGCCGAACTGAAGCAATTGGTGGCGGTGCAGCCACACGGAGTGCTGGCAACCACCGAAGCCTTCGAGCGGATCAATCCGGAGGTCCTGTCGAAACTGGCACGCGGCATCATCACCGCATCGCGGCGCCTGCGTGACGATTTCGACGGCTTTGTCCAAACCTATGAATATTATGTGTCCGTCTCCCTGCCGGCCGCCGACATCGAGCGGATTTGGGCGCAGGAATGCGCATCGGAGGGTTTCGCCATCAACGGCGAACTTACACCGGATCATTGGCAACGCCAGATCGCGTCTTTCGCCGCGCTCAACCCGCACCTGCCCTCCGTCACGCGTGAAGCGGTGATCGCCGACCAATTCGTCCGCGAGGCGCTTGCCGATCTCGGCCGGCGCGCGGGTCCGGACCGGGGCCCCGCCGGATAGATCCTCCGTCCCGTCGCCGCAAGCCGGTGCCAATTGCCGGATCGGAGTGCTTCCTCTAACGTCGCGCGCGGCGGACTGGGATGCGGTGGCAATGGAACGGCGTTTGAGAGTCGGAAGACGCGAACTGCGATCGGGCCTGATCGGCGCCCTTGTGGCGCTTTTGGTCCCGGTGCTGTTCTGGCTGTTGCCGCAGCCGCTCCGGGATACGGTCGAAAAACCGGCGGTCGATGCCATCGCGGGCCTTTGGCCGGCGCCTTTCACCGACATGGTGGCTGTGGTCGACATCGACGACGCCAGCCTGGAGGATTTTGAAGGCCGGCGTCTGTCGCGCGACCGTCTGGCGGCGCTGATCGAGGAAATCGCGCGCCTGGGAGCGTCGGTGATTGCGATCGACTTTGTGCTGGAAGCGCCCTGCGATCTACGCGCGCCCGGCGTGTCGCGGCTGACGCAGGCGATCGCCGCGACGCCGACATCTGCCGGCTTCCTGTTATCCGGCACACTGACCGACCCGCCGCCGATCCTGAGTCCCGTGGCGGCTGCAGCCGATATACGGCTTCCGCAGGTCTGGAGGGCTCTTGGGGCGGACACGTCCTGCCCGCCCGTTGTCGAGGTAGCCAGCGGCCTGTCGACCATTTCGCTTGCCGGCGATTTCGATGGCCGGGTGCGCACGGCGCCAACCGTGATCACCGTCGGTGACCGGCCCTATCCTTCGTTGGCAGTCGATGCGGTGCGGCTGTTCCAGCGGGCCGGCGCGGTGTTTCTGTTAGGGGACCCGGCGCGGCTGCAGATCGGCGCGCTCAGCGCGCGTCTCGACCCCGGCGGCGACGTGAAGCTGCGGTTTTCCACAGCCAGGCATCAGACACAACGCACATTTTCCGCGCATCGTATCCTGAAGAGAGACGTCGATGCGGACGCCCTCTCCGGCCGGATCGTGTTTCTCGGATCGAGCGCCGCCGAGCTTGGCGGTCTGCGCCCCGTGCCGGGCAATCCGATCAAGCCGTCGGTCCAGATCCAGGCCGATTTCGCCACCAATCTGCTGCTGGGCTCGAACCCGGTCGCACCGCAATGGGCAAGGTCTGTTTCCGTGGCTGCCGCCTGCGTGCTGGGCGTGATGCTCGCATTCACCGTCGCCGGCCTGCGACCAGTGGCAGCGACCGTGATCGGCATGGGATCGCTGGCGGCCTGGCTGCTGGCGTGTGCGCTTTTCTATCACGGCGTCGATATCATCTTCGATCCCGTGCTTCCGGTGTTAACGATGCTGACGGGTGCCTTTGCCAGCAGCGCCGTACAGTTTTCCGCGGTCCGCAGAAGTGAGGCGGTGATAAGGCAGCGTTTCGAGCAGCGCCTGCCGGCGGCCGTGGTCAGAAAACTGGTCGCAGAGCCGGATTTGTTGAAGTTGCGGGGTGACGAGCGTATCGCAACCTCGATGTTCACCGATGTCGAAGGGTTCACCACCACGGCAAAGCGGCTCGGTCCGGTCGAGTTGATCGCGTTGCTGGACCGCTATTTCGAGGGATTGACCGGCATCATCATTGCCCATGGCGGCATGGTGGACAAGACCACGGGCGACGGCGTTCACGCGCTTTTCAACGCGCCGATGGACCTGGACCAGCACACCGCCGCCGCACTGGCCTGCGCCAAGGACATACAAGCCTTCTCCGAGACGTTCAGAACCTCGGGGCCGGCGGCCGAAGCCGGCTTCGGCCGCACCCGCATCGGTATTGAGACCGGCGCCGTGGTGCTCGGCGATGTTGGTGGCAGCGGCAAGGTCGATTACGCCGCCTTCGGCTCCTCGGTCAACATCGCCGCGCGTCTTCAGGAGGCGAACAAGCGTTTCGGCACCGCCATCCTGCTCGGCCCGGGCGCCCGTTCAGAGCTCGGTGACGTCGCCCTGCGCGATCTCGGCACGATCGAGTTACGCGGCATCGGCATGGTGCACGTTTATACGCCTTAGGACACCTTTCGGGCTCTACGGCGTTTCGACACTCGCGAAAGCCTCTGCAATCCGGTCCTGGGGCCACTGCCGGACCCCGCCGTCGAAGGCGGTCCCGACGATGTCGATCCCATCGCCAGCGCCGAGCATCGCGCTGTCGCCGCCGGCGGCGACCTCCAGTTGGCCGCGCTCGACAAAGACACCGAACACATCGCGATTCGGCCCGGCGAAGAATCGCGTGCCGCGCACACCGAGTCGACCGAAGACGGTCATAATGGTGGTCGGCGTGCGCACTGCGGTCTCGGGACGGTCGAAAATCAGTGCGCCCTGCGAGAGGTCGAACGTGCCTCTGATTCCGGACAGATATTCGTCAATCATCAATTCACTGCGTTCGCCCAGCCTGATCGACGTCTCGTCGCCGAACAGCATCGCGATCGCGCTGGCATCACCGGTCCTGACGACATCGCGCACCCGAATGGCGGATCCGACGCCCAGCATCCGCTCGCCGGTTTCGCGCGCGGCCGTCGCCTCGCCCGCCAAATCCGTCACGCGGCCGGACGCCGACTGTTCAGCGGCGGCCGGCACCGCTCTGGGAAACAGCGTCGCGGCGCCGATCATCGTCGCCAGAAACCGCCGGCGGGCGGCATACGGAACACACTTTTTCACGCTCATGAAAAGACCACCGATGAATGACTGTCTTTCGGGCCGAAGCCGGACCTTAACCGGCCTTTTAGACGCTTCAAGGTCAAAGTAGGTGATTTTTCACACAGAACGGGTATGACGCGCGTGCCTTCGTCGGTCAGCCGCGATCCCGCATGTCGCACCAGGCGATACAGATGGCGGCGAGTTCCGCCGCTTTCGCATCGAGATCTCCGAGGCTCGTGACCTTGAAAGACCGCGTTTCCCTGCCCTCGCCCACCAGGTTGGGAAAGGTGCCGGGAATGTCGGCGCCTTTATGAAACATCAGGCTGGCGTGTTTCTTGGCCTTCGGGAAGAAGCTGGCGATATTGCCCCTATAGACGAAGGTGGGCGCCTGCCATTTGATCGCTTCGGTGATTCGCGCATCGCAATTCAGGATATGCGCACGCATCGCCGCGACGACCGACTTCATGGGATTGTCGTATTCGGCCAACCAGGCCTCGACCTGCGGGTTCTTGTTCATTCGGGTTCCGCCTCCCGCAATGTGGTGATCAGACTGACGATCAAACCGTTCGCAAAGGAGAACCGGTTGAGCCCATGCCCCTTGCCGCCGGGCAGCGATGGTGAAAAACACGTCCACTCGACATGAATCTCACCGTCCCTGGCGGCGGCGCGATCAATTCGGATGCGGGTATCGACCATCGGCATTTCCCAACCGAGGGCCATCGCCTTCATCACCGCCGGCTTACCGCGATGCACGCGCATTGTCCCGGTGAAGGGCTCCTCATAGACGGCATCGTCGGCGAAACACGCGGCGATCGCCTCGGTGCTGGTTTCGCCGGCTTGCATCGCCAGGAAAAAATTGCTCACTTCAATTGGAATGTCACGCATGGGTTTGCTCCGGAGGGTTAAGGGTGCTCGATCGCGACAAGGCGCTGCACGTCAAAGAGGCGCTTAAGGCGCTGGCAAGAGCCGGCGGATCGGCGGCGGCCTGGGAAGCGCTGCCGGCACTCGCGCGGCTGAACGAAACACGGATCGATATCGAGATCGACCTTCGGGCAAGCGATATTGTCGGGGCACCCGTTGTCGTTGCGCGGACGCGGGCCGCGCCGGACGCGCGCCTGGCCGGTTTGACGAAACGGCAGCGCGAGGTTGCCCTGTGCCTTGCCAAGGGCCTGTCGAACAAGCAGATTGCGCGCGCGCTGTCCATCTCCGTGGCCACCACCAAGGATCACGTCCACGCCGTTCTCACACGGCTCGGCGTGGACAGCCGCGGCAAGGTCGCGGCGTTTGTCTTCGATTGCCAAGAATAACAACCAAGCAACCGGCCGCAATCCATCACAGGATGGATACCGGGCGGGCGGTTGCGTCGCTTACCGGTTCAGCAGGGCCAACGCTTCCTCATGGACCGCGCGACTGCCGGCGGCCACAATGTCACCGCCCTCTTCGGGCCGTTCGCCGCGCCAATTGGTGACGACGGCGCCGGACGCCTCCAGAATGCGGATCAACCCACCGATGTCATAGGCCTGCAACCCGCTCTCGATCACCAGATCGGCATTGCCGGACGCGACCAGCGTATAGGCATAACAATCGCAGCCATAGCGGATCAGATTGACCCGTCGCTCGACCGACAGATAGGCCTCCTTCTTGCCTTCGGCAAAGAGATCGGGCGAGGTGGTGAACAGCGTCGCGTCCTTCAAACCGTCGCAGGCCCGCGCGGCGATAGGGCCCTGCCGTCCGGGACCGCGATAATGCGCGCCGTCCATGTCGGCGACATAGCGCTCGCCGGTGAAGGGTTGGTCCATCAGGCCGAGGACGGCCCGACCGTTTCGATAGAGGCCGATCAGCGTGCCCCAGACCGGCAGACCCGAGATAAAGGCGCGGGTGCCGTCGATCGGATCGATGACCCAGACATGATCCTGGTCCAGGCCCTCCCCGCCATATTCCTCACCCATGATGCCGTGATCGGGAAACCGCTCGCTGATCAGCGCGCGAATCGCGGCTTCCGCCGCCCGGTCAGCCTCCGTCACCGGATCGAAGCCGCCGTCGAGCTTGTTGATGATGGCCGTCCCGTTTCGGAAGCGTGGCAGTGTCTCAACGGCGGCCGCGTCAGCCAGCACATGCATAAAGTCCAGATCGGGTTGCGTCATTGTCGCTCAATCGTTCCATAGGCGGGCTGGTCGACCGCGCTTTTAGGTGGGAATCGGTTCTCGCGGAACCCTTGTAACGAATATGCTTTAGCGCATTTTTAACCGACGCACAGGCTTCAAAACGATTTGATCCCACAGGTCTGTTTTGCGGCCGCAAAAAGCCGCGCGCAGCGCGAACTTGACTTTTGTGCATTGCAGCAATATAAGGATTGTGCAGCTTATGGCTGCAACCGCCCTTTTTGGGCGTTTCCTCCCTAGATTTGACCGCTCCTTGTCAGGCGCGGTCTTTTTTTACCCGAACGCTGCGGGCTACAGGCAAAGCGCCTATTCGGCGGCCAGCCCGATATCCTCATAGTCATTGGCGAATTGCTCCGTAAGTCGGGCCATGAATTGGGTGATATCGCGGCGTAAAGCATCGAAACCAGCGGTCCTGTCAAGCGTCCGTTCGTTGACATAGAGGCCGCGATTGATCTCGATCTGAATGGCATGCAGTCCCCTGCCCGGCCGCCCGTAATGTTCGGTGATGAAGCCGCCCGCATAGGGTTTGTTGCGCGACACGACATAGCCCATGTCCTGCAAAAGACTGATAGCCAGTTGTGACAGCGCCTCCGGCGCGCTGGTGCCGTAGCGGTCACCGATCACGAAATCGGGCCTGTGTCTGGAACCGGATTGCGCACTGGCCGGCATCGAGTGGCAATCGACCAGCACGCCATAGCCGAACCGCGAATGGGTCTGCACCAGCAACCGGCGCAGACCGTCATGATAGGGTCGGTAAAGCGCCTCGATGCGCGCCATCGCCTCCTTGATCGGCAAACGGCGGCTGTAGATCTCCATATTCTCCGCGACCAGCCGCGGGATCGTGCCGAGGCCACCGGCGACCCTTAGGGAACTGGAGTTGATATAGGCCGGCACCTTGCCGTCGAACATGCGCGGGTCGAGTTCATAGGGCTCGCGATTGACATCGACGAAAGCACGCGGGAAATGCGCCGCCAGCAACGGCGCGCCAAGCGCCGTCGCGGCCGCGAACAGTTCATCGACATAATAGTCTTCCGACCGCCTGATGGTGTGCTCGTCCAGCTGCGAATCGGACAGGAACGCTTCGGGATAGACCCGTCCGCTATGCGGGGAGTTGAAAACGAAGGGGACAGTCTGGTCATCCGGCGCATGGATTTCAAACGGCAGATGACTGAAAAAACCGTCATCGATCAAAGGCTCACTCCCAATCGACGCCGCGTCCCGACGCGGTCTGCTGCCACAAACACCCGTGCCCCTGACTCATGTTGCCAGTTGCCGACGGCGAAGTCCATATGCCCGGAGGCGCGCCAGACACGCCGCTGGCGGAAGCGCCGGTGTGCACTGAAATTCATGTGATATTTACCTGCATTGGTTTGAATGGCGGCAAGCCGCATGGTATGCGGCAGCCAAGCGCGCGCCGCTGTTCAGGCACGCCAAACGTGACCGAATTGTGGCCGCTGGGCCGCGCGGTTCCGGGCCACGACGGAGGGCTGAGGTCGGTATGAAAATACTTCTGGCGGAAGACGACGACGACATGCGTCGCTTTCTTGTCAAGGCGCTGGAACGGGCCGGCTATGCCGTGTGCGCCCATGACAACGGTGCCAGCGCCTATGAGCGTCTGCGCGAGGAGCCTTTCGCGCTGCTTCTGACCGACATCGTCATGCCGGAAATGGACGGCATCGAACTGGCGCGCCGCGCCACCGAACTCGACCCGGATCTCAAGGTGATGTTCATCACCGGCTTCGCGGCCGTCGCGCTCAACCCCGAAGCCAATGCGCCGAAAAACGCCAAAGTGCTGTCCAAACCCTTCCATCTGCGCGACCTTGTCGACGAGGTGGAAAAGATCCTGCAGGCGGCATAATTATGCCGACCACCGTCCGCAGGGGACTTGACCTCCCATCGGCTTTCATGGTGTATGCGGCCGGTCGGATGGGCGTGTAGCTCAGCGGGAGAGCACTACGTTGACATCGTAGGGGTCACTGGTTCAATCCCAGTCACGCCCACCATCCTTATCAAACACAACCGGCACTCCCTGCGTGCCTCGCTGTCGCTGCGATCGGCACTACGGTCATCCGGGCCGTTCAGGCAAAACCCCGCCTACAGCAGCCTTTTCCACCGAAAATACAGGAATGTGGCGGCAACCGAGAACACCATCAGAAAAATCGAAAAAGGATAGCCGTAGATCCAACGCAATCCCGGCATCTCGCTGAAATTCATGCCGTAGACCGATGCAATCAGTGTCGGCGGCAGAAAGATCACGGCGAGAACAGAGACGATCTTGATGATCTGGTTCTGCTCCAGATTGACGAGCCCGACCGTGGCGTCGAGCAGAAAGCTCAGTTTGCCGTCGAGTGCGTCGGCGTGTTCCTTGATGGAGTGAATATCCCTGGTAAAGGCCTGGCACGCCTCCTTCTGATCGTCGTTGAGCGCAACCTTCTGGTTGTGCAGCGACAGAAAAAGCGACAGACGCGTCAGGCTCGACAGCACGTCGTGCATGCGGGCAACGGTCAGGCCGATCCGGCCCTGCTCCCGGATCGCCGTCATATAGGACGCGCTCTTGCGCCAGCTCAGGCCTTCCTCGAACACCTGCATCGAGGTGGCGTCAAACTGGGCCGCGGCGGCCTCCATCACGTCGGCGCATCGATCAACGACGATGTCGAGCAGCACGAACAGCACGCCACATCCGCTATGCGGCATGTTCGGGCTCTTCTGAACCTTTCGGGAACACAGTTCGATGGATTTGGGCTCGCCATAGCGAAGTGTCACCAGGCGTCTCGACGTCAAAACAAAGGTGACCGAAGACAGTTCGGGATCCGGGATCCGGGCCGCGATCGGCAACAGCGCCGTCATAACGACTCCGCCGGGCGCCTCGTACAGTCGCTCCGAGGTTTCGATCGAAGCAATGTCTTCCCGCGCCGGAATGTCCACACCGACAATCCGCGCCGCAGCGCTTTTTTCCTCGTGAGTCGGCTGGAACAGATCGATCCAAACCGCGGTCGCGGGGATCGACTCGCCGGGAGAGACAGTGACACGCTCGAGACCGCTGACAACGGGCAGATAGGCAATGATCATGGAACGGCACGGCACTTCGATACGGAACGATCAGGCGACTATGGCACGCGGCGCATGATTTATCCATCCGGCGAATGGTTTGCATGGCGGCGCGCAAAGCCGGCGACGGAACCGGAGGGCATTGCAATCGGATCGGAGCGCCGATTGCCGGTCATCAGCGAACGCTCCCAGCAGCGTACGTCGTGCGGTCCATCCGACGACCGCATCGCCTTTCACAAGCCGGGCCGCGACAACGGGTATCACGAAAAGTTTATCACACCCAGCGTAATCGTCATGTTGCGGTCGGTATGGAGCTACATAATAATAACAAATGAACTAAGAAGAAAATGTAATAGTATTACGGCTTTTCAGGTGTGGAAAGTGCCCTACAGCAGCACCGGTTCCATACCGATAGGCCGCCCGCTATGGATCGCGTCGTTTATGGTAATTGGCCGGGGTGTCGGCTCGATCCGCCGGAGGCGTGCAAACGCCTTCGGTCGGCGGGCGTATGGTGTCGATGCCGAACGATACGAATGCATAATTACGGCCGGCAGCAGATATCTGATCCTTTAATCTCGCCTTAATTCCGGGTCGCTTGCGACATCACGGTGACGCGTGTTGATGGGCCAACATTTGATCGCAAAACCCGCCAAAACATCCGGTCGGGTGAAAAAACTCCGAAAACCAGAGCGGCGAGCAAAATAATGCCATCGCGCAATCGCGCGCAGCATAACATTCCTTCAATCCGCCGGGGCGAAACACCACACTCTGGACACACGGCGCAATGGGCCGTCCGGATGGGTGCCATGATCGATCAGAACCGCAAATTGACGACATTTCCGGCTTTCTTCAATGTCGCTGGCCGCAAGGTCGCGGTGTTCGGCAACGGCGATGAGGCCTATGCCAAGACGCGGCTGATCGGTAACAGCGACGCGGCGACCACCGTCTATGCCGACGCGCCGGATCCGGCCTTCGCCGCCTATCTGGCGGACAGGCGCATCGACACGGTCAATGCCGCCTATGACCCAACGCAGCTTGGTGGCGCGACCTTGGTGTTCGCTGCCACCGGCGACGCGACGCTGGACGCACGCATCGTCACCGATGCCCGGGCCGCACGCATTCCGGCCAACGCCGTCGACCAGCCCGACTATTGCGATTTCCTGACACCGGCCCTCGTCAACCGCGCGCCTGTCGCCGTCGCCATCGGCACGGAAGGCGCCGGGCCGGTGCTGGCACAGATGATCCGCGCCCAGATCGACCGGATGCTGTCGCCGTCGCTGGGTCCGCTGGCACGACTCGCCGCCCAATACCGGGAAGCGGTCGACAAGGTGCTTCCGCGCGGCGCGACCCGGCGGCTTTTCTGGCGGCGGTTCTTCTCCGGCCCGGTCAGCGACGCGCTCGCCAATCGGGACCTGTCGTCGGCCAAACGGGCCGCGACCCATCTTTTGCATAATACCGACAAGGTGCGCGGCTATGTGTGGCTGGTCGGCGCCGGCCCCGGTGCCGAAGACCTGCTGACGCTTCGGGCGCAGCGTGCGCTGATGGAAGCCGATGTCATCCTCTATGACGCGCTTGTTCCAGAGGCGATCGTCGATATGGGTCGGCGCGACGCCGAACGCATCGCCGTCGGCAAGCGCAAGGGCTGCCACTCCAAATCGCAGAACGAGATCAACGCGATGATGGTCGAACTCGCCGGCGAGGGCCGGCGCATCGTCCGTCTGAAATCCGGCGATCCGCTGGTTTATGGCCGTGCGGCCGAAGAAATGGCCGCGCTACGCGATGCCGATATCGCCTATGAGATCGTGCCAGGCATCACCTCGGCCTTTGCCGCCGCCGCCGATTTCGAACTGCCGCTCACCTTGCGCGGCGTCGCATCCTCCCTCGTCTTTACCACCGGCCACGATCTCAAGGGTGCCGTTTTGCCCGACTGGGCGAAGCTGGCAATCTCCGGCGCGACGATCGCGGTCTATATGGGCCGCTCGGTCGCCGCCTCCGTTGCCGGGCGGTTGATCGAGGCCGGCCTTGCCAGCGACACCGCCGTCGCGATTGTCGAAAACGCCAGCCGCAAGGACCGCCGGCTGCTGCATTGCACGCTCGCCGAACTGCCCACCATTGAAACCCGAGCGGACCTGAGCGGTCCCGTGATGGTGATCATCGGCGACGCGGTTGCCGGCGCGCGCTTCGACCGCTCCACGCCGCTTGCAGCCCTTGAGGACCAGCCGGCCATCGCCTGACGCCACGACCCGTTTGAGGACACCCGCCATGATGAAAGTTCTGACCGCCAACCGCCTGACCGACGGGATCGCCGTATGGCTCGGCGCCAATGGCGAATGGCTCGAACATATCGACGACGCGCTGATCGCCCGGCATGAGGAGGCCGTGGAGGCGTTGGATAAGGCCGGCAAGGCGGCGTTCAACGACAATCTGGTGGTCGACATCGCGCTCATCGACGTCGAGGAGATCAATGGCGCCATCTATCCGGTCCGGCTGCGCGAGCGCATCCGCGCCAGCGGCCCGACCTTCCGTCCCGATCTCGGCAAACAGGCCGAATTCAAACCGGCCTCGGCCGCCTGATCAAACGCGAAACCGCGTCCAGGAGTTGTTCCATGTATCGTTATGACGAGTTCGATCACGATTTCGTCGCCCAGCGCGTCGACCAATATCGCGATCAGGTCGAGCGGCGGCTGTCCGGCGAGATCACGGAAGACGCCTTCAAGCCGCTCAGGCTGATGAATGGCGTCTATCTGCAATTGCACGCCTATATGCTGCGCGTTGCCATTCCCTATGGCACGCTGAACAGCCGGCAGATGCGGCGACTGGCGCGCATTGCGCGCGACTACGACAAGGGCTACGGCCATTTCACCACACGTCAGAACATCCAATACAACTGGCCGAAGCTGTCCGATACGCCGGCCATTCTTGAAGAACTGGCGGAGGTCGAGATGCACGCCATCCAGACCTCGGGCAACTGCATCCGCAATGTCTCGGCCGACCATTTCGCCGGCGCCGCGGCCGACGAGGTCGCCGACCCCCGCCCCTATGCGGAGATCCTGCGGCAGTGGTCATCCAACCATCCCGAATACTCGTTCCTGCCGCGCAAGTTCAAGATCGCGGTGACCGGCGCGGAGCGCGATCGCGCGGCCATTCAGGTGCACGATATCGGGCTGCATCTGAAACGCGACGAGTCCGGTGCACTTGGCTTCGCGGTCTATGTCGGCGGCGGCCAGGGCCGAACGCCGATGATCGCCAAGAAGATCCGCGACTTCCTGCCGGAGGAGCATCTTCTGTCCTACACGACGGCGATCATGCGCGTGTACAATCTCAATGGCCGCCGCGACAACAAATACAAGGCGCGCATCAAAATCCTGGTGCACGAGACCGGCGAAGAGGAATTCACCCGCCAGGTCGAGGCCGAATGGGAAAAGCTCAAGGATACGGGCCTGACATTGCCGCAAGCCGATCTCGCGGCGATCGCCAGCTACTTCGCACCGCCCGAACTGCAAGACCGCGCCGAAGGCTGGCCCGGTCTGGCAACGCGCAAAAAGGCCGATAACGGTTTCGCGGACTGGGTCCGCCAGAACGTCACGCCGCACCGGCATCCCGATTATGGTATCGTCACCATATCGCTGAAGCCGATCGGCGGTGCGCCGGGCGACGCGACCGACGTGCAGATGGAGGTGGTGGCCGATCTCGCCGAGCGTTACAGCCAGGACGAGATCCGCGTGTCGCATGAGCAGAACCTGGTGCTGCCGCATGTGGCGCTGGCGGATCTGGAACACGTCTACCGCACGCTCCTGGATGCCGATCTGGCGACGGCCAATGCCGGGCTGATCACCGATATCATCGCTTGCCCGGGTCTCGACTATTGCGCGCTGGCCAATGCCCGCTCGATCCCCGTCGCGCAGGAAATCTCCAACCGCTTCGCCTCACTGGAACGCCAGCGGGAGATCGGCGAACTGAAGATCAAGATATCCGGCTGCATCAATGCTTGCGGTCATCACCATGTCGGCCATATCGGCCTTTTAGGCGTCGAGAAGAAGGGTGCGGAGCTTTACCAGATCACGCTCGGCGGCTCGGGCGACGAGAACACGTCGATCGGCCAGATCATCGGCCGCGGCTTCGAGCCGGAGAAAGTGACCGATGCGGTCGAGACCATTGTAGAGACCTATCTCGGTCTGCGGCTGACGCCCGAGGAAAGCTTCATCGAAGCCTATCGCCGGGTCGGCCCGGCACCGTTCAAGGATGCGCTCTACGGCGAATCCTCGAAAGCGGCGTGAGGCGGGGAGCATTGAAGATGACCGAAGCAAGGATCTGGAAAACCGACGGCTTTGTCGACAACGATCCGTGGCAGTTGATCGACGCGGACGCGCCGCTGAACTTGAGCGACGATAGGCGGCTGATCGTGGCACTGGAACGCTATCTGGAACTGTCGGACGAGATACGGCAACATGCCGGCCGGATCGGTGTGCAAGTGTTGCCCGCCGACGATGTGTCACGGCTGGCGCCACATTTGAGCGATCTGCCGCTGATAGCGGTCACCTTCCCGGCCTTCAATGACGGCCGCGCCTATTCGCAGGCCTCGCTGCTGCGCGCGCGCCACGGCTTCAGGGGCGAGATCCGCGCGGTCGGCGATGTGCTGATCGATCAAGTGGCGCTGATGCTGCGGTGTGGCATCGACAGTTTTGCCGTGTCGAACCCGGTCGCTCTGAAGCGCCTTGCCGAAGGCCGCCTTCCCGGCATCGACACCCACTACCAGCCGGCCACGAAACCGGCACGGGCCGTCGGCACCTTCAGCTGGCGGCATGCGTCTTAGCTTTCGGACCTATCGTTACCGTTGCTGCGCGCCGACCATCACGACTCGACTTCGGCCCAATAGAAGCCGGGCGTGACTTGTTTCACGCTTCTGACGGTGACGTTTTCGCCGCGTCGGACCAGTCCCAGGATCTCACTGTTCTGCCAACCCTTGTCCAGCGTGAAGCGGATGTGATCGGCGCGCAGATTGACGTTGGAGACCGCCTGGATGGTCGTTCCGGCGGCCGGCGCGATCGTTGAGCCCTCCGGCCAGGTGAAGTGGCGCTCGCTCCAGTCCTTGCCGAAATACGAGCCGAGATAGACCCACCCGGTTTGCGCGGCCTCGCGGTCGACAGTCGGAAGCTGCTCCAGCAGTTTCGCGGTGCGCTGCTCCAGTCTTGGGGCGGCGAGCGCCTGTGTTTCGTCGGCGATGCGCTGCTGCACCGGCGGCGCAAAGGTAGGCGCTGTCTGGCGCAACGCAAGGGCAGCATTATATTTCGCCTCGTCTTCGACCGCCTCGCCGTCCAGAACGCCGATCAACGGCTGGATGCTGCGGTCGTCTTCAAGTGCCACCAGGGCTTCGGTCGCCCTGGCGCGCATGGTCTCGTCGGGATGCGCCATCAGATCGACGATCGTCTGGATATCGGCGTCCGACAGCATGCGCCGGATCCCGTCCACGCTGTATCCGGCCGGCGCCATCTGTGAGAGCGCCGTCACCGCGCCGAGCGCATAGCGGTAATGGCTGGGCGCCGACGGGCTGGGAATGGCGGCCATCAACGCCGGTACGATGCCCGGTCCGCGGGCGGCGATCTGCGCCCGCGCATCGCGCCGGATCAGTGCGTCGTTGGAATTCAGCAGCCGGATCAGGTCACGATCGCGAAGGTCGCCGGCAAAGGCCGCAGATATCCAGCCGAACAGGCCGGCATGACGATGCCCGCTGTCGGCCGGCACCTGCGCGAAGCCGGAACACACGCCCGGCCCGCTCAGCGGCTCCGGCGGCGTCTCCCCAGTGGGCGCGTTGCGCAGCAGTGTGCCGCTGCCGTGGTGATAATGCAGCCGCACCCGTTTTCGATACGCCAGCGGATCGTCGGTCTCATCCATGAACTGCCGGAAAAAACCGCTCGGCACCTTGATATCGATCGGCTCCGCATCGCCATCGGCCTGCTCGCCGCCCGGCGCGAACATGAACGCCAGGCAATCGGTGTCGAGATTGGCCTGCTCGATCAGCACATCGGCATGGTTAAGGCGCCGGTTCGGCGCGACGAACAGCCGGGCGCCGTTTTCCTCCATCACCTCGACGGCCGTGATCCTGGTATAGAGTTCAGGGCCGCTGATCTTTGCCACCACCGTGCGTTCCGGACCCGGCGCCGGCGGGTTGTGCACGAACTGAATGAGCAGAAACAGCGCCACGACGGTCGCCGCCGCACCGCCAAAGGTCCAACCGCGCCAGGAGCCCGAGGCCCAGCCGCCGACGGCGGTCAGAAACAGCCCGAATGTCATGCTCAGCGACAGCAGATAGACTTCCGTCGAAAACAGATTCGGCTCGATCCGGCGTCCGACGAAGGGAAACGCCAGGCAGATCAGGCCAAGCAGGACGCAGATCGCCGCCAGTTGCCAGTTAACCGGCTTCGCGACACCCGGAGGTGGATTCCCATGTCTGTCATCTGCCACGAAATCGACTCCGTATTTGAAGATGACATCAAACAGTTATGCCGGAAAGGCAAGAAATCCCGGCCTCATTTATGAATAATTTCAATATAAACGAAAGAACACGTCGGGTCCATGTCGCGCTGCGGGCCGGCATCGGCGTCGCCGATCGCTATGTCAGCGGGAAACCGAGGCGGGTGACCAGCCTCAGCCAGGGTAGGCGCCAGCCGCCCTTCTCGTCGGCCGTGTCCAGTGCGTACATGGTGATTTTCGCGCCGATGGTGCGAAACGGTTCGGGCGGAATGCGGCTGGGCATGGTCGCGGCGAAAGCCATGCGGCATTCCGGCCGGTCGCTGCCATCGAGCAACGCAAGGCCGATATCGGCGCCGAAGCGGCTCGCCGAAACGCCGAAACCCGAATAGCCGCCGGCATAGATGGCCTTGCCGTCGTAATGGTGCTGGAAATGTACCGCCATGCGGGTCGTCAAGCCGATCGGTCCGCTCCAGGCATGGGTAAAGTGAATCTCTTCAAGTTGCGGGAAGGTGGCGAAGAACGTCGCGGCCAATGGTTCATAGGTGCGCGGGTTTCGGTCGGTCGGCGGATCAGGGTCGCCATTGTAGAAGTAGCCGAGGCGGCCGCCGAACAGGATGCGGTTGTCGCGCGTGAGCCGCATATAGTTGAGCTGGGTGCGCGTGTCGTAAACGCCCTGGCGATTGGCCCAGCCGATCCGGTCCATCTGCGTATCACTCAAGGGCTCCGTCATCAGGATCCGGTCGCGCACCATGGCGACACGGCGCCCGATGTTCCGGTGACCGGCGGCAAAGGCGTTGGTGGCGAGCAGTAGCTTCGCGGTCGTGACCACGCCGTCTTTCGTTGTCACGCGCACACGGTCGCCCAGATCTTCAACATGGCGAAGCGGCGTCAATTCGTGCAGGCGCACGCCCAGAGTCCGCGCCGCCGCCTTGAGCCCCCAGGCAAGCCGGGCGGGATGGACCGTGCCGCTGTCGCGGCGTGACCAGACACCGCCCGAAAACAGCGGCGACTGGATTTCAGCGCCAAGGGCGGCGCGGTCGAGCAGCACAGCATCGTGACCGTAATGACGGTGCAGCTCATATTCATGACGCACGTCCTCGAGCCGATGGTCGCCGACCGCCACCGTCAATTCGCCATTCCACTCCTGATGGCAGTCGATGCCGTAGCGGTCGAGCGTCTCGACAAAACCCTTGATGTTGGCCCGCCCCAGCGCCTCCAGCCCATCGATATCGTTGGGAAACACGCGTTGCGCGTTGGACAGGCCGTGCATGACCGATGTCGAGACGATGCCGCCGGGCCGGCCGGAAGCGCCATAGGCGACACGATCCGCCTCGATCAGCACGACGTCGCGGTTGGGATCGGCCTCCTTGGCCAGGATCGCGGCCCAAAGACCAGTGAAGCCGCCGCCGACGATTACCAGATCGGCCTCCGCACGGCCGATCAATTGCGCATGGGCACTGTCCAGCCAATAGGGAAACAGCGTCACATCCTTGAGGGCTTGTTTTGCGCGATCGCGCATCGGACCTCCTGCTCCGTTTTCCAACGAGTGCACACATGCCTGATCGCATTGGTCTTTTCCAGACCCGTCGCTGGCAAACCGGAATTGCGTCTGGTCAAATGAAGCCGGCCTGAATTGGTGATAAGTTGTTTCCCATGGACATCATGCTGCTGCAAGCCGTTGGCGGGGTGGGGCTGTTTCTGCTCGGCATGTTTATTTTGACCGACGGGCTGCGGGAACTGGCCGGCAACGCCCTGCGCGACATTCTGCGCCGCTCCACCCGAAGCCCGGCCGGCGGCGCCTTTTCCGGCGCTCTGACCACCGCTGTGCTTCAGTCCTCCAGCGCCACCACGGTCGCCACCGTCGGTTTCGTCGGCGCCGGGCTGATCGCCTTCCCGAACGCGCTGGGCATTATCTTCGGCGCCAATATCGGCACGACGATCACCGGATGGCTGGTGGCCGTTCTCGGCTTCAAATTGCATCTCGGCATCGCCGTCACGCCGCTGGTACTGGTCGGCGCACTGATGCGGATCTTCGCGCGCGGCCGCTGGCGGCATGTCGGCTGGGCGCTGGCCGGGTTCAGTCTGCTGTTCATCGGCATCGATGCCATGCAGCAGGGCATGGCGTTTTTGCGCGACATCGTCAGCCCTTCAGATTTTCCAGGCGACAGTCTGTTCGGCCGGTTGCAGCTCGTGTTCATTGGCGTCGCCATCACGCTGGTCACCCAGTCGTCGAGCGCCGGTGTGGCGATCGCGTTGAGTGCCCTGTCGGCCGGTGCCATTTCCTTCCCGCAGGCCGCCGCCATGGTGATCGGCATGGATGTCGGCACCACTTTCACCGCGGTGCTGGCGACGGTCGGCGGCTCGACGGCGATGCGCCGCACCGGCTATGCGCATGTGATCTACAATGTGCTGACCGGCACCATGGCCTTCATCCTGCTGGTGCCGCTTGCATGGCTGCTCGACGCCAGCGCCGCCGCAGGAACGGCGATCGATCCGGAACTTGGCCTGGTCGCCTTTCATACCTTCTTTAACCTGATTGGCGTGCTTGCCGTCATCGGCTTCACCAATCGTTTCGCCGCCCTGGTGATACGGCTGGTGCCAGAGCGAGGGCCACGCCTGACGGCGCGCCTCGACGACCGGCTGCTATCGGACACCGGCGCGGCGGTGGACGCGCTGACCGCCACGGTCGACGACATCGCCCGCGCCCAGTTCGCGCTGCTGGCTGTGCTCTTTGGCGGATCGACAAAGACGCCGCCGGCAATTCCGCTCAGAGCGATCGGCGATGCCCTGGATGCCGCCAAACGCTTCTCGGAAAGGATCCGCAGCGACTCCGAACAGCCGGCGCTTTATCGGCGATACGCCTCGGCGATCCACGCGCTCGACCATCTGATCCGGCTCTACCACCGCTGTCAGCACGAAGAGCGCATCGACACGATCCGTTCCGATGCCACGCTCGCAGCAATCGGCCGCACGCTCGCCACCGCGCTGACAACGCTTTCGGCCGACGGCTTCACGCAGCCGAACGAGGATGCAATGGATCGGCTGCGGTCGCAATTGCGGGCGCGGCGTTCCGCCTATCGTCAGAAGATGATCGCCATGGCCCCTGACGGCGAGACTGACATCGACACCATCATGCAACGGCTGGACGGCATGCGATGGCTGCATCGCGTCGCCTATCATGTCTGGCGCATCCTGCATCATCTGCGCCTGGCCTCGAGCGCCAACGCCGTTGGCGAGACGGACGATGACGCGGCCCTTGAGGCCGGTGAGGACTAGCGACCGGAAAAGCCGCTCCAAATCATCGTGTAACGGCTTGACATCTTGTATTGTACGACCGGCATCCCAAGTAGCTTGTGAGACTGTCATCAAATTGTTACAAAAGGAGCCGTTTCTGTGGACAGGGGCAGCTGTGAAGTGGATGGCTAGCACGGAACTGGAGCTCAAGCTCGAGATTGGCGCGGACGCTCTTCGCAAGCTGCCGGACAATCCGGCACTGCACGATATGGCGGCCGGCGAGAGCGCCAAACGCGCGCTTCGGTCGATCTATTTCGACACCGCGGATCTGCGCCTGCACCACGCGCAATCATCGCTGCGTGTGCGCTGGGACGGCGAGACATGGACACAGACGCTGAAGCGCGGCACGAAGCTCAACCACGGCCTCGCCAGCCCGATCGAAATCGAAAGCGAGGTCGACGGGCCTGATATCGACATGGCGGCCATCACCGACCCGGCCGTGAGAGAATGGCTTTCGGAGCTGATATCGGATCAGGCGCTGACCGCTGTTTTCGAAACCGACATGCATCGCAACATCAGCCTGTTGACGGTCGACGGCGACGGTACAGTCGAACTGGCCATTGATCAGGGCGCCGTACAGAACGCCGACAAAAAGCACGACTTCAGCGAAGTGGAACTGGAGCTGAAGTCCGGCAATGGCCATGCGCTGCTGACGGCGTCGGAAAAGCTCTTCGGCACTGAGAGGATCGCTGCCTCCGGCAGCAGCAAGGCGGAACGCGGCTATGCGTTGCTCCGGCAGGAGGACGGTGAGAGCGCCGCCGATACGGGCCTGCGCATGTTCACCCGCCCGGCGTTGACCCCGTGCATGCCGGCGGACCAGGCAATCAAGGCGATCGGCAAGGCGGCCGCCGATCAGATCCTCGGCAATTGGGACGCGCTGGCCGTGTCCGACGACCCCGAGGTACCGCATCAGCTGCGCATCGGGCTGCGTCGGATGCGCACCGCCCTGAAGATCTTCCGGTCGGCCACCGACATTGACGACCTCCGCCCGCTGTCGGTTCGGGCGCGCGACATGGGCCGCATCGTCGGCGAACTGCGCAACGCCGATGTGATCGTCGACGACATTGTGGTCCCGGCGATCGACGATCTCGGCATGAAGAAAAGACATGCCGCCCTGCTCGAATTCCTGCAGCAGGAGCGCCTGCGGCAACGCGTAGCGGTCCGACAGGCGCTTGCCGGTGCGGACTGGACCTTTTTCAAGCTGAACTGCATGCTGTTCGATCATGCGGTTGACCGCGCCCTGCGCGACCAGGCGATGCCCGGCGACGTGATGGCGCTGGCGGCCGGCGCGCTCGACCGGGCCTGGCGCAGCGTGCGCAAGAAGGGGCGCGGCTTTGCCCGTCACAAGATCAGCGAACGGCACGAGTTGCGCAAGGAACTCAAGGAGTTGCGCTATACCTGCGATCCGTTCCTGCCGCTCTATGCGGACACCACCGCGAAAAAGTTCCTGCGCGACCTGAGGCGTTTGCAGGATGTGTTCGGCTATCTCAACGACGTTGCCATGGCCGAGCAATTGGCCGCGACCATCGCCGCCGAACAGCCCGAGCGGAAAGATCTCAGGAAGAGCGTCTCCAACATCTGCAAATGGCACGGTGAGCGTGCCAGGGTTGCCATGAAAAAGGCCGATGCGCGCTGGCGCAAACTGGTCGACGACCCGAAATTCTGGCGCTGAGGAAAGCGGCGCCTATTCCAAGTCGCGCAGCAGCGTTGCCGCCTTGCGACCGCTGACTCGGCGGATCTCGGCCCCGTCGCGTAACGCCTCGAAGGCGGCACTTGCCATCAATCGATCGGCAAGGGCTGCGGGCAGCGACAGCAGCACATGATCCCTATCGTCGTCGGCCTCGATCCCGCCGACCGTTTCCGCACGCCCCGTCACCATGCCGCCGGCAACCGTGTTGTTGGTGTCCGGATCGATAAGGATGAAGGCGCCGGTGTTGCGATTGACGTCATAGGGATCGAACATGGCGGTTTCATCGAAACGCAATCGCACGGTGCCGATGCTGTTGAGCGGCAGGGCGTCGGCGTCATCCCAACGGCCGGAATGAAGATCGAGAACGGCCCGCGGCTCGACGCGCGCACGCTGGCGGCGGCTGGACGATTTGAGCCAATAGCGTTTGCCGCCCTCGATGCCGTCAGCAGACAGCGCCACCAGTTTCGCGTCGAAGCACAGGCCGGCCGCCGGGGCTGCGTCAATCGAGGCGATCATGTCGCCACGCGCTATATCGACCGGCCGGTCGAGCACCAGGGTGATGGCGTCGCCGGCGACCGCCGCGTTGCGCACCAAGTCGAACGTGACGATCTGCCTGACATTGGCGACTGTGCCCGCCGGCAGGACCACCACGCTGTCGCCCGGCTTGACCGAACCGCCGGCCACCGTTCCCTGATAGCCGCGAAAGCTCTCGTCCGGTCGGCTCACGCGCTGCACCGGCAGGCGGAAACCGACCGTCTGCGCCGTGCGCTGGGTGGCGCGTTCCAGCACTTCGACCAATGTCGGTCCGGCATACCATGCCATTGCCGGCCCGCCCGGATGAACGACGTTCTGGCCCAACAACGCAGAGACCGGAATGGCCGTGACGTCGGTAACCCCGAGCGAAAGCCCGAACCGGCGAAACGCTGCGGCGATGGCATTGAAGCGCTCCTCGTCATAATCGACCAGGTCGATTTTGTTGACCGCCAGCACGAACTGCCGAATGCCCATCAGCGAGGCAATCGTGGCGTGGCGCCGCGTCTGTTCCAGCATGCCGGCACGGGCATCCACCAGCAGCACGGCCAGGTCGGCCGTCGACGCGCCGGTCGCCATGTTGCGGGTATATTGCTCATGGCCGGGCGTGTCGGCGACGATGAACGATCGACGGTCGGTGGAAAAATAACGATAGGCGACGTCGATCGTAATGCCCTGCTCGCGCTCGGCCTGAAGACCGTCGAGCAGCAGGGCGAAATCCGGCAGGCCGAGATCGTTCTGTCCGCCGCGCCGGTCGCGCTCCAGCGCATCGGCATGGTCTTCCTTGACCGCCTTCGTGTCCCACAGCAGCCGGCCGATCAGCGTCGACTTGCCGTCATCCACGCTGCCGCATGTAATCAGCCGCAGCGGCCTTGCATTGAGGCCGGCCGGCTCGGCGGCGACCTCGGCAGCGACTTCGATCGTGGCGCTCATCAGAAATAGCCCTCGCGTTTTTTCTTCTCCATGGAACCGGCCTCGTCGCGGTCAATGGCCCGGCCCTGCCGTTCCGAGACCGTCGCGGTTTCGAGTTCCGCAATGATGTCGTCGAGCGTGGTTGCCCGGGAGCGGATCGCCCCGGTCAACGGAAAGCAACCAAGCGTGCGGAAGCGCACCGATTCATGCCGCACCGTCTCTTCGGGGTAGAGTTGCAGGCGCGGATCCGCGGCCAAAACCAGCATGCCGTCGCGTTCGACCACTGGCCGCCGCGCGGCGAAATAGAGGGGAACGATCGCAATGTTCTCGGCCTGGATGTAGCGCCAGATGTCGACCTCGGTCCAATTGGACAGCGGAAAGGCACGCACGCTCTCGCCCTTGCGGATCATACCGTTATAGATCGACCACAGTTCCGGACGCTGGTTGCGTGGATCCCAGCGATGGTCGGGTGTGCGGAAGGAATAGATCCGCTCCTTGGCCCGGGACGCCTCCTCGTCGCGCCGCGCGCCGCCGAAGGCCGCGTCGTAACCGCCAGCATCCAACGCCTGGCGCAGCGCCTCGGTTTTCATGATGCCGGTATAGACCGAGGAGCCGTGGGTAAAAGGCGTGACGTTTTCCAGCTTGCCGCGCGGATTCGTGTGTACCGCCAGATCGAGATCGAAGCGGGCGGCTGTGTCGTCGCGAAACGCGATCATCTCGGCGAATTTCCAGCCGGTATCGATATGCAGAAGTGGAAAAGGGATGCGGCCGGGATGGAACGCCTTGCGCGCCAGATGCAGCAGCACGGAGGAATCCTTGCCCACCGAATAGAGCATGACCGGGCGTTCGAACTCAGCGGCGACCTCGCGGAAGATATGGATGGCTTCGCTCTCGAGTGCCTTCAGATGCGGATCGAGAGGCGGTTTGGTGTCCGACATTGATCTTTCCCGTTATTTGGTGGCGGTGGCGCCGGTTTCGGCTTGCCTGACATGCAGCCCGCATTCCCGCTTCTGGTCGCTTTCCCACCACCAGCGGCCGGCCCGCTCATCCTCGCCCGGTTTGACGGCGCGCGTGCAGGGTTCGCAGCCGATGGACGGATAGCCGCGCGCATGGAGCGGATTGACCGGAATCGTATTGGCGGCGACGAAGGCGTCGATGTCATCCATCGTCCAGTCGGCCAGCGGATTGGCCTTGATGAGACCGCGGGAACCGTCATGCTCGACGAAGGGCGCGTCGGAGCGGGCATTGGACTGGCCGCGCCGCAGACCGGTGATCCAGAGATCGGCACCGTCAAGAGCGCGGGCCAGCGGCTCCAGCTTGCGCACGCCGCAGCAGGCATGGCGCGCCTCCACGCTGTCGTAAAAGCCGTTGAGCCCGTAGCGCTCGACATAGGCCGCGAGTTTGGCTTCGTCGGGGCGAAACCGCTCGATGGCGATCCCGAAGCGTTTTTCCGTCGCCTCGATCAGCGCCAGGGTTTCGGCAAACAGGCGGCCGGTTTCCAGCGTCACGATCCGGACGGAGGGCGCGGCGACGGACAGCACCGCCGTCAACACCTGGTCTTCGATCCCCAGACTCGTTGTAAAGACGGGGTTTTTTCGGTTTGCCGCCAGAAAACCGAGCCGTTCGATCAAGGTCATATCGGTCAGATCGGCGGTAAGCGCGGGGTCGGGCCGGGCCAGCATCGCATCACTCCCTTTCATACTGGCCCCAAAAGTGGCGCACTATTGGCCCTATTTGAAACAAACCGGTTCTATATGCGGCTCCCGGCCGACAATGAATTGTTCCGTGGCGGCGCTATCGGGGAAAAGCGTTTTTCCGCCGCGCCGGACCGCATGTCATGAAATCGTCGTCCAGCCCTTTCATCCTTGCGTCCCGCCCTATATTGGTAACGGTTCGCCCGCTGCTGAAGGAAACACGCCACGATGCCGCGATCCATTTGCCTTTCGGACTTGCCCTCGCTGGTCGGAACGGAACTCGGCATATCCGACTGGATCCGTGTCGACCAGACGATGATCGATCAATTCGCCGATGCGACGCATGATCACCAGTTCATCCATGTCGATCCCGAGCGCGCCAAGGCGGAAACGCCCTTCGGCGGCACGATCGCGCATGGCTTTCTGTCACTGTCACTGCTGTCGGCCATGAACTACAACTGCACGCCGAAAATCCGCGAGCAGCAGATGGGCATCAATTATGGCTTCGGCAAAATCCGCTTCATCGCGCCGGTCAAGAGCGGTGCGCGGGTGCGCGGCCGATTCGTTCTGGAGTCTGCCCGTTTCCGCGGCAGCGGCAAGGTCATGCTGACCTACACGGTGTCGGTCGAGATCGAAGGCGAACGCAAACCGGCGCTGACCGCCGAATGGCTGACGATCTCGCAATTCGATCCGAAAGACCGGCCGAAGGAGCTGGATCAGACGACGGGGTCGCGGGCAGCCTCGGCCAAGAAGGCGAAGACATAGTCCGAAAAGGACCGCCAGCACTCCACCCGAAAGACGGTTTCCCCCTCCCGCAACAGCACGATTTCCGCCTTGCCGAGCACGGTGCGCGAGCAGGCCCCGACAGGAAACGCCTGCAGGGAAAGATCCTGCGGGCAACCGGCATTGAGCACCGACTGCGCCGCCGCGCCGGAAACAATCACGGCCGTGTTGCGATGCGACACATCGACCGCCGAATGCGGTTCCTTGACCTTGGCGCAGAGCGCCACCAGATCGACGCCCGGCTTGTCGAGAACCAACCACTCGTCGGGCCCGATCCAAAGGACGACACGCTCGGCGTTGCGCGCGGCCTTGGACCGCGCCGATGTTTTCGGCTTTTGCGGAAGCGGAACGCCAAGCGCCTTCGACAGCGGGCTGATGGCCTGCGGGCGGGCGCGCAGAACCAGCCGGCTGGCCGCGTCCGCCGGAACGATCGTTGTCCCGCTCGATCCCGCCGTGCGGCCTGCAAGCGGTGCGGTGGATGTCGCCGTGACCGTGTCAGCCATGGACGCGCTCCCCCTTCTCGTCGAAGAACACCGTGTCGGTCACCTCGACCTCGATCATCTGATCGGGCATCGGCACATACAACGTTTCGCCGATGCGATTGCGGCCGTCGGCAACCAACGCCATGGCGATCGACCGGCCGCAATTCTCGGACCAGTAGGACGAGGTGACATGGCCGATCATCGTCATCGGCACCGGCTGATTGGGATCGGCGACGACCTGCGCACCCTCTTCGAGCACGGTTTTCGGGTCCTTGGTATTCAGCCCGATCAACTGCTTTCGACCAGCGGCGACAAGATCCGGACGCTTAAGGCCACGAATGCCGACGAAATCCGGTTTGCTCTTGGCGATCGCCCATTCGAGCCCGGCGTCCTGTGGCGTCACCGTGCCGTCGGTATCCTGGCCGACGATGATGAAGCCCTTTTCGGCGCGCAGGACATGCATCGCCTCGGTGCCGTAGGCGCAAGCGCCGAGCGGCGCGGCCCGGTCCCAGATGGCTTCCCAAACGGCGCGGCCATAATCGGCCGGCACATTGACTTCGTAGCCGGCTTCGCCGGTAAACGAGACCCGAAACAACCGCGTCGGCACGCCGCAGATCGTGCCCTCCCGGGCGCTCATATGCGGCATCGCCTCGGTCGACAGGTCGATGCCCTCGACCAGCGGCGCCACGATCTCGCGCGCCTTCGGTCCCTGTACGGCAATGACCGCCCATTGTTCCGAGGTGGACGTCAGCCAGACGTCGAGTTCGGGAAACTCGGTCTGCAGGTAGTCTTCCATATGGTTGAGCACGCGCGGCGCGCCCCCGGTGGTCGTCGTGACATGGAAGCGGTCTTCGGCCAGGCGGGCGACCACACCATCGTCGTAGATGAAGCCGTCCTCGCGCAGCATGATGCCGTATTTGCAGCGTCCGGGTTTCAGCTTGGTCCAGCTGTTGGTGTAAAGCAGATCGAGAAACCGCGCCGCGTCGGGCCCGACCACCTCGATTTTGCCCAGGGTCGATGCGTCGAACAGCCCGGCGACCTCGCGCACGGTCCGGCATTCGCGGTCGACGGCGGCCCGCATATCCTCGCCGGCGCGCGGATAGTACCAGGCGCGTTTCCATTGCCCGACATCCTCGAACACCGCGCCATGCGCCTCTTCCCAGCCATGCATCGGCGTGCAGCGCGTCGGATCGAAGAGCTTTCCGCGCCCGTGATTGACGATCGTCCCGAAAGTCACGGGTGTGTAGGGCGGCCGGAACGTCGTCAGCCCGACCTGCGGCATGTCGCGGCCGAGCGCCTGCGCGGCGATCGCCAGGCCATGGATGTTCGACGTCTTGCCCTGGTCCGACGCCATGCCCGTTGTGGTGAAACGCTTGACATGCTCGATCGAATGCATGCCTTCGCGCACGGCGAGGCGAATGTCCTTGGCGGTGACGTCGTTCTGGAAATCGACAAAGGCTTTGACCGTGGTGTCCGGACCGGCTCCGTCGCCAGCGCCGGCCATGCCACCGGACCGGTTCACGCCGCCCTCCGCCACGACCTTCAGCCGCGGACGGCGTTTGGCGCCGGCGGCGCGCGCCGCGTCCTTGCCGGCCGCAAGCGCCTCGTCGACACATGGCTGCAGATCATCAGTGCCGTTGCAGGCGCCGACGCTGACGCAGTCCTGCACGTAATCGCCCGGCAGGAAACATTGGCTGTCTTCGTCAAACGCCACCTTGCCGCGCGACTGCGAGAACATGTGCACCGAGGGCGTCCATCCGGCCGACATGATCAACGCATCAATGGCGATCGACCGGCTGCCGCCGCCTTTGCGGCGCACGGTCATCGAAGACACGCGGCGGGGCCCGCGCGTGTCGGTGACGGCATGGCCGGTCAGCACTTCAAGATCGAGATCGGCGGCCGCCGACAACAACCCCTCGCCCGGCGCATCCCGGGCATCGACAATCGCCTCGACCCCGACACCGGCGCGTTTCAGGTCGAACGCCGCCTCATAGGCCGAATCATTGGCGGTATAGACCGCGACCTTGGTACCGACGGCCACGCCATAATGGTTGAGATAGGTGCGCGCCGCCGACGCCAGCATGATGCCCGGACGGTCATTATTGGCAAACACCATGGGCCGCTCAATCGCGCCGGTGGCGATGATCACCCGCTTGGCCCGCACCTGCCACAAACGCTCGCGCGGCAGGTCCGGATCGGGGTCCGGTAGATGGTCGGTAACCCGTTCGACCAGGGCGACGAAGTTCTGGGCGTAATAGCCGAAGGCCGTTGTCCGGTTCAAAAGCCGCACATTGTCCATAGCCGACAGACGGTCGACGATGCCGGCGGCCCAATCGAAGCCCGGCGCGCCGTCGATGCGCACGCCGCCGTCATAGATCAACGCGCCGCCGAGATGCGGCTGCTCGTCGCACAGGATCACCGATGCGCCGGCCTCGGCCGCTGCCAGCGCCGCCGAGAGACCGGCGACGCCTCCGCCCAGCACCAGCACATCGGCATGCGCATAACGGCTGGAATAGTGATCCGTGTCGCTCTCGTCCGGCGCGACGCCGAGGCCGGCGGCGGCCCGGATGACCGGCTCGTAGATCCGCTTCCAGGCCGCTTTCGGCCACATGAAGGTCTTGTAATAGAAACCGGCGGCAAACATCGGCGAAAGCAGGTCGTTGACCGCGCCGACATCGAAGGCGAGCGACGGCCAGCGGTTCTGCGACACCGCCTTCATGCCGTCGAAAACCTCCTGCACCGTCGCCCGCACATTAGGCTGCTGGCGGGCGCGGTCGCGCGCGATGCCCATCAGTGCGTTCGGCTCCTCCGCCCCGGCACCGAGAACCCCTCGTGGTCGATGATATTTAAACGACCGGCCCATCAGATGCACGCCATTGGCAAGCAGCGCCGACGCGAGCGTGTCGCCCTCAAGGCCGGTATAGAGGTCGCCGTCAAAGGAAAAACGCACGGTTCTTGCCGGCGTCAGCCGACCGGCGCCGGCGACGCGGTTGGCACCGCTCATGGCGCGGCCCCCTTCTTGCCGGCGGTCGCCTTGGCTGCCGGTTCGCGCAATGCTGCCGCGTCGGGCCGCGGCTCGCCGGCCTTGTAGGTCGCCAGGAACTTATCGCTCACCGTGTCGCGCGCGGCGTTGAAGAAGCGACCGCAGCCATGGACATGGCGCCAGCGCTCAAAAGTGACGCCCTTGGGGTTGTCGCGCAGGAACAGGAACGCCTCGAAAGCCTCGACGCTGATCCCAGCGATATCGGACGGCCGAACGATATGGGCCTCGCCGGCATGGCGGAATTCCACTTCCGGCCTGTCTTCCCCGCAATAGGGACAATGTATCAGCAGCATATTCGGCTCGCCCGGAGCAAGTTTCGGTCAGAATGAAACATTTGACCGCGGCGGTTTTGGCCGCTGGCTAGGCGGCTTGCACGCCGTGGTGCCACCCCACCACAAGGGCAAGCCAACGACGCCAGGGGGCAAAATCGCCCGGCCCATTCAATGTTTTTTTTCAATATAATAGACCTCCCAAGGGTGATGGAAAATCGGCCCATCGGCTGTGTTGCGACGCTTGCCCGATGTACCACATCGCGCTGCGCGACGCGCCTTGCCGAGTGAACCGATTTTCCGTCATCAAATGATTCATTCTGGCCGAAACTTGTTCTAGTGCGCGACGGCCGCGGCGGCGGCTTCGTCGATGAGGCGACCGGTGCGGAAACGGTCGAGGGTGAAGGGCGCGTTGATCGGATGCGGCGCGTCATGGGCGATGGTGTGGGCGAAGACATGGGCCGAGCCCGGCGTGGCCTTGAAGCCGCCGGTGCCCCAACCGCAATTGACATAAAGCCCCGGCACCGGCGTCTTGGCCAGGATCGGCGAGCGGTCCGGCGTCACGTCGACGATGCCGCCCCAGGAACGCAGCATCTTCATGCGGGTGAAGATCGGAAACAACTCGCAGATCGCGTCGAGCGTATGGCTGACGATATGCAGACCGCCGGTCTGCGAATAGGAGGTGTATTGGTCGGTGCCGGCGCCAATGACCAACTCGCCTTTGTCCGACTGCGAGATATAGGCGTGCACCGTGTTGGACATGACGACGCAGGGAAAGACCGGCTTGACCGGCTCCGATACCAACGCCTGCAGCGGATAGCTCTCGAGCGGCATGCGCACGCCGGCCATATCCATCACGACGGAACTGTGGCCGGCGGCCACCACGCCGATCTTCTTAGCACCGATGAAGCCGCGGCTGGTCTCGACGCCTTCCACGGCGCCGTCGGCGGCGCGGCGGATGCCGGTCACCGCGCAGTTCTGGATAATGTCGACGCCGCGATCGGCCGCCGCGCGGGCATATCCCCAGGCCACGGCATCGTGTCGGGCAACGCCGCCACAGCGTTGCAGCGCCGCGCCCATGACCGGATAGCGGGACGTCTTGGATATGTTGAGCGGCGGACAGAATGCCTTTGCCTGTTCCGGCGTCAGCCACTCATTCTGCACCCCGTTGAGACGGTTGGCGTTGATATGGCGCTGGGCACCTTGCACATCATGCACGTTATGCGCCAGCATCATCACGCCGCGTGCCGAATACATGATATTGTAATTGAGATCCTGGCTCAGCCCATCCCACATGGTCATTGCGTGATTGTAGAGACGGGCACTCTCGTCATAGAGGTAGTTGGAGCGCACGACCGTGGTGTTTCGTCCGGTATTGCCGCCGCCGAGCCAGCCCTTCTCGACCACCGCGACATTGGTCACGCCGTGGTTTTTTGCCAGGTAATAGGCGGTGCCGAGGCCATGACCGCCGGCGCCGACGATGACAACGTCGTAGTGTTTTTTCGGCTCCGGCGATCCCCATTGCTCCGACCATCCCTTGTTGCCGCGCATCGCCTCGCGCGCGACGGCAAAAATAGAATATCTGCGCATGGCCGGTTCCAGCTCCGTCGAGTTTCAGCTATTCTTGGCTATCGCATCTGATTGCAGATTTGCAATCCGGATAATAGCCGTTTTGCGACGCCTAACGGCGCGTTGCCGGACACTGGGCGGCGCTTTTTTGACGATAAAGGCCAAATGCGCGCCGATCGGCGCAAAATAGTGGACTTGGCCGGCGATATCTGTTATGGCCAAGCCAGTCGCGAAATCGTTGGTTTTCGCGAGCGTGATATTATGTGCTATCGGATAGCGCCGTCATCGGCGCTGATGCAACTCAAAACCGGAAGGAACGGGATCAAGGTGCAAGTACTTGTCCGCGACAACAATGTAGACCAAGCCCTGCGCGCGCTGAAAAAGAAGATGCAGCGCGAAGGCATTTTTCGTGAAATGAAGATGCGCGATTTCTACGAGAAGCCGTCCCAGAAGCGCGCCCGCGAAAAGGCCGAAGCCGTTCGCCGTGTCCGCAAGCTGGCACGCAAGCGGGCGCAGCGCGAGGGTCTTCTGGGTGGCCGCAGCGGCCGCTAACATCTGCCATTATTCAAACGTAATTGTTGCGTTTTGTCGGGCGGGGCGAGACAATCGCCACCGCCTTGTTTTTTGCGGCATGTCGCAGGTAGGGGCTATGCGGGCAATAGCGGACAGGATTTCAGATGTCGGCCGGCGGCTCCTGTTGCGGCTGCTGATCATCGCCGCGTGCGGCCTCGCGATCACCGCTTGCCAGACCACCAACCCTGAATCGGTTATCGAGATCGAAAAGGCGCAAGGCTCGGAGAGCAACATCGCCTCCCTGACCGAAGTCATCAACAACAATCCGCGCGATGCCCAGGCCTACAATGTGCGCGGCAGCGCCTATGGACGCGCCGGCGAATTCAACCGCGCCCTGCGCGATTTCGACACGGCCATCGCGCTCGACCCCAATCTTTACCAAGCCTACGCCAACCGCGCGCTGATCTATCGCGGCATGGGAGATCTGGCCGCCGCCTTCGACGACTACAACCGGGCGCTCAGCATCAATCCGCGCTACGACGTCGCCTATATCGGCCGCGGCAACATGTATCAGCAGGCCGGGCAGACGAATTTCGCCTTCAACGACTATCAGCGCGCCATCAATCTCGATACCAGCGATCCGCGGGCCTATAACAATCGCGGCCTGATCTATCAGCGCCGTGGCGAGCACACCCGTGCGATCGAGGATTTCTCCAAGGCCATTTCGCTGGCCCCCGACGCGCCCCTGCCCTACAACAATCGCGGCCTGTCCTATCTCGCCCTGGGCGATGAGGAAAACGCCTTCGCCGACATCAACAAGGCGCTGCAGTTTGACAAGAACATCGCCGAGGCCTGGGTCAATCAGGCGCTGATCTATGAAAATCGCGGCGAGATCAGCAAGGCGCGCCGCTCCTATGCGCGGGCCGTTCAGCTCGACCCGGATTACCAGCCGGCCAAGGACGGATTGGCGCGCACCCGGGGATAGAGCGCGTCCGGCCCTTAAGCGCCGTCAATCAGACCTTCCGCTTTCAGTTTCGCCGCCGTGGAGTCGAGGGCGCGCGTCGCGCGGTCGATCAGCAGATCGATCTCGGATTTCGAGATGATCAAGGGCGGCGCAATGATCATCTTGTCGCCGACATGACGCATAATCAGCCCCGTGTCGAAACAGATCTCGCGGCAGATCAGACCGGCGGCGCCGGGCGCGCCAGGGAAGCGGGCGCGAGTCGCCTTGTTCGGCGTCAGTTCCAGCGCTCCCATCATACCGCACATTCTGGCTTCACCGACCAACGGATGCGCGGCGAGTTGCAGCCATTTTTCCTGCAGATAGGGACCCGTGACCGCGCGCACCTGTCCGATGACGCCCTCTTCATCGAGGAGCCGCAGATTCTCGAGCGCCACGGCGCAGCAAACCGGATGTCCGGAATAGGTATAGCCGTGAAAGAACTCGCCGGCATTGTCGATCACATCGGCCACGTGGTCGGCGACGAGCGAGCCGCCGATCGGCAGATAGCCGGAGCTCATACCCTTGGCGACGGTCATGATATCGGGGCGAATGGAGAAGGTCTCGCTGCCGAACCACTGGCCGGTCCGGCCGAATCCGCAGATCACCTCGTCGGCGATCAGCAGGATGTCGTGCGCGTCGCAGATGCGCTGGATTTCGGGCCAATAGGATTCGGGCGGAATAATCACGCCGCCGGCGCCCTGCACCGGTTCGGCGATGAAGGCGGCGACCCGGTCCTCGCCAAGCCGGTCGATCGCCTCGGCGAGTTGCCTGGCGCGTTGCAGACCGAATTCCAGCGGATCCATATCGTCGCCCTCGCCATACCAATAGGGCTGGTCAATATGGACCACACCCGGGATCGGCAGACCGCCCTGCCCATGCATGGGCGCCATGCCGCCGAGGCTGGCGCCGCCGAGCGTTGAGCCGTGATAGGCATTTTCGCGGCTGATGATGATCGTCTTGTCCGGTTTACCGCGCGCGGCCCAATAATGGCGCACGAGACGGATATTGGTGTCGTTGGCCTCCGAACCGGAACCGGCGAAAAAGACGCGGTTGAGATCGCCCGGCGCCAGCGCCGCCAGCCGCTTGGACAGCGCGATCACCGGCGGGTGGGTGGTTTGAAAAAAAGTGTTGTAATAGGGCAATTGATCCATCTGTCCGGCCGCTGCCCGCGACAGCTCTCGCCGGCCATAGCCGATATTGACGCACCATAGCCCGGCCATGCCGTCAAGAATCTCACGGCCTTCGGAATCGGTCAGCATGACACCCTTTGCCCGGGTGATGACCCGCGCGCCCCGGGCATTGAGCTCCGCCCCGTGCGTAAACGGATGCAGATGATGGGCCGCGTCGGCAGCCTGCATCTCCGCCGTCGGCGGATGGTTCCTGATTCCGTTCATCGTCGCGCCTCCCTGTCGACATCGTGCACGTGCTTGCCGGACGCTTCCCAAGCTTTGCGCGGCCTCGATACCGCGCCACCCATAGGGTCCATTTCGCTGGCGGTCAATAATTTGATCAAATCAGTCGCCAGCCCTCACTCTCCAGCACGACGGCGAGCCCCTGCTCGATATCACTCCGGATCGCCGCCGCCACCGCGTCGACATCGCCCGCATCGAGGGCTGCTAGGACATCCTTATGCCGGTCCACGAGATTGCCGGTGCCGTGTTTGCCGCAGATAATGCGCGCCAGCGGCCCGTGCCGAAGCCACAGCGCCTCCGCCAGCGGCCGCAGGACATCCGAGCCGGAACGGTCATAGAGCATGAAGTGAAAGCGGTAGTTGTGCTGCATGTAGCCCTTGACGTCGCCGTGCCCGATCGCCCTGTCCAACGCGTCGTCCTCGGCCCTTAGGGCGGCAATGTCGGTCTTTTGGACATTGGGTGTCGCCATCTCCGCCAATCGCGGCTCCAGCGCAAGCCGCGCGAAACCGACCTCGGAAAACTGTTTTTCGCTCACCGCCGGCACGCTCACGCGCCGGTTTCCCTGGAAGCTGAGCGCGCCCGCCGCCGTCAGGCGCCGGATCGCTTCGCGCACCGGTGTCATGCTGCAGCCGAATTCGTCGACGAAGCCGTGAATGGTCACGGATTGCCCCGGCTGCAACTCACCGAACAGGATTTTGTCCCGGATCCGACGATAGATCACCTGATGCGCCGGCAGCTTTTTCATGAAAATATGCCTCTGGTCCGTTTGGCATTCTTGACCTGCCGCGAAAATTGCCACAAGTTTTTCGGCAAATAAATTCATAATCGGACTTGGCCCATTTTTTGATCAAATCGGGCATTCGGCGCCAATATCAACGGCCGGACGCCCCGGGGGCACCAGAGGGAGACATCCATGCAGAAACCGATAAGCCATGTGCTGGGCGCCGCGGCTGCGGCACTGATCTTTACAAACGCCGTCCATGCGGAGGAGGTCCGGGTTTACAACTGGTCGGACTATATCGATGAATCGCTGCTCGACAGGTTCGAGGAGGAGACGGGCATCAAGGTGATCTACGACGTGTTCGATTCCAACGAGGTGCTGGAAACGAAGATCCTCGCCGGCGGCACCGGATACGATGTCGTGGTGCCAACCGGCTCGTTCCTAGCCCGCCAGATCCAGGCCGGCGCGTTCATGCCGCTCGACAAATCGAAACTGTCCAATATCGGCAATGCGTGGGATGAGATCGAGGAACAGACCGCCATCTACGACCCCGACAACACCTACTCGATCAACTATATGTGGGGCAGCACCGGCATCGGCTACAATGTCGGCAAAGTTGCCGAAGTGCTCGGCGCGGACGCGCCGGCCAACTCACTGGCGTTGATCTTCGATCCGGCGAATATGGAAAAGCTCGCCGAGTGCGGCGTGTTCTTCCTCGACGCACCGACGGAAATGATCCCCGCCGCCCTGCGCTATGTCGGCGAGGATCCGGACAGCAAGGACACGGACGTGCTCGCCAAGGCGGAGCCGGTCTTGCAGGCGGTCCGTCCCCATGTGCGCAAATTCCACAATTCGGAATATATCAATGCGCTTGCCAATGGCGAAATCTGCGTCGCCTTCGGCTGGTCCGGCGACGTGCTGCAGGCGCGCGACCGGGCGGCCGAGGCGGATAATGGTGTGACGATCGAATACGCCATCCCCAGCGAGGGCGCGCTGATGTGGTTCGATCAGATGGCCATTCCGGCCGACGCGCCGAACCCCGAGGCGGCGCACAGATTCCTTAACTTCATCCTCGAGCCCGATGTGGCGGCGGCTGCCTCGAATTATGTCTACTACGCCAATGGCAACAAGGCCTCGCAGCCACTCCTGGCCGACGATGTAATCGGCGACACCGCCATCTATCCCGACGACGAGACCGTCTCCAATCTCTACATCACGACGCCCTACGATCCGCGGACGCAGCGCTTCGTCACCCGCCTGTGGACCCGGGTGAAGACCGGAAGCTAGAGGAAACGCCCTGCCGGCCCGTCCGGCGGGGCTTTCTTCGAAAGGCCGGAAAGCACCATGCGGATGGAAGACCAGCCCCAGGCCTGTCCCGCCCCTTGGGACGATCCATCGGCGGAACCGCTCATCCGCTTTACCAATGTCGTCAAGACATTCGGCGATTTCGTCGCCATCGATGACCTATCGCTGGATATCTACGAGCAGGAGTTCTTCGCCCTGCTCGGCCCGTCCGGTTGCGGCAAAACCACCTTGATGCGCATGCTGGCCGGCTTCGAGGCGCCAACCCGCGGCAGTATCACGCTTGGCGGCAGAGACATCGTGCCGGTGCCGCCGCACCGGCGGCCCGTCAATATGATGTTCCAGTCCTACGCCCTGTTCCCGCATTTGACCGTCGCGGAGAACATCGCATTCGGACTGAAACGCTCCAACATGCCGAAATCGGAGATTGCGGGCCGCGTCGACGAAATGCTGGCGATGGTGCAGTTGCAGGCGTTCGCGTCGCGCAAACCGCTGCAGCTTTCCGGCGGCCAGCGCCAGCGGGTGGCGCTGGCGCGGGCGCTTGCCAAGCGGCCGAAACTGCTGCTGCTCGACGAACCCCTCGGCGCGCTCGACAAGAAGCTGCGCCAGGACACCCAGTTCGAACTGATGGACATACAGGAGAAGCTGGGCACCACCTTCGTCATCGTCACCCACGACCAGGAGGAAGCCATGACTGTGTCCACCCGCGTGGCGGTCATGGATCACGGACGCATCGACCAGGTGGCGCCGCCCGACGAGATCTACGAGTTCCCCGTCTCGCGCTATGTCGCAGACTTCATCGGCGACATCAATCTGATCGAGGGCAATGCCCGGCACGATGGCGGGCAGAGCTGTCTCATCCATTGGGCCGATGGCGCCGAGGCGATCAAGGCGCGCTGCGCCGACACGCCGGCAGACGGCGCACGCTGCTGTTTCGCCATACGGCCGGAAAAGGTGCACATCGCGGCCGAAAGACCCGCCGACGCCGTCAATGCCTTCCAGGGCGAGGTGAGCGACATCGCCTATCTCGGCAACATCTCAACCTATCACGTCAAGACGCCGAGCGGCCAAATCATCAAGGCGCAGACGACCAATCAGCAGCGTCGCGCCAGCGGCCGTTTCACCTGGGGGGACAGGGTCTGGCTGTTCTGGCAGGAAACGGCCGGAACCGTGCTGACGCGGTAGGCCGGGGACGATGTTCAACCCGCGCCGCCTGATCGTCATCCTGATCCCCTATCTCTGGTTGCTGGCGCTGTTTCTGGCGCCGTTCCTCATCGTCCTGAAGATATCGCTGTCGGCGCCCGCGGTGTCGATACCGCCCTATACGCCTCAGCTCGATCTGGCCGCCGGATGGGCCGGCATCCGCGCTTTCCTGTCGGCGCTGAACATCGACAACTACATCTTCCTGACGGAGGACAATCTTTACTGGACGTCCTATCTGTCGAGCCTGCGCATCGCCTTCGTCTCGACGGTGCTTTCCCTGCTGATCGGCTATCCGATCGCCTATGCGATGGCACGCGCCGCAAGCCAATGGCAACCGACGCTGCTGATGCTGGTCATCCTTCCATTCTGGACCAGCTTTCTGATCCGCGTTTATAGCTGGATGGGAATCCTGAGCTCGAACGGCGTGTTGAACCAGGCACTCTTATGGCTCGGTGTGATCGACACACCGCTGGTGATCCTGAACACAAACTGGGCCGTCTATATAGGCATCGTTTACACCTATCTGCCGTTCATGATTCTGCCGATCTACGCGACGCTGGAAAGGATGGACGAATCGCTGCTCGAGGCCGCGCGCGACCTCGGCTGTTCCAACATCAAGGCCTTCTGGCTGGTCACGGTGCCGCTATCGCGGCCGGGCGTCATTGCCGGCTGCTTCCTGGTCTTCATTCCGGTCGTGGGCGAATTCGTCATCCCCAGTCTCCTCGGCGGGTCCAGCACGCAGATGATCGGCCGGGTCCTCTATGACGAATTCTTCGCCAATCGCGACTGGCCGGTCGCTTCGGCGGTCGCGATCGTGCTTCTGTTCATTCTGGTCATTCCGATCGTGCTGTTCCAGCGCCAACAGCAAAGGCAGCAGGAAGACGAGACATGACCCGGCGGTTCACCTGGTTCAACGTGACGTCACTGACGCTGGGCTTCGCCTTTCTCTATGTGCCGATCCTGATTCTGATCGTCTACAGCTTCAACGAATCGAAGCTGGTGACGGTCTGGGCCGGGTTTTCGACCAAATGGTATGGCAGCCTGCTTGAAAACGAAGCGTTTCTCGACGCCGCGCTGGTCACGTTGAGGGTCGGGCTGCTGTCGTCGACGCTCGCGACCGTGCTCGGCACCATGGCGGCCTATGTGCTCGTGCGCGGCGGACGGTTCTTCGGTCGCACCCTGTTTTCCGGCATGATCTATGCACCGCTGGTGATGCCCGAGGTGATCACCGGCCTGTCGCTGCTGCTGCTGTTCATCGCTATTGGCGTCGACCGCGGCATCATGACGATCACGCTGGCCCACGCCACCTTCACCATGTGCTACGTCTCGGTGGTCGTCTCGTCCCGGCTGGTGACCTTCGACCGGTCGCTGGAGGAGGCGGCGCTCGATCTCGGCTGTACGCCATTCGACGCTTTCAGAAGCGTCACGCTGCCGATCATCGCACCGGCGATCGTCTCCGGCTGGCTGCTTGCCTTCACCCTGTCGCTCGACGACCTGGTCATTGCCTCGTTCGTGTCGGGGCCGGCCTCAACCACGCTGCCGATGAAGATCTTCAGCCAGGTGCGCCTCGGCGTCAGTCCGGAGATCAACGCTCTGTCGACGATCCTGATCGCCATCGTGACGGTCGGCGTGCTGTTGTCCTCAGTGATCAGCAAGCAGGCCGCCCTGCGGCGGCGCGGGCAGGAACAGCAGGCGGGGGCGCAAGCCTGAGCGCCGCCGCAGCCACGAGAGAGTACCGCTAAAGCTGGTCCACAGCCTTGACGATGTCTTCGGTCATCTTCTTGGCGTCGCCCAGCAGCATCATCGTGCCGTCCTTGTAGAACAGCGTGTTGTCGATGCCGGCATAGCCGGAGCCGAGCGACCGCTTGACGAACAGGCAGGTCTTGGCCTTGTCGACATCGAGGATGGGCATGCCGTAGATCGGCGAGGACGGGTCGTCGCGCGCCGCCGGGTTGGTCACGTCGTTGGCGCCGATGACATAGGCGATGTCGGCCTGGGCGAATTCGGAGTTGATATCCTCCAGTTCGAACACCTCGTCATAGGGCACGTTCGCCTCGGCCAGCAGCACGTTCATGTGGCCCGGCATGCGGCCGGCAACCGGGTGGATGGCGTATTTGACCTCAACGTCGTGTTTCTTCAACAGATCGGCCAGTTCGCGCACGGCGTGCTGGGCCTGGGCCACCGCCATGCCGTATCCGGGCACGATGATGACCTTCGACGCATTGGACATCAGGAAGGCGGCGTCATCGGCCGAGCCGAGCTTGACGGAACGGTCGACGTCGTCGTCGACGACAGCAGCCGTCTCGCCGCCGAAGCCACCGAGGATCACCGAAATGAAGGAGCGGTTCATGCCTCTGCACATAATGTAGGACAGGATCGCGCCGGACGAGCCGACAAGCGCCCCGGTGATGATCAGGGCCAGATTGCCGACGGTAAAGCCGATGCCGGCGGCGGCCCAGCCGGAATATGAATTGAGCATGGAGACGACGACCGGCATGTCGGCGCCGCCGATCGGAATGATGATCAGAACGCCGATCAGCAGTGACAGCAGCACGATCAGCCAGAAGACGAAATGGCTTTCGCTGACCACCAGGGCGATCACCAGCAGAACAATGGCGATGGCAATGGCACCATTGACGACATGCCGCATCGGCAGCAGGATCGGCTTGCCGGACATGCGCCCGTCGAGCTTGAGAAACGCGATCACCGATCCGGTGAAGGTAATCGCGCCGATCGCCACCCCGGTCGACATCTCGACCAGCGCCTGGGCATGGATGTCGCCGATTTCGCCGATGCCGAAGGAGGACGGCGTATAGAGCGCCGCGGCGGCGACCATTACCGCAGCGAGACCGACCAATGAGTGAAAGGCGGCGACCAGTTGCGGCATCGCGGTCATCGGGATGCGGCGCGCGACATAGGCGCCGACCCCGCCGCCAGCCGCCATGCCGATCACGATCAGGCCGAAGCCGCCGGCAGACGGCGTCGCCAGGGCGAGCGTCGTCAGCACGGCCACGGCCATGCCGACCATGCCGTAGACATTGCCCCGACGGCTGGTGCTCGGATGCGACAGGCCGCGCAGCGCGAGGATGAACAGGACCCCGGAAACCAGATAGAGAAAGGCCGCAAAACCCTCGGACATCGTTCAGCCCCTCACTTCTCTTTTTTCTTGTACATGGCCAGCATGCGCTGGGTCACCAGGAAGCCGCCGAAGATATTGACCGAGGCCAGCACCAGCGCGATGAAGCCGAAGCCGGTGGCAAGTCCGCTGGCGGAGATGCCGACGGCCAGCAGCGCGCCGACCACGATCACCGAGGAAATGGCATTGGTCACCGACATCAGCGGCGTGTGCAGCGCCGGCGTCACCGACCAGACCACGTAGTAACCGACGAAGATCGCCAGCACGAATATGGCAAAACGAAAAATGAACGGATCGACCAACCCGCCGGTGGCGCCGTGCGCCACGGCGCCCGCCGCATCGGCGGCGGCCGGCATATCGGTGACGGCGTCACGGACGGCCTGGGTCGCGGCTTCGAGATTGTCGAGGGCTTGATCCACGGCTGAATCGGCCATCATGCGTCTCCCTTTTCGTCGTTGGCGCCACCGAAATTCGGGTGCACGATCGCCCCGTCACGGGTCAGCATGGTGGCCTTGACCAGTTCGTCCTCCGGATCGATGGCGAGGGCTTTCGCCTCCTTGTCGATCAGCGTTTCGAGGAAAGCGTAGAGGTTTCTGGCATAGAGCTGCGAGGCGCTGGCGGCGACCCGCCCGGCCATATTGTTGTAGCCGATGACGCGAACGCCCTCGACTTCGGCTACCTGACCGGCCTTTGCGCCCTCGACATTGCCGCCGCGCTCGACGGCGAGGTCGACGCAGACCGAGCCGGGCCGCATCGATTTGAGCATCGCCTTGGACACGAGCTGCGGTGCCGGTCGGCCGGGAATGAGCGCGGTTGTGATCACGATATCCTGTTTGGCGATGTGGTCGGCGACCAGCGCGGCCTGCTTGTCCTGATACTCTTTCGACATCTCCTTGGCGTATCCGCCAGCGGTTTCGGCCGCCTTGAATTCCTCATCCTCGACGGCGATGAATTTTGCGCCCAGCGAGGCAACCTGTTCCTTGGCGGCCGGCCGCACGTCGGTGGCCGAAACGACGGCGCCGAGGCGGCGCGCCGTGGCGATCGCCTGCAGTCCGGCGACGCCGGCGCCCATGACAAAGACCTTGGCGGCGGGCACGGTACCGGCCGCCGTCATCATCATCGGCATGGCGCGATCATATATGTCGGCGGCCTCGATCACCGCCTCATAGCCGGCAAGGTTGGCCTGCGACGACAGCACGTCCATCACCTGCGCCCGGGTGATGCGCGGCATCAGTTCCATGGCGAACGCGGTCAGCCCCGCCTTGGCCATCGCGGCGAGCGCCTCATCATTGCCATAGGGGTCCATGATGCCGATGACGACGGCGCCCTTTTTGTAGTGCTTCATCTCGGCGTCTGTCGGCCGGCGCACCCGCAGGATCGCATCCGCCGTCTTGGCCGTCGTGGCGGTGCCAAGCTTTGCGCCGGCCGCCTCGTAATCGCTGTCGAGGATGCGCGATGCGAGCCCCGCTCCCTTTTGAACCACGACCTTGAGACCGAGCCCCACCAACCGCTTGACGGTGTCGGCGGACGCGGCGACGCGCGGTTCGTCCGCGTCCAGTTCCTTGGCGATAAAGACGGTGCTTGCCACGCTTCATTCCTCCATGGATGGCCGCACCCGCTGATCGCGCGCGGCAGGGCCGACAGGTACTCGGCCGGCTTTACTTCAGCAGGTAATAACCAACGGCGAAGAGGATGATGGCGAGGATGGTCGCGGTGAAGAAACCGGCCGCGGTAAAGAAGCCGACCGCCATGCCGATCAGGATGACGACGCAGGCGAGTGTGCCGTATTTGGCGATGGCGAGGAACAGATCATAGGTCTTTTCATGTTCCGCATAGTCCATTTCGGCGCCCGTTTCGACGGGCCCGTTGTCCTGCTCAGCCATTCGCTACTCCCCTGCCTGACCGGCGCTGTCCGGGCCGTCGCCGCGAACACGTTAATGTCCCAATCCCCGCCGACCGAGTGGGCACCGATCGGCTCCCCATGTCACCGGATATGGGGATCGAATACACAATGCGGACGCACAGGGCAAGACGCCGGGGCGTGTCGGATTTCAAGACCCTTCGATCTGCGGCAAGACACCGCGTGACCGCCTCCTTCTTCGGCTCCGGGACGGATCGGATGCCTATTCCGCGGCCTGCTTTGCCGGGTCCGCGCTCTCGGCGAAGGCGGCTCTTAACGCGGGCAGTTCGCCGCGCACGGTTTCGATCGACAGTGCCTTGACGTGGCCGAAGCCGCGAATGCGATCCGGATAGCGTAACAGCCGGATAGCGGCCTCGCGGTTGGCCGTGTTCAGCCCGTCGGCAACAGCGTCGACGAGCTGCTCATAGTCGGCGCGCAACTGCCGTTCCACGCGTCTTTCCTCCTGATAGCCGAACAGGTCGAGCCTGGAGCCGCGCAGGCGACGCATTGCGGCAAGCACCGGGAACAGGCGCATCATCCAGGGTCCGAAACGACGCTTTTTCGGGTGGCCGGAGTCGTCCTTGCGCGCCAGCACAGGCGGCGCCATATGAAACTCAAGCCGGTTCCAGCTCTCGAACTGATCGCTCAATTGCGCCATGAAGGCGCCGTCGCTGTAGAGCCGGGCGACCTCGTATTCGTCCTTGATCGCCATCAGTTTGAACAGGCCGCGGGCGGCCGCCTCGGTCGCTTCGGCCGGCTTGCCGGCAATCGCCGTCTCGGCTTTGGCGACCCGGTCGATCCGCGCCCGGTAGCGCTCGGCATAGGCGGCATCCTGATAGGCCGTCAGAAAACGGATGCGGCGGTCGATCACCTCCTCCAACGTGCCGGAAAGCTGCTGGGCGGCGCTGGTCCTGCGCGCCGCATCCACCCGCGCCCGCACCGATCGCGGGTCGTGGCCGGCGCGCCGTCCCCAGCGAAACGCGGCGATGTTCGTCTCCACGGCCTGCCCGTTCAGTCGGATCGCCTGTTCCAGCGCATCGGCCGACAAAGGCAGGCCGCTGCGCTGAAAGGCAAGACCGAGCAGGAACATATTGGCGGCGATCGCATTGCCGAAAAGCGCCATGGCGGCGCCGGTGCCGTCGAAGGCGGCCGTGCGGTCCGCGCCGGCAGCCTTCAGGATCGATCGTTTCAACCGCTCCGCCGGCAGCGAAAAATCGGCATTGCGGGCAAAGTCGCCCGGCATGATCTCCGCTGTGTTGACCACGAACAGCGTCTCGCCCTCGCGCACGGCGGCAAGCACCTTGCGCGATCCCGATACGACGAGATCGCAGCCCAGAACGAGATCCGCCTTGCCGGCGGGAACGCGAATGGCGTTGATGCCGTCCGGTGTCGCCGAAATGCGCACATGCGAATAGACCGCGCCGCCCTTCTGGGCGAGGCCGGCCATGTCGATCATGCCGCAGCCCTTGCCCTCGAGATGGGCGGCCATGCCAAGAAGCGCGCCGATGGTGACGACGCCGGTGCCGCCGACTCCGGTGACGATGCAGGCCCAGCCGTCATCGAGCGGATGTGCGGACGGCTCTGGCACACCCTCCAGCGGATCGTCCTCGATCGACTTCGCTTCGGCTTTGCGGAGGCGCGCGCCGTGCACGGTAACAAAGGATGGGCAGAACCCTTCGACGCAGGAGAAATCCTTGTTGCAACTCGACTGGTCGATGCGTCGTTTGCGACCGAACTCGGTGTCCACCGGCTGCACCGACACACAATTGGATTGGACGCCGCAATCGCCGCAGCCCTCGCACACCAGTTCATTGATCAGAATGCGCTGGTCCGGATCCGGATAGGTGCCGCGCTTGCGGCGCCGCCGCTTCTCGGCCGCACAGGTCTGATCGTATAGCAGCACGGACACGCCCTTGACAGTCCTGAGCTCCCGCTGCACCGCATCCATGTCGGAGCGGTGATGGAAGGTGATGCCCGACGGCCAGTCGGTGCCCGGCGGATATTTGTCAGGCTCGTCCGACACCAGAGCGATGCGATCGACCCCCTCGGCACGCACCTGCCGGGCAATGGCGTCGACGGTCAGCCCGCCTTCGTGCGACTGGCCGCCGGTCATCGCCACGGCGTCGTTGTAGAGGATCTTATAGGTCACGTCGGCGCCGGCCGACAGCGCGAAACGCAGCGCCAGGATGCCGGAATGATTGTAGGTGCCGTCGCCGATGTTCTGGAAGATATGAGGCGTGCGGCTGAACGGCTGCTGGCCGACCCATTGCGCGCCCTCCCCGCCCATCTGGGTAAAGCCCTGCGTGTCGCGGTCCATCCAGATCGCCATGAAATGGCAGCCGATGCCGGCCGCCGCTTTCGATCCCTCCGGCACCCTGGTGGAACTGTTGTGCGGGCAGCCAGAACAAAAATAGGGCGTGCGCACCGCCACGTCGGTGATGTCGGTCAGCATTGCCTGGAACTGACGGATGCGCTTGACCCGCCGGTCGATCGCCTCGTTTGCGCCGATAACCCGCAGGATGCGCTCACCGACGGCGACCGAGATGTCGTTCGGATCAAGAGCCCCTTTGACCGGAAAAAGCCAGGCGCCCTGCTCGTCCCGCTTGCCGACGATCACCGGCTGATGGGCCGTGCCGTAAAGCGCCTCGCGCAGTTGCGATTCGATCAGCGAGCGTTTTTCCTCCACCACCACGACCATGTCGAGGCCATCGACGAAAGCGCGAAAATCCTCGAAGTCCAGCGGCCAGGGCGCCGCCACTTTCATCAGCCGCAGGCCGAGCCGGTCGGCTTCTGCCTCGTCGATGTCGAGATCGGCGAGGCTCTGGCGCACGTCGAGATAGCTCTTGCCGACGGTGATGATGCCGAGCTTGGCATTCGCGCCGCCGCTGAACACGACGCGATTGAGGCCGTTGGCGCGAATGAAGGCGCTCACCGCGGCACGTTTATACTCGTGCAGCCGCACCTCCTGGCCGAGGAAATCCAGTTCGGCAGGCCGGATGTTCAGGCCGCCCGGCGGCATGTCGAAATCCGGCACGACGATCTCGATGCGCTCCAGGCCGGCGCGAACGGAGGCGGTCGATTCGACATTGTCCTTGACGCATTTCAGCGCGGTCCAGGTTCCAGCGAAGCGCGACAGGGCGAAACCGTAAAGCCCGTAATCGATGATTTCCTGCACCCCGGCCGGATTGAGGATCGGAATCATCGTATCGACGAACACAAACTCGGTCTGATGCGCATTGGTCGAGGATTCCGCCGTATGGTCATCGCCCATCAGCGCCACCACACCGCCATGTTTCGAACTGCCGGCCAGATTGCCGTGACGAAACACGTCGCCGGAGCGGTCGACGCCGGGGCCCTTGCCGTACCAGACGGAAAAAACGCCGTCGAACCTGCCGTTTCCGTCCAGTTCGGCCTGTTGCGTGCCCCAGCAGGCCGTTGCCGCCAGTTCCTCGTTGAGTCCCGGCCGGAAGACGATGTCATTGGCCCGCAGATGCGCCTCGGCCTGGAAAAGCTGCTGGTCGAGCGCACCAAGCGGCGAGCCCCGATAGCCGGAAACGAAGCCCGCCGTGTTGAAGCCGGCGCGGCGGTCCAGCGCTTTCTGCATCATCAGCATACGGACGATCGCCTGCGTTCCGGTCACGAAAATCCGATCCTTCGACAGATCGAATTTGTCGTCCAGAGTCACGTCCAGCAGCTTCATAGGGTCCTCCACGGCACGGTCCGGCGGGACCCGGACGACGCCAAGCCATCGCAATGGGTATAATTTGGGTACGCTGCGCAGCGCGTCAAATGATTTCGATTGTGCAGCGCAAACCTCCCCTAAAGCCGGCCGGCGCGCTGCTGCAGCATCAGGAAGGTGTCCTGCGAGTGTTCCGCGATCTGGAACCACAGATAGGCGTTACGGCGATAACCCATATAGGAGTCAAGCACGGTTCTGAAATCCTCATTGTCGGCGGCGAGGTCCGCATAGGTCTTTTCGGCCGCATCGAAACAGGCGATCAGAATCTCGCGCGAATAGGGGCGCAGGACGGTGCCGGCCTCGACCAGCCTGACCAGCGCCGGCGGATTCAGAACGTCATAGCGGGCGATCATCACCGTGTTGGCCAGTGCCGAGCCGGTCCTGATCGCCTCCTGGTAGCTCCGCGGCAGCGCGTTCCATTTGTCCAGATTGACCAGATTCATCGCCGCCACGCCGCTTTCCCACCAGCCGGGGTAGTAATAATATTTGGCGACCTGGTTGAGGCCGAGTTTCGCATCATCATAGGGACCGACGAATTCGGCCGCGTCGATGGTGCCCTCGTCCAGCGCCTGATAGATGTCGTCAGCCGGCATGTCTCGCGGCACGACGCCGATCTGCGCCAGGATGCGCCCCCCGAAGCCGCCGACCCGGAACAGCAGACCGTCCATATCCTGCAACCGGTTGATCTCCCTGCGGAACCAACCGCCCATCTGCGAGCCGGTATTGCCCGCGGGAAATCCGATGATTCCGTATTTGCCGTAGAAAGCGTTGAGCAGCTCCAGGCCGCCGCCCTCATGCAGCCAGGCATTGGTCATGCGCTGGTTGAGCCCGAAAGGCACACCGGTTCCGAAAGCGAAGGTCGGGTCCTTCTCCCAGAAATAGTTGGAGGCCGTGTGGGCGATCTCGATCGTGCCGTTTTGTACGGCATCGAGCCCGTCCGCCACGTCGACGATGACGCCGGGTGGAAAGACTTCGATGTCGAGATTGCCGTCGGTCATCTCCCGAACCGAATCGGCAAACACCTGTGCCGCGCCGTAAAGCGTCTCGAGCCGCTGCGGAAAGCCCGACGAAAGCCTCCAGCTGAATTTCGGCGCCGCCTGGATCACCGCCGGCGCGGCCGGTGCCTGCGATCCGCCGGCGCTCTCGCCCGCTTCCTGTGCCGCCGCCGGCCCGGTAAACACGGCCGAAGCGACAGCAGCCGTTCCCGCGACCCCCGCCTTTTTGATGAATGCGCGACGGTCCATGGGGTTCCTCCATATCGGTGAGCGGGCGGGTTGCGTGATCGGCGTCGCCGGTGGACACACGGCGATCCGTCTCGCATTAGGAAATAGTACTCTGATATGGGGCTTGCAATGAATCCTCAAGGTGTTTTGGCCCTCGACAAAATAGCGCGCAACAACTCCTTTGTTATAGTGTAATCGGAATCCGTTTCTTTGGAGTCGAATATGCAAAAGGCCGTCATCGCCATTCCCGCTGACACATTCGAGCTCAACGGCTATCTCTGGCATGCCAGCCCGGTCCAATACGCCTCCGCGGCGCTGGCGGCGGCCGATGTCGTACCGATCATCGTGCCGGCCTTCGGTCGGGAAAGTGACGACCCGGCCACCATCGACACGGTGCTCGACCGCGTCGACGGCGTGCTGATCAGCGGCGCCCGCAGCAATGTCGATCCGCGGCTCTACGGCGCACGGGCGGAAGACCGCGACGGCCCTTACGACCTCCACCGCGACGCGACCAGCCTGCCGCTCATTCGCCGGGCGCTCGAACGGGCCATTCCGATGCTGGCGATTTGCCGCGGTATTCAGGAACTCAATGTCGCGCTCGGCGGTTCGCTTGCCACCGAAATCCAGGAGCGGGAGGGCAATCTCGATCATCGCCGGCCGGAAAGCGACGACCCGGATGTCCGTTTCTCCATCCGGCATCGGATCGAGATCGAGCCGGACAGCCGGCTGCATGGGATATTGGGTGAACGGTCGGCGGACGTCAATTCACTGCACCGTCAGGCGATCGGCCGTATTGCGCCGGGCCTTGCGGTCGAGGCACGCGCCGAGGACGGGGTGATCGAGGCGGTCTCCGTCAGGGACGCGGCCGCCTTCGCTGTCGCCGTACAGTGGCATCCGGAGTATTGGGCGACCAGCGACGACACATCACGCGGCTTGTTCGAGGCCTTCGGCAACGCGGCCCGACACTATGCCGACGCACGGCACAGCCATCGGGCAGCGTGAAGCTCAATCATTCCCGGAAAACCGGTTTGCGCTTTTCGGGCCTCACCGCCGGCGACGTCATCCTGTCTATGCGAAGGCTGTTTCAGACCAGTGTGACAGCGCACCCAATGCGTTAGGTTCCAGGTTCGCGCATCCTCATGGACCGTTGCCCGATCGGCACGATAAGAAGCGTGACGATACCAACGACAAGGAAGAGCAGCGGATAGCTTTTTGTTTCGGCAATAAGCGCACTGCAAACGGCAAGCCCGAGACTGCCTCCGAGCATCTGTATGGTCAGATTGATGCCACTGGCCTGAGCCCGCTTGTCCTTCGGGACGGCGTTCATTTGCACCCGCCTGACCGGAATAGCGATGCTTGGCATTGATGCCCCCCAAAGGATGAGAGGCACGAGAGCCAGCAGGAAACTGTGCTGGAGTGTCGCCAACGCCAAGAGAATGAGTGCGACGCCATGAATCGTCACCCCCCGGACAAGCGTCAATCTCGAACCGAACCGATCTGTCAGTCTTCCGAACAGGACGGACGTACCGAGTGTCGGCAGTATCGCCAAGGAGACTGCCACGCCCGACATGATGGGCGACCTGCCCAGGACGTCTTGAAAGAATTGAGCGGCAAACACGAATACAGCGATTTTCTCAAGCTGAAAAATCGCGAAAACAACAACGCCACCTGCAAATTCGGGGATTCTTAGAAGCGAGATGTCCAGGAGTGGCGCCGGATGGGTCAGTTCCCTTCTCAGAAACAGGAACAACATCGCCAATCCCAGGATGAGGAGACCGAGTGTCGAAGGCGACGTCCAACCCCATGAAGGTCCTTGCATCACCGAGGTCACCAGACCGAGAAGACCAACAATGAGAAATATCGGTCCCGCCAACTCCATTCGCGTTTCCGATCCGGACGTCTTACGTCCGGGTGCGTCGTAGGACGGCGACCAGATGAGCCAAAGCAAAGCGGCGATTCCCGCAACAATGGGAATGCCTATCCAAAATATCATTCGCCAGGACACTGTTTCGGTCAGCAAACCGCCAACCAACGGACCGGACGCCATGAATATACCACCGACCGTGGTCTGGTAACCAAATGCCAGCCCGCGTTTTTCCGGAACGAACGCTGTGGTGATAAGCGCTATCGATGTCGGGAAGATCACAGCGGCCGCTATTCCCTGAAGAACGCGCGCGGCGATAAGCGTCGTACCGTCAGTCGCAAGCGCTGCAAACAGAGAGGAAACTGCAAACAGCGCCGCGCCGAAAGAAAAATAGCTTCTTCGGCCGAAATGATCTCCAAAGCGGCCGGCGATTGCCACCGCACAAGTGAAACTCAGCAGATAGGCATTGACCACCCAATGTGCCGCCGAGACCGACAATCCCAATTCTTTGGTGATCGACGGCAACGACACGGCAACGATGGTTTCGTCCAAAACAATGAGCCCGAGCACGCCACTCATCGCGCCAAGCAGCCACCATTGTCTTTGGTTCTCAGCCACCAATCGCCGGTATATCTCCCGCTGTAACGGTCGTTGCGTTAGAACTCGGGACGCAAGTTAGCCCAGCAATAGCGATGCGTATACCAGTACCAACACGCACCCTTCTTGAGGACTGCGTCGAAACTGATGCGATCGGACTGCAAGGTCCTTGTCAGTCCGTCACCGCGCCACGCCATTCGGCAAATGGTGTCCCTTCGAACACGGCATCCTGCGCCGCTGAGAGCCCTGCATTGATCTGCTGCAGACTCCCGGGGAAGGGCGATGCAACGCGGCGAAGGGGGCGAGTACCGGGTTCCATCATGGCAAGCTCGCGTATGGCCGCCGCAACGTCCGCCGGATCGGGTCCGGGCTCGTCCTGCAGGCCGAAGCGCGTTATCCCGATCTGCTGCGCATAGGCCGTCCTGCGTTCGTCATCGAGGCGGGACACCAGGTCTTCGAAATACCGCCGCCCATTCGGCAGAAACCGGGTTGGGTATTGTGTGGGCTGAACGATGCTGACATCGATACCGAAGGGTGACAATTCGTAGGCCAACGCCTCCGACATGCCCTCGACTGCGAATTTGGTGGCGACGTACCAGCCCTGGGTCGGGAAGACGATCCGGCCAAGGCCTGAACTGATCTGCACGATCAAGCCGGAGCCACGTGCGCGCATGTCCGGCAGAGCGGCACGGACAAGGCGATGATAACCGAAGATGTTGGTATCGAATTGCGCACGAACGTCCGCCTCCTCATGCAACTCGATAGAGCCCGCCAGGATGTACCCGGCATTGTCCACAAGCACGTCCAGCGGGCCGGTCGTCTGCAAAGCGGTCCCGACGCTGTCGGTACTGCGCACATCGAGATCAAGGACAGTGAGGGGGAGGCCCTCCGCCGCCGCGCGCTCCACCAGGGACGCGGCGGCGTCGGCGTTCCGGCCTTGCGTGTCACGGATGCCCGCGAATGTCGTGATCCCGGCCCGGGCGAGGTCAATGGCCGTCAACCGCCCGAAGCCGGAACTGCAACCGGTCACCAAAGCCGTTTGCGCCGGGGCCTGTTGCGCCAGTGCCGCATCGGGTCGCTGGGATGCAGCGAGCGCAAGCCCGGCCCCGACAACTGCGATTGCCTCGCGGCGTGTGATTTTGCGTTGTGTCATAAGTGTCTCCCGATTAGCCAATATGATTGCCTAGGCAATTATATCCATCTGAGCGAATTTCAAGGGGTCGTCTGCGGGGCGCAAATTATTTTTTGAGCGTGTCGAGGAGGGTTGAGAGGGCCGTTAAAAGAGCGTCGGCCTCAGCCTTGGGAAGCGTCTCGAGGGCGTCGCGGTTCACGCGCTTGGAAAGGGCCAGCAGGTCGGGCATTTTCGCGGCCGTCTTGGGCGAGAGTGTCAAAAGGACGGAGCGGCCGTCTGCGTCATGGGATCGCCGCATAACCAGCCCTTTCGCTTCCATACGCGCGAGCAGACGGGTCGTTGCGCCACGGTCGATCCCGACACGATCCGCGACATCGGACGGGGATGCCTCCCCCTTCTCATTGATCGCCAGCAGGGCACCCCATTGCGCGAGGCTGATATGGTGTGGCGCCAGTTCCTGCTCGAATCGCGCCGCCATCTGCGCAGCGCAGCGGCTAAGCAAATAGCCGAGATTGTCCGAGAATCCGTAGGGTCGGGCCATCCGCGCAGTCTTAAGCCGAACGCGACGGGTTTCAACCGCTCGTCCGCACCTCATCCGAGAGATCGAAAGCGGCCCGACCGGTTCAGCAATATGCCAGGGCAGGCCTGCGTGCCGCGAGCGACACTCTCTCGCCCATCGCCTCTGCCTCCATCGCGGCAACGATTTTGGGGACATCGCGATCGAGCGAGATGGTCATGAGCGCGACGATCAGCCAGCCGAACCGACGCTGCTTCGGTGTCACGCTCCACCAGACGTCGACGAAAGCGCCGTCCGGCGTATCGGGCGTTACAGCCCATCCGCCGGAAAGCGCTGCCAATGGGAACGGAAAGTCGTCGGCTTCGGACCTGAACCGGAGGAAGACCGAACGCGCGCCATCGTCGAGGCGCTCAACTTCCTCAGCCCAGCTCTGGCCTTGCGTGTTGGTGCACACACGCACGCTCCCAGGCGCCACTTCCGACCCACCTTCAAGGCGCGATGCACTCAGGCCGGCGCTATAGCGTGACATTGCCCCGAGGTCGCGAATGACCTGCCAGAGCTTTTCCGGGTCGGACAAACTCCGCACGCGGATGCAATGGCGGTAGTGGCCGGGCTCGGTTCCTTCCGTCAGGAGAACGCGGACACCGGCGAGCTGAAGGACACCGAGCATCCCAACCGCCATGGCGATGATCAAAACGAGGGTCGCACCAACGGGCGTGAGAAAGCCCGGGACAAAGGGAAGCGGGAGCGTGGCAAGCACCCAAAGGAGATCGAAGGCCGAGACCAGCAGCGCCTGACCGATCCTAAGGCGGACCAAGGTCCAGGCAATGCCTGTCGAAAAGACCAGCAGCCCGACGCCGATGCCGGAGATCACCCAGGACGGACCTGCCCCCGTCATTTCAGCGATAGAAGGCGCAAAGACCAACGCCGCAAGGCCACAGGTCATTGAAAGGGCGAGGTTCAAACCAAGCGCCACGCGGAGAAGGATTGCGGAAGCATTCGGCATTGTTGATCTCCCTGAGCAGGCTCACCGATGGAGAGAGCGTCCCCTATCTGAGTCTGTATTTTGAACTTAGATAGAGGTACGCTATCTGAGTCCACATGTCAAACTCAGCCCCTCTCCGGCGTCGCGCGCTCATTCCGGTACAGTCCTGCGCGCTGGCCCGCGCCACGGAAGAAATCGGAGATCGTTGGTCATTGCTCATCTTGCGTGAGGCCTTTTATGGGGTCATGCGATATGACGACATGCGCGCCGACCTCGGCATACCGCGCTCCATGCTTTCCGATCGTTTGGCCAAGCTTGTTGCAAACGGCTGCCTCGAGAAACGCCCCTATCGGGAGGCGGGGGATCGCCAAAGGTTCGCCTATGCATTGACGGAGAAGGGGCGCGGCCTTGCAACGACGGTTATTGCGCTGACCCAATGGAGCGAGACATTCATCCTGGGCGGGCCGGGGCTCGTGGACATCGTGGACGAGACAACAGGGAAGCCCGTCAAAGCCGCGTTGGTCGATGAAGACGGCCATGTGGTGCCGGCCGACATGGCAACAGCGGTACTGCGTTCCGCCAAAAGCGGCGAAGACTAGATCCGGCATATGATCACGCTCCGTCCAATCTTCGCGCGAGCACTACGGCACATAGTCGATTCGCCGCAAACGGTTTGCTCGATGGCGTCAGGCGGGGACCGGGATCGCCTCACGATTGCTATCGGGCATCGGGAAGACGCCGAGGTTCAGATGATCGACGGCCACTGATGCACCTTGCAATCACAGTTGGGCAGCAGCATGCCAGCCTGTCTGCGCACCACTTGGACGCCTGCCAAGTTGCAATCCGCGATGAAAAACCCGCCGTCCGTTTCCTTGCGTTCGTCAATCGTGCCGCACGCGGGCTGTAACGACGTGTTTCCGAGCCCAGGCCCTAATCGCCTTTCAGCGGTGAGGTCGACTGGCGGATGCGCATCTCGGGCTTGATCAGGTGCAGCCCGTCCGCCTCGCTGGAGCCGGCGAGTTTTTCCAACAGGGCGCGGGCCGCCATCCGGCCAACCTCGCTCTGTCCGTTCCAGACGGTCGTCAGCGACGGCGTGGCAATCGCGGCCTCCTCCAGATCGTCATACCCGGTGACCGAGTTGTCCTTGCCCGGCACCAGGCCGGCGCGGGCGATGCCGCTCATCAGGCCGATCGCTACGAGATCGTTCCAGCACACCGCGGCCGTCGGCTTTTGCGGCAGCGACAGGAAATTGACTGCCGCTTCGAAACCCGCCTGTTTGGTGCGCGGCCCGGGAATGCGCAGATCCGGATCGACCGGGATATTGGCTTTCTCCAGCGCGTGCACATAGCCTTCGTAGCGGTGGCGGCCGGTCGAGGTCTGGTCGGTGCCGCCGACCATGGCGATGCAGCGATGGCCGAGCCCGATCAGATGATTGGTGGCCAGCGCGATGCCATAGGCATCGTCACCGCGAAAGGTCGGCACATTGACCTCGTCCACCGAGCGCGCCACCAGAATGGCCGGGATGCCATTGTTCTCCGCCAGTTGGATGTCCTCCGGCGGCGTTCCGATGGCCGGCGACATAATGACGCCGTCACCGCCGAGTTGCAGCAGCGTCTCGATGAAGCTGCGTTGTTTTTCGACCGAATCATAGTGGTTCGAGAGAATGAAGGTCTGCTGGTTGCGGTCGAGCTCGCTCTCGATGGCCCTGAGGATTTCCGCATAAAACGGGTTCATGATGTCATGCACGACAACGCCGATAATGCCGGAGCGGGACGTCCTGAGGCTGGCGGCGCGACGGTTGTAGATATAGCCCAGCGCCTGCGCTTGCTCCTTGATCCTCTGCCGGGTCGTGTCGGCGACGAGCGGGCTGTCACGCAGCGCCAGGGACACGGTCGCTGTCGACAGACCCAGCGATTCGGCGATGGTCGACAGTTTTATCTTTTGCGCCAAACGAGCCCCTCCGCAGCGCCCGACGCCCGCGCGGACGCCGGATCATGACTGGAATGGTGCCTTTTAAAGTGAAAACTAAAAGTTTGAAAGGCTCTGCCGACGACCGCCTTCACTCCAGGGCGGCGGCGATGTTGCGCTCGATCTTCCTGAGCAGTTTCGCCAGCAGTTTCAGATCCTTGCTGCTCATCTCCTCGATCGCGAGACGCTGCGACTTGCGTAGCGCCTTGCGCACGCGGCTGACGGCGTCGCGTCCGGCCTCGGTCAGGAAAACATGCGACAGCCGCGCATCGGTCTCCGATCCACGCTTGTCGACAAAGCCCTGTGCGGCCAACCTGTTGATGGTCTTCGTCATCGTCGGCGCGCGCACGCCCAACTGGTCGGCAATCGCCGAAAGCGACATCCCGTCATCGGCATCGAGCGCAAGGATTACCGCGTCCTGGCCGGCATAAAGGCCGCAAGAAAGCAACTGACGCGACAGCAGCGTGCGGGAATGGCGGGCGGTTGCGGCCAGTTGCGCAAAAAGGTCGAGGCTGTCTTCGTCGTTTCTTTTGTTGCCGCCGGATTTGTTCTTTTTGGCCATGTCGCCTCCCTCGCCCGCGATTGCAGACATGCAGATCCCCTAGCAGCAACTATAGCGGCTAGGAATTTTGAAATCAAAACCGCACGCCGCTTGATCGCCGGCTTCGGCAAGCGATACTCTCGCATCGCCTACCGCGTCATAAAGGGAAATCCGCGCCATGGCGCCTGCGCATCGCAGATGGGAAGACATTGCCCTGCCGCCATCACGCGCCAAGGCTGCCCCTCTGATCGCCGTTCTGCCGCTCGGCGCCCACGAGCAGCATGGTCCACATCTTCCGCCGGAGACCGATACGATCATCGTCAACGGCATTGTCGAATCCGTCATCGCGGCGCTGCCGCCGACGCTTCCGGTGACCTTCCTGCCGACCGAGACCATCGGCTATTCGGTCGAACATATCGGCCTCGGCGACACGCAAAGCCTCACCTGGGACGAGGCAATCGGCCGCTGGATCGGTATCGCCGAGACACTGCACGGCCATGGCGTGCGCAAATTCGTCATGCTCAACGCTCATGGTGGCAACGCGCCGTTGATGACAATCGTTGCGACGGAAGCACGCATCCGCTTCGGCATGCTGGCCGTCGCGACGAGCTGGACCCGTTTCGGCCTGCCGCCTGACACGATCGACCCGCGCGAAAAGGCCTTCGGCATCCATGCCGGCGAGATCGAAACCTCGGTCATGCTCGCGCTCGATCCGGGTCGGGTCGATATGGCGAAGGCGGACCTGTTTCCGTCCTTTCAGGAAGAACTCGACCGCGCTGCCGGTTTCCTGCGGGCCTACGGACCCCACGCATTCGGCTGGACAATGCGCGACCTCAATCCGGTCGGCGCCGCGGGCAACGCGCGCGCCGCGACCGCCGAAAAGGGTCGCCGGCTGATCGCTCACAGCACCGCCGGGCTGGTCGGGCTGCTTGAAGATGTCGACGCTTTCGACATCCGGCATTTCGACTGACGCCGCGCCGACTGCCGCTGGCAGCGACGCCGGTGATCGCCAATATCCCGGTTTCAACATCCGAAGCTCCCCAACCCGTTCCCGTCACCATGCTGACTGGATATCCCGGCGACGGCAAGACGACACGGCTCAACCGAATTCTGTCAGAAGACCACGGCGGGTGCTATGCCGTGATCGTCAACGAACTCGGCCAAATCGGTGTCATCGATCTGTCGGGATGCCCCGGTGCTCTAAATCACATAGGCGCGGAGGGGTTCAAAACCATTGAAGGCGTCCGACGCATAGGTGGTCGTGTAGGCTCCGGTGCCCTCGATCAGCACCTCGTCGCCAATGGTCAGCGAAACCGGTAGCGGATAGGGCGTCTTTTCGTAAAGCACGTCTGCACTGTCACAGGTCGGACCGGCCAAAACGCATGGCGCACGTGGACCGTCGTCCCGGTGAGTGCGGATCGGATAGCGGATCGCCTCATCCATCGTCTCGGCGAGACCGCCGAATTTGCCGATGTCCAGATAGACCCAGCGCACGTCGTCGTCCTCGGCCTTGCGCGACACCAGCACCACCTCCGCCTTGATCACGCCGGCATTGCCGACCATGGCGCGGCCGGGCTCGATGATAGTGCGTGGAATCCGGTTGCCGAAATGACGGCTGAGCGCATTGAAGATCGCCTGGCCATAGGCTTCCGCAGCCGGCACGTCCCTCAGATAGCGGGTCGGAAACCCGCCGCCCATGTTGACCATCTGCAGCACAATGCCGCGCTCGGCGAGGCGGTCGAAAACGACGCGCGCATCGGCAAGCGCCCGGTCCCAGGCGTCCAGATCGGTCTGCTGAGAGCCGACATGGAACGATACGCCGTGGGCGACGAGTCCGAGCCGGTCGGCGTGCAGCAACACATCCGCGGCCATCGCCGGCACGCAGCCGAATTTGCGGGACAGCGGCCATTCCGCGCCGGCACCGTCGGTCAGCACGCGACAGAACACGCGCGCGCCCGGAGCCGCGCGCGCCACTTTCTCGACCTCCTCCTTGCAATCGACGGCAAACATCGTGACACCGAGTCCGAAGGCGCGTGCGATATCACGCTCCTTTTTGATGGTGTTGCCGAAGGAGATTCGATCGGGCGTGGCACCGGCTTCCAGCGCCAATTCGATCTCGGTCACCGACGCGGCATCGAAACTCGACCCCATCGCGGCGAGCAGACGCAGGATCTCCGCCGCCGGATTGGCCTTGATCGCATAGTAGATGGCGCTGTCCGGCAGCGCCCGGCGAAAGGCGGTGAAATTGTCGCGCACGACATCGAGATCGACGACCAGGCACGGTCCGTCGGGTCGTCGGGTGTCGAGGAAATCGAGAATGCGTTCCGTCGTCATCGGACTCTCCCATTCATGCACGGGACGACGTCGAAACGCAGCGTCCCGGCTCCAGTCCGGGCGGACCCGGACGACAAAGGGCATTTGATCCACTGTCATGAAACCGGCGGGTGGAGCGGCCGGCACCGCGACAATCGGTCAATGCGATCTGGAAACGGCGAATCGCATCGAAACGCAGCTTCCGGCTTTGTCTGCCTTGGATTGGAAGGGAGACCCCGACCGCACGTCCGGCAATGAAGGTGTGCCTCTGCAGTTCCCCGGCCTATGGACAGCCGGCAGACACCATAAAGGCCCGCACCGTCGTTGCTTCAAGATGTCCTCGGGCTGTCAGTTGGCCGACAGTCCGACTGGAGGGGTTAGTTCCAGGTACCTTACCGATTTCCTCACCTTATCCGGGGATCGGCGGACACCCACAGGCACGTGCGACTTTGGGCTCCGGCGATGTAAGGGCTCAGGCTTCCATAATCAAGTGGTTTTTCGATTTCTGCGATGGACAAGCCGCTTTCTTTGCGAAAAATGAACGACAAAATGAAACAGGTTCAAAAAGATGATACAATTGCGATGCCGATGGTGACACATGATCCCTACAACGCCTTCCTCGACACGCCGGGACCGGAGATAGAGTCCGCGAGCGGTGTGCTGTCCGGCAAGACATTGGCGGTCAAAGATATCTACGACGTGGCCGGCTATGTAACCGGTTGCGGCAATCCGCAAAAACAGGCCGAAAACCCGCCGGCCGAAAAAACCGCGGCCGGCGTCCAGACATTGCTCGACGCAGGCGCGCGCTTCATTGGCAAGACACAGACCGACGAACTGGCCTTCTCGCTGAACGGCGACAATGCGCATTTTCCGCGCCCGATCAATCCGGTGGCGCCGGACCGAATCACCGGCGGTTCCTCTTCCGGTTCGGCCGCCGCGGTCGCCGGCCGGCTCGCCGATATCGCCGTAGGCTCAGATACCGGCGGCTCGGTGCGCGCGCCGGCCTCCTATTGCGGGCTTGTCGGGCTGCGCGCGAGCCATGGCGCCATTCCGCTCTTCGGCGCCATGCCGCTTGCCCCGAGTTTCGACGTGTTCGGGTGGTTCGCAACCGACATCGCGCTGTACGAGACGGTCGCCGGCCTGCTTCTGCCCGAGACGACCTTGGACTTCCGGCGCCTCATGCGACTGCCCGAACAGGAGGATTTGCTGGCGGGCGAGTCCGAGAGACAGGTTTTCGAAACATCCGCCTTAGCCGTCGAGGCCGTCGTCGGGGCCGCGCGGCCGGTTTCGTTGGACAGTGTCGACCAGGACGAGCGCTATTGGTGCCTGCGCCGGATACAGGGTTACGAGGCCTGGCAGAGCCATGGCGAGTGGATTCGCGCGGCGGACCGCAATCTCGGACCGGGCGTCAAGGAACGTTTCGAATTCGGCGGCACGATCGGGGCGGAGAGCCTGCAGGGCGAAAGCATCAAACGCGAGGCGCTGACGCGCGAAATCACCGATCTGCTCGCCGATGACGGCTTGCTTGTCACGCCGACCGTACCGGGTGCCGCGCCGCCGGCCGTCTCCTCCTTCGACGCCGTCCAGGCCTATCGGGAGCGCGCCTTGCGGCTTCTGTGCGTTGCGGGCCTGACCGGCCTGCCGGAATTGACGCTGCCGCTGGGCACGGTGGAAGGGGCGCCGTTCGGCCTGTCGCTGATCGGGCCGAAGGGATCCGATCGGGCGCTGCTGGCATTCGGCCGCACCATTCTCGATGCAGCCGCCGAAGGGGACGGTTGATGGACACCTTGACGCGCATTCGCGCCTTTATCGATGTCGTGGAGGCGGAAGGCTTTTCGGCGGCCGCACGCCGCAACGGACGCTCCAAGGCGCTGTTGTCGAAATATGTGCGCGAACTCGAGGACGATCTCGGCGCGCTGCTGCTCAACCGCACGACACGCCAGTTTTCACTGACCGAGGCCGGCCATACATATTACCGCACGGCCTCCGACATTCTCAAGGAGATCGACAATCTCGCCGACCTCGTGCGCGAAACCAATCGCGACCTGAAAGGCACGATCCGGGTCTCCGCGCCACGCACCTTCACCGACGCCCGCGTCGGACGATCGATGATCGATTTCGCCTTGGCAAATCCGGAAATCAAACTGGAGATCACCTCCGACGACCGTTTCGTCGACCTGGTGGAGGAGGGTTTCGATGTCGCTATCCGCATCACCAAGCTGACCGATTCCGGCCTGATCGCCCGCAAGCTGGCGCCGTTCAAGATCTATGTCTGCGCCAGCCCCGATTTCCTGAAGAGATATCCCAGTCTCAAACATCCGTCCGATCTTACCGATGTGCCGTGCATTACCGACACCAATCACCGCTCGCTGAACAATTGGCAGTTTCGCGGCGACAACGGCAGCCTGCAGACCGTGTCGGTCAGCGGGCCGATGGACGTCAACAGCCCCTCGGCCAGCATGCAGGCCGTGCGGGCCGGGCTGGGCGTGTCGATGCTGCCGGACTTCATCGCCTGCCCGCTGATTAAAAGTGGCGACATCGTGCCGCTGTTCGAGGACCGACTGCCCGACGACGCGGCGATCTATGCCATCTATCCGCATCGCCGCTATCTGCCGGCCAAGGTCCGCGCCTTCGTCGACTACCTCGCCGCCTGGTTCAAGAACCATGGCGGCTACTGCGATTAGCGGCGTCGATTGCGAACCGTCCCATTCCGGCCTAAATTGTCGGGCACAGCCGAACCGATTCCACAATCGAATCAGGACGCGACGGAGCAGCCTATGTTTCGCAATCCGGCCCTGAGGACCACGGGCCTTTCGCTAGGGGTGCTGACGCTTTCGGCGACGGCCGCCGCCGCCCATCCGCATGTCTTCGCCGAGGCGCGCATGGAAATCGTCGTTGGCAAGGGCGGCACGATCGAAGCGCTGCGCCACGTCTGGCGCTTTGACGAGCTGTTCTCCTCAATGGTGCTGCTTGATTTCGACGACAACGCCAACCTCAAGCTAGAACCGGAGGAACTGGAAGAAGTCGGCAATGTCGTGCGCAGGTCGCTGGCCGATTTCAACTATTACACCGCCGTCAGTCAGAACGGGGCCAACATTCCGATCGATAGGCCGGAGCGCATCCATGTGGATTTCCGGGACGGCCAGATCCTGATGTTTTTCGTCGTCTCGCCGTCGCAGGAAATGTCGTTGAACGGACTTTTGAGTTTCGGCGCCTATGACCCGACGATGTATACCGCACTGGACTTCGTCAGCGACACCGATCTCGTGATCGACGGCGAAGCGACCGCCTGCACACGCGCGGTGATCCGGCCGGATCCCGACGAGGTGCTGGCGCAGAACCGGGAGTCGCTGACAGAAGCGTTCTTCAGCGATCCGGGCGGCAATGATTTCTCCAAATTCTTTGCCACACGGCTCGAACTGACATGTTGACCGGCATGACGCGCCGCACAGCCCGCCCCGTCGTCGCAGCCGCCGCCCTGCTGGCGCTGCCGGCATGGGCGGCCGCCCAATCGTCGCTCGGCATCGGCACCGCCGAGCCGGCCTTTACCGGCGGCGGACCACTCGGCGGTGTGCTTGATTGGATCAACACCCAGCAGCAGACATTTTACCGCGCGCTGTCGGGCGCGGTGAAGGCGATATGCGAAGACCCGGCCCAATTGTGGAGCCTGATCGGCCTGTCCTTTGCTTATGGCGTGTTCCATGCCGCCGGTCCCGGCCACGGCAAAGCGGTGATCTCCTCCTACGTGATCGCCAATGAACAGACCCTGCGCCGCGGCATCACGATTTCCTTCCTGGCAGCGATGATGCAGGGCATCGTCGCCATCGCCATCGTCGGCGCGACTTATATGGCACTGCGCGGGACCGGCATTTCGATGACCGACGCCACACACACATTGGAGATCGCCAGCTATGCGCTGATCGCCGCTTTCGGCGGCTGGCTGCTGTTTCGAAAGTTGCGGCCGGCAGCCCGACATCGGCATCACCACCATGGCGGCCACGCGACGCATCATCATGACCACGCCATCGGCGCGGACGGCGCCTGCACGACCTGCGGCCATTCGCACGCGCCCGATCCGGCGGCAATCAGCGCCGCCCGGCTGGAGTGGCGCGAAGCCTGGTCGGCGATCGTGGCGATCGGTCTGCGGCCCTGTTCAGGCGCGCTGATCGTGCTCACTTTCGCGCTGCTCAACGGCCTTTATCTCGGCGGTTTCCTATCGGTGACGGCGATGTCGATCGGCACAGCAATCACCGTTTCGCTGCTGGCAACGCTGGCCGTCGCCGCCAAGGGCACGGCCGTGCGGCTCGCCAGCAGCCAGTCGGCGGCCGCGCGCATCACCGGCGGCATCGAGATTGTCGGCGCCGCCAGCGTGCTGATCCTCGGACTGGCATTGCTGCTTGCCGCCCTGCAGGCCGGTTAGAGCGTTTCAACTGCTGCTGCAGAAAATCGATCATCACCCGCACTTTCTGCGGCAGATGGGCACGGCTCGGATAAACCAGCCACGCGGCGGTGTCGAATGTCGTGGCGGTCACGTCATGGTCGGGAAACACGTCGACAAGCCGACCGTCGCGCAGATCGTCCCGGATCAGCCAGTCGGCCAGCAGTGCCGGTCCCGCGCCGCCAAGTGCTGCCGAACGCAGGCTCAATGCGGAGGAAATGGCGAGATCACCATCCACCGCGACTACTTCTTCGCGGCCGACCGCGTCGCGAAAAATCCAGTCGGACCGGAAGGCCGGCATGGTGAACACCAGACAGCGATGCGCCACCAGTTGCGCCGGCGTCTCCAATGGCGGCGCGGCCCGCAGATAATCCGGGCTGGCGCAGACCCGATAACGCGTGTCGAACAGGCGCGAAACGACCATGTCGCCCCGCAGGCGCGGGCCCAGCCGGATCGACAGATCGACACCCTCGGCGACCAGGTCGAGATTGGCGTCCGACAGCAGCAGATCGATTTTGAGATTGGGATAGAGCCGCCGAAAATCGACAAGCCGCGGCACCAGGACCCGTTCGCCGAAGGCCATAGAGGCGGAAAGCCGCAATCGGCCGGTGGGCCCGGCTTCGCGAGCGCGGATATCGTCCGTCGCCTCGTCGATCTCTTCCAGGATGCGGCCGACGCGCTGCAGGAAACCGCTGCCGGCCTCGGTCAGCGTCATCCGGCGCGTGGTGCGATGGAACAGCCGCGCCCCCAATGTCTTCTCCAACTGGCCGATGGACCGCGACACCGAGGACGGGTTGAGCCCGCGCTCCTCGGCCACCGCGGCGAAGCTCAGGCGGGTGGCAACATCCTGAAACAGGCGAAGCGTTTCGAAGTCCATTCATGCGCCTTTCGCAGGAGTCATATGCGCATCAGGTTATTTATCCCTCCTGCATGAAGCAATAAAACGAGACCGAAACCATCGGAAAAACGGAACATGGACATGATCGAACTCACCGACAGGACCGCCCTGATCACCGGCGCGAGCCGTGGCATCGGCGCTGCGACGGCCCGCCGGCTTGCCGACTACGGCGCCAAGGTGGTGCTTGCCGCCCGGTCCGGGGAACACATCGAGACACTCGCGGAGGCCATTCGCGCGGCCGGTGGAACGGCCGATGCCGTGGCCTGCGACGTCACCCGCTATGCCGACGTCCAGGCGGCGGTGGACCGCTGTGTCTCGACCCACGGCACGCTCGACATCCTGGTCAACAATGCCGGCCTGATCGAGCCGATCACGCGGCTGGGCGACAGCGATCCCGACCTCTGGGGCCGTATCGCCGACGTCAATTACAAGGGTGTCTATCACGGTCTGCGCGCGGCGATCCCGATGATGGAGAGACAGGGCGGCGGCGTCATCGTCAATATCAGTTCGGGCGCCGCCGTCAACGCGCTCGAGGGCTGGAGCCACTACTGCTCCTCCAAAGCCGCCGCGTTGATGCTGACCCGCAGCGCCGACAAGGAATATCGCGACAAAGGCATCCGGGTCGTCGGCCTCAGCCCCGGCACGGTCGCCACCGACATGCAGGTCGCGATCAAGGAATCCGGCATCAATCCGGTAAGTCAGCTCGATCCCGCTGTGCACATCCCGCCGGAATGGCCGGCCGAAGCGATCGCATGGCTATGCACCGACGCGGGCGCGCCCTATGCGGGCACCGACTTTTCGTTGAAGACGGAAGAAGCGCGGGCATTGGTCGGGCTGGTCGGATCGTAGAGCCGGGCCCTCAGTTGTCGCGCTTGCCGCGCTGCACGCGGCTGCGCAGCCAGAAAATCGCGAAAAAGCCGAGCGTGAAAACGACGACCACGGCATAACCGAGCCAGGGCGAGATATCGCCGAGCGCGACCACGATGCCGGGCATCGCCAGAAACAACACAGCGACGCCCGCGAGGATGAGCGCGGCGGCGATGGCTGCGTTTTTCGAGCCGCTTTGCGACATGCCGGTCACTCCCGGAAACACCAGCCTCCTACATGAAGACAATGCGCCGTGGTTTCAAGCCCGCGCCGCGATTGAAATAGTTGACGCAATGGGCCATGAAGGCGGCAACGGGCAGGCGCCCGCTGATTTGGGAGGATGCATTGCAGACCGTCGCCGCTTTTGATCGCATCGGGGAAGAGAACGCTTTTGCGGTGCTGGCCCGCGCAACGGCGTTGCAAGCGTCCGGCCGCGACATCGTCAATCTCGGCATCGGGCAGCCGGATTTTCCGACCCCGCCCCATATCGTCGAGGCGGCGGTCAAGGCGCTGCGCGACGGCCAGCACGGCTATACGCCGGCCAACGGGCTGCTCGCCACGCGCGAGGCGGTGGTGCGGCGGATCGCAACGACGACCGGCGTCGCGGTCTCGCCGGAGACGATCATGATCATGCCCGGCGGCAAGCCGACCATGTTCGCCGCCATCACCCTGTTCGGCGCTCCGGGCACGGAGATCCTCTATCCGGACCCGGGCTTTCCGATCTACCGCTCGATGATCGACTATACCGGCGCGACGGCGGTGCCGATCCCGATCCGCGAGGAAAACGGTTTCGCCTTCGACGCCGAGGAGACGCTCGCCCGGATCACGCCGGAGACCCGCCTGCTGATCGTCAATTCGCCGGCCAACCCGACCGGCGGCGTCACGCCGCGCGCCGAGATCGAGAAACTGGTGACGGGCCTGGCCGCCTTCCCGCATGTCGCGGTTCTGTCCGACGAAATCTACGACGTCATGACCTATGACGGCGAAACCCATACCTCGCTGCTCACTTTTCCCGAACTGCGCGACCGGCTGATCCTGTTGAACGGCTGGTCGAAGACCTGGGCGATGACCGGTTGGCGCATGGGCTGGTCGGTCTGGCCCACGGGGCCTGAGGGCAGCCACCTCTACGACAAGGTGCGCAAGCTGGCGGTCAATTGCTGGTCCTGCGTCAACACGCCCAGCCAGTTTGCCGGCATCGCCGCCATCGACGGGCCGCAGGACGACGTCGAAGCGATGCTGGCCGCCTTCGAGCGCCGGCGGCGGCTCGTGGCCGACCGGCTCAACGCGATCCCCGGTATCGGCTGCGCCACGCCAAAGGGCGCCTTCTACGCCTTCGCCAACGTCTCGGCGCTGGGCATCAAGGCGAAAACCCTGGCCTCCCGCCTGTTGGAGGAACAGGGCGTTGCCCTGGTCGGCGGTCCGGATTTCGGCGATTTCGGCGAAGGCTATGTGCGCGTCTCCTGCGCCGCCGCAGACGAGCGCATCGAGGAGGCGATGCGCCGGATCGCCGTCTTCGTCGAGGGCGAAGCCGGCGGCGAATAGTGCGCCGAATGCGACTCCACGTCCGGTTGGCCGCCCGTGGTTGCCGCGACGTTAGGTCCTATGCACGAAGCACCGCAACCGACCATCGCCTGACAACGGTTCATCGTGTCCGGCAATCACTTCAAAGCAGCCATTCATTCCGATGTTGTCGAATGTGAACCGATCGGACAAAGCCATCATGCACGTTGTTTACGGCAATGCCGGATCAGGTGTGCTTTTTCGGCGCCAAACAAGAATCCGGTTGATGTTCAATCTCTGTTGTTGACATTTACGTGCATATACACACATCATATCGAGATGACGCGATCGAGAGACATTTTTTCAAGCTGCCTCATGTTGAACCTGCGTGCTGCCGCCCGTGTGATCACCCGCGAGTACGAGTCGGCTTTCGCGCCCTTGGGCGTCACGGCCAGCCAATTCTCCATCCTTGTCGCGCTAGACGCCAAACCCGCCTGGCCCATGTCAGAGCTAGCGCAGTTGCTCTCGATGGATCGCACGACGCTAACGCGCGTGCTCGGTCCGATGAAACGGGATGGCTGGGTCTTAAGCCGCGCGGACACATCCGATGGTCGCGCGTCCTTGATCTCGCTCAGCGACCAGGGAAAAGCAAAGCTGCCTGAGTTGATCGCCGCTTGGAACACGGTTCAGACCCGCATGATGACCAAACTTGGACCCAAAGCAGGCCCTCTTTTGTCGCAACTCCAATCGCTCCTACAAACCACCTAATTCCAAACCAAAATACGTGCATATACACGCAAAGGAGACACATATGACTGTTACACAGACAAACCCGCAACCCGACCAAAAGCTTTGGCCCTGGGCGGCCGCCTTTGGCGCTTACCTTGTGCTTATGACCGCCGCCGTCGGACTTGGGGCCTACGATGGCGCACATCCGCTCGTCATATTTGCGACGATTGTTGTAACGATCGGCGTCTTTATCGCGGCCTACGCTCGCATTGGCGCGATCCGCCAATTCCTGGATGGATTGGGCCCTTATGGGCTGGCGCTGTTTCATGCCTGGCGCATCATTCCGGGCCTTGCCTTCGTCTATTACGGTGCGCAGGGGTGGCTTCCGACCGAATTTACCAATCCGGCGGGTTGGGGCGATTTCGCGGTCGGCGTCCTGGCCCTTGTGCTGATATTTCTGCCGAGGACCAAGCTCATTCTCGGCGGGTTCCACCTGATTGGCCTGGTTGACCTGATCAATGCGGTGTCGACGGGCATTCCCATCGCCCTCGTGGACCAGCCAAGCATGCAAGCTCTCGGCGTTCTGCCAATGGGGTTGATTCCGATTATCGGCGTGCCCCTTTCGGCCGCGATCCATCTGATTGCCTTTTATCAGCTTACGCGCCGACCCTGACCAATCAGAACGGCGGGGCTTTCCGCCTCGCCTTCTCCCCGCCAGCCGAAACCCACCTTTGTACATGGTGCAGAAACCAACGCATTGGACTCAGACCAGCCAGTTACCACATGGCGATCCACCGTCCGCAAAGCGGGACTGTTCTGCCATTCGTTCCGATCGTAAAGTGAACGCATCGCATCGACGGAGGTGGCAAATGCGGACGATTGGCGCTTTGATCTTTCCCGGTTTCGAGCTTCTCGATCTGTTCGGCCCGATGCAAATGTTCGGACTGCTCAAACAGGAATTTGCCCTTGAGTTGGTTGCCGAAGTCACCGGCGCCGTCAAATCCAATCAGGGGCCATCGGCCCAGGCCGACAGATCCATTCAGGACCGCGCCCGGTACGATGTTCTTTTCATTCCGGGTGGTATGGGGACCCGACGAGAGGTCAGCAACGCAGGGCTTCTCGAATGGATTGCCGAGGCATCGGAAAATGCCGAGTTTTCGCTGACCGTCTGCACGGGTAGTGCCCTGCTCGCGAGATCGGGCTGTCTGGACGGTCGGCGTGCAACGACCAACAAAAGCGCCTTCTCATGGGTTTCCGAGCAGGGGCCAAACGTTCTTTGGCAGCGCAAGGCGAGATGGGTGGAAGATGGTCCATTCATCACCTCATCCGGCGTTTCAGCCGGGATGGATATGACACTTGGTGCCATCGCACTGATGCATGGGCGGGACACCGCCGAGAAGGTGGCGATGTGGTGCGAATACGATTGGCACGACGACCCGAACTGGGACCCATTCGCCGAGATTCACGGACTTGCCTGACGCGCTCCTTGTGGGAACATGCTGCACAGTCGTCGCAGTTCCAACCAAACGCCGCTTGTGGACATCGTTTGCTCCTGCTCCGCCGTCAGAACAAACCGCGACCGCAGCCATGCGGGCTCCCGGTCCTTCGGAGTACGATCGAGAATCCTCTCTGCCGCCGCCTTCCCGCAGCCCACTTGACTCGCCATGGAGCGCGTGTCTCAATTGTGCACCGCAAAACTTATTACAATTTATAATCGGTGGAACACACGCATGCTTAAATCAGCCACAATCGCATTGATCACGCTCTGCGCGTTCGTCGCGCAGGCGGCCGCGCAGTCGACCAAGGTCCCGTTTGCCCTGGACTGGAAGTTCGAGGGCCCGAGCGCGGCCTATTTTGCCGCGATCGACAACGGGCATTTCGCGGCCGAAGGCCTGGATGTGGAAATCTCTCCCGGCCAGGGTTCCCTCGATGCCATTCCAAAAGTGGCCACCGGCGCCTTCCCCGTCGGCTTTGCCGACATCAACAGCCTGATCAAGTTCCTTGACCAGAACCCCGGCGCCCCCGTCACGGCCGTCATGATGATCTACGACAAGCCGCCCTTCGCCGTGGTCGGCCGCGTCTCGCAGGGCGTGCAAGGGCCGGCGGATCTTGAAGGCAAGACCCTGGGCGCACCGCCGCCCGACGGGGCATGGGCACAGTTTCCGGCCTTCGCTTCGGCGAACGGCATCAGCGTGGACAACGTGACAGTAGAGCCGGTCGGCTTCCCCACACGCGAGCCGATGCTGGCCGAGGGCAAGGTCGACGCGATCACCGGATTTTCGTTTTCAAGTTTCCTCAACCTCGTCCGCCTCGGCGTTCCGGAGGACGACATCTCCGTCATCCTGATGGCGGACCACGGTCTTTCCCTCTATGGCAACGCCGTGATCGTCAACACCGACTTCGCAGCCGCCAATCCTGACATGGTGACCGGATTCCTCAGGGCCGTCGCCAAGGGCTGGCAGGACGCGATCAACGATCCGAAGGGTAGCGTCGAGATGATCGCAAAGCGCAACCCGGCGCTGGATGTCGATCTCGAAACGCGCCGGCTGCAGCTCGCCGTCGATGCCAACGTCCTGACCGACTACACCAAGGCAAACGGAATCGGCGATGTCGATCCCGAGCGTCTTGCCAAGGCGCTCGAGCAATTGGCCGAAACATACGAGTTCAAAAACACGCCCGATGCATCGCTCTATTTCACCGACGATTACCTCCCGGACGCATCCGAGCGCATGGTGCAGTGATGCCACACCGCCGGCGGCCTTGCCGCCGGTGCTTTTTCGCCCGTGACCACGTCTCAAAACGGCTCGTCGCCGCGCATCGAGTTGCGCTCGGTCACGCATGCCTATCAGACCGATACCGGCCCGCTGCCGGTCCTGGACGACCTCAGTATCGCCTGCCCGGATCAGAGCTTCACGGCGGTGGTCGGACCGTCGGGCTGCGGAAAGTCCACCCTCACACGTCTCATCGCGGGTCTGCTGAAGCCGGACCGGGGCGACATCATGCTGCATGGCGAAAAGGTGACCGGGCCGCGTGCCACCGTCGGCATGGCGTTTCAGAACCCGGTGCTGCTGGAGTGGCGCAGCATCATCGAAAACGTCGTGCTGCCCTTGGAGATCGTGGCCAACGACCTTTCTCGGTCGGCTCGACGCGCGCGTGCGCACGAGCTTCTGTCGCTGGTCGGGCTCGCCGGTTTCGAGGAGAAGCGACCGTCCGAACTGTCCGGCGGCATGCGCCAACGCGCGTCGCTCTGCCGGGCGCTGGTTCACCGGCCCGAAGTCCTCATTCTGGACGAGCCGTTTGGCGCTCTCGACGCCTTTACACGGGAAGATCTGTGGCAAACAATGCAGGCCCTGCGGAAAAAGGAGAGCATTACCTGTGTGCTGATCACCCATGATTTGCGGGAATCGGTGTTCCTCGCCGATCGCGTTGTGGTTCTCTCCGGCCGGCCGGCCCATCTCCAGTTCACCCTTGAGGTCGGTCTGCCGCCGGACCGCACGCTTGAGGACCTGTACACTGCCGCCGCCACCGACATGCTGCACGAGTTGCGGCACCAGATCGAGATCGCCCAGGGGCGTGCGCCCGCAGACGAAGCATCGGGATAGCCGGCGATGAGCGCGGTTCAAAGGATCATGATACCCGTCGCGGCCATCGTCGTCTTTCTGGCCCTGTGGGAATGGCTGGTCTGGTTCAACGATTGGCCGAACTATAAAATGGCGTCGCCGACGGATCTCGGTCCGGCATTCTGGCAATACCGTTGGCTGTTTCTCGACTATGGCTGGGACACGCTGTGGCGAACCGTCGTCGGTCTTGCACTGTCGGTCGTGGTCGGCACATTGATCGGCATGATCATGGGATTTTCGCGGGTCATGCGAGATGCGCTCTATCCGCTACTGGTCGGCTTCAACGCGATCCCGAAGGCCACCGTCGTGCCCGTCATCGCGCTGATCTTCGTCGGTGCGCACGATATGAACACGATCCTGATCGCGTTCATGATCTCTTTCTTCCCGATCGCCGTGTCGATCTCGGTTGGGCTTTCCACTCTTGAGCCGGAGTATCGCGACATCCTGCGGGCCCTCGGCGCCAGCCGGTTCACGATTTTCCGCAAGATCGCCCTGCCGAAAACCATGCCTGAGTTTTTCGGCGCCCTCAAAGTCGCGGTGACGCTGGCTTTCATCGGCACCAACCTGATGGAGATCGTCGAACCCCACGGCAGGGGGCTCGGGCATCTCTTCGACAGCGGCAAGATCAACGCCGACTATCCGTTGATGTTCGCCGTTCTGATCGCGCTTGCGGTGCTGGGGATACTGCTGTTCTACGTCGTCGTCATTCTGGAACGCATCTTCGCCGGATGGGCCGAACGCGGCACGTAGCGGCAGGCACCGCAGTCGTCACCTTGTCACGATCTCCGGTCCCATCAGCGCCAGCTTGCGGCCGCAGCCGGCATCCCTGCCGCCATCAAGCAGTTCCTGGAAGCCCCTCCGCGGCTCGGCCGGAAGGCCCCCTTGATGCGCGCCATAGACCTCGTTGAAGGCCAGCTTCTGCGCCGAGACGTCCATCGCCACGGCCACGACGACAAACAGGCACCCCGCAACAAAGGCGTGTCCTGCGAAACGATCTGCGAATGTTGGCGCCGCTCACCATGCAGCCGGACTATTCAGCTTTTGCCGAAATAGCCACGCGCAGCTGCCTCGGGCCGCCCCGAAAGCGTGCGCTGGCCGATGGCGACGGATTTGATCAGGGCGAAAACCGGCAGGCCCTCGCGGATCTGCAACTCGTCATGGGCATCGCGGGTGATGCGGGCGCGCAACGCCTGGCCGCCAGTGTCCAGGAGAATTTCGACGAAGGGACTGTCCTCCAGCGCGATCTGACGCACGGTCACCGGCAGCACATTTCGGAAACTGATGGCTTCCGGCCGGGTCAGGGAGAGCGCCACGTCGCGCGCCTTGATGCGCATCCGCACGCGGTCGCCGGCCGTCAGCCGGTCATTGACGACGCTCAGGGACGACTCCCCGTCGAGCGCGATGCGACGCAGCCCGTGGCCCGGGCTTGCCGCGGCGACGGTGCCGATCAGCAGCGAACTCGCCTCATGCCGTCCGAGCGCCGGGCCGAAATCGAGCCGGCAGAACATATCGACCGCGTCGCCGGCGCCAAGCACGCGCCCCTCGGAGAGCACCACAAGCGTGTCGGCCAGCCGCGCCACTTCGTCGATATCGTGGCTGACATAGACGATCGGCAGTCCGCTCGCATCGCGGATCTCCTCCAGATAGGGCAGGATCTCGCGCTTGCGTTCGTCATCCAGCGAGGCCAGCGGTTCGTCCATCAAAAGCAGCGCCGGATCGGACAGCAGAGCGCGGCCAATGGCGACCCGCTGTCTTTCGCCGCCCGACAGGCGGCCGGGATGGCGCTCCAGCAACGGCCGCAGGCCGAGCAGATCGCAGATCCTGTCGAAATCGACGGAAGACGCGCGCCGGCCGGCCCACCGGCCATAGGTCAGATTGCGCATGACGGTCATATGCGGAAACAGTCGCGCATCCTGGAAAACCATGCCGACACGCCGCCGGTCTGGCGGCAGGCATATGCCTGCCTCGGTGTCGAGCAGCACCCGTCCATCCGCCAGGACACGGCCCCGATCCGGCGCCATCAGTCCAGCAATCATCTTTAGAATCGTGGTCTTGCCCGAGCCGGAATGGCCGAACAGCGCGGTCACCCCGGGCCCCGCGGCAAAGGCGGCTTCGAGCGCGAAACCGCCGAGGCGCGATTGCAGCGACACGTCGAGACCCATATCGCTAACTCCAGCGTCGGATATGCTTGCCGATCGCCTCGGCGAGCAGCACCGAACCGATCGCCAGCCCGGCTGAAATGGCGATCAGAACCGCGACGGCGCGATCGCCGGTCGGACTTTGCAAAAGCGCGTAAATGGCAAGCGACAGGGTTTGTGTCTCACCCGGAATATTCGACACGAAGGTGATGGTCGCACCGAACTCACCGAGGGCTTTGGCAAAGCCGAGCACGGCACCGGCGAGGATGCCGGGCAGCACCAGCGGGAGAGTCACCGTCAAAAATCGGCTGAGCCGCGTCGCGCCGAGCGTCGAGGCGGCCTCCTCCAGGCCGCGATCCATGGTCTCGATGGAAAGCCGCATCGGCCGGACCAGAAGCGGAAAGGCCATGACGCCCGCGGCAAGCGCCGCTCCGGTCCACTCGAATGCAAAGACGATGCCCATGTCATGCAGCGAGCGGCCGATCCAGCCATTGCGGCCGAAGACGACGAGCAGCAGATAGCCGGTCACCACCGGCGGCATTACCAAAGGCAGTGTGACGAGGGCCTGAAGAAAGCTTTTTCCGAAAAACTCCCACCGGGCCAGAATCCAGGCGGCCACAAAGGCCAGAGGCAGGGAAAAGACCATGGCGACCGCCGCCACACGCAGCGACAGAAGAACGATACCGAGCGCCGTGTCACCCGTCATGAACCGTCGAACCCGTTTCCCCCGGCGGCCTGGTAAACCCGAACGGTGTCAGGGCACCGGCGCGCGCCTTCTTGAGCAGATACGCAAGAAACGCCCGCGCGTCGTCGCTCGCGTTTCGTGTTAATGCCACAGGATAACGGATTGGCAAATGGCTCGCCGCCGGAAATTCATATGCAATTTCAAGATCGTCGCGCATTCCGGCGTCGGAAGCGTAGACGATGGCCCCATCGACGTCGCCGCGCGCCGCCATGGCCAGCGCCACGCGCACATTCTCGCCGAACGCGGCATTCTCGCCGACACTGTCCCAAAGGCCGAGCGATTGAAGCGCCTGTTTCGCGTAAATGCCGGCCGGGACATGGGTCGGATCCCCCATGGCGAAGCGGCCGGCGCCGAGCAGCGCGCGTAGAGCAGCCTCGCCGGCATCCGCGCCGGCGCGTCGCACGATCACCAGCGCATTGCCGGCCAGCACGTCACGGCTCTCCGGCTCGATCAGGTCGCGCGCGGCCAGATAGTCCATCCAGGCGGGATTGGCGGCAAGATAGATGTCGGCCGGCGCGCCGGCTTCGATCTGACGCGCCAGCGTTCCCGAACCGGCAAGAGACACGACCACCGGCCGGCCGGTTTCGGCGATATAGTCCGCGGCGATCGCCTCGACGGCATCCTTCATACTGGCCGCTGCGAACACCAGCACCCGATCCCCGGCGACCGCGGCCTGGGCCAAAAGAAACAGCGCGGCCAGCAGGCCGGCAAGGCGCAAAAACATCCCCTGTTTCTCCCGTTGTTCGGCGCTACCTTAATCCGCGACACGGCATCGGCGAAATCCGCCCATCGTTTCAGAGCCTGTCCAGTCGAATTGCATGGTTGTGGCAGGACGCATCGGCGTTACGGTTGCGACGCAGACGCGCGCCGGGCCGTTGGCCCGGCCCCGGCAACGGATTAAGCTTGCCCCGACACACTTGTCCTATGACTTTGCGGCGGCTGCGACGGTCGCCTCGATGTGGTCCACCAGCCCGTCCGGCAGCCCGAGCCGGCCGGCCAGCATGTCGAGATAGCCACGCTCGGCACGACTGTCAGGGTCGATTGCCAGCCGCGAGGCGGTGTAGAGTTCCACCCTCTGTGCCTCGCCACGGGCGGCCGCGACGATCTCGCCGAGATCAGTCGGATCGGCAAGTTCCGCTTCGATGAAGGCCTGCGCCTCGGTGTCGATTCCCGACACGGCGAGCTTGTCGGCGATCCGCGCCCGTTCCGCCTCGTCGACATGGCCGTCGCTGCGGGCCGCTGCGATCATCGCCCGCACCAGCGCCAAAGCGAAATGGTCGTCGACGTTCTGCGCGTCGATGTCGAAGGCCGTCTCCTCCGGCGCCGGCAGCATTGCCGGATCCACCGGTTCGGCGCTGGCATCAGGCGCCTTGCCGGCCTTGTAGTTCTTATAGGCCTGGTAGCCGAGGCCGGCAATGACGGCGACGCCGCCGAGCTTGAGCGCCGAGCCGGTCAGCGACCGGCCGATTCCGGTGCCGAGCAGCAGCGCCCCGATCGCGCCGGCGGTCAGAGGATTGTCCTTGGCAAGCTGCACGGCCTGCCCGGCCTTGCCACGCACCGTATCGTCGGTGCCGGGCACCTTGGAGCCGAGGAACTGGTCGAGAAGCGCTTTGGGATCGAACATGACGGGCCGCCTTTCCTGGACATGGGTTATCGTCCAGATAGGTTCGCCAAAGCCCGATTTCAAAGCGCTCCGGTGCTATTTGCCGAGCCGGCCGGCCTCTTCGGCCAGGGCCGTGATCGCGGCCCAGTCGCCGGCTTCGACGCAGTCCTTCGGGGCGACCCAGGAGCCGCCGACACAGATCACATTGGGCAGCGACAGATAGTCCGTCGCCGTGCGCGCAGTGATGCCGCCGGTCGGACAGAAGCTGATGCCGCCAAAGGGCGAAGCGAGCGATTTCAGATAGGCCACGCCACCAGCCTGCTCGGCCGGGAAGAATTTCAGCACCGCGTAACCCTCCTCGCGCAGTGCCATGATCTCACTTGGTGTGGCCGCGCCCGGCAGCATCGGCACGGGCGAGCGCCGCGCGACATCGAGCAGTTCCTGCGTGGTGCCAGGGCTGACGATGAATTGAGAGCCGGCCGCGACGGCCGCCTCATATTGCCGTGCGTTCAAAATCGTCCCGGCACCGACCGCCGCCCCTTCCACCTCGTCCGCGACCGCTTTGATCGCGTCGAGCGCCGCGTCGGTGCGCAGGGTAATCTCGATCGTCGTCAGGCCGCCCGCCACGAGCGCCCGCGCCAGGGAGATGGCCGTCGCCACGCGGTCCACCACCAGAACCGGCACCACCGGCTGGGATTGCAGGATCGACAACAGTCTTTCGGTTTTCTTGCCCATGTCACACCATCAGCTGCGGTTTCGTCAGCCGCCCGATTACCCCGCGCGGAGAGCATTGTCCACCAGCGGCCGCGACAGCATTGCGCTGCACGCCGCAAAGGATTAAGCCCTCGTGCATGGCACAGGACAGCATCGACCCGATGGTCAGTCATGACGGGTTTCTGGTGGCGGCGCTTTATCACTTTGCGCCGCTGCGGGACTTCGAGAGCCTGCAGAAGCCGCTGCAAGCGGTGTGCGACGACAATGGTGTGAAAGGCACGCTGCTGCTCGCGGCCGAAGGCATCAACGGCACCATCGCCGGCCACGACGTGGGCATTGCGCGGGTGCTGGGCCATTTGCGGTCCCTGCCCGCTTTCGCCGACCTGCAGCACAAGGAAAGCCGGGCGCGGACCATGCCGTTTCACCGCATGAAGGTGCGGCTGAAAAAGGAAATCGTGACCATGGGGGTCGAAGGCGTCGACCCGTTGCAAAGCGTCGGCACCTATGTTGAGCCCCGGGATTGGAACACGCTGATCTCGGACCCCGATACCGTGGTCATCGACACGCGCAACGACTACGAAACCGCGGTCGGCCAGTTCAGAGGCGCCGTTGATCCCGAGACCCGCTCGTTCCGCGAGTTTCCGGCCTGGGTGCGCGCCCATCCGGAATTGAGGCGCAAGCCGAAGATCGCGATGTACTGCACCGGTGGAATCCGTTGCGAGAAGGCGACCGCCTATATGAAAGCCGAGGGATTCCAGGAGGTCTATCACCTGCGCGGCGGTATCCTGAAATATCTTGAGGAGATCCCCGAAGACGAGAGCCTGTGGGACGGCGCCTGTTTCGTCTTCGACGAGCGCGTGTCGGTCACCCACGCGCTGGAGCAGGGGGACCACTGCCTGTGCCGCGCCTGTCGTCATCCGCTCACGCAGGAAGAAGTCGCCAGTCCGCTTTTCGAGGACGGTGTTTCCTGCCCCTATTGCCATGCGGACCGCAGCGATACCGACCGCGCCCGCTATCGCGAACGTCAAAAACAAGTCGCCCTGGCGCAGCGGCGCGGCGAGCGCCATATCGGCCGTTAACACTGTGAAAGAGGGGCGGCACACGACGGCCCCGGCCCATCGATCGACACATGGCGTCCGCCCCGCCGTTAAATCCGGCGTTGCTGACCAATGGCACCGGATACTCAACACCGGACAACTTATCTGCTACCGACATGGCTCCGCCTTAAAACTTGACAAAAAAAATCGAATTTTGTAGAACGATTCTAAAGAAGTGATGCTGAGCCGGAATCGTCCGCGCCAAAGCACGAGGCTGGATCCCATGCGTGTGACCAAGCAGACCAACTATGCCGTGCGGATGCTGATGTACTGCGCCGCCAACCCGGAGACGCTGAGCCGGGTGCCCGATATCGCCAGCGCCTACGGCGTGTCGGAACTCTTTTTGTTCAAGATCCTGAAGCCGCTTGTCAAAGCCGGGTTGGTGGAAACCGTGCGCGGCCGCAATGGCGGGATCCGGCTTGGCCGACCGGCGAAGGATATCACCCTGTTCGACGTCATTCGGGTCACCGAGGACAGCTTCGCCATGGCCGAGTGTTTCGAGAACGACGCGGCCGAATGCCCGCTGGTCGACAATTGCGCCCTGAACTTCGCCTGGCGCCAGGCCTTGAACGCCTTCTTGAGCGAATTGCAGAACCATACCATCGCCGATCTTTCCGCCGCCCGCTTCAACATCGCCAGCCGGCTGGGCCTGGGCGAAAAGGTCGCGGCGGCGGGCTGACGCTCAACGGCAGAGCGACGGACCGGAACGAATGGCCACCACAGCCTCTGCGCATTCCGGACCGAATGCACGAAAGACGTCGAAGGAAATCGAAAGCCCGACGCGATGCGGTGGAGCGAGGCGTTTGCCCATAATGCGGACGATTCGGCGGAGTTACGCGCCGAGAAGTTCGCGATCTTTCTGGTGGCCGTGTCCTGCTGCGTTGCCGGCTGCGTCTGGTCGGGGATGTATTTTGCGGTCTTCGGCCCCGGCGTCGTCGCCGCCCTGCCGCTCGTTTTCGTTGCGATCGTCGGAACGTCGCTCGCCGTATCGCACCGCCTGAAAAACCATCTGATCGCCGCCTATGCGCAGATCGCCTGTATTCTCTACGTTCCGGCGCTTGCCCAGTGGACCATCGGTGGGATCTTCCAATCCGGTTTCGTGCTGGTTTGGGCGCTGTGCGGACCGCTGATCGCACTGATGTATTTCTCCGTCCGCGAGTCGGCGGTCTGGATGCTGCTTTACATCGTCAACATCGCCGCCACGGTCTTGTTCGACGATGTTTTTTCCGCCTCCGGGCATCCGGTATCCGATGGCACGAGAGTGCTGTTTTTCTGGATGAACCTGACCTTTGCCTCATTGGTCGTGTTTGCCTTTGCCAGTTCGTTCGTGCGCGCGACGATCCGCGAGCGGGAAAACGCCAACCGGCTGCTGCTCAATATTCTGCCGGAAAAAGCCGCACGGATCCTGAAATCCCGCGAAGGCATCATTGCCGAGAAACACGAACGGGTCAGCATTCTGTTTGCCGACATCGTCGAATTCACGCGATACGCCAGCGAAAAGCAGCCAGAAGAGATCGTTTCGACTCTGAACACGATCTTTACCCAATTCGACCGGCTGGCCGAGGCGCACGGGCTGGAAAAGATCAAGACCATCGGCGATGCCTATATGGTTGTCGGCGGCCTGTCCGACGAACAGACCGACCATGCCGGGCAGGTCGCTGACATGGCCCTCGACATGAGACGGTTCATCACGGCGTTCCAAAACCATGGCGACACGTCGTTTTCGCTGCGGATCGGTATCCATACCGGGCCCGTGGTGGCCGGCGTCATCGGCCGCAGCAAATTCGCCTATGATCTGTGGGGCGACACCGTCAATGTTGCAAGCCGCATGGAATCGACCGGGCTCGACGGTACGATACAAGTCAGTCAGGCCACGCGCGACGCGCTGGAAGACCGTTTCGTCTTCAAAAAACGCGGCACGGTGGAGGTCAAAGGCCGCGGGTTGATGGATGCTTATCTGCTGATAGGCCGGTTGTGAGCGTGTCTTCCCGTCTCCATTCCGATGCCCGCAGCCGGTCCTCACAGTCCTTTTTGATGCCGCGCAACTCCTTCAGCGTATCGCGGATCAGCGCCTGCTTTTTCTCAAGCCCTTCAATCGCCTTGGCCGTCTCGGCGACGACATAGCCGAGCTGCTGCGCCTCGCCCTCTCCATGCTCGCCATAGAGATCGAGAAAATGTTTGATCTGCGCCAATGTCGAGCCGATCGCCTTGGCGCGCAGGATCAGCGCCAGTCTGGCCCAGTCCCGCCTGGTATAGACGCGGTTCCCATTCACCCGTGTGGGATGAATGAGATCCTTGTTTTCGTAAAAGCGGACGGTGCGGGTCGATATCCCGAATTCACCGGCGAGATCGGCGATGCCGAACAGCTCTCGCCGTTCGCCTGGCGATCCGCCCGCCCCCGCCAGCCGGCGCGTCACCGGTCAAAGCACCTGGCTGAGTTTCATTGCCACGCCCATGTCGCCCTCGACCTGCAATTTTCCTTGCATGAAGGCGCCGGTCGGATCGAGATCGCCCGCGACCATCGCCTCGAGATCCTCAAGGCTGACGCGAATGGTGCAATCGACCTCCTGATCATCGGTGCTGACGCTCTGATTGTCGATGACGACGACTCCGTCATCGCCACAATCGAATTTCACCACGCTGTCGAAGGATCCGTTTTCGACCTTGTCCTTGATGGACGCTGCAATATCGGCAACACTCATGCTTGAGCTCCCTGGCTGGTTGTGTCGTGCCTGCAAGAGGTCAGCATATAGAACCGGAAACGCCGCTTCGCAATCTCTTTGTCCTATAGCCGAGGCAGTTGACCTATACGTCAATCGATGAAACGATCGACGGCGGGGATCGCACCGCTGTTCGCAGCCGCGGTGATCCGCAGCCCTTTGGAGGACCGGCATGCATCTGACGGACGAACACGAGCAATTGCGCCGGACGGTCGCCAAATTCGTCGAAACGGAGATCAACCCGCATGTCGACGCGTGGGAGCAGGCCGAACAGTTTCCTGCCCATGAAGTCTTCGGCAAGCTCGGCAAACTGGGCCTTCTGGGCATCAAATACGATCCGGAATGCGGCGGGCTGGGGCTCGACTTTTCCTATTCCATGGTGATGGCGGAGGAACTGGGCACCATCCATTGCGGCGGCGTGCCGATGGCGATCGGCGTGCAGACGGACATGTGCACGCCGGCTCTCAACCGGTTCGGCTCCGATGCCCTCAAACGCGACTGGCTTGCGCCGTCGATCGCCGGCGAGATGGTCGGCTGTCTGGGCGTCTCGGAAGCCGGCGGCGGTTCCGATGTGGCGGCGATCAAGACACAGGCGGTGGCCGATGGCGACGATTATATCATCAACGGTTCGAAGATGTGGATCACCAACGGCCTGCAGGCCGATTGGTGCTGCCTGCTCGCCAATACCGGCGACGGTCCGGCGCACAAGAACAAGTCGCTGATCGTCGTGCCGATGGAAGCCAGGGGCATTGAAAAGCAGAAGATCCACAAGATCGGCATGCGCTCCTCCGACACCGCCCAGCTTTTTTCGACAATGTGCGGGTACCGCGGCGCCATTTGATCGGCCAGGAGGGTATGGGCTTTACCATGCAGATGCTGCAGTTCCAGGAGGAACGCCTCTGGGTCGCCGCCTCCAGCCTGAAGGCACTCGACCGCTTGATCGACCTGACCATCGACTATGCCCGCGACCGCAAGACTTTCGGTAAATCGGTACTCGACAACCAGGTGGTGCGGTTCCGGCTCGCCGAATTGCGCACCGAGGTCGAGGCCTTGCGGTCTCTGACCTGGCAGGCGGTGGACGACTATGTCGGCGGCAAGGATGCCACCCGGCTTGCCTCCATGGCCAAGCTGAAAGCCGGCCGACTGTATCGCGAGGTCGCGGACAGTTGCTTGCAATATTGGGGCGGCATGGGTTTCACCGCCGACAATCCGGTGAGCCGCGCCTATCGCGACGGACGCCTCGGCTCCATCGGCGGCGGCGCCGACGAGGTCATGCTGGAAATCATCTGCAAGCTGGAAGGCACGGCGCCGCGCCTTCAGAACTGATACACCACGCGACGTTGACGCGGACGCTCCCGACCGGGAGGGTCCATTGTCGTCAAACGGCAATGTGTATTGCCCTGCCTACATCGTTGTTGGTAATCTCGCTTTAGAAGCATTCCAAGCGGTGGGCAGGCGCGTGGGATGCCGACAGGGAGGAATGCGAATCTTGCCATGGTAGAGGTGCAATACTCTCCTTTACTGGTGGCAGCATCGGTGCTCGTCGCCATCATGGCGGCCTTCACATGCCTGCGACTGACAAGCGGTCTGAGCAAACTGCCGGTGGGGCGCCGCAAGGTGCGCATCGCCGAAGCGGCGGTTGCGCTCGGCGGCGGCATCTGGTCGATGCATTTCATCGGCATGTTGGCGGTGACGCTGCCCTTTGTCGTGTCCTACGATCCGCTGCTGACGCTGAGTTCGATGCTGCTTGCCATCCTGATTACCGGCTGCGGCCTGCTGCTGTTGCACTTCGGTCAGCGCACCACGACTCGTATCCTGCTGGCCGGCACCTTCACGGGCGTTGGCATCGCGGCGATGCACTATACCGGCATGGCGGCCATCTCCGCCAACTGCATTGTCAGCTATAGCGCCGCGGGCGTTGCCGCCTCCGTCGCGATCTCGATTGCCGCTTCGACATTCGCCATGTGGCTCGCCTATTCCAACCGATCGCTGCTGCGCACCGCTGTCGGCGCCGTCGTGCTCGGGCTGGCGGTCTCCGCCATGCATTACGTCGCCATGCTGAACACGTCTTTCGCGGAAGCGGCCGATTTCGTCGCCTTGCCGGCGCCCGCACTCGACCCGCAGATATTGGCGATTTCGGTAACGCTGACCGCTTTCGTCATTTGCGGCCTGTTCCTGCTGCTGGCCATGCCGATGGAAGATGCGTCAAAAGGGCCAGCACTGATGAGACAGCCGACCGGCGCAAGAACCGATGGGGCAAAGGCGCCTGGACTGGCATTGAGCCGCGCCGACACGGCAACACCGGTGACCAAGAACCGCCTGCCTTACGAGAAGGAAGGCACCGTGCGCTTCGTCAACACCGACCGCATTCTGGCGATCGAGAGCGACGGCCACTACACACGGATTCGCACCGACAATGACGCGCTATTCTGCCCGTGGTCGCTCTCCAAGGTGGAAAAGAGCCCTCCGGCGCGGAAATTCGTCAAAACCCACCGGCGCTATCTGGTGAATCCGGCGCATATCAACGGATTGCGCAAGGTCGGCGATCAGCTTTTCTGCTATGTCGGCAAGGCGGCGCAACTGGAAGTGCCGGTCAGCCGCGCCCGCGCGAAGGACCTGCGCAGCTTCCTGGGCGTGTGAAACCCAGGCAACGTGATCGCCGCCGATCCGAGATTTCCGGGGCGAGTGTGAACCGCTGGAACCCTGCCGTTCATGCAGCATAACGACCGTTCGTGCAAAATCCGGCTGTTTTGGTGAAGCCCGGATACCGTCATCCTGAGAGCCATTCCAAACTCTGTTCTGAAATTCCGGTCTGGGAGGAAACAGATGATACCCGGTTCTTTCGATTACCATCGGCCCGCGTCGGTGGATGAAGCCGTCGGCCTGCTCGCCAGCCACGCCGGCGCAGCGCTGATCCTGGCGGGTGGCCACAGTCTGATTCCGATGATGAAACTGCGCATGGCCGTGCCAGAGCATCTGATCGACATTCAGGGCATCGACACGCTGTCATCCATCGACGTCTCCGGATCGCAGATCGAAATCGGCGCCGCGGTGACGCAGGCGGAGATCATCGCGTCGGAAGACCTTGCCCGGCTTTGCCCGATCCTGCGCGAAACGGCGCTGCAGATCGCCGATCCGCAGATCCGCAATGTCGGCACCATTGGCGGCAATGTCGCGAATGGCGATCCCGGCAACGACATGCCGGCGATCATGCAATTGCTCGACGCGACCTATGTTCTCACCGGTCCGGATGGTGCGCGCGAGGTCAGGGCACGTGATTTCTATGAGGCCGCCTATTTCACCGCCCGTGACGAAAGCGAAATGCTGACCGCACTCCGCTTCAACGCCCCGCCGGAGGGCCACGGTTTCAGCTACCAGAAACAAAAACGCAAGATCGGCGACTACGCGACCGCCGCCGCGGGAGTCGTGCTTACACTCTATGGCAGCACATGCACCGGCGCCTCGATCGGCCTGACCAATGTCGCAGACACGCCGCTTTGGGCGGAAGAGGCATCCAATGCGCTCATCGGCAGCGACCTGGAGAAGGATGCGATCGAGGCGGCGGTGACCGCCGCCAAGGCGATTACAGACCCGGCCGCCGACGGCCGCGGACCGAAAGAATACCGCACCCATCTGGCCGGTGTGATGGTTCGTCGCGCCATCGAGCAGGCGCAATCCCGCACCGCTTGACACAAAGAAAATGCAGCCACCGGAAGGAGGCCCGAATGCCCGCTATCGATATCAAGATGACCGTCAATGGCAAACCGGTTCAGGTGAGCACGGAACCGCGCACCCTGCTCATCCATGTGCTGCGCGAGGAACTCGATCTTACCGGCCCCCATATCGGCTGCGACACCAGCCATTGCGGCGCCTGCACGGTCGATCTTGACGGCAAATCGGTCAAATCCTGCACCGTTTTCGCCGCCCAGGCCGAAGGTGCCGAGATCACCACGATCGAAGGCATCGCCCATCCGGACGGCACGCCGCATGCGCTGCAGGAGGCGTTTCGCCAGCATCATGGCCTGCAATGCGGTTTCTGCACCCCCGGCATGATCACCCGCGCCTATCGGCTGTTGAAGGACAATCCCAACCCGACCGAGGAAGAGATCCGCTACGGCATCAGCGGCAATCTATGCCGCTGCACCGGCTATCAGAACATCGTCAAGGCCATACAGGCGGCAGCCGAGGAGCTTGCGGTGAAGGAGGCAGCAGAATGAACGTTCACGCCGACACCAAGCAACGGGTCGAAAAACTTCAGGGCCTGGGTTCGTCCCGCAAGCGCGTCGAGGACGCCCGTTTCACCCAGGGGAAGGGTAACTATATCGACGATCTGAAACTGCCCGGCATGCTGTTCGGTGATTTCGCCCGCTCGCCCTACGGCCACGCCCGCATCAAATCGATCAACAAGGAGGCGGCGCTCGCCGTGCCCGGGGTGGTCGCCGTGTTGACGGCGGAAGACCTGAAGCCGCTGAACCTGCATTACATGCCGACGCTCGCCGGCGACGTTCAGGCGGTGCTCGCCGACGAGAAAGTGCTGTTTCAGAACCAGGAGGTCGCCTTCGTCGTCGCCTCCGATCGCTATGCGGCCGCTGACGCGGCCGATCTTGTCGAAGTGGACTATGAGGAACTGCCGGCGCTCGTCGATCCGTTCCACGCCATGGATGCCGATGCGCCTCTCCTGCGCGAGGACATCAAAGACAAGATGGAAGGCGCGCATGGGGCCCGTAAACACTACAATCACATCTTCCATTGGGAGGAGGGCGACGAGGCCGCCGCCAACGCGGCGCTGGCCGAAGCCGAAGTGACGGTCGAGGAACTGATCACCTATCAGCGTGTGCATCCGTGCCCGCTTGAAACCTGTGGCTGCGTTGCCTCCATGGACAAGATCAACGGCAAGCTGACCCTGTGGGGCACTTTTCAGGCCCCGCATGCCGTACGCACCGTGGCGTCGCTCATCACCAACATCCCGGAACACAATATCCGCGTGATCTCGCCGGACATCGGCGGTGGTTTCGGCAACAAGGTGGGCGTCTATCCGGGCTATATCTGCTCGGCCGTTGCCTCGATCGTCACCGGGGTACCGGTCAAATGGGTGGAGGATCGGATCGAGAATCTGTCGACCACCGCCTTTGCGCGCGACTACCACATGACCGGCAAGCTCGCCGCCACGCGCGACGGCCGCATCACCGGCCTGCACTGTCATGTGCTCGCCGATCACGGCGCCTTCGACGCCTGCGCCGACCCGACCAAATTCCCGGCCGGCTTCTTTCACATCTGTACCGGCTCCTACGATATCCCGGTCGCCTATGTCGGAGTCGACGGCGTTTACACCAACAAGGCGCCCGGAGGCGTTGCCTATCGCTGCTCGTTCCGGGTCACCGAAGCTGCCTATATGATCGAGCGCATGATCGACGTGCTGGCCCGCAAGCTCGACATGGACCCGGCGGAATTACGGATAAAGAACTTCATCCGCAAGGAGCAGTTCCCCTACACTTCGGCGCTCGGCTGGGAGTATGATAGCGGCGACTATCACACCGCCATGCAAAAAGCGATGGAGACTGTCGATTACACGGCGCTGCGCGCCGAACAGGCCGAAAACCGCGCCGCCTTCGACCGCGGCGAGACGCGTAAGCTGATGGGCATCGGCGTCGCCTTCTTCACCGAGATCGTCGGTGCCGGCCCGGTCAAGAATTGCGACATTCTCGGCCTCGGCATGTTCGACAGTTGTGAGATCCGCATTCATCCGACTGGCTCGGCCATCGCCCGACTCGGCACGATCAGCCAGGGCCAGGGCCACGCGACCACTTTCGCCCAGATTCTGGCAACCGAAATCGGCATTCCCGCCGAGGACATCACGGTGGAGGAGGGCGACACCGATACCGCGCCCTATGGGCTCGGCACATACGGCTCGCGATCAACACCCGTGGCGGGCGCAGCGACGGCGATGGCCGGCCGCAAGATCCGCGCCAAGGCGCAAATGATCGCCGCCTATCTTCTGGAAGTGCATGAGGACGACTTGGAATGGGACGTCGACCGTTTCCAGGTGAAGGGCAATCCGGAAGCGCACAAGACGATGAAGGAGATCGCCTTCGCCGCCTACAACCAGGCGATACCCGGGCTCGAACCCGGCATGGAAGCGGTATCCTATTACGATCCGCCCAATATGACCTACCCCTTCGGCGCCTATGTCTGCGTGGTCGATGTCGACGTCGACACCGGCGTCACCGATATCCGCAGTTTCTATGCGCTTGACGATTGCGGCACCCGCATCAACCCGATGATCATCGAGGGCCAGGTTCACGGCGGGCTTACCGAAGCGCTGGCCATCGCCATGGGCCAGGACATCTCCTATGACGAGATCGGCAATATCAAAGGCGGCAGCCTGCTCGATTTCTATCTGCCGACCGCCGTCGAGACGCCGTTTTGGCAGACCGACCACACGACGACGCCGAGCCCGCATCATCCGATCGGCGCCAAGGGGGTCGGCGAGAGCCCGAACGTCGGCGGCGTGCCGGCGTTTTCCAACGCCGTGCACGACGCCTTCGCCCATAAGGGGCTGACTCACACCCAGATGCCGCACGATCATTGGCGCGTGTGGCAGACGGCCCGGGATCTGGGCCTGACCGGTTGAGGGATGGTGCCCGCCGCCCGGGAAACCGGCGGCGGGCTGGCCTCGGGCGCTCAAAGGGCTACCTATTTGGTATGACAGATGACATTACATCCGGCCTCGCTGCCGCCGGTTATCTGGCCGACCCTCAGCTCGCCGTTGCCCTGCAGCTGGCGCTCGACCTGCAACGTCCCCTGTTGCTCGAGGGCGAGGCCGGTGTCGGCAAGACGGAGGCCGCCAAGGCGCTCGCCGGGGTTTTGAACACGCGCCTGATCCGGCTGCAATGCTATGAGGGGTTGGACGCGACCGCCGCGATTTACGAATGGAACTACCAAAGGCAGCTTCTGGCGATCCGCGCCCGCGAGCACGAGGCGGTGTCGGCCGAAAGCGTCGAAAAACACATCTTCTCCAAGGATTTTCTGCTGAAGCGGCCGCTTCTGGAAGCGATCAGCCAACAGCGCAGCCCGGTGCTTCTGATCGACGAGATCGACCGCGCCGACGAGGAGTTCGAGGCCTATCTTCTTGAAATCCTGTCGGATTTCCAAATCACAATCCCCGAACTGGGAACCATCGCCGCCATCACGCGGCCGCACGTCATTCTGACCTCCAACGGCACGCGTGAACTGTCCGACGCGCTACGCCGTCGCTGTCTCTACACCTATGTCGAATTCCCCGACCATGCGCGCGAACTCGATATCGTGCTGGCGCGGCTTCCGGGCATCGAGCGACAGCTTGCGGAACAGATCGTCGGCTTCGTGCAGCAACTGCGCAAAGAGGACCTGGAAAAGAAACCCGGCATTGCCGAAACGCTCGACTGGGCGTTGGCGCTTACCGGTTTCGACATCACGGCGCTGGACGACGATATCGACAAAGTCACGACGAGCATGATCTGCCTGCTCAAGACCGAGTCCGATATCAAGGCGGTATCGCGCGAGGTCGTCGCACGGCTCAGCGGAAAGGCTGCGTGAGATGGCGACCGCACCGCTTGAGACCGATTCCGCACCGCTCGCCGGCCGCATCGTCGGTTTCATCGACCACCTGCGCCTCAACGGTTTCAGGGTCGGTTCGGCGGAAGCGCGGATCGCCGTCGAGCACCTGGGAAGCCGGGCGCCGGCACCCCTGCCCCGCATCCGCCAGGAACTGAAGATCCTGTTTGCGGGCGGCAAGGAGGAATGGCTGCGTTTCGACGACCTGTTCGAATCCTATTGGCGCGCCACGGGCCGGAGCCGGGAGACCGCCCGTCCCACCCGATCGGCGCATATCAGGAAGCCGCCGAAACAGGCGCCGCTGTGGCGCGGCCATTTCGATGCGGCGAACAGCGGCGGAGGCACGCCTCAGATCGAGGCTGAGACGGGCGACGATCGCGGCGGCGAGGCCAGCGGACGGTTGATCGCGTCCCGGACATCGGTGTTGAAAAAGGCGGATTTGAAGACCATCGTCGACCCCGATGAGATGCGCGCCGCCGAGGAACTGGCCTATCGGCTGGCGAGCGCCATGCGCTATCGACTGTCGCGCCGTTATCGCCCATCGCGCCACGGGCGGCGCCTCGATCTGCGTCGCACGATCCGCGCCGCCCTGCCGCGCGGTGGCGAGCCAATTGACCTTCGCCGCCGCAGCACCCCCCAACGGCCGGTGCATATCGTGCTGTTTCTCGACGTATCCGGGTCGATGCAACACTACAGCCGGTTCTTCCTGCAATTTGCAAAAGGACTCATCTGCACGTGGATGCATGCCGACGCCTATCTGTTTCACACCCGGCTGATCCGCGTGACCGATGTCGTTCGTGACAAGAACTCCGCCCGCGCCATGACACGTCTTGCGCTGATGGCCGAAGGATTCGGCGGCGGCACGCGGCTCGGCGCCAGTCTCGCCGCCTTCAACCGCCACTACGCCAGGAAAACGGTCAATTCACGCACCGTCGCCATCATCGTCAGCGATGGCTACGACACCGGTACGCCGGAGGCGCTGGCGGCCGAACTGGCGCGCATGAAGAAGCGGGTCCGCAGACTGGTCTGGCTCAACCCGCTGCTCGGCTGGAAGCATTACCAGCCGGTAACCGCGGCGATGCAGGCCGCCCGTCCGCATATCGACCATTTCGCCGCCGCCAACACGCTTGAAAGCCTGGAACGGCTCGAACCGCACCTGGCGGCGCTGTGAGGACCGGCCATGAAACTCTCCGACACCACGCTTGATCTGATCGAGACGCTGCGCCGCGCGGGCCAGAGCTTCTGCGTCGCCACCATCGTGCGCACACAACACGCAACCTCCGCCAAGCCGGGCGCCAAGGCAGTGGTCACCGAGGATGGCACATTGCACGGCTTCCTCGGCGGCGCCTGTGTGACCGGCGCGGTGCGCAACGAAGCGTTGAAGGCGCTGCGGACCGGCGACGCGACGATGATGCGCGTCAGGCCGAGGGATGAGGTCGTCGCGCCGGTCGACACCGACGGCACGACGCTGCACAAATCCTCCTGTCCGAGCGGCGGCACGGTGGAGATCTTCCTGGAGCCGATGAAAGCCACGCGCCGGCTCATCGTGCTCGGCGCATCGCCGATCGCACTGACGCTGATCGACATCGCCAAGGCGATAGGCTATCGCACGATCCTCGGCGCTCCGGGTCTGGACGCCGAGGCCGTACAGAACGCCAACGCGACCTATGATCGTTTCGCCGCCGCCGTGGCGGACGCCGGTCCGTCCGACGCGCTGGTGCTGTCGACGCAGGGACGGCGCGACCGCGAAGCGCTGCGGGCGGCGCTGAACAGCCGGGCGGGCTATCTCGGCATGGTGGCGAGCCGCGCGAAATTCGCCAAGCTCGCTGCCGAGCTGGCGGACGAGGCCGAACTCGCAGCGCGCCTGCGCGAGGTGCACGCGCCGGCCGGACTGACGATCTCAGCGGTCGAACCCGAGGAGATCGCGCTCTCGATCATCGGACAAATCGTGCATTTGCGCCGCAGCGGCCAGTTGGATGACGCGGCGGCAGGTGCAACCGACGATGGCGAGCGGGTGTCGGGCGAGATCGGCGGGCAAAGACCATGACGGGCCGATGCGCGATTCTGGTCCGCGCGCGGCGCCGCGGCCTGGTGCTGCCGTGACCGTCGGAACCGGGGACATCGACGCGGTGCTGCTGGCGGCGGGTCAGTCGACGCGCATGGGCGATGCCAACAAGCTGCTCCTGACGTTCGGCGGCAGACCGGTGGTCCGTCATTGCGCGGAAACGATTTTGGGAACCGATGTCGGCACGCTTGTCGTCGTCACCGGTTACGAGGCCGACCGGATTGGCGAGGCGCTGCAGGAACTGCCCACGACTATTCGTTTCAACCCGCAATTCGAAGCCGGCCAAAAGACCTCCGTTGCTTGCGGCCTGCGGGCTCTGACCGAGCTCGGCCGCAAACCAAAGGGCGTCATGATCTGCCTCGCCGACATGCCGTATCTGGAACAGGCGGACTACCACATGCTGGCGGGCAGCTTTCTGCGGCGCGACGCCGACCGCATCACGGTGCCCGACTTTGCCGGCAAGCGTGGCAATCCAGTTGTTCTGCCATGGCGGCTGATCGGTGAGGCGTCGCACACCGGTCTCGACACCGGCTGCCGCCGATTGATCGAGCGCCGCCCCAACGACGTTGAACGCGTCGCGGTCAACAGCTCGGCCTTCATCCGCGATATCGACACACCGCCCGATTACGCACAGGCGCTGCGGGCCGCTCATCCCGGCACGCCCTGCTGCGGCTGACCACAATCATCCCACCTTCGGAACAGAGGAACACGCATCATGGAAATGCATGACACGCAACGCATCGCGGCACCCCGTGCTACGGTCTATGCGGCACTCAACGACCAGGAAGTGCTGAAACAATGCATCCCCGGCTGCGAGGAACTGGAGATGATCTCGCCGACAGAGATGACGGCAACGGTCGTGTTGCGCATCGGTCCGGTTAAGGCCCGTTTCAAGGGTGCGGTGGAACTGAGCGACCTGGTGCCGCCGGAGAGCTATACCATCAGCGGCGAGGGCAAGGGCGGTGTCGCCGGTTTCGCCAGGGGCAGCGCGCGGGTGGTGCTCACCGAGGAAGACGGCGAGACCCTGTTACAATACGACGTCAAGGCGGACATCGGCGGCAAGCTCGCTCAACTGGGCAGCCGGCTGATCGACTCGACGGCCAAGAAACTGGCGACCCAGTTCTTCAAGACTTTCGGTGCGCTTATGGAAGAAAGGGAGAACGCGGCGATATGAATGGTTCTGAGTCGGAAGACGCACGCTTTCTCAGGAATTACGATGGGCGATCTACTAGAACGTGAACATATAAAGGCTGCAAAAGACTGGCATTCTCCGTCTTTGCGACGAATCCCGAAAGTATTTAACCGCTAAAGACCATAACGGCATTCTGCACCAGGCTCAAACGCTTCGATAGCGGCGTCCCGCGACGCAACCGGAAGAGACGATCCTGCATCGCAACCGACCGGACAAACGGGATGCGCATCGGCGCCGCGGCGCCCGCAAATGATGAAATTTTGGTGACACGGTTGTGCCGAACCGGCGGTGTCCACTATGTCTTTCGGTAGGGAAAATCATTGAAACCAAGGCATTGTCGCACGGCATTCGCCACTTGGAGAAGCGGCGGCGTGGCAGCGCCAAAAAAGGCCGATGTTGACGTCACTCCAGGTGCAGGCCCACATCACAATCATGATCGGGCCGGTCGCCTCCGAAGCCATGGCACGGGCCGGGCCGTCCGTGGGAGACGAGGCCATCGAGCGGACATCGGGATGACAAAACCCATAGACGGCCGATTTTCCCGCCAAAACTGTACCGGGCCGAGACTTGCTTATTCTGTTCCTGGCGGTAAGATTACTTTGGAGAACTTTGGGGTAATAACGTAACAGTAACGAAGCGAGAGTCAAAATGGGCGTCGGTAGGAATCTCGTGTCATTGGCTGCGGCCATGACCATCATCACCGGCCACGCTGTCACCGGCGCGGTCGCGGAGGAAACGGAAACGGGGGATTGTTTCTGCATTGTTGATGGCGTCGCCCCGGGAAATCCGGCAGGCAAGATAGAAAGCCTGAAGGGCGCAGTTCTGATGTCGACCAGAACGGGTTTTGAGCCCGCCTATGAGGACGCTCCGCTGAATGTGGGAAGCCGTATGTTGCTCGGGTCAGAGGCCGAGGCGCTGATCCATGTCGGTTCGACCTGCACATTGCGCGTAACCGAGAATATCAATGTGGCCTTGACGCCGCAGAATACGGATATCTGCGTTCGGGTGACCTCGGCTATGCCGAACACCAAAATCACAGCCGCAACTGCCTCCGGCGAGATCACCCTGGGCACGCAAACAAGCGAGTTTGCTCAGGCTCCAGCACCCGAAGCAGGGGCAGGAGCAGGTGGTGGTGCAGGCGCTGGTGCAGGAGCAGGCGCTGGTGCAGGCGCTGGCGCCGCAGGCGGTGCTGCCGGTGCTGCCGGTGCTGCCGGTGCTGCCGGTGCTGGCGGTGCTGCCGGTGCTGGCGTCGGTGGAGCAACCGCGGCGGCAGCTGCCGCGGCTACTGCAGCTGCAGTTGGCGCCGCTATCGCGATCTCTAACAGCGACGACGATCCGGTTTCGCCTTAGCGGCGCGAACACACAAAAGTGAACGCGGATGGACGGCGGCGCGCATGCGTCCCTGTCCATCTCTGGTTGTAGGTCACACCTGTGATCTGTTTCGGACGGGACCGGCACAGTGTGAGTGCAGGCCCTAGACGCCCGATAACGCCACCGTGTGGCGGGCAACCATGATTTCCTCGTTGGTCGGGATCACCCAGGTGCGCACGCGGCCGCCGTCGGCGGAAATACGCGGGCCATGGCGTCCGTTTGCCGCCTCGTCGAGATCGAGTCCAAGCCATTGCAGGCGTCGACAAACGGCGGCGCGGATCGGCGCCGCGTGCTCGCCGATGCCCGCGGTGAAGACAAGTGCATCGAGGCCGCCAAGAAGTGCCGTGTAAGCACCGGCGTAAAAAACAATCTGATAGACAAAATAGTCGATCGCCCGTTTGGCCTCCGGCGCATCGCTTTCAAGCAGCGTGCGCATGTCGTTGCTTATGCCCGACAAACCTTTCAGACCACTCTCCTCATAGAGCAGATGCTCCAGCGACCGCTCGTCATAGAGCTTGCGGCGCAGCAGGTAAAGCAGCGCGCCGGGATCGATCGCACCGCAGCGCGTACCCATGGGAAGGCCTTCAATGCCGCTGAAACCCATGCTGGTTGCGATGCTCTTGCCGTCCTGGATCGCGCACATGCTGGCGCCGGAACCCAAATGGCAAACGATGACCCGTTTGGCTTCCGGATCGTAATCCGGCAGCGTCCGATTGATGTAGTCATAGGAGATGCCGTGATAACCCCATCGACGAACACCCTCGTCGTGGACCTGTTTCGGCACGGCATAGAGTTCGGCGATCTCCGGCATGGTGCGGTGAAACGAGGTGTCGAAGGCCGCGACCTGCGGCAAGTCCGGATGGAGGCGGCGGACGATCCGTATCGTGTTGACCTCGGCCGGCAGGTTCTGTGGCTCCGACATGGTGAGGCCCTGCAGATAGTCGAGCGCATCGGCGTCGACGAGCGTTGGCCCGAAATAGCGCGTTCCACCCTGTACGAGCCGATGACCCACGGCGGCGATGCGGATCTGCTTTTGAAGGGACTCCAGCCATTCCAGCACGAAGCGCAGCGCGGTTTCGGTGTCAATCGGCGTGCCCGCGGTCCAATCGTGTTCGCCCAGCACACGTCCATCGGCATCGCGCGCGGAAAATCGCGGCGCCGTCATTTTGCCTTCAACCTGTCCTTGACAGGCCACCGCAAGCCCCTCGCTTCGATAGAGCGCGAATTTCAGACTGGACGACCCTGAATTCAGGACCAAGATACCCTGATCCACCGCCATCATCCCTCCGCCTCGTCGAGCATTAACGGATCGTTTCGGATAGCATTGGCGACAATGACGGCAGTGGCGGCGGAATAGGCGCGGGTCTGCGGTGAATCGGCGCGGCTCGTCAGGATGATCGGCACGCGCGCGCCCATCAGGCAATCCGCGGCCTGCGCCCCGTCCATGAACAGAAACACCTTGTAGATGGCGTTCGCCGCCTCGATGTTGGCGGCGACCAGAATGTCCGCATGGCCGGCAACCGGAGAGACAATCTTCTTGATCTTCGCCGCCTGCGGATCCACCGCGGCATCAAGATCAAGCGGTCCGTCGACGATGCCACCGACGATCTGACCGCGATCGGCCATTTTCGCAAGCGCGGCCCCGTCGATCGTCGAGGGCATTTGCGGGCGAACGGTTTCAACCGCCGAGATGGCGGCCAGCTTCGGAGTTTCGATCCCGACCGCGCGGGCAAACAAGATGGCGTTCTGGCAGATGTCGCGTTTCTGATCGAGGTCGGGAGCGATGTTCATGGCCGAGTCGGTCAGCACGATCCGTCGGCCATAGGCCGGCGAATAGATCAAAGCGCAAAGGCTGAGCAGCCGCCTGGTCCGCAGGCCCGCTTCCTTCTGCAGGATCGCATGCAGGAACACATCAGTGTGCAGGCTGCCCTTCATCAGCGCGTGGAGATCGCCGCGTCCGGCCATGGCCGCCGCCTGCGCCGCCGCCGCTTCGTCGTCGGCGGCCTCCACGATTTGAATTCCGCCAATATCCGCATCATTCGCGTCCGCAAGGCGCCGGATGGCATCAGATGGTCCAACAAGAACGGGCTCGATCAAACCGTCGCGCGCAGCCTCGACAGCGCCAACAAGCGCATCGGCAGAAAGCGGATAGACCACACCGGTTTTGGCCGACGGCAATTGGCGGCCCCGCACTATCAGGCCGTCAAGCGTCTGTTGTTCATCCACTTCCTTTGTCGCCATGTCCCTGCCCTTCCCGGCGGCCTCCGGTCATCAATCCGTTTCAGCAGGTTTGCTGCCTTTGGATAGTTTGGCGGGCGCGCGGCGCCTGGTGCCGCCGCGCAACAACCGTTCCAGCGTCTCGAGCCGCAACGTCATCTCCGGTGTTGTCCTGGTCGCCGACTCCGTGAGGGCTTTGAGTTCCGCCAACATCGCCTGGCGCGCTTCGGCTTCGGGCACCATTTTCGGCAGCGTGCGCAAAGCCTCTTCCCGGTCGAATTGAAGGACAAAGAACTGCGTCCGCACGAGTTGCTTGATGGATTCGATATCGAGATGATTCACTTCCGACAGCATCTTGTGCAGATGAAGCGACAGCCGTTCATCGATCACATGGTCACCGGCAATGACAAAGAGCAACGCCCTGACCTTCGCCGCCAGGGCATCGCCGCTTCCGACCGACGACTTGAAACGGTCGATCCGTGCTGCGACATCGGTCCGCTCAGCGGGAGTGGTCGGCGGCGGATGGCGCGGCAGGGCCGCATCGCCGGCCGTGCCCAGAACCGCTTGCACAAACGGCGAACCGTAAATGGAAAAGAACATCCATTCCTCAAGCCGGTCGCGGACATCGCGAAAACGGTTCCAGCCATCAACGGTGGCCGCGGCCATCTGCTGTTCAAGCAGCCGGAACGGATTGTCGGTGGCAACCGGGTTACGCTCGTTGCGAACCTGTTCAGCGGCTTCCGCAACCATGCTCATCCAGGGCTGATGGCTTGTGAACAGCGCGTATTGCAACCGTTCCGGCTTGATGGCCCGCATCACTTCCGCGGTCTGCTCATTGACGACAGACCGCACGAAGGGCTGGAAAAACGTCCGGTAGCTGGCAAGCGTGATTTCGGACCACCGCGCTACGGTGGCAAACGCCCGATCGTCTTCTTTGGAGTTGCACCCGAAGCGGCGGATGTCATCGAGCGTGCGGGCTTCGAAGCGCGCAACGAAATCCCCGGGAATGTCATCGTCACCTGACTCGGCATCGGTCTTCGGCGTTACAATGAGTTCATAGAGCCCCGGCGGCAGCACGTCGATCAGGTTGATCATGCGCATGACGATATCATCTTCGCGGGCCGCGACCTTCTTGGAGACGAAAATCGCCAGATGGCCCACTTTGGGGTCGACGCAATAGACGATGGTCTGGTCGTGGTTTCGAATATCGTCGACACTGCCATACAGATCGAGGATCCAGCCGAGCGTCTGCTGCGGCGGGCTGATATTGTCGCCGAGGGACGTGAAGACGATGATCGGCGAGGTCACGGAACGGATGTCGAAGCGACGGCCATCATCGGTGGCAATCTCATTGGCCGTCAGCTTGTTGCCAACGAAATGCTGGTCCGCGAGATACTGGATTTCCTCACCGTTCAACAGGACGAGGTCGCCCCACCACTTCTCGAAACCGAGGAAGCGGGGTCCTTCGGTGTCGACCTCGGAATAGACATGATAGAGCTTCTCAAAGAAGGTATTGGCGGGGTTCAGCAGGTCGAAATTGCCGATCAGATAGGCGCCGTCGAAGCGGCCATTGCCGAGATCGCTGGCGAGCGCCGCCGACCAGGTGCCGCCTAGCAATCCGCCGGTATAGCGCATAGGGTTCTTGCCGTGCACCCCCTGCCAATAGGACATCGGCGAGCCGGCCAGCATGACGGGCCCGAAGAGGTCCGGCCGCAGCATCGCCACCATCAAAGTCTGGTAGCCGGCCTGGCAGTTACCGACCGCAAAGGGTAGCGGACGGTCGGGATGCAACTCGATGATGCGCTCAAAAAACGCCACCTGACCCTCGACGACGTCAAGGAATGTCTGGCCAGGGACAGGCTCCTCGCTGAAACCGATGAAGTAAACCTGATGACCGGCGGCAAACGCGTCGCCGATCTCGCTTTGATAGTGAAATCCGCCAATGCCCGGTCCCTGCCCGGCGCGCGGGTCGACGATAACCACCGGCCGCTTCGACACATCCACCGGCGCGTCCGCCGGCGGAATGACGCGCGCAAGCGAGAAGTTGATAGGGCGTGGCAGGCTGGAGCCGCCCATGATGATCTCATGATCGAATGTCAGCACGGTCGCCAGCGGCCGCGATGTCATCCCCGCCTGCTCGTCGCCGCGCTGGCGCAGCAGATCAAGAAACAATGTCGTCCTCTGGGCCGCATCGGTCCAGTAGGCGGTGAGATCCTCCGCCAACCGGGTAGGCCACTGCCACATGGCGTCGCCGGCGGATGCAAACGGCGTGAATACTGGGAAAGGCTCGTTTGATTGCCCGTCCCGGCCATCGACATTATTTTGAATGTTCATGTGCGTACCCTTCCGCGCGACCATATCCCTTCATGGTCGAATCGATGCCGACGACGGGCGGGCGGACCGCCCGAGCGTTCCTCGGCGCCCGTCATATTGCGGCGCAATATACGACATAAGATTATTGCACTGCAATATGACCCGAGGATGACGCGTGTCAGCACGGTCGCGTCGTCCGGGCGCGTGGTCCGGGCGCAGACCGCCCGCCGCGCAGCGGGGTCTGCGCGGCCGGAGGCGCTATCCGATGGGCGTCGTCAGCGCACCCCGATGGGCGTCGTCAGCGCACCCCGATGGGCGACGTCAGCGCACCGTCACACAGGTCACGGGCGACAGATGCGACAATTTGTGGGAGGTGCTGCCGAGCAGCAGCGACGCCGTGGCCGAAAGGCCGCGTGTTCCGACGACGCCCAGATCGATGTTCTCCGACTCGATCAGGTCGAGGATGATGTTGACCACCTTGCCATCCTCAACCAGCTTGGTGACGTTCTTGACGCCATGCTTGCGCACCGTGTCCTCGGCCATGTCGAGCACCTGTTTGGCGATCGCGTTGAGCATCGGATCGGGCTCGGCGGCCCTCTGCGTCAATGTCACGGCCGGGTAGCGCCCGCTCGGCACTGCGGCGACGATCGTCGCGAGCGGTTCGCCGCGTTCGTCGGCCAGATGCTCGATCTGGGCCATGCGCTTAAGGTCGTCGGACAGTTCATGCCGCAGCAGGACATGCACCAGCAGCACATCGGCGTCGTATTTGGACGCGATGTCGGCGCCGATGATGACGGCCTCTCCGGCGTGCTCGGAACCGTCGGTTGCAATCAGAACCTTATTGATCATGCGGTGCTCCTCCCTGCTTCACCGTCGGATGAACCATCCGGGGACCATAGCACAGCCTTCGGCCATGTCACCAAGCAGGATAAGGCCGGCGGCCCTCAACCCGAGCGCGCGGTCGGTCGCCTGCCCTACGCTCCGGTCGTTTCGGCGGCGTCGATCTGTGCCTCCAGATGGGCAACGAGATCATCGGGAAGGGAAAGATGACGGCTGAGCTCCTGAAGATAGGCCTTTTCGGCCGGATGGTCGGGATCGATGGCGAGGCGCGACACCATGTAGAGTTCGCTTGCCTGCTCCAGCCCGTCGGCGAAACCGGCAATGGTTTCGACGCTTGGCGGGTTTTGCAGGGTGTCGAACACCAGCGCCTTGTCCGAGGCGTCAAGCTGCAATTTGTTCACCGCGTCGAAGATCGCCTGCTGCTCGGTGCTGTCGATATGGCCATCGGCATTGGCCGCCGCGATCATCGCCTTGACCAGCGCGATCTGGAACGGCTGGCCGTCGGTTGCGACATTGGCCTGTGGGTCGAAACGCTGCGGCGCGGTCGCCGGAGCCTGCACAGACGGAACGCTGCCGCGCTGCGGGGCCTGCGTGGGCTGTCCGCCGCCAGGCGCCTGCCCGCCCTGCCAGTTCTGGTAGGCCTTGAACGCCAGGGCGCCCAATACGGCCGCACCGCCGAGCCCGACCGCACCGCCGGCCAGCTTGCCGGCTTTCTTTCGGATTTTCTTGTTGCCGGCAAGCAGGCCCAGCAGCCCGCCCGCCGCCAGACCGCCCGCCAAGCCGCCGGGGAACTTATCGGTGATGCCGGCAAGACCGCCGGCGTTGTTGTGTGCCGGCTGTTGCGAGCCGGTCGCCTGTCCGCCCAGAAACTGATCGAGAAGCTGGTTCAGACTCATCGCGCTTTGTCTCCACTTATGCGTTCTTGTTGTTTGCGTCCGTCGCCGCACGGGCTGATATGGCGTCGGCTCGGCGGCAAATCAATCGCGGCGCGGCGGATTTCGTCCGAATCCAGCCGCGGGTCGGCCACCGGTCGTCTCAGCCGGCTCAAGTCAAAACCGCTCAGCGCGCAGAACCTCGACCGTCGTCATGGTGACGATCAGTCCGTATTCGTCCAGGATCGGTTTCAGGGCCGACAGAAAGCGCGCGGCACTGTCGTCGTCGACGATGGTGGTGAACAGCACCTTGCTGCCGGCACCGCCGGTCACCTGATCCTCCAGCCACCGCCCCTGGTCGCCGCCGCCGCCCAGCGTCGGCAGCAATGTGTGGCGGGAAATGCCTGCATCCGAGGCAATGTCGCGCACCCGCCTCAAGAGCGGCGCATCGACCAGGACTTCGATCTTCTTGCGGGCAAAGGTCGCAACCATGATCAACCCATCAGATTGGCGAGCATCGTATAGAGCGGAATGCCCACGATGATGTTGAACGGAAAGGTGATCGCCAATGACATGGCAAGATAGAGCCCGGCATCGGCCTTCGGCAAGGCCAGACGCATGGCCGCCGGAACGGCGATGTAGGAGGCGCTGGCCGCCAGCACGGCCAGCGCCGTCGCGGTGCCGACATCGAGGCCGAGCAATACGCCGATGACGCAACCGATCGTGCCGTTGACCACGGGAAAGACGATCGCCAACAGCACCAGCCGCGCCGTCAGGCTGCGGGCATGGCGCAGCCGCCGCGCCGCAATCAGCCCCATGTCCAGCAGGAACAGGCATAGAATGCCGGTAAACCCGGTTTCGAAAACCGGCGCTACTGGCGCGAAACCCTCCTTGCCGACGATGAGGCCGATAACGAAGGCCCCGGTCAGCAGAACGACCGAGCCGTTGAACAGCGTTTCGCGCAGCAGGTCCTCGCCCGGCTGAAAGCTCAGGGCCGAGTCGCGACGGGCGAGAAACAGGCCGACAATGATGGCCGGCGTTTCCATCAGCGCAAGGACGGCGATCATGTAGCCGGCCGGCGGCATTCCGGCATCCGTCAGGATCTGGTTGCCGGTGATGAAGGTGACGACGCTGACCGAGCCGTAATGGGCGGCCACTGCGGCGGCATTCGTCGAATCGAGCCGGCCGAAACCACGCAACGCGGCAAACGCACCGATCGGAATGAGACAGCTCAGCGCCAGACCGGCCAGTGCCGCCAGAAAAAGCTCCGTGGTGAAGCCGTTTTCCGAGACCAGCACGCCGCCCTTGAGGCCGATCGCGCACATCAGATAGAGCGAAAGCGCCTTGGACAACGCCTCGGGAAAGGCAAGGTCGGAACGCGCGAACGCCGCTGCCGCCCCCAATACGAAAAACAGAATAACGGGTGACAAAAGACTTTCCATATCGTCGCCTCAAAGCACCGGTGTTGTCTTGAACCGGACCATCACGGTCAGGCGGGGCCGAAAACCCACATTGCACGGGAGCCGTTCCGCAGGGGGAGCCGGCGACCGGCCAGACATCTCGGTCGTGGACCGGACCACGATATTCGTCGTAATTGTCATGAAATGTATTCCAAGCTGTCGAGCCGCACCCATGAACCTTTTCGTCCTTAAAACGCAATTGATCCACTCCACAAGGCCGATTGAATTATTCTATCACGCTGACCTGTTTGACGTTTCTCTCTCCCGAAACACGACAGGCCATTGAGAAGACCGTTTCTTTCGTCGTATAGCGATTGACGTTTTCTATCGTGCCGACGGCTTTTCCGACCCATGCCCACATTGAGACAATTGAAACACCTGGTCGCCCTGTCGCAGGAATTGCATTTTCGGCGCGCCGCGGAGCGGATGAACGTCACGCAACCGACGCTCAGCACCCAGATACAGCAATTGGAGCGGCAGCTTCAGGCGCCCCTGGTGGAACGCGGATCGACAACAGTGATGATGACGCCCCTTGGGCGCCAAATCGCCGAACGGGCCAAAGCCGTCCTGTCGGATGTCCAGGACATTGTCGACCTCGCTGCCGCCTCCCTGCATGGCTTCGACGGCACCATCCGGCTCGGCGTGCCGCCGACGTTGGGCCCTTATCTGCTGCCGCATATCGTGCCGGAACTGCATCGCAGCTATCCGAATCTCAAACTCTATGTGCGCGAGGGCAAGCCCTTCGACCTGCAGATGGATTTGCAGGCCGGCGCCTTCGACTTGATCGTTTCGCCGCTGCCGATCAACCATTCGGATCTCGACGTGGAGCGTTTGTTCCGCGAGCCCCTGCGGGTCGTCGCAGCGCCCGACCATCCGCTGGCCAGCCGCCCGCACATTGAGCGCACGGACCTCGCCGGACAGCGGGTGCTCGCCATCGAGCGGGGCCACCACCTGCATGACCAGGTCGTCCGACTGTGCGACGATTTCAACGCCTTTCTGCTGCGCGACTATGAGGGCACCAGCCTGGACACATTGCGACTGATGGTGGGCATGGGTGTCGGCATCGCGTTCCTGCCGGCGCTCTACGTGCGCTCGGAAATCGGCAATCGCGGCGAAATCAAAGTGCTCGACCTGAAGAATCCGAGCCTCTACCGTCAGATGGGTCTGGCCTGGCGCAAGCGTTCGGTGCACGCGGAATTGTTCCGCGAATTCGCTGAACTGATCCGCACAACCGCCGAGGCGAGCCTGCCGGAGATCACCGTTATCCGCTGATGGCCTGTGGAAGGGCTCCGTTTCGGCGCGTCGTTACTCGGCCTTGACGACGGTCGGATAGGCCAGGTTGAACGCCGTGATCTCCTCGATCTTGGCGCGAAGCGGCCCGAGCCAACGATAATCGAGAGGATGAAAAAGCCAAAGCGCACGCGCTGTACGCACCGCGATGGTACCATCCACCTTCTCCATGGCGACGATCTCTTCGCCCGTATCCAGCTCGGCGGTCCAGTCGAGCCCGACCGGATCCCAGACCCACACTGTGGTTTTGTCGCGCGCTGTAATGTAATCACGTTGGGTCAGGCCGACCTTGAATTTGGAATCGCTCGGCGGCGTAACGATGCCGACATTGATGACGCCCGGCGTGCCCGATCCCGGTCCCGGAAAGCCGGGCGGCGGCGGCCACGGCCACGGCCAGATCCATGGCGGCGGAGCAGGCGGCGGATTGAAACCGCCGGGATTGCCCGCAAGCCCTTGCAAAGCCTCAAGCTCCCGCTCGAGATCCTGAATTTTGCGCTCGGCAATCCGCTCCTTGAGCTCCTTCAGCGCCTCCTGGGCGTTCTCAAAGCGGTCGTCCCAGCCATCGCCGACATCGACATCCTTCAGGATGTCTTTCAGTTTCGCGATCTTGGCTTCAATGTCCTTTTCCTGGCCCTGCAACTCCTGAACATAGGGATGGAAAGGATCCCGTTTCTCATCAGCCACAATATCTACCTTTTTTCTAATGATCCATCCGTTTTTTTTCTGTTTTTATAATATAGGATATCAAGAAACAGCTCTGCGCTCAAACAGAGTCACCATTCTTACAGAACGCAACACCCCACGGCGGATAACAATACGTAAAGTAACGTGTCCGCAATGTCGCAACGTGCTTAGAAACAGGATCTCAAGCCGTCAAAGCTGGTAATGACGCAATCCCCTGCGATTGCGTCCGGATCCGGGGTGACGACGATCTTCAGCATTGCATCGAATGGTGGGAAGGATTGCGCGATAAATGTGTTGACCGCGCCCCTGTCGAGTGCGCCGATCCGATTGTGCAGCGTCGGCAGATCGTCTTCGGGATGTCCGTTCAAGCGCGATTCCATCAGCAGGTAGGCCGCATCCGCGGGTTTGCCGAGCGAATCCTCGATCCGCTGCCGGTAGAACCGTCGCGCGATCGGAAATTCGACGAAGCTGATCCCATCGGTGCGGAACGTCTCGTAGGTATCACGTGTCGTATCGAAGGACTCCTGCAGCAGGGCTGTCTCCACCTGCCCGCCCATGGTCAAAACCCGCTGCCCGCGCGTGAAGTCCACATAGTCGGCACGATAGCCATAGGCCGCCCGCAATCCGGTGCGCACCGACCTGAACAGCCGGGACTGCTGGCCATAGCCTAGAACGCCGACCGCCAGATTGAGCGGCAGGTCCGATCCAGTGAGCCCGGAAGGCAGGGCACCGAAAGCAAGAATGAGCGAATGGCTTGCCTCGGGATGATGGAACACGATGGTCTTGGCCGGAATGGACGCCGCGGGAAATTCATGCAAAGCCGCCGTTGCGCTGGCCGGCAAACCGACAAGAGCGCGATCGATCGCTTCGCCGATTGCTGCGACCGGCGCGGAACCCGCGGCAGTGATGGTCATACCTTCGGTCGTGAACGCGGCCGCGTGCCACTGGACAATGTCGTCCAGCGACAGGTTTTCGATCGCTTCGACTGGCCGAAGCGCCCAGAAGCGCCGATAGGGATGATCGCCGAACATCGTATCATGGGCGACACTCCACCCGATGCCGAAAAGGTTGGTTGCCCGCGCCAGGCCTTGGTCGGCAAGTGACTTGCGTTCCCGAGCAAACCAGCGCGCGTCCAGGTTGGGGGTCGCGATCACCTGGTTGGCAATATTCGCCGCGGTGTTCAGATGCTGGTTGGGCGCGACGATGAAGCCCCGGATGTGATCCGGTTGCACCGTCAGGCGCGATCCGGCATCGAGATCCTGAAAATCGGCGACAATCTCATCCGGCGTCTTGCCACCGGCCCCACCGTTGAGCATCAGATTGACGCCAACCCGCGCCGCGGTTTCGCGGCCCTCCGGAAGCATGGTCAGGCCGCCGGACCAATCGATCGCGACGGCCGTACGCGCTGCTTCTTCAATCGGAAACATCCAGTAGACATGACCGTTGGGTGTCACCTGCCGCGACACGCCGCCCTGTGCCAGGCCGGGCGCCAGGGCCGCCAGCAGAACGGCAACCGCACCGACAAAGATGGACGCAAAATGCTCTTTCATTGGGTCTTCGCCTTTCTCAGATGTGCGGTCACGCGCCGGTTGGCGTGCGCCAGCGCGCGCATCAGGTCGTTGACATCGTCGGCGGTCACGGCTTGCAAACGCGCGATAGTCGCCGCGACCGATTCAGGCATGTGGCCATCGGTGAGCGATGCGGTGGCATGGCCAATCAGAAACTCCGGGTCGTCTCGCCGGCGTTCGGCCGTCTGCACCAGCCGGCGCCGGATCCGGTCAATGCTTTCGGCCGGAATGCCTGAAATCGCGATGTCCGACAGAGCCGACCGCACCGCCCGCCCTACCTGTTCAGGGCTGATATCCGCGTCAGCGCTGCCCGAAAACCACAATTCGATTTGCCCGCGCACTTGCTGTTCGATCGCGATGCCATAGGAACTGACGATGAACGCGTCCATGCGCAGCGGTTTGGAAACGCTGCCCGGCAGCGCCGACCGCATCAGTTCCTGCGCCACTTCGGCGACGATCCGATCCTGCGCCGGATCACCGGTCCCCTCCCAGTCGGCAAGGACGGCATATTTGGCATTGTCGGAGACAACGTGACGGTCGGAATAATCAATCGTCGCGTCCAGGGCACCGGCGACGGTCTGATTTCGCCATGGTTGTTGGTTTTCAGCACCTGCCGTCAGGCCGGCGAACCCCGCCTCGACAGTTGCAACGACAGTTGCCGCGTCGATATCGCCGCCGATCAGCAGGACCAGGTTCGACGGGTTGTAGTAGCGACCATGAAAAGCCAGCGCGTCGTCAAGTGTGAACGAGGCGATCGATTCCGGCGTCCCGATGACATCGCGCGAAAGGGGATGATCCAGCATCAGCATCCGGCGCATCCTGCCGAAAACTTTGAAGTCGGGGTTTTCCGCAACTGTGAGATCATACTCACGGGCGACGATCGCGCGCTCATCCAGCATGAAACGTGTGTCCAGCGCCGGTGGATCGAGCAATCGGCGTGCGAAGGTGAGCATGGTGGCAAAATCGGACGGTTCACCGTGATTCAGGTAGGCGGTGATGATGCCATTGACCCACGCGTTACCGTAACGCGCTTGGAGAGACTGCCCGGCTGCCGCATCGGCATGTCCGTACATGATATGTTCGAGATAGTGAGATTGGCCTTCGGGTCCGGTGAAATCCGCTTCCCCAGCGATGAAGACGGCATAAAGGGCCAGCCGCGCGCTCTCCGGGTCGGCCGCCAAGTAGACGGCTCTCAATGGCGTATCGGTATCCAGGCGAACAAGATCTGCGCGCGCTGCAGCTGAAAAGGAGAACACAGTCGCGGCGCACGAAACCCAGAGCGCATGAAATATTAAGGAAATGGCGCACTTTGTATTGTGAAACATTCACATGTTATTCCATCCGACTGGAAGTAACTGTAACAAAATGCGCCGCATCTGCACAGATGGTTTTTTGCTTGAATCCTTCATAATAAAACTATTACGCCGTTTACGGTGCCACCAGCACCCCGTGACGGACGGCGGCCTGCCGCTCGATGAAGAGAGAGTCACCGAATTCATGCGCGCGATAGTCGCCGGCCTCCGCCGCTTCGGTGATGCCGGCAAGCCGCAACGCATCGGCGAAGGCGCCGATCAGCGCGTAATGGCTCTCGCCCGGCGCGTGCATGCCGGTCAGCGCGGCATCGACGATCCGCAGCTCCGTGTCGGGCCCGATGCGGTTGCGGGCCATGCCCGCGCCGGCCGCCACCGCCCCGCCGGCGCCGGCTGCTTCGAGCGCCCGCACCACCGTCGTGCCGATAGCGATGACGCGCCGTCCCTGCGATTTGGCCTGGTTGACCATTGCCGCGGTGCCCGGCGGGATGCGATAGGGCTCATCGAAAGGCAGGCGCCGGTCGAGAGCCGGATCACCGGTCGAGGAGAGACCGGCGGCGTGGGTGAGGGTTGCAAAGGCGACGCCGCGACGGCGAAAGGCGCGCAGCGTATCCCAGCGCAGCGCAAAGCCGGCCGATGGCGGTTCGAAGGCGACCGGCGCAGCGGCCAGCGCCGTCCAGACATCCCACAGCGCCAGCGGTTCCGGCACATGCGCATATTGGATCGGCCGTCCGTGCCGCGCGAGGCCGGCCATAAAGGCCCGATAACCGCCCTCGAAGCGCAAAACCGCCAGCCTGGAATGTCCGTCAAGGCGTTCGACCACGGCGGTCAGCGGGCCCAGCACCAGGTGGTCGCCAACGGTCACGCGCGGCGGTGGCGCGCGGTGTTCCGTCGGCGTCCGATGGTCACCGGCGCCAAACAGAATAGCCTTGAAACGGCCGGATCCGGCCCAGCCGGCGAGCCGGACCTCAACCGCCCCGCCGCTCGGACCGTGAACACCTGTAAGGCTTGCCGGCAGGGTCGCCGCATCATTGGCAACGACGAGATCGCCGCGCCGCATCAACGACGGTAACCGTGCCCGCGGCAGATGCCGCACCGTTCCGTCGACCGCGACCGCAAGCAACCGACCGGGCCGGCCGTCCCGCCTGTCGGCGGCAATCACGACGGCGCACCGCTCTCGGCAAGACGCAGAGTCGGCAGCAGAGCCCGTATCTTACCGACAATCTCCACCGCCGCATCTTCCGGAGAGCCGAGGCCCGACAGATCGGCGTCGGGAACCGCCGCCCGGTGCAGCGGCGTGTCCATATCGCCCGGATCGACGGAGAGGAAGCGTATGCCCGCCTCCCGCGCCTCGGCGTCCCAGATGGCGGTGAGATGTCTGAGACCCGCCTTGCTGGCGCCATAGGCGCCCCAGGTGGCATAGGCTTCGACGGCCGCATCGCTGGAGATATTGACCACCAGCGCGCCACGGCCCTCGCGCGCCGCCGCCGACAGCGCACCGAACAGCGCCTTGGTCAACCGAAACGGGCCGACCAGATTGACCGCGAGAGCCCGTTCCAGTTGCTCGCATTCCGTATCGGCCAGCAGCGCCAGCGGCGCCGACCCCAGATCCGAGGCGTTGTTGATCAGAAGATCGAGCCCGCCGAGATGACCGGTGATCTGCAGCGCCAGCGGGTAGATGGCCTGTTTGTCGCCGACATCGCCGACGAGGCCGATGGCGCCCGTCTCCTGTGCCGTGCGCTCGACGGCTTCCACGCCACGCGCCACGAAGGCGACCTGCGCGCCGGCGGCCGAGAACAGCCGCACCAGCGCCAGGCCGAGACCGGACGTACCGCCGGTAATGGCGACGCGAAGGCCCCTGAAGTCGGAATCTGGTTGCATGATTGAACGCTCCTTCTCAAAAGAAGCCTAAGAAATACAAGTTCAACTTAACTTGAAGTCAAGAATGAATCGTGCTTTTTGATCCGGATGGAAACCGTATTGACCATCGGCGAGATCGCCCGGCGCAGTGGCGTTGCCGCCTCGGCCCTGCGCTTCTACGAAGAGCGCGGCCTGATTGCCTCCGAGCGGGCCGGTTCGGGCCATCGCCGTTTTCGTCGTTCGGTGCTGCGCCGGATCGCCTTCATCGTTTTCGCCCAGCGCATCGGCCTGACCCTGGATGAAATCGGCGCGGAACTCGCCAGGCTGCCGGGCGATCGTACGCCGACGCGAGAAGACTGGTCGCGCCTGTCGGGCACCTGGTTGACGCGCATTGACCAGCGCATTGCCGAATTGCAGCGCCTGCGCGACGGCCTGACCAGTTGTATCGGCTGCGGCTGCCTGTCGATCGACCGGTGCCATCTCTCCAATCCGGACGATCAGGTGGGCCGGGCCGGGCCGGGGCCCCGTTACTGGCTTTAAGTGGTTACCCGGTCACCGGCTTGTCGGCGCGCACGTGCAGAAACAGCGGGGTCACCCGTGTATCGGCCACCGTCGGATGGGCGCGCGCCACCGCTTCGGAGGCCATCGGTTCGGCGAGTTCCTGGATTACCAGCCCGGCGCCCCGGATCATCGCGACCCACGCGCTCAGCGTTCTGTGGAAGCGCGGAATGGTGAAGCGATCGAGCCCGGCCCGCTCTTCGACCGGCATGGCCGAAAACATCCAGCTATCGAGGCGCCCGCCAACGTCGTTGAAATACTCTGCTATTTCAACGGCATAGCAAACCCCGTCCTTGTCGCGCAGGGTGTTGCGATGCGGCGGTACGAAACAGGGATGCAGGATGGAGAATTGCAGGAAACCGCCAGGGCTTAAGACGCGGTAGACCTCGTGGAGCGCCTTTTCCTGATCCGGCATATCCATCAGCGACATGAAGGCGGTGACGAAATCGAAACTGCCATTCTCGAACGGCAGGGCCAGGGCGTCCGCCACCTGGTAATCGATGCCGAGCGGCTGGCCGACTTCCGCGTCCCGGGCATGCCGGATAAAGGTCGGGGCGATGTCGACGCCAGTCAAGCGCGCGCCGCGCTCGGCCAGTTTGCGCGTGTTCGTGCCCTCGCCGCAGCCAAGGTCGAGCCCCGTCTTCCCCTCAACAGGCGGCAGCATGGCAAGGAAGGCCGGCGTATTCAGGGCATCGCGATAGATGTCATATCCGGCGCGGCTGGCGCGGGTCCAGGTTTCGGCATTGTTTTCCCAATGGGCGGCAACTTTTTTTGAGTCCATGGCGGGCGCTCCCGGTCGATGCTGACGGCGGAAAAGGCGGTTTGAATGGTCATGTTGGCAAAGGATGAGGCGCGGTTACAGCAGGAAACCGGGTCGGTTGCAAGCCCGATCGCCGACCCGCCCTGTCGCAACTCTGGTGCGCCTGATGATCGCCTTCTATAGTCTGCCCGCCATGTCGCCAGAGGTCGAGACAATGATCACCCAGCCAACCGCCTGCGAACATATGACTTTCCGCGGACAGGTTGCCGATGATGACTTTCTGAACTGGATCGCCCACCGGGCGAAACGCCTCGGCCTCAGCGGCTGGGCCCGGCGGGCCGATGACCGGAAGACGATCGAAGCGGTCGTGCAAGGACCGCCGGACCTGATCGACGCCATGGCGCTGAGCTGCAGCCTCGGGCCGATGACGGTTTGGGTGGACCGTGTCGACCGCCGGCTGCTGGCCACGCCGAGCGAAGCACCGTCCGGTTTCGAGATCCGCGTCGGTCGCTGAGCACACGCCATCCTCGCGCCGGGTCAATTGCTCGCTTTTTAGGCGCTTTTTTGCCTTGCCTTTTTTTTGAACAGAATCGGTCAGCGATCCGTTACATTCCATTAACCGTTTGTCAGCCTCGCGCGGGCTGCAGCGCGGGGACAAGGCATGAAAACATATTCGGCGGGGACACCAAGCGCTTGGATCCCGGTCGCCCTGTCCGAAGCGGTGGCACCGCGCGGTGTGATGCGCGTGGTTTATGAGGGCCGAGACTTCGTGGTTTGGCGCGATCACGAAACCAGCGTGCATTGCTTCGACAATCGCTGCCCGCATCGCGGCATGCGCCTGTCTTTCGGCTTCGTCCGTGGCAACCGCCTGACCTGCCTCTATCACGGATGGCAATATTCCGGCGACGGCGCCTGCCGCTATATTCCGGCGCATCCTGAACTGGCCCCGCCGGAAACCCTGTGCACGGACGTCTACCCATGCCAGGAGTTTGACGGGCTGGTGTGGTTCTCGCCCGGCGGCAGGCCTGACGATATCGCGGTCTCGTTCGGCGGCGCAAATATCCGCAGCCTGTCGGTCAATTGTAACCCGGTTGATCTTCGCGCCTTCGTCGCCGCAGTCCGGCTGCCGTCCCTCGGCGGCGGACAAGACGGGTTCGATGCAAGAGTGCTGCATGACGACGCGCAGCGATTGGTGCTATCGCCACGGCAAACCGGCGCGCCACTTGAGCAAGTGATTGTTGCCATTCAGCCTGTCGCCGACGACCGGACCATGCTGCATGTCCAGGCGAGACCCGCACTCGACGCATCGGCAAAAAAAACCGTTTCGCGTTGGCTGGAGCACCTGCGCAGGCGCATCGAGTCGCAACGTGGCGAGGACGGCGCGGGATCGCGATCAGCGAGGAGGGAGGCGACACCTGCATGATTTCGACCCATGCCGCAACCGACCCGGCACGCGACGAATGGTACCCGGTCGCTATCGATGCCCGCATCGCTCCGGATTCCTTGGAAGCGGTAACCTTGATGGGCGAGGTGGTGACGGTGTCGCGGGCAGATGACAGTCAGCCGCTCGTTCGCGACGCTAAGGGCAAGAGGCTTTCCGCTTGTGTTGGCCATGGCCATATCTGGGCGTCTCTCGGCCGCCCGCAGCACGCGCTGTTCACCATTCCGGAAGCCGAAACGGCCGACCGCCGGCTGGTCGATTGCGGTGCCGTACGGGTCAAGGCCTCTCCTCTGCGCGTGGTCGAGAACTTCCTCGACATCGCCCATTTCCCTTTCGTGCACACAGATATTCTGGGAGCGGAGCCGCACACAGAGGTCGAGCCCTATCAGGTCAAGGTGCGGGACACGGTCGATGAAGTGTGGGCCACCAAGGTTCGGTTTTTTCAGCCGCAGGCGGCAAAGTCGGCGGGTGACGGGCAGATGACGGATTATGAATACCGGGTGCCGGCGCCGTGTGTGTCGGTGCTTTACAAGACATGCCCGCCGCGGCCGGGCGAGTGGGACATCATCGCCCTGTTCGTACGGCCGATCCACGAGGAGCTGTCCGACGCCTATGCATGGATGGCGCTTTATGACGACGGCAATTCTCTTGAGGATCTGATCCAGTTTCAGCAGACCATCTTTCTCCAGGATCGTGCGATCCTGGAAAACCAGATTCCGAAAAAGCTGCCGCTCGATCCGAAAATGGAAACGCCCACCCGGGCAGACATGACCTCGATCGCCTATCGCCGATGGCTGAAAAGGAAGGGTTTCACCTACGGTGCCGAGACGAGGGTGGACTGACGATGTTGCTTTACGACTATGCATTGTCGGGCAATTGTTACAAGATCAGGCTCTTTCTGGCCGTTCTCGGCCAGGGCCATGACAGTGTGGCCGTCGATTTTTACCCCGGGCAGGCGCACAAGCATCCCGACTTCCTCGACATCAATCCAGCCGGCACCTTGCCCGTTCTGATCGACGGCGATGTGAAGCTTTGCGATAGCCAGGCAATCCTGGTCTATCTGGCGCGGCGCTATGATCCGTCCGGCGCCTGGTTTCCCATCGACGACGGTCCGGTGATGGGGCGGGTGCAGCAGTGGCTAGCATTTTCCGCCCGTCTTACAGACACCGCCGGACAAGCACGGCTCGGCACAATGCTCGGCCGCCCGGTGGACATCGAGGCGGCGCGTTCCGCCGCGCATCGGGCCCTGCGTGAGCTGGAAGCCCATCTGACGGAGCGGGAATTCGACGGCAGCCGCTTTCTGGTCACCGACCATCCGACAGTCGCAGATATTGCCTGTTTCCCCTATGCCGCGCTGTCGCCGGACGGCGGTATCGAGCACGACGAGTATCCGGCGCTGCGCCGCTGGTTGTTGGAGATGCGCCGACTGCCGGGATTCATCGTCATGCCCGGCATCCCGCCGCTGCACGACCGCACGGGGAACGATGCGGCATGACGCCATTGCTCGAACTGACCGGCATCACCAAGGCTTTTCCCTCGGTGGTCGCCAATGACGCGATCGACCTGACGGTGATGCCTGGAGAAATCCATGCCGTCCTGGGCGAGAACGGCGCCGGGAAATCGACGCTGATGAAGGTCATCTACGGTGTCTCGATGCCCGATGCCGGGACGATCGCATGGCAGGGCCGCCCGGTGACCATCGCCAACCCGGCGCACGCCCGCGCCCTCGGCATTGGTATGGTTTTCCAACATTTCTCGCTGTTCGAGACGCTGACCGTGGCGGAAAATGTCGCGCTTGCCGCGGGCGGCAGGATGACGGCTCTCAAACGGCGGATCGCCGAGGCAAGTCAACGCTTCGGGCTGAACGTCGATCCGGATGCGCGCGTCCGCTCGCTGTCGGTGGGCGAGCGGCAGCGTGTCGAGATCCTGCGCTGCCTTCTGCAATCGCCCAGGCTGATCATCATGGACGAACCGACATCCGTGCTGCCACCGCAGGGCATCGACGACCTCTTCAAGACGCTGAGGGCGCTTGCCGCGGACGGGATCGGGATCCTGTTCATCTCGCACAAGCTCGACGAAATACGCGCGCTTTGCGACGTGGCGACCGTCCTGCGCCATGGCAAGGTTTCGGGACAGGTCGTGCCGCGCGAGGAAAGCGACAGGTCGCTTGCCCGGATGATGATCGGCCGCGATCTGCCGCACACTGAAAAGACCCGGACCACGGTCAGCACCGGCGCCCGCCTGTCGCTCACCGACCTGTCTTTCGCGCCGGACGCCGCCCATGCATCGGCTCTTGACAGTGTTTCGCTCGAAGTCCATGGCGGCGAGGTCGTGGGCATCGCCGGCGTGTCGGGAAACGGGCAGAACACGCTGGCGAGCCTGCTGTCCGGCGAGAAACGGCTTGGCCCGGCGCAGGCCGCGAAAGTCAGGATCGACGGCCAGCCATCCGCGCATCTCGGACCAAACGAGCGGCGCCGCCGCGGCCTGCACTTCATCCCCGAGGAACGTTTGGGAAGAGGAGCGGTTCCGATCCACGACCTTAGCCACAACAGCCTTCTGACCGGTTACGCATCCGGCCTGTCGCGCTTCGGTTTTCTCAATCATCCCGCCATGCAGCAGTTCGCATTCGACACGATCGAGACTTTCGACGTGCGCTGCGGCGGGCCGAACGCCGAGGCGCAGAGCCTCTCCGGCGGCAATCTTCAGAAGTTTATCGTCGGCCGGGAGATCACGCTGCAGCCGAAGGTCCTGATCGTCTCACAGCCGACCTGGGGCGTCGATGTCGGGGCGGCCTCCGCCATCCGCCAGAAGTTGGTCGATCTCAGTCGCGCGGGCACCGCCGTCGTGGTGATATCGGAGGAACTGGACGAATTGTTCGAGATCACCGACCGGCTTCATGTCATGTTCCGCGGACGGCTTTCGGCCGCCGTGCCGACGGCGCAGACCAGCGTCGACGCGGTCGGCCTGGCAATGACCGGCGCTTTCGAGGCGTTGAACGCAAGCGTGGACAGGGTCGCCCATGCCTAGCTTCCGCCTCGAGCCCCGCACCAGCCATTCTTCGTTCGCACCCTTTCTGGTGTCCGGCATCGCCATTGTCATGACCCTGATCGCCGGATCTTTCGTCTTCCTGCTCTACGGCATCCCGCCGCATAAGGGGTTTTATGCCTTCCTCGTCGAGCCTTTGACGAATCTCTACGGCATCGGCGAAGTGTTGCTCAAGATCGGTCCGCTGCTGCTGATCGCCCAGGGGCTGGCCATCGGCTTTCGGGCGCGGGTCTGGAACATCGGCGCCGAGGGGCAACTCATCGTCGGCGCGATCGGCGGCGGCGCTCTGGCCATTCTTTTCGACGGAGCCGCCTCACCCTTGCTCCTGCCGGCGATGGTGGTCGCCGGTGCCCTTGCGGGCATGGGCTGGGCCGGCATCGCGGCATTTCTCAAGACCCGCTACAACGCCAACGAAATCCTTGTGACGTTCATGTTGTCGAGCATTGCCCTGCAATTGCTCTACTACCTCGTTACCGGACCGCTGCGCGACCCCCAGGGGTTCAATTTCCCGCAATCCATCATTTTTTCCGACGCCGCCACTTTCGGCATCCTGATGGAAAACACCCGGGTTAACACGTCGCTTTTTCTGGCGCTGGCAGCAACGGTGATCGCCTGGATCTTCATGCAGCGCAGTTTCCTCGGCTATCAGTTGACGGTCGGAGGGGTGTCGCCACCGGCGGCGCATTATGCCGGTTTCAGCGAAAAGCGCGCCGTATGGCTGGCGTTGCTGATCGGCGGCGCGGCGGCCGGCATCGCAGGGGTCGCCGAGGTCGCCGGTCCGCTGGGCATGTTGCAGCGAAATATCTCGCCGGGGTACGGCTTCGCGGCGATTACGGTGGCCTTCCTGGGCGGCCTTCATCCGATCGGCATCGTCTTTTCCAGCGCGTTCATGGCGCTGCTTTATGTCGGCGGCGATTTCGCCCGCCTGTCGGTCGGCCTGCCCAGTGCCGTCACACACATCCTGCAGGGGCTGCTGCTGATCTTCTATCTCGCCAGCTCCGTTTTGCTGGTCTACCGGCTGCGCCGCGTCGCGGCGCCCGCAGCACTGCCGGCCGGCTCCGGGAGAGCCGCACCATGACGGCGACCGTGATTTTCATCCTCGCCGGGACGCTGGCCGCCACGGTACCGCTGCTGTTTGCCGCCCTCGGCGAATTGGTGGCGGAAAAATCCGGCATGCTCAATCTCAGCGTCGAGGGCATGATGGCGGTCGGCGCGGCGGCCGCCTTCGTTACCGTGGCGACGACCGGATCACACTGGCTGGGCTTCGTCGCCGGCGCGGGATCGGCGCTGCTGCTGTCCGCCGTTTTCGCCGTCGTTACCATCTTCTTCATGGCCAATCAGGTGGCCACCGGTCTTGCGGTCGGCGTGTTCGGTCTCGGCATCTCCGCGGCGATCGGCAAGAACCATGAGGGCACCACCGTACCGACCATGGACAAGCTCGATTTCGGGCCGCTGTCCGACCTGCCTGTTATCGGGCCCGGCCTGTTCAGTCACGACCCGATGGTCTATATCGCGATCCTCTGCGCGATCGCGCTGTGGTACGCGCTTGCCCGCACGCGAATCGGGCTCGTCATCCGCGCGGTCGGCGAGTCGCCGCAATCGGCCCACGCGCTCGGCTATCGCGTGCGCGGCATTCGCTTTCTGGCGGTGCTGTTCGGCGGCGCCATGGCCGGCATCGGCGGCGCCTATTTGTCCGTCGTCTATACCGCGCTGTGGGCCGACGGCATGGTCGCCGGGCGCGGCTGGATCGCCGTGGCGCTGGTTGTCTTCGGATCCTGGATGCTGCCGCGGGTGGCGGCGGGCGCCTATCTGTTCGGCGCGATCTCGCTGCTGGAACTGTCGATCCAGGGCCTCGGGCTCAATGTACCCTCGCAGCTTCTGTCCGCCTCCCCCTATATCATCACGATCATCGTGCTCGCCGTGATCTCACGCAACCTGGCCTTTATCCGGCTCAACAGCCCGATGAGCCTGGGCCAGACCTACAAGCCTTCCACCTGATCGACGTGAAACCAGAAAAGAAAGGGAACACCATGACGATCCTGAAACGACTTGGCCGGCTGTCGCTGGCTGTGGCCTTTGCCGCAACAACCGCGCTGGCGGTGACAGCGGCCCGGGCCGATACCCTGAAGATCGGCTATATCTATCCATCCCCGGTCGGCGATGTCGGCTGGGCCAAAGAACTCGACAACGGCCGCAAGGCCATCGAGGAAGCGTTCGGCGACCGGGTGGAAAGCGTCGTCGTCGAAAACGTGCCGGAAGGGCCGGATGCGGCGCGAGTGATGAACCAGATGGCCTCGACCGGCGCCGGCATGATCATGATCGGGTCCTTCGGCTATATGAATGACGGCCTGAAACTCGCCGCCCGCAAACCCGACATCGAATTCATCCATGCCAGCGGATACAAGACGGCGCCCAATTTCGGCAATTTCCAGACACGCAATTACGAAAGTGCCTATGTCGCCGGTATGGCGGCCGGTTACATCACGGAAACCAACACGCTCGGCATCGTCGCGGCCTATGCCATTCCCGAGGTCGTCGGCATCATCAACACCTTCACCCTCGGCGCGCAACGCACCAATCCGGACGTGACGGTCAAGGTGGTGTGGCTGAACTCCTGGTTCAACCCGCCAAAGGCGCAGGAATCGGCCCGTTCGCTGATCGCGCAGTCCAGCGACGTGATTTTCTCCCTCTATCAGGACACCCCGTCGGTGGTCACGGTGGCCGAGGAAGAGGGTGTCTATGTGGTCAACACGTCGTCCGACATGAAGAAATACGCGCCGACCAAGCTGCTGGCGTCGATGACCATCGACTGGGGGCCGCATTTCGTCGAACGGGTGCAGGCCGCCCTTGACGGCACATTCGAAGGCATCGACTATTGGGGCGGCATGGCCGACGGCGCCGTGGGCGTCGCGTCCTTGAGCGACGACCTGACAGCCGAGCAGAAAGCCGCGCTGGAACAGGTGGTGGCTGAGATCACATCCGGTGCATTCCACCCCTTCGATGGGCCGGTCATCGGCCAGGACGGCACCGAAAAAGTGGCAGCAGGGGAAACCCTGGGCGACGGCGCGCTTCTCGGCATCGACTGGCTGGTCGCAGGCGTCGAAACCAGACTGCCGAACTGACCGGCGGCAAAAACCGGAACCAGGCCGTGCCCCCGCCGGCCTGGTCCATGACGGGATGACGGATCTCTTCGGCAGAACGCTGCAAGCGTCTTTCATGCACGCACCCCATTGCGGCCGGGTGGATATCTGCCGCGACGCGCTGATCGACATCGATGCCGCGGGCAGCATCGCCGCCGTGATCCGTCCCCATGAGGATCGCTATCGACGGCATCGCATCGAGGCGCGGGACAGGCGGCGTCTCGTCGAGTTGCCGCGCAACGCGTTCCTGCTGCCCGGACTGATCGATCTTCACATCCATGCACCGCAATGGCCGCAACTGGGCAAGGCGCTCGACGTCCCGCTGGAAGTCTGGCTCCAGCAATACACCTTCCCGCTCGAGGCGCGTTACGCCGACGCCGGCTTCGCGGCCCGCATCTACGCCGACCTGGTATCCTCGCTTCTGGCCCACGGCACCACCACCGCGGTCTATTTCGCGACAATCCATCCCGAGGCGACGCGAATCCTGGCACAGACCTGTCTCAGCCGCGGACAGCGGGCCTTCGTCGGCAAGGTCGTGATGGACGAGCCGAGCCAGTGCCCCGACTACTATCGCGATCCGTCCGCAAAGCAGGCGCTTGAGGAAACACGCGCCTTCATCGATTTCGTTCGCGCAATGCCGGGAAACGACGCGGCTTTCGTGCGTCCGATCGTGACGCCGCGGTTCATTCCAAGTTGTACGGACGCGGCCCTGGACGGCCTCGGCCGGATCGCGGCCGAATGCGGTTGCCACATACAGACCCATTGCTCGGAAAGCGACTGGCAGCACGACCATGTTCTGCAACGCACCGGGAAAACCGATACGGACGCGCTTGCTGATTTCGGGCTTCTCGGCCGGCACACCGTGCTGGCGCACAGCAATTTCATCGGCGATGCCGATATGGAGACGATCCGCGCCGCCGGCGCCGGCATTGCCCATTGCCCGCTGTCCAACATCTATTTCGCGGATTCGGTCTTTCCCCTGCGCCGCGCGCTGGAAAAGGCGGTGCGGGTCGGGCTCGGCACGGATATCGCCGGCGGTCCGAGCGCCTCCATGTTCGATGCCTGCCGGCAGGCGATCGCGGCATCCCGCACGCTGGAAAGCGGGGTCGATCCGTCGTTGATGCGCGAACGGCGCGGCCGTCCCGACAGCCGGATCAGTTTCCGGGAGGCGTTCCATCTGGCAACGGCGGGCGGCGCCGACGTGCTCGATCTGCCGCTCGGCCGGTTCGAACCCGGATGTTTCTTCGACGCGGTTGTTATCGATCCTGAAGCGCCGGCCGCACCCATCCGCCTGGATGACGGGCTCGACACGCTCGACGAGCAGATGCAGAAGATCGTCAATCTGGCGACCCGGGCCAACATCGCCGGTGTCTGGACGCAGGGCAGACGGGTCGGCGGCCGGATCTGAACAAGGTGAGCGCCTGGGCGACCGACGATCACCCTATCGAATTGCCGAAAAAATCGCTTAGAATGCCGGCAACAGGCCGCATCGAAGCAGGACGGACCATGGACCCCAGACACGCCGGGCTGTTTCGCAGCCGCATCGATCGATTCACCGGCGCAACGGCAGGCGGGTGATGGCGGCGTTCAATCTCAAGGCGCCGCCGGACGGCTTTGTCGAAGATCCCTATCCGGTCTATGCGGCCCTGCGCACAGAAGCGCCGGTGCTGGAACAGCCGGACGGCTCCTATGTCGTATCCCGCTATGCCGATCTCAGCCGCATCTACCGCGACACCACCACCTTTTCCTCCGACAAACAGGCTGTGTTCCGGCCGAAATTCGGCGATGCGCCCCTCTACGAGCACCATACGACGTCTCTGGTGTTCAACGATCCGCCGCTGCACACACACGAGTCCGCCGAATCATGGTCGGCGCGATGACGCCGCGCGCGATCGCCCGCATGGAGCCCGGCCTCGTCGCGCTGGTCGACCGGCTGCTCGACGCCATCGCCGAAAGAGGCGAAGCCGACATCATCGAGGATTTCGCCACCCATATCCCGCTCAACATCATCGGCGACCTGTTCGACATGCCGATGCAGGATCGCGGGCCGCTGCGCGGCTGGTCGCTGGCCATTCTCGGCGCGCTGGAACCGGTGCTCACGCCCGCGCAGGAAGCCGCCGGCAACCGCGCCGTAACGGAGTTCAAGGCTTATCTGAAAGATTTGACCGAGGCGCGCCGCATCAAGCCCGGCGATCCCGAAACCGATGTACTCACCCGGCTGATGCAGAGCGAAGAGGGCGAACTGTCGCTCGACGAATTGCTGCAGAACTGCATCTTCATCCTCAATGCCGGCCATGAGACGACGACCAACCTGATCGGCAACGCGCTGGCCGCACTCAACGACCATCCGGCCGAACGCGCCCGCCTTGCCGGCGACCCCGGCCTGATCGCGACCGCGGTTGACGAGTTCCTGCGCTACGAGAGCCCCAACCAGTTCGGCAACCGGCTGACGACGCGGGATGTCGAATTGTCCGGCATCGCCATTCCCGAAGGCACCGACCTGCATCTGTGCATCGGCGCGGCCAACCGCGACGAGACGGCGTTCGAGCGGGCCGAGACGCTCGACCTCGGCCGCCGCCCGAACAAGCATCTCGCTTTCGCCGGCGGCGCGCACACCTGCGTCGGCCTCAGCCTGGCGCGGCTGGAGGGCAGCGTCGCCGTCGGCCGGTTTCTGAACCGCTTTCCGAATTATGCGATCACCGACCGGCAGCGCTCGCCACGCTTACGCTTTCGCGGCTTCACCCGGCTCGGCGTGTCGGCCGTTTAGAGCGTATCCGACATAGAGCATCGGGCGACAATGCAGGAAAAGACGATCCTGTCGATGTTGAAAGGACAACGCGTCAATCCGACGCAGGCGTAGTGTGCAATTTTACCGTGTTGTCATCTTGCGGCCACCGTCTGTCCACAATCGCTTCCCACATGAAGGTCAACACACGATAAGATGGAGGTGAAAAAGATGATGTTAGCTTTTCTTGAGCCCGTCGCCAGGTTTTATCCCAGGCAGACGGACCGGCGCGAGAAATACGATCGCCGGACTCTGGACGAGATGCGCTATGACGATCTCATGACGCTCGTGGATCGGCCGTCCGCCGCTAAAAAGGCGAAAGAAGCCTCCCGATCCTGATCGGCTCATTCGTTATACATTGCGGGCGGTGCTGAAACAGCGCCGCCTTTGATTTTCAGGCAGGCGGAGATATATGGCGATCGCTGCCATGAGCAGCCGGTTGAGCACCGATGCTCCTGCGACGGCATGTGAGCGCCTCGGGCCGGACCTCGTGCAAAGCGCTTCACCTGCAGGCGTTTTTGAGACGAAAAACATCGATGCTAAAATTCCGTCTGTAGGTTGAGGCCTCGCGCGTATTTGGCGGCGCTGCTTGCGGCGGGTGTTTCTCGACCTTCGACTTCGATCCAGGCGTGGAGCGGCCGCTCGCCATTCTCTTGCAGATCACGTCCAACGCCAAACACCAGCCTGGAGGCGACTCGGCGACGGCGCAGCATCCACTGTGTCGCCATCGATTTTGGAAGACACGCAAAATCGGCGGGCGAAATCCTGGCGACGCGTTGCACAGCCCGCACGACCCGCCCAGCTCGTTTGCGTTGCGGCGCCGTTAGAGCGATGGCGGGCGTTTCGACATCCTGCCTTCGCCCAAGCGACCCGCACCAATGCCTCATCGGGACATAGGCCACGAGTAAACGCGCCAGGACCATAAGGACACCGGCTTCGAGATGGAGGACAATGGCCCCGATTTTGCGCCAGATCAGCACCGGATCAGACCTCGATCAGGCCGACCTTGCGGAGCTCTTCCAACAAGTCGTCGACATGCCGCTGAGCCAGCGCCTCATCAAGATCATACTCAGACTTCAAACTCGAGACCATCGACTCACGCGCGACTCCGGCCTCCATGCGCACCCAGATCGCCGCGGCAGTACCTTTGAGCGCAAAAAAAGCACCGGAGTCCACATTCATCAAAACGATCTCGCCATCGATATCGGTTTTCATGACTGCTTGTGAAACTTTCACTTTCCCCTCCACATGAGCACGGGGTTAAGGTACATACCCCAGGCGCTGCATCATCTCTCCATGAGCATACACGACGCGATCAACCTGATCACTGCTCAAGTATTTACGCCAGTCGCCTGTGCGGCCGCTTCTAAAAAAGCGCGCCTGTTTCGGAGCTCTTTCGTAGAACCCGTGCTTGATCTCTTGTTCTTGTAGTCGCTCAAATCGCGTCTCCTCAACGGATTTTTCAAGCCGTTCGCGATCGATGGCCGCACCGGGAGTGCAATGTATAAGCACACGTTCTAATTGGTGAATAGGATCATTGAGCATGTCTTCGTACCGGACCAGAAATGGCCGAACATCATCGGCCTCCATCCAACTCTTCACATGCCCAGACCAATCTAGCAGGCGTTGTCTGATTTGTCGCGTATCCCCTCCGCTCCCATCTGGCTTTGGTTCGCCTGCAATAACAGCTCCAAAATCACACAGTTTATTGACATATTTTTTAAAGTCCCGATTGCCAGCATGGAATGCAAAAGAGACCGCCACGTCCAGCGGATTGCGCACCAAATAGACAATGCTTCGAATTGCGGCAGTTGGTACCAGGACCGTTCCGTTGGCGTCTTGGATGCGGGCGTCGTGGATTTTTACCCAGATTGGGCTCTCGGCTAGTTCGGACCAAGCAGCGAAGAAATCAGGCTGCAGCTCTGTTATTTCAGCCTCTTTCAGGACACCGGACTCGACGAATAGAACATTATCAACCCGCATTCCCCAGATGAACGGCGCTTCAGACCAATAGCCACACATGATAGTATGGGCAAATCAATAGCTTAACCATGATGGATCTGTGATTTGGCGGTGAACGCAAAGGGTGAAGCGCACACCGGC
>Ga0209785_1000013_pt1 | contig 123238 bp, 101 predicted proteins | sample WorMetG1BERMUDA2_FD_187403 | JGI IMG/M metagenome (GOLD analysis project Ga0209785, IMG submission 187403) | Marine gutless worms symbiont microbial communities from Max Planck institute for Marine Microbiology, Germany - Inanidrilus... ...
CGGCCTGCTTGGCCGCTCTTCGCGGCTGGCACGCAGCATCGCACGAGGACCGGAGGCAGAAATTTCTTGGAAAGTCGCCTTTCGTCGCCGTATGATCACGGGAGGCAAGTCAAATGGGGAATGCCCATTAAATGGGCCGGGCGATTTTGCCCCCTGGCGTCGTTGGCTTCCGCTTGTGGTGGGGTGGCACCACGGCGCGAAACCCGCCTAGCCAGCGACCAAAATCGCCTCGGTCAAATGTTTCAATCTAAGCCAGACACGCTCTAGCCCGGCGGCTTCACCGCGTCGGGATGGGCATCGGCGAACGGCTCGAGCGCGTTGCAGCGCTCAGCGATCGCCAGCACGCGGGGGCACGACGACAGATCCGCGCCCCAGCGATCGGCATTGTAGACCTGCGGCACGAGGCAGATGTCGGCGAGACCCGGCCGGTCGCCATGGCAATAGGCGCCCGTGCCGCCGCGATCGAGCATCGCCTCGACCGCCGCGAGGCCCTTGCCGATGAAGTGCTGCATCCAGGCGCGGCGCACCGCGTCGCCTCCACCCGTCAGCTCCATAACATGCGCGACCACCGAGGTATTGCAGACCGGATGGATGTCGCAGGCGATGGCCGCAGCCAGGCTGCGAACCCGCTGACGGCCAAAGGCGTCTTTCGGCAACAGACCAGCGTCGCGCGTCTCGTCGAGATATTCGATGATCGCCAGCGATTGGGTCATCATTTGGCCGTCGATCGCAAGCGCCGGAACGAAGCCCTGCGGGTTGCGCTGAAGATGGACTTCGGAACGGTTTTGTCGCTCCAACAGGTCCACCGCTTCGCATCGATATTCGATGTCGATCAGATTGAGCGCGATGCGCACGCGGTAGCTGGCCGAGGAGCGCCAATAATCGTAGAGCACAGTCTCGGTCATCGTTTTACCTCCGCTGCGGCATGCAGAACCGCCTTCAACATGTCGATGTCGCCCACCTGGTTGGCAAGCATCAACACCAGCCGGGCATTCAGCCGCTGCGACTCGTCCAGCGTCAGGCCCTCATGCACTTCCATCAGCGTGTGATAGAAATCGTCCCGGTCGGCGCCGAGCCGGTCTTCCATCAGCGGATCACCCCTGTCGCTCATACCGCCTCTCCATATGCCCGTTTCAGAGCGGCATGCAGAGCCGTTTCCGTCACCGCGCCATCGAAGCGGGCGGCGATATGCTGATCCGGGCGCACCAGATAGGCGACGCCGTCGCCGTAACGCTGGACGACGAAATGCCGCCGGTCCTCCAAACCGCCGTCGACAGCGGCGCCGGTGGACACGGCCACCCGTTCCAAACCCTCGAGATCGTCCGGCAGCGCCACATCCCCGACCGTCAGGAGCTTGAACGTGCCGCCGAGCCGGTTCAGCAGCCAGATCTCGTCGCCGTCGCCCAGCAACGGCGCATCGAGGCAGGGCGCGCCCGGTTCCAACCCCGCGGACGACGGGGCGGCGGGCATCTGCAGCGTGTAGCCCGCCAGCGAGCAAGGCTGGGACAGCCGGCCGGAATTCACCAGCCGGCGGGCAAAGGGCATGGTTTCGGCGAGGTTCAGTGTCTCGTTGCGGAAGATCGCCTCCATCTCCGATTTCGGCGTCATGAAATTGGTGGCGCGCGACGAATTCAGGATATTTTCTTCGGATCCGTGGCTACGCTCCGCATCGTAGCTGTCGAGCAAGTCCGCATCGGCCCGGTGCTTGACGATGGCGGCCAGCTTCCAGCACAGATTGTCGATGTCCTGGATGCCGCCATTGCCGCCCCGCGCGCCGAACGGCGAGACCACATGGGCGCTGTCGCCGGCGAAGATCATGCGCCCGTGCACGAAGCGGTCGAGCTTCGCGCAGGTGAATTTGTAAACGCTCATCCAGTCGAGTTCGAACGGCTTGTCGCCGACCACCGCGCGGATGCGCGGGATGACGTTTTCCTCGCGCTTCTCCTCCTGCGCATCGGCATCGGGGCCGAGCTGCAGGTCGATGCGGTAGATATTGTCCGGCTGCTTGTGCAGCAACGCCGACTGGCCGTTGTGGAAGGGCGGGTCGAACCAGAACCAACGCTCGGGATGTTCGGTCTTGAACGGGCTTTCGGGCATTTCCACATCGGCGATCAGAAACTGCTCCTCGAAAGTGTGACCCTCGAAGCGCAGGTCCATGCGCTGCCGGGTCGGCGAGCCGGCGCCGTCGCAGGCGATCGCATAGTCGGCTCTCAGGCGGTAAGGCCCGTCGGGCGTGTTGATCTCCAACGTCACGCCATCCTCGCCGATCTCGTGGCCCACCACCTCGTTCTTGAAGCGCAATTCGATCAGATGCGGAAAGTCCCGCACGCGATCGACCAGATACTCCTCGACATAATATTGCTGGAGATTGATGAAGGCCGGCATCTTGTGGCCGTGTTCCGGCAGAAGGTCGAAACTGTAGACCTCCCGGTCGCCGTGGAACAGGCGGCCGACCTTCCAGGTCACGCCCTTCTCCACCATGCGATCGCCGACGCCGAGCCTGTCGAAGATCTCCAGCGTCCGCTTCGACCAGCAAATCGCGCGCGATCCGACGGAGACGACATTGTTGTCGTCCAAAAGGATGCAGGGCACGTCATGCAACGCCAGATCTATGGCCGCCGCCAGCCCGATCGGACCGGCGCCGATGATCGCCACAGGCGTGTGGCCGCTACTGCCGGTTTTGATCTCCGGCGGCGCGACATATTCGTAGGGCTCATAGTGATACTGCGGCATGGCCGATCTGCCTCGCTCTCTCGGGCATCAATCCTGAAGCGCGTCCCACATCTCCTTGTCGCGCGCCGCCGTCCAGATCCGCGGCGTGTCGATGTCGCGGGCTTCGTCATAGGCGCGGGCGACATTGAAGGGCAGGCAATGTTCGTAGATGGCGTAGTCGGAAAACTTATCATCGCAGGCGGCACGGCAGGCATGCCAGGCCTCCTTGAGAGAACCGCCGCCGAGCGCGATCTGTGACACCGGATCGAAGGTGGAGCGCAGGAAATCCTTGGTCAGGTCGATCGCCTCATTGACCTTGGCCTGACCGACCAGCGCATCGCCGCGCCCCGGCGCGATCGCGTCAACATCGAAGCCGCGGATCGCCTCCAGCGTGCGCGGCCAGTCGCGGAAGTGGCCGTCGCCGCAATAGCAGGCGGATTTGTATTCGACGATGTCGCCGGTGAACATGACATTGGCGTCCGGCACATGGACGACGATGTCGCCCGCGGTATGAGCCCGGCCGAGCCGCATCAGGTTGACGCGGCGTTTGCCGAGATAGACGCTCATCCGGTCGCTGAACGTGGTCGTCGGCCAGGTCAGGCCGGGGATCTCCTCATGACCTTGAAACAGGCGCGGAAAGCGGTCGAACTCCGAGTCCCAATCCTCCTTGCCCCGCTCGACCACCATGGCGCGGGCCGCTTCGCTCATAATCACCTGCGGTGCGTCATAGGCGGAGGCGCCGAGCACCCGCACGGCATGGTAATGGGTCAGCACCAGATGGCTGATCGGCTTGTCGGTGACCGACCGCACTTTTTCGATCACCTTGCGGGCAAGCCGCGGCGTCGCCTGCGCCTCGACCACCATGACGGACTCGTCGCCGATGATGACACCGGAATTGGGATCGCCCTCGGCGGTGAAAGCCCACAGATCGGGGCCGATTTCGGAAAACGAGATTTCCTTTTCCGCAAGATCGCCCTGTGACGCGAAAGCCTTGGCCATGGTCTGTATCCTTAACTGAAATCCGGCGCCGGCAGGATCGTCGCCGTGCAATTGCCGAAACCGATGCGATAGCCGTCGCCCTGGGCGAAGCCGGTGAGCGTCAGCGCGTCGCCGTCCTCGATGAAGCTTCGGATCTCGCCACCGTCGAGCGTCAGCGGCTCCTTGCCGCCCCAGCTTAGTTCCAGAAGCGAGCCAAAACCGGACCGGTCCGGACCGGAAATCGTGCCCGATCCGAGCAGGTCGCCGGTGTTCATCTTGCAGCCGCTGATCGCGTGATGCGCCAGCTGCTGTGCCGGCGAATAATACATATGGCGATAGTTGGTGGCCGCGATGGAGGTTGGCCGCGCGGCGCCCTGTGGCTGCATCAGCACCTCCAATTCGATGTCGTAGAGCATCGGGCCGCTTTCGTTAAGATAGGGCAGCAGCGGCTTGTCGCGCTCCGGCGTCGACACGCGGAAATCCTGCAGCGCCGCCTTGGTGACGACCCAGGGGCTGATCGATGTGGCGAAGACCTTGGACTGAAACGGCCCGAGCGGCTGGTATTCCCAGGCCTGTATGTCGCGTGCCGACCAATCGTTGAGCAGCACGAAACCGAAGATCATTCCATCGGCCTCGTCGACCGTGACCGGTTGGCCCATCTCGTTGGGCAGGCCGATGACGACACCCATCTCCAGCTCGATATCGAGCCGACGGCTTGGGCCGAAGACCGGCGCCGCCGCACCGGGCGGCATCGTCTGACCGAGCGGGCGGCGAATGTCCGTGCCGCTGACGACCACGGTCGACGCGCGACCGTTATAGCCGATCGGAATATGCAGCCAGTTCGGCGGCAGCGCGTTCTCCTTGCCGCGAAACATGGTGCCGACATTTTCCGCGTGATGCCGGCCGGAATAGAAATCGGTGTATTCGGCGACGCGAAACGGCATATGCAGCGTCACATGGTCGTCGGTATGCAAGGCGCGCGCCCGGAGATCGGCATTGTCGCGCAGCGCCCAGTCGCCGTCGGCCGTAAGCAGCTCGGTCAGTCGCTCGCGCACCCGGCCCCAGGCATCGGGCCCCAACGCCATGAACGCGTTGATGCCGTCTGCTGCGAAGACCGGCTCGGGTCCGGCGGCGATCAGCCCCGCCTGCTCCAGCGCCGCAAGGTCAACCACCTGGTCGCCGATTGCAGTGCAGCAGCGCCGCCCGTCGCCGGGCGTTGAAAAAACCCCGTAGGGAAGATTGTTCAGCGGAAAGTGGGTCGAGGCGCTGTTGGCGCTCTCGATCCAGGACTTCATTCGTCTCATATCGTACCCCAGAAGCAGCGGCGGTATTGTTTATTTCTCGCCCGGTGTGCCGTCGAACTTACGGTCAAGACCCTCCCAGCAATCGATGTAATCGTCCTGCAGGCCCGGAAGGCTGGCCGCGTAATCGGTGACCATTTGCGGGTAGCGCGTTTCGAACATGAAAGCCATGGTGCTGTTGAGCTTCATCGGCGCCAGATCGCCATTGGAGGCTTTTTCGAAGCCGAAGGCGTCCGGCCCGTGCGGCAGCATCATATTGTGCAGGCTCATGCCACCGGGCACGAAACCGTGCTCCTTGGCATCGTATTGCCCATGGATCAGCCCCATGAACTCGCTCATGATGTTGCGGTGATACCAGGGCGGCCGAAACGTGTGCTCAGCCACCATCCAGCGCGGCGGGAAGATGACGAAGTCGATGTTCGCCGTGCCAGCCTCCTCGGTCGGTGCCGTCAGCACCGTGAAGATCGACGGGTCGGGATGGTCGAACAGGATGGCGCCGACGGGCGAAAAGGTGCGCAGATCGTATTTGAATGGCGCGTAATTGCCATGCCAGGCGACGACATCGAGCGGTCCGTGAGCGATCGTCGTCTGATGAAAGCCGCCGCACCATTTGACCAGTAGCCGGCTCTCCGTCTCCTTGTCCTCGAAGGCGGCGACCGGTGTCTTGAAATCGCGCGGATTGGCCAGGCAGTTGGCGCCGATCGGGCCCCGGTCCGGCAGGGTGAATTTGGCGCCGTAATTCTCGCAGACATAGCCGCGCGATTCATCGTCCAGGCAAAGCGCCTTGAAGATCATGCCGCGCGGGATCAGGCAGATCTCGTCGGGCTCGACATCGATCATGCCCATCTCGGTGAAGAAGCGCATACGGCCGATTTGCGGCACGATCAGCAACTCGCCGTCGGCGTTGAAGAAATAGTCGTCCTCCATGTCGCTGTTGCACAGGTACAGATGCGCCGCCATGCCGACCTGCGTGCCGACATCGCCGGCGGTCGTAATGGTTCGGATGCCCTCGATGAAGGTCGTCTTTTCGTCCGGCATCGGCACCGGGTCCCAGCGATACTGACCGAGCGGCAGGGCCTCCGACGGCGCCGACGGCGCGGTCTTCCAGAAGTCGTGCGGCACGCGGGCAAAGCGCGTATTGTGTTTGACGCTCGGCCGGATGCGGTAAAGCCAGGAGCGCTCATTGGTGCCGCGCGGCGCGGTGAAGGGTGAGCCGGACAATTGCTCGGCATAGAGGCCGTAATTGCATTTCTGCGGGCTGTTCTGGCCCTGCGGCAGGGCGCCGGGCAGGCTTTCGGTTTCGAAATCATTGCCGAAACCGGGCATATAGGTCAGCGCTCCGGCATCCGCCTTCAGCATCTCGGCGGTTTTCGCGACGGTATCGAGCATGTGAAAACTCCTTTGCGCCACAGACGGGCCCGCGGCTTCGCGTGCCTGTCGCGACGTCGTGTCATGGTACGCCTCGCATTCGCGGACCGGGCGGTCCGGCGCGTGGCGATGGGATTTCGTCCTAAACGTAACCATTGATTTTGTAACTATCAAACGCTAATGCTCGTCTATGGCCGGCGACAGCACCTTCGACCTGGAGAAATTCCTGCCCTACCGCCTGAACCAGGCGGCGGAGGCCGCGAGCCTGGCGTTTCGGGACATCTACCGCAAGCGTCACGGCATGACTCGGCCGGAATGGCGGGTTCTTGCCAATCTCGGCCAGTTCGGCTCGATGACGGCAACGGATATCAGCCGGCGTGCCAAGATCCACAAGACCAAGGTGTCGCGGGCGGTGTTTTCGCTGGAGAAGAGGCGCTGGCTCAGACGCGAGACGGACGGACTGGACCGCCGCATCGAACATCTGCATCTGACCCGGGAGGGGCGTGCCGTCTATGACGAATTGGGGCGGGTTGCCCTGCAGGAGGATCGCAAGCTGCGCGGCGGCCTGACGCGGAAAGAGCAGGAGCGTCTGCTTGCCATGCTCGACAAATTGGGTTTCTGACGGACCGCGGCCCCACGCCTCCCGGTCTGCCGCGTCAGTTGAGGCCGCCCGGGCGGGCGCGGTGGCGATAGGCGCGCGGCGACACGCCGTAGCGGTCGCGGAAGATCCTGGAGAAGTGCTGCAGATTGGTGACGCCCCAGCGCATCGCGATGTCGCTGATCGACAGGCGCTGATAGCGCTGATCGACGAGCGCGTCGGCAATGCGCTGCAGTCGCGCCTCGCGGATATAGGCGGCAAGCGACAGGCCTTCGGCCGCGAAAATCTCGCTCAGGCGTCTGAGCGACAGCCCGACGGCATCGGCGACACGGCTGCGGTCCAGCGCCGGATTGTCGAGATGGGACTGGATGAAGGCCTTGGCGCGCATGGCGGTCTGCTGTTCCGGCAGGCTGAGTTCCAGCCGGCTGTCCTCGAGAGAGGCGAGGCCGGTAGCCACCATGTCGATGATTGAATCCTGCATGAAATGCCGCACGGTTTCCGCCGGACCGCTGACGGCGTTGGAGAATTGCAGAATGCTGCGACTGACCAACGCGCCGACCTCGCTCTGCGCGCTCACCGGCCGACCGGTGAGCAGGTCGGCATTGGGCAGCCGCCGCAACAATTCGGCGCGCGGGATTTGCAGCACCAGTTGCCGGAAGTCCTCCGGCATATGCAGACGATAGGGGTCGGTGCTGCTGTAAAGGGCGAAATCGCCGGGCGCGATCAGCGCTTCACGATTGCGCTGCGTCACAGACGACGAGCTGTGCATCTGCAGGCTGATGAGGAAATAGGATTCTTTCGCCTTGGCGATATCGGAGCGCCGGCGATGCACGTCCTGGGCCGCGCTGGTCACGAAAGAGACGGAGAGTTTCGGCAGCCGCTCCAGTCTGATCTCGCCCCAGAAGCCGCGCGGCTGGTCCGTCTCGCAGCCGAGCTGCACATAGGCGTCGCAAACCGCCTCCCGCCAATAGGCGAAGGTCTCACCGGCGCGCACGGCGCGCGTATCGAACTGCTGCCGCAATGCGTGCTCCCTGATGCATTGCGCCCGCCCTGCCCGGGCAAAGCTGAAAAAGGCTAGAACAAAGCGCGTGATCCGGCAAGTTTTGGCCCGTTTCTGGGCGTTTTTCGCCCAGAAACGCATCTTTTTCCGCCCGCCATGCAAAGCGGCGGTCTGCAGTCTTCGACACAATCGGCCTTTAATCAAACACGTCCGATTGTCGGACCAAGGGGAGCGGAACTCATGTCAGGACCATTCAAAGTGGCAGCGGTTCAGGCCGCGCCGGTTTTTCTCGATCTCGATGCAACAGTGGAAAAAGCGATCCGATTGATCGACGAGGCCGGTGCTCAGAGCGTCAAGATGATCGCCTTTCCGGAGACCTGGATACCCGGTTATCCCTGGTGGATCTGGCTCGGTGCGCCGGCCTGGGGCATGCAGTTCGTCGGCCGCTATTTCGACAACGCCATCGAGATCGGTAGCCCGCAGGATCTTGCTCTGGCGGAGGCCGCAAAGCGCAACGGCATGCATGTCATCATCGGCGTATCGGAACGCGCCGGCGGCAGCCTCTATATGGGACAGTGGCACTACGGGCCCGACGGCGAGATCGTCAACCGCCGTCGCAAGCTCAAGCCCACCCATGTGGAACGCACGGTTTTCGGCGAGGGCGACGGCAGCGACATTGCCGTGCGCGACACCGATCTCGGTCGTGTCGGCGCGCTGTGCTGTTGGGAGCATCTGCAGCCGCTGACCAAATACGCCATGTATGCGCAGAACGAACAGATCCACATCGCCTCCTGGCCGAGTTTCAGCCTGTATCGCGGCGCCGCTTATGCGCTGGGGCCAGAGCTCAACACGTCGGCCAGCCAGATGTATGCGGCCGAGGGCCAATGTTTCGTGCTGGCCGCCTGCGCGCGCGTGTCGGAGGAGATGATCGAGATGCTGTGCGACACGCCCGACAAGCATCAGTTCCTGCATGCGGGCGGCGGCTTCGCCAGCATTTTCGGCCCCGACGGCGCGCCGGTCGGCGAGCCCCTGGGCGAGAACGAGGAAGGCCTGCTGATCGCCGAGATCGACCTGGCGATGATCGCCTATGCCAAGGCCGCCGCCGACCCGGTCGGCCATTATGCGCGGCCGGACGTGCTGCGGCTGATGTTCAATGCCGGCGCGGCACCGGTGGTCATGCCCTTCGACGAGGGCCACAAACTGTCGCGCGATGTCCGGGTCGATGTCGAAACCGAGGGCGTCGAGGAGGTCAGCGATGCGGCCCAGTGACACGATCCCCCGGTCGGCCGAGAGGCGGTATCCCCTGCGGATGCCGCCCGACTGGAACCCGCCGGTGCCCGCCTGGATGTCGGTCTTCGACGACGAGATGCACACGGTGTCGAAGGGAGTCATCGGCGCCCAGCATGCGCCGGACCGCGACATGGCGGCTTTCCTTGCCGATCTTCGGGCCGCGAGCGCCGGCGCCGACATCATCGATTTCGCACGCTGCATCGACCGGGACGGCCTGACCCAGACGGTGGGCATTCTCTACTGGTACGACCCGGCCAGGGCGGCGGCCTGGCTGGCGTCCGAAGCGTTTCGACACTTCTGGGCGAAACACGCGCGCAAGGACAATGGCTACGGCCTGTTCCGCGAGATGATGAACGTGCCGACCAGCCATTTCGAGACCCTGTTTTCGGGGCCCGAGCACAATCACGGCATGAGCCAGGGCCGTATCGGCGTCGAGGGTCCGGTGGCCGAGCATATGTATTGGGGCGGCATGCGCGATCGCATCCCGCATTCCGCACAAAACCCGCTCGAGGCCGGTAGTGCCCTGCGTGTCGTCGAGGAGGGCGACGGCCGCGTCGTGATCGAAGCGCATGAACATCTCTGCGTCATCCGCTCCGGTCAGGACTGGAGCCTGACCACGGGCGAGCAGCGCGATGCCTATCTGGAGACGATCGAGCCGACTCTGAACGCCGGCATGGCCTTCCTGCGCGACGAGGGCGACGCCGTCAATTGCTATAGCTGCCGCTATATGCGCGAACTGGATGCTTCCGGCGCTCCTGTGGAACGCAGTTTCGGCCTCGCCTATTTCCGCACCATGAAGGATCTCGAGGATTGGGCCGAGCACCACCCAACCCACCTGAAGATCTTCCACACCTTCTTGAAGATCGCGCCGAAATACGGCCCCGATCTGCAGTTGCGGCTGTGGCATGAAGTGTCCGTCCTGCCGGCGGGAGAGCAGTCCGCGGAATATATCCATTGCGCGCCCGGAACAGGGCTTCTGGGCGGCGTCGGGTGAGGGTAGTGGAATGCGAGACCGACAGGCGCGCCGGTGCCCTTTCACGCCGCGGGCGACATCCCCGCGCTGAGGTCGAGAACGCTCGTCACGACGTGCGCGTGCCGGCGCGTGGAGTGTCGTGTTTCATGATGTTGCTGCGTTCCATCACGGTCGGCATTTTTCCGTGCAGCATATCCAACAGAACCCGCACACGGTGATTGCCGTCCAGCCGATCGATGCGGCCGACCATATCCGCCAGTGGCCCGTCAATCACACGCACCGTATCGCCGTGACGCAGGTCCTCGACAAGCTGTAGAAAACCCTGTTCATCGGTCATGGTCTGAAGATTTTCCACCACGCCGTCAGGCGCGGGGAGCGGCCGGTCGCCGCTCATCACCAGGGAACGAACACCGAATGTCCCGTTGACCGATCGCCAGCGATCGACACCGAGATCAAGGGCGACAAACACGTAGCCGGGGAAAAACGATACGATCCGCTTCGACTGTTTGCGGGCATGGCGGACCGTTTTCAAGCGTTTCGGAAAGAAGCTCTCGAACCCCTGAGCCTGTAGTTGGATTATCGCAAAGGGCTCGCGATTGGGTTGGGTCGCGGCGGCATACCAGCGTTTGCCGCGAGACAGTGTACGCATGCAGATCCTCATTAAATCGGGTCGCCCCAAGACACATAACAAGGAACAGCAAGATAGGAGCAACATCCTCCTATCGTCCGCACGTCCCCACCCGCCGAAGCGATTCACCGCTCAGGGCCGATCCGATTATAGAGCCAAAATGTTGTGAAACAATGTAAATCTGATGAAGACCGGAGACACGTTCCGCGTCAGTCGATATCCACCACGACATTGCCAATCGCCGCGCCGCTTTCGACCAAGCGATGGGCCGCCGCGATATCATCCAAAGAAAAGCGGCCGGCAATTGCAATCTCCAGCGAACCGTGCGCATGCATCCTGTTGATCCGTGCCACGCCCGCCTCGACCACATCCGGCGGCAAAAGAAAGCCCTGTATGAAGCGCAATGTGGCGCCGCGAAACGCAAAAGCATAGTAGGGCAGGACCGGCTCCGGCACGCCGGTCGACGAATAGGCGGCGATCACCGCGCCGGGTTTGAGGATCCGCCGGGTGTCCTCCAGATTGGCGCCGAAATCGACCTCGACCACCCTGTCGACACCCGCGCCGCCGGTCAGCGCGGCGACGCGGTCCGCGACATCCTCATCATGGCGGAACACGATGTCGTCAACGCCGACCCGGTGGACATGGGCGGCCTTGTCCTCGCTGCTCACCGTGGCGATCACCCGCGCCCCGTCTTCAACGGCGAACTGGGCGGCAAAATGCCCGACCGCGCCGGCCGCGCCCGTCACCAACACCGTCTTTCCCGTCACCGGACCGTCGGCAAACACCGCGTGATAGGCCGTCAGCGCCGGGATGCCGAGACAGGCGCCCTCGGCGAACCCAAGCGTATCGGGCAGGTCAAAGACCTGATCGGCCGGCAGGGTGATCGTCTGCGCCGCCGTGCCGAAGGCCCGTCCGGCTTCGCCATAGCCGCCCTGCCCGTTGCGGATCCAAACGCACCGCCCGACGCGGGACGACGGCACGCCTGCGCCGACAGCATCAACGATGCCGGCGCCGTCGGCATGGGGCACGACCAGTTCATGCGCCATCGCCGCACCGCCCCATCCGGCCCGACGCTTCACGTCGGCCGGATTGACGCCCGATGCATGCACCCGCACGGCGACGTGGCCCGGCGGCAGATCGCTGATCGTTCGATCCGACAGATCGCCGACCTCCAGGACATCGGCGGCGTCCCCGGTGCGACGATACCAGGCGGCGCGCATCCCGCGCTAGAGCGTATCTGACTTAGATTGAAGCATTTGACCGCGGCGATTTTGGTCGCTGGCGAGGCGGGTTTCGCGCCGTGGTGCCACCGCACCACAAGCGGAAGCCAACGACGCCAGAGAGCAAAATCGCCCGGCCCTTTCAACGTGCAATTTCAACATCTTCTTTCCTTTCGGGGTGGGGAAAATCGGCCCATCGGCGTTGTTGCGCCGCTTGCCCGATGCCCGGCATCGCGCTACGCGACGCGCCTAGCCGAGTGGACCGATTTTCCGCCTTCAAATGCTCCAATCTAAGCCAGATACGCTCTAGGCCGCACGCGCCCGCTCGACCTCGCGTTTGGCCTGGCGTAGCGCAGAGACCAGCCGGTTCTGGCCGCGGGTAAGCTGTGTCAATGCAAAACCCTCGGTTCCGTCGCCATGGTGGTCGAGCTCAGCGGCCACCGCAATCGTCGGCAGCGGCGGAACGGTCAGCGCCGGATCGTGGCGGAAACGCGCTTCCCGCGTGAAGTTGATCGGCACCAGAATGCGCGCCAGCCCCTGGATGACCGCATTGGCGTCTGCGGTTGCGACGACACCCGCCTCGACGTTCCGATAGAAGTTCTCGAGCGCCGCGTGCAGATCCTGGACGGCGCGTTCGGAGGGGCCGAGATCGAACCGGTCGCCGGCGCTCTTCTGATAGGATTCGACCGTGCCCAGGAATTCGCGCGTCGTCTCGCGCCAGTCGAAGGGCAGGATCTCGGCATTGGCGTTGCGGAAGACGGACAGAAGGTAGAGTCTGATGTCGCGCAGCAGCATATCCCTGTCGGCGATCTCCAGCGTATCGTTTTCCGTGTGCCAGGCAATGTTGCCGCCGCAGCCGCCGACCGCGTAGTAGCCCTTCTCCTCGCGCATCGCCACGGTCATGGTCGAGGACAGCATGAAATAGCTCGAGATGCCGATATTGTTGAAGGAATAGTCGCCGGCTCGGTGCGGCCGCTCGCCGAATGTCGGCTTTCCGGCGACGTCCTCGATCGCCTTGGCGATGAAGGCATCCGCCTCGGACATGCGCGACAGGTTGAGAAATTCCGTCGCCCAGCGGCAGCCCGGACTGTCGCAATTGACCTGGGCCACACAGTTTTCCTCCAGATCCAACCCGAAGGCATCCGCGAACCAGGTGGAGCCGGCATAGCGACCGGTGGAATGGCCCGGCCACCAGGCAATGCGCACCGAGCGATCCAGCTTATCGCGGTTCTTCCAAAGCACTCGCGCCACCTCCAGCAACGTCGCGTCACCCGTCGCATTATCGCCGACGCCGACATCCCAACTGTCGAGATGACCGTGCAGCAGCACGTATTTTTCCGGCTCCTTGTTGCCGCGAATGAACACTTCCGGCAGTTTCGAAGGGAACCAGCCCTCCTCCATTTCGGTGAACAGCCTGACCCGTCCGCCGGCCTTGGCGATATCGATCAGCGCCTGGCCATCGGGTTGGTTGACGGCCACCGACACGACATTCGGTTTGCGCGGCAGGTCGTCGAGATCGGGCGTGCCCCAGACCGTGGTGCAGATGCCCCAGTGAATGTCGACGCCGGGATTGATGCCGATCACGCCGATTGCGCCCAGTTCCTCGAACTGCGCGATCATGCCGGGGCTCGCGAAGCCCTCGGAAATGACGATCTTGCCCGATACGAGCGACCGCACGTCACGCGTCGGATCGAGCTTCTTGTCGAAGATGGTGTCGATGTCGTCGGCCTGATTGGCACCAATATAGACCAGTTCGCCCTCCAGCCCGTCGCGAGCGTCAAGACTGTAGGCCGGTGGCTTGGCCCGAAAGCTCCGGCCGTCGGCCTCCACCCGCGCCGCGCCAGGCAGACTTAGATAGAGGTTCGGCCGGTGCACCGTCACTTCGACACCATGGGCCTGCAGGCGCGAGACGACCTCATCCATGCCTCGGTCGACATCCGTTGGATGTTCCCGTTTGAAGGTGGAAAAACTCTCCACCAAACCCCACGGCTCGTCGAGGCTGACATCCGCCAGCAACGCCTGTTCGATCTCATTCATTGGAGGTCTCCTCTTCACCGGCACCGCTTCGCGATCACACATGCAGTGGCAGTCTGCATGTTTCGCTGAGTAAAACACCGTTTTGTTTTTGAAGCTAACAAGCCTGACGCGGCAAATCAAGGGCGGTCGCCCTCCCCTGCCTCACGCTTATCGCGCGCTCGTCAAATCACCGTGGGCAATGCGCACCGCGGCGGCGCTGTTTTCAGGCGACCACCGCTTCGACCTTATGCGCCGGCGCGCCCAGGCCGGCCGAGATCCGGCCAGCCGCATCCAGCACGCCTTGCAGGATACGGTCGCGAAGCGTGTCATTGAGGCGCGACACCGGCCCGGCGACCGACACGGCGGCGATCACGTCGCCGCCCGGGCCGTGGATGGGTGCCGCAATCGAAAACGCGCCCTCGTCCAGATCGTCACGGGTGACATGAAACCCGTCCGTCGCAATCTTCGTCAGTTTTTTGTCAAGCGCCGCCGGATCGGTGATCGTGCGGGAGGCGAAATGCGTCAGCGATCCGGCAAGCGTTTCCCGGCGCACATCGGTCGGCGCATAGGCCAGCAGAACCATCGATCCGCCGCCGGCATGCAATGGTCCGTGCCGGCCCGGCTTGGCGTAGAGACGCATGGAATGCCGGCTTTCACGGGTCGTCACCACCAATGCGTTGAGACCGTCGCGCACGACGAGATTGACGTTCTCGTTGAAGCGGTCGCGCAGTTCATCCATCAACGGCTCGGCCGCCAGCAACAGCCCGCGCTGCTTGGCGGCCTCGTCCCCCAGAAGACCGGAGCGGTAGCCGAGGCCATAGAGGGAACGGGTGGCGTCCTTGGCGACATAGCCGCGCGCTTCCAGCGTGTGGAGAATGCGGAAGACCAGGCTCTTGGTCATGCCCAGTTCCGCGGCGATTTCGGTCACGCCCAACTCGCCCCGGTCGCTGAGGATCTCCAGCACGCTCAGCGCGCGGTCGACGGCGGCGATACGATAGCCCTTCGTTTCAACCATGAAACACCTTCCATGTCGGCACTTGCATGCAATCTCCATTTCACGTAGGGTTAAAATTAAAACAGTGTTTTGCTGTGCGAAACAACCGTTGTCAAGCTTTTGGCACCAAGCTGGGATCGACCGTCATGCGCGTTGCTTATGTTGTCCCCGGACCCATGTCAAAAGGCCCGATGGGCCTGGCGGAGGTCAAACGGCGGGAAAAACTGTTGAATGACTGGGCCTTTGCCGGCACCGCCGTCGACGTGCGCGACGTCGCCGACGGCCCGGCCTCGATTGAATCCGCCTATGAAGAAATGCTGTCCATTCCGCCCACCCTCGACCTGCTGATGCAGATCGAGGACGAGGGCTATGACGCGGCCATTATCGGCTGTTTCGGCGATCCGGGCCTGGAACCGGCCCGCGAACTCCTGACCATGCCGGTCGTCGGTCCGTGTGAATCCTCCATGCTGCTCGCCGCCGCGCTCGGCCACAAATTCAGCGTGCTGACGATTTTCGACACGCTGATCGCCGGGCAGGAATATCTGGCCGTCAAGGCCGGCGTGCGCGACAAGCTTGCCTCGGTGCGGGCGACCGGCATTCCGGTGCTGGAACTGATGACGGATCCCGCCGCCACCAAGGCGCGGCTGACCGAGGTCGCCGCGGCCTGCGTCAAGCAGGATCGGGCCGACGCCATCCTCTTCGGCTGCATGACCATGTCGTTCCTCGACATGACCGACGAGATATCCGCCGCTGTCGGCGTGCCCTTCGTCAATGCCGGCAAAGCGGCGCTGAAAAAGGCGGAAACGCTGGTGTCGATGAATCTGTCCCATTCGAAGACGGCCTTCGCGACACCGCCGAAAGTGTCGACGGGCAAGACCGTTGCCGAGCTTCGGGTTGGATAGGATACGGCGCAAAGACGGCTTTCAAGACAAACGACAGGGAGAACACACCATGAAAAAATTTCTACGACTGGCCACGCTTCTGGCCGGGGCGGCCATGGCAGGTCCGGGCTTTGCCGCGGGCGACCAGATTCGTGAGATCACCATCACCACCCGTCCGCAGGCCGCGCAGCCGCAGGAGTTCCAGTTCGTTCAGCTGATCGCCCAGGAATGGCGCAAGCTCGGCCTCGACGTGAAGGTCGACGTCATGCCCTGGGAGCAGATGGCCGATCTCGTCTGGTACAATCGCGACAAATGGGACACGACGGGCTGGCAGATGGTCGGACGGCCCGAGCGCTCCGACCCGGACGAACTGATCTACAATCTCTTCCATTCCTCGACCGCGCCGAAAGGCTATAATTTCATCGGCTATTCCAATCCGGAACTCGACGCGGCGGTCGAGGCGCAGCGGATCGAAACCGATCCGGACAAGCGCCAGGACCTGATGCATCAGGCCCAGGCCATCCTCGCGGCGGACCAGCCCAATCTGATGCTGGTGCATCCGAAATCCACCTTCGCTTTCAACCGCGCGATCTGGGACCCGGCCACGATCATCGAGCAGGGCGGGATCGGCATCAAGAACACGTGGACCTTCATTTCGATGACGCCGCTGGGCGAGCAGAAGGACATCATCCTCAACTCGTCCGACAACATCCAAGGCATCAATCCTTTCTGGATCTCCGGCGGCACCGACAGCTGGATCACCGAACTGATCTGGGACAGGCTGCTGCGGATCGGTCCGGACGGTCTGCCGCAGCCCTGGGCGGCCGAGAGCTATGAATGGATCGACGACACGACCATCGCCCTGACGCTGCGCGAGGGCATGTATTGGCATGATGGCATGCCGGTCACGGTCGAGGACGTGAAGTTCTCCTTCGAGGCCGCGATGGGCGACGAGGCGCCGATGTACAAGCCTTTCGTCAGCAATATCGAAAGCATCGAGACGGGCGGCAACACGGTCACCTTCAATCTCGTCCAGCCCTCGGCAGCCTTCCTGACCGCGAGCCTCGCCAAGCTTAACATCGTTCCGGAGCACCGGTGGGGGCCGGTTCTGGCCGATCTGGCGACGAAAGAGGAAGACGCTGAGGACTATCAGGAAGAAACGCCGATCGGCTCCGGCCCGTTCAAGTTTTCCAGCTGGACCACCAATGAAGAGGTCGTTCTGGCGGCCAACAGGAACCACTTCTCGGCGCCGAAAGCCGACCGCTGGATCCTGCGCATCGTGCCCAACCAGGAGGCCGCGCTCGGCATGCTGCGCTCCGGCGAAATCAACTTCCTGGCCGATTTCTCCGGCGATCCCCAGGTGCTGCTGGACATGGTCGCGGCAAATCCCGATCTGGAAGCGGTGTCGACCGTCGATATCGGCTTCCGCTATGTCGCCTTCAACCACCGGCGTCCGCCCTTCGACGATGCGGAATTCCGCAAGGCGCTGTCCTACGCGATCAATCGCGACCTGATCCTCGGCGCGGCGTTCCGCGGTTTCGCGGTCAAGTCCAATTCGGTGATCTCGCCGGCCCTCGGCTTCTGGCACAACGAGCAGGTCAATGATTTCCAGACCGGCACGGACCTCGCCAAGTCCATTCTCGACAATGCCGGCTACGAGGTCCGGGGGGGTGCGCTGCATTATCCCGACGGTGTCGAAGAGACGCTCGACAACTAGTCCCCGCGCGCCGGAAGGAACGGGGCCATTCTTGGACTGAGACAAATCGGCGGCCGCCTGGCGCAACTGGTCTTTGTGCTCTGGGCGGTCGCCACCATCCTGTTCCTGATGTTCCGGCTGATGCCGAGCAATCCGCTGGCGGCCTATATCGATCCCACATTCACCGCCGAACAGCAGGCAATCCTCATGGCCAAATTCGGCCTCGACCGGCCGCTGTGGGAGCAGTACTTCATCTATCTCTGGAATCTGCTCCAGGGCGAATTGGGCGACAGTTTCTTTTATCGTCAGCCGGTCGGCGAACGGGTGCTGGAGCTTCTGCCGAACACGCTGGTGCTGACCTTCACCTCGCTGATCATCGCCTATGCGTTCGGCATCATCGCCGGCGCGTGGCTGGCCTGGAAGCGCGACAGTGTTGCCGAACGGGCCGCCATTCCGCTGGTGCTGACGACGCGGGCGCTGCCGGAGTTCTGGCTGGGCATGCTGTTGCTTGCCCTTTTCAGCTTCACGCTCGGCTGGTTTCCGGCCGGCGGCACGCGCAGCCCCGGCAGCGAATATGGCAGCTATCTGGCGCTCTACACATCACGCGATTTCCTGTCTCACCTGTTTTTGCCGGCGCTGACCCTGGCGATCTACAGCCAGGGTCTGCCGCTCTTGCTGATGCGCTCCAACATGCTGGAGGTGATGAACGAGGATTTCGTCACCATGGCGCGCATCAAGGGTCTGTCGAACTGGACGGTCGTCGTGCGCCACGCCGCCCGCAACGCGCTGCTGCCGGTCATGACGTCCTTCGCCATTGCCGTCGGCTATCAGATCCAGGGAAACGTGGTGGTCGAGACGGTGTTTTCCTGGCCGGGCCTCGGACGCGAACTGGTCAATGCCGTCTCGGCCAGCGACTATCCGCTGGCCCAGGGCGCGTTTCTGATGATCGCCGTCGTCGTGGTTCTGATGAATCTGCTGGCCGACCTGCTCTACAGCCTGCTCGATCCGAGGATCTCCCATGCGTAGCGCGGCGGCAATGCGGACTCCCGCCTTCGCGCGGCCTCTGTTGCGCCTGGTCAAACGGATCCGGCTGCCGCTGGATGACCCCTTCGCCATCGCCGGGCTGGCGATCTATGCGGTGTTTTTCTTCGTGGCGATTTTCGCCGATCAACTGGCCACACACGACCCGCTGGAAATCCTCTATGACACCGATTACCGGCTGGCTGCCGATCTGCGGCCGTTGGAGGACGGCTATGTGCTTGGCACCACGAGCCTCGGACGGGACATCTATTCCCAGCTCGTCTACGGCTCGCGCAGCGCGCTGCTGATCGGGCTGACGGCGGCCTTCGTGGTGGCGGTCATCGGCACCGTGGTCGGTCTGCTCTCCGGCTATTTCGGCGGTTGGGTCGATATCCTGCTGATGCGTGCCGCCGACATCGCCTTCGGCATCCCCTTCCTGCCGTTCGTTATCGTGCTAGCGGCCTTTCTCGAGCCGTCGATCTGGAACGTGGTGCTGGCGATGGCGCTGATCCTGTGGCGCGACACCGGCCGGGTTATCCGCAGCCAGGTGCTCAGCCTGCGCACCCGCGCCTATATCGACGCCGCCCGGGTGGCCGGATCCTCGGATCTCAAAATCGTCTTCCGCCACATCGCGCCCAATATCCTGCCGCTCAGCTTTCTTTACGGATCGATCGCGATCGGCTGGGCCATCCTGACGGAAGCGTCGATCAGCTTCCTGGGCTTTGGCGATCCGGAGACCATCTCCTGGGGCTATATGCTGCAGGACGCCTATGCCAGCCAGGCGCTGTCGACCGGCGGCTATTACTGGTTCGTGCCGCCGGGCATCTGCATCGTGCTCGTCGTCGTCGCCGGGTTTTTCATCAGCCGCGGCTATGAGGAAATCCTGTTTCCCAAACTGAAGGACTAGAGCGTATCTTGGTCAACGACATCCTGAACGTCAAAGGCTTGAAGGTATCCTATGTGACGGATGCGGTGACGGTGCACGCGGTCGATGACGCGACCTTCGCCATCCCGCGCGGCGCGATCGTCGGCCTCGTCGGCGAATCGGGTTGCGGCAAGACCACGGTCGCCCGCGCCCTGACACGGGTGATGGCCAAGGCTGCCCGCTTCGAAGGCGGCGAGGCGATCTTCGACGGCACCGATCTGCTCTCCCTGACCGACACGGAGATGAACACGCTACGCTGGCGCGACATCGCCTTCATACCGCAAAGCGCGATGAACTCGCTCGACCCGGTCTACACGATCGAGAGCCAGCTCAACGAGGTGCTGATCCAGCGCGGCGGCCTGGACCGGCGGCAGGCCCGGGCACGCGCAGAGGAGCTGTTCGACATGGTGGGCATCGAGCCGCGGCGTCTGCGCGACTATCCGCATCAATTCTCCGGCGGTATGCGCCAGCGCGTGGCGATTGCGCTGGCGCTGGCGCTCGAGCCGAAGCTGATCATCGCCGACGAACCGGTGACCGCGCTCGACGTGATCGTGCAACGGCAGATTCTCGATACGTTGAAGGCGCTGCAGGCCCGGCTGGGCCTGTCGGTGATCCTCGTCACCCACGACATCTCCGTCGTTGCCTATGTCTGCGACCGGATCGTCGTGATGTATGCCGGGCGCGTGGCTGAATCCGGCGACACCGCCACGGTGCTCACCGCGCCGTTCCATCCCTACACGATGGGGCTTTACAACGCCTTTCCGGACCTGCAGTCGAGCCAGGGCCTGCTCACGCCGATCGAGGGCCACCCGCCGGACCTGTCCGACCCGCCGCCCGGATGCCGTTTCGCGCCGCGCTGTCCCTTCGTGCAGAGCCGGTGCCGCTCCGGCGCCGTTCCGCTGATCGATGTCGGCGGCGGCCATTTCTCCAACTGCCTGCGCGCGGATGAGGCGGTCGACCTGCGACGCGACGCCGAACGGCCCGAAACCTGGGCAGCCACGGCATGAGCGGCGACGCGCACCTTTCCGCGCAGGCGGATGAACCGATGATCCGCATCGACGGCGTGCGCAAATATTTTGCCGTGGGCAATCCGCTGATGGCGGCGCTGCGGGGCACGTCGACGGTGGTCAAGGCGGTGGACGGCGTCGATTTCAGCCTCAACCGCGGCGAGAGCGTCGGCCTGCTCGGAGAATCGGGCTGCGGCAAGACGACGATGGGCCGGCTGCTGCTCAAACTCGAGGACGCCACCGAGGGGCGCATCCTGTTCGAGGGCGAGGATCTCGCGGCCTGCGAGGGCGCCCAATTGAAGGCGTATCGCACCAAGGCGCAGATGATCTTCCAGAACCCGTTCGAAGCGCTCAACCCGCGCTTCACCATCGCCCAGTCCCTGGCCGAGCCGCTGGACAATATCGGCGTGTCGAAATCGGACCGTGCGGAGCGCATTCACCGGGCGATGGCGCTGGTCCATCTGCCGCAGCCCGACCAGTATCTCGACCGCTTCCCGCACCAGATGTCCGGCGGTCAGTTACAGCGCGTGGTGATGGCCAGAGCGCTGATCCTCGAACCGTCCTTCGTCGTCGCCGACGAACCGGTTTCGATGCTCGATGTCAGCGTGCGGGCCGGCATTCTCAATCTGTTTCGCGAGGTCCGCGAGAGCCTCGGCCTGACGGCCATCTATATCAGCCACGATCTGGCGCTGGTGCGCTATGTCTGCGAGCGCACCATCGTGATGTATCTAGGCCGCGTCGTCGAGGACGGGCCGACCGAGGACATCGTGCGCGAACCGATGCATCCGTACACCAAGGCGCTGGTCGCCGCCGTTCCGGTGCCGCATCCCGACCAGTCCCACGCGGCGCTGCCGATCAAGAGCGGCGCGCCCGACGCCCGCAACCCGCCCTCCGGCTGCCGTCTGCGCGACCGCTGCCCGCATGCCTTCGAGCGCTGCGCGATCGAGGAACCGAAGGCGATCCGGGTCGGCAGCCGCAAGGTGCATTGTCATTTGTTTGACGCGTGACGCCCTCAACCGCCTGTAGCATGTTGATCCATTGACATGACAGAAACTTGCGAGACGATGTTGATCATCATCTGCGCTCTCAGCGCCCCCAGGCGGTCAAGACTGTCGCTTCCACGCGCAAAGGACGGATCACGCATGCGGTGGTCGGACAGCGACAGCCTTTCCCGTCAAACCCTTATTGCAAATTGGTTCCTTTGACGCGCTGGACAAATCGGCCGACCTGCAAGGCCAAGGGTAGATTCACAGGCAGGAAGAAGCGACGGTCGTCGGCGCTATCCGTGATCGTGTGATCGGGCCAGTCGTCAACCAATGCTTGAAGGCGCGGGATATCGATCATTCTGGCGGTGTCCGGGTCCTCGGCCAGCGCCTTGAGGTCGTCTCGAATTCGGGGGAGATCCCGGGTCAGGCGCAGATGCCAGTCTGAGGTCTGCCGACCGACATTCTTCGGTTTGAAGAGCACGCTGTCCGGCAGCACGCCTTTCATCAAGCGCTTGATCAGCCAGCGGCCCTGACCGTTTCGGAGAAACTGATCTTCCGGAACGCCGAGGGACCATTCGATCATCCTTCGGTTGGAGAAAGGATCGCGCATATCGACGCCATAGAGCGCCGTGAGGCCCTGGCGTATATCGCCCATCTCAGCGGCGACATGGCGCATCAACGTCCACTCCCAGACATCGCGCATCCTGGCGGGCCATTTGCCGAAATAGTTGAAGCCGCTGTCGCGCGCGCGTTCCGGGATGCGCATCCGGCTTCCATACTCAGGGTCAATTGCAACGTATCGCAACCATCTGGTATTTAGCGGGCCGCGTCCGCGCAACCGTTCTTTCAACGCCCAAAGCCATTCCGGACCGAGCGGCCAGACAAGGTTCGAGAGCGTATTGCGCACGAGGCTGACCGGGTCCCGGCCGAGAGACCCGATCTCACCCAGCAGGCGGCGAAACTCACCTTGACGCCAGAGATGCGTGTAAACGCCGTCGCCGCGATAGCTCAGCGTCATGTTGCCCATGATGCCTTCGAGCATCACTGTGATCCCGCGCCGCTTCGCTTCGCCGAGAATGGCGTGCATCCAGGTCACGTTCAGGGCGTTTCGGAAGGGCATTTCCGCGACGTGGAGGAGTTCATCCTGCTTGTGGTAGTGGCCGAGCCCCTCTGCATTGACGAAATTGAGATCGAGCTCCGCGTGCGCCGCGGCAATGGCCTTGACGTATGGCGTTTCGTCTCCGTAGCAATGCGGCTCCGTCCGGCCGTCCCAGCCGTCTTCGGGAACCCATGTGAACGCCGGGAGCCGCTTGCCTTGCGCCGAAAGCTGTCTTGCCGCGGTCACGGCAACGGTTGACGAGTCCAGCCCGCCGCTCATGAAGGTTCCAACGGGACCCGCGCTGCGAAGCATTGCCTTGATGGAGGTTTCAAGCAGCTCGCGGGCCGCCTCGACATACTCGTCGTCCGAGGCGTAGCGCACATCCGTGACGTGATCCTCAAGCCGGTAATATTGCCTCGTCTCGACCTTGTCGTGGTCGGCAATCAACAGGCTTGCCGGCGGGACGCGCTTGATACCCTCGAAATAGGTTCGCTCCGCATCCGTATAAAGCTGGCACAACGCGTCGGCGATCTTCTGTTCGTCAAGTGCGCGCGGCACGTCACTCAGCGCGTGGATGCCCTTGGGCGCGGAGGCCATAACCAGCCGGTCTTGCCCCAGGTGGTAGTGGAGCGTGCGGTAACCGAATTGATGCCGTGCGGCGATCAGGCGCTGATCGGCCTCGTCCCAATTGATAAGCACGAACCCGCCGATCCACTTGTTGAGGGTCTCTGTCTCCCAGCGCTCCCAGCACCGCATCGCCAATGCGGCATCGGACAGCATTCTCAGGCTTGGCGAATCGATGCCCAACTCAGAGCCGAGTTCGTCCCGATTGTCGAGGCGGCCATTGAACACCATGGTGTGGCGCCCGCCGCCGCCCGTTACGGGCTGCTGCTGCCCGCGCGCCTCGGGCGTATCGGTGAACTGCGTGTAGGCAAAGGCGACAGGTCCCATCAGGCGAACGAATCGCTTTTCCGGTCCGTAGATGGCGAGCGCGCCGGCGACGCGATCGATGTCGTCACGGCGAACCGGGCGGCCGTCTCTGTGGTATATGACCCCAATACCGCTCATCGTCGACAATCCCGAACTTCGCGTGCGATGGCAGACGAAACAAGGAATAGGTTCGATGTCAAGGCCGCCAGGACCGTTTTTCCGATCGGGTTTACATCCACGCGGCGGAACATGAGAATTGCTGAGAGCATCCGATGAATGACGCTTACTACGAGGGCTGCTCCCGCTTCGCCGACTGGTCTGTTCGGTGGGCGCGCCTTCGTCCCTCCCCGGACGCGATCATCCCTCCCTTGGATGACGATAGCCGTATTGCAGCCTGCCGTCGGAACCCGCGCCCAGCGCCGTCATCGCGGTTTTCCCGCGTCGTCCAGATAGGCGAACCGGCGCATCACCGGGCCGTGTTGCGCAATGATCCGCCGCACCTGCACCGCGTTCAGCGCGTCGCGCCAGCCGCCGACTCGCCCTTGTCTGAAAAACCGTGCCGCATCCTGCTGTCTTTCCCCAAAGCCTTCGTCCTCCTCCTGCCTCAAAAGCTCTTCGAAACGGCTGAAGCGGATCGCTTTCTTGATCCGCTCCGGTGACTCCGGCAGGCGCAAAAAACGGGCCGCGCGGGAGAAGGTGGCGGGAGCGTCCCGCAGCATGTCCTCATAGCGAACGATCTCGATCTTCAGCCCCGGTGCCTCGACCCAGCTCAAGACATGTCCCGACCAGCTTAGCAGCTTTTGCCGCGCTTGAGGCGTCAAACTCTGGCGGGAGCGGCAGAGCGCCATGCTGCTCCGGCCCATTCTCTCAACCGCCTCGTCGATTGTGCAATTCCAGTGATTGGCGGCGGACGGCGCTACGTCCAACGGATTGCGGATGATATAGAGCGCGCCGAGCGTCGCTTCGCGGCCGACAAGAGGCCGCCCGTCCGAAGTCCAGGTATAAGCGTCGTGGATCTTATAATATTCTGGTTCGCCCGACTTGATGCTCCAGCGATAGACCTCGGACCGCAGACGTTCGACCTGATCATGCGTCAATTCCGCTGTATCGAAGCCAAGAACCTCGTCCAGCCAGCCGCGCGCGCTGGCAATCATAAGGGTCGACAGCTCGTTGATTTTGACCGGCTCGTCCCCGTCTTTCAGCAGGTTCTGCAGAAACGCCCGGAACCAGGTGTTGCCGGATTTCGGATAGGATGCCAGCCAGTAGATCCCACCCATGCTAACCCGGCTCCATCACATCGGCGAGGATGCGGTCCACTAGCGCGTCGACGTGGAATCCCTGATCCGGCCGGACGATCCGTTTCATCCGGATACAGCCTGCCAATTTGCCGCACAGGCGCAAATGGTGCGGCGTCAGCGCCATGTTTTCCAGAAAGCGCACCCGGTAGGTGTTCCGGTAGAGCGGCTCGAAGCGGTCCATGCCGCGCACCGCATCGAATGTGATTCTCGACACGTTGTATGTGTTCAACAGATAGACCCAGCGGATCGGGCGCGGCTCGCGGACGAACCGGTCGCAGACCGGCAGGTTGTATTTGAGCATCTGCGGGCGGACACGGCGCAGCCCACTGGTGTCGATGCCCATCTCGTCCGCCGCGTCCTGCCACAGCTTGACGCGCGGGAAACCGCTAATGGCACGGCATTCGCCGTCCAAAGGCACAACGTCGTCGGCAATGAGTCGATAACCGCGTTGCATGAAGGCCGCCGCCAAGGTCGATTTGCCGGCACCCGATGCTCCGACGCAAACCATGCAGGCATCGCCAATCTCGATCGCATTGCCATGGAGCACCAGATGACCGCGCTGGAACAACAGGGCACCCAATGCCGAGCCCAGCATAAACACCCGGATGCTGTCCGCATCGGCGCGCGTCGCCGGGTCGAAAACGATCGTCTCACCGCCGCTGATCCGAAAGCGGGCAACGTCCGGCACATGCAGTTGAACGGTGTCCGGGCTGGCCCAGAGAAACGGTCCGATCTGCACACCGCCCTCAAGGCCCTCCGGATCGACCGCGTCCTGGACGATTGTGACATCTGGCGCTTTCGGTGCCCCGGCAAGCGGCAGCATCTCGGGAATTTCGATTGTGCTGCGGATGGCGAGATCATAACAGCTGTAGTCGTGGGATCGGGGCATCGACATCGATATACGGTTGATCTGTCGTGCACATGCCCGATCGAAACGGCAAGGTCAAAGGTTTTTGATACCCGGCTGCAGCCGCTTCGACCCAGTTGCCTTGCCTCGGGCAAAGCAGACGAGCTTTTGTGGACACATCCTGCAGGCTGCGGTAAAGCGCCCGGCGACGCAAAGACAATGGCTGCACATGATAGGACAGTTTCTCCACTACGCCTCTTCTTTCCTCGAATATGCAGGCAGGCGGGCGTTTGCCGCTTTCGCGCTGGTGTTTGCGGGAGCGCTGGTGGAGGGCATCGGCCTGCTCATGCTGTTGCCGTTTCTGGAACTCTTTGCCGGAACCGGGCGGTCGGATTTGTCCGCCAGGATTGTCGGCGCGTTGCGCGATATCGGCGTGGTCTCGGCGGAAGGGCAGCTTCTGCTCGCACTCGGCGTCTTTCTTGCCGTGTTCATCGCACGCAACATGCTGCTGTGGCTGCGCGAAACCTATGTGGCGGCACTTGCGGCCGGTTTTGTCGATGAGGGGCGTGGCCGTCTGTTCGCGACGCTCGCCGGCGCGCCATGGGCCACGGTGAGCCGGATGCAGCGCGCCGACATCGAACATGCGATCCTCGCCGATGTCGCGCGCCTGACCGTCGGCACCGACCGGATCCTGCGCGGCAGCGTCAGTCTGATCATGCTCGTCATTCAGATCGGCATCGCCTTTCTGTTGTCTCCGGCTTTGACCGCGCTGGTGCTGGCACTCGTGCTCGCCGCAGGCCTTTTGCTGGCGCCGCTCATATGGCGGGCGCGCAAGCTCGGCGAGTTCATCACCGGAACCGGGCGGAACGTGCACAGCGTGCTGCGCCAGTTCCTGTCCGGCTTGCGGCTGGCGAAGGCCCACAACGCCGAAACGCTTTATGTCGACCGGTTCAATCAAGATGTCGCCGCACTGCGTCGGCACAGCTTGAAGTTCATCTCCGACGTCGCCTTTTCACGGGCGCTGTTTCTGTCGGCGAGCGGCGTCGTGGCCTGCGTGGCGATCGTTCTCGGCGTTTTCGTGTTTCAAACGCCGATCCCGCGCCTGGTGATCGTGCTCATCATCATGGTGCGTTTGACGGGACCGTTCATGGCGCTTGTGCAGGCCACCCACTCCTTTGCAAACATGTTGCCGGCCTACCGGTCCCTGCGGCATATTCTAGCGGACCTTTCCGCGGAAGCGGTGCCGCCGAAGCACCATCGTCCTGACGCGGCCATTGCCGCCGCTGATCGCCGACCCGCGAAGGTCGAACTGGACCGGGTGTGCTTTCGCCATCCGGGCCAGGCGAAAGATATCCTGGACGATGTCAGCTTGACCATCCGTCCTGGCGCGTTCGTCGCGCTTGTCGGCCCGTCCGGCGCGGGCAAGACGACGTTGATCGATATCGTCACGGGTCTCTATCAGCCGTCCTCCGGAACCGCGAAGCTGGACGATGTTCGCATCGGTGCCCCGGGGGCCGACGACCGTTGGCGGCGGGATCTTGCCTATGTGCCGCAGGACCCGTTCCTGTTCGATTTTTCGGTGCGGGAGAATCTGCTTTGGCCAGATGTCACGTCCGGCGACGAAGCGATCTGGGAAGCACTCCGTCTTGCGGGTGCCGCGGACTTCGTCGCAGCGGCCGAAGCGCGCCTCGACACCCGCGCCGGTGAACGGGGGCAGGCATTTTCGGGCGGCGAGCGGCAGCGGCTCTGCCTTGCCCGCGCGCTGTTGCGCAAACCGCGGCTATTGATTCTGGACGAGGCGACAAACGCCATCGATTTTGACAGCGAGAGGAACATTCTCACCCGCCTCGGAGCGCTTAAAGGTCAAATGACCATCATCGCCGTGACACATCGGGTCACAAGTCTCGTCAATGTCGACGCGGTCTATACGCTGAAGGCCGGACATCTGACAGCACAGCGCGAGGTCCGGCCGGTTCATTAAGCCGCCTAGAGGCCGTATGACGAGACAGCGGCCGAAAGGGCGGATGATACGCTACAGCAACCCAAGCCGGCCGACGGCCATTTACGGCAGGCTGACGTCGAGCCCGGTCGTCCCGGACCTGCTTATCCAATTGATACTTCAGATGCCTTTGTGGCCATGGCGCCGTGTCGTGAATCAGGGGAAGCGTAGCATGTGCAGGTCTTCGGCATAAACGCGAACGAGTTTTCGGTATGAACGCGCCCGCCGCAACGATACCCAGCAATGCCGCGAACTGGCCGTTGCTCGAATGCCTACTTCAAGGTCCTGTGCCAACCAATCTGGCGAACAAACAAACCCTGTTGCATTGGCCATTCCTGGCCCTACTCAAACCAGTTTACGTCACGTTCCGGCAACCGAACTCACGGAGAAGCTTCCGCGCACCCCTTCTCAAGAATTAGTGGTGGTAGCATCGACATTCGTACTGGGGCCAATGCGTGTATCCCGAATATCCAACTCTCGCAAAACAGGCGCTTTCCAGTCCCGTGTGGGCACTTGACGCTGTTCCGCACGCTTCTCGTCAAAAATCGGATCTTTCTGTCCGTGCTCGGATCCCATCACCTTTCCCTCCGACTGAAATAGCTGCTTGTCGTCATCAGACTGGATCACGTCCTGGCGCTTCGGTCAACAGTCCCATCACTCTTGACAACCTAGCGTAACAAACAAAACGCAATCGCAAGGCACTCTTTCCGGACCCTCTCAAAGACACGAGTCGTGTCTCTTGAGCGACAATCCAGAGTGCGGCTCCCGGTTTAGACGTCAAATCAACTAACGTCAATCAGCTTCTCTTGCCGCAGCTTCTCCAGAAACCGCAAAACGTCCCGCTCGATTGTTACGCGTGGCGCCGTGTGGGACGCAACGAGTTGTTCAACCAAGTCACGGACCTGGACCGATTGTTCCACACGGCGCCAGATATCCGACGGTATACCGTCCAAACCGTAGTATTTTCCCTGCTCCAAGCTCATCAACACAACATCGCCGTCAACCTCGGCATTAACTTGCTGGGCGCTCCAGCAGATGATGGACTCAATTGTAATATTTTCCGAAGGCATGGCGGGAGTGTCAACTTGGTCATGGAATGCGAAGGGTCCTACATTCCAAACTGATTTCTTTCAAGTACGTCGCAGTCAAGTTCCATACAAATCAGCAGCGATTGATGATAAAATCCAATTGATTTGTTGATTTGTCTAGCAACTCAGACGCCCGCCACGTTTGCGCGAGTGGTCCGTTTTTTGGCCTGCCGAGCGTATCGGAGCGGGGGAAAAGGCGATCGATTTCGCCGTTTTGAGGGTCTGTACAAGCAGGAAAACGATAGAGGTTTCAAGGAAAGACTGTGTCACACTGCATGCTTCTTCAGACAGGGACGGAGTAGCGTTTGGCGCGTCGAATTGAATACGACGCAAGCGCGGCCGGCTATCGCGAACCATGATGCCGTTATGCGCCGATTCGGCTATGTCGATGGCGCGAGGAAACCGCTGTGACGACAACGGCCGTTGCTTCGTCCGGCAGACAGTGGCCACGGCGTCAAGTCACGCGGCCTGCCGTGACAAAAACCCATCGGAGAGTCATGAGGTAGCGCGCCGGAAAAGCGACGACAGTGCCTTCGTCGATGACGACAATCATGGCCGTTGTCATGAGAACCCGGATAATCCCATCCTTATCGCATCCGTTTCAGGCGCAGCCGGACCAACTTGCAGACAAAGAAGGGGATCAGACGCAAAACAGTAAACCAGCCGCGCTTGCTGCATCGCAAGGACGCTGGCTGAAATCATAACCATACGCGTCAGAGCCTATTTTGAATCAGGCTGATAATCGTCCTTGTATCCCTGACGGCGGACATTGCGCCACCGGCGGAACTGGGCCCGATTGTGGAACTATTCCAAACAAGTGATCCTGATAGAAGCGTCGATCCAAAAGGTTCCCGACGGCTTCGACGTCGATAGCCCCCGATCTAACATACTCAACGTTACAATCCATCTGCATCATCGCCACTTGCTTCAGACAATTTGGGATTGGCAGCTGACTTTCAGGACGACTTGGCGAGCTCTGGCCAGCAAACACTCGTCATGTTGAGCCTTGGTTTTTACTTATTGTCCCTCCGGGCAGGCGCTTTATCAGAGGATGCGTTTTGTGGTACCGAATTCAAACATGTTATTGGTAATCGCCCGCAAGATCCGGACTTTTCTGAGCCAGAGCCCGCGCTTTTATCTTTGGCTTGTTCCGGCCTGGCTCCTTCTAGGATTGAGCCGCGCAGCCATCCTGGTCTTCCCCTTTAAGCGCATCGCAGGCTGGCTCGGCACCCATAACGGTCTGGCACCGCGGACGCCGTTGATATCGCAAGAGCAGGAGCGACGGGCGCGGATCATCGGCCGGACAATCCGCGTTGCAGCGAAATATACGCCTTGGACATCCAACTGTTTTCCGCAGGCAATCACCGCCAGGCTCCTTCTCGGTGTCCACAGCATTCCCTGCGCAGTGTTTTTCGGCTTGGCGCGCAATCCGGCCGACTCGGATCTGGAAGCGCATGCCTGGGTCGTGTCCGGCCGCCTCAGCGTCACCGGCGGCCGCAGCTTTGATCGCTTCACGTCAGTCGGCTGTTTTGTGTCAGGCATCTGACCGTCGAAGCGAGCGGGCTGTGGCACGCGCCATGCGCCCAAACGCACCGACGACCACGTAAAGCCAGAGCCAACGTTGCGAGAGGCGAAGCCATTGGACGTCACGGATGTCGGCGAAAAACTGTGCAAAGACCATCAGCTTATAACGGTGTCCCGACTTCAAACCGACTTGCATGCGCAGGTCCCGAATTTGCGCGCCGACGTCCTGCAAACGGATGGATCTAGACTGGCGTGATGATTTCATCGGATCCGCAAGATAGTCCATCTCGTAAGGGCGCAGCTGCACGGTGCATGGCGGCTCAGGCACCCGACCCGTTTCGGCGCCGAAAACAATGCGGTTAAGTTCCAAGCCATGAGCGACAATGCGGCTGAGACCATTGCGCTCCGCGATCGCCAGGGCTTCGGCGCGCTCCGCATCTGTCATCTTGGCAAGCATGCGGTCGATGTCGGCGAGCCATTTGAGCTGCGACCATGAATGCCATGCACCATGACACATCAGATAAACGAACTGCTCCGGCGGCCGCAACACCGGCACTTTCATATTTCCAATCGCGATCGATGCCTGGTCGGTCACCGCGCCGAGAACGCCCGGGTCGCACAGATGCGGGTTGCTGAAAAGGCGCCAGTGAAGTTCGACACTTAAACCGCCTGAACGGTTTACAAGCGCAACATCTTTGCTGAGCAGCCGCACGATGCCCAGTGCGTCCGGCTGCATGGGAGTGTCGGGATGAATCCTTTTGTAGTCGAGCGACTCGAGAGCGGCGATGGCCGGTAGAGCGTCTTCGAAGGAGATGAGCAAATCGATATCGATGCTCTGCCTTATGTGGGGTGCACTGTAGTAGCGTTGCGAAACGGCAGCCCCTTTGAGCAAAAGCGCCCCGATTCCCTCTCGTTTCAACACGCCGATGATCTGCAGGACGGCACCGCTCCTCCGCATCGATTCGAACGTCAATTGCCGCAGCCGCTGACGACAGCAGTCGAGCACCTGATCCGGAACAGCCGGCACTCGCCGGGACAGGATGCTTTGGGCAACCAGTCCATCGACGCCGTGAAAGCGCGAGAGGCCGGAGATCAACGACCAATCCGCATCGCGCACCGCATGGGCCGGCAGATCGATCTCGACCGAAGGCTCCCTGACGAGGGCATGGAACAACCGCTGATCCGAAGACCATTCCGGCCGCTTCGCACCGCGACCCACACCCCATCCGGAACTCGAATCAAACACCGACGGCCACCCTCAGATCCGATGGCGTCAGTTAACATCGCCACGGAGTCCGCGTAAAGCCGGCAAGGCTTGGCCCTCCGTGTTTTGCGCCATGCCGCGACATCCCGAAAAAAAAAACGACATCGGGTTCGCACCGCAACAGGCTCCTTCAACACGATCGATTGTCGCAATTTGCGTTATACATCCTTTATTTCTTCAGAGGTGCAGATCAGATTGCGGAAATCAGGGCGAGTCGATATGATTTTAATTGATTCAATGCCAGATTTGCGAATTGCGACAAATGTGTTCGAAAGCCGCACTTCCTCGATCACTTCTGAAAAACCGGCTCGCCAACGACGACAAGGGCCGATGCTGGACCATCGAAGGCCTTCTTCGCGCACTGGAACGGCAGGGCCAAAGCGTATCGAAGCGCACCGTCGAGCGGGCGCTGCTGTCGGAAAACATCCTTCCGCCGGCTCTTTCGCTTGAGACCCTCCTCGACGAAACCGGTCGGCCACCGAAACCCGGTCCGGCACAGGCCCTGCTCGAATCGTCGCGCCGACACCGGTCGCTCTCGCTGTTCGCACAGATGCATGAACTGCCGCAGGGGGAGGTTTTGATCGCCGCCAATGACGGGCGTCAGGCACGACGCTGGGTGTTTCTCGAGAGCGCAAATCCGGAAGACGACGACCTCCTGGAAGGCCTCAGGCGTCTTTGCGACCACGACGAAGAGCGCATCCTGTTTTGGCCGCACGGCCGCTTATGTACATTTTTCAGGAGGATCGCCGACCCGGAACAGCGGATTGCGGGTATTCTGGCAACAGCGCTTGCGGCCTACCACCCGGTCATCGATATCAAGGGACAGGGCAGCCGGCCAGGCCCGGTGAGCGCGGGCCACGACCGCATCACCCATCTCGAACGCCTGGAAGCCGAGAGCATGCACATCATGCGGGAGGTGGCCGCGACCGCCGAAAATCCCGTCATGCTCTATTCCATCGGCAAGGACAGCGCCGTCATGCTGCATCTTGCCAGGAAAGCGTTCCATCCGGCGCCGCCGCCCTTCCCGCTGCTCCACATCGACACCGGCTGGAAGTTTCAGGAGATGATCCAGTTCCGCGACCAGGCGGCCGCCGATGCGGGTATGCGGCTGATCACCCATACCAATGCCGAAGGCGTGGCGCACAACATCAATCCGATCGACCACGGCAGTTCCGTTCACACCGACATCATGAAGACGCAGGCGCTCAGACAGGCCCTTGCCAGCATGAAATTCGACATGGCGTTCGGCGGCGCGCGCCGCGACGAGGAGAAAAGCCGCGCCAAGGAGCGGATCTTTTCCTTCCGCACATCCAATCACGTCTGGGATCCCAAAAACCAGCGGCCCGAACTGTGGAACCTCTACAACACCGACCTCGGCCCGCGCGAAAGCATCCGGGTGTTTCCGATCTCGAACTGGACCGAGCTCGATGTCTGGCAATACATCTATCGGGAACAGATCCCGGTAGTCCCGCTCTATTTTTGCCGCGGTTCGCCCCGTCATCGAGCGCAACGGTATTCTGATCATGGTGGACGACGAGCGGTTGCGGCCGTTGCCAAACGAAGCCATGAACTTCAGGAAAATCCGCTTTCGCACCTTGGGCTGCTATCCGCTGACCGGCGGCATCGAGTCGGATGCGGACGACCTCGAATCGATCATTCTGGAACTGCTGGAGGCACGGAGCAGCGAACGCGAGGGCCGCACCATCGATCATGACTCGGCGGCGTCAATGGAGAAGAAAAAGCAGGAAGGCTATTTCTGATGTCCGGGACGGCCAAAGCGGACCTCGACGCCTATCTGAAGCGGCAGTCCAGCCTCGATACCCTGCGCCTCATCACCTGCGGCGGTGTCGACGACGGCAAATCGACACTGATCGGCCGCATGCTCTACGAGTGCCAGCTCATTTTCGAAGACCAGCTTTCGGAGCTGCGCACGACCTCTTCCAAACACGGCACGCAAGGCGAGACGATCGATTTCGCTCTGATGCTCGATGGTCTGAGCGCCGAGCGCGAACAGGGCATCACCATCGATGTCGCCTATCGCTACTTCGCTACCGATCAGCGCAAATTTATTGTCGCCGACACGCCCGGGCACGAACAATATACGCGCAACATGGTCACGGGCGCGTCTACCGCGGACGCCGCGATCATCCTGATCGACGCCAGGAAAGGCGTCTTGGAGCAGACCCGGCGGCACAGCTACATCGCGTCACTGCTGCGCGTCCGTCATGTTGTGCTCGCGGTCAACAAGATGGATCTGGTGGGCTACGAGCAGGCGGTGTTCGACGACATCGTCACGGATTGGCAGACCATGGGCGGCGGCTTCGCGTTTGACTCGGTCACGCCAGTCCCGGCCTCCGCACTGGTCGGCGACAACATCGTGACCCGCTCGGCCAATACCGGCTGGTATCACGGCCCCACGATCCTGGGTCTGTTAAACGCCTTGGACATCACCTCGGCAAAGACCGCGCACGGCTTTCGCATGCCCGTGCAATGGGTCAATCGGCCCAACCTCGATTTCCGCGGCTATGCCGGCACCGTCGCAGCGGGCACGCTTCGCAAAGGCGACGATGTCCGGATCCTGCCGTCGGGCGAAAGCGCCCGCGTCGAAACCATCGCGCTGGGGTTTTGTCCCCGCGAGACGGCGACTGCGGATCAATCGGTCGTTCTGACGCTCGACCGCGATGTCGACATATCGCGCGGAGACGTGCTCGTCGCCGCCGAAGACCCATGCGAGACATCGGACCAGTTCGAAGCGACACTCGTGTGGATGGCCAACGAAAGCGGCTATGCCGGACGAAGCTACCGTCTGAAAATCGGTGCCGCCACCGTGAACGCGACGCTGTCGGAGATACGCCATACCGTCAATGTCGCGACGTTCGATGAAGCGCCGGGTCGCACGCTCGAACTCAACGATATCAGCGTCGTCAAACTGGCGCTCGATCGGCCCATGCCGTTCGAGCCGTTCAAACAATGCCCGGCCATGGGATCCTTCATCCTGATCGATCGGCAGAGCCACCGGACCGTCGCCGCTGGGATGATCCTATTCTCGCTCCGGCGCGCCGACAACGTCCACCGCCAAGCCGTCACGATCGACAAACAAGCCAGGGCCAAGCTCAACGGGCATCCGGGCCGGGTTTTCTGGTTCACCGGCCTGAGCGGATCGGGCAAATCGACCATCGCGAATGCGCTCGAGCGCAAACTGCACGCCAGCGGACATCACACCTATGTTCTCGACGGCGACAATGTGCGGCTCGGCCTCAATCGCGACCTCGGTTTCACCGATGCCGACCGGGTCGAGAACATCCGGCGCATCGCGGAGGTGGCAAAGCTCATGGTCGATGCCGGATTGATCGTCATGACCGCGTTCATCTCGCCGTTCCGCGCCGAAAGGCAGATGGCGCGGGACATGTTCGAGCCCGGCGAATTTGTCGAGATTCACGTCGATACGCCGCTTGAGGTGGTCGAGGCACGCGATCCGAAAGGCCTCTATCGCAAGGCGCGACGCGGCCAGCTTCCCAACTTCACCGGCATCGACAGTCCCTACGAGGCCCCATTGGAACCGGAGTTTCGCTTCAACACAGAGAACGAAACCCCGGAGGCGCTGGCCGATCATCTGCTGGAGACGCTGGTCCGTTAGCACGGGCGTCGGCCAGAGACGGCGGCCATCTCATCCTGCAGCCAGTTTCGGAAGGACGCGCAGCCGGGGCTCTCTTCGACCATCTTCGGGGTCACAGCATAATAGCCGCCCGGCAGGATCCAGCGACCAAAGATCGTCGGCGCGATCAACGCACCGCTGGCGATCAGGTCATCAACGACCGGCGAGCCGAGGAGCGCGATACCCTGACTATTCTGAGCCGCCTGAACCATGGAGGTGAAGGCATCCGTCGCGACGCCGGCCGGATCGCTCCGCAGGGAAATGCCGTGATGGGCGAACCAACTCGACCAGCGCGAATCGACAATATTGTCGTAGTCCAGCAGGGTTTCCGCCAACAGGGCGCGGGGATCGGTGATCGGCGGCCGGTCCGACCAATAGGACGGGCTGCACAGCGGCACGGCGTCGCTGCCGCGGAGATGGACGGCGTCGACGCCACGCCAGTGGCCGCTGCCATAGCGAATCGACAGGTCGATGCCGGCAGCACCGAGGTCGACACAGCGATCGTCGATGGCAAAGCGCAGATCGATCTCAGGATGAGCGCTGCGGAAACGCGTCAGCCGCGGCATCAGCCAATAGGCCGAAAAAGCCGTCGTGGTGCCGACAACCAGCTGCCCGCGTCCCTCGCCCCGGCGCAACTCGGTCACGGCCGCGGCAACGCGCGTAAGCCCCTCCGAAACGGCTTGCCGGAACACCTCGCCTTCCGGTGTGAGGCGAACCGCCCGGTTCAGCCGGTCGAAAAGACGGACGCCGAGATACGCCTCCAGCGCCTTGATCTGCCGGCTCACGGCAACTTGTGTGACCGCCAACTCATCGGCCGCGCGGGTGAAGCTGCCGTGTCGCGCGGCTGCCTCGAAGGTCACCAGCGATCCAAGGGGCGGCACGGATCGGCGTAGATTATACATAACAGTGAGATTATGTGACGTGCATCGTTTATGCAAGTTGACGCCGACACGTGGCGACCGCATGGTGCCCCTCCAGCAAATAACGCGAGGACAGGATGATGACCGGCCGCATCGATTCTTCATTGCCTCGGCAATGCAGGGCCAAGCCCCGCACACCCCTGCGAATCAGCCTTGGCAAGCTGTTGGAGCAGCAGGCTGCGCGCTATCGCGACCGTGTCTTCGTCACCCGAGCCGAAACCGAAGAGAGCCTCAGCTATGCGGCGTTCAATGCCAGGGTCAACCGGCTGGCGCGTGGTTTGACCGGCCTCGGCATCGCACGCAATGATTATGTCGGGATCATGTTGGACAGCGGCCTGGACTTCCTCGCCTGTTCCTATGCGCTGAAAAAAATCGGTGCCATCGAGGTGGCGATCAACAGCGGCTTCCGCGACGTGGCACTGGCGCGCATGATCAATCTCACGGGCCTGACGACGCTGATCACCTCCGACCGTTTCGTTCCTGTGTTGGCGGCGCTGAACGACCCGACACCGGCGCTGCAGCGACTGGTCCTGACCGATACCGCGGACGCGGCGACAGACCGTTTTCCGAAGCGGACGGTGACAACGCTCGCGATGGTCGAAAGCGCTCGATGCGACGATTGCGCCATCGATGTCCCGGATGATGAAACGGCGGCCATCCTGTTCACCTCGGGCACAACGGGCGTGTCGAAGGGATGCCCGATCCCGCATCGGACGTCTGTCCGGGCAGCGGAGGCCATGATCGAGGCTTTCGATCTGACCGAAGAGGATTGTGTCTACAGCCCCTACCCGATGTTCCATTGCGGCGCGGTGCAATATGACATCCTGCCGGCGCTGATGGTCGGCGGTCGGGCCGTGATCCGCGAGCGCTTCAGTGTGTCGCGTTTCTGGCCCGACGTCGCCCGCCACAGCGCCACCTGGTTCATGGCGCTCGGCTCCGTTCAGCAATTGCTGTGGGCCGCGCCGTCTTGCACCGAGGAGACACGCCATCGCCTGCGCTTTATCTGGGGCACGCCCCTGCCCGTCGATCACGATGCGTTCGAAAAGCGGTTCAACGTCAAGCTGGTGCGCGGTGGCGGCTACGGTTCGACCGATGCTGGATGTGTGGCGCTGCCGCTGATGGACAAAACCGGCGCCGGACGGGTGCTCGACCGCTACGAGGTGGCGATTGTCGACTCGCGCGACGACCCGATGCCCGCAGGGGCCGTTGGCGAACTCGTCGTCCGGCCGCGGGAACCGGCAATCATGGCACAGCATTATGTCAACATGCCGGAGGAAACCCTGAAAGCCTGGCGCAACCTTTGGTTCCACACCGGCGATCTGGCGCGGCTAGACGACGAGGGCGATTTGTTTTGGGTGGCGCGCATGTCGGAACGCATCCGGGTGAAGGGCGAGATGGTCTCCGCCTATGAAATCGAGGAGGGGATCCTGGCCCACGAGGCGATCGAGGATTGCGCGGTGCTCGGCGCGCCGGATGGCATCGGCGAGGAGACCGTGCACGCTTTCGTTACGCTGAGACCAGGCGCTGGCCTGACATTGCAGATGCTGACCGCCCATTGCCAACCGCGCATGAGCCGGTCCATGCTGCCCACGGATTTGACCGTCCTGCCCGACATGCCGCGCACACCGAGCGGCAAACCGGCCAAGGCGGTCCTGCGTCAACGCTTCATCGCCGGCCACGAATGAGCCCGCATCGGGGATCACGTTCGATCAGGCGACGCAACAGGAGTCAAAAGCCGTGGCACTTCATCGTCTCAGCCTGAAAGCCGCGGCCGCCATCGCACTCATGGCGGCCGGACCGGCGCCCGCTGCGCAGGCGACGGACGACCCGCCTTGGGTCAAGGATTGGACCGTGCTGCTGCCGGCGTTTTCGACCGCTATCGGCGCCTGTATCGATGCCGCGCGAGGGAAACCCGGCTGGGCGGAGACCCATTGGGTGCTGCGCGCCGCGCCCATGAATCGGGGCCTTGGCCTGGTGGCCCTGGAAGCCTCCGACGGCACGGTCGTCGAATGCGCGGCCGATCTGGCCACCGGCAAAATACAGAGGTTCGACCCGGTCGACAACGCGCAATGGGACAAGGCCGGCGGCAAGGCGCTTTATGTCGTACCGCCGCCGCGGCGCAACGGCTCCTGCGGCACGCCAAAAGCCGTCACCGAATCCAAGGCCTGGATCGGCTGGATCGTCGACACCGATTGCTGACACTCCTGGGAACTTCGATTAGACGTTGCGCTGAACGCGTGCCATGGTAACGATTGGCCGTGAAGTGAGGCAATTCCCGACCCGCGCGGCCGGACCGCGTGGTGTTGTTTCGAATGCAATATGCCGGTCGCTGACCGGCGCACACAGACCCGGGAGTTCACCCATGCATCGACTGCCACCATTGACCAGGACGCTTTGCCTGTCCGTGTTGCCGCTGCTGCCGATGGAAGCTGCCCAGGCCCAGGACGATCCTTCATTGCCCTACCGCATCGTCGGCACCGGCCAGACGCAGTTTTACGGCAACAATGGCGTGATCGACGAGCCGGCGGCGGGCGAACCGTTTTACGGCCAGGATGCGCAATATCCATCAAACACACCGTCCTATGACGACAATGGCGACGGCACCGTGACCGATCAGGTGACCGGCCTGATGTGGGAAAAGGCGGAGCGCCGCATGGAATGGGCCGAGGCGCCGGCCGCCGCGGCCGCCGCGGCGACGGGCGGCTATGACGATTGGCGGGTCCCGACGATCAAGGAACTCTATTCGCTCATTCTGTTCTCCGGCAATCAAGGCAGCGGCCAGCCGGACAGCAGCACGCCGCCCGCCGATGCAGTGCCCTTCATCGACACCACCACCTTCGATTTTTCCTACTCCGATAGCGGTCGTTACATCGACGTCCAGTTCATCACCAGCACCGAATATGTCGCCCAGGTGATGGGTGGCCAGAGTTGCTTCTTCGGCGTTAATTTCGCCGACGGCCGCATCAAGTGCTATCCGCTGACGGGACACCGCGAGGACCCGCGCTTCTATGCCCGCTTCGTGCGCGGCAATCCGGACTACGGCCAAAACGATTTCCACAACAACGACAACGGCACCGTCACGGACCGTGCTTCCGGCTGGATGTGGGCGGAGATCGACAGCGGCGACCCGCGCTTTGCCGAATTCGTTGCGAATACGGAAAAGAAAAACGGCGCGATGAACTGGGAAGAGGCGCTGCGTTTCGCCGAGGAACTCCGTTTCGCGGGTCATGACGACTGGCGCCTGCCGACCGCCAAACAATTGCAGAGCATCCTCGATTACAGCCGTTCCCCGGACACGACGGGATCGCCGGCGATCGATCCGGTGTTCGACACGACGACGATCACCAATGAGGCCGGCGCGCCGGACTATCCCTATTTCTGGTCGTCTACCAGCTTCCGGCCGGGCGTCGATGCTGTGGTTATCGAATTCGGCCGCGCGCTCGGTTACTTCACACCGCCCGGCAGACCGCTGGACCATTACGATGTCCATGGCGCCGGAAGCCAGCGCACCGACCCGAAAACCGGCAGCCCCGACGTCCACGGTCCGCAGGGCGATGTGCAGCGCGTCTATAATTATGTGCGCGTCATACGCCCGGATTAGCCCGCCCATCGAAACGGACTGACGACCTTCGCGGAGCCCGGATGGCTGTGCTCATCGCGAGCGACCCGCGGGGCGTCGGACCGTTTCGCGACCTGCAGCGACCCGTCAAACCCACCCAATGTCGGGTATGTGGGTTTTGTCACAGACACCAAGCCCGTCATCTTAAAAATTGCGTCATCGGATGTCGGAAATGTGGGATGGGGACTCCGTTATGTGTGTCTATTGCATGGGTGTATCAATCGAGCCTCCCGGCCCCGGGGGCGACAGGCGGCGGACCGCAGGGCTGGCGCAAGCCGGGTCCGCCGCCTCCCGGGTAGCGGCGGATTGGAGCAAAGCGCCGGATGTGTGTGCCCGGGTGATCATCGGTATCGCCGTACCGGATACGGAAATGGCCTGCTGTGCGTCCAGGATCATGCGGATCTCCGGCACACCATCGCTCTACAACCATTGTGTCCGGACTTTCCTGCTCGGCATGTTCGACGCCGGACGGCGGCAATTGCAGGTCGACGAGGAGGTCGTTTTCATTTCCTCGATGCTGCACGGCCTGGCGCTGACGGAACCCCGCCACGGCGACCCGCGCAAGTCTTTCGAGGAAAACAGCGCGGATTTCGCCCGGACTTTCGTGCTGGAGGGCGGGTTCTCGCCGGCGCGTGCCGAGAAAGTGGCCCGTGGCATCCTGCGGCATGCGGACCGGACGCCGGATCCCGACCCCGATGTGGCGGTGGTCATGACCGGCGCCGCCCAGGATGTCTACGGGCCGGCGCCCGACGAGCTGTCACGCGGGCAGATGCAGGCCATAGAAACGGAAGTGCCGCGGCTCGATTTCAGGCGCAGCTTCGTTTCGACACTGAAGGAACATGTCGCGCGCACCGAAACGCCGACCTGGACAGCCGGCTTCGTGCAGACCCCGCCAGCGGATTTTTACGACAATCGCTGGTCGGAATGAACGCGGCGGGTCGCGCCGGACGGAACCCAGGAGATCGTCGTGGCCCGGGACGGTCTCCTTTGGCGGGTTGGACTTTCCCGTAATCATCGCTTGGACCTACTCGATCGCACCGGCATCCCGGGTGGCCCAGACACGGGTTGTGCTGTCGGCGTTGACCCGGGCAAGACGCATATTGAGCTGGTAGACGTCCGGTCGATAGACAACCTCGATATACTGCACCGGACGGCCGTCGGCGTCGCGCACGGTTCGATTGACCCTCAGAAGCGGCGCTCCTGACGGCACGTCGAGGATCACCGAGGTCAACGCATCGGCCGCCACCGCGGTCACCGATTGTTCGGCATCGGCAATGCTGTGCCCAGATTTTTCGATGAGGGACAGGATCGGCTGGTCGGTCAGGTCATCCCGGTCGAAGGACCGGCCGATCTCCTCGGGAATGAATGTAACAATGAAGGAAAAGGGTCTGCCATCCCTGGATCGGCGCCGTTCGGCCCGCTGCACCGTCGCGCCCGGTTCGAGCCCGAGCGCATCGCCGACATAGGCCGGCACTGCGACATAATCGAAAGACAGCACCTCCACCGTGGTGCTTGCACCGATGGCGATGAGATTTTCCATCAGGCCGGAAAAATCCGCCGCGACGGTCGAACGCGGCATGGCGTAGCTGACCGTCGTGCCCCGCCCCCGCCCGCGCGTCACCAGGCCTTCCCTGGCCAGTTCGTCCATGGCGCGCTTGGCAGTGATGCGCGAGACCCCATAGGTCTTTTCCTGAACGCTTTCGCTCGGCAACTTGTCGCCGAAGGCCAGGCTTCCGGAAAGGATCCGCTGTCTGTAAAGCAGGTAGATCTGATAATAGAGCGGGGTCGGATTGCTGGAATCGAGGCCGATTTCGACCGGCGCCACGGCGCGGTCGTTCCTGGCCGGGGTTTCCGGATCGGATGTCATGGTGAAAAAGCCCCGCAGATCACCTTAGAAGCCCTCCGCATGTCTCAGGAATAGGGAAAGACGGGCCGTCGTTTTTCCAGGAAAGCGGCCATGCCTTCCTCCAGGTCGACCCCGTGAAAGGCGTCGGTGAAACGCTGCCGCGACGCGTCGTCGTCGTCCGTCGCTCCGTCGACGACGCGGCTCAGATTGGCTTTGATCGACCGCAGCGAATATCGCGACAGCGTGCTCATTCTGGCGGCCAGCGCGGCCAGCGCTTCATCCATCGCAACCGCATCGTCGAACAGATAGTCCACCATCCCGCACTGCCGCGCCTGCGCCGCGTCGAACGTCTCGCCGGCCATCAGCAGGCGGCGCGCGGCAGACAGCCCCACCGTGCGCACAAGGACGTTGATGTCGGCAATCGCATAGGAGAGGCCGAGGCGCGCCGGGGTGATGGCGAAGCGCGCCGGCGCGGCGGCCATTCGGAAATCGCACGACAAAGCCACGATCGTGCCGCCGCCGAAACAATCGCCATCGATCCGGGCGATTGTCGGACGGGGCAGCGTCTGCAGCGCGCGTGTCGCCGAACGGATCAGATCGGCATTGGCCCTGGTCTTTGCCGGATCATGACGAAAGGCATCGAACTCGCCGATATCCGCTCCCGCACAGAACGCCGCAGCACTGCTTGAGCGCACGACAACGACGCGCACGGCCGGATCGGCCGCCAACGCAACGCACAGATCCTCCAGCCCGCGCCACATGGCGGCGTTGAAGGCGTTGCGCTTGTCCGGCCGGTCGAGCACGATCGTCGCCAGCCAGTCGCGTGTCTCCAGTCGAATGCCATCCGTCATCGGTGCAGGATCCTCCTTGCCGGATCGGCGCGCCGGAAAAGTCTGTCCGACAAACCCGGTCAGGCGGTGTTATCCGCCCGGCGCGTTTCTGACCAGCCAAGCGGCAGGCCGGCATCGCCGACAAAACCATAGATCGGCTCGTCCGGCAGGCCGCGCTTGACGATGTCGCGGACGGTCAGCAACCGGTCAAGATCGATGCCGGTGCGATAGCCCATCGCCTCCAGCATGAACACCAGATCCTCGGTCACGATATTGCCGCTGGCGCCCGGCGCGAACGGACAGCCGCCGAGCCCGCCGAGCGACGCGTCGAGCGTCGTGATGCCCTCGTCGAGCGCGGCCAGCGCGTTGGCAAGCCCGAGACCGCGCGTGTTGTGGAGGTGCACACCGGTCAGCTTGTCATGACCGACGGCCCGATGCACCGCGCGGATGCGGTCGCGAATCATCTTCGGATCGGCATACCCGGTGGTGTCCGACAGGCCGACCTCCTCGGCGCCTGCGGCCAACAGCTCTTCGGCCAGGCGCACGACGGTCTCCTCCGGCACCTGGCCTTCCATCGTGCAGCCGAAGGCCGTCGCAATGCCCGCCTCGAAATAGGGGCGCGTCCGCTCCTCCACGGCGTTGACCAGTCCGCGTATATGCCGCACCTCGTCGAGCATTTGCGCGTGGGTGCGGTTGACATTGTTCAGGGAATGGGTCTCGCTCGCCGAAACCGGGATCGAGATCTTGTGGGCGCCAGCGGCGATCGCCGCCGTTGCGCCGCGGGCGTTCGGAACCAGCACAGCGACCCGCAAACCCGGCAGATTGCGGGCGAAGGCGACCAGTTGTGCGGTGTCCGCCATCTGCGGAAGACGCTTGTAGCTGACAAAGGAACCGACTTCGATCTCGCTCACGCCGGCGGCCGCCTCGGCCTCGATCCAGCGCTTCTTCGTCTCCAAATCCAAAATGCGATCAATACTTTGCAGACCGTCCCGCGGGCCGACCTCGCTGACACACACATCGATTTCCACCGGATCCAGTCCCTTCACTCGACATCTCAAATGTGGTATTGATATAATATTATATCATTTCTATGTTTGTGCCAAGCACCGCACCAGCAGTCATCGGGAATCGGGTTCAACCGATGTCATACCAGGAGGCAGCGACGAATCGACGATGCAGTTCCTTGACGGCATAAAGGTAGTCGAGTTTTCCCATATGGTAATGGGGCCCTCAGCGGGCCTGATCCTCGCTGATCTCGGGGCGGATGTGGTGAAGATCGAACCGATCGGCGGCGACAAGACGCGCCGCCTGCCCGGCTCCGGTTCCGGTTATTTTGCCATGTTCAACCGCAACAAGCACAGCATCTGCCTCGACATCAAGCGTCCGGAAGGCGCCGCAGTCACCCGCGACCTGTTGAAACGGGCGGATGTGATGATCGAGAATTTCCGGCCGGGGGCGCTCGACAAGCTCGGTCTCGACTACGACTCGGTCAGAGCGATCAATCCCGGCATCATCTACCAATCGTCCAAGGGTTTCCTGAGCGGACCCTATGGAGACAGGACCGCGCTTGATGAAGTGGCGCAGATGATGGGCGGGCTGGCCTATATGACCGGACCGGAAAATCGCCCGTTGCGCGCCGGCGCCTCGGTGATCGACATCACCGGCGGCATGTTTGGCGTCATCGGCATCCTCGCCGCGCTGCAGCGGCGTCACCACACCGGCGAGGGCGCCCACATCACCTCGGCACTCTATGAGACGACGGCCTTTCTGGTCGGCCAGCACATCGCCCAGCTCGCGGTGACCGGAGTCCCGGCCAAGCCGATGCCGTCGCGGATTTCCGCCTGGGCCGTCTATGACGTGTTCGACACGGCCGACGGTCAGATGTTCGTCGGCGTCGTCAGCGACACGCAGTGGCAGCAATTCTGCGAGGTCTTCGGCCTTGATGAGTGGTGGGATAACGCGCAGTGGCGCAGCAATGCCGACCGGGTACAACATCGCGATGAGATCATACCGCGCTTGCGCGCGCTGTTTTCCACACTGTCGTCGGACGCATTGCAGGAGCGGCTGGTTGCTGCCGGCCTGCCTTTCGCACCGATCATGCGGCCGCAGGATCTGGTCGATGACGCCCATCTGTCCGAGAACGGCTTTCACCAACTGACGCTCCCGGGCAGCGATGACACGTTCCGGCTGCCGAAACTGCCGATCGAAATCGACGGCGCGCGCAACGAACTGCGCCATGACCTGCCGGATGTCGGCGAGGACAGCGACCGCATTCTGGCCGATCTCGGCTATGCACCGGACAGAATCGCCGATCTTCGTGCCAGAGGCGTGGTGGCATGAACCGGGGCCGAACGTTGTTCGACAAACTGCTCGCCGCCCACCAGATCGAGCGTTTCGACGACGGCGCGTCATTGGTGCTGATCGACCGCATCATGCTGCACGAACGCACCGGCGCGATCGCGCTCGCCAATCTGACCGCCGAAAACCACTCCGTGATGGAACCGCAATCGGTGTTCTGCACCATAGACCACATCGTCGACACCACGCCCGGACGCATCCATCGCAGCCGCATGCCGGGTGGCGAAGTCTTTATCGATGCGTTGCGCGAACAGGCAAAGTCCCACGGCCTGACCCTGTTCGACACCGACGATCCGCGCCAGGGCATCGTGCATGTGATCGCGCCCGAACAGGGTATCGCACTGCCGGGGCTGACCATTGTCTGCCCCGACAGCCACACCTGCACGCTGGGCGGCCTCGGCGCGCTTGCCTGGGGCATCGGCAGCAGCGACTGCGAACACGCGCTCGCCGCCAAGACGCTGCGTGTCGGCCCGCTGCAACAGATGCGGGTGACGCTCGCCGGCACCGCGCCACCGTGGTTGACGGCCAAGGACATTATCATCCACCTGATCAGCCGCCATTCGGCGGTTGGCGCCAGAGGCCATGTGATCGAATTCGCCGGTCCGGCGGTGCGCGCGATGGAGATCGAAGAGCGGCTGACCCTTTGCAACATGGCGATCGAATTCGGTGCCTTCACCGGCCTCGTCGCGCCGGACGCCAAGACGCTGCGCTATGTTGCCGGGCGGCCCTATGGCCCGGGTGAGGCAACACGCGCCGCAGCATTGGCCTATTGGCAAACGCTCGTAAGCGACGGCGACGCCGTTTTCGACCGCGAGATCAGCCTGGATGTCGGCACGCTCAGCCCGGCCGTCACCTGGGGCACAAGCCCCGAACACGCCGTGCCGGTGGACCGGCCGGTCCCTTCGCCCGAACGCGGCGCCGCCGTCGACCCGTCGCTTGCCCGGGCGCTCGCTTATATGGGCCTCGAGCCCGGCACGGTTCTGACCGACCTCGCCATCGATACCGCGTTTATCGGTTCCTGCACCAACAGCCGGCTGTCCGACCTGCGCCGCGCCGCGGCGGTCCTGGACGGCCAACGGGTTGCGAATGGCGTCAAGGCGATCTGCGTTCCAGGTTCGACGGCCGTCAAACGCGCCGCCGAGGCGGAGGGCATCGACCGGATCTTTCGCGACGCCGGCTTCGAGTGGCGCGAATCGGGCTGTGCCATGTGCTTCTATGCCGGCGGCGAGACCTTCGGCGAGCGCGCACGGGTGATTTCCTCGACAAACCGCAATTTCGAGGGACGTCAGGGGCCGGGCGCACGCACGCACATTGCCAGCCCTGAAACCGTCGCGCTATCGGCCGTCAACGGCCGCATCAGCAACCTTGCGGAATGGCAACGGCGCGACGCGCCATCGACGCTGGAGACGATCTGATGGAGAGGTTCATCCGGCACGAGGGCATCGCTGTTCCGCTGCTGATCGACAACATCAACACCGACCAGATCATCCCGTCGCGCGAAATGAAGCGGGTCTCGAAGAAGGGCCTGGGCGATGGTCTCTTCGCCAATATGCGCTACAGCGACGCGGCCGCCGGCGGACGTACGCCCAACAGCGATTTCATGCTCAACCACGCGCGCTACCGCGGAGCCACGATCCTGCTCGCCGGCAGCAATTTCGGCTGCGGCTCGTCGCGCGAGCACGCGGTCTGGGCGTTGCATGAGTACGGTTTCCGCGTCATCGTTGCGGTCAGTTTCGGTACGATCTTCTTTGAAAACTGCATCGCCAACGGAATCCTGCCAATCACACTTGCGCGGCCCGACATCGAGCGCATCACGGAAGCCGCCGTGCCGATCGAGGTGGATCTGGAACAGAAGATGCTCACCACCAACGCCGGTCCGCTCGCCTTCGACCTCGAGGAACGCAAGCGTCAACTGCTGATCGCCGGGCTGAAACCGCTCGACCTGGCGCTGCAGCACCAGGATGCGATCGCCGGCTTTATCGCCAGGGATCGGACTGTTCGGCCGTGGGTCTATGACCGATCGACGTCTATGACGAAGGAACCCATGTGATGCATTGCCGCAACCGGCCGGGAACACGCTGATGGACACGGTGTTGTTGTCCGTGCTCCAGGGCCGCCTGGAGCAGATTGCCGACGAGATGGACGCCACCCTGTTCAAGGCCGCCTTCAATCCCATCATCGCGGAAGCCCATGACGCCAGCCACGGTTTCTACGACGCGCGCACCGGCGACACGCTGGTCCAGGGCAAGCTGGGCCTGCCGATCTTCGTCGGCGCCATGGCCTTCGCCGTGCGCGCGGTCATCGCCTATACCGCCGGACACGGCACGCCGCAGGAGGGCGATGTTTTCATCTTCAACGATCCTTATGACGGCGGCACCCATCTCAACGATTTCAAGCTCGTCCAGCCGGTGTTCTCCGGCGGCGAGATCTTTTGCTACATGGCCTCGGTCGGCCACTGGCACGATGTCGGCGGCAACGTGCCCGGCAACTACAACCCCGCAGCGACCGAGATCTTTCAGGAAGGTGTCGTCATTCCGCCGGTCAAGCTGGTCCGCGCCGGCACAATCCAGAACGACATACTGGCGATCCTGGCGGCCAATACCCGGCTGCCTCTGTCGCAATATGGCGACCTCAACGGCCAGATCGCCGCGCTGAAACTCGGCGACGAACGGCTGCACGATCTGATCGCGCAATATGGCGCGGAGACGATCCTGGCTGTTTTCGCGGAGCTGCGCGGTCGCGCCGCGCGGCAAATGCGCCAGCATATCGCCGCCCTGCCTGATGGCACCTACCGGGCGGTCGACCACCTCGACAATGACGGCATCACCGACCGCGCTCTGGATATCGCCGTCGCCATCAACATTGACGGCGACGCCATGACCATTGATTTCGCCGGCACGTCGGGAGCCTGCGCCGGGCCGGTCAACATTTCGCAGGCGACGGCCCAGGCGTCGATCTATGTCGCCCTCAAACATGTGTTCCGCGACGTGGCGGCCAATGCTGGTGTGCTCGATCCGGTGACAATCAGGATCCCGGACGGAAGCCTGATGGCGGCCGAAGCGCCCCGCCCGGTCGGCGGCTATACCGAAACGATCCTGCGGGTGATCGATGTTATGTTCGTCGCCCTCTCGAAGGCCGACCCCGACGCGCTCAATGCCTGCGCCTACGGCACCATCAACGCGCTGTCGGTAGCCGGTCACCGCGACGACGGATCGCGTTGGGTGATGTTTTCCTTTTTCGGCGGCGGCCATGGCGGTCACCCGGAGGGCGACGGGCTGTCGCACGGCAACGCTCCGATCTCCATGGCGACGATCCCGCCGGTGGAAATTCTCGAGGCCCGCTACCCGGTACGCTTCACGCAATGGGCGCTGCGCAACGATTCCGGCGGGCCGGGCGAATTCCGCGGCGGGCTCGGCGGGCTCTACGAAATGGAATTCCTCAACGACGCCACCGGCTTTCTGTTTGGCGAGCGCGGCAAATATCCGCCGCCGGCGATTGTCGGTGGCCGGCCCGGCGCGCTGAATGTGTTTTCCTATGACGAGGGCACGGAAATCGGTGGCTTTTCGGGTCGTCCGCCGATGGTTTCCAAGATCACCGGCATCACGCTCAGGAAGCATCAGCGGGTGCGGCTCGAATCGCCGGGCGGCGGAGGCTATGGCGACCCGATGAAACGCGCCCCGGAAGCGGTTCTCAGAGATGTCCAAAACGGCTTCGTCTCCGTCGAAGGCGCACGCCGGGACTACGGCGTGGTGATCTTCGACGGCGACATCGACGAAGCGGCGACCCGGACGCTGCGGGAGACGGCCCCGACATGAACACGAACAACGCCTCCGGTCGCAGCGTTCTGCTCGGCATCGATGTCGGCGGCACCTTCACCGACATCTTCGTCGTCGACCAGGAAAGCGGCACCTGTTCTGTTCATAAGGTGCCGTCGACCCGCGGCCGCGAGGCCGACGGTTTCTTCAATGGCGTGACCACCGTTGTCGAAGATCCGACCCGCATTGCCGCCGTCATTCACGGAACGACGGTCGGCACCAATGCGCTGTTGGAACGCAAGGGCGCAAAGACCGGGCTGGTGACAACCGAGGGCTTTCGCGACGTTCTGCAGATGCGCCGCCGCGACCGGCCGACCACCTGGGGCCTGCGCGGCCGATATGAACCGGTCGTCGAACGGGCGATGAGCCTTGAAGTGCCCGAACGGGTGCTGGCCGACGGCACGCTGCACACGCCGCTCGACGAAGGCGCGCTGCGTGCCGCGCTGCTGGAACTGCGCGGCGCCGGCGCCAAGGCGCTGGCTCTGGTCTTCGTCAACGCCTATGCCAATGCGGAAAATGAACAGCGGGCCCGAAAAGTGCTGGAGGAAGTGTGGCCCGACCGCTGCTTTTCGATCTCCTCGGAACTGCTGCCCGAGATCCGCGAGTTCGAGCGAGCCTCGACCACCGCCCTCAACGCCTATCTTCAGCCGGTGGTCGGCGATTACCTCAGAATCCTGGACCGGCGCCTCGCGGAGGCGGGCTTCGGCGGCGAGTTCCTGATCGTGCAGTCCAATGGCGGCCTGATGACATCGAGGGATGCGGCCGACCGTCCGGTCCGCACCGCCCTGTCGGGTCCGGCGGCCGGCGTCTACGCGTCGGCCTATCTGGCCAGCCAGTCCGGCTTCGACAACATCATCACCTGCGACATGGGCGGCACCAGCTTCGATGTCTCCGTGGTCGCGAACGGCGAGGCGGCGCTGTCGTCGCAGACGTCGGTGGATTTCGGTCTCGTCATCCGCTCACCGATGATCGAGGTCACGACGATCGGCGCCGGCGGTGGTTCGATCGCATCGATCGATGCCGGCGGCCTCCTGCAGATCGGCCCGGAAAGCGCTGGCTCGGTGCCGGGACCCGTATGCTATGGACAGGGCAACGACCGGCCGACTGTAACCGACGCCAATGTCGTGCTCGGCCGCATCAATGCCGATCGACCGATCGGCGGCCAGTTGCAACGCCTCGACAAGGAGGCGGCCGAGGCGGCGATCCGCACCTATATCGGGGCGCCGCTCGGGCTTTCGGCGCTAGAGGCGGCCGAGGCGATCGTCGATGTCGCCAACGCCCGCATGGCCGGTGCCATCCGTCTTGTTTCCATCGAACGCGGCCACGATCCACGGCAATTCGCGGCGATGCCCTTCGGCGGCGGCGGCGCGCTGCACGCTTGCGCCCTGGTGCGCGAGATCGGCCTCGGCCAGGCGCTGGTGCCACGCTATCCGGGCATCGTATCGGCGCTGGGCTGCGTGATCGCTGACATGCGGCAGGATTTCGTGCGCACCGTCAACCGTCCGTTGTCTGAGATCGACGGCCAACAATTGGCCGCGATCGCCGGTGCCTTCTCACACGCCGGAACCAAGCGGCTGCAGGAGGCGGAAGCGCGCTTTTCGACCCTGGAGACGCGCGTATCGCTCGATATGCTCTACAGCGGCCAGACCCACACGGTCGAGGTTGCGCTGGAGCCGCAGCCCGGCGCCGGCTTCTGCCCCCAGCACATCTTGCAGCGTTTCGAAGAGCGCTATCGCGATGCCTACGGGCAGGTGCTGGAAGGCGTCGCGCCGATCATCGTCAATCTGCGCACCGCCGTCATCGGCAAACGCCCGAAATTCGATCCGCGCGTGCTGGCGCCACAAGGCGACCTGACGGTGGAGATGGCGCATGCCGGATCGCGCATGGTGCGGTTCGCCGGTGCCGACCACGAAGCGGCGATCTATCGGCGCCTCGATCTGCCGGTCGGCGCCGTGATCGACGGCCCGGCTGTGCTGGAGCAGCCCGATACGACCATCTGGATCGAACCCGGCTTCGAGGCACGCGTCGACGCGCTCGGCAATCTCGTTGTCACCAGGAGGGAAACGCCATGACGCTCTCGCTGCTGCCAGACCGCGGCAGGATCGCCCTGCTGATCGTCGACATGCAGAACGATTTCCTGCATCCCGACGGTGCCTATGGTCGCGCCGGGCAGACCAGTCCCGAAATCGCCGCCCTGCCCGACCGGCTCGCTCCTGTCGCGGAAGCGGTGCGCCGCACGGGTGGCTGGATCGTCTCAACGCAGTTCACCCTGGTGCCCGGCAAGGGCGGCGCGCCGCTGATATCGGCGCATCTGAAAGAGCTGCGACCATTCCTGACGAAGGGCGATTTCTGCCCTGGCGCCTTCGGCCACCAATTGATCGACACGCTGGCGCCGGCCGATCTGATCGTCGAGAAAGTCGCTTATTCGGCATTCTACATGACGCGTCTTGAATGGCTGTTGCGCAAATGCGGGATCGAGCAATTGATCATCGGCGGCATCGTCACCAATGGCGGTGTCGCTTCGACATTGCGCGACGCGCATGTGCGCGACCTCGCCACTGTTCTTCTGGAAGACGGGACAGCGGCATTCGCCGGTGATGTCCACAAGGAAACCGTCAGTGTGCTGGCCACCCTAACCACGGTGGCGCGCTGCCGTGAGATCGCCGATGCTCTATAGGCGGCTGTGAGCAAAACGAACGCCTACACCCGAGACGATCGGCCGCCGCGTTCGTCCACCCTTCCATCCCACGATCATTCGCTGTAAGCGCTGAGAGACCGCCCCTCATCCGCCCGCCATTGTCGCGCGGCGACCGTCCGGAGCACAGTCCCCATGGCGATCCCAAGCCTGTCGTCACCGCCCTCGTTTCAGGATCCGCTGCCCGATGCCGTCGACGTCGTCGTCATCGGCGGCGGCGTGGTCGGCGTGTCAACGGCGCTGTTTCTCGCCGAGGCCGGCATTCCCACGCTGCTGTGCGAAAAGGGCCGCATCGCCGGCGAGCAATCGAGCCGCAATTGGGGCTGGATCCGCCAGCAGGGCCGCGACCTCGCCGAAATCCCGCTGATGCGCGAAAGCCGCGAACTCTGGATGCGGCTGTCCAACGAAGTGGGGGACGATATCGGCCTGACGCAGTGCGGCTGTCTTTACCTCGCCGAGACGCACGACGAACTCGCCGCATTCGAAACCTGGCTGGAGCTTGCCAGGCCGCACCAGCTCGACAGCCGGATGGTATCGTCGGCCGAGATCAACACGATGATCGATGCACCACCGGACCAATGGATCGGCGGGCTCCATACGCCGAGCGACTGCCGCGCGGAGCCCTTCGCTGCCGTGCCGGCATTCGCCCGGCTGGCGCGCGACAAAGGGGCACGCATTGTCGAGAACTGCGCGGTCCGCGCCATCGATACCGAAGCGGGCCGGGTGGCAGGCGTCGTCACCGAGAGCGGCCGGGTCAGGGCGCGGAGCGTGGTGTGCGCTGCCGGCGCCTGGACGTCGCTGTTCGCACGCCGGCTCGGCATCGATGTGCCGCAGCTCACCGTCAAGGCGTGTGTTGCCCGCACGACGCCCGGCAGGATGATCTTCGAAGGCTGCGCGGCCGGGCCTGACCTCGCCTTCCGGCTGCGCCGCGACGGCGGCTATACGGTCGCGCTGCCGGGCTATCACGAACACTTTCTGGCGCGTGACAGCCTGCGCTACGCGCGCCTGTTCCTGCCCAATTTCCGCGCCCATTGGCGCGAAACAAAATTGCGGCTGGGGGATGGTTTCATGCAGCGCTTCGCCGCGCCCGAGCAGTGGGCGGAAGACCGGGAATCGCCTTTTGAAAGAACCCGCATTCTCGACCCCTCGCCGACGCCGGCGGCACTACGCCGCCTGCGCAAGCGGGTGCGACAGCGCCTGCCCGGTTTGGGCGATGCGGATTTCGTGCAGGCCTGGGCCGGCATGATCGAGGCGGCACCAGATAATGTGCCGATGATCGGCGAAACGCCGTCGCCGGCAGGGTTTTTCATCGCCACCGGTTTCAGCGGGCACGGTTTCGGCATCGGACCGGCCGCCGGCCGCATCGTGGCCGATCTGGTGCGCGGCAATCCGCCGGGTCACGATCTGCACCGGTTCCGCCTGGATCGCTTCGAGGATGGTTCTGTCGTGCTCGGACCGTCGCTGTAACGGACCGAGCGAATGGACGCGACGGGGATTTCGAGGCCGGGGGGTCACCGCGCTGCCGCCATCGGCGACGGGGCAATGGGGCAGGCTTGCATCGCCTTCATTGACGATGATGCCTGTGACGCCTTTGACGCACAGCGCGGTGATTTCGACGGACGGGCTGCCGACAAGGCCGGCGAAGGTCAGATTGTCCGTCCGCCGTAACGAAGCGCATCTTTCCCTCGGTATCGATGCGAATTCGCTTGGCTTGACCTTGACCCGACTATCGCAACGACCGCGCCGATGGAGAACTGTCAAAGGCGACAGGTTTCGCCGGTAAAACTGGCAGTCCTCGCATTTTTGCGACGCATGCGGACAGCGGATGCGCAAAAAAACCCGACCGCCGTGATGGCGGTCGGGCGGATGAAACGATTTGCCTGGCGGCTTCGCCGGCGGCGCTTACCGCGCCGCCGGACATCGCCCCGGGACCGAAACCGAGGTCCCGGACCGGGCGCTAGACAAGCTGATCGAGAAGCGTGTCCAGCAGATCATTGGCCGCCATCTGGTCCGATGGCATCGGGTCCTGGCCGGCCATCATGTCCATCGCATCGTCCGGCGTGGACATGCCCTGGTCCTCCGGATCCAGCAGCTGCAGGATCGCGAACAGCAGCAAGCCGCCGAGGAAACTCAGCGCGCTTGCAGCACCACCCTGGCCATCGTCGTCGGTAATGGTGCCAAATGCGGTGCCGTCGTCGATCTGGGTCAGCCCGGAATTGGTCGACAGATTGACCAGGAAGCTCTCGTCGCTCTCGATCTCAGAGTCGTCAAGCACCTGGATATCAAGCATCTTCTGGGTTTCGCCCGGATTGAAAAACAGAACACCGCTATCCGCCACGAAATCGTTGGAGGAAGCGGGTTCGAAACCCATTCCGGGAGGTATTTCCGCAGTCTGGTACTCCACCGTGACCGGATCGTCCACCGCCCCGGAGCGCGTGACCACGAAGCTCAACGAACCCGCATCCTCGTCGACCGACGCATCGGCGATCGCAATCTGCGACAGGCCGCCGACCTCAATCGCGACCTGGGCGTCGTCGCTGGCGCCGGCGGTGTCCGACACCGTGTAGCTGATCGCGTCGCTGCCGACAAAACCCACATTCGGCGTATAGGTCAGCGTACCGTCATTGTTGGGCACGACCGATCCGTTCGGGGCGCTGGCCGACACGACGGTCAGCGGGTCGCCATCCGGATCGCTGTCATTGTCGCCCACCGGGATCGTCACCGGCGTTTCTGGTTGGGTGGTGATGAAATCGTCCTGTGCGACCGGCGCGTCGTTGACCGGGTTGACCGTCACCGTCACCGGCACCGGATCGCTGACCATTTCGCCGTCGTTGACGCGGTAGGTGAAACTGTCCTCGCCATTGAAGTCAGCGTTCGGCGTGTAGTCGAACGTTCCGTCCGGATTGATCGCGACTGCTCCGTTTGCCGGCGCAGTCTCCAGTTGCGCCTTGATCACATCGTTTTCGGGATCCGAGTCATTGGTTAGAACCTGGCCGGAGATGACCGTGTCCTCGTCACCCGATACCGCATCCGCAACACCAACCGGAGGTTTGTTGACCGGAACGACCGTCACGTCGACGGGCACGGCCTTGCTCCACAAAACGCCGTCGCCGGCCCTGTAGGTGAAGCTGTCTACTCCCGAAAAACCGGCATCCGGCGTATAGGCGAACGTGCCGTTGGGATTGACCACAACCGTGCCGTTCGACGCTTGGGTCTCCAGCGCGGCCGTCAACGAGTCGCCGTCGACGTCGCTGTCGTTGCTCAGCACCTGACCGCTGATCACTGCGTCCTGTTCGCCGACCGCCTCATCGGCAACCGCCTCCGGCGCGTCGTTGACCGGCTGCACCGTCACCACGACCTCGACCGTATCGCTCGTCTCCCGGCCATCGCTGACCTGGTAGGAGAAGGTGTCGACGCCGTTGAAATCGGGATCCGGCGTATAGTCGAAACTACCGTCATCGCGGAGAACCACCGTGCCCTGCGACGCGCCCTGCACCAGGGTCGGCGTCAGCGGATCGGCGTCCGCGTCGCTGTCGTTCGTCAGCACGTTGCCCTGGATGACGGTGTCTTCGTCACCGCTCACGGCGTCGGCCATGGCGACCGGCGGCGTATTGGTCGGCTGAACGGTGACGGTCACCGTGGCCATGTCGGTCAATTCGCCGTCGCTGACGGTGTAGGTGAAGCTCTCGCCGCCGGCAAAGCCGAGCTGGGGAACGTAGTTGTAGGTGCCATCGGTCTGGACGTTCAGCGTGGCGCCCGAGCCGAGCATGACCGGAACGCCGACATTCGCCGCCGAGCCATTGACCGCGGTGACCGTGAGCGGATCGCCGTCAGGATCGGAATCGTTGTCGAGCAGGCTGGCGGGATTGGCTGCGCCCGCGACGGCCGCATCGTCCTCGGCAACCGGGCTCTGGTTGAAGGGATCGATCTCGATGCCATCGACCACGACCCTCAGGTTTTCGAAGCCGCGAACCCGCAGATCGGCAAACGAGAAGGAATAGCCGTCCAGGTCCAGGAACCCGGGAAGGTTCGACTGGTTCTGCAGTGTCGTGGCATAGGTCTGGACATCGAGGCGCAGGTCCCCGTTGTCGCGCCATTCCGCGTCCGTGAAACGCAGTTCCAGCGTGTCGTTACCGAAGCCGCCGAACAATCGGTCGGAACCATCCGCCGCGGTCGCCAGTTCGAAGACCGCGTTGTCGTCTCCGGTCCCGCCGCGGAAGTAGTCGTCGCCCGAATAGGTGAACATCAGATCGTCGCCGCTACCGCCGATAAAGGCGTTGTCCGGCGACCTGGAGACAAACACGTCGTCGCCGGGGCCTCCAAAGACCCAACTCTGAGTGATGTCTTCGGAGGACACGACGCTGTCACCGCCCTCTCCGGTGAAGACGATCGCCCGTTGCGCCGGGCCCAGCAGGCCCAGGTCCAGAATATTGTCGCTTTCGTCGCCGACGACGATCACGGTTTCACCGATCTGGCCGGCGGTGACGCCTTGCCCGACCGACGTGATGGTGGGTACGCCGTCCTGATTCTCTTCGTCCATGAGTTCTCTCCTTGAGGTCCTGCCGGCATGGTTGCCTGGGACCTGTTGACACACGGGCGGGCCCCGCGCTCCGGGTGCCGTCCCACGATCACTATTTCGGGGCTCGCCCCGCGACAAAACTGAAAGGACTGCCAGATAAGACGCCTATTTCTGACAGGTGCCGGATGTGCAAAAGCGGGTCACGACGACGCGTGAAACCCGCTCTAAGCCACTGTTGAAAAAGGCTTTACCAGTACCAGCCCGCGCTCCCGGCGCGCGGATCACTCCTCGCGCAGAGCGTGCGCGATCTGGTCGCGGATCGGTTTGACGAGATAGGACAGGATGGTCCGGTCGCGTGTCTTGATCAGCACCTGGACAGGCATGCCGGGCAGCAGCACGTTGTCGCCGAGTTTTGCTTCCTCGCCGTCGGCCAGACGCAGGCTTGCCGTATAGAATGTCTCGCCGGTGATCTCGTCACGCGATGTCTCGGCCGATATGGTGCCGACATGGGCATGTAGTTCCGGCGTGACCCGCTGATTGAAATTGGCCAGGCGGATATTGGCTTCCTGCCCCGGAAAAAGCTGGTCGATGTCGATCGGAGACACTTGCGCTTCGATCAGGAGGCGGTCCTTTTCAGGCACGATCAACAGAATCGGCTCGGCGGCGCTGATCACCCCGCCTTTCGTGTGGACGCTGAGCTGATGCACAAATCCGGTCCGCGGCGCCCGTATTTCGACGCGGGAAAGCTGGTCCTCGGCAGCGACTTTCTGTTCCTGCAAACGACCGATATTGCTGCGCGTCTCCTGCAGTTCCTCCAGCAGGCGCGCCTGGAAGTCCTCGCGAAGTTGGAGAATCTGGATCTCCCGCTCGCTGATTTCCTGCCCGACCCGCGCCGTTTCGGTGATCAGCGATCCATGTTCCCCGGACAGTTTGGTTTTCTGACGGCGAATCGACGACACCCGGTTGCCGGACACGAAATTGCTTTCCAGCAGCGTTTCCAGACCGTCGAGCTCGGTGGCGATCAACGCGATCTCCTCGACTTTGGAACTGGTCTGGATCTGCAGCCCTTCGGTCTGGCTGTGCAACTGCTTGATCTGCTCGCGCAACTGGTCGATCCGTCCCGAAAGACTGCCGACACGCGCGGCCATCAGCGATTTTTGACCGTGGAGGACATCGGCTACTTGCGGTTGCTCCGCCCTTTCCATCAACGCTGGCGGGAACACGATCTCCGTTTCGCCGTCGCGCTCGGCAAGCAGGCGCGCTTCCGCCGCCAGCATTTCGTCGAGCTGCTTGGTGACGACGGCGAGATTGGCCTGCGTGAGCGTGTCGTCCAGGCGAATCAGCAGATCGCCGGTTTCGACCCGATCGCCGTTCTTGACCCGTATGTCATCGACAATGCCGCCCTCCTTGTGCTGCAGCGTCTTGACGTTGCTCTCGACAACGACCGCACCGGGCGCGATCACCGCGCCGGATATGTTCATCCGAGCCGCCCAAACCACAAGGAACAGAAGCAGTAGGCAAAGAAACAGCCCGGCGCCCCACAGATGCCGCCGGATGCTGGACGCCAAAATCGAATCGGTATCGGTCATGATCTCACCTCACACAACACGCACCGGGCTCGGTGCAGCGACTTGCTTCAACACGTCGTCCTTGGGGCCGAAGGCCTGCAGGCGGCCATCACGGATGAACATCAGCGTGTCGAGCGCAGCTAGCGCGCTTGGCCGGTGGGCGATGACGATGACGATCGATCCGATCGCGCGCATGGCCTTAATGGCAGTGGTGAGCGCCGCCTCGCCTTCGGCATCCAGGTTGGAATTGGGTTCGTCGAGCACCACCAGGAACGGCCGTCGATAAAGCGCGCGCGCCAGCGCGATACGCTGTGCCTGCCCGCCGGACAGCGCCAATCCGCCAGCCCCGATCTCCGTGTCGTAACCGTCCGGAAGGCGGGTTACCAGATCATGGGCATCGGCAAGGCGGGCGGCGGCGATAATCTCGTCCGCGCTCGCATCGCTCGCGAAACGACTGATGTTCTGCGCCACCGTGCCGGAAAACAGCTGGATGTCCTGCGGCAGATAGCCGATGAAATCGCCGCGGCGTTCGGCGGCCCATTGATGGAGATCGGCGCCGTCCGCGCGCAACGATCCGCGCAGAACCGGGTAGACGCCGACCAGTGTGCGCGCGAGCACCGTCTTACCTGCTCCCGATGGCCCGATAACGCCGAGCCCGTCGCCGGCGTTCAGCGTGAGATTAACGCCCTGCAGGAGCGGCGTCCCGGCCGGCCCCGATGTGAGGCTTTCCGCCGTCAGCGACTTCTCCGGCAACGGCAGCGCCATGCGTTCCGGTTCGACGGGACCGTTTTCGATGACGTCGCGAAGCCGTGCCAACGCCTGGCGGGCAGCCACGAAGCCGCGCCAATTGGTGACGGCCTGTTCAATCGGCGCCAGCGCCCGGGTCGTTAGAATGGCCGCCGCGATCATCATGCCGGGCGAGATTTCCTGCTTGACCGCCAACCACGCACCGGCGGCCAGAACCGCGGATTGCAACATCAGGCGAAAGGTCTTGATAAAGGTCGAGAAGAAGCTCGAGCGATCCACTGCCGCGCGCTGCTTTTCCAGATGCGTTCGGTTGAAGTCCGCCCAGCGGTTTTTCAGCGTCGTCATCATGCCCATCGCGGCGACCGCTTCTGCATTGCGCCGTCCACCCTCGACCAGCGCCGTCTTCTGCACCGCGTGCCGGCTGGCCTCGGCTGACGGTTGCCGAAGGGTGGTCTCGTTGAGCCCGATCAGAACGCACATGATCAGGCCGCCGGCACAGGCCACCAGACCGAGGACGGGATGGAACAGAAAGATGACGCCGAGATAGATCGGCATCCACGGCATGTCGAAAATGGCCGAGGGACCGTTGCCGGACAGAAACTGACGGACGGCTTCCAGATCCCGCACCGGGTCGCTGCGGACGGCCTTCGGCCCGACGCGAAGCGGTTGACCCAGGGCCGTTTCGTAAGCCAGCCCCGAGAGCTTGGCATCCAGCCGCTGGCCGAGCCGCAGCAACACACGCCCGCGAATGCCCTCCAGCAGGCCGTAAAAGATGAAAAGGCCGGCGGCGAGCCCGCTGAGAACCAGCAATGTCGGGACGGAGCCGCTGGCCAGCACCCGATCGTAGATCTGCAACATGAAGAGCGGACCGGTCAGCATCAGCAGATTGATCGGCAGGCTGAGAAGGCCGATTCCGGCGAAGGTGGACCGCAGAGAGGCCAGCGCCTCGGCGATCGGCTGCGGCCGCTGTTGCACCATCATGTTCATGACCGCACCGCGCCTTGAGCCGTGCGGTCATCCGCGCGCGGCGCCTCCTGCGACCGCGAAACATCATATCCCCAGGCCGCGGTGATGCGGTGGCCCGTCTTCTTCACGTTGGGCATCTGCCAATTCTCCCCTGAAACGACGGCATCGTGCCGGCGTTCCGAAACTGAACCGCCGGGCGCGCTAAGGGGCGACACCGGCTTCGCTAAAATTTGTAAATTCAACGAGATTTTGAACTGTCAGAATTGACGGTTCGGATACGTAAGATTGACGGTCGCCGGGATGACATGTCGCGGTCCGCCCGATCAGACCTTCATGCCAAGCCTGACGGATGTGGCGACGGCTTCCGTGCGGCGCGACACCCGGAGCTTGCGGAATATGCTACCCAGATGCACGGCGACGGTCACTTCCTTGACCCCCAGTTCCTTAGCGATCTCTTTGTTGGTGAGCCCCCGGGCCAGCAGTTTCAGGACGTCGCTTTGCCGCCTCGTCAAGCGGCCGAGCGGGTTGTCCGGCTCGTAGGACTCATCGCCTTCACGATCCGTCGTGGCCGTGTCGGTCGCCAGCGCCAGCGTCGGCACGAAGACGCCGCCGCACAGCACCAGTTCCAGCGCTTTCAGCATGGCGGGCCCATCCAGGTCTTTCGGTATGAAGCCGGCGGCGCCGCGCTTCAGGCTCCCGCGCACGTCTTCGGCCGAGGCCTGCCCGGACATCAGCACCACCGGAACCTCCGGCATGGCATCCATCATCTTCCGCAGGCCATCGAAACCATTCATACCGGGCATGTTCAGGTCGAGGATCACCAGGTCCGGACGCCGTTCAAGCGCGGTTTCGAGCGCCTGTTCGAAACTGACGGCCTTTTCGATCTCCATGTCGGATCGGATCATCTCCAGATAGGATTCCAAGGCGTCGAGAAGCAGAAGATGATCGTCCGCGATGATGATCCGCATTTTTTTACCGCCACTGAAAGCCACTATTGGCGCGTGCGACATGGCAGACGGCCCGATCGACATCAGACAGTGTCCGGCCTGTCCGAATATGGGCTTCTGTCACGCGATGCGATCCGGCCCCGCCAGGCCTCCGAAACCGCCCGGTTGTCCATCCACGGCAACGTCGTGATCGGAGAATCGCGCATCGATGTTTCCCTTCAGTTCGAGATGATCCCGTCTTTCACCGCAAAGCGAATCAGATCGGCCGTGGTTTTGAGGTTGAGCTGCTCCATCATCTTGTATTTGTGGAAGGCCACCGTGCGCTGGCTGATGTTCAGAAACCGCGCCACTTCCTTCATGGAATTGCCCTCGGCCAAAAGCTGAAGAACCTGCCTCTGGCGTGGAGAAATCTTGGCGCCGGCATCCTCGCGGTCCCGGCGAGAGGCCATCGCCTGGACCACGCCCTCCGCAATCAGCGGGGTGATATAGGTCCGGCTCATCAGCGCCTGTTCGATGGCTTGAAACAGCTCGTCCGAATGGGATGTCTTGAGAACGTAGCCTGATGCGCCCATGCTGAACGCCTCGGCCGCCACTTCGGGGTCGTCGTTCATGGTCAGGAAAATCATGCGGCATTTCGGCAAGGTCTTCTTCAGCCGACGCGCAGCGTCGAGCCCATTCAAACGCGGCATCGAGATGTCGAGAATGACAATATCGGGCCTCTGACGTTCCGCCGTGGACAGCAGCGACAGCCCGTCCTCGCAGCGGCCGATCACATCATAGGCCGGCGTCAAGAGATTTTCGAAGGCAGCACCGATGAGGCCGTGATCATCGGCCAGCAACAAGCGCGCACGGCGGTCGCCGGGACCGTTTCCGGATCGCGCCAGGCGCAGCACGTCCGCATGTTTTCGCCCTGATGGCACCATCACATCGTTCCTCTGATTATTGTTCGGTAAGAGCCGTCGCCGGAACCCAGGCCTTAAGGCGGGTCCCCTGGCCGCGACCGGTTTCAATCCGCAAATGTCCGCCAAGCTGAAGCAGCCGATCCCGCATGCTGCTCAGCCCGAGGCCGCTGCCAGCCGCCTCGGCGGGATCGAAACCCGCTCCAGTATCGCGAATGGACATCTCGACGCCACGGAGCGCTGCACCGACATCAAGGAAAACCTCGGCCGCGCCGCTGTGCTTGACGACGTTGTGCAGCGCTTCCTGCGCCACGCGATAGAGGGCGAAAGCGTTGTCCCGACACGGTCGAAAACCGCCCAAACGGTTATTGACATGGACCGTCAGATCGTGACGTTTCGAGACATCCCGGCACAGGCCCCGAAGCGACGGAATGAAATCGACATGTTCGAGTTTGCTCGGATAGAGATCGCGGCAAACTCGCCCGATATCGGACGATAGGCTTCGTACCCTGTCGACCAGTTGCTCGGTGTCGTCGCGAAGGGTATGCACGCCGCCCTCCATTTGACCTTTCAGGTGCACAAGGTCCATGCAGACATGCGCCATACGCTGGTTGACGTCGTCATGCAGTTCGCGAGCGATCCGACGCCGCTCCTGCTCCCTGGCGTCGACCAGCCGACCGCTCAATTCGGCGATCATGCTCCTCGAACGGCATCGCAGAACCGCACCGACAATAATGTTGCCGATCAGCCTGACGCGTCGGAGCGTGTCGTCCGACCATGCCGGTCGCGCGCTTTGAGCCTCACAAAGCAGAGCGAGACGACTCAGACCATCGCCTTTGAGTGAAACCGCGATGACGCTTTCAACGCTCTGCGATCGCAGCAGGGAGCGATCGCGCGCTGCCACCGCAGGCATGTTGTCGATGGTTTTGAAGATATGCGCCCGCCCGCGTTTCAACTGCCTGACAAGCCAACCGGTTGTCGCGACCGCATCGAGCCGCCCGAGGTCGGCGCGCGGTTCGTGATGGCTTTCGATCACTACGTCCCGGCCACTTTCGTCACCGAGTTCGAGCAACGATACCCTGTCCGCGCCGATATGATCGGCAAGGGCTTCAAGGCCCGTGATCACGCCGTCCGCAAGCTCCGCCTCGGACAGATTGTCGAAACGATCCGAAAGATCGGCCATCAGCATCTCGAACACCTGGACATTTCGGTGCGACGCTGCAGGCCCGACCGGCCGCTGCGCAAGCAGGGCGGGCATTTTCAACTGTGGGCGAACGACGGGATGCCCGTCGGCCGAAACCTGAAGATTCGCTGTCATCATGTCCCCCACGAACCAAAACCGAACAACACCGCAAACACCTTGACCGCGGACATCGCCGCACCTGTCAATTTGCTCGGCTAATGTGAGGAATATTCAGGTTCTTTGCAGGAGCGCAATTATCAGGACACATGTGTCCAGACCAAAAACATATAGATTCCTATAGTTTTTGGCGGCTGTTCAATAATTTGTGAACGTCTGAAACACTTGGAGCGCTGCGTAAAACAGACAGGTGCAAAAATTCCGGGTCCGCCGCAGCTTCAAAATAAGATCTTGTTCGTCGAGGCGCAGAAGAACTTTGGAACGCGGACCTCAGATCTTGGCTCACATTCGCCATGATCTTAAATGCGTTCAAGCTCGGATTGAAGCATTTGACCATCAAATGCGCCATCTCATTGTGCATGGCTCTACGCGGCCAATCCGAGTCGCGACGCCTTGGAAACGGCTTCGGTTCGGTTGGACACGCCGAGTTTGCGGAACACGTGGCCCAGATGCACCGCCACCGTCACTTCTTTCAGGCCCAGCTCCCGGGCAATGGCCTTATTAGTCAATCCGCGCAGGAGCAGTTTCAGAACCGTGTGTTGCCGCGATGTCAAACGGCCAAGCAGCGTGCCCATAGCAGGAGGCGACGGGCGATTGTGATCGGCATCGGCTGCGTCGCTTTCCTGAAGTGCCAGCAGCGGCACATAGGTCTCGCCGGACAGGATCAGTTCCAGCGCCTTGAGCATGGATTGACCATCGAGGTTTTTCGGTATGAAGCCAGCCGCACCCAATCGGAGCCCCTCGCGCACCTCCGCTGAAACCGCTTGGCCCGACATCAGCACGACCGGAACGCCCGGCAGCACTTCCTTGGTGCGGCCAAGCCCCTCAAATCCATTCATGCCGGGCATGTTCAGGTCGAGCAACACCAGATCCGTTGTAGCTCCGTCTTCAACCAGATCCAGGGCACAGTCCAGGCACGTCGCCTTGCCGATCTCGATTTCCGGCTGAAGCAACGTCAGGTAGTTTTCCAACGCGTCGAGAACCAATGCGTGGTCGTCGGCCATAATCATGCGCATCGTGATTCGCCCTCCTCTGAGAGGAACCAAAACACAAAGAGACCGTCACAACACGCAACCCCGGCAGCAATGCCGGTTTCTTTCCGATCGGATGTCTTCGATTGTATCGACAGCGGCCATTTCAGAGGCCGGCGCCAAAGATCATAGAATGTCCTTAACAAATTCGAGCACCAAAGTTGCCCGCCCGCACCTCATTCAATCCAGCGACCAACCGGCCACCGGGGCGAAATCGTCCAAAGACGAACGCCATAAATAAGTCCGCCTTTGTGAGGGCGCAATACGCGATATACACTTTGCCAACACAATTCATTAGACTTTAGTCTGATTGCGTCAGCCCGACATACGACGCGTTGCCGACGCGCCACGTCGTGAACCAAGCGTCACCAAATCGCCGGCCCACCGGGATTAAAAACGCGACCAACGCCTCCCGGCACCGAAAATCCGAGGCGCGCTCCGCTCTCCAGCGGGCATCACATGGACGGCACGGCGGGCCTTGTCCCCTTGCGAATTTCGGTGCAGCCTCTATGTCAGGGGCGCATTTGCCTGCGCCGCGAAGCGTTGCTCGCAGGCCATTGGACACATCGGTGCACGTGATGAACAAGCCAGAAACTTTCAGACCGGACGACCACCAGTTGGAGCGACTGGATGCAAAGACAGCGTCTTTCGCCGTTCCGAGCGTGCCGCCTGCGCCGCCGTCAGACGAGACGGCAGCACATCAGGCACCGCGCTCCGATCGGGCCGAGATCCTGTTCCGGTCAGGGCACTGCCTCTGGGACGAAATTGCCGATTCGTGTGTGAGTTGCTCGCCGGGCATGGCGACCCTTACCGGTCACCACGCGCCCGATCTGTGGATGACAACCCGTCCCGATACCGATGCCTATCTCGATGCGCTGCATCCGGAGGACCGAGCCGACTACCGGCATTGCCTGGAGCGAATGCGCGTCGATGGGGCGGCCTTCGACATCCAGTACCGCCTCGCCACGTCGGAAGGCGGCTATGTCGACGTTCAGGAAATCCGCGAGCCGGTCCTGGATGAGTCGGGCCGGGTCTTCCGTTCACACATCTTCCTGCGCGACATATCCGAGCTTCGCTGCGCTCGGGACCGGTTGAAGCAGACCGAGGAGCGTTTTCGTCACTATGCCATCGGGTCCACGCATTTTTTGTGGGAGATGGACCAGGATTTGCGCTTCAGTTACGTATCGGACGGCATCCGGACAGTGACGGGAGAAAATCCGGCCCACTTCATCGGCAAGACGCGCCGCGACATCGGCGACGAACTGCCGATTGACCCGCAGGCGCTGCAGAACAATCTCGATATCATGGATCGACGTGAGGCCTTTACGGAGTTCCTGATTGAACGCCCCAGGACGACCGGCGGCAAAGTCCACCTTTCGATCAGCGGCAAGCCTCTCTTTGACGATGAGGGGCGCTTTCTCGGATATCGCGGCACGGCCCATGACGTCACCGACGTGCGGCGCACTTTGGACGCACTCGACCAGAGCGAAGCGAAATATCGCGATCTTATAGAGGGATCGATCCAGGGCATTTTCGTGACGGTGAACGCCAAGCCTGTCTTCGCCAATCAGGCTTGCGCCGACATATTCGGCTTTTCCAGCGCCGACGCATTCGTCGCGCTCGATTCGCTGGCGCCGTTGTTGACACCGGAAGATTGCGCCCATTTGGAGGCGTTTCTCAACGGAGAGTTGAGCCGCGAGGACATCCCCACGCGCTATGTGTCACAATCCGTACGAGCGGACGGCTCGCCGATCTGGCTGGAGACCATCAACCGTCCTGTGGAATGGGAGGGGCAGCCGGCGATACAAACCACGGTTGTCAATATCACCAAGCGGAAACAGACCGAGATAGCGCTGCGCCAGAGCGAGGCACGCCTGCGGGCAATCATGGACCACGCGCCGGTCGAGATCTTTCTGAAAGATGCCGAGGGACGCTATGTCGAGGTCAACCGGCATTTCCAGAAGTTATGGGGCGTTTGCGACAACGACGCGCGCGGAAAGCTGCCGGCCGATATCCACCACGGCCATGACTATCCGAAACGCGCCCGGCAACACGATTTGGCGGTCCTGCGCCAGCAGAAGATGATCCAGCAGGAGAATCTCGTTCACCACGACACCGGCGAAACAAGATGCCTGCACGCCACCAAATTCCCGATTCTCGACGCCTCCGGAACGGTGACCGGGCTTGGCGCCATCGCCGTCGATACGACGGATCGCTGGCGGGCGGAGAAGGATCTGAAGCAGGCGCGTGACGATCTGGAGACAAAGGTCAAGGAACGCACGGCGGAACTGGAGCGCCTCAACCGGGCGCTGCAGGAAAGCCAGGCCTATCTTAGTGACGCCATCGAAAGCATCTCGGACGGCTTCGTTCTGTTTGACGCGGAGGAGCGGCTCGTCCTGTGCAATACCCGTTATCGCGAGATGTTTTCCGAAATCGCCGATCGCCTTGAGATCGGCATCCCGTTGGAGGAGTTGCTGCGGGTTGTCGCGGAACGCGGTCTCGTGCCCGACACAGCCGGTTCGCCGGACGACTGGGTGGCCCGACGACTCAGCGAATACCGTTCGAACCTCAATCTATCCGATGAACAGCAATTGACGGACGGACGGTGGATCCTCGCCAATCTGCGTCGGACCGCGGAGGGTGGGATCGTCGGCATCCGCACCGATATCACCGAGCGCAAGAACGCAGAGATGGCGCTGGCGAAGAGCGAGGACCGATTGCGACAGGCCGCCGAACTGGCAGGCATCGGATATTGTATCTGGGATTCCGTCGCTGACCGCTGCGTTTACTGTTCGGATGAATATGCGCGTATCCACGGCACGACGGTCGAGGGTTATCTGGCGAAGGCAGCGCCGGCCGGCGGCGACTGCCCGTTCACCCATCCCGACGATCGTCAGGCCTATCGCATTGCCACCGAGGCTCTGCGACGGGAAGGCAAAGGATTTCGTCTGGAGTATCGCATGCTCTGGCCGGGTGGCGAAACCCGGCACGTGCGGGCAATCGTGAAGCCGGTTTTCGACGACAAGGGCGCCGTGATCCAGGAGTATCTGACCATCCAGGACATCAGCGCCCAGAAGGAAAACGAAATCGCGCTGCGCAACAATCAGGATCTGTTAATGGCGATCATCGATCATGCGCCGGCGCAGATCGACGTCAAGGACGAGAGCGGCCGGTTCATGCTGATCAATCGGCAAATGGAGGATCTGTTCGGCGCGCGCCGTGAAGAGGTGATCGGAAAGACGTCGGAGGATTTCTTCGGTCCTGAAATCGCCGAAACATGCACCTGCGGCGACGACGACGTGCTTGCATCCGGTGACGTGCTTTCCCAGGAAAGCATCCGCGCGTTGGAAGATGGCGAGCACACCTATCTTTCGGTGAAGTTCAAGATCCCGCAGATCGCCGGCGGCGGCAACGCCATCGGCCGCATCACCACTGACATCACCGAGCTCAAACAACGCGAGAAAGCACTCCGGGACCATCAGGAGATCCTCGACACCATCCTCAATGCCGCGCCCGTCAGTATTACAGTCAAGGATCCGGATTCCCGATACGTCTATGTCAATCGGCACGAACTCAGAGCCTTCGGCGTCACCGAGCAGCACTATATCGGACAAAAACCCGAAGATCTGGTATCCGCCCGCATCGCCTCGCAGATCATGGCATCGGACCGCATGGTCTTGGAGACCGGCCAGCCGCTTGAACAATACGAGGAACAGCTTCGCGCGTCGGACAACAGCCTTCAGCACTGGCTGACGTCGAAGGTGCCGGTCGTGGTGGATGGCAAGGTGCGCTACATCGTGACCACCAGCCTTGACGTCACGGAAGCCAAAGCCCGCGAACAGGAGTTGCGACAGGCTCAGAAGATGGAGGCTCTGGGCAAGCTGACGGGCGGAATAGCCCATGATTTCAACAATCTGCTGGCCGTCGTTACTGGTAACCTGATGTTCCTGAGGCGCAAGGCAGCATTGGGTCCGAAATTCATTCAATATCTCGACGCCATCGAAACGGCGGCCAATATGGGCACGGCATTGACCGGCGAGTTGCTGGCGTTCGCGCGTCCGAGTGAATTGTCGGCCGTGCCCGTCAATGTGCCGGATGTGATCGACAGCACCATTAAATCGCTGTTCCGGGCGTTGCCGGCGTCGATCGAGACCAGGACCGATTTCCCTCCCGACATCTGGACTGTCCAGTCCGATCCGCAACAGCTGCAGAACGCCCTTTTCAATATCGCATTGAATGCGAAAGACGCGATGCCGGATGGCGGTATGCTGACCGTCAAGGTCAGAAACCGGAAAGCGATCCCGGTCGGCCTCGGTTTGAGCGGCGGCTCCTGGGTGGAAATCGTGATATCGGACACCGGTATCGGCATGGAGCCTGACAAGTTGGAGCAGGTTTTCGAACCGTTTTTCACCACCAAGCCGGCCGGTGCGGGCACAGGCCTGGGTCTCAGCATGGTGCATCGTTTCGTCGAATTGTCGGGCGGGCACATTCGGCTCGCGAGCGCGCCCGGCGCTGGAACAAGTGTGAAAATCTATCTGCCGCGCGCCGGCAAGACCGTTTCGAAACGCATCGGCATCCATGAGCCGGAAACCACTGTGCTCGGCGGCGACGAGACCATCCTGGTCGTCGAGGACGACACGCAGGTTCGAAAGATCGCGGTGCAGGCCCTCCGCGACCTGGGCTATCATGTCCTTCAAACCGCGACCGGAGAGCATGCGCTCAAAAGGCTCAAAAGCGACAAATCCATCGCCCTGCTTTTCTCCGATATCGAATTGGGCGGCGAACTCGACGGATATGATCTGGCGCACGAAACGCGCTCCGAAAGACCGGACGTCAAGATCCTTTTCTGCAGCGGACACTCGCCGGCACCGGCCGGCAAATCCAGACGAACGGACGACAAGGCGCCACTGCTGCGCAAACCCTATCAGATCGACGAACTCGGACGCCTGGTGCGCCACGTCCTCGAACAGAAATAGGCCGGGTTAACAAAGCCGTCCGTTTCTGTCCGTGTAGCGGCTCGCTCTCACGACGAAGGCGCTGACTGCGGCCGTGTCGCGACCGCGGCCGCCGCTCGTATCGCTTTGCGCCAAATGCGGGCAATGGAGCAGCGCCGACGCTGAACGGTGCGAGCGCCGAAGGCAAACCACCTCCCAAACAGCAATGCCGGAAGCGGTCCCGTGCGCGCCAGCAGGGACTGTCAGTGTTTTCCGAGCCACCTGTCAGGTCTGACAGTTCCGCCGGCCGGTACAGCCATCCTATCCGTTGAGGCGTCAACCGCGTGAGCCGGACGCACCATGTGCCGCCGTCTTGCTTGCGGGTCAGGGGCAAACTGGCATTGACCGGGGAATAGGCAATCGGAACCGCAGACGTGCATCGACCAGCAATCAGCAGCCGGCAATCGCCAGAGCGCGATGCGGTGTGGCCTGGAGCCACCCTCGCCGGCATTTGCAGATTGCGAAAAACACTTTCGACTTTGCACCACCGCGGCCCGGCAAAACGTCTGGCACCCCCTTTCAAGCCTTTGTTTTTAAATGATTTATACGCCTGGCACAGCCCTTGCAAACTCGCATCTGTCAAAAGCATTTGAAGGATTTGTTGAGATGACCAAGACAACGACCAGCACAAGACAGGGCGTCGCCCCGTCGAACCGGCCGGCTGAAAGCGTCGCGAACGCGTCTGAGACGCGCAACCGGAAACAGAGCTTTCTGGTTGCCGGTGGCGCCGGTTTCGTCGGCTCGCACCTTTGCGAAAGACTGCTGCAGCAGGGGCATTCGGTCCTCTGCGTCGACAATTTTCACACCGGCCGGTGGGCCAATATCGAACACCTTGCCGTGAACCGGCACTTTTCGGTCATCGATCAAGACATCATCGAGCCGCTGCCGGAACTCCACCGGATGGACGGTATTTTCAACCTTGCCTGCCCGGCTTCGCCGCCGATGTATCAGGCCGACCCGATATGGACCGTCAAAACCAATGTGATCGGTTCACTCAATCTGCTCGAACTCGCACATCGCCATAACGCCCGTATCCTGCAAGCCTCGACATCGGAGGTCTATGGCGATCCGAAGATACACCCGCAGCCCGAAACCTATCTCGGCAACGTCAACCCGATCGGCCCGCGGGCCTGTTACGACGAGGGAAAGCGTTGCGCGGAAACCCTGTTCTTCGATTACGCCCGGACCCGGAAAACCGAGATAAAGGTCGCTCGCATCTTCAACACTTACGGTCCGCGCATGCGGCCCGACGACGGCCGCGTGGTCTCCAATTTCATTACCCAGGCGCTCCAGGGCAAGGAGATCACAATCCACGGCACCGGCACGCAAACACGCTCATTCTGTTATGTCGACGATCTCGTTGAAGGCCTGATGAAGCTGATGTGGTCGCCGGCGGCCGTCACCGGCCCCTTCAATCTCGGTAACCCGCATGAATCGACGATCAACGATATCGCGGAATTGATCGTCAGCATGACCGGATCGCGGTCCAGGCTCACCTATGTGCCGCGCCCGCAGGACGACCCAGAATTGCGGCGTCCCGACATATCGAAGGCGAAGCGGGAACTGGACTGGCGGCCGCGGACGCCGCTGGTCGAGGGGCTCAACCAGACAATCGTGCATTTCGAGAAGGCTCTCGGAACCACTCCCGCATTTCTGGGAGCGGCGGAATGAGACGGAAAGCGCGTATTCTCGTCACCGGCGGCGCCGGCTTTATCGGCAGTCATGCCTGCAAGGAGCTGTCTCTGCATGGCTTCGAGCCGGTTGCCTATGACAACATGTCGACCGGCAACATGGAAGCCGTCCGCTGGGGGCCGCTGATCAAGGGCGATGTGCTCGATCAGCAGCTGCTGAAAGACACGATCCGGCATTGCCGCCCCGTGGCGGTCATGCATTTCGCAGCGTCGGCCTATGTCGGCGAGTCGGTCCGGGACCCGGCGAAATATTACCGCAACAATGTCAGCGGGATGATTTCGCTGCTCGATGCGGTGAAAGCCGCCGGCACGCCTCCGGTGATCTTTTCCAGCAGTTGTGCAACCTACGGCACGGTCGGAACCCTGCCGATCCGCGAGAGCTTTCCGCAGGAGCCGGTCAATCCGTATGGACGCACCAAACTGATCGGCGAGCAATTGCTGCGCGATCACGGCGCGGCCTACGGCCAGCGTTATGGGATTCTGCGTTACTTCAACGCCTGCGGCGCCGATCCGGATGGCGATATCGGCGAATGGCACACGCCTGAAACCCATATCATTCCGCTCGCCCTTCGCGCCGCGGCCCAAACGGGACCGGCCTTCCAGCTGTTCGGCACCGATTACGATACGCCGGACGGCACCTGCATCCGGGACTACATTCACGTCACCGACCTCGCCCGGGCCCATGTGCTTGCCCTGCAGCACCTGCTCGACGGCGGCGAGGATCTCGCGGTCAATCTCGGCTCCGGCCGGGGCCACTCGGTGCGCGACATTCTGGACAGCATTCAGCGGTCCACCGGCAAGGCGGTGCCGCATGAGGCCCAAGGCCGCAGAGCCGGCGATCCGCCGGCGCTCTTCGCGGACGCAAGCGCCGCCCGAAAACTGCTCGGATTCTCGGCCCGCTATTCCGACCTCGACACGATCATCACGACCGCTGCGCCCTTCTTCGGAGCGAGGGCCGCCTGATGAGCCGCGTGACCGCCATACAGCCGCAGCCACTTGCGCCCGGTGCCGAAATCAGGAGCACCGATCGCTATCTGGTGCCTTTGCTGAACCGCCGGCAGCAGGCCAAATACGGCCTGATCGTGACGGCGTGGATCGCGGCGGTCGCCTTCCTTTGGCTCTGGTGGCTGCAGCCGGACCATAATATCGGGACCGGCCGTTTTGTTTTCGCGACGGTGATGTTGTTCTGGATATGCTTCCTGCCGCTCTATTACATCGCCATCTTCCTGCGGGCGAAGGAGCCGTCGCGCAGCCGGCCGGTGCCGAAGGACCTGCGCGTCGCGATGGTGGTCACGAAGGCACCGTCGGAGCCGTTTCCCGTGGTGCGCCGAACACTCGAAGCCATGCTTGCGCAGGACTATCCGCACGACACCTGGCTTGCCGATGAAAAGCCTGACGCGGAGACGCGGCAATGGTGCGCCGCGCATGGCGTTAAGATCTCGACCCGGGAAGGCCGGGCCGATTATCACCGTCCGGTCTGGCCACGGCGGACCCGCTGCAAGGAAGGCAATCTTGCCTTCTTTTACGACCATTTCGGCTACAGCGAATACGACGTCGTCGCGCAGCTCGATGCCGATCACGTCCCCGCCGAGGGCTATCTGCGGGAAATCGTCCGACCGTTCGCCGATCCCGAGGTCGGTTATGTGTCCGCGCCCAGCATCTGCGACAGCAATGCGGCGAGCAGTTGGTCGGCGCGCAGCCGCCTTTACGCCGAAGCGATGTTTCACGGCACGCTGCAGTCCGGCTACACCGGCGGCCTGGCGCCGATGTGCATCGGTTCGCATTATGCGGTGCGCACATCCGCCCTGCAGCAATCCGGCGGGCTGGGCCCCGAACTCGCCGAAGACCATTCGACGTCGATGATCCTCAGCGCCAACGGCTGGCGTGGCGTGCACGCGATCCGCGCGATCGCGAATGGCGACGGACCGCAAACCTTCGCCGATCTCGTCACCCAGGAGTTTCAATGGTCGAGGAGCCTGGTCACCCTTCTGCTGCAGCACACGCCGCGCTACTGCGCCGGCCTGCCGATGCGACTGAAATTCCAGTTCGTGTTCTGCCAGCTTTGGTACCCGCTTTTCGCGATCATCATGGCGCTGATCTTCCTGATGCCGATGTTGGCGCTGTGGCAGGGCACCAGTTTCGTCGGCGTGACATATCCGCAGTTCCTGCTGCACATGACGCCGATGGGCCTGGTGCTCTTTGTGCTGGCCTGGCAGCTCAAGCGGGACGGGCTGTTCCGGCCCTATGACGCCAAGGTCTTCAGTTGGGAGCGGGCCTTGTTTCCCTTCGCGCAATGGCCGTGGGTGCTGGCCGGATCCGTGCTTGCCGTCACCGACACGCTGCGCGGCCGCTTCGTCGATTTTCGCATAACGCCAAAAGGCGGCGAGCAGGTCGGTCCGGCGCCCTACCGCGTGTTGGTGCCCTATCTCATCCTGTCGGCGGCCTCCGCCGCAACCGCTCTGGTTCTGCGCGATGTCGGAGAGGCGGCAGGCTTCTACCTGTTCGCGGCCATGAACGCGTTTATCTACGCCCTGCTGCTTGTGGTGATCGTGGTCCGGCACAGCATTGAAAACGGCGTGCCGCTACGACCGAATTGGGCGAGGATCGGATTTCACGGCGGCGTCGCCGCGATGGCGACCACGCTTTCGATCAGCGTTTTCGCGGTCCGCGGTATCGAGGGCCTGGACGTTCTGTCCCAGGGCACCGGACCGCTTGCCTTGACCGAGGTGACCTATTCCGCTTCGGGCGCCGGTTCCGGCCGGCGGGGTTTGAAGCACGTGAAACTCAAACTCGATTGGAACCCGAACCGCGACAATTGAGGCCAAGGCGCGGCGCACATGTCATGCCGCGCAAGCCTTCAGTCGCTTCTGCCAACAACTTGATGACAATGGGGAGTTGCAACGATGCAAGGAAGAAAACGATTGTGGCCGATCCCGGCGATGCTGCTGGCCGGCCTGTCGGTTCTTGCGGCCGGAACATCCGCCGCGCCGGCCGACGACTCGACTCAGCCGTTGGAACTCGGCGTCTATGATCCCGACGCCGTCTTCGAGCGGCGCGAGGATATTCAGATCGAACATATCTATGTGCCCTGGATCGGGCTCGACCTGTCGAGCCTTGACGATGCGGACGACTATGCCCACGACCGCGGTCGCAACCTGCAGGTCACGGTCGAACCGTGGAGTTGGGATCTGCGAAGGCGGGTCGGCGCGGAGCAGCTGAAATCGGGCATTTTCAGCGGGCGCTATGACGACAACATGGCCACCATCTGCCGAAAGCTGGGCACGCTCGAAAGCGACGTGACGGTGCGGTTCGCCCACGAGATGAACCATCACTCCAGCCGCTACCCGTGGGCCGGCTGGCCGCCGGAGGAATATGTTCGGGCCTATCGCCGGATGATCGGTGTCTGCAGATCGGTCGCGACGGGACTGCGCTACATGTGGTCGCCGTTGGATGCGGACCAGTTCTATGACTATTATCCCGGCCGCGATTTTGTCGACGTGATCGGCTTCTCGGTTTTCGGCTACCAGCGCTACGACCGCCACGAATTCGGCCGTGACAGGACCTTCGCCGAGATCCTCAAACCCGGTTATGACCTCGCCGTCAATTTCTGCAAACCCATTGTCGTGGCCGAACTGGGCTACACCGGCGACGCCGACTACATCGCGCGCTGGGACCAATCCCTGCGGGCCGCGAAAGCGGATTTCACGGCCCTGACCGGCATTGTCTACTACTACGAAAAAGAGGTTTACCCCTGGCCGGACGGTTTCGGACGACCCGATTGGCGCAAGCACAACCGCCGTCCTGATGACTTTATCGATGCCATACAGAACCAATTGGAAGGAACGGGACTATGAGCTTTTTTCGACGCTTCATCTTCATTTCGGCGGCACTGGTGATCGCGGCGCCGATGTCGGTCATGGCCGATGAGACACCGCACCCGGCCGAGGCCGCCGAACCGTTGTCGGCTGCGCAGCTCAGCCGCATCTATCGGGGCCGGACCTGGGTGTGGCCGCAAGGCGCCGGCTACTTCTCGCCGAAGGGCCGCACCTTCACCGCCTGGTCGCGTGAGGGCGGAGAACCTTCGGTCGGCAAAGACCGATGGTTTCCCACCACGGACGGCAGGATCTGCTTTCGGGCGGTCTGGACGTTCGCCGGTGGGGCGAAAAGGGATGTGACGTGCTTTTCGCACCGCTATGACGACACGTCCGTCTATCAACGCCGCGAACCCGGCGGAGAGTGGTATGTCTTTGACGATCGGCGGCGGTTTGGCGACGAATATGCCAAGCTGGTGCGAGGCGACCGTGCCTCGCTGCGTTACGACGTGCTGCTGGCCGAGATCAACGAAAGCACGCGCTGAACCCGACCCGACACAATCGATTGTCCCCGAGTCCGTAACGGAGCCCGCCAGTCAGGCTCCGTTACGCGTGGGGCGAGAAAGCGGTCATGACGTCCGGCGGAATGTCGATCAGTCGATAGTCGGCTGAGGTCACGAACATCAGCGACTGCTCGCCCTCCCCCAGCAGATCGTCGCGGCCATCGAAAAGTTGGTGCTCGAGCTTGACGAACTTTCGGTTGAAGTGGCTGATACGCAGCCGCACCTTGATCTGGTCGAACTCACGCGCCTCGCGAATGAATTTGTGCGTGAAATTGCGGGTCAGAATGTAGAAGGGTGTCTCCTTGAGATCAAAGGACGGCATGCAGTGGCGGAAGAACAATTCCCTGGTCTTGCCGATCCAGGAGACGTAATTGGCAAAGTAAATATTGCCGACGGAATTGGTATCCGCATAGGTCGCCGTCAGCCGCACTTCAAACCACTTGCCGTCAAAGAAACCATCATGGGCACCCTCATGCGACGCGTCGGACCCGTCCGGCGCCGCGGCGCCGTTCAGGACCGTGCGGGCGGCAGCCGACGGCGCGGTTTTTTTGGCGGGGAGAGCCGCAGGGGGATCCGGCTCGAAGGAGCCCTTTCCGTCGGTTCGGTCGCCATCGCCACCGCCGTCGATCCCGACATCACCGGCCTTTATCGCGTCCAGCGCAACCGGCAACAGCGCCATCAGACTGCCGACAATCATCAAGGCCGGCATCTGCTCGAAATAGCCGACGCTGATGATCAGCAATGACACGACGCCCGAAATCCGCGTCGCCGGCGGCAGCGCCCTCGCATCGCGCCCTCGGTAGAGAGCCTGCGCCAGGGTTGCGCTGCAGGCCGCAAAAACCGATGCATAGAGAATCATGAAGTATTCGAGATGGCCGCCGCCATACCAGGCGGTAAGCGCGACCGCGGCGGCGAGGACGAGAACTGGCGCCGTCGACGCCAGCAGCCCGGGCGGCAACATCGCCAGCAGCGCATTGTTGCTGTTTCTGGAGACCGCGGGCACGAACCAGGCCAGGGCGGCCTGCGCGCTGTCGAAGGTACTGAGGACACAGAGAGCCACCCAAAGCCCGTACAGGACGACAGCGGGCCCTCCCGCCGCCGCAACGGCGTCAGTGACCGCCGATTCCGCGTGGAGACGACCGTCTGCGCCCATGAAGCCGGACGGATCGAGGCCGCCGGTCACGGCCAATGTCACCGCGCCATTCAAAAGCAGCATCGTGAAAAACAAACTGCCGCCGACCGCAAAACCACGTGCGATCGATTCACCCTGCCGCTGCAATTCGACCGCCCGCTGCCATTGCTGGACATCAAAAAACGGACCGACCAGCAGACCGACGATCAAGGGCACGGTAAAGCCGATGAAGGGCAGGCCGATCGCGTCGGCCGGCGGACGCGGGTCACGTGGTGCAAGAACCAGCAGCGACACCACCGCAATCAGGGCAACCGCGAAGTAAATGCCGTGAAGGGCCATCAGCCGGCGAAATCCGACGATTTCGCCAAGGAGCACGCCGATGGCGAGTACGGCGGGACCCGGCAAACGCCGCATAGGCAATACCGAGCGGCGCAAGAAAATAGGCCATCAGCGCAAACAGCGTCAGCGCGACGGCGCCAACCTGATAGAGCGCGAACACGGGTGCGTAGCGCGCAAATGCCCGCTCCGACCACGTTTTCAGATCGACATCGACCGCGCGGCGAGCAAGCACCCATCCGAAAAAAACCAGTCCGAGTGCGTTCGGCACGGCAAAGCACAGCAGGCCGATCCATCCATATTGATAGGTAAAATGCACCGAAAAGAACAATCCGAGGCCCCACATCCAGGACATCGCGATCGAACTTCCGGCGATGAGCAGTTTTCGCATCACAACATCCGTGAATTCGAGCCGTCGGGCGGGCGCCCCTCAACGCCGATCTGATTAAGTCTCAGCGCAACGAGCGAACGTAACTGCGACGGATGACAGGTTCGCGGACGAATAACTGACAGGCTGTGCAGGATCCGGTCGTCTGTCAGGTTTTTCGTCCGGTGCCCGCCAGATCTGACAGTTCCCTTTCCCCAACATACCGGAACAATGACGCAACCGAGCGGACGACGGATGTCTGGAGCGACGGCGGCAATGCCACCTCCGTCAGGGCGCCTGAGCCATCCGAACCGATCTTGTGATCGCGCCGCGCAGTCATTGGGAAAGGCACATCGTGTTAGCAGATCCTCCACAAGGCGGTTCCCGGCAGGGTCAGCGCTGGACGACCCCGCTGGCAACACTCGCCACCGCCCTGCTCGCCTTCGGCCTCGTGATTGCGGGCTTTATCGTCCTTCAAAGCCGGGCGGCTCTGGTGACGGTCGATCAGGCCGCACCGCTGGTGCTGGTCGATACGCAATCGATCGAGCTGGTTTCGTCCTATGAGGTGCCACGCGCCTTCGCGGGCCAGGTCGAGGCCGCACAGAGCACGGATATCGCCTTCGAACTGTCGGGGAAAATCCTGAACGTCGCGTTCGAAGAGGCATCCTTCGTCAAGAAAGGCGATGTTCTGGCGCGGTTGGACGTCCGTCTCCTGGAGAACCGCAAGGCAACACAGCTCGCCGCCCGTCGCGCGTTGGAAGCGCAATTGGAGCTTTCCCATGTCACCACCGAGCGCCGCCGTGCGCTCACCGACAAGGGTTTCGCAACCGGTCAGCAGCTCGATCAGGCCCGGCTCCAGCTTTTGGAACTGCGCGCCCACATCGCCGAAATCGACAGCGTGATCGCCGGAATCGACATCCAGATCGCCAAATCCGCCGTTCGCGCGCCGTTTGACGGACGCGTCGGCAATCGCTTCGTCGATATCGGCGCCACCGTCGGAGTGGGACAGCCGGTGATGACGCTGTTGCAGGACGCGCCGCCGCAGATGCGTGTCGGTCTCAGCCATGCCGTCGCCAGCCGCCTCGACATCGGCACGATCGTGTCCGCCGATATCGGCACGAACCGCTACCGCGCAATTCTGAGCCAGTTGCGCGCCGATATCGACCCGCAAACCCGGACGCGCACCGCCATTTTCACGCTTGAACGGGACGGCGTCTTGTCGACACCGCTTTACGGACAAACCGGCACCGTCACCTTGTTGGAGACGATCCGGCAGGACGGCGCCTGGCTGCCGGTGCCCGCGCTTCAGGAAAGCATCAAGGGCCTTTGGACCGTTTGGACGGTCCGACCGGGTGAACAGACCGGCCTTGCCACCATCGCGCCCGAGGCGGTGGAGATTCTCTATGCCGACGAAAAACGCGCCTTCGTGCGCGGCACTTTCATGCCGGGTACGCATTTCGTGGAAAGCGGCCCGCATCGTGTCACGGCCGGACAAAAGGTGAGGGTCGAGGACACCACCGCTCTGTCCTTGAACAGACAGTCACGCTGACCGGCCCGATGTCGATGGAGACTCTCACTTTCCGGCGGCCACGCATCGTTGTTCTTGTGCTGCTGGTGCTGGTAACCACCGGCCTGTCGGCGCTGATGACCGTTGGTCGACAGGAAGATCCCACGATCACCAATCTCTTCGCCATGGTCAAAACCGTGTTTCCGGGTGCCGACCCGGCGCGTGTCGAGGCGCTCGTGACCACAGAGGTCGAGCGGGTGATGCTGGAGATACCGGAAGTGAAGACCGTTATTTCCACCGCGTCGACCGGGTTGTCCATCGTCTTTGCGGAGTTGTACGAGGATGTCCCGGACGGGCGCATCGAGCAGGTCTGGTCCGAGGCCCGCGACCGGTTGTCGGACATATCCCGCGGTTTGCCTGCCGGAGCGCTGAAACCCGAATTCAATGAGGATGTCGAAGGAACCTACACCGCCATCGTGGCGTTGGAGGCGGCACACGACCACGTGCCGATGACCATTGTCGGCCGCTACGCCGAGGCGCTGAAAGAACGGCTGCGCGCCGTCCCGGGCACCAGGCAGGTCGACATTTTCGGCGCACCGGAAGAGGAGGTGCTGGTCACGATCGACACCGCTTCCGCAGCCAGGCTCGGACTGACGGCCGACCTGATATCGCGCGCCATCGGCGCGGCCGACAGCAAGGTACAGGCCGGACGCGTGCGCTCGGACCAAAGCGACTGGCTGATCAATGTCGCCGGTGAGTTCACGGCGCTTGACCGTCTCCGCCGCATCATCGTCAAGCAAAACGCCGACGGGCGCGTCGCACGCCTGTCCGATATGGCGACGGTGACGCGCGGGCCACGTACGCCCCAAACCGAACACGCATTGCAGGACGGTCGATCGGCGATTTTGCTGGCGACCCAGATCCAGGCCGGCCAGCAGGTCGATGTCTGGATGGATCAGGTGCGTCAAACGCTGGCGGAAAACCGCACCGCGCTTCCCGTGTCGGTCCGGCAGAGCCTGGTGTTCGACCAGAGCCGCTACGCGTCGGACCGGCTGACGATGCTTGCCCGCAACATGATGATCGGCGGAGCGCTGATCTGCGTGATCCTGTTCATCACGCTCGGTGCCCGTGCGGCGATGATCGTCAGCCTAACGCTGCCGGTGGTCACCCTGGCGACACTGGCGACCATGAACCTGATCGGCCTGCCGATCCACCAGATGTCCGTCACCGGGCTGATCGTGGCGCTCGGCCTGCTGGTCGATGCAGCCATCGTGATGACGGACGACGTCGGCCGCCGCCTGCGATCGGGCCTCTCCCGACTGGAATCGGTGCGCTTGTCCGTGCGCCGGCTCTTTGCGCCGCTGCTCGCCTCCATGGTGACGACCGCCCTGTCCTTCACGCCCATGATGCTGTTGCCCGGCGCTGTCGGAGACTTCGTCGGCCCCATCGCGGTTGCGGTCGTCATCATGCTTTTCTGGTCTTTCATTGTGGCGATCGGCATCACGCCCGCGATCGCCGGACGCCTTCTGCCGCACCGCGCCGGCACATCGTGGTTGGCCGACGGCATCGCCGGCGGACCGGTCGGCCGGCTGTTTGAAAACTCGCTGCTGCTGGCACTGCGCAATCCAATACGATCCATCATTCTGGCGCTGGTGCTTCCGCTGCTCGGTTTTGCCAGCCTGCCAATCCTGACTGCCCAGTTCTTTCCGGGTGTGGACCGGGATCAGTTTCACATCGAAGTGGAGATGGCCGACGGCAACGCCCTGGCGCGGACCCGCGCAGTGGTGCGGGAGATGGACACCCTCCTGCGCGCGCAACCGGACATACATTCGGTTTCCTGGGTCGTCGGACGCTCGGCGCCAGCCTTCTACTACAATATGGTCAGCAAACGGATCTCGGCGCCCGGTTTCGCCCAGGCGCTGGTCACATCGGCATCGCCGGCCACAACGGCACGGCTCGTTCCCGACCTGCAGAAGCAACTGGGAGATGCCTTTCCGGAGGCCCGTATTCTGGTGCGCGGTCTTGTTCAGGGTCCACCGGTGGACGCGCCGCTGGAACTGCGCTTCGTCGGCCCAGAAACCACCGTCCTCCGCGAACTGGGCGACCGCGCCCGTCGCATCGTGTCGGCTCTCGACATGGTGACCGTCGCGCGCACGTCGGTCAATGGCGGCGCGCCGAAGGTCAATCTCCATGTCGACGAGACCAAGGCGCGCATTCTCGGTCTCGATCTGACCGGAATCGCGCGCCAGTTGGAGGCCGGCCTCGAGGGTGTCACCGGCGGCTCGCTGCTGGAAGGCACCGAACAATTGCCCGTGCGCGTGCGCGTCGGCGACGTCGTGCGCGGCGATCTGGCGGCAATTGCCAATTTCACCATCCTGCCGCCGAATGCCGCCGCGCTGGCAGCGGAAGGCCACTTTCCGGGTGTGCCGCTGTCGGCTCTCGCCAACGTCAGGCTCGAACCGGGCGAAAGCACGATCACGAGACGCAATGGCGAGCGCATCAACACCGTACAGGCTTTTCTGTCGGAAGATGTGCTGCCGGAAGAAGCGCTCGCCGCCGTGAAGGTGGAACTTGACAGGCAAGGCTTTACACTGCCGCCCGGCTACCGACTCGAATTCGGTGGCGATGCCGGTGCCCGGCAGGCGACCATCGAGCAGCTTCTCGGCTCGTTCGGGCTGGTCATCACTCTTGCGGTCGCCATCATGGTGTTGACGTTCAACTCCTTCCGGCTGTGCGCCGTCGTGTTTGCCGTGGCCGGTCTGTCCGCCGGACTGAGCTTTCTGTGTCTCGCGATCTTTCACTATCCGTTCGGCATCAACGCCCTGATCGGCTGCATCGGATCGATCGGCGTGTCGATCAACGCGGCGATCATCATCCTCACCGGCCTTCAGGCGGACAAAGCCGCGCTGGCCGGCGACCGCCGGGCGATGGCGGGCGTCGTGATGGCGGCCAGCCGCCACATCGTTTCGACGACGGTCACGACCTTCGGCGGCTTCCTACCGTTGATCCTGCAGGGCGGCGGCTTCTGGCCGCCCTTCGCGGTCGCGGTGGCCGGCGGTGTGCTGTTGTCGACCGTCGTATCGTTCTATTTCACGCCGCCGGTTTTCGCACTGCTCTACGCGCGCAGAGAACGTCGTCAGAACACACCTGCACCGCAGACGGCAGGGCCAGACGTCAAACCGCTTCGCGCTTAATATTTCAGGCTGAGCCATCCGGAAAAGCTGTGCTGCTCATCGCCGTCGCCGATACGGCCGTTATAGCCCAGCCCGAGCGCCGCCCTGCCGCTCAGTTGAAGGTCCATGCCAGCCTCCAGGAGAACCGCATCCTCGGCAATCGGCGCGCCGAAGACGGTAAACGCGTCTCCACCCGCCACAAAAGCCTGTTCCAGCGAGGCGGTGCTATCGCCAAAGGCATGCTGCCAGCCGGCGAGACCATGGACCCGGCCCTCCTTCGACCCCAGCCGAAAGCGCCGCTCCATCCGAACGCCGAGATTGGTGTAGGTCACGGCCTCGGTCTGGCTGTCCGCCGTCAGGGCGGTCTGGCCGCCCTGCTCGGTGAAGCCGTCGCTGAAGACCGCCACATGGGCCAGGCCGGCGAACGGCTCGAATGCGGCAAGGGCGGTGTCCAACCGGTAGCCCAACTCGCCGAAGGCCTGTGCTGTGTGGGCGTCGTAATCCGTCGTCAGCGTCTCGTTAAAGGGACCGCCCTGCGCCGTGCGCTCGGTGGAGATGTCGTTCAGACTATAGGCCGCGCCCAGTTGGAAGCGGAGCCGTTCAAACCGCCGGCCCGCATAGGCACCCACAGTATAAGTGTCCACGTCGGCGTCGAACGCCTGGTCATCGACCGAGATATCGCTGCGACCGTAGCCTGCAAACACACCGGCATGCAGGCCATGATCGTTGGTCTTGCCGACACCGGCGAGGAACCCGCCGGCGGTCGAGTCGACCGCGGAGGCATTGCCGTCGCTGTCAAGCTCGCTGATCATACCATAGCCGCCGCCCCACACGGTCAGGCCGGTTTCGGCTGTCCCCAACCCGTAGCCATAGGTGGCGGTCGCGCCCGCGGTCGGAGCTTCCGCGGCAAGGGCGCGGTTCAGTTCGGACGTCACCCGATTGCGCGTCGCGCTGCTTTCCTGAAGCAGGATCGCTTGCACGGAGGCATGGGCGTCACTGGTTAGCGCGGCGAATGTGTCAGCAACCTCCGCCTCGGTGATGACAGCCACCGTATTGAAGAGATCATTGCCCTGGCCCGCGCTTTCGGCGGCCGCCGCCGCAGCCCTCTGGTTGTCCGTCTGCGCAAGATCGGCGAAGGCGACATTGTTGCGCGCGTAAATCAAACTGATCGCAGCCGGGTCGACGTCCAGTGCGCCGTCGAGAAAGACAAAATCATCGACCACGTCGAGTTGGTCAAACGTTCCCGCAATGGTGCCACCGGCGGTCAGGAAGGTGAAGGAGGCGTCGAGGATGGAGGCCGCTGCAAGCCCCTCCCCGGTCCATTGCGACAGAATCCGCACCGTGCCGCCATCGATCTGGACGTCGCCTCTGGCCTGCACCAGGTCCACATTGCCCGCATTGTCGATCTCCACTTCCATGAGCGAACCGGCCCTGAAGGCGAGATCGTTGTTGACGGTCAGCGTGCCGACGGAATTGCCCGCGGCCAGCGTGCCGCCATCGCCGACCGTTGTGGCGCCGACGGTGCCGGTGCCACCGAGCGTGCCGCCGGAGTTAACATTGACCGCGCTGGCAGACGCGTCGCCATCGACCGCCAGCGCGCCCGCATCGATGTCGATCGTGCTTGCGCCCGTGATGGTGCCACCGAGCGTGAAGCTGCCGCCGTCCCGCTTGGTCAGGGTTTGAAAGCCGGTGATGGCATCATTGAAAACCCCGTTGCCATTGCCGTTCAGCACCAGGTTCGCGATCCCCGAAGTCAGCGAGACGCTGCCGTCGTTGTCGACCTCATTGGTTGCAAACAGGTCGCCTGTGACGCTGGCTCCGGTGCCAAGGATGAGCGTATCGACCGTGCCGTCGCCCACCGCGATGCTGACCGCCCGGGCATTTTGACCGGTGGCGGACACCGTGCCGCCGCTCAGGGTGATCGTGTTGCCGCCGCCCGAAGCGAAGATGCCATTGCCGGATGCGCCGGTGGCACTGATCTCGCCGCCGCTGACCGTGACCACGCCCGCGCTGCCCACATCGATGCCCCTTGAAAAATCCGACGATGTCGAGATCGATCCGCCGCTGACCGTGATCGTGTTGCGGCTGCCATCGGCAAAAATGCCGTTATTGTTGAAGCCGTCACTGCCGGTGGTGATCGTCCCTCCGCTGACCGTGATCGTGTTGTCGTTGCTACGGACATTGATGCCCCTTTCACCGGCCGTAAGAGTGCCGTTGTTGACCGTGACGGTGTTGTTGCCACCGGAAGCGAAAATGCCGTCGTCAGCAGCGTTGAACGTCCCGCCATTCACAGTGACGGCGTTACTGCTGCCACCCAATTCGATGCCGTTGTCGCCCGCAACAAAGGTGCCGCCGTTCACCGTGACCGCGTTGGTGTCGCCTTCGGCACTCAATCCATCGTTCCCGACGTTGAACGTTCCGCCATTCACGGTGACATGATTGTTGTCACCGCTCGCCCGAACGCCATCGGAAACGCTGTTCGGGGCGGTGATCGCAGCGTCGGCGTTGATGGTCGCCGTGCTTTCGGACAGAATCGTAATGGCACTGTTATTGTCACCGGCATTGAGAGTGATGGTGGTGTCGGCCGCGCCATTGCCATCGCCGAACGTGATGGTCACGCCGTTCTCAGCCGCTGCGATCGGGTCGACCAGATCGATGTCATTGCAGACCAGATTATCTCCGTTGACCAACGGGTCAGCCGCGTTGACGACCTGTCCGCCAATCTCGCACGCTGCCTGGACGCTCGGCCCGGACGCGAAAAGCAGACCTGCCCCGATCAGCGCGGTGGACCCCAAAAGAATCGACCGCCGGCACGCCATGCCGGCCCGAAGGCAATCGCAAGACATCAGGACAAAGGACCGGGAAGGAGACACACTCGACATAAACGCAAAGCCCCTGCACGCACAGATTGTGCCATTCTGATTGGAACGGATTGACGGAGGACCGAAACACACGAGCCTTCGCGGCCGCAACAAAGGTTCAATTCGGAAATCGATCTTCAGTCCGAAGTGGTCAGAGGAATACGCTTGGGCTCTTTGTCATTTCCAGTGACGACGCGGCAGTTTGCACGCAGGGGCAAGACATTGCACCGAGAGTCACGTGCTCGAGCACAATTAGCGCTGCGCCGCGGCAGTAGAATCAAGAAAGGAGGCTGAAACGGCAGATGTCCTCCCAAGCTGAGTCGCTCGTCGGAAACGCGAATAAGTTTCGCCGCCCAGTACATTGACCGAAGCCGACCGGTTCTCTCACACCGTTTTACAACGGTGGCTTCAACGGTCGGAGACTAAAGAGCACAACTCACAGCAAGAACAATGTGACATCGACGCACCGAGATCGTGAACGCAGATCCAATGACGCCCCGGACCAAACGGATTTCTCTGAAGCGGTTTTCAACGGAGTCACTGCATACGGAAGACCAGTTCGATTACTGGTCGCAATTGGTCAGAAATTTTGCCGACATCGATCCGTTGCACTCTGCGGACACGGGTTTTCGCGCGCAGGCGAAAGCGGGCGATTTCAAGAGCTTCAGCCTCGTTTCGTGGAAGCTGGACACAATGCTCTTTCGCCATACCGCAAACCATATCCGAAGGTCGGACGTCGATCATTGGATCCTGTCCTTTGTCAGACAGGGGCGGATCCTCGGCGCGCAAAACGCCGATGTGGTTCAGGAGGCCGCGGGCGATCTGACCGTGAAGTCCTTTGCCGCGCCCTTTTCCGGACGCATGATGACGAAAGATCTTGTCTCCGTTTACCTTCCAAGGGACGATTACCCCGAGGTCGCGACGGCCTTGGACTCATTGACGAACCAGCCGGTCCGCGGCCCGCTGTCATCGCTGCTGAAGGACTTCATCTCGACGATTGAAAAAAACGCTGACGGATGGACAGCCGCGCAGGCCGATGTCGTCGCCAGATCCTTCTCCCTCCTGCTCCGTGCGGCCGTCGATCCGACCGCCGATCGGGCCGCCGAGGCCGGCGCGGTCGTCAGCACCGGAAAACGACGCATCGTCAGACAATTTATTCAAAACAACTTAAAATCCTCAAATTTGGATATCGACTATATATGCAAGTCATTAAAGTTTTCCAGAAGATACTTATATTATTTATTCGAGAGGCACGGCGGCGTCGCGAAATATATCAAATCCAAACGCCTCGAAGCCTGCTTCAAAGCACTGACGGACAAAGCCGACCAGAGGCTTATCAGTACAATCGCCTATGAATATGGCTTCACGAATTCAGCCCTGTTCAGCCGCCAATTCAAGGTGCAATACGGCATTTCACCCACGGACGCACGCGAGGGGAAGTCGTCTGGGTCCGGCGGCACCGCAGAGCAAGCATCGGTCTTCACCGACTGGCTGCTCGACGGCGGAACGCGACCGGTCCGGCGAGACGTGTTCGGTGCGGCCGCCTGCTGAGACACGACCAGGTGCCATGTCCGGTCGACATTTGAAATGGTGGCGTCCACACCCGGTGGCCACGACGCTCAGATTCCGTTTTCTTCCAGAAAGCGGGCGATTTTCTGCGTGCATAGCTGCAGCGCGGGCTCCCGGTCGACCAGGATGTGATTGCGGCTGTCAAGCGGCACAAACTCGGCATTCCTGATCCCGGCGGCCAGCGCCCGCCCATGTTCCAGAGGAATGCGCTGATCGTCTTTGGCATGAAACACAATCGTCGGGACGTCGACCTGTGCCAGCCGCCTGCGCACATCGATGTAGCCGAACGCGTCCTGAAACCGTGCCGCATTCGACGGCGAGGTCGTGCGGCGCTGGAATTCGTCGAACCATTCGAGATCCGCCGGCGCCGCGTCCGGCATGAATGTCTGGGAGAAGATGTGCCTATAGGCCGGGTTGTCGGTCCCCCAACCCAATTCGGTCAGCGTCAGAACCGCTTTCCGCCGCGCTTGTTCTTCCGGCGTTGCCCATGCCCGCCATCCGGCGGCATATCCGCTGATCAGAATCAGTCCGCTGACCCGTTCCGGATGCCGGACCGCATATTCAATAGACACGGCGCAACCCTGCGATATCCCGATCAAGGGAAAGCGCTCAAGTTCAAGCGTGTCGGCGACGGCCTCCAGATCCTCGACAAACGCGTCGAAGCCAAGATTCTTCACACCCCAGTCCGACAGGCCGCAGCCACGCTCGTCATAGTGAATGAACCTGCGGTTGCGGGCAATGTCGGCAAAACACTGCCCCCAAAGCGGACTGGCCCAATCGAATTCAAGATGCGTGAGCCAATTGGCCGCCTTGAGAATCGGCGGCCCGGAGCCGACGGTCGCGTAGGCTATTTTCGTTCCGTCCCGGACGTCGCAAAAGCCTATCTTCTGGGCTCTCAAGGTGTCCAGTCTCGCCCGCGCCAGACGGTCAAGGACACCGCCTCTCCCAGCCTCTTCCGGTAACGCCCTTGCGGCCAGGGTCTTGGGGTCAGCCGGGGCGACGCTCGAATCCTGCGTCGGCGCTTTTGTGTCTTCCAACGCATCCGCCGCGAGCGGATCGATCGACTTTAGCAGAGCGCACCATTTGCGCGCCGCCAAGGAAGACGTCTCCGGATGGGCCAGTATCTGTTTCAGCAGTCCGACGCGGGCGATTTCCGCATCCGCCCGCTCTGCAGCAAGCCAGGCATTGAAGGACTCGTCGCCCGCATTGTCGAGCCCCTCCAACAAACCGTCGTCGAGTTGCCGCACCATGCATTCCAGCTTGGCGAGAGGAAGCTCCCTCTCTTGAAGAGAATTGCGGATCGTCTGGATGTCGACACTCACGCCTTGCAGATCGAAATAGACCCTCTCTCTGTCTGCAACGATGTGAATGTTATCTGAGAGGTCGATCACCTTGCGCAGTTTGCTGAGCGCCCATCTCAGCGACGCCTTGGGATCGTCCGGCAGGTCCCAGAACAATTCGCACAGGCGCTCGCGCCGGTGTGGCCGTCCCGTCGCCACGAGAAACGCAAGCAGGGCACGCGTCTTTCGTGACGCCGGCAACACGGCCTGGCGGCCGGCAACCCGAACTGTCATCGGTCCAAGCAGGGAGATTTTGACGTTGGCGTCCATCAGCGGTTCCCAAAGCGCCAGAAACACGGCGAAAAGATGGATTTAGTCAGACGCGCGCAATTGGCTTTGGAAGCGCGGTTCCTCAGGCGCTTGGCATCGTTGCGGGTGTGCGGAGCCCCGGCGTGCTTGCCCGGACCAGACGCATTGAGCGCACGGACGATCGCACCCACCCGGGGCACCCCAAGGATGCCCCGGGTGGGTTTTGGCGGCAGGCTCGGATACAACACAATCATCTTGTCCACCATTTATTCTCGACAAACGGAGACCCGGGGCATGTCGGCCATCGGCAGGAATCTCAGTCGCCCGCCTCAGCCGAATTCGACAGCCCGAAGGCTTAAGGCGCGAGGGGAAGGCACCGGTTTTCGAAGACCGGACGCCTTTTCATCCCGCTCGCAAGGCCCGGGCACGTCACTCCTCCCCGGCTGCCGGATCCTGTGTTTCAGCCTTGCTCTCGACGTTGTCCGAAGCGACGACCGTGGTGCCTGTTTCAGCGTCCGCCGGGGCCTCGGCGTCCTGTTGCGGGGCGCTGGTTGCATCCTGCGCGGTTTCCGCATCGGTCTCAGGATCCACAGCGTTCGCGGCGACCGGAGGCTCCGCTGGGGACGCCGGCGTTTCGACGGCTTCCGCGAGAGGCTGGCCTTGTTCGACGGCTGTGTTTACGTCGCTCTGGACAGCCGGCCGTTCCGGCAAATTGCCAAACCGGTCCCGTGAGGCCCGATCTCCGTCCACAATGCCTTCACCGCCCCGAAATACTTCCGGCAGATTGCCGAATGAGTCGCGCCGAACGAGGTCCCCACTTCCTTCGGGTCGAATGCGGAAAAGACTTTCCGGATGGTTGCTGTTGCGATCTGCAAACAGTTTCCGGCGATCGGCGTCATAGGGCGACACGCATTCACGACGCGGTCCGCTATAGGGCTGAAACGTGTTGTCACTTTCCCGGTAGGTCTTGAATTGACTGTAACACCACCGGAGGTGTTGGTTGCCGCCCTGGTAGATCTCACGGGCATGGGTGCGGCTGCGTTGAAACGAATAATCACCGCCGGAACGGCTGCCATAACCGCCGGCACTTGCCGAGGTCGACATCGATGCGCAGGTCGTCGCGACGACCACTGCAAGGGTGAATGTTGAAACAAACCTTCTGGATTGCATTGTGCTGTCCTTTCAATCCGGTTCGGGTGAAAATGTGCCTTTCCAACGACCAGGACCGAATGGGAAACGGACCTGGCCACCCGGATTTCGCAACTCTCGAAAACGCTTTGGCGGATGCTCGAAGCCGTGTCCGGGCGGGAGCGAGACGCGGGTCCTCGACAGACCCGCGCTGCCTTCAAAGTTCAGTCGCCTTAGCCGCTGATATACGGCGACCAGCACTGCTGACGCGGACCGTTGTAGGGCTGATAGGTATTGTTATACGCGTCGTAGGTGCGGAAGCGGTCGTAGCACCAGTCAATGTGCCGCTTCCAAATGTGGTCGGCGATGTGAATAAACGGGCGAGGCGCTTGCGTGCCAACATGACCCGGTGACCATTGATAGGTATTGCTGTAGCTGTTGCCGTAACCGCCGGCAGATGCAGAGCCTACCGCGAGTGCAGCGACGGTAAGGGACACGGCCGTCAGCGTGACGGCTTTCAAAGCGGGCTTGCGAAACATGACCAATCTCCTTCTTGGTTTCATTCTTCAGCGAATGTCTCTTCGCTGATGAGCTGAACCTAAGAGAGAAATCGGATGTCGACCTGTGACGCGCGACACACTGAAAACCAAGTCTCTTGGCCGTGCACTCAAAAACGCGATCGGTCCGGTTGCGGCGGCTGATCCGACCTTGACCGCGCAGCGGGCGATGTCAGATCAGCACAACTGTCCGCGCGACACAGCACCACTGCCACGCATCGCGTCATGCCAAGGTGTTTATTCTGACCCCATTTCATATCCCAGAAACTCCTCTGGACTGTCTACCTCCTCAAGTTTTCGATCCTTGATCCACCAGAACCGGTTGCCCACGTTGCGCAGAAAACGGCGGTCATGGCTCACCAGCAGGCAAGATGCTCCGTGGGTGATGAGCTCAGACTCCAGTGCCTCCTGCCCTTCGATATCCAGATGGTTCGTCGGCTCGTCCAGCAGATAGAAATTCGGATTGGCGAGCCGCAGGATCAGCATCGCCAGCCGCGCTTTTTGGCCGCCCGACAATGCGTCGATCCGGGTGTCCTGCATCTGGTAATTGATGCCCGCCCCGGCCAGAACCGCGCGGGCACGCTGATCGCCGATGTCGAACCGGGCCGTCACCATGTCAAGCGGGGTGTCAGTTCCGTCCAACTGGCTCAGATGCTGATCCGAATAGGCTGGGACGACCGACGGCGCGCATTTCACCTTGCCGTCCATCCCTGTCAGCGCCCGCTGTATCATCTTGATCAGCTGAGTCTTTCCGGTGCCGTTTGTGCCCAGCAGAACAACACGGTCGCCGCGTGCAATCCATTTCCGCCCGGTCCTGTAAAGCAGCCTCCCACCGGGTGTTTCCACCGCCGCATTGTCCAGTGTGATCAGGGCTTTGGCATGCGTACCGCTGTTGACCAGTCTGATATCACCCGCTGACTGTTCCCGGTGAACAGGTCTGGCCTTCGCTTCCAGCCTGTCGGCCCGTTGTGTCAGTTGCTTGGTCTTGGTCAACAAAAGGTCGGAGCCGGAATTGACTCCGACATTTTTCAGCTTCGCCGCCTGGCGACGCAGTTGCTGGGCCTTGTTCAGTTCATTGGCCTGTCGCCGCTCATCGGCCGCATCCGCCTCGTCAAGCGCTGCGCGGGCCGCCGTAAAAGGCAGTTGAAACACGCGCATGTTTTCGGGCCGCAGAAACAAGGTGCGATTGGTTGTGGCGTCCAGAAACGCCCGGTCATGCGAGGTAATGACAACCGGCACCTCACGGGGCAGCGACGCCAGCCAGCCCTCAAGCAGCGAGATGCGGCGCAGGTCCAGATGGTTGGTCGGCTCATCCAGCAACAGCAAGTCCGGAGCTTTGATCCAGACCTGCGCCAGCATCGCCGTGCGCTGCCATCCCCCGCTGAGTTCTCTCAGCAATTTGTGCTGCAACTCATAGGGCACCTGCAGCTCGTCCAGCACGACATCCACACGCCAGCTTTCATACTCGGCCTGGTCCGATGGGAGCGCCGCCAGCACCCAATCATATAGTGAAAACGCCATCGCCTCCGGCGGTATGTTCTGCTTCACGTGGCCGACACGCAGACCGCGGGCGCGGGTGATTTCTCCGGTGGTCTGGTCAAGCTCTCCCGCCAAACAGGCGAGCAGCGTGGATTTGCCACGCCCGTTTGCCGCGACCAGACCTATTCGGTCAGTCTTGGATATTGTCAGGCTGAGGTCGGAGAAGAGCGGATTGCCGAGGGTCACGCCCAGAGCATTGATATTGATGATAATCATTGGAATCTCGGGTCACAAGTGTGTGGCCGCAATGCGGCTATGGGCAGACCGTCGATGAGGGTGTTCTCGGGTCAGCCCTGCAAACGGATTTGCAGGGCAAAGCGGGGACCATGCTGAAGTCGGCGGATGATACGCATATTCAGCCAGTGCCCTCCCGTTGTTGAATGTGACCTTTGGGCCAACCTAGAAAACCATGCCGAACTTGGCAACCGTCTCGCGATACCTGCCTTTCCGCCGATGCCATTTCTCGCTCCCATGTATTCAGCGCGGGCAATGGCGGTTTCGCGCTGTTGATGCTCATGAGGAAACCGCGTTGCGTTAGACGGTTGCGGCCCGGAGCCGTCATGCGCAGGTTCCCAGTGGAGGGCGGTTTCGGACCCGCTGTCGCGCAACCACAAATGCGGGATGCGTCGGGCGACGCGCGGGTGCGGAACTCATGCGCCTGAGCAGCGCCTCAATGGACCGTTAGACAGCGGGAAATCCCAACGCAGAGTCAGATCATTGCCGGACAGGATCATTCCCAGGAAGTACCCGCGGGCGGCATCCTCGCCACATTGCGCGCGTGCGCCCGTGAAGAAACCGTTCTCGCGAGGCTCCACCGGACCCCAACTGAGGCGGCACCAGAACCGCCCTTGTCTCAACCACTCCGAGTCGATCACAAATGGTTCCGCCAGGACCGTCCCGCCAGGCCTGATCGGTGCGCGTGCGCATTGTTTGGCAGTGCCCCATGCCCCGTAGAACACGGTGCGGTCATCGGCGGCGACAGACGCTGTCAGCAGGGCGATGAAGGCGATCAGAACACGCAAGCGCATCCCAATTGGATAGCGATACTTGCCCGCACCCCCTAATCACTTCACCTTGATCGAGTATCGCAAAGCGCTGACCGGTCTGGCATCGAGATGGCGCCGTCACTCACAGGACCTTGATGCGTTTTTGATTGGCGGTTCATCAGCTTGGGGCCGTAAAGTCGCGGCACGCGGGATGCAGTTCCTCGGTCGCATTTGCGCACGCTGCGAAATGCGCGGGGTGGGGCTTTTCCCGTATGGGAATCTGAGAATGGAACGGGTCGGCGAAAGGCTCTTGATATGACGGCAGCAATTGGCTCTCGGTCCCGTTTGGTCATGACTGCAGCTTTAGTGGCGGTCCTTTCTCTTTTTGGATCCAGGGACCTGGAGGCCCGGGATGTCGCACCGTTGCCGGATTATGTCATCGAGACATTTGGCGATCGGCCATCCATTCCGGACGGGCCGCTTTCTGCGGATTTAAACTCAGCGGTGCGGGTGGCGTTTGTCGATAGCATCGCGCAATCGGCTTGGGGCAAAGATCAAACGGATGCCTTAAACGAGATCGTCACGTCGAAAGACCCCCGGCTTGGCTGGATCATCAGCGACTTGATGCGATTTGTCGCTTCACCTCAATTGAACGCAGTCCTTGCTTCCGCCGCTTCCGATCTGCTGGGCAAAGATCTGCGGACGCAGAATGCATGGGGTGCATTGATCGATCATCTCATTGCCTGGGACATACCGGCGCCGCCCGGCTATCTGGATGTCAAACGGGCAATCTTTACCGGGATCATCCCCGGCTGGGACCGAATCTTTGTTGAAGGAGATATCGACTGGCGGCTGGTGTCCTGGGGTGGCGTGCTCATCGACAACCGTGCGCACGACAGGACCGATGACCTTTGCAACTGTATCCCGGCCGCGGACAACCCCGAAGTGACAAGCGCGGAGGAAGCCAGCTGGCTCAAAGATGACGACGTCGTCTTCGGAATCACCGTGAACGGGGCGTCCCGGGCTTATCCGCGGCGCATCATGGAAGTACGCGAGATGGTCAATGACACGCTCGGCGGACGGGATTTGGGGATCCCCTATTGTACCTTGTGCGGCGCCGCACAGGCCTATTTCACCGACCGGCTGCCGGAGGGAATCGAACGGCCGATCTTGCGCACATCAGGGCTGCTCATCCGGTCCAACAAGGTGATGTACGACCTCAACACATATTCGGTGTTCGACACGTTCCTGGGCCGCGCGGTCACCGGGCCGCTTGCCGAAAGGGATCTTCAGCTTGAACAGGCGACCGTCGTTACAACCGACTGGGGGCGGTGGAAGAGAGATCACCCAAACACAACGGTGCTCAAAGAGCGCTATGCCCTTGGCCGCGATCCCGACTTTCGCAACACAAGGGATGCCGATGGCCCGATCTTTCCGGTCGGTGATGTCGATCCGCGTCTGCCGGTTCATGAGGACGTCATCGGAGCGGTTGCGGCGTCAGGCAGGCCAGTGGCCTTTCAGCGGAGCAAGGCTCTTGCCGCTCTCCAGAACGGTGAAGAGATCGTCTTTGAGAACGTCCGTCTCGTGCTCGATGCGGGCGGCATTCGCGCAGTCGACGCGGATGGCTCTGATCTTGGGAGCCACCAGGCGTTCTGGTTTGCCTGGTCGCAATTCCATCCCGAGACCGCACTCTGGCCTGAGTAGTGCATCCTCCTATGTGATTTGAGAAAGAGACAGATTCGATCCCCGGACCGAGGACCACAAGGGGTCGCCACAGCCTAATCGCTGTCGGCGATCGCTTCCAACCCCGGCCGGTCGCCAATGATCAGCCAGCCATCCTGAAGGGCGATCAGGTCCGCCTTTTGCCATTTCCGCAGGCACCGGTTCACATTTTCGCGGGAATTGCCGATCATGCTGGCCAGCGCCGACTGGGACTGGGAGATTTTTTCAAAGGCTTATCCGGAGAGCCGGGAGGCGATACGGTGAGCCTGAGTAAAAGCTTCGCCAGGCGCACCGGAAGATCAAGGAACGCGATTTCGATCATCCGCTCATCGGAGCGCCGCACTCTTTGACACAGAAGTTCAATCAGCCGAATGGACAATTTTGGATTGCGTTGCAGGACATTGAGCAAAGACCGTCTTTCGAGAACGACAAGGGCGCAGTTGGTCAGCGCTTTCACATTGGCAGAGCGTTCCCGGCCGTCGAGCAGCACGATTTCCCCGAAGACATCGCCGGCCTGCAGGTCACCCAGGGTGATCTCCCGGGCACCTGGCGTCAGCAGGCTGACACGCACCGATCCTTCGGCGATGGCCATCATGCTCTGCCCGGACGAGCCCATGGTGAAAATGATGTCCCCGGCCGCGAAACGCTTCCAATAGGAAAAACCGGCCAGTTCCCGCTTTGCCTGACGATCAAGCGCGTCGAAAATAAAGCTCCCGCTGAAAAGCTTCTCTTTGTCGAAATCTTCGCCGGCTTCCATGGTTTTCTTTCATTCCATAGTTTTCACCAGCACAACGCTGGTTACAACGATCACCTCGTAACGGCCTCGGCCTTGAGGTATGAAGCTGTTTGGGTCCATTGACGAGTTTATTCTGGAAAATGAAGATGCAAAATTATGTAGTTTTCATGATGCTCTCCGTGCTGGTGGCCCTGTCGCCGCAAACGGTAGCAGCACAAACCTCGACCGGGTGCGCGCGGAGCGACTTGGGAGATCCGCCGAGGATCGTATACCAATGCGCGGGCGGGGTCCTGCTGGAAGCAGAGGCCACCGCGGTCCTGGGAATCGTGGAGACAGAAGCGGACGATCGACCAACTGAAGTCGAGATCTCCTCGGACGCTGTCCTGATCGAGGTAGCACCCGGCAGCGGCCCTTTCCAGATCCGAACGCCGCATGCCATCGCGGCGGTTCGGGGAACCGTGTACGCGGTTGACGTTACCGACACCATGACAGCCGTATTTGTGAGCGAGGGCGACGTCGCCGTTTCGCGCCGGGATGGCTCCGATCAAGTTGTTCTGACCGCCGGTTTCGGTGTCGAGGTCGCTCCCGGTCAGCCGATGACCGTTCGGCAATGGCCGGAGGAAAGAGTAAACGGGCTGTTGAGCCGCTTCGGACGATGAAACCAAACCTTCCGGTCTGGGTTGTCGCGCTGGTTTTGCTTGGCGGGATGATTTGGGCAGGGTCCCTCGCAAGGGGCCACCTCTCCGGCACGGCTAGCGTCATTGATCGTTTCGAAACGGTGTTGCTCGACCTCAGAATATCTCTGACCGGTCATCGCCCGCCGCCGCCGGAAATCGTCATTGTTGCAATCGACGATCAGACCGTTTCATTGGCGGGGCAGTACCCGTTTCCCAGGAGCCGCCTCGCCGCGTTGATCGACAAAATCAGGGAGGCGGGCGCCAAAGCACTTGCCGTCGACATTCTTTTGTCCGGCGCTTCGGACAGCGCCGAGGACGGGCCTTTGGCAGAAACCATCGGTGCGATCCCGACGGTGGTTGCGGGCGCCGGTCAAGCTGCCGAGGCGCAGCTTACGACGGGCTTCGTGCCAATCATCGATACTGTATTGTCCCCGGTACCGGCCGTCGTTGACGTTGCCTCCGTCGGCCTTGCGAACATTGTCACCGACAGCGGAGGAACGCCGCGCCACATACCGCTGTTGTTTATGACGCCGGACGGACTGCAACCGTCCTTCGGCCTTCGGGCATTGGGCGTTTACCTCGATGAGACGCCGCGGATCACCGAAACAGGACTGCGCTTTGGCGAGCGAACCCAAACTCTGGACCTTGGGTGGCATTTGGCGCTGAATTACTATGGTCCGGGCGGCACCATCCCGACCGTCAGCGCCACTAGCCTGCTGGACGATGATCCCGACGCCAAGCCGGCGCTCGCGGATCGGTTGGTCGTCCTCGGCGTAACGGCCACCGCGATCGGCGACCGGTTCAGCACACCGTTTGATCCGGTCATGCCCGGCGTGGAGGTGCAGGCAACCGGAATGGCAAACCTTATGGACGGCTCACCGCTTGTCCGGGATTCGACAACCCGCATCGTGGACGGCGCGGCTGCACTGGCAATCACCCTGCTGGGGCTGGCCGCAGTCGTTGTCCTGCCTCTGGCCCGGGCATCCATATTGTATCTTCTCCTTCTTGCCGGCTGGCTGGTCGTCGTCACCGTCTTTTTTGTTCATGGACAATGGCTGAACGGTGCGCTGCCTTTTGCGGCGAGCCTGCCGCCCGTCATCGGGCTGATGATCGCCCGGCAGATTTCCGATCGTTATCAGGCGCGGCGCCTGTTGCGGGCGCAGGAGGCGTTGAGCCGGTTTCAGTCCCCGCTGCTGGCTGGGCGCATTGCGGACGATCCGACCTTCCTCTTAACGCCAAAAGAACAAAAAGCCGCCATCCTGTTCCTCGATCTCTCCGGTTACACGGGCCTCAGCGAACGCTTGGGTGCCGTCAAAACACGCGATTTCCTGAAGGAATTTCACACCCTCCTGGTCAACGTCGTTGTCGCCGAGGACGGCGTCGTCCTCGACTTCATGGGAGATGGTGCGATGGTCGCTTTCGGCATTCCGGAAACAAGCCGGATGGACCCGGTCAACGCATACCGTTGCGCTTTTTTCCTTGAACAGGCGATCACCGCGTGGCTTGAGGGCTCGGGAATGAAGGGCCAGATCGGCCGCGTCCGAGTGGGCGCCCATTGCGGGCCGGTCGTTTTGTCCCGTCTGGGTCACGACAGTCAGCAGCAGATTGCTGCAACAGGAGATTGTGTGAATGTCGCGAGCCGGTTGCTGGAGATCGCAAAGGACCATGGCGCTTCCGTTGTCCTATCCGCCGACCTTATCAACGCGGTTGAAGACGTCACAAAAGACCGCGCCTCCGTGCCAAGGCTGGAGACCGTTGCCATAAGGGGGCGCCAGGAGCGTGTGCGGGTTGGGCTGTGGAAGGCCGGCGAAGCGACGGAAAACCGCGAACGATTTCATGAAACGCTCTTCATGCGGGAAAATTGACACGGCAGTTTTCAGCTTGTTCTGTGTGACTCCCGGCTACTGAGTGGCCGATCGCGGAGATGGCCCGGCGAACTGATCCACATGGATATCAAGAAGCTCGGCTGCTTCACGCGGGTCGGCCACCGCATCACCGGCGACCGGCATGGCCAATCCAACGCCCGCGGCATCGGCTGGGAGTTTGTCCACGTGGCCATTGACGACCATTCCCGGCTGGCCTTCAGCCAGGTGCTCGACAGCGAAACGAAGGGCTGTGCCGTCGCGTTCCTGAAGGCCGCCGTCTCCTGGTACAAGCGCCACGGTATCACCATCGAACGGGTGATGACCGATCGCGGCTCATGCTATCGCTCAAAGGCCTTCAACAAAGCCTGCAAGGCGCTCCGCATCCGCCATATCTACACCAAGCCTTACACGCCGAAAACCAACGGCAAGGCGGAACGCTTCATTCAATCGTCCCTGCGCGAGTGGGCCTACGCAAAGGCCTATCCAACGTCACAACACAGAAGGGCCGAACTGCCCTCCTGGCTGTATCATTACAATTGGCACAGACCTCATGCCGGCATAAACAGACGAACACCCATCAGCAGATCAGCGTTGGATGTGAACAAACTCATGAGACTCCACAGCTAGTCGCCAGCATCCTTGGAGGCGGCGGCCCGGTTGCGGGCGAGGAACCAGACCACCGAGGCCGCCGACAACAGCAGCAGGGCCATCGCGACGGGGTATCTGATGATCTGCAGCGGATCGCCGTCGGTCAGCGCCAGCATCTGCGAGATCGAGATCTCCAAACGCGGACCGAGAAAGAACGCGATGATGAAGATCACCAGCGAATAGCCGAAAGCCGACATGAGGTAACCGATCACCGCAAAGACCAGCATGACCGCAACGCCAAACAGTCCGCTGGTGGCCATAGAGACTCCGACGATGCACAGCAGCAGGGCGGAGGAAAAGATAATCGATTCCGGCGCGGCCACCACCCTGACCCAGATGCGCAGGCCGACCTGGCCGATGCACAGATTGATGATGTTGGCCATGATCATGGCACCGAACAGGCCGTAGACGAGCCGCCCCTGGTTTTCGAACAGCAACGGGCCGGGCTGCAGGCCGTGGATCATGAACGCGCTGATGATGAGGGCGGCACCGACACTTCCCGGAATCCCGAGCGTAAGAAGCGGAATGAGGTTGGCGCCGACAACCGCCGAATTTGCGGATTCGGCAGCGGCAATGCCTTGGATGTTGCCCTTGCCGAAACTCTGCGGGTCCTTCGACGAGGCCTTGGTGAAGGCATAGGACATGAAAGCCGCCGCCGTCGAGCCGATCCCCGGCAGCGCGCCGAGAATGGTGCCGGTCACCGCGCCGCGAAGCAGCGTATAACGGCAGGACCAGTATTCCGCCCAGGTCACGCGCCGGTCTTTCGGATCGCCTGTGTCCTTGAAGTCGATGGCCGATTTGACCGCGCCTTTGCTTTCGGCCAGTCGTTTGAGGATTTCGGAGATGGCCAGCATGCCGATGGCGACCGACGCCAGAGGCAGCCCGTCATAAAGGTCCCACATGCCGAAGATGAGGCGCGGCGTATAGTTCTCCGGATCGCTGCCGATCGATGCGAACAGCAGGCCGAGCGCTGCGGCGATGATGCCTTTGATCAGCGATTCGCCGATAAGACCGGCGAGCACGGAGAAGGCGAAAATCATCAGGGCGACGATTTCGACCGGCCCCATGCGCAGGGCAAGAATGGCAAGCGGCGCTAACACCGTGATCAGCACGATGTCGCTGAACGTGTCGCCCGTCACCGAGGAAAACAGCGCCATCTTGGTCGCTTTCAAAGGTTTTCCCTTCCTGGCAAGCGGATAACCGTCAAGCGCGGTCGCCGCTGCGTCGGGTGTTCCGGGCGTGTTCATGAGCACGGCCGGTACGGCGCCGCCGACCAGTCCACCCTTGTTGACGCCGACCAGAAAGGCGATCGCCGGCAGCGGGTCGAGGGAGAAGGTGAAGGGGATCGCGATCGCCATGGCCATCACCGGGCCGATCCCGGGCACCGCCCCGACGAACTGCCCGACAATCACGCCGAACAGGACGAAGAAGAGATTCATCAGCGAAAAGGCGTCTCCGAAACCAGCGAAAATGACAGACAGGTCAACCATGATCGAGGCCGTTCACGGCAATGCCCGGTCGAGCAGTTGGGTGACGAAAAACCAGATCGCGCCGGGCACCGCGACCACGCCCGCGGCCAGCCAGAGCGGCCTTCGTTCTCCAATCATCAGCATGAGGAGCAGCGCCAGAACCGGCGCCACATAGATGAAGCCGAACCAGGTCATGGCGTAGACCGCCGCGCCGATGATCGCCACATAGATCCCGGTCAACGCGAAATGACGCCAGTCCGGAGGCCGGTGCCCGGTCGGCTTGAACATCAGCAAAACACCGCAGATCGCGATGACGATTGAAATCGCGTTGGGCAGGGTGTCCGGCGCTAGATTCCCGCCGTCCACCTGTTCGACATATGTCGGAATGACAAGAAAATACATCGCCAGGCCGAACAGCACAAAAAAAGCGCCCGTTGCCCTGTCTGGGGATGTCATGCGGCCCTCCCGACCAAAACCGGCCCCGCCGCCAAAGCGGCGGGGATCTTGGTTTATTTCTGGAAAAGCACTCTGACGTTGTCCAGACCGCTAGCCAACATTTCTTTCGTGCCATCCGGGCCGAGGTTCAAAGGTCTGCCCTTGGTGGCATTCGCAACGATCTCCGCCATTTCCGGCGACTGCATCGCCTCGTCGATGGCCGCACTGATGGCCTGCACGGCGTCGGGCGACGTTCCCTTCGTGGTCGCCAGGAAAAAATATGGATCGACATAGGCCTTGACGCCGGACTCGGTGAATGTCTTGACGTCCGGCTCATAGCTCAGGCGCGCCTCATTGGCGCTGGCAATGACTTTCATGTCGCCGGACGCGGCGTAGGGAAGATGTTCGCCCGAGCTGAAACCGGCCAGCACCTGGCCACCGAGGATCAGCTTCATGGTTTCCGCGCCGCCCTTGGTCGAAACCATGTTGAACTGCGCGCCGGTTTCGCGCGCCGTCACATCCATCAACAGCTTCTGCGGTGGCGCACCGAAGGCGATCGGCAGGTTGCCCTGTTCCTTTGCATAGGCGATCAGGCCTTCCAGATCGTCGAACGGCGCGTCCTTACTGGCGACCAACGCCAGCTCGGCTTTCGATATGGTGCCGAGATAGTCAAAGCTGTCGAGATCGAATTCGAGCTGGTCGCCGCGGTTCACCAGATTGACGAGGATCGGCATGGTGACGCCGAGGCCGATGACATTGCCCCGTGGCGGCATCTTGGAAATGCCGGTGAACATGGCAACGCCGCCGCCGCCGGTCCTGTTTTCGGCGACGATGTTCCAGCCGGTCTGGTCTTCCATCACCTTGGCCAGGACGCGACCCATGGTGTCTGTCGAGCCGCCGGCGCCGAAGCCGATCTGCAGTTTCAGGGGACCGGACGGTTTCCAATCCTCCGCATTGGCAATCCCGGCGGCCAACAGGGCTGCCCCTGCGACAATGCCGGCGACGATCCGTTTGAGCTTCATGATGATTCCTCCCTTTTGAAGCATGTGCCGTGAACAAGGTTTTTCAGGCGGGTTCCACCGCCTTTTCGGGCCGACGTTCGGAAACACGGTTTGCCGCCGTTGCAATCCGCTCCGCCATGGACAGAAACAGTTTGAGTTCGTCCTCCGACAAGGCCTGGTCAACGGCGTCGCAATAGACCGTGACGGAGGGAAGCAGCCGCTCGAACTCACCGCGGCCTTTGGCGGTGAGAGAAAAACGGCGCGACCGCTTGTCGTCGTCGCAGCGCCGTGACGCAATCAGCCCGTCGCCTTCCATAAAAGCCAGCGACCGGCTGATCTGGCCCTGTTCGATCTTGGTGAAATCGACCAGTTCCTTCTGGGTGATTTCGCCGCACGAGGCCAGTCCGACATAGATGCGCCAACCCGGCAGTCCGATTCCAGCCTGCTGGTTCAGCAATTCGCCGAGTTCGCTGCGCAAAAGCCGCGACAGACGGTGGGTCGCCATGGAGATAATGCTGGCGCCTGGCGGCACAAATTCCAGATCCAGAAATCCGCTGCTCATCGCCGTCTCATTGACAAACACCATTTCATCCTTTCTATAGGAAGCGTCATTAGATGACAAGTCATGGAAATTGACCGTGCTCGAGAGCCTGACCAATCCGCCACCGCCGCGCATTCTGCAACTGGCGCAGGAATTCGCCGCAGACCCGCGGCCGGGCAAGATCGATCTGGGCATCGGCGTCTATCGTGACGCCGCCGGCAGGACAGCCGTGCTGGACACGGTCAAGGCCGCCGAACGGCGGCTCCTCGCCGATCAGCAGACCAAGACCTATGTCGGGCTGCAGGGTGACCCAGAATTCTGCCGCGCCGGAGCTGATCTGGTGCTCGACGGTTCGGTCGAACCAAAGCGGCTGGCCAGCATCCAGACACCCGGTGGAAGCGGCGCCCTGCGGTTGTTGTTCGATCTGGTAAAGAGCGCGACGCCCGCGGCCACCGTGTGGCTACCCTCACCCAGCTGGGCGAACCATGAACCGACCCTGAAGCAGGCGGGCCTGTCGATCGGCACCTATCGCTATTTCGACCGGTCGACACAAGCGGTCGATGTCGACGGCATGCTGGAAGATCTGGCGTCGATCCCGCGTGGGGACACCGTTGTCCTGCATGGCTGCTGCCACAATCCGACCGGCGCAGATTTGACCGCACGGCAGTGGGACCGTGTCGGCGCGTTGCTGCTCGACCGTGGCCTGCTTCCGCTGGTCGACATGGCCTATCTGGGATTTGGCGGCGGGATCGATGCGGATGCCGACGCCGTGCGAAAACTCGCGGGCACGCTTCCGGAACTGCTGCTGGCGATGTCCTTTTCGAAAACCTTTGCGATCTATCGCGAACGCACCGGACTGGCCGTGGTTGTTGCCGCAGACGCAGCCGCCGCAACAGCTGCATCCGCAACAATGAAGAATCTCGCACGCGGCAACTACTCCATGCCACCCGATCACGGCGCGGCGATCGTGCGCACGATCCTTTGCGACGAGGATTTGAAATGCCAGTGGCTGGCCGAACTGCAAACGATGCGCCGCCGGGTCGCGTCCATGCGCCGGGAACTTGCAACCCAACTGCAGAGACAGACGAACGGGCACCGTTTCGATTTCCTCGCCCGCCAGACCGGAATGTTCTCGCTGCTGGGTGTCGGCCCGGATGCGGTCACCCGTCTTCGGGAAGACCATGCGATCTATGCCATCGATGATGGCAGAATCAATGTCGCAGGCATCCAGGCCGGCGACATCGAGCCGCTTGCGGCCGCCATTGCCCGGGTCCTCGAATAGAACAGGAAAGGCACGTCAATGGGTTCCACCGTCGCCGACCTGGTGGTCGACAGCATGATCGCCAATGGCATCGACCATCTCTACTGCCTGCCGGGTGTCCAGAACGATCCGCTGTTCGACGCGCTCTATGGCCGACAGGATGTCATCCGGCCGGTGCATACGCGCCATGAACAGGGCGCGGTCTATATGGCGCTCGGCGCCGCGCTGGCGACCGGCAGGCCGCAAGCATTCGCGCTTGTGCCGGGCCCCGGCTTCCTGAATGGCTGCGCCGCACTGTGCACGGCGCAGGCACTCAACGCGCCGATCTTTGGACTGGTCGGGCAGATTCCGTCGCGTGCGATCGGCAAGGGGTTCGGACTGCTCCACGAAATCGACGGTCAGTTGGAGACCTTCAAGACGCTCACCAAACATGCGGAGCGGGTAACCGACGGCACCGCCGCGGCCGACCGGATCAACAGGGCTTGGGCCGCGCTCCGATCGGGACGCCCACGGCCCGTCGGGCTGGAGATTCCGGTCGATGTCTGGCGCCAGGAAACCGGCCATGATCGCGGCGCGCCGGCTGTCGTCGAGCCCGCGCCGACTGCAGCCGATCCCGCGCACATCGAGCGGGCCGCAACCTTGATCGCGACCTCCAGGCGCCCGTTGATCGCCGTCGGCTCGGGCGCTCAGGATCACAGCGCGGGCGTCCGGGATCTCGCGTCCGGGATCGGCGCCGGCGTGATGGCGTTTCGCACCGGCCATGGCGTGATGGATTCGCGCGATCCGCTCTCGATCACCATGCCGGTGGGCCATGCGCTCTGGCGGGACTGCGATCTGATCATCGGGCTTGGCACGCGTTTGACCGCGCAAAAGCTCGACTGGGGTGTCGACGAGCACCTGAAGATCCTGCACATCGATGTGGACGGGGCCGTCCTTGACCGGATCACGCCGGCGACGGTGGGTATCCAGGCCCATCTCGGCGCCGCGCTGCCGGCACTCAGAAACGCCCTCGGAGAACAACCGGACCGTTCGGACTGGATGAGCCGTATTGCCGAGGAGAAGGAGCGATTCAAAGCCGAGATCGCGACGGAGCTGGCCCCCCAACTCGGCTGGCTGGAAGCCATCCGCGACGCGCTCCCGGACGACGGCATCTTCGTCGACGAACTGACCCAGATCGGCTATGTTTCGCGTTTTGCGTTTCCTGCCTACGCGCCGCGCACTTTTCTGTCGACCGGCTATCAGGGCACGCTCGGCTGGGGCATCGCCACGGCGCTTGGCGCGGCGCATGCGCGGCCCGACGTGCCGGTTGTTTCGATTGCCGGCGATGGCGGGGCGATGTTCACGATTTCGGAACTGGCAACGGCCGCTCACCACGACATCCCGCTCAATGTCGTGGTCATGAAGGACAACGCCTACGGCAATGTAAAGAGCATCCAGCGCGACAATTACGGCGGGCGCTACATCGCTTCGGATCTGACCAGTCCGGATTTCGTCGGGCTCGCCAAAAGCTGCGGCGTGTCCGCCGCCCGGGCCGAGACCCCGGAGGCGCTGTCAGACGAATTGCGCGCGGCGATCGCCCATCCGGGTCCGAACCTCATCGAAGTGCCGGTGGGCGCTTTTCCCTCGCCCTGGCGTTACATCCGGTTGCCGAGAGTTCGCGGAGCCGGGGGAAGCGGTCGCGGCTGACGGAGGAAGGAAGCATCCCATGCACGTCGCCCTCGATGCATTGCAGGCCCTGCTCGGCGGGAAAGGGCTTATACCCGGTCCGGAGGCTGCGGATTATGCCACGGACGTCGCCGGACGGACCGCTCCGTGCCTCGCGGTCCTGCGTCCCGCCTCGACTCAAGAAGTCTCCGAAGCCATTCGCATTTGCGCCGAACACCGGCTGGCCATCATCCCGCAGGGCGGCAACACCAATGTCTGCGAAATGACGGTACCGGAAACCGGGCGCGACACGGTCATCCTCAACCTCAGCCGCATGAACCGTATCCTCACCGTCGATCCGGCCCGCTCCACGATTGCCGCAGAGGCCGGTTGCACGATTGAGGCCTTGCAGGAGGCCGCGGCGGAAACTGATCGGCTTTTTGCTCCGGACTGGGGCGCGCGCGGCACTGCACAGGCGGGCGGCGCGGTGGCGACCAATGGCGGCGGGCAGAATGTCTTCCGCTATGGCACCACCCGCGAACAGGTGCTGGGCATGGAAGTCGTTTTGCCGGACGGCCGTATCTGGGACGCGATGCGTTCGCTGCGCAAGGACAATGCCGGCTATGATCTGAAACAGCTCTTCATCGGTTCGGAAGGCACGTTGGGAATCATCACCAAACTGGTGTTCAAGCTGCACCCGGCGCAGCCGGTGACCAATTCGATGATGGCGGTGCTGACCGACCAGCGTTTCCTGATCGACACCCTGAACCTCGCCCGCGGGATCGCTGGCGACCGGCTTGTCGCCTTCGAGCTCCTGAATGGGATCGGCGTGGAGAAAGCACTGGAACGCTACCCCGATCTCAAGCGCCCTGTTGCGACCCGCGCCGACTGGTATGTGCTGATCCGCCTGGCCGGCGCCGAGCCGGTGGATGACACGCTTGCCAGGATCTTCGAACAGGGGTTCGAAAGCGGGATGCTGGCCGACGCGGCGATGGCCCAGAGCGTCGAGCAGGAAAAGAATCTCTGGGAGATCCGCGAACAGATGATCCCGATGCAGTATTTCAAGGGGCGCACGCAGTGCAAATGGGATGTCTCGGTGCCGATCGACAGGATTGCTGAATTCCTCTCCCGCGCCGAGGCCATTGCCGCGCAACATCAGGCCGGCGCGGTCTCCTATGCGGTCGGCCATGTCGGCGACGGCAACATCCACTACAGCATCTTCCCGGAAGGCGATCCGGGTCCGGACATGGACCGTCTCGTGCAAACCTACATTACCGAGATCGACCGTTTGATCTGGTCGCTTGGCGGTTCGATCGTCGCCGAACACGGCGTGGGCAAAGCCTTTGTGGACAGGATGCCGGGCCAGAAATCAGCCGTCGAATATGAGATGATGCAAAACATCAAGGCGCTGTTCGATCCGCAGGGCATCATGAACCCCGGGAAACTCTTGAACGCGCGCCATTGACGGTCTGCGTGCCCGATCTCCGCCGAAACACGCAATCATCCGTCAAGCGGCGTTGGCCTGCAACGGCATCCACCCGTCGAACCAGGACAGCATGTCTGCCGGATGATCGGCGAACCAGTTGTAGCCGTCAAAGCGATGCGTCGGCTCTTCCAGCCAGAGCATCTCCTTTTCCGTCGGGATGTTCTCGTAGACCCGGTTGACGAAAGCCAGATCGGTCCACGGGTCCTTGCGAGCTTGGACAACGCGCGTCGGCACACAGACCTTCCTCGCCGCATCGGCAATCGGGGCATCGAGCGAGATACCCCCGGTATGCGCCTTGAAATGCCGCTCGGCGGCATCGAAGAGGCCGCCTCTGATGCCATAGGCACGCAAGAAAGAGCCGTTCGGCAAGGGCTGCAGCGCGACCATGGCCTTCACGCCGGCCTTCATGAAGACGTCGGCGTCCTCATCCATGGCGCAGAACGTGGCGTTCGCACCCATGCAGTAGCTTAGAAGACCAATCGGTTTGCCGGCTGTCGCGGGATCGGCGGCGACAAACTCAACGGCCGCCATAACGTCCCAGCGCTCGTCGACACCGCCGGTTCCGACCCTCAGCCTGCTCTTGCCGCTTTCGCCGTGATTGCGAAGGTCATACATCAGCACCGCACAACCCGCATCGGTCAGTCGTTTGGCGACCTTTACGAATTCGATCTCCTTCCTGTAGGGACGCGTCATCAGAGGCTGGTGTTTGACCTGATAGCCGAACCGGTTGGCCCGATACCCGAAATGGGTCATGACAATGACCCGCCCGGCGATTTCGTTGAGCAACCAGCCGGACAGTGTGACGCCGTCCCGGGTGCCGAAGGTCACGTCCCGATAGTCGACGCCATAATCCTTCGGCGTCATCGGGATGGGCTGCTCCGCCGGATGAAGCATCGTGTTCGACAGAAAACGGCCGATGGCATTGCGAAACATCTCTCTTCCTTTCCAATGGTCGATTGAGGCGGATCAAGAGCTCAACAACTGATCGAGAAACGCCTGCCGCGGCATCGACTGCAGCGCCGCTACCAGGGCCTCGCCGTCCGGCCCGACCACGTTTCGGAACGGTACTTTCGATGTGACGCACTCGAAGATCCTGTCGGCGACCATAGTGGCGCTCGGCGCATTGGCATACATGGCGTCGATACGCTCCTGGACCATCGCATTCAGCGCATCGGCATAGGGATTGAGCTGGTTATCGATCTCCGCCGTCCCGTTCCTGTTGGCGGCGGTGAAACCGGTTTTGAAAGCACCCGGCGCCACCGAGCAGATCCTGATGCCGAGCCCGGCATATTCCATCGCCATACTTTCGGTCAGGGCTTCCAGCGCAAACTTGGTCGCCGCATAAATGCCGCTGGTGGGGCCCGAGATGATCCCGGCGATGGATGTGATGTTGACGATGACGCCCGCGCCCTGCGCCCGAAACTGCGGCAGGATGGCGCGGCAGACCGAGAGAACACCGAAGACATTGGTCTCGAACATCGAGCGGATCTCTTCGTCCGTGAACTGCTCGAACATGCCGTGACCGCCATGGCCGGCATTGTTGACGACAGCATCGATCCCGCCGAAACGCGCATTCGTCGCGGCGATCGCATCGGCGATGGAATCAGGACGCGTCACGTCAAGCTGAATGACGGCGACGTTGTCCAAGCCGGTCAATTCCGTCTCCTTTTGCGGCGAGCGCATCGTCGCGGCGACGTTCCAGCCCTCGGCCTGGAATTTGCGTGCCGTGAGTTTTCCGAATCCGGATGAGGCGCCGGTGATGAGAACGGTCTTCGTCATGTTGTAGTTTTCCCGATGCTGGTTTTGGACATTATGGACATTTTTCGTTTTATTGTCTATTTTGACATTTGGCGTCTGATTGTCAATATGTCGCTATGAACAAAAGAGACGAAAAGATCATCGAGGCCGCCATGCGCCTGTTCTCGCGCTACGGCGTGAAGCGGACGAGCATGAACGATATCGCCGCCGAGGCCGCCATCGCCCGTCAAACGCTCTACAACGCGTTCTCAAACAAGGACGAGGTTTTGCGTGCGACCATCCGGTTGTTTAGCGACCGTACCGTCGCGGAGATCGAGCGCAAACTGCCCGAGAAAGGGAAGCTGGGAGAACAGCTCGATCTGGTTTTCAGACACATGACGCTGGAGCCCTATGACCGGTTGAACGCCTCCCCCAATGCGGAGGACATCGTCAGGGGATTCGACGCTTCCAGCCAGGAAGAGATCGCGGCCGCGGATGAGCGGTTTCGCGCGCTCATCGAGCGGTTGCTCGCCCCTTTCGAAGCGTCCATCGAAACAGCCGGCCTGACGCCGAAGCAGTTGTCGCGGTTCGTTCAGGTTTCGGCGTCGGCCGCCAAACACAGTGCCCGCAGTCGCGCAGACCTTCTGAAGCTGCTCGCTGCGCTGAAAATCGCCGTGTTGAAGGTGGCAGACGGATCGTGAACCGGGACATATCCAATCGAAAGGAGTCCGATCGCCATGGGATTTGCCTCCGGCTTCCGGCGGGCCAATTGACTCTCGCATGCGTCACTTCTAAAAATGGACAATCGTCCATTTTATAGTGCGGCTGCTGCGGCGGCATCGGCTCGAACGGAGCGTGGAAGAGGCTTGATGCCGGCATGACCGCTGCACTTCAGCCGGGCGGGATTTATCATGCCTCGCTCCGCCTCTCGAAACACCGATCAGCGTGGATATGTCAATGATCGAGACAACGCATCGCAAAGCACGCGGGAAAGCGGCGGGACGGGCCGGCAGATTGAAGGCGCGCCGATCCTCGGAACCGTCCAAGGCCATCTGGCCGGGGGTCTCCGGCGGCCAATATCGGCCATTGACATCGGCCGACATGACGAAAGTGCATCACGCGGCGCTGACGATCCTGGAGCGGGCGGGCATCGGTGACCCGATCGAGGAGTTGTTGGACATCGTGCTGCCCAAGGGCGCCTTCCTGAACGAACACGGCCGATTGTGTGTTCCGCGGGCGCTGATGGAGGATCTGATCGCGGGCGCCGCAAACGAATATGTCGTCCATGCCCGCGGAGGCCGTGCCGGCAAGGATGATATTCACTGCACGAAGAACCGGGTCTATTTCAGCAATTCCGGCACCGCCGTCACGACGTTCGATGCGAAGACGCGGACGTATCGCCCCTCGACGATCCTCGACAATTATGACTTCACGCGGCTCGTCGATACGCTCGACAATATCAACATGACCGGCGCCACGGTGCTGGCGACGGACATCGCCGACGATTTCGAGCACGACATCAATATGGTGTACGCGCTGCTGACAGGCAGCGAGAAACCGGTATGCCTGTCGTTCCGCTCGCGCGACCATATCAAGCCTGCCATCGAACTGTTCGATTTCGCGTCCGGCGGGGAAGGTGCGTTCCTAAACAAGCCATCGGTCATCTTTGGCGGCTGTCCGATCGTCTCGCCGCTGCGCTTCGGCAGGGAAAACCTCGAAACGCTGATCGAGGCAAGCCGCCTGGGACTGACGAGCGACATTGCCGTCGCGCCGCAGTCCGGCGCCACGGCGCCGGCGCCGCTTGCCGGCACCCTGGCGCAGGTGATCGCCGAAACGCTGGCCTGCCTTGCGATTGTTAATCTCATTACGCCCGGTTGCCCGATGAGTTTTGCGGCCTGGCCGTTCATCACCGATCTGAGAACCGGTTCGTTTACCGGCGGCAGCGGTGAGCAGGCGCTGATCTCGGCGGCGGCCGTGCAGATGGGCAATTTCTATGACCTTCCCAACACCATCGGTTGCGGCATGACCGACGCCAAGATCCCAGACGCGCAATACGGGATCGAGAAGGCGCTGTCCTTCACTCTTGCCGCCCATGCCGGCGCAAACCGTCTTTGCGAGGTCGGCGGCATGATGGGCAGCCTCATGGGTTGCAGCTTCGAATCGATGGTCATCGACAATGAGGCGATCGGCATGATTGCCCGCACCCTGCGCGGCATTGAAGTGAGCGACGACACGCTCTCTCTCGACGTCATCAACGAATGCGCCGTCAATCCGGGTCATTATCTCGGCAACGCGCAGACATTGCATGTCATGGAGAGCGAATATGTCTATCCGGGCCTAATGGACCGCACGCCGACCGATCAATGGCAGGAGGAAGGCTCTTTGGACCTGTTTGAGCGCAGCCGCGTCCGGGCAGCCGAACTGCTCGCAACGCATTATCCGAATTATCTGGGCGAGAAACTGGACAGCGCGGTCAGAGCGCGGTTCCCGATACGGATTTCCAAATCGGACATGACAGCGGCATCGAATCGCTGGTGATCGGTGGGCAGGGTCGCGCCCCTGCAACCTACTGTCTGTTCGGCTTTGACGTGACGGCGCCGTCCAGGTCGAAAAATCCGGGAAACAGGGCCGCAAGGAAGCGAAAAATGGTGCGCACGGCTGCGTCGCGGTCAAAGGAGCGCGGATGCAGCAGAAAGTCCGCCCACATGCCCTCAAGCAGCGCCAGCGTGCCGTTCGTCGCATCCTTGGCGGCCGTTTCCGGTTCGCGGACACCCGCCTGCCTGGCTATTTTCAGGAACGCCTCGAAGGCGAGGTTCCGGAGCCGGGCGTCCCGTGTATCGCTATAGGCGGCGATCGCTGCCCGTTCGCGGGACTCGCCCCGGAACGCATACCATAGACTGACGGTCCTCTCGTTCAGCACACCCTCGCTGAGATCGCTTCGGATGATCGCCTCGACATTCTCCTGCGGCTCGGACCCGGCACACTCCAGGAGCTCGTTCAGGCTGTCATAATACTGGGCGCGTGAATATTTCGCGGCCTCCTCGACCAGCACATCCTTGCCGCCAAAATGCAGATGGATCATGCCCCGCGACAGCTTGGCGCGGTCGATGATCTCGCTCACCGATGTCTTGGCAAATCCGATTTCGGCAATGGAATCCAGCGTCGCCTCGATAAGCGCAACCCGGTTCTGCTGCTTCAGCTGTTGGCGCCGTCCGCTTTCCGACAATCCTGAACCTTCCTTTTCCAGTCTGATTTCACTGCTTTTTTTAGTGGCGTGGCGCAAAATCTCAAGTCTTGGCAATTTCCTGTTGACACAAACCACCCTCACAATCCACACTAAATGGACGATCATCCATTTTTCTGAAAGGAAGACCAGGCCCACAATAGCCGGACGGGAGGAAACCGGATTGCGCCTTAGGACCGAAGCCTCGAAAGGAATAGCCCTCAGCGCTCCAGCCTCGCTCTATGTCGGCCTTTTGGTCGCGGCGCCGCTGGGAATCCTAGTCGTCTACAGTTTCTGGACTCAGACCTATGTCGATTTCGACAGGACGCCGACCTGGGCGAATTATCTCGAGGCGGTTGAGGACCCGCTTGTTCGCTACCTGCTTCTGCGTTCGATCGCAATCGCCGGATGCGTCACCGCCGCGACGGTCGCTCTGGCCTATCCGCTCGCCTATTTCATCGCCTTCCGCACCCACAGGAAAACCCTCTGGCTGCTGCTGATCACCATTCCCTTCTGGAGCAGCTACCTGCTGCGGGTCTTCTCATGGAAGCTCATTCTCGGCTTCAACGGCGTCCTCAACAGCGCGTTGCTGTCTCTCGGCCTTATCTCCGAGCCGTTGACTTTTCTGCTTTACAACGAGTTCGCAGTGGTCCTGACGCTGGCGCACGCCTGGGCGCCCTTTGCCATTTTGCCGATCTATGTTTCGCTGCAGAAAATCGATCGCAGCCTGCTCGAAGCGGCCACGGATCTCGGTTCCGGAAAGCTTGAACGCTTCTTGCGGGTGACGTTGCCGCTGACCGTCCCGGGGATCATTGCCGCCTGCCTGATCATCTTCATTCCAACCGTCGGCGACTATGTGACACCATCCCTGGTCGGCGGATCCGACGGCAAGATGATCGCCAATCTCATCCAGGTCCAGTTCGGCGCGGCGAACAACTGGCCGCTGGGCGCCACCCTGTCGCTGATCGCCATGCTCTCCGTCGGCTTTGTTTCGATCGTCTTTGTCTTCGCGGTGCGCGGCCTCGGAGAACGGATACGATGAAAACACTATCGCGCCTTTTTCCGGGCCTCGGCACCTATGCGGTTCTTTATCTGGTGTTCCTATACCTGCCGGTGCTGCTGCTGCCGGTGTTCTCCTTTAATTCCGGCACGATCGTCGCCTTCCCGCTCGAAGGCTTTACCCTGAAATGGTACGCGCAGTTGGCCGAGGCCGACACCATGCTGCGGTCGCTGGGTAACAGCCTCATTGTCGGATCGGTCACCGCCGTGGCGAGCACCGCGCTCGGCCTCTTCGCGGCCCGCGCCTATGTGCGCTATCGCTTTGCCGGACGCGGTGCCTCGGAAGGGTTGGTGATGCTGCCTCTGGTCATTCCGGGCATCATTGTCGCCTCGTCGATGCTGGTGCTGTTCATCAGCATCGGCCTGCGGCCGTCGCTGACGACCGTCATTCTGGGGCACGTCTTCATTGCCCTGCCCTTTGCCGTATCGATCATGAAATCCGCCTTCGATGATTTCGACCAGTCGCTGGAGGAGGCGGCCTTCGATCTCGGCGAAAGCGTGTTCGGCACGTTTCGGCGGGTGACGCTTCCGATCGTGTCGCCGGGCATTATCGCAAGCCTGCTCGTCACGTTCACCGTGTCGTTCGACGAGTTCGTGCTGGCCTTTTTCCTGTCGGGCAACGAGCCCACCCTGCCCGTCTATATCTGGAGCCAGATCCGTTTTCCGGCCAAACTTCCCAACACGCTGGCGCTTGGCTCTCTCCTGCTGGCATTCTCGATCCTGCTTTTGCTGATCGCTGAATATTTCCGCCGTCGCGCCGGCAAGTCGACGGCTTGAACGATGGACGACAAGACCATGAGCGATCACAACATCATCGAACTGCGCGGAGTCGAAAAACGGTTTGGCGCCTTCATCGCCATTTCGGACCTCGATCTTTCGCTCAAAGCGGGCGAGTTCTTTTCCCTTCTCGGTCCCTCGGGATACGGCAAGACCACCGCACTGCGGATGATTGCCGGTTTCTACACACCCGAGGAAGGCGACGTGTTCATCGACGGGCAATCCATGCGCGACACGCCCGCCAACAGACGCCCAACCAACATGGTGTTCCAAAGCTATGCGATCTTTCCGCATCTTAATGTCGGTGACAATGTCGCCTTCGGCCTGCGCAAAGCGGGCCTCAGCCGTCAGGATATCAGGCAAAGGGTCGCCGAGGCGCTGGAGATGGTTGAACTCGGCGGTTACGAAACCCGCAAAGCCGACCAGCTTTCAGGCGGGCAACGTCAGCGTGTGGCGCTCGCCCGCGCGCTCATTCTTCGTCCGAAAGTCCTGCTGCTGGACGAGCCGCTTTCGGCACTCGACAAGAATTTGAGGGAATCGATGCAGCTCGAATTGCGCCGGCTGCAGCAATCGATCGGCATCACCTTCGTGATGGTCACCCACGATCAGTACGAAGCGATGACCATGTCGGACCGCATCGGCGTCATGCTGCGCGGAAAGCTGGTGCAGGTGGACCGGCCGGAGATCCTCTACGCGCAACCATGCAATCGTGAAGTGGCGTCCTTCATCGGCGGCATGAACTTTTTGCCCGCGCGGATCGACGGCGACATCGGCGAAGAGATGCATGCGAAGGTCGGCGGCTTCGGACCGATGACAATCGGCACGAATCCGAATGTGCGCCAGCACGGTCGCGAGCTGCTCGTCGGCGTCCGGCCCGAACAGCTGGAAATCGCCGCAAAACGTCCGCAGGATTATGACGCGACCGCCGAGGGCACGGTCAGCGACGTCGCCTTCTATGGCGAGAGCATTCACTACTATGTCCGCGTCGATGCCGTGGAGGACCCCATCGTCGTTGCCGTGCCCAACTATTTTCACACCGTGGACTATCGCCGCGGCGATGCCGTCTGGCTCGGCCTGCAGAACGCGTCGGTGATCGATCTGGGCAAGCACACACCCGAAGACGCAAACGGATAAATTGGAGGAAATGTCATGAAAACAACCGCATCCAGACTGCTGGCCGCCGCCGGCATGGCCGGCATGCTCCTGTCCGGACCGGCTTTGGCCGCCGGATCCGACCTGACTGTTTTCGACTGGTCAGGCTACGAGGACCAGGGCTTTTTCGGTTCCTATGTCGAAAAATACGGTGAAGCGCCGTCCTATTCGTTCTTCGGCAGCCAGGACGAGGCCTTCACCAAGCTGCGCTCGGGCTTTTCGGCGGATCTCGCGCATCCCTGCACCGACGCGCTGCGCAAATGGGTCGCCGCCGATCTGATACAGCCGATTGACCCGAACCGTCTCGAAAACTGGGACAAGCTGCTGCCGGCGATCAAGAATGTCGACGGCGTGGTCATGGACGGCAAGGTCTATATGGTGCCGTTCGAATGGGGCAATACGGGCCTGATCTACCGCACCGACAAGATTTCGCCGGACGACGTTTCCCTGCAATTGCTGGCCGATCCGAAATTACGAGGCAAGGTCGCCCTGCCGGACGGCGCGCCCACCGCCTACGCCATGGCCGCGCTTGCCACGGGCCTCAAGAACTACACCAACATGACGGATGCGGAATTTGAGAAGGCGTCCGACTTCCTGCGCTCGGTGCACCCGAATGTCCGCTTTTACTGGTCCGATGCCGGCCAACTCGACCAGGCCATGGCCAGCGGTGAAGTCGACATGGGCTGGGGCTGGAACCAGTCGGAGTTGAACCTGATCTGGAACAACACACCCGCCATCATGATGAAGGATGTCGACAAGGGCATTGCGACCTGGGTGTGCGGCTATGTGCACCTGACCAGCTCGACTCAGCCGGACGAACAAATCTATGACATGCTGAACGCGCTCAGCAGCGCCGACAGCGGCAAGTATATCCTCGAATCGTGGGGCTACGGCCACGCCAATGCCGAAGCGTTTCCGATGGTCGATCAAGCGCTGCTGGAGAGCTATGGCTTCCACAAGACCGACGAATTCTTCGAGGGCAGCCTGTTCTTCGATGCGGTCGAACCGAAGCTCGAAGCAAAAATGCTGAAGGAATTCGAGCGTATCAAAGCCGGCTTCTGATCCACACGCAATCGGTGGCGCCCGTCACCCAGGTTCTTCGGCTCGTCAATTCAAGGGGCATTGATGTCTGACAAAGACACCTATTCGATCCTGTTCGAGCCGGTCAAAATAGGACCGTTGACGGCGCGCAACCGATTCTACCAGGTGCCCCATTGCTGCGGTCTGGGGCACGTGCGCCCGCAAGCCCATGCCGCCATGCGGGCAATGAAGGCCGAGGGCGGCTGGGCGGTGGTCAGCACCGAGGAAACGGAGATCCACCCGACCTCGGATCTGTCGCCCTATGCGGAGCAGCGGCTTTGGGACGAGCGCGACATTCCGGCCCTGCGCCTGATGACGGACGCCGTGCACGGGAAAGGGGCGCTGGCCGCCGTCGAGCTGGTGCACAACGGCAGTCATGCCCAGAATCTTTTGACCCGTGCGCCATTGTTGGCGCCGTCGGACCGTTCCTTGGAGGTGGCTTATCCGAAGCAGGCCCGCGCCATGTCCAAGACGGATATCCGCGAATTTCGCCGCTGGCACCGCGCCGCGGCGCGGAATGCGAAACGGGCCGGTTTCGATATCATCTATGTCTATGCCGGGCATCGCATGACGCTTGCCCAGCACTTTCTGCTGCCGGAATACAATGATCGCACCGACGAATATGGCGGCAGTCTGGAGAACCGCGCGCGACTGATCCGCGAACTTCTCGAGGAAACCCATGAAGAAGTGGGAGACCATTGCGCCGTCGCCTTTCGTTTCGCTGTCGATGAAATGCTCGGCGCCGACGGCATGCAGGCGCAGGAGGAAGGCCGTGCCACCGTCGAGATGCTGGCTGAAATGCCGGACCTCTGGGACGTCAATGTCTCCGACTGGGCCAACGATTCGATAACGACCCGGTTCCAGCCCGACGAAGGCTACCAGACGCCCTATGTGGAATTCGTCAAATCGGTGACCACGAAACCGGTTGTCTCGGTCGGCCGGCTAACCTCACCGGATCTGATGGTCTCTATGATCAAACGCGGCGTCGTCGACCTGATCGGGGCCGCGCGGCCGTCGATCGCCGATCCGTTCCTACCGGAGAAAATCCGCACCGGCCGCGTCGCGGAAATCCGCGAATGCATCGGATGCAATATCTGCGTTTCCTGCGATTCACTCGGCATTCCGATCCGCTGCACCCAGAACCCGACCATGGGCGAGGAGTGGCGCAGGGGCTGGCATCCGGAGACGATCGCGCCGAAGAGAAGCGACACCAGCGCACTCGTTATCGGCGCCGGCCCCGCCGGGCTCGAATGCGCGATGCAACTGTCGCGGCGCGGCTACCGGGTGATTCTCGCCGAGGCCGACGACACATTGGGCGGCCGGGCGATGCGCGAGGCACGGCTGACGGGTCTTGCCGCCTGGCGGCGCGTCGCCGACCACCGGATCCATGACCTGCAGCAGCGCGCCAATGTCGAGCTGTTCCTGCAAAGCCGGCTGTCCGCCGATCACGTCGTGGAACTGTCGATTGCCAACGTCTTCGTCGCCACCGGCGCGCGCTGGCGGGCGGACGGGGTCGGCCGCAGCAGCCGCCGCCCTCCGGCGATTTCGGATACGACAGTCGTCCTGACACCCGATGACATCATGGACGGGCGCATGCCGGACAAAGGGCCGGACAGCGGGCCTGTGATGATCTACGATGACGATCAGGCCTATCTGGCGGGTGTCCTTGCCGAGCAACTTGCCAACGCCGGACATAGGGTCGTGTTCGTGACGCCGGCAAACATCGTCTCTCCTTTCACGCAATACACGCTGGAGCAGGAGCGCATCCAGAGCAGCCTTCTGGACAAGGGCGTGACAATCGTCACCGGGCACAAGCTGAGCGCGGCACGGGATGGGCGCTGTGACGTGCAGTGCGTCTACACCGACCGGATGCGCCAACTCGAATGCGCGACGCTGCTCACGGTCACCGAGCGGGTCCGCCAGTGCGGTTTGTTCGACGAACTGCAGCGCCTTGAGAACGCCGCTATCGAAACCATCGAACTCATCGGCGATGCCGCTTCGCCCGGCCTGATCGCGGACGCGGTCTATTCCGGCCATATGGCCGCGCGCCATTTCGAAGAGGATCCGCATATCGTCGCACAGCAGCTGTTTCGCCGCGAAATCGTATCCCTCGAAGACACATGAGACCCCACATGACGACGCCAGCGACACGGATAATCGATGAGATCCCGCGTGAACTGACCGAGGCGCACAGGGACGGCTTCGCCCTGCCCCGACCCTTCTACACGTCGCAAGCGGTCTATGAGAACGACATCAAAACCTATTGGAACGGCAGCTGGATCTGGGTCGGCCATACCAGCCAGATCGCCGAGCCCGGCGCTTTCTTTCTGTTCGACTACGGCCCGGAATCCGTGATCGTCGTGAGGGACCGGGAAAACACCATTCGCGCGCATCTGAATGTCTGCCGGCATCGCGGCTCCCGCGTCTGCGTGCGGCGGTCGGGTCGGGCAACGGTGTTCTCATGCCCCTATCACGCCTGGACTTACGAATTGAACGGCAGGTTGCGAGCCGCGCGCGCCATGGGCGACGGTTTCGACCCGGCAGACCATGGTCTCTTTGCGGTCCATGTGCGTGTTTTCCACGGGTTGATCTTCGTTTGCGTTTCGGATGATCCGCCGCCGCTGGACGCCGGGTTTGCGAAGCTGGCGCCGCTGGTGGAACCGTTCGATCTCGAAAACCTCAAAATTGCCCATTCCGAGACCTATCCGGTCCCGGCGAATTGGAAGCTGGCGCTGGAAAACTACATGGAATGCTATCACTGTGCGCCGTCGCATCGGGACTATTCCCGCTCCCACAGTCTCAAGGATCCGGACGAGATGAGCGCGCTTGCCGGACCGCTTTTGGAGAAGGCGGCCGAAGTCGGACTGCCGTCGGTTGCGTTAGACGAGACCGGCCGAGCGGCGGCCGATATTCACTACCGGCGCTATCCGCTCTTTCCCGGCTACAAAACCGGCAGCCGGTCGGGTGAGCCGGTCGCGCCGCTGCTTGGCAAACTGCGCGATTTCGACGGCGGCGCAACCGATATCCAGATCGGCCCCTTGAACAATTTCCTCGCCTATTCGGATCACGTCATGGGCTATCGCTTCATACCGAGAGGCGTACAGCAGACCGATATTCAAATCGTCTGGATGGTCAAAGCAGACGCGGAAGAAGGCCGCGACTACGACAAAGCCACCCTGACATGGCTTTGGCACGTGACGTCTCTCGACGACGAGCGCATCATCCGCCACAACCAGGAAGGGGTGAATTCACATGGTTTCGTGCCCGGCCCGCTCAGCACCATGGAATGGGGCATCGAAGCCTTCTATCACGGCTACAAGGATCTGATGACGCGCGGATGAGTCAAACAGACGCGCCAACCGCGCAGGCGTTTGCCCTCCGGATCGAAAACGCGCGGCATACCGCTCCCGAAGCCTGTTTTGACCGGCTTGCGGCACGATCGAAGGAAGACAGATTTGGCCCGTTCGATACCGCCATTCGCATCGCTACGTGCCTTTGAAGCGGCCGCGCGGCATTGCAGTTTCAAAAAGGCCGCAGAGGAACTGAATCTGTCGCCTTCCGCGATCAGTCACCAGATCAAGTCGCTTGAAGTCCATCTCGGCATCTGCCTGTTCCAGCGCACCGGCAATGCTCTCGAGATGACGGAAACCGCACGGTCTTACTGGAGCGAAGTGGCGGCGGCCTTGAACACACTCGAGGCCGCCTCCGCCCGTGTCGAAAAGGCGCGGGACGATGCCAGCCTGGTGATCAACCTATACCCATCGCTTGTCTCGACGTGGCTTCTGCCCGCTCTCGGCGCGTTCAAATCGAACAACCGCGATGTGGATATCCGCATCGTCTCATCGCTGGAGCCCATTCCATTCACCGGATCGGACATCGATGTGGCGATCCGTTATGGAGACCAAAAACCCGCGGATGTCATGAGCCGCTTTCTGTTTGCCGAAGACATCGTTCCGGTGTGCTCGCCCTCCTTTCTCGCCGCACACGGACCGTTCCACGACCCAGGCTCAATCCTCGGTTCCACGCTCATCTACTGCATCAACAATCCCACCGAGTGGAGCCAGTGGCTCGGTGCCGCCGGCCTTGCCGACATCGTGCCGACGCGGCGCATGGATCTCGACAATCGCGCGCTGGTCGTCGAGGCGGCACTGGGCGGGCTCGGCTGTGCCATGGCACGCACGCCCTATGCGGACCGGTTTCTTCAAAGCGGCGATCTGGTGATCCCGTTCGATTTCAGGTTCACCACCGGGATGAACTACTATCTCTGCTGGCCGGAACGCAAAGCCAGGTTCCGCCATGTGAAATCCTTTCGAAATTGGCTGGTGTCGGCGCTCGGGCAGGATCCTCATTGGACAGATGAAGGCGGCTCAACAGCAGGTGAAAAACGATCCGCCTGACCGTCGCGCGGATGTATCGACACGGACATCCGCCTCATACAGAGTCCAAGCCGTGTCGACAGCAAACGCCTTCCGCGAACCGGCGTATGATACGGCATAAGGCGATGTGAAACCCGAATGGCCTTGTCTTTCACCGCGTTTACAACCCGGACCGTTTATGCGGACATCCCCGAGGACGTGCGCCGCATCATGCGCCGCAGCCTTCTCGACACGATCGGTGTCGCGATTATCGGCACGTCGACCGAGAACGCGCGCATTGCACGTCGCTACGCAACCGAATTCTGGGGAGCGGCGGAGGGCAAAGCCGGCGCGCGCATGATCGCCGACGGCAGGCGCGTTTCACCGGCGGGAGCAGCCTTCGCCGGCGCTGTCACGATCGATTCCATCGACGCGCATGACGGCTACACGCCGGCCAAGGGCCATGCCGGCTCCGCCGTGGTGCCCGCCCTGCTCGCGATCTTCGACGCGCGCCGCGAAAACGGCTCGCCCCCCTCGGGACAGGATCTGATGGTCGGCCTCGCCCTCGGCTATGAAATCGGCTATCGCTGCGGCCTTTCCCACCATGCGATCCTCGGCGACTACCACACCTCCGGCGCCTGGAACGCGGTCGGCATCGCGTCCGTCGGCGCACGGCTGCTCGGCCTCGACGCCGACGGCATACGACATGCGGCCGGCATCGCCGAATATCACGGCCCGCGCAGCCCGATGATGCGGTGTATCCGATTTCCGACCATGCTTCGCGACGGCGTCGGCTGGGGCGCACCCACCGGCGTGTCCGCCGCCTACATGGCGGCACTGGGTTTTACCGGTGCGCCGGCGCTGACCGTCGAAGGAGACGAGGCAAGGCAACACTGGTCCGACCTCGGCGAGCGCTGGCGGGTCACGGGAACGCATTACAAACGCTATCCGGTCTGCCGGTGGGCACATCCATCGCTCGACGCGATCCGGGACCTGATGACGCAATACAACGTCACCCATCGCCAGATCGAGCGCATCCGTATCTGCACGTTCCGCTATGCGACGGAACTGGCCGGCGCCGATCCGAAAAACCTCGATGAACTGGCCTATGCCATCGTCTATCCCGTCGCGATCATGGCCGTAAGGGGTGCCATCGGCCGCAACGAACTGTCCGACGCGGTTTTCTTGGATGCCGACATTCGCCGCGTCGCGCAGGCAACGCAATTGACGGAGTCCCGGCACTATACGAAAATCTCAACCGACAAACGCTGGGCCGACGTGACCCTCACTCTCACAGATGGCCGTGTTCTGGAATCGGGACCGAGGACCCCCAGGGGAGACCCGGACGATCCGTTGTCAGATACGGAAATCTCTCAAAAATTCAATGCCTTCACCGAGGGATTGATCGACTCGTCACGCGCGCGGGCGTTGGAGGAGGCGTGCGCCCGGTTCGACACGCTCAACCGGTCGGAACTTGCCGATCTCTTCGACCTGATCTTCGACGCTGTCAACGAACGTTCGTAAAGCGGGCGGCAAACCGGTCGCTGAGAAACCCGCTTAGGCGGCGGCGCTCCCATAGGCTTCCTTGCGCTTGATGACAAACGCCTCCAACGCTTCGTCGACGGCCTTTTCGAGTGGCGGCTGTTCATACTCTTCGAGCAGCTGTTTCCAGACCGCATTGGCACGCCGCGTCGCGTCTTTTGCGCCCGCGTCGCGCCAGTTCTCGAAATTGTTCCAGTCGGAAACCAACGGCCGATAGAACGCGTTTTCGTAGCGCGCCATCGTGTGGCTCGTACCGAAGAAATGACCGCCGGGGCCGACCTCGGCGATTGTCTCAAGCCCGATCTCCTCCGCGCTGACCTCGAATGGTTCCATCCAGGCCGCGAACATCTGCAGCATTTCGGCGTCGAGGATCAGCTTTTCGAACGATCCCACAAGACCGCCCTCAAGCCACCCGGCCCCCTGATAGATGACACTCGCATGCGCCGTTATGGCGCTCCACAGGCTCATCTGGGTCTCATAGGCGGCCTGGGCGTCCGGTGCGCAGGACGTACAGGCATTGGACGAGCGCCACGGCAGGCCATAGAACCGGGCCAGTTGACCGGTGGCGGACGCCGCCTTGGCGAATTCCGGTGTGCCGAAGGTCGGCGAGCCCGATTTCATGTCCACCGCCATGGCAAAGGAACCGTAGACGAACGGACATCCCGACCGGATCGCCTGCACGAAGGCGCAGCCGGCCAGCGTCTCCGCATTCTGCATGGCGAGGGCCCCGGCGAGCGAGGCCGGCGTCATGGCTCCGGCAAGGGCGAACGGCGTAATGCAGATGACCTGCCCCGCCCGGGCCAGTTCGATGACACCCTGGGCGATCTCGCCGTCCAGGATCAACGGGGTATTCGTATTGGTGTTGCAATAATAAACCGGGTTTTCGGCGAGCCCGTCGTCGTCCTGTCCATGCAGGATCCTGGCGAATGCGATCGCATCGCGCGAGCGCTCGCGGCCGATGAAATTGGGTTTCCAGGGTTTGTCGAGATAGCGCGCGCAGGCCAGCGCGAAATCAAGATGTCGGGTCGATGGCGGCAGGTCGGTGGGCTCGATGGAGGCACCGCCCTGCAGGTGCAGGATATTCAGGCTTTGGGTCAGTTTGAGGAACTTGACCGTGTCCTCATAAACACCGGCCCTGCGGCCGTGATCGAGATTGGCGCCGAATGGCGGGCCGGAGACCGCCGAAAACATCACATGGCCGTTTCCGCCGGTCACGTTTCGCGCCGGATTACGCCCATGCACCGTAAAGGAGGACGACGCTTTGCAGACCAGCGCCATCACACCGTCCCGGTCCATGCGGACCCGCTCGCCGTCCTTGCTGACGTCGAAGCCCGCCTCCGCCAGAATGCGCCGGGCATCGTGGTCTTGAACGTCGATCCCAACATTTTCCAGAATGTGCATCGAGGCTTCGTGGATCGCTTCGACCTGATCCGCACTCAGACTCTCAAACGGCCTGTAGGGATTGCGCAGTTGCCGAAAGGCGGCCTGCTCGACTTTTGCGCCGATGCGGCCGCGGCGGTCTATCCGGGCACGTCTGGCCATTGCTGCGTTCAACCTGCATCCTGGCGTTTGGCTGCGCTGATGTTTCAGCGACCACACCGATATTTCAGCACAATCGCTGCAACCGCAAACGAATTGATTTCATATCCACGGTGAGATCGCCTCATCTGCTCCGAAATACTCAACCGCCGCGTCGAAATCAGAGCGGGAGGACCTTGGCCAGGACTGTCGGTCGGTCCGGCTTCTAAACGCGCGCCTTCTCAAACGCCGCCCATGCCTTTTCAAAGGCGGTGTAATCGAAGCCCGGTTCCCGCGCGGGATCGAGGACCAGCCGCCCGCTCGCCTGCATCCTGGCAATCGCGGAGACCGCCATGCATGTGGATATCCCTCATCTCATGATGCAGGCCGGTCGGAATCCGTTTCTGCCACAGACCGGTGCACATCTGGTCCAGCCCGGACCGATGACCGGGGATGGGCTTCTGTTCGCTGCCCAATCCGAGGCGGAGGCCGCGGCGACCTTTGCCGCCATCAATGCGATGATCCGCACCCTCGGCCAGTGGCAGTCCGGCCTGCCGCTCGAACAGGAACTGGCACTGGACTGGCACGACGATATGGTCTGGTGGGGACCGACGGGCATCGGTTCGGCTTACACGATCGAACGCTATGCCAGGCAGCATGCCGGCCCTTTACGCGCCTCCTTCGCCAACCGGTCGCCAACCGGACACATCTCCCGGCTGGCGGAGGAGCACTATGGCGGTTTCTTCGGCTGGCCGAACTTCACGGCCGAGCCCGTCGGGGGCTTCATGGGCATGCCCGCGACCGGCAGATCAGGCGAATTCCGGGTTACCGACATCTATCGCCGTGACGGTGGCAAGCTCGCCGAAAACTGGGTGTTCATCGACCTCTTGCGCTTCTGGAACCAGCAAGGGATCGACATCCTCGCCCGCCATCGGGGCCTGGACTGAATGATGCGGTGTCATCGTGACTCTTTCCGTGCGAACGATACTTTGAAAAACCCGCTTAAGGCAAATATTAGAGAAACAAATTTAAATTCAAAACCGCTGAGTGTTCCCTGCACAGCTTCATTGAAAAGTAATTTCTTTGATTTAATATAAGTTTTATCTATTAATATTAATTATTTCCAATTTATTAAGAAATTCATCGGCATTTCGCGCATCAAATTCTGTTACTTCGCCCGATATGTCGAATTCAGTTGAGCCGCGCGCAAACGCTATTATAAGCTTATTTTCACCGGATCTCTCCGTCTTGGCAAATCTCCCTGGGCCTTCGAAGTCGTCAAATTCCCATGTTATGCCAGCAGAGTTGATATTTCTTTTCAAAGTGAAGGATATTGTGCCTCCAAAAGCACCTTTATTTTCTATCGGGACACTTGTTAGGGTTGAATGTACACTAAACTGGCCGGCTACTATGTGTCTTATTCCAAGATCAGGCGGGCGATTAAGAGCCTCCCCCGTTGGACATTGACCAAACGTGCCGCCCGACTCCCGCCAGAGCTTCTGGAGTTCCACAAACGAATACCTGAGCGGCTTCGTTATCGTGTGTGTTCTGGTTCGGGTGACATTGAAGCCTGCACCGAGAGAAATGGCCGGACCAACGGTTGGAAAGCTAAAACTCGGTGCTAGCTCGTTTGTGTCTGTGACTTTGAGAATCAAATCCATTGATGCGACATAGTCCAGACCTGCCAGGATTTGAGCATATTCAAAGTTGGCTTTGCCATTCTCCTTCACAAGATCAACCAATTCACATTCGATCTGTTGGACCATCTCGTTGACCGATGGTCCACGTTCATTATACGGCACATCAAAGCGCGGAATGCCACAGGCAGATAGTGTGGATGAAAGCGCAACCAGTCCAAGAGTTCGTAAATACACTGCAGTCCCCCATGTCCCGATCAGCAGGGTTTGCCTTCGCCTTTGAACAAAGCAAAGCTACCGTCGTCGAGGGCCTGCAGTTCTTTATTGGGGAATGCCCAATTCAAAATCAACGGTCGCATCGAACAACTCAAGCGAACCGCCATCCTTGCTCAGGCGCTCAAGGGGATCAGACAACGAAAACAAGCTTCCAGGATTCATCGCAGCACCTCCGT